>JAESFG010000126.1_pt1 | contig 253567 bp, 202 predicted proteins | sample 9269371 | NCBI WGS metagenome assembly JAESFG01 (sample SAMN14506227, study PRJNA617093) | algae metagenome | isolation source: Aetokthonos hydrillicola CCALA 1050 (B3-Florida) and co-occurring... | place: USA: South Carolina | collected 2013-01-01
TCGTCCCCCCCCCCCCCCCCCCCCCCCCGGGGGGGGCGGATGGGTGTGCGCAGTGGTCAGACGCAAACAAGTTTGCACGGGCATCTCGTTCGGCAGCGAGAAGCCTGCGGCACGGATCAGGTGGCATCATTCGTGACCGGATCACCCGCCGAGGTTCGGACCCTCGCGCGTCCCCGCCGCGCTCTCAAGGCCGCAACCGCAGCCCGCCGTCGTCGGCGGGGAACTCGCGCACATCGAACCCCATGGCGCGGGCCTCATCCGGCGGTGCGAGTCTGCCCAGCCCCGTCGCCGGGTCGATGACGACCACCTGTCGCTGCTCTTCGCCGAAGCGCAGTGGAACCAGTCGGAGGTTGTAGTGTGACAGCACCGCCGGGAGGATTTCGTTCCAGCGGCCCTCGAACTCGCCGGGGCCGAGGCTGGTCCGTGCCCGCGGCTTGGCGCGTGTGAATCGGAAGCGCTCCAACGGCCAGGATTGGCACGTGGTGAGTTGACCCAAGGGTATCCGCAGGTCCGTTCCCGGTTCGAGGATGCGCACGCGGGCGCGGTCGCCGCCAAGCGGCTTGATGTCCCACAGTTCCTCGCCGTCGTACCCAAGCCCGGTGATCCTGATCGGCGAATCGGCGACGTACCACACCGAGAGGCTGGGGCGGTTGAGCCGGTCGACCTCGTGCCCGAAGCGCATGCCGAACCAGCGCCACATGGACCACGACTGCATGGAGGGCTGCTGGAAGACGTCCAACGCGTCAGGTCGCGGCAGCCACGTCTGCCAAAGCGCCGTCAGGATCAGCGTGAACGCCACCAACCACGCCCCGCCACGCCCGAAGACAAACTGCATAAAGGGCGTCCGCGGCAACGCCTGCCACGACTGCACGTCTGAAGCCTTGTACCCCCGCCCGCATTCCGGGCAACGCGTTTCGGGCGGCTCGCCTTCCCCCGACACATCCGCATGCCGGGCGTCCAGCCCGGTCAACTCGTAGCAGCACGCTCGGCAGAACATCCGCACGCCCATACCGGAATCCTACGGCGAGAACCAGCATGAGCGGTTGAACACGGACAAGCCGATGAGTGACGTGGGGGTGCCGGGGTACGGCGTCCTCGCCGTGCCCCGATGTGTCGACCGTGATTCGCGGGGCACGGCGAGGACGCCGTACCCCGGCACCCGCGCACCCGCGCCTCATTCGCCCGACCTCCGAACCCCGATCAATCCCCGCTCCGCTACCATCCCCTTCTCGCCTTCCCCCCACACCGACGTGGGTCCAAGGCGGCCCCCCGGCATCCCCTTCGGAGCAAGTTCATGGCGTGGATCACCAAGCCCTCGGGCACGATGAAGGTCGAAAAGCGGGCCGAGCCCTACCTCACCCAGGCCATCAAGGACCGCATCACCCGCGACTACCTGCCCAGGTACGAAACCAAGCAGGGGGCCTTGCTGCCCACACTCCACATGGTGCAGGAAGAGGCCGGGTGGCTCCCCGGGCAGGCGCTGATCGAGATCGCCGAGTTCCTGGGCCTCAAGCCCGCCGACGTCATTGATACGGCGTCGTTCTACGAGGAATACTGGCTCAAGGGCAAGGGCGAGAACGTCATCGCCGTGTGCCGCTCGATCGCGTGTGAGTTCTGCGACCACAAGGCCGTGACCGACGCCTGCCGAAGCAAACTCGGCATTGAAGTGGGCGAGACCACCGACGACGGGAAGTTCACCCTCATCGAGATCGAGTGCCTCGGCTCCTGTGGCACCGCCCCGGTGGCCCTTATGAACCACACCCTGCACGAGAACCTTGACGCCGCGAAGATGACCAAGGTGATTGAGGACGCGGCCAAAGGGAACGCGAAGCACCACTGAACTTTCCGGGGGCCGGTGTACGGGGACTAGGATTCGCCGTGGTCCATGACGTCGTGGCATCCCGTATTCCCCAGTTGCGCGCGCTGTGCCTGAAGCACCGAGTGCGGACGCTGGAAGTCTTCGGCTCCGCGGCGGAGGCGGGGCGCTTTGAAGTCGGGCGGAGCGATGTCGACTTCATCGTCGACTTCGAGCCGCAGCCGCGCGAGGGGTTTAACGACGTCTATTTCAGGATGCTCGACGACCTGAGAGCGTTGTTCGGCTGCGAGGTCCATCTGGTCGAGAAGGGCGCTGTCCGCAACCGCTACTTTGTTGAGTCTCTTTCAACCACGCGCACTCCCATTTATGCCGCAGCGTGACGCCAGGCTGTTCATCGAAGAGGCTCGTGACGCGTGCGCGGCGGTCATCGAGTTCTCGCAGGGCCGCACTTTCGATGATTTTCTCGCTGACCGGATGTTCCGTGATGCGGTCGAACGCAACCTTGCCGTGATCGGCGAGGCACTGAATCAGGCGATGAAGTTCGACCCTCGCGTTGCCGACACCATCCCCGAGATCCGCCGGATCATCGACTTCCGCAACATCTTGATTCACGCATACTTTTCACTGGACCGTCCGGCAGTGTGGTCCATCGTGACCAACAGCGCGCCGGAACTGCTCCCGAAGTTGATCGCGTTGCTGGAGCGAGCCTGATCGCCATGACCACCCTCCGCCCCCTCATCGAACAGCACCTCCCCGCTCTCCGCGCCCTCCGCCACGACCTGCACCGCCACCCCGAACTCATGTTCGAGGAGAAGCGCACCAGCCAAGTCGTCGCCCGCGAACTGCAGGCCCTGGGCCTCAAGCCCATCACCGGCATCGGCGCGGAAGCACCACAGGGCGTATCGGGGGGCGGCACCGGCGTCCTCGCCCTCATCCCCGCCACCACCAACCCCGACCGCGCGCCCACCGTCGCCCTCCGCGCCGATATGGACGCCCTCCCCATCCTCGAAGCCACCGGCAAGCCCTACGCCTCCACCACCCCCGGCCTCATGCACGCCTGCGGCCACGACGGGCACACCACCATGCTCATCGGGGCCGCCCGCGTCCTCATGGAAACCAAAGACCGCGCCAACAACGTCATCCTCCTCTTCCAACCGGCTGAGGAGGGCGGCGCGGGGGCCGACAAGATGTGCCGTGACGGCGCCCTCGACGGCCGGCTGCTGGGGCGCAAGGCCGATTTCATCTTCGGCCTCCACGGCTGGCCCGACCAGCCCCTCGGGACCGTCTCGGTCCGCCCGGGCCCGATGCTCGCCGCCACCGATGATTTCATCGTGACCGTGCGCGGCAGGGGCGGGCACGCCGCCCAGCCGCACCTGTGCGTGGACCCCATCGCCGTGACGGCCCAGATTATCACGGCACTTCAAACGATCGTTTCACGGCGCATCAACCCGTTCGAGCCGGTGGTGCTAACCATTGGTGCCGTGCATGCCGGGACGGTGAACAACGTCATCCCCGACTCGGCGGAGTTCATCGGCACCCTCCGGACCCTCTCACCCGAGGCCCGCGCCCTGGGCGAAGCCGAGTTCAAGAAGATCGTCGCCGGCGTCGCCTCGGCCATGGGAGCCTCGGCGGACATCCAATGGAACACCGGCTACCCCGTCACCCGGAACGACCCCGACGCCACCGAAAGGGTCCGCCAGGTCGCCCGCCAAGCGTTGGAGGGGGACCGGCTGTTGGTCCGAGAACACCCGACCATGGGCGGCGAGGACTTTGCCTACTACGGCCCCCACGCCAAGGCCGCGTTCTTCTTTCTTGGGTTGTGCCCCCCCAATCAGGGGGAATACCCCGGACTGCACACGCCGGAGTTCGATTTCAATGATGAGGCGATGGCTCCGGGGATCAAGATGCTGGCGGGCCTCGCGTTGTGTGTCTGAGGGGTTGATTCCCCGGCAGGAACAAGGGGAACCTGTTTGTGGGGGTGCTGAGGCTCGGGGGGTCCGAATACCGTCAATAGGACGTTGAAATGGGGGAAATGGCTTGAATCAGCCGCAAAAAAGGCGGAGGAACCGCATCAAATCCACATGTCCCGGCTTGACATTGGGCGTGGGTGGGGCACACTAGTGGTAGGTTGAGAGGGAATTGAGACACGTCGTGGCGCGTTGCCACTGCGCGAGGGTCAGGAGACTGACACAAGCGCGAACCCCTTCTCTCAACTGCAAAGTGACCTGGCAAGCCGCCGACCGGTGGGGTTGGCTGTGCTTGACATGAGGAGGAATCGCGTCATGAAGAATCTGCTCTGCGTCGCCGCTCTCGCCGCTCTGTCCGGCACCGCTCTGGGCCAGGACAGCGCCCAGACTGTTTCCATCGCTCAGAATGCGAATCTGCTCCAGCAGCAGTACAACCCCAGCCGCGTTGCTGGCTCGGTCGTTTGGGACAGCATGATCGGTCAAGCGGCCCCTACCACGACCACCGGCACCCCCCGTACCTATATCAACGGCGCGATCGGCTCGCTCGCCGGCTCCGGCCCGCTGACCCTCACCGGCCTTGACGCGACCGTCGTCAACAGCAATGCGACGACCACTTCCATCAACGGCGTGCGCGGCCTCCGCCTGAACTTCACCATCTGGGGCGGTTTCGGCACCGGCACCCTCGCCACCGACCTGGTCTACACGAACCAGCTCGCCCAGGCCTCGGCGGACTTCACCTTCGCCACCCCCTTCAACTTCGCTGGCGGCACCTACATCCCCGTCGGCAACGACTTCGCCGCCGGCCCGAACGCCGCCACTGCGGGCGTTGATCTGAGCACCCTGAACATCGTTCTGCCGAACCCCGCCGCGATCGCCGGCATCACCTTCAACTGGCAGCTCGACCTCGGGGCCGGCTTCGTCGCCACCCAGGCAGGCCTGACCACCGGCCTCATCGCCGGCACCACGCCCCAGACCATCGGCGTGAACGGCTTCGCCTCCCCCGGCGGCTTCTTCCGCAACGCCGGTCCCCGCGCCTCCTACGCCGACGGCAACTTCATCAACAGCGACGCCCGCTCGTTCGCCGGCGTGACCAACACGACTGTGGCCTACCGCCTCTACGCGACCCCCACCCCCGGCGCCGCCAGCCTGCTGGCCGTCGCTGGCCTGGTCGCCGGCCGCCGCCGCCGCGCCTGATTCGTTCCCACCGGAACGATTCAAGCCGCGTGTGAACGCGAGTCCAACTCACTTTGAGTGAACCGGACCCCCGTCGAAAGACGGGGGTCTGTCTTTGTTTCCGACACCGGGTGCGGGTCGGGCTTCACGCAAACCTTGCTTGCTGCCGCTGTCTGCTCGCAGAGTCTTCGCCCGCAACGCGGGCGGATCGATAGTTGCCAGCGGCGCAGCCGCTGGTATGCAGGCCCCTGATCGTTCCGACCGTGAAACGGTCGGGCGGAGTACTGCGTAGATCGCGCGTCATCCGCCCGCTTCACGGGCTGACAAATCACGATCGCCGTACACCAGCGGCTGCGCTGCTGGCAACCATGGTTGGCCCGCTTCACGGGCCGAAGCCGGGATGGAAGGGTGCCACGTGTGCGCCCTGACTCGCCTCAGTCAGACTGACGCAAGCACGCGCTCCAGCGATTCAACGATCCCGCGCTCAACCCCCATCGGCACACGCCCGCTGCGCCCCAGCATCGTCTGATTGAACTCGATCTCGATCCCCGCGTAACGCCCGGGCGGAAAACGCTTTCGCAAGCAAGTCGTCAGTCCGTCGGACGTGCCGAGGTACGGGTAGTTGCGGCGGAGGCGCAATGGCATCGATGCTCCGGTTGACCAATCTGCGAGCACATCGAGCCAGCGTCCGCAGAGTTCCTTTTCAAGCCCCCGCCGCGGGTCGTAGAGCAGCGCGAAGTCCGCCGTACGGGTCACGCCGCGGAGCACCGGGGTGAACGAGTGGACGCCGAGGTGCAGCACGGTGCCACCGGCTTCGATCTCGGCCCCGATCTCCTCCTCCACGGCGTGCCAGTGGGGCGCGTGCAAGCGGTCGATCGCCATCGCCTGTTCGATCGGTGAAAGCCCCGACATGAACTCGGAGAGCACCCCGCCGCGCCGGTTGCCGGGCGAACGGTTGAGGTCCACGACCAGCCGCGACCACCCGCCGGTGAAAATCGGTGCATTGAACCGGCGAGCCATCGCCCGCGCCAGCGGCAACGCGCCCGGGTCCCACCCGCGGTGCGAATCGAGCGCGGCCCGCGCCGCCGCGGAACGGAAGCACGGCGCGAACTCCCTCGGCACAGCGTTGGACGCGTGCTCGCACGTCACGACAATCTTCGTGAACACGCCCCCGGAAGAGTTGGCTTTGCGTCGGCGTCCCACACATTGCTCCGTGAAAGGAAGAAACGAGCCTGGAGCGTAAGCGACGGGTTCCGTCGATGCCGTGGAACTGTCGATCCGGTGAATCCGCTCCCGCGAGATCGCCGGAATCACGGTGGCCCTCGCTTGCGCTTCGGGTTCGTTTCTGAGGGAATTAACAGAAGGGGGTGACGGGGTACGCGTCCTCGCGTGCCCCGATTGGCTGATGTACCGCAGACGGGGCACGGCGTGGACGCCGTACCCCGGCACCCGCCGCGACCACAGGCGGGGCGCCTGTGCTACGGGGATGAGAACATCCTTCCATCGGAAAGACAGTGGGACAGACGGTCGTAGACGCTCCGCATCGCCGCGCGATCCGGGTTCGATCCCAGCGCCTTTGACAGTCGGCGCGCCAGCGTGCCCTCGTTCAAGATCACGCTGAGACATTCGCGGTCGGCGGGGGTCAGGTGATCGCTGGCGGCGGCTTCGATGTGCCGCCACAGGTCGCGTGCCGTGGCCGAGCGGTCGACGGGGCCGGTGTAGCCCCAGGCTTTCAGGTAGTCCGCGTCGGTGATCACCGCCTCGTCGGCGTGCTTCACGCACTCCAGGAAGATCGGCTCCAGCCGGTCCACCGGCCACTGCTTCTGCTTCTCTAATGGAATCCAGCGCCCGCGCACCACGTCCTTCAGTGTCTGCACGATCAGCGCCACCATCGCTAGGTCGGCGCGGGGGCACTCCTGCACGTCCAGCACGCGGATCTCGATGCTGCCGCGTGAGAACCTCGCGATGGCCCCTCGCGCGTTGGCCCATTCGTGGCGCAGGACGCCCTCGGGGTCGAGCGGTTGCAGGTCGGCGAAGATGCGCTGGAAGATCTGCCGGTCGTAGTCGGCCTCGGTGAACACCGCCTCGGGGACGACGTGCCCGGTCATGCTGGGGAGTTTCCGCGCGTTGCTGCGGTAGACCTCCAGCCGGTTGTCCATCAGCCCCGTGGCGCGCCCGTCCATGATCGGTGAACTCGCCGCGAGGGCGGGCAGGATGGGCAGCAGCATTCGGATCGCGGCGTGAAGGTGCGCGAACTCCTCATCGCCGCGGAACGGCAGGTTGATGTGGACGCTTTGCAGATTCGCCCAGCCGTGGCCTTTGCAACCGAAGATGCGGTCGAAGGTGCTGTAGACCTCGCTGTAATTGTGCGGCCACAGCACCATCTCCTTGTCGGGGTTCATCCACGGGTGCATGCCACCGGGCAGAAGGCGGGCGTGCATGGGCGCCAGCAGGGTGTTGATGCGTTCGACGGATTCATCGAAGGTGCTGGCCAGGCCCATGAGCGTGCGGGCGGGCTCCTCGGTCTTCATCTCGATGACATGCAGGGCCAGTTCGTTGGACCACACCGCGCCCTCGAACTCGAAGTCCGTGGGCTGGTCGCCGTCGAGGCTCGAACCCGCCTCGAGCGCGGCTTGAAGTAGCAACTTGTCGGCGATCGGACGCACGTCCAGCGACGCCCGGTCGGCGATCATGTATTCCAGTTCGACGCCCACGGCTTCGAACAATCTGTACGGCGTGCTCACTAGGACACCTTGCCTTCCTTGATCCGTTTCACCCGGTCCATCAATGACTGCATGATCGTGATGAACAGCCCCTCACCGAGGATCACGTCCTCGTAGCCGTGGTCGACGTTGGGGTTGTCGTTGATCTCGATCATGTACACGCTCTGGTCGATCTGCTTAAGGTCGACGCCGTAGAGACCGTCGCCGATCAGGTTCGCGGCGCGCACGGCGGTGTTCAGCACCTTCTTCGGGACCAGGTCCAGCGGCACGGCCTCGGTCTTGCCGTAGTCTTTCTCGCCCTTCTTCCCGCTGCTGACGATCTGCCAGTGGCCCTTGGCCATGTGGTAGCGGCAGGCGAAAAGGGCCTTGCGGTCGAGCACACCGATGCGCCAATCGAACGCGCTGGGCAGGAACTCCTGCGCGATGACCAGGTCGCTCTTTTCAAGGAAGAGGTCGAGTTCGTCGTCGAGTTTGTCCGGGTCCGTCACCTTGATGACGCCCTGGCTAAAGGAACTATCGGGCCGCTTCAGCACGCAGGGGATGCCGAGTTTGTCCTTGACTTCGTGCTTGTTCTCCCGGTGGACGACGAGCGTTTTGGGGCAGGGGATGTCGTTGGTGTCGAAGAGTTCGTGCAGGTAGACCTTGTTGGAGCAGCGGAGGATTGAGGTGGGGTCGTCGATCACCGCCAGCCCTTCGGCGGCGGCGCGCCGTGCAAAGCGATAGGTGTGGTGGTTCACCGCCGTGGTCTCGCGGATGAACAGCGCGTCGAACTCGGCGATCTTGCCGTAGTCGTCGCGGTCGAGCATTTCGACGTTGAAACCCACCAGTTTGGCGGCCTTCTGGAAGTGCTTGATCGAGGTCATCGTCGACGGCTTGTCGGCGAGTTCGTCGTTGTACAGGATCGCCAGGTCGTAGCCCTTTTCCTGCGGCTTGCCCCTGATCTTCTTCCGCCCCGAGAAGTACTCCCCCGCGGCCCATTCGACGAACGACCGGTGCAGGTCGGGGATCTCGCCCGCCGCCACGGCTTCGAGGCCTTCGAGGTGCCAGCGGCTGTCTTCGTACGAAAACTGCACGCGCAGCAGCGGCGTGGGGAACAGGTTGAACAGCGCCTTGCACAGCCGGTCGTAGCGCTTGGCCATGTTCTGGCCGAAGTACACGCTCAGCGTGAAACTCGTTGATTGGATGTGCGACAGGCTCGGCTGGATGACATCCTCAAGATCCTCGGCGGCGAAGCGGATCATCGACAGACTTTTGAGGTCCTGGATCGTCGTGACGCTCGGCAGCGGCTTGTGCCCCCGCGCTTCCGCCAAAAGACTGACGTAATACCCCAGCGCCTGGTAGCGGTGGCTCTTGCACAGGTTGAAGACCTTCAGCCCGCGCTCGTCGGCGTACGAAGGGTCGGTGAGGTACTTCCGCGCCGAGACGACACTCACGCCGGGGATGTCCAGCGGCCACGTCTCGGGGTTGTCGGTCACGATGAGGACGGACATGGGTCAGGTCTTTCGCTTGGTTTTCTTCTTGCGGACGGGTGTGGCGCGGGCCGTGGCGCGGGCCGGAGCACGGCGTGATTTGGAAACCGTTGAGGGCGTTTCACCACGGGCCGCCGGCGAATCCGGCCCCGGCTCGATCACCAGCAGGTTCGCGTCGTACGTGAGGATGCCCAGCAGGATCGAGCAGATCAGCCGGTCCATCCCGACCTCGTAGATATGGCTGTCGAACGGCGGGTTCGGCTCCAGGGGGTCGGCGACGCACACCGTGTTGGCGTCCGCGTTGTGCCCGAAGAGGACGACGAAATGGCCCGAAGGGTCGCCGCGGACGTCGTCGTCATCGAAGCGCGGGCCGTACTCTCGGGGGGTCCGGTAGAGGTATGTTGATGAAAGCCCGGTCAGCACGGGTCGGCCCTGGCGCAGGAACCCGTTGATGAGTGAAGGTGTCAGGTCCTCGAAGTGAACATGCCCGCCGAGTTCGAGGAACTCAAGGTACGCCTTGATCTCGGCCTTCAGCCGCTTGCCCTCTTTGGCGCGGAGCCGGGCCTTGAGTTTCTTCGTGAGGTCAACCGGCTTCCCGCCCACGGGGGGCTCGGCGAACCACGTCGGATCGAACACCTCAAGGTTGTACGTGTGGATGGCGGCACGGTAGCCCCGGCGCAGCGCGTGGCACGCCAGCATCACCGCCAGCGTCCCGCCCCAGCGCAGGCGGGCGGACTCTTTCACCACCTTCTCCAGGGCGATGTCGTCGCCGTAGTACCGGTACACGGCGTGCAAACACGTCGGGCCGCAGGCGGTCCCGTCGGGCTGCTTCAGGATGTCGAGTTTCAGCCGGGTTTCCACGCGGGGTCAGTGTAGTGGACGCCGCCCCGGGGTTCATCGGGCCTAGGGCAGGCCTTCCAGCCACTCGACCATCTCGCCGGCTTCGAGTCCCCCGACTCTTCTCCCAATCTCCTCGCCGTTCCGCATCGCGATGATCGTCGGCATGGCCTCGATCCGGAACCGCTGGGCCAGTTCGGGCTTGGCGTCGACATCGAACTGGAACGCCACGGCGTGCTGATCCAACCAGCCCACCACGGCGCGGTGACGCCACGTTTCCGCGTCCATGGCCTTGCACGGGCCGCACCACTCGGCCATGGCGTCGACAAGGAGGAGTTTTTTCTCGGCCGCGGCGCGAGACGAGGCCTCTTCAAACGAAGCCTTGACGAACACCGCCGGGCGGACCGCCATGAACGGCGCACGCCAGATCATGAACGCGATCAAGGCCGAAGCCGCAACGAGCGGGATCGCCAGCGGCCTCGCCTTTGCAAGCAGCCCGGCGCGGGGCGGGAACGGGAGTGTGGCGTCGTCTTGGTGCGTCATGGCGATGCGTCCGGGCCGGCGTTGCTCACCACCCGCGCACGCTGCGGTAGACGCAGCCGCAGAGTTTGTAGAGAATCCGCGCCCCCACGTTCGCGTCCCACTCGTTGGATTCGTCCGGCGAGGGGCACACCTCGTTGAGATCGAAACCGACCACCCTGCGGCCCGAGCGAGCCAGGGTCTCCAGCAGCACCGCGGCGTGGTTGAACGACAGCCCCCCCGGCACCGGCGTGCCCGTGTGCGGGCACATCGCCGGGTCGAGCCCGTCGATATCGAACGAGATGTAAACGAGTCTGGGCAGCGCCGCCACGATCTGCTGGCAGGTGGCCTCCCACGCCTCGCCGCGCGAGTGGCGACGGAACAGGTCAAGGTCGAAGTGCGTGACCACCCGCGTCACCGGCCCGGCGGCGACGGGCGCGTCGGTCATCCATGAATCGTTCGGGTTCATGGGGCTGGTGAGGGGTGGGGCGGGCTCGGCGGCAACGCGAAGTTCGCCCTCGCCGAAGTCGCGGATGCCCACCTGGACCAGCCGCCGCACGTTGGGAATCCGCCGCAGCACGTTGAACATGATGGAGGCGTGCGACCACGTGAACCCCTCAAACGCGTCGCGCAGGTCCATGTGGGCATCAACGTGGAGAATGCCGAGCGGCTCGCCGGATGCCGCCGCCTTTTCAGCGCACGCTTTGATCGCGCCGAAGGGCGTCGAATGGTCGCCGCCCACCAGCCCCGGCACGCGCCCGGAATCCAGCACGTGCTTCACGCGGTCGTACACCTGTGCGTTCATCCACTCGCTGGCTTCATCGACCTTCTTCAGGATCGCCCGATCCCCGACGTCTTCCGGGTCGGCGCCCGCCTTGGCGATGATCGGCTCGGCGAGCGCCCGAGCCTCGCTGCTGCGGGCCTGCATGGCCGCATCAATGTCCTGCATGAACAGCCCGAACTCGTACACACGACCGAACTGGAGGTCGAAGAGGTCCACCTGCGCCGACGCCGCAAGGATCGCCGCTGGCCCTGCGGATGCCCCGCCGCCGTAGGACGTGGTCGCGTCGAAGGGCGCGGGGATGAGCACGCACCCGGCCTGCTCGAACGTGTGCGGAAGTCCGAAGACGCCCGTCCCCGGCTGCGCCGCGGCGTCGGGGTCGAAGGAAGCAGGTGCGTTTGAGGCGTGTTGCGAGGGGTGCTGGGCCATGCCCAATGGTACCCCGCGAAGACGGCTTCTCGGACGTTGAAACCGCCGAGAACGCGGGCTTTGTGGGCCGCCCCGCGCCGCACTTCCAGAAAAACGTGGGCTGAAACGCATCAACGCTGGACCGGGGGCCGATGACATGCGAATCTGTTCTCGGGCGGCGCGTTCTCGGGTGTGGTGCCCGGTGGCGCATTCTTCCGGCTCTTGAGGTGTTCGCCGCGTGTCCAGCGCTCGGTCCAGTTCCGCGGTCGCCGTCTCGGCGGTGGGCTGCACGCCTCCTGTGCTCTACGCACTGAGCGCGGCGATCAAGGCCCGCGCGGGTTGGTCGCTCGACCTCCTCGAATCCTGGGACGCACTCCCCGAGGGGGCACCGCCCGACATCGTGGCTTGGTCGTCGCAACTGGGCGTCGACAAACTCGCCGTCGCCGCGGCGGAGAACCCCGACACCTTGTTCCTGTGCGTCGTCACGCCTGCTGAGGAGGCTGACCTGCACACGTGGATCGACCGTGGAGCCGCCGACGCCGTGGTCGAACCCCACTTCATCGCCTCGGCGGGCCCGATCCTCGAAAAATCCCGCATCCAACTCGATCAGCGCCGCGCCCAACGCCGCCTCATCCTCGACCTCCGCACCACCGCGTCTCAACTGAAGGCCCGCAGCGACCGGCTCGAACACGAGATGACGCGGCTTGAGGCCATGGCATGGACGGACCCGCTCACGGGCTTGGCCAACCGGCGGCAACTGAACCAGCGCGTGCCGCAACTGTTCGCCGAGGCGGTGCGGTACACCAAAGACCTCGCCTGCCTGATGATCGACCTCGATCACTTCAAGGGCGTGAACGACCACCTCGGGCACGCCAAGGGCGATGATCTGCTCTGCGCTGCGTCCCGCCTCATCACCTCGGGCCTGCGCACCAGCGACATCGCCGTGCGTTACGGCGGGGACGAGTTCGTGGTCCTCATGCCGCAGACCCCCGCCAAGATCGCCGGGCAGGTGGCGCGTCGGTTGGTCGACGGCTTCGCCGCCGCCGTGCAGGCACTGGCACCCACGGAATCCTGCGGCATGTCGGTGGGTATCTCGTGCCTCCGCACCAGCGGCCCCATCGACGGCGACGACCTCATCGCCCAGGCGGATTCGGCCCTGCTGGCGGCGAAGAAGCAGGGCAAGGGCCGCATCATGCTCTGGGCGGCGGACGGTCGGCACGCCGAGACGCCGTGAGCCTCCGGCTGGATGCCTCTCGATGCCTCGATGCCTCGATGCCTCGATGCCTCGATGCCTCGATGCCTTGATGCCTTCCCCAAAAACGAAGCCGCCCACCTCATCGGCGGGCGGCGTTCCGTGAAAGTGGAGCTGATCGGGATCGAACCGACAACCTCATCCATGCCATGGATGCGCTCTCCCAATTGAGCTACAGCCCCGACAACTTGTCTTTCGACCACCCCCGCGGGCGGGTTTGGCCGAGTCGAAGAGGGTAGCGAGATCATCGCACGGTTTCAAGTGGGCGGAACCCATGTTCGGAGCATGTGCGGTATCGAACGCGCAGCGTCAGCGGCGGGCTCCCCGTTCCCTTCCCCGCCGGCGGAAAGGGGCGCGTCCGAAAAACCGCCCGCTCGCTGACGCTCGGGGTTCTCTGTGCAATACTGGCGGCCGATGCCCACGCCTCACCCGCAGTTTCCCAATCTGGTGGTGTTCGACCACCCGCTGATCCAGCACAAACTGTCGCTGATGCGCCAGCGGGCCACGAGTGACCGTGCGTTCCGGGCCCTGCTGATCCAGATCGCCGGGCTGATGACGTTTGAGGTGACGCGCGGGTTCCCGGTGGACCGCGTGCCCATTGAAACGCCGCTGGAGAAGATGACCGGGTCGAAGGTCAGCGGCAAGATCACCATCTGCCCGGTGCTTCGTGCGGGTTTGTCGATGGCGGAGGGCATTCTCGAACTCATCCCCGAGGCCCGCGTCGGGCACTTGGGGATGTTCCGCGATGAGAAGACGCTCCAGCCGGTGCAGTACCTGCTGCGCCTGCCGAAGGACTTGGATGCCGGGCCGGTGATCCTCGTGGACCCGATGCTCGCCACGGGCGGTTCGGCGTCGGCGGCCATCCGCATGCTGCAAGAGAACGGTGCCACGGACGTCCGCATGATCTGCCTCGTCGCCGCCCCCGAGGGCGTGCAGCGAATGCACGCCGACCACCCGCACCTGAGGATCTACGCCGCCGCCCTCGACCGCGAACTCAACGCCAGCGGCTTCATCCTCCCCGGTCTCGGGGACGCGGGCGATCGTCTCTACGGCACCGGGGAACGCGATTGAACCATCAGAAGGGCACAAAAACAGCGGGGACTCAACCCTTCCGCAATGCGTCTCAGGGAAGTCCATTACCCTGACCGGGTGGAAATCAGCCACGCGGCAAGGCGGTAATTCAAGGAGGAGACTGGTGAAGACGAAATCCAAAGGCCGGATCGAGGTGCCCACTCCGCTCGATCCGAACGACTCCCGCGGCCGTGACGCCGGGGACTCCCTGGGTGTCGGGGCACCGGTGGCTCGACACCCGGATTTCGAATCGAACGACCCGCACACGCGGGTGTACGTCGGCGATTGCCGGGACCTGGTACCGCAGATCCCCGAGTGCGCCGCGGGCGAGGTCGATCTCATCTTCGCCGACCCGCCGTTCAACTGGAACCGCGCGTACGACAAGTGGGACGACCGCCTGCCCGACGCCGAATACCTGCAATTCACCTACGACTGGCTGGACCTGTGCGTGGGCGCGCTCCGCCCGACCGGGGCGATCTGGGTGAACATCCCCGACACCTGGGCTGCGGAGATCGTCGTTCATCTCAAGAAGTCCGGCCTGACCATGATCAACTGGTGCGTGTGGCACTACCGCTTCGGCCAGAACACCAGTGGCCGGTTTATCAACTCAAAGGTCCACGCGCTCTATTTCGTCAAAGACCCCGCCAGGCGGACGTGGAACGAGAAGGAGATTCTCGAGCCCTCCGACCGGGCCACGACGTACTTCGACCCGCGCACCTTCACCAAGTCCGAGGGCGACGCCGGCATGCGTGTGCCGCTCGACGTGTGGTACGGGCAGTACTGGGGCCGCATCCAGGGCAACAACAAGGAACGCCGGCACAACCACGACAACCAGTTGCCCGAGGTCTACCTGGAGCGCGTCATCCGCGCCACCTCCAACCCCGGCGACCTGGTGATGGACCCGTTCCTGGGTTCGGGCACGACGTGTACTGTCGCGCGGGAACTGAAGCGCCGATCCATCGGGCTGGAGTTCAGCCCCGACAACGCGAAGTCCTGCTGGGAACGCATCCAGGCGGGGCCCCTTCGCGTGAAGTTCGACGCGCCGACCCGCACCGCCAGCGCCATCTTCGCCGGGCGTAACGCCAGCGAAGAGGCCATCAACAAACTCAGCGAACTGAAGTCCAAGCGCGACGCGGGAGAGGCCGGCCAGCCCGAAAAGAAAAACCGCCCGCGACTGAAAGCGGGGCGGTTTGGTGCGGGTCAAGGTTGATGCGGCCGGGCAAGGGCCCGGTTAGCCGCCGCAGTTCGTCGTCCCGAACTCCGACAGCACCGCCACCAGGTCGGCGGTGTTGACCAGCCCGTCGCCGTTGGTATCACCCACGCCGAACGGACCCACCTGGGTGCCGAAACGCCCGAGGAAGATGGCGAGGTCAATGGTGTTGACCGCGCCGTCGCCGGACCAATCCGCCCGGCAGTTTGTGGCGGGGGTGAAAGTCCGGAACGAGGCGGCGGCGGGGGTGCTCTCGGTCGTGCCGAAGGGGTTCGTCGCCGTCACCTTCCAGAAGTAGGTGGTGGCCTGTTGCAGCGTGCCGGGCGAGACCGACAGCCCGGGGGAGGTGAGGTCAGAGACTTGTGCCACGGGCGAAGAGAAGTCGGAATTGTTGTCGATCACAAAGGTGTACGAAGTCGCGCCAACCGAGGTATCCCAGTTCATCAGCAGCGACGAGTTCACCGGCACCTGTGTCGCCCCGTTGGCCGGGGTCGTCAGGTTGAACGGTGCTGGCGGCGGCGGCGTCACCGCGAGCGTCGCCAGGGCCGACACGGTCGTGCACTGCGGCCCGGTCACCTCGCAGTTGTACTGCCCGGCGTCGGATTCAAGAACCCCGGTGATCGCCATGCTCGGCGTGCCGGTGCCCGCGAAGCGGCCGCCGTCGGCCAGGTCGGTCGTGCCCTTGCGCCAGCGGTAGTTCAGCGTGCCCGTGCCCGTGGCGGCGACGGTGAAGCCGACGTTCTGCCCGGTGACCGCGTTCACGCTGGAAGGCGACTGCGTGATGGTGGGGCGGCTCTGGCCGTTCGGGCACGTCTGGTTCACCACGACCGTGCCAGCGAGCGAAACCAGGTTGCCGCAGTCGGCGGTGATGGCCAGGGTGTACTGGCCGGAGTCGCCGGGCTGCGAGGGGCTGATCGTGAGGGTGGGCGAGTTGACGCCGGTGAAGCGCCCGCCGGGCACGAGGTTGACGTTGTTGCGGCGCCACTGGTAGGTGGCGGGGCCGAAGGTCTCGAAGGAGGCCGAGAGGTTGACGGGGTCACCCTCTTCAAAGGTGGCGCCGACGGGGTTGGTGAGCCGGCGCGGCAGTGTGACGCCGCAGCCCGAGCCGCCGCCGTCGACCCAACCGCGGATGGTGGCCTCGACACGGGGGCCGAAGTCGAGCTTGATGTTGGCCATGCCGCCGGGGCAGAGGTGGCAGTACGACATGACGCTGCCCAGCGCGAAGGCCTGCGAGCAGTCCTGCACACCGCCGACGTAGGCGAGGCCGCAGCCGTCGATGATGGGGTTGTACCAGTTGGATTCGTGGGTGTGACCGGTGCCGAAGTTGTGCCCCAATTCGTGGGCGACCACATTGACGTCCCAGTTCCCGCCGTTGTTGTTGATGAGCGGGTAGGGGAACGAGCCGTTGAGGTTGGCCGACACGCCGTAGCCGAAGCCCGAGCACGTGGCGTTGATGTAGGCGATGCCGCCGCCCAGCCCGCGGGTGGAGAGCATATGGGCCAGGTCGCGCTGCACCGAACCCATGTTGGTGTTCCAGTAACTGACGAACTGGTCGAGTTGGGCGCCCGTGTTCGCCGCCGTCCAGGGGTCGTCGACGGTCCAGATGCGGGCGTATGAAACGTTGAGTTTCATGGCGACGTCGCGCTGGTAGATCTCGCTGTCGGCACCCAGCAGCGTGGCGATGTAGTTCTGCGCCTGCGTCGTGCCGCCCAGGCGGGTGCGGAACTCGTTGTCGGTCTCGATGGCGATGTTGAACCGCTTGCACACGTACGCGGCCCGGTCGTTGGGCTCGTTGCCGGTGTTGGGACGCTCGGGCAGCGACGTCCCCGGGGCCAGCAGGCCGCCGGCGCAGGGCAGGTTTGCGATGTTGACGTTCGCCGCCGCATCGGACTTGCTCCCGAAGATCAGCGTGGGCTGCTCGCCCTTCTCACCGGCGGAGACGATGAACGTCTCGCCCCCGGTCGCGATGTAACCCTGGGCCGAGGCCGGGGTGATAGCGAGGAACACCTTTGATTCGGCGTCGCCGCGGACCTTGCCGCGCCACAGTTGGATGTCGGGCAGCGGCAGGTCGACCTCGCCCTGCTCGGTCACTTCGACAAACCGTGTCTCCTCCGTGAACACGCTGAACTTCTCGAGTTCAAGGTCGGCGCTCAGGGCACGCTGGGCGTCCAGGGCCACGGCGGGGAACACCGCGCGGTCAAACCCCTTCAGCGCTTGGTACGCCCGCGCATCGACCGACAGCACCGTGGCCCCGCGTGCGGCGGCGACGCCGGCACGCTCGACCTTCAGCGGATTGACCGTCAGCGGCGCGGGCGTAGCACCCGAAGCGGTCAGGCTCGCGGCGAGCACAAGGGCCCCGGCCGTCAGGCCCGAGAGCGAAAGAATGCGTCGATCGGTCATGTGCGAGGTCTCCCGATGGTGATCTTCGTGGATGGTTCGGTGCTGCGCCGCGGCGACGCGGGTCAATTGAATTGCGGGCGTGGGCCATGTGCGCCGCGCCACGCCATCGATCACAAGTTTCCGCTGGCTGAGGCCCGCCGCCTAGCCCGGCCTCCGTGTTTTCAGCCCCTTTTTTCGGGGTGCGTGCGGGTATCACCGTCTCTGCGCGCTCGGTTAGGGACATGTGGGGCATGGCGCACCGAACCGCCCCAGAAAAATCACAAGGTCGGACGTGTTGACGGACCCATCATTGTTCAGGTCGGCAGCGGACGGTCCGGGCACTCCGAACGCCCCGAGGAACCGAACGAGATCGATCGTGTCGATTCGCCCGTCGCCGGTGAGATCACCCTGACACGGCGCCGGGGCACAGGCCCGTTCGTACGCGCCAAGATCAGGCACGGCGCCGCCCGTGGCGTCCGCATCAACAGATCGTGCCCGGTGCGCCAGATCGAGCACGAACTCCGCGGGCGGCTGGCTCGTCGTCCCCGCGTCGATGCAGGGCGACCCCGCCGCCAGCGTGAAATCGCCCGTGCCGACGTTCGTGAACATCGGGTCACCCGCCACCGGAGCGGTGGGCACGAGCGACGGTGGGAGATCAAACCCGAAGTTACCGAAGAGGTTCGAGTTGCTCACCTGCGGCACCGCCCCCGGCGCGATCGAGAGCCCGCCCGACGGGTTCATCGAAACAATCGTGTTCACGATGCCCGGCACGCCCGCCCCCACATGCAGCGCGCCCGCCCCGGCGCTCGCAGAAGTGTTCGACGCGACGGTGCAGTTCGCGATGAGCACCCCGGCGGTCGCGTTGTCGATCAGCACGCCCGCGCCGCGCCCCGCGCCCCGGGCCGTGTTGCCGGCGATGAGGCAGTTCACGACCCGCGTGCCCGAGGCCGCGTTCAGCAGGTGAAGCCCCGCGCCCCCGACGCCGATGGAGGTGTTCCCCCGGATGATGCAGTTGGCGATCGTGGTATCCGCCGCCGCCGAGCGAACGCCCGCGCCGGAATCGGCGACGCCACCGGTGATGACGAAGCCGTCGACGGTCGCTGCGGAAATGGACCCGATGTCCACCGCACGGGCGGTGCCGCCGACATCGATAATCGTTGGATTCGCCGCCCAATCACGCTGGCTCGCCTGTGTTTCGACCGTGCCCGTGAAGCCGCCCAGCAGGCTGATCGGGGCCGTGATCGAGACGGGTCGCGTGTACGTGCCCGCGGCGGCCCACACCTGCGTCACCACGCCGCCGGTGCGCGAGGCGGTATCGATCGCGCCGTCGATGGTACCGAAAGCCCCGGCCCACGAAAGCCCGTCACCGCCGGCAGGGGCACCGGGTCGAACGCGCAGCACGCTGTCGGGGAACGGCGCGATCGACGGCGTCACGCGGGCCACCACCGAATCAACGCCCCGCGTGTCTTGCGCCACGGCGAAGAACATGATCGAGGGCGACCACTCCGCGCGGGCGGTCACGGTCCCGGTGAACACGCCGGCGCTGGCGACAAAGTCGATCGCCAGCCTTTCGTCGAACGCCGTGTCGAGCGCGCCGTTGCGGTCGGTGTCGACATAGAACGAGACGCTCGCGACGCCGTCGGGCGAGGGGTCCACGTCGGACGCCGCTGCCGAGAGCGTGATCGGCGCGAGCACGCGCGGCGTGGCGCTCGCGGTGAGCGACGACACGACCGGGGCGCGGTTCACGATCACCGAGACCGAAGCGGGTGCCCCACGCAGCCCCTGCGCATCGACTGCCCGCGCGAGATACGCCGGGCCGGTGGCAGTCCCGGCGGGCACGTCCACCGCCAGCGATGCGTCGCCGGTCGTCGTGTTCACGGTCCCAATCAGGGTGTCAAAGGTGTCCACCACGCCGTCACGGTCGAGATCGAGGAAGAACTCGACGGAGGTGATCCCCGGGCCGCCGGCGCTGGAGTCCGGGTCGGTGAAGCCGCCGGTCGAAAGGACGATCGTTCCGGGCGGCGCAACCAGGCCCGGCGAGGCCAGCAGTGTCCCCGCCAGCGGTGCACGGTTGATGGTGACACTCGCGGTGGTTGGCGCGCTGTCGACGCCCGCCCCGTCGCGTGCCACGGCGAAGTACCGCAACACGCCCGTCGCCCCGGCGGGGATCGACACGCCGGCCTGTGCCGAACCGCCCGAGGGCGATGCCGTGGCGATGAGAGCGTCTCCGCCGGTCAGCGTGCCGCTGGAATCGGTATCGAAGAAGAACCGCACGGACGCCAGGCCCGCGCCGGGCGGGTCGGGGTCGGCCGCGCCGCCCGCAACTAGTGTCACGGTCGCGCCGGGAGCCACGAACGCGGGCGACGCCGACAGCGAGGCGAGCGTCGGCGCCCGGTTGAACGTCACCAGCGTGGACACCACGGCGGAGGAGGCGTCCCGCCCGTCCTGAGCGCGGGCGAACAGGCGCACGGTGCGGCTGCCTTCCGTGCCCGACGGAAGCCACGTGTTGTCCGCCGTCGCGACGACGCCGTAGCCGTCGGTGCCGTTGGTATCGGTCCCGATGGGTTGATCGGTGGCGGCGTCGAACACGCCGTTGTTGTTGGAATCGCGGAAGAACTGCACGCGTGCGATGCGTCCGCCGGCGTCGGCGGTCGCGCTGTCAGGGTCGGAAACGCCCGACGCCGTGAGCGCAATCGGACCCGGCGCGTTCACGATGGTGGGCGAAACCGAGAGCGAGCCCACGACCGGGACGCGATTGGTTGTGCCGGTTCCTGTACCCGTACCCGTGCCCGTGCCCGTGCCCGTACCCGTACCAGTTCCTGTCCCCGTGCCACTGCCTGTTCCCGTCCCCGTCCCCGTTCCCGTCCCGGTCCCGGTCCCGGTTCCAACAGTCGGAAACGGCGACCCCGCGAAGAAACTGCTGAGATCAATCCCGCCCACGATGAACGGGTTGCTCGATGACGACGACGAAGTGCCCGACCCCGATGCTCCATCGGTCCCTGCCCCCGCCGCAGAATCGGCACGCACTGCGGCATCCTTGCCCGAACCCCGAGAAGCCGCCGCCGTGGCCGCCGAAGCATTGATGCTCGTGTTCCGGAATTCCCGTGTTGCGCCGGCCTGCGCCTGAAACTGTGCCTGCTCCTGCGCCGCCGCGGCGGCGCGCAGCATTGCGTTCACATCCCCCCGCCCCGGCGGCGGCTGCGAGGGCACACTCCCCTGCGTCACCGCCGGCGCGTTCGCCGGGCGGTTGAAGCGCCGCGGCGGCCTTGTGTTCGCGGTGGTCGGCCCCTCGACCCGCGGGGCCACTCGCTCGCCTTCGAACATCGCGCCGGTGTCGATCCGCTCCTCACGCGACGCCGCGGGGTCGCCCGGCGCCACACGCGTGAACCGATCGATCCGCCTCTTCGTGCTGTCGGCGAGTAGTTCATCCAATGACGGCCCGCTGTACGCCCCCGGCCCTCCGGCCGCGGCGCCGCCCGGCACGTTGAATCCAAACGTCCGCTCGCCCGTCGCGGCGGCACCCGGCAGCGCCGCAGCCGGGTCGCCGGCGTCGTTCTCGGACCCGCAGCGCGGGACCATGAGAATCGCCGCGAGCACGCCCGCGCCGCCAAGGATCGAGATGATCCGGTCTCGTGTCTGCACGTGGATGAAACCTGTGCGGGGAGCATACCCCGGCCACGGACGATTCCAAGAGGCGTGTACGGCTCAAGTGAAGCGGGGTTCCGCGTGCGAGGGCGCGGGGCCGGTTTCGGGCGGTTATGGGCCGCGCCGGAGGCCCACGCCGTCCTCGCACACCACGCCGAAGACGCTGAGGAAGCGGGTGAGATCGAAAACGTTCACGGCGCCGTCGCCGTTGAGATCGCCCGAAGTGCCCGGCGTCACCGAACTGCCGAAAGAGCCGAGGAACACGGTCAGGTCGGCGACATCGCGCAGACCGTCCGCATTCAGATCGCCCTGACAGACCGGCAGCGGGCTGGTGGTGGAGAACGTGAACACGGTGGGAGACGAATAGGTGTTCCCGATCGGGTTCTGTGCCAGCACGTGCCAGAAGTACGTGTTGCCCTCGGCCAGGCTGCTCGCCGGTGGGGTGAATGTGGTCGTCGGCGCGGCGACGTCGCCCTCGGCCACAACGCGGCCCAACCCCGGATCAAGCGACACGATGACGTGATAGTTGAAGGCACCGGCGGAGGTCGCCCAGGAGAACGACGTCGACGTCGGAACCTGTGCCGCGTTGTTCGCTGGCGTCAGCAGCGCAAACGGCCCCGGTGCCAGCGTCGGTACCACAGGGGTCAGCAGCGGCGCGCTCGTGGCGTTGCCCGATGTCGTGCCCAAACCATCGGAGTTGGTCACGCTGATGGTTCGCGCCGTCGTCGAAGCCCACGGGCCCACCCACACCGAAAGGCCCGTGACCTGAGTGCCCAACGGGTTGACGACCGGCGTCCCCGTGAACGTGACGCCGCTGCCCGAGGCGGTGAACTGGGACGCGCTCGTCACGCCCTTGAGGTTTGTGCCGGTGATGACGACCGGCGTGCTCGAACCCTGCGGCACGGTGCCGGGCGAGACCCCGGTGATGCTCGCCGCAGCGTTGAACACGGTGACGTTGATGGTGTCGGTGGCCGAGAGGCCGTTGGAATCCGTCACGCGGAGCGTCACGGGGATGGTGCCGTTGGACGGGTAGGTGCGGAAGACCTGCGCGCCGGTGGTCTCGAAGGTCCCGTCGCCGTCGAGGTCCCAGTCCCACGACCCCATCGTCGCGCCGGGTTCGTTCACCCACGAGGCCACGTTGCCGATGAAGAAGCACTTGGCGTTCGCAAAGGTGCGCTTGTGCACCCCCGCGATCGCCCGCGGCGGATAGAGAGCCCCCGCCACCCGCACCGTCAGGTTGTACAACTGCACCGTCTGGTTCGCCGGCGGGTTGAAGCCCGTGTCGAACACGCGGACGAAGTACGTCCCCGGCTGCAGCGTCGTCGTGATCGATTCCGGCACCCCCGGCCCGCCCGCCGCGGAGGTGAACAGCACCGTGAACCCCGAAGAATCCCGCAGTTCCATCGTCAGATCACCGGCGTTCGTGGCGTCGACCGTGTTGATCCCCACCCCGTCACACTCGGCGATCTGCGAGCCCTGCGGGTACGTCCCGCCCACGGGCTGCGCGGTGATCGTCAGCGGCCGGGCCGCGGCGAGCGTGAAACGGAAAAAATCCTGGTTGGTCGAGTTGATCCCGCTCGAGCCGTTGGTCGAGAGGAGCACCTCCCGCACCGACCGCGGCCCTGTTGGCGGTGAGAGTTCGCCCAGGTCCTTCGCCGTGGCGGCGCTGTGGTTGGGCGCGAAGCGGTCGCCGTAGTTCCGCTGCGCCGCGCGGATGTCGTCCCATTGTGCGGCATCGAAGAGCACGGAGATGAACGGCTCCATCAACTTCGTCGCGTCGCAGGGGACGGTGTGGATGAGGCCCAGCCCGTGCCCGTGCTCGTGCGCGACGACGTTGCGGAAGTAGCGGAAGTTGTCGGCGGGGTTGTTGAACCACTGCGCCTGGAAGTACGACGTGTTGATGAACATGTCCCCGCCGCCGGCGATCCCGCCGCCCTGGGCCGATGGGAACGCGTTGTAGGCGAGGAAGAAATTGATGCCCAGCGTGCGTCCGCCGAAGCGGATGTCGCCCCGTGTGCCCACGCGGGACTCGAGCTGGTCCATCGGGGCGTTGTCGTCGGCGACCTCCTGATACGTGATCCCCGCCGCCCGGCGCCACGTCGCCAGCGCCTGACGGATGTGCTCGCGCCCCAGATCAAGGTTGCCAGAGCCGAACAACGCGATGAGTTTCTGGCTCAGTTCGCTCGGCCCCGGCACGCTGATGCCCTCCAGACCCCACGTCGTCGTGTCTTTGGGGAACGAGTAGGTCAAATCGACCGGCAGCGCCCCGCCCCCGATCCCCGGCGAGCCGCCCGCCTGCCACGCGAAGTTGTCCAGGATGAACCGGCTCGGATCGATCGGCGCCTGCGTGGGCGCGAGCGCACGCACGCGCTGGATGTACGCCAGTTGCTCCGGCGTCGGGTCGCTCGGGAAGCACGTGATCTCGCTTGGGTCGGCCGGGTGGGTTTGCGCGTGACACCATGCTGACACCCCTCCCGACACGCAGAGCGCGGCGGCGGCGCGGAGGATGATCTGCGGGTGCTGGGTCACAACCGGTTGCTCGAAAATCAAGTCGTTCACTCGGCCTGTGTCGGGAGGGCAGAGGGTCTCAGGCCGCAACCACAAGTGTTGAGCAGCCGAACGCAAAGGGCAAGGGTTCAGCGCTTGGATTGCGCACAATTCAGGTGACTTTGTTCGGTGGGTGGCCGGGGCACGACCGAACGCCGTGTTTTCAGGACCGTCCATCGCCCGGTGTGTTGCCTCGACATATGGGCGCCAAAGCGGTTCAATCCCATCGTGCTCAGGCTTATCGCCATCGATCTTGGGGACAAGCGAACCGGCGTCGCCGCGGGAGACACCCACACGCGCATTGTCTCCCCCATCGAAGTGATCGAAACCCCGATCACCTCCAACGGCGGGGAAGAACTCCTGCGCCAACTCGCCAAGGTCATCGAAGAGCACGCCCCGGCCCGCGTGGTGATGGGGCTCCCGCTCAACATGGACGGCACCGAGGGTCCCGCCGCCGCGAAGGCCCGCGCGTTCGGGGCGCGTTTGGCGGGGCGTATCAAGCCCGAGGTGGTCTACCACGACGAACGCCTCAGCAGCGCCGACGCCGACTGGACCATGGCCGGCTCGGGCATGACCCATAAACAGAAGAAACTCCGGCGCGATGCGCTCGCCGCGGCGTCGATCCTTCGGGGGTATCTGGGAACACTGCCAATGCCAGATTTCGGTGAAGCCCAGCCCGAGAACGCCTGAGCGTTAGCCGCGCCCGCTTTCGATGTCGCATGGGTGTCGGCGGGTGCGCCCGCCGCAACGATCGACACACACTTTCCACACCCACATCGGAGCCTCACCCATGAACCGCAGTCTGACTGCCGCGGGCGCGATCGCCCTGACCTCGCTGGCCTGCAACGCCCAATCGTTCAACGTCGACATCGACGCGCTGTCGCCCAACCCCGGCAACGGCGTTCCCGCCGCCTCCTACGAAGGTGCCGCCAACCAGCCGGGCACCTGGAACTCCATCAGCCCCGCCAGCGTCACCACCAGCACGCTGAAGAACCTCAACGGCATCAACTCCAGCGCCACCTTCACCCGCGCCACCAACGGGACGTTCTCGGGCGGCAACCTGATGATCTTCGACTTCGCCTTCCTCTACAACGACTGGCAGCAGATCGCCGTCGGCGCCGGCGACCTCGTCTACTCCTTCAACAACCTCGAAGCGGGCGACTACCTCCTCTACACCTACGCCCACAACACCGGCACCGGCGGCGTCGCCAAGTACACCGACGTCGAGGTCGTCTCCGCGGGCGGGCCCGACGTCATCCAGTGCGGCGGGTTCCTCGGCGCCAACTCCTTCTCCGAGTTCGGCATCTCGCACATCATCCACTCCAAGTCCGTCGCCGCCGGCGGCAGCATCACCGTCAAGGTCCGCGCCACCACCACGCCCGGCGTCGTCAACGGCTTCCAACTCGTCAAACTCCCCGCCGGCGCGGGCTTCCCCCTCCGTAAATACGTCGACGACAGTGCCGCGATCTCTTTCGGCAGCGGCGACTCGTGGGCCGACCCCTACGCCAACCTCCAGGACGGCCTGAACTTCGCCCGCATGGTCGGCGGCTCGAACTGCGAACTCTGGGTCGCCCAGGGCTTCTACTACCCCACCGTCTTCCAGTCGGGCACCGACCGCAACGCCGCCTTCGTCATCCCCAGCGGCCTGAAGATGTACGGCGGTTTCTTCGGCACCGAGACCACCCTCGCCGAGCGCGGCGACCCCGCCTTCGCCATCACCGCCATGAGCGGATCGATCAACACCTCGTCGCAGAACGACAACTCGTACAACGTCGTCATCGCCGACGGCACCAGCACCTCGACCCTCATCGACGGCTTCACCATCGCCCGCGGGCGGGCCAGCGGGTCGTCCGTCGATAACCAGCACGTCGGCGGCGGCGTCCGCATCCTCAACGGCTCGCCCCAGTTCCGCAAGTGCAAGTTCATCAGCAACCAGGCCTCGCTCAAGGGCGCGGGTGTCTACGTCTCGGGCGGCATCCCCACCTTCACCGACTGCCTCTTCTATCAGAACGACTGCTACAACGGCGAGGGCGGCGGCTTCGCCTCCGAGTCCGCCCTCAACCAACGCCTCGTCAACTGCGAGTTCATCGGCAACCAGGCCACCGGCAACGGCGGCGGTGCCTTCTTCGGCAACGGGCCCGGTGAACTCGTGAACTGCTTGTTCTCCGGCAACCACACCGACTCCGACCTCTCCTACGGCGGCGCGGCCTATGGCGACAACGAGAGTGCCGACCTCATCATGCGGAACTGCACCGTCTCGAGCAACTTCAGCGCTGGTCTGTGCGGCGGCGTCGCCGTCCGCAACGGTGCCGACCTCACCGCCCGCAACTGCATCTTCTGGGGCAACACCGACCCGATTGTCAACAACCCCACCAACGAGAACGTCTACAACGACCAGAACAACTTCTCCTCCTACACCTCCTCGTTCACCACCCTGCAGGGCCTCGCCGGCGCGTCCGGCACCGACCCCAAGTTCGTCGACGCCGACGGCAGCGACAACGTCGTTGGCACCTCCGACGACAACTGCCGCCTGCAGATCAGCAGCCCCGCCATCGACGCCGGTGACAACGCCCAGGTCTCCGCCGACATCACCGACATCAACCAGAACGGCAACGCCGCCGAGCAGATCCCCGTCGATCTCGACGGCTCCGCCCGCCGCATCAACATCGCCTCCGTCGCCGACACCGGCGCCGGCGGCAGCCCGGTGGTCGACCGCGGCGCCTACGAAACCCCCGTCCCGCCCTGCATCGGCGACCTCAACGGCGACGGCCAGCGCAACACCGCCGACCTGGTCATCTTCCTCGGCGACTTCGGCACTTCGGGCCCCGACATCATCTCCGACCTCGACGGCAACGGCGTGGTGAACACCATCGACCTCACCCGCTTCCTCGGCGTCTTCGGCCAGCCCTGCCTGTAAGCCAGGTGGGGCAGGCTCCCGCCTGCCTCTTCGGCGGTGGGCAGGCTGGAAGCCTGCCCCACCGTTCAGTCTCAGCCCATCGCCCCGGCCCTCAAGGCCGGGGTTTTTCTTTTCGCCCGCTGTCACACCGCCGGTCCGGACGCACTCATCGAGGAGTCCCCACGACCTCGATTCTTTGGAGAAAACCGATGAACCACACCACACCGAAAGCACCAGCGTCCTCGACCGTCCTCACCACCGCCGCGGCGATCCTCGTCTTCGCCGGCTCCGCGTCCCGCGCTCTGGCCGCCCATCCCGGCGTCGAGATCGTCGCCATGACCGGAACGCCCACCGCCAACGGCGTCATGGCCGAGATGAGTTACCGATCCGTCATCAACAGCGCGGGCGTCGTTGCCTCCAGCACCACACTCACCGGCACCGCCAACGGCGGACGCGACAGCCGCCTCCTCTTCCGCGCCGTCCCCGGCGCCGTCACCGAGATCACCCGCTCGGGCGGCCTCACGCCCAATGCCAACGGCATCCTCCTCTCGGTCCTGGGTTACGGCATGAACGACGCGGGCCTCGTCGCCGGCACGTGGTTCCTCGACGCCACGGCAAACGCTCCCGCCGACGACTTCGCCGTCTTCGCCGGGTCCGGCGGGCCGTCCACGCAAATCGCCCGTGCCGGCGACGCCGCCCCCGGAGGCGTCGGCGTCTTCGGGTATCCCTCGGTCGCCGTCCCCATGCCCGACAACTCCATCATCTTCTACGCCGACATCAAGAACGGCGTGCCTGCCTTCCAGACCGGCCTGTTCCGCAACGTCTCCGGTGTCAACACCACCATCGTCCGCACCGGCCAGAACGCCCCGGGAGGCGTCGGCACCTTCAACCAGATCTTCTCGGAGTTCGACGTCAACAGCGCGGGCCAGTGCGCCTTCACCGCGACACTGAACGGCACCCCCGACCAGTTCACCGACTCGGGCGTCTTCCGTTCCAACGGCGTCACCACCACCGCCATCGCCCGTGAAGGCCAGATCATGCCCGACGGCAACGGGCAGTTGTACTCATCGCTCGGCGGCCTCTCGCTCACCAGCGCCATCGCCAACGACGGCACCGTCGCCTTCACTACCGACACCCTCGGCACCGCGCTCTACCCCGCCGACCGATACGCCGTCATGCTCGCCGGCGCGGGTCCCCTGAAGATCGCCGCCCGCACAAACCAGCAGGTCCCAGGGGGCAACGGCGCGTTCGCCAGTTTCTCGCGCCTCTCGACCCTTAGCGCCGGCCGGGTGCTCTTCGCCGCCTCGCTCCAGGGCACCTCGGGCGGCCCGGGCGTCGACGACGGCGGCCTCTACCTCAGCGACGGAACCACCATCACCACCCTGATCCGCAAGGGCGACCCCATCCCCAACGGCAACGGCGCCTTCGCCATCGACCACTTCGCCAGGTTTGATGTCAACGACAACGACGACATCGCCCTCTGGACCGAGGTCCGCGGCCAGTTGCCCGGCACCCTCTCCGGTGCCGTCTTCTTCAAGCGGAACGGGCAGGCCCCCATCGAGATCATCCGCGAGGGCGACGCGTTCCTTGGCGGCACCGTCGCCCATGTCAGCATCGCCGCCGGGGAGGGGGCTCCGGAAAGCCGCGCCATCAACAACGCCGGGCAGGTCGTCTTCAGGGTTGAACTGACCGACGGGCGTACCGCCGTCGCCCGCTTCACCCCGCCCCCAACCTGCCTGGGCGACTTCAACAACGACGGCCAGCGCAACACCCTCGACCTCACGATGTTCCTCGGGAAGTTCGGCCAGATCGTCGGCGCATACGGCATCGGCGACATGAACGGCGACGGCGCGGTCAACACCCAAGACCTCACCGCCTTCCTCGGCGTCTTCGGAATCCTCTGCCGTTGAAGCCGAAACAAACGAACCCGAAGCGCAAGCGAGGGCCAACGCAAGACTCGCCGAAGCGCCATCACACCGCCGCGCCAACCGCCAACCGCCCCAAGCCCCGGCCAACACCGCCGGGGCTTTTCCTTGCGCCATCCCAAAGACTGCCAAACCCCCCATCTTCACATGTTCGCGCGCGCAGCCGGGCCATCCCAAAATTCCCTAGCCACCCCGCTCCCCCACGTCGCATGGCTGTCCGGGAACCCCAGCACCCCTCGCGCCGCCCCCGGAGGGGGGCGCCGAGCCTGCCGGGCCGCCCCAATCGGTCTGTCACCGATCCATCAAGATCACCCGCCCCATTCACGGAGACGCCCCATGCACCTGTGTCGCGCCATCACCCTGTCCACGCTCGCCATGGCCGCCCTCGCGGGCACCGCCTCGGCCCAGTCGTTCAACGTCGACATCAACAGCACTTCCGGCTTCGGTAACGGCGTGCCCAACAGCACTTACGCCGGTGCCGCCGGCCAGACCGGCACCTGGAACAGCATCCTGTCCTCCAGCCCGACCACCGTGGCGCTGACCAACCTCAACGGCACCGCCTCCGCCGCCACGCTCACCCGTGCCACCAACGGCACCATCGTCAACACGAGCAACCTCACGACGAACGGCAACTTCTCGCTGCTGCACGACGACTACCAGCGCCTCGCCCCCCAGGGCACGCTGGTCTACACCTTCAACAACCTTCAAGCGGGTGACTACGCCGTCTTCACCTACGCCGCCAACCCCGACGACGCCTCGAGCAAGGCTCTCGTCAGCGTCCTCGGCTCGTCGAGCACGCCCACGCAGGCCGTCGGCGGCGCCATCGTCGGCAACAAGTGGATCCCCGGCACCACCCACGCCATCCACATGAAGCAGAACGTCCCCGCCGGCGGCTCGATCACCGTCAACGTCCTCGCCGATTCGCTCAATGGCTTCGCCTGCTGCGGCGGGTTCCAGATCGTCAAAATGTCCTCGCCCAAGTTCCGCGTCTATGTCAACGACAACGCCGCAGGCATCGACGCTGGCGGCTCGTGGACCGACGCCTACACCGACCTGCAGATGGCCCTCAAGACCGCCGCCCTCGCCGGAGGAGGCAACGTTGAAGCCTGGGTCTCGCAGGGCTTCTACGAGCCCGGCACCAGCCGCTCCGCCACCTTCAGCATCCCAGCCGATCTGAATCTCTACGGCGGCTTCGCCGGCACCGAGACCTCGCTCGCCCAGCGCACCCAGCCCGCCTTCTTCATCACCGCCATGAGCGGCTCCATCGGCGCTGGCACCAACACCGACAACTCCTACAACGTCGTCACCATCGACGGCAACACCTCCAACCTCATCGACGGGTTCACCATCTCCAGCGGCTACGCCAACGGCGTCGGCATCCAGTCCCACGGCGGCGGCGTCGCCCTCACCGGCGACTGCACCGCCGTCTTCCGCAACTGCAAGTTCATCTCCAACTCCGCCCAGAGCGACGGCGGCGCCGTCTACACCACCGGCGCCTCCAACCCCTCGTTCATCAACTGCCTCTTCTACAACAACGACTGCAACAATGGCACCGGCGGCGCCCTCTACCTCCACGGCACCTTCAGTTCCTTCAAACTCATCAACTGCCAGTTCACCGGCAACACCGCCATCGGCGACGGCGGCGCGTTCGTCACCGAATCCCAGCCCGGCGAAGTCATCAACTGCACCTTCTCCGGCAACCTCGCCACTTCCAACATCGCCCGCGGCGGCGCCGTCACCACCCGCGGTGAGGCCGGCGACGTCATCTTCCGCGGCAGCACCTTCTCCCACAACACCTGTGCCGGCGACTACGGCGGCGTCTACGCCACCCTCGGCTCCGACATCACCTTCGAGAACTGCATCCTCTGGGACAACGCCGACTTCAACGGCCCCGGCACCTTCGGTGACAACATCGCCGTCTCCGCCGCCCAAGGCTCCACCTTCTCCACCTCCTTCACCACCGTGCAGGGCCTCAGCGGCCAGAACGGCCAGAACCCCCAGTTCATCGACGCCGACGGCGCCGACAACGTCTTCGGCACCACCGACGACAACCTCCGCCTCCCCATCACCAGCCCCTGCATCGACGCCGGCGACAGCACCGCTCTGGGCCTCGACTACGCCGACCTCGACAACGACGGCCTGACCCTCGAGAGCACCCCGCTCGACTTGGACTTCAACCCCCGCCGCCAGAACATCGCCTCCGTCACCGACACCGGTTCCGGCGCCGCCCCCCAGCCCGACCGCGGCGCCTACGAACTCGTCCCCCCCCTGTGCAAAGGCGACCTCAACAACGACGGCCAACGCAACACCGCCGACCTGGTCATCTTCCTGGGTGATTTCGGCACCGCCGGCCCCGGCATCATCTCCGACCTCAACAACGACGGCGTCGTCAACACCCTCGACCTCACCCAGTTCCTGGGCGTCTTCGGCGTCCCCTGCCCGTAAGCACCCTGATTCGCAGCGAACTCACTTTCGTGGGGTTGCTCCGCCGTTTGTCTTCCCGTCCAAGCCTTGACCGGCTTGGACTTTTTTATGGCCCCAGATGCGGCTTCTCGTTGGATCGTTATCGCCCCCGTCATACCTTCCGAGCGCCATGTGGGCCTTGAAACAAGCGGATTTTGGGCCATACTGTGGGGTCGTTCGGTCAACCGTGTCACGGCCCGGACTTCGCGGGATAGCAACGAGGCGGTATTCGCCCGCGTGCCGCAGGATCCCCGCGTCCACCCGAGGCGACGGCCGAGCGAACGCCCCCGGAAATACGTTCTCTGCGGGCATTGTTCGAACACTCATCGGAGACACTGATGCGTTCCCTGAAGACCTGTGCCGTACTGCTGTTCTGGGCGATCACCGGCACCGCCGGCGCCCAGTCGTTCAACGTCGACATCAACACCACCTCCGGATTCGGCGCCGGGGTGCCCTCGAACACCTACGCCGCCGCCGCGGGCCAGCCCGGCACCTGGAACAGCATACTGCCCACAAGCCCGACCACGGTGCCCCTGGTCAATCTCAACGGCTCGGCGTCGAGCGCCACGCTCACCCGCGCCACCAACGGCGTCATCGTCAACACCACCAACCTCACCACGTCCGGCAACTTCTCGCTGCTGAACGACGACTACCAGACCATCGGGCCATCGAACACGCTCTCGTACACGTTCAACAACCTCCAGGCGGGCGACTACGCGGTCTTCACGTACGCCGCCAACCCCGACAACGCGACCAACACCTCGTTTGTAACCGTTGCCCTTTCTTCGAGCACGTCCAATCAGGTCGTCCAAGGCAACATCGCGGGCAACCAGTTCATCCCGAGCACGACCCACGCGATCCACATGATGCGATCGGTGTCCGCGGGCGGTTCGATCACCATCAACGTGCTCGCCAGCTCCGGTTTCGGGGCCGCCTGCTGCGGCGGGTTCCAGATCGTCAAGTTGCCCACCGGTGGCGACTTCCGCTTCTATGTGAACGACAACGCCACGGGCATCGACGCCGGCGGCTCCTGGGCCGACGCCTACACCGATCTGCAGAACGCGATGAACTCGGCCAGGATCATCGGCGGGACGAATTCGGAGATCTGGGTCGCCCAGGGGACATACCGCCCCGGCGTCCTCAGCGCCGACTACTTCGGAGTTCCGTCCAATCTCACGATGTACGGCGGATTCGCCGGGACCGAGACGTCGCTGAGCCAACGCACCAATCCGGCGGTCTACATCACCAACCTGAGCGGCGCGATCGGCACGAACAATTACAGTCGCAACGTTTTGTACATGAGCGTCGGGACGATCGGCACGGTCACGATCGACGGCTTCTCGATCACTCGCGGGTTCGCGGACGGGAGTGGGTTCCAGTCTCGCGGGGGGGGGCTGACGGTTGATGGCGCCGCGGATCTCTACTGCAGAAACTGCAAGTTCATTTCGAACACCTCGCTCAGCAGCGGCGGCGCGGTCGCCATCAACGCAGCCTGCAGGGCGCACTTCATCAACTGCTTGTTCTTCAACAACACCTGCACCGACGGACCCGGCGGCGCGGTTTCCATCGCCGGCCCGGGCGGCTCCTTCTCTTTCGTGAACTGTCAGTTCCTGGGCAACGATGGCCGGTCTGACGGCGGAGGGCTGTACGTCGCCTCACAACCGGGGGAGATTGTCAACACGATCTTCTCCGGCAATGCCGTCAGGTCCACGTCGGGCAAGGGCGGGGCCGTCGAGATCACCAACGGCAACTTCACGGTGGACTTCCGCCAATGCTCAATCTCACACAACACCTCGGCCGGCGGCGGTCCCGGCGGCGTGTATGTATCACTCGGGGCCACTGCGAACATTTACAACAGCATCCTCTGGGACAACGCCAACAGCGATGGACCCGGCAGCGTCAACGACAACATCGAGTCCGTCGGCATCGGCTCGGCTTACACCACCAGTTTCACCACCGTTCAGGGCCTCGCCGGCACCAACGGCCAGAACCCGCTGTTCGTCGATGCCGACGGCGGCAACAACATCTTTGGCGATTCCGACGACAACCTCCGCCTGCAACTCACCAGCCCCTGCATCGACGCCGGGAACACCGCCACGATCGGCGTGGACGAGGACGACCTCGACGCCGACGGCGACACCGCCGAGCCCACCCCGTTGGACCTCGGCCTGAACCCGCGTCGCCAGAACATCGCCTCGGTCGCCGACACCGGTGCCGGCTCCGCCCCCCAGCCCGATCGCGGAGCCTACGAAGCCGTCCCCCCACCCTGCCCCGGCGACCTCAACGGCGACGGCCAGCGCAACACCGCCGACCTCGTCATCTTCCTGGGTGCCTTCGGCACCGCCGGCCCAAACATCCCCTCCGACCTCAACAACGACGGGTTCGTCAACACCCTCGACCTCACCCAGTTCCTGGGCCAGTTCGGCGTCCCCTGCCTGTAAGCCGGCTCCGTTGCTCAATTCCATCCGAGCCCTGAGCGCGAGCTCAGGGCCACCATCCGAAGACCAGTCGCGTCAATCACACCAAGCCCCGGCCCTGCGACCGGGGCTTTTCACGCGCCAACCACGAAACGCGAACCCCTCCAACCGGCCCCGCAAAACAGCCGATAACACCCCCGGCCCCGCACGAAATCGGCGGCCCGGAGGTTGTCCATGCGCCCGTCCCCAATCCAAGCCCACCCCGCTCCGTCCAAACTCATCCTCATCGGCACCGCCCAGACCGTCGCCGCCGGGGCGCGGATGCTGCGTGATGCCGCCATGCCCGGTGCCGTTCCCATGGGCGCGATCGTCCTCAACCGCCAGGACGCCCTGACCCCCCAGACGATCCCGGTGCTGGGCACCCTCGACAAACTCGAATCCCTCCACACCCGCCACCGCTTCGAGACCGCGCTGGTAAGCCTCCCCAGCGCCATGGGCGGCGCGATCGCACGCTGCCGGACCATGCTCCGTCGCCTCGGCGTGACCGAGCGCTTCCTCCCCACCCTTTCCGATGTACTCACCCAGGAACCCGCCAGCGTGTGGCGCGGCATCGGCGAATTGGATATCGCCGCCCTCATCGGCCGGCCCCACCGCCAGATGGACCGGCCCCTCGTGGAATCCATCATCAAAGGACGGCGCGTCCTCATCACCGGGGCCGGCGGATCGATCGGCTCGGAGATCGCCCGCATCTGCGCCGCCTTCGACCCCTCCCGCCTCATCCTCATGGAGCGATCCGACAACGCCCTGTTCGAGATCGACCGCCAGATCGCAGCCCGTTATCCAGACCTTCCCCGCTCGGCGGTCCTTCACGACGTGGTCGATGCCGACGCCACCCTGCGCCGCCTGGTGAACCTCCGCCCCGATGTTGTCTTCCACGCCGCCGCCCACAAGCACGTCCCGCTGATGGAAGACCACCCCGCCGCGGCGGTAAACAACAACCTCTTCGGCACCAAGTCCGTCGCCGACGCCGCCCTCGCCACCGGGGCCGAGCGGTTCGTGCTCATCTCGACCGACAAGGCCGTGAACCCCACCAGCGTGATGGGGGCCACCAAGCGTTTGGCCGAGTTGTACGTCCGATCCCTCAACGAACCCGGACCCGGCGTGACCGGCAAAACAAGGTTCAGCCTCGTCCGCTTCGGCAACGTCCTGGGCAGCGCGTGCAGCGTGCTCCCCATCTGGGAAAAGCAGATCGCCGAGGGGGGGCCGGTCACCGTCACCCACCCCGACATGACCCGCTACTTCATGACCATCCCCGAAGCCGCGGCGTTGGTGATCCAGGCCGGAGCGATCGAAAAGGGCGGCGTCTTCGTCCTCGACATGGGCGACCCCGTCCGGATCCTCGACCTCGCCCTGAACTTCATCCAGGCCCACGGCCTCCGCCCCCAGACCGACTCATCCCTCGGCGGTGGAAACCCGGTGGACCCCCACCGGTCCAACGACGGGGCCTCCATCCGCGTGGTCTTTTCCGGCGTCCGCCCCGGCGAAAAACTCTACGAAGAACTCGCCTATCAGGCGGAGGAACTCGTAAAGACCGCCGTGGACGGGGTTTGCGCCTGGGACGGAGAACCGGTTGACCGGGCCGAGATCACCGAAATGATCGCCGACCTGTCGGCCCTGAGGCACACCCACGACCGTCAGGCCGTGTTGGCTGGCCTCCACCAACATGTCCCCGAACTGGACCAGACAAGGTCGCATAACCTTGTGAATCCCCCTAAACAGGTGGTACATCCTGCGGCGGCTTGATGCCGATGCTCCTTGGTGGGACAATCCTTTGCACGTTCTTCACGGACGGCACGCCCACAACCCTCCCGCGTCGGTATCACGGTCGGCTCTCTCTCGATTCTCTCTCGCCACCCGATCCGACGTTTCAAGGAACGACCGCATGAGACTCACCACCCGCTCGGCGAACCCTGTGACGACCAATGTCGGCGAAGCCTCCTTCGCCGCCATGCAGGAAGACGTCCGGAGCAAAGCGCAGGCGGTTCTCGCCAGCCTCGTGGCGGCCAAGGCCGAGTGCGACCAGCAACTCGCCAAACTCCGCCGGCCCGATGCCATGAAGCAGGTGACGGGCAAGTCCTCATTGGATGAGGCGATCAGCAGCACCAAGCGCCTGATCGCCGAACTGGATGAGGTGGCCGAGTGCTCGCACGCCAAGCCGTGCAGCGAAGTCGAAGTCCGCATCGGCGGCACCCTGCGGCGCGAAACCGCCGCGGCGTGAAGCACGCTCTCCATCCGAACCCCGTGCGCAAGCACGGGGACAGAATCTCGGATCGCCAACTCGCTTGGTTATGCTGCAACCCCTCATCAAGTCTGTCCCTGAGCCGGCGCTCAGGGTTCGGATGGATGCCCGGATGCCCGCATGCCCGACCCCGTCACCATTCAGTTCAAGCGCCTCCGACCCGGGGCTTCAGTTCCCAAGTACCAGACCGACCTCGCGGCGGGCATGGACCTGCACGCGTGCCCTCCGGAAGGTGCCGCGGTGGAAATTCCGCCTGGCGAAATCCGCGTGGTCCCGCTGGGGTTTTCGATGGCGATCCCGCCGGGATATGAGGGCCAGGTCCGCCCCCGTTCCGGCCTCGCCACAAAGTTCGGCGTCACCGTCCCCAACGCCCCCGGCACCGTCGACGCCGACTACCGCGGCGAGATGATGGTCGCCCTCATCAACTTGGGGAAGCAGGCGTTCACCGTCGAGCCGGGGATGCGGATCGCGCAGTTGGTGATTGCCCCGGTCAGCCGTGCGGCGATTGTCGAAGTCGGGGAACTCAGTGAGACCGCCCGAGGGAGCGGGGGGTTTGGGTCCACTGGAGTGCGGTGAGCGGAAGACATCGAAGCAGGAGGCCTCAAGGACTCAGAGGCAGGTGCGCCCGAACTGGCCGAGGAACCGGACCAGGTCGGCGGTGTTGACGACGCCGTCGCCTGTGAGATCGCCGATGCAGGGACTGACCGTAAACGAAAGCGTCGCTGGGTTGCTGGGCGTGCCGCCGCAGGAGTTGGTGACGAGGCAGTCGTAGGAGCCGAGGTCGGCGGCCTGCACGTTGGTCAGCGAGAGAACGGGCGTCGCGGCCGAAGGGTTGGTGATGGTGTTGATCGCCACACCGCCCTTGCGCCATTGGTACGTCAGTGTGCCGCCGCCGGCGCCACCACTGGCTGTCACGCCGAAGAAGGCGCTGCCGGATGCCGCTGTCACGATCGGGAGCGGCTGCGAGATGATGCTCGGCCCGCTTGCGCCCTGGGTGAAGCGGGCGATGCGGTTTGCCCCCAATCCGCCGGCCATCGTGAACTCCCCTCCCAAGATCACATCACCCGTCACACCCGGAAGCGACGCCAGTCCGTACCCGGTGGGAGAAAAATCTCCGCCCGCAAGTCCGCTCCCAATGGGCGACCACACGCCGGTGGCGGAGTTGACACGGGCGATGCCGTTGACCACCGCGTTCCCGGCGAGCGTGAAAGCGCCGGCCACAAACACATCACCGCCTGGCGTGGCCAGCAGAGCCCGAACGTAGCCGCCATTGCCGCTGGTGCCCGTTCCCAGGGCCGTCCATGCGCCGGTGGTCGTGTTATAGCGGGCGATGTTGCTCGCCGCGGCGCTCCCGGCCGTGTTGAATTCGCCGCCCGCGATCACGTCACCACCCGGAAGGACCGCCAGCGCGGAGACGGAACTCCCGAAAGGTGGAGGCGTGAAGAGGCCCAACCCAAGAGGTGACCACACCCCGGTGCTCGGGCTGTAGCGGGCGATGTTTCTCGCCGCGACACCCCCGGCGAAGTTGAAGAGGCCGCCCGCGATCACGTCACCACTCGGGAGGACCGCCAGGGCGCTGATGCCACCAGAACCGCCCGCTCCGGTGTTGATGACGCCCGACCCAAGCGACGACCACGTGTTGGTGGTCGGGTTGTAGCGGGCGATGCGGTTGGCCGACACGCCCCCCAAGTCGGTGAAGCTGCCACCCGCGATCACGTCGCCACCGGGCAGAACGGCCAGGGCGCTGACGGTGCTGTTGGTTCCGCCTCCCAAAGAGGTCCAGACGCCCGTGGTCGGGCTGAGGCACGCGATGTTGTTGCTCACCGCGGCGCCCCCGGCGTTGTCGAAGAACCCACCAACGATGAAGTCGCCGCCGGGTAGAGCTGCCAGGGCGTTCACGGAGCCGTTGATTCCGCCGCCCAAGCCGGTCCAGACGCCAGTGGTCGGGTTGTAGCGGGAGATATTGCTCGCCGGCGCGCCCCCGGCGTTGTTGAACCCCCCACCCACGATGACGTCCCCGCCCGGCAGCACCGCCAAGGCTCTGACAAAGGGGGTGTTCGGTAGTTTGGGATCGTAAAAGGTGATCATGCCGGTCGTCCCAAACCCCGGCACCCACGCCGGGGGGCACTGGGCTCTGGCTGGCGCGGCGCACGTCACTGTCAGCAGCAGGGCGAGCGCAGCGGCCTCCCTGCGGATCGCCGACGGCACGGGTCGAACCACATCACGGAACGAACTCGGAATCTGGAACAAGACGGTGCCTCTTTCCCTTTGTGTTGACACAGGCTGCGGCCGAGGGCGGCGGCGGACGCTTGCCCTCGCCTCATGGACGTCTAAGCAGAGGGTGCAGCGTTGTGAGTCTACTTCTTGCGGGCCTGAAGGCTCGAACAATCTCAGCAAACGCCCGGAAATCCGGAAAGTTCGCGCGCCGGCACGTCCGTTTGGCGCGGGCGACGGCGGAGAAGACGCCAAACCTGTGGTCCGCTATAGTTGAGACTGAGTCGCACTTGCCAGCCGTACCCGCCCAATCTGGCCGCGCCCCGCCCCGTTCTCGCGTGGTTGAGGTGGATTGTGCGCAAGATAGTTCGGCAACCATCGAGGGCGCGGTCGCCTGTGTGGCGGACGAATGGCTGGTGCCGGCGTCCGCTCAGGTGGTACCGCCTGCCGTGGACGATGCGTTCCATGAGGCCAAACCCGAGACCGCCGACGAGCGGGCCCGGCGTCGGCGTGTCACCGGGCTGGTGTTCCTGACGGTGTTCATCGATTTTCTCGGGCTGGGCGTGCTGCTGCCGGTCACGCCGTTCCTGGTGGCACGGTTTGAGGATGGGGCGTTGGCGGTGGGGGTGCTCAGCGCGGCGTTCGCGCTGTCGCAGTTTGTCGCCACGCCGGTGCTGGGGGCGATGTCGGACCGGTTGGGGCGGCGGCCGGTTCTGATCTTTAGTCTGATCGGTTCGGCCATCGGCTACGGCGTGCTGGGGCTCGCCGGGGCGCTGTGGGTGATGATCGTCGCGCGGGTGGTCGACGGCGTGACCGGGGCGAACGTCTCAACGGCGCAGGCGGCACTCGCGGATATCACGCCTTCGGCGAAGCGCAGCCGCGCGTTTGCGCTGATCGGGGTGGCGGTGGGGCTTGGCTTTGTGATGGGTCCGGCGCTGGGGGGGGTGCTCGCCGAGCGGGTGTCGTTGACGTCGCCGGTGTTTGTGGCGGGCGGGCTGTCGCTGCTGGCTGGGGTGTTCGCGTGGTTCGCGTTGCCCGAGACTTTGACGTCGGCGCGACGCCGTCGCGGAGCGTTGACGTCGCGCGAGGTGAATCCACTCGCCCACATCGGCTCGGCGTGGCGCGTGCCGAGTGTGCGGTGGGCGGTGCTGGCGCTGCTGTGCGCCGGCGTGCCCTTCGCGGCACTCAGCAGCAACCTCGGGGTGTACGTGGGCCGCGTGTTCTCGATGGGGCCGAAGGACGCGGCCATGCTGCTCACGTGGATGGGCGTGGTGATGATGGTGATGCAGGGCGTGGTGGTGAGGCGGCTGTCGGGGCGCATCGATGACCGCGTGCTGGCGACGGCGGGGCTGGTGCTCTTCGGCGTCGGACTCCTGGTGATCGCCTTCGTGCCGCCGCCGGGGTGGTGGGGGTTGTATGTGGGGATCGGGCTGTTCGCCGCGGGTCACGGGCTGTGCAGCCCGACGCTGACGGGGGTGGTGTCGCGTGCCGTGGATGAACGGGCACAAGGCTCGGTGCTCGGCGTGGCGACGGGGCTGCTCAGCCTGACGCGCGTGGTTGGGCCGCTACTGGCGGGCGTGCTGTTCGATCACCTCTCGCCGGGGTCGGTGTATTGGAGCGGGGCGGTGTGGGTGGTGGTGGCGCTGGTGATGGCGGGGATGGGGATGCGGGGCAACGTGGCGAAGTACTAGAGGGTGTCGGGGTCCTCATCCGCCGCTGTCATGCCCCGCGTCCTGAAGCAGGTTGAGCGCGCGTGCCACCGCCAGGTCAATATCCGGGCAGGTGTTCGCCGGGACGAGGAACTCGCCCGCGCCCATGTGGCGCAGGCGGGTGAACTGGTCGTTGTTGATGCCGCAGATGATGAGTCGGCGGCGTTGGAGTTTGAATCGGGCCAGGAGGGCGCGGAGTTCGAGCGCCGCGTTGGCGTCGAGTTGTTCGACGCCGGCGAGGTCGAGGACGACGACGCGCGTGCCGTGGGGCAGGCGCTCGCTCCAATCCAGCAGGTTGGGCATGCGGTGGACCTGTGATTGGCCGCCGGAGCGTCGGCGCAGGTGGAAGATGGCGAGCGACGCGGGCAGGCCCATCGAGGCGTCACCGACGAGATCAGACGCCTCGATCTCGGCGATCGGCGTCGTGACGTCCTGGTAGATGATCCACAGCAGGAACAGCACCGGCGGGAACATCGCGAAGCGCGGCAGGTGGTCGTAGGCCAGCGTGCCCAGCCCCGCGCCGAGCGCGAACCCCCCCACGATGGACGCCAGCAGGGCCAAACGCCGCGCCCCGGGGTGGGCCTGCACGCTGTGCAGGAGGTCGGTTGGCGCGCCGGCGGCGGGCTGCGGGGTGCGTCCCGTGGCGCGGTCGCGCAGCCAATAGAGGAACTGCACCGTCTCGGTGCCCAGGTCGGTCAGCACGCCGGTGACGTGGGTGGTGCGGACCACGCCGCTGGAGATGCGTGTGATGGTTGCGTTCTGCAGTCCCATGGCACCGGCGGCGACGCCGGTCATGGCGTAGAGCGTCCAGCCGGTCTGCACCGCGGCGTGGTCCTGCAACTCAAGCAGCCCCGCGAACACCGCGAGCAGCGCGGCCTCGATCGCGATGGGCAGCACGTACACCGATTGCCAGCCGCGCCTTCGCGCCGTCTCGGTGGCCACGCCAGACAGCGCCGCCCCGAGGAAGAACAGCGCCATCACGAACAGTGCAAGCCCCGCCATCGCCCATTTTCCCTCGGCGATGTCGCGCCCGAGGTTTGACGTTGTGCCCGACATGTGCGAGGTGACCGTGCCGCAGGAAAGGATGGTCAGGATGTTCGTGTAGCCGGCGACCCACGCGAGGGTGATCGCGAGGCGGGCCTGCTGGGTGAAGGAATGGGCCTGGACGGCGAGCATGGGGGCGGGGGAGCAGGGCGGGGGGCAGGGCCGGGGCAGTGGGGCTTGGGCAGTGGGCAGTGGGGGGGATCGGAGTCGGAACGGTTGATATCGGTTGAAGGGGAGCGGGCGGGGAAATCGCATATTGCAAATGGCAACGGGCACACCGGGAGCGGCGTCGCTGGTGAGTCCGTTCGTCATCGCAACGGGGAGCCGTGATTATTGGACACCCGGTCGGAGCAGAAGCGGTCAACGGCTTCCGCGTTGCGTATCCTTCCGCCCCCTGAGCGTGCATCCGAACTTCTCCACCATCACCTCGTTCCTGACCGACGGCTCGCTGTCGGCGTTGTGTGCCGCCATGAGCCGGCTCACCGGGGTCTCCGTGCGCCTGATGGACCCCGAGGGACGCTGGATCGTGCTGGGGGACGACGACCAGCCGTGGCACGTTCTGCCAGCGGGCGAGGACAGCCCGATGCTGGCCCGGGCCCTGCACGAAGGGGGCCTTTCGCCCTCGATGGTGGAGGAGCGGTTCACGCTGCTGCCGCTGGTGGTGGGGGGGCTGGCGGTTGGGGCGATGGTGGTGGACTTTGGTGATGCGGCGGGTTCCGAATCCGAGAAGAAGGTGCCGCGTGACCTGCTCGAGTTCGCCGTGGAGATGATGGCGTCGACGGTGTCGGAGTTCTGCGAGCAGACGGTGGAGATCAACAAGAGGCACTCCGAACTGCGGACGCTGTTCCGGCTGTCGAGCCTGCTGGTCGCCACGCGGGACGTGAACACCATTTTGCAGGTGGCGATGCGTTCGGCGGTGGAGGTGTTCTCGATGGACGCCTGCGCCGTCCATCTGGTTGATGATTCCGGCGAGGCCCTCCAACTGAAGGCCCACGTCGGGCTGCCGGACGAGTTCGTGATCGGGGCGGCGAAGCTGGTCGGCGGGGGGGACAACGCAGCCATGACCGACCGGGGGCGCGATGTCGTCGCCTCGTTGGCGTCGGCGTGTGGCTTCGAGGGCATCGTGGGCGTTAGCCTGCTCTTCAAAGAACAGCCGGTGGGGGTGCTGCGGCTGTTCAGCCGTGAGTCACGCCTCCTCGAACCTTCGCAGCACGCGCTGCTGCAGACCATCGCCGAGCAGGCCGCCGCGGCGGTGTGCGGGGCGCGTCTCGTCGATTCCGAACGCGAGTCCGCCATGCTCCGCCGCCAACTCGAACTCGCGGGCGACGTGCAGCACCGCATGCTGCCGCAGAACCCGCCAACATACGGCACGCTCGACATCGCGGCCCGGTACCAGCCCTCGTTCGAACTCTCCGGCGATTTCTACGACCTCATCGATCTCAACGGCCACATGGGCGTCGCGGTGGGGGATGTGAGCGGCAAGGGCATCCCCGCGGCCCTGCTGATGGCCGCCACGCGGGCCACGCTGCGGGCCCATTCGCAGGACGTGTTCCACCTCAACGAACTCATGGCGCGGGTGAACAAGGCGATGGTGCGGGACACCTTGCCGCAGGAGTTCGTCACGATCTTCTACGGCGTGATCGACCCGAAGAAACTGCGGCTGACCTACTGCAACGCGGGCCATGACCCGCCGTTCGTCGTGCAGCGCCCGCTGAAGCCCGGCGGCGATCTCCGCCTGAGTGAACTCTCGGTGGGCGGCATGATCGTCGGCGTCGACCCCGACCAGAAATACGACCGCGGCATGTTCGACCTGAGCAAGGGCGACGTGCTGGTCGCCATGACAGATGGTCTCACCGACGCCATGAACTTCCAGAATGAGAAGTTCGGGCGGGCGCGGCTCAAGATGACGCTGCTGGATTTTCTGACCCACTACCCGACAACCAACAGCGCCCACATCGCGGATCATCTGATGTGGGAGGTGCGCCGGTTCGTCGGCATGAATCCGCAGACCGACGACATCACGCTGGTGGTGATCAGGGTGAAGTGACATACATCCATCCGAACCCTGAGCGCGAGCTCAGGGACAGTATCAGACGGCGTGATCGGGGCTGGGTTGGTTTGAAGCCTCTTCGCTCAAGCTTGTCCCCGAGCTTGCGCTCGGGGTTCGGATGGAGTCGGACTCACACCGCCCCCATCGGCGACGCCGCCAGCGACAAGTCGTCCCGTTCCCCCGCCAACAGCCGAGCATGCCCCAACCCCGCGATCATCGCGGCGTTGTCGAGGCAATACGCCATCGGCGGCAGCGCCACCCGAAGCCCGCGCTTCTCGCCAAGTTCCAAAGCCTCACGCCGGATGCGCGAGTTGGCGCTCACCCCTCCGCCGATGATGAGCGAGCGCACCGGCCGCGCCGCGCCGGCCTCCATCTCGAGCGCCCGCTCGATCTTGAGCATCAGCACGCGCGAGCACGCCCGCTGGAACGACGCGCACACGTCGGCGCGTTCCTGATCCGACAGACACGACGCCTCTCGCTGCCAAACCGGACCGCCCCCCGGTTGTTTTCGCGGCTCGTCACGGCGCGCCTGCGGCTGGCCGCGCACCACATACAGCACGCTGGTCTTCAGCCCGCTGAACGAGAAATCCAGCGAGCCGGAATCGAGCCGGCTGATAGGGAAATCGTGAGCGCGTTCATTGCCGCCCGCCGCGAGGCGGTCCACCAGCGGGCCGCCGGGGTGGCCCAGGCCCAAGATTGCGGCGCACTTGTCATACGCCTCGCCCACGGCGTCATCGATGGTGCTCCCCAGCCGCGTGACACGCAGCGGGGAGTCGCAGCGGAACAAGGCGGTGTGACCGCCGGAGATGACAAGGCCGAGGGCGGGGAAGAGATCGGCGGCACGCGGTGCGACGCCGCTGGAGGAAGATCCACCCGGCTCCAGCATCGCCGCATACAGATGCGCCCGCACATGATCGACGCCCACCAGTGGTACGCCCAGCGACCACGCGAGGGCCTTCGCCGCCGACACACCCACCACCAGCGCGCCGATCAGCCCGGGCCGGTTCCCCACCGCCACCGCGTCGATCTCCCGCAGCGTCACCCCGGCCTCGGAGACCGCGCGACGCACCACTGGCGTGATCCGCTCGGCGTGGGCCCGGCTGGCGATCTCCGGCACCACCCCGCCGTACTCCGCGTGAAGGTCGTGCTGCGACGCGATGACGTTGGAGCGCACGACCACGCCGCCTTCCACCACGCTGGCGGCGGTTTCATCGCAGGAGGATTCGATGCCGAGGACGAGCATGGGGTCTAAAGGTCGCGGAGTTGGTCGGGCGTCATCTCGCAGTCGGCCAGGATCTTCGTGAGCAGGCCAGGCCCGATCTGTTCTCCGGCATGAACGGGGACGACCGTTGAGCGTCCGTCTTTGTGTTTTAGGATGGAGTGGCTCCCGCGCGTTCGCGCCACGACAAAGCCGGCGCGCTCGAGCCGCTTAATGAGGTCCTTCCCTCGGAGTCTGGGCAACCTGCTCATGACGCCATCGCGATGCGTTGGATGCCGACGAACTCGCTCGAAGGCCTCTGGCCTTCATCCTCCAGGCACACTGCGATGGCCTCGCGCACGCGCTTGAGCAACTGGTCCATCGTGCGCGCCTGTGTGTGACACCCGTGCAACCCCGGCACCGATGCCACGAGATTCCCCGCCTCGTCGCGCTCGATCACGACATGGAACTCGCCGGTGGGCTTGCGCTTCGGCTGCACTTTCGAGCGGGAGCGGCGACGTGGCTGGTTCATGGATGATGGTAGGTGGCCGTGTCCGTGAGACGCGAGCATGGGTTGCCCCGCTTTACCGCGAATCGCTCTGTGATCCCTCCGCCCCCGCCCCCTGCACCGCCTCGGCCTTCCCCCGCTCGGGCACACCAAGCCCATACACATACACAAGCGTCCCCCCCGCGTGGGCTGTCAGCGCCACCCACGCCGTCACCCCTGCCGACGACAGCAGCGCCAGCGTCAGCAGCAGCACCCGCGCGAACGGCGGCTTGAACGGCACCAGGCACAGCACCAGGCACGCCGCGGGGATCAGCGGCCAGACCCACCCGTTCTCCGCCAGTTCCTCGTGCTCCTTCACCGCCCGCCCCTCCGCCGCAGAGATCGGCGAGTACCGCATCTCCAGCGAGTCCTCCGCCCCTTCACCCGACCCCGCGGCGAAGAACGCCCCCGCGCTCCCCACCACACAGCACCCCACGGCGACCATCACCAGCGACTTCTTCTTCGCCCGCGTGAGCGCGACAAGGAGAACGAGCACCGGCGCAATCGAGCACATCACAATCGGCCAGTGCACGATGATCGCGTGCCGGGCGTGGGGGTCGTTGAAGAGGGACATGATGCTCATGTTTGGCCTTTCTCGTTCGAAACAGGGCTGCCCTGTCGAACCATTGTTCTGCGGCCCGATGGGCCGCACGAACCCAGCCTGGGGTGGAGCGAGTCTTCGAGCGGAACCCCAGGAAAGAGAATGCTATCGACCATCAGCCCCGAAGGGGCGGCACACGGCTCAATCGATAATCGCAACAACGGACCTCAGAACCTGTCAGGCGGCGGTGGCGCGTTCCCGATGGCCTCGCCGCACTCGGGGCACAGCATCGAATCGAGCCCTCGAATGTCGTACCCACACTTGCACCGCGGCGTCGGATCAAGCCACCGCGCCAGCGGACGGTAGGTGGCCCGCCCGATCACCCACCCGACGCCGATGCCGACACCCATCGCCACGATCACGGCGATGGTGTCGTCGATCTGCGGCAGGGTTGAGACGAAGCCGTAGGTGAGCGATGCCGGGACGAGGATGATCAGGAGCGACCACGCCCCCATCGCAACGATGAAATGCACAAAGCCGGTGAGCGAATTCGGGTTCTGCGGCGTTCGCCTCACGGCACCACCGCCCCGCATTCCGGGCACCGCCCGGACTCGTTGCCGCGCAGGTCATACTCGCAGCGGGGGCAACGCCACGCCTCCGGCCCGTCGCGCAGCATCAGCACCACCAGCCACCACACGACGCCCAGCATGCCCGACCACGCCAGCGTGATCCGCCAGCGGGATGGATCAAGGAGTTCGGGAGCCAAAGCGAACACCATCGCGAGCAACGCCGCCACCACGCCACCCACGGCCGAACCGGGAAGGGTGGCCCGGATCGTTCGGCGGATGAACCCTGCAAGCACCACGCGAGGCCTCCGACAAGGGCGACGCACCGGGCCGCGTGCCCGTGCGGAGTGTCCGATGCGATTCTACGACGCCGACACGTCGGGCGTTCGGCGCATTGCCGCTAGTTTGGGCGGGTGTTGGTTTCGCCGCACTCGGGGCAGCGCGGCCCCCGAAGCCCCGTCAACTCGTACCCACAACGTGTGCAACGTGGAGGCTGCTTGAAGCGTGACGCGGCCTCGTGCCGCAGCCTCTGCCAGCACCAAAGTGATACGACCAGCATCCCCAAGGCCGACGTGAAAATCGCCTCGGCCAGCGTCGAAGGCTGTGCGGCGGGCAGCCATGGGTGGCGCTTCGGGCCGCCGAAATAGAAGCACACACCCACGGAGGCCAGATAGATGCAGGCAAGCACGCCGGTGGTGACAACCATGGCCCGTGGTCGCAGCCATAGCGTCATGAACCATGTGAAAACTCGGTTCACGCCCGCACCTCGCCGCACTCAGGGCACACATTCATCTTCGCCAGCCCACGCAGGTCGTAGCCACACTTGCGGCAGCGATGACGAATCCGGTTCCGGCGTCGGAGCGCGATTGTCCAGACCATCCACACGGTCAAGCACGCGGCGAGACCGCCATAGAGATACAGACCGCTCTTGTCTGGCTCAACGCTGAACACGTGGGGCTCGCAGCTCCATCGAAACGGCTGTTGCTGCTGGGACAAGTGGATGATTGCTGCGGCGATCATCGCGCAAACAATCGAGAAGCCAAGGCGATGCCGCGTCATGAATCAACCCTCCCGCACTCCGGACACGGCCGCCCCTCTGAGCCGCGGAGGTCGTACCCACAATGCTGGCACTGCCACGGCTTCAACATTGAGTCCCGGACACGAGCGAGCAACCATCGGTTGAATCTTCCCGCAACCGCTCCGCTGAGGAGCATCCCGCCCCAGCCGCAACCAAAGATCATCCCGTCATGACGCGGGAACGCGAGGGCCGCGACTCCTGCTCCGATGGCGCCGAAGGCGATGGTGAACACCGCCGTGATCAGCGTCACATACGCGAAACCGATGAACGTCATGCGTCCGCTGAGCAGTTTCATCGCCAAGCGCTGCCGCCACGAACTCATGCCCGCGCCTCCCCGCACTCGGGACAGCGAGTCACGTGCCGTCCCGCGTCATACCCGCAGTGCTGGCACAAGCCGCGTGCGAAACGCTTCCGCGCCCAGACGCTGGCAATGGCAGCGACCACAGGGGCGATGATCGCTCCCGCGATCACCGCGTTCCGTGCCGGCTTCGACCACGTCGCTGATGCGTAACCGAGCGCCTCGACTGCCGCGATGGTCAGGAACGGCCATGCCACAACCAGCGCGATAAACAGCCAGTACAGCATCGAGCGGTCGCGCCGGATGTCCGGGTTCATTGCGGCACCTCGCGGCACTCAGGACAGGGTCCGATCTCGCCGGGCTCCAGTTTACACTCGCAGACGTCGCACCGAAGCGGTGGCGCGGGTTCGCCGCACTCGGGGCACGGCACAGCGTCGCCCTCGATTCGGTACCGATAGCAAACGGGGCAAGGCAAATCGTCTTTATTCGGAGCCCAGTCAATGATGAAACCGGCGATGCGATTGGCTTTCCGGAGCGCGATTGCCGTGCCGGCGACGAAACCCACAAGCCCACCAAAGATTGCCCAGCCCGTCCGACCCGTGGGCCACTGTGCTAGGAACGCCAACAGTGCTGATGACCCGACCACGATCGCAAGGCACAGGAAGACAGGGAGGAACAGCAAGGTCATGCCTGTGGCCTTGCGGTGGAACCGACGGCCACCGAACACCAGCCCAGCCCACACGCCCATGCCACGCGTCACCGCCACATGCATGCCCGAAACGAACGGGCCGAGCAGGCCGTATGCCGCGGCAGCGAACGCGATCCAGCTCCACAGACTCACGCCGCACCCCCGGCACCACCGCCTTCCCTCGCCCTCCGCACCTCTTCAAGCCTCTCCTTCATCACCTTCTCCGCCCCAAGCCCTTCCGGCAGGTAATACCGCTTCTCCACCCCCAGATAATCCTGCGAAGTCACGCCACCGATGCTGGTGCGGGTGGTGGCGTCGTGTGAGTATTCGTACCCGCGGCCGCCGAGGTTCGATGAGCCGACCGAGGCCACCTTGTGGCCGTCCTGGATGATCTGCGGCACGGGGATCGTCCGTCCCTCGCGCACATCGGCGAGCGCCGCGTCGATGGCCTTGTAACTCGCGTTGCTCTTGGGGGCCAGGGCCAGGTAGATGGCGCACTGGCTCAGCGTGATGCGGCACTCGGGCATCCCCAGCCGCTCGCACAGGCTCCACGCCGCCTCGGCGACCATGATCCCGCGCGGGTCGGCGTTGCCTATGTCCTCGCTGGCCAGGATCGCCAGGCGGCGGGCGATATAGCGCGGGTCCTCGCCCGCTTCGAGCATCTTGGCGATCCAGTAGACGGCGGCGTCGGGGTCGCTGCCGCGGACGCTCTTGATCATGGCGCTGATGGTGTCGAAGTGCTCGTCGCCGTCGCCGGAATAGACGAGGGCCTTGTGTTGGATCGACTGCTCCGCCGCGGCGAGGTCGATGTGGATGGTACCTGGTGGCACCGCTCCTGGTGGCACCGGCTTCCAGCCGGTGGCTTCGCCGGTGTGTTTGGGATCATGGTCAGCCGAACTGGCGGGCGACGGTGCCCTCACCGGCTGGAAGCCGGTGCCACCGGAACCCGTGCCACCCGCCGCCGACAGCACCGCCACCTCGAGCGCCGTCAATGCCCGGCGCGCATCGCCCTCCGAGAGTTTCGCCCAGTGCGCGATCGCCTCGTCCGTGACGGTCAAAGGCAGCCCGCCATAGCCCCGTTCCTTGTCCGCCAGCGCTCGGCGCACCACCGTCTCCACGTCCGCCTCGCTCAGCGGCTCCAGCCGGAACACCGTGCTGCGGCTCACCAGCGCGCTGTTCACGGCGAACATCGGGTTCTCTGTCGTCGCCCCGATCAGCGTCACCTTCCCCCGCTCGACATCCTCCAGCAGAACGTCCTGTTGCGACTTGCTGAAGCGGTGGATCTCATCAAGAAACAGGATCGTGCGGTCGCGGCCGCCGGTATTCTCAAGCCGCCGCGCCGCCTCGTCGATCACCTCGCGGATTCGCTTCACGCTCACATTCGCGGCGTTCTCCCGCACAAAGTGCCGCTTCAGGTGCCGCGCGATCACCTCCGCAAGGGTCGTCTTCCCCGTCCCCGGCGGCCCGTGCAGAATGATCGAAGTCAGCGTCCCGGCCTCCAGCATCCGCCGAAGCAAAGGCCGACTCCCCCCCTCCGTGCCCCCGTGCTGCTGTGCCTCCGTGCCTTCTCCCAGGATGTGCCGCTGCCCGGCGATCTCATCCAGGGTGCGCGGGCGCATCCGCACCGCCAGCGGCTCGACCGCTTTCAGGGCCGAGGCACGCTGGCCGGACCACAGGTCGCTCATGGGAAATGGTAGGGGAGCGCGTTAGCGTGACCTTGCGGGCACGCCGACGACGGTGAGGCCGTCGGGCACGTCCCGAACCACCACGGCCCCTGCGCCGACGAGGCACCGTTCGCCGATGGTCACGCCGGGGATCACACGCGCCCCGGCACCGACCAACGTCCCAGCCCCGACACGGACATTCCCGCACAGCACCGCCCCCGGCGCGATGTGCACGTTCGGGCCGATGACGCACTCGTGCTCCACAATCGCCCCGGTGTTGATGATCGCGTGATCGCCGACATTCGCGCGGATATTGACCACGCACCGGGCCCCGAGGAACACGCCAGCGCCGATCTCGGCACGCCGAGAAATAGTCGCCGAAGGGTGCCGCACGCGGGCCCATGCCACGCCCGAAAGATCGTTGAGCAGTGCCGCACGCGCCGCGAGATCGCCGACGCACATCACCGCCAACCCCCCGTCTGATCGAAGCACCGCCACGGCGTCCCGCACCCCGCCGCGGCGCTCCACCAGCGAGGCCAGCGGCGCATCCTCGCGGTCATCGAAGAACCCCGCGACGGTCCACCCCGAATCAAACGCCGTCTCCGCCACCACTAGCGCGTGACCGCCCCCGCCGATGAGAAGAAGCGAGTTGGCTGCGTTCGTGCCGTTCATCGTGCGATCCGACTGGAACCCCGAGCGTGAGCGAGTGGGCGCTGGCGGACTCCGCCGCGGAGCAGGCCCGCTCGCTCACGCACGGGGTTCTGTCCTAGGCTTCTCCATGAACGCTTCCGCCAGCGATCCGTCCATCACCATCGACGCTTCGGAGACGGGTGGTGAGCATACCCACGGCCAGCCCTTCCGCCTCGGCTGCGTCGGCTATCTCAACACCCTCCCGCTCATCGAGGGCCTGGGCAAACTCCGCGACGTCCGCCTCACCCTCACCGCCCCCGCCCGCCTTTCCGACCTTCTGGAAGCGGGTGACATCGACATGGGCCTTCTCAGCACCATCGATTTCCAGAGGCTCTTTGCCGCGAGCCACGAGGGCGTGTGCATGGTCCCCGCCGGCATGATCGGCTGCGAAGGTCCCACCCTCACCGTCCGCCTCTTCAGCGCCGTCCCCTTTGAGAAGGTCTCGCGTCTCCACGCCGATGTCGACAGCCACACCTCGGTGGCGCTGGCACGCATCGTCCTGGCGGAACGCTTCAACGTGCGGCCCGAGGTGGTTGATTTCGACGCCGACGCCGAGCGTCTCGCCCGAGCCGGCACCGCCGCCGCCACAACCCGTGAGTGGCCCGAATCCGTCCTTCTCATCGGCGACAAGGTCGTCACCGACGCCCCGCCGAGCGACCGATACCCGCACCAACTCGACCTGGGCGAAGCGTGGAAGTCGCTCACGGGCCTGCCGTTTGTCTACGCCGTGTGGATGTGCCGCGATGACGAAGCCTCGATGGCCCGCGCCCGCTCGGTGTGGGCGGTCCTCGACCGCCAGCGCCGACACAACACCACGCGTTCGAAGTGGATCATCGAGCAGCGCGCTCCATCGCGGGGCTGGCCCGTCGATCTCGCCTCGCACTACACGCGGGACCTGCTCCGCTACGACGTCACGGACGATCACCGCCGCGCCGTCGAAACATTCTTCGATCGCGCCCACGCGCACGCCCTGATCGCCAAGCGGCGCGCCACGCGATGGATGGAGATCGCGTGAGTTCATCGCGCGTTCATCGCGTGATCGCTTCACGTTCGCGCCGCGATGAAGCACGTCGAACGCGATGCAAAAAGAAAAACCGTCGGTCGAGAGCTCCGATTCTCGACCGACGGCATGGCACGGCGAAGCCGCCGCGTTCTGTTCAGTTCAGTGGCCTCAAGCGGGTCCCCCGCCGGTGGCAACAGCCTACCGTAGACACGCCGGGGCATGGGTCAATCCCAACCACAAAAGGTTGCGAACAATCGCCATAAGTCATTGACAGACAAATACTTAAAGAAATCTTCCGCCGCTTCGCCCCCGCCCGTACCGGTCGAGGTCGCCATCGTCGCCCTGTGCGTCGATTCCCCGCCCACACCCCCCCACCCAAAGGGTCAGAGCGGTTTCACCCCCCACATCTTGATTACCAAACGTCTTACGAACACGTTTTATCCCGGATATTGGGAACTCCCCGGTGGAAAACTCGAACCCAACGAGACCCCCGCCCAGGCCGCCCGCCGCGAGGCCCGCGAGGAACTCGGCATCGAGATTGAAACCCTCAGCGTCCTCCCCCCCATCGAGCACACCTACGAACACGCCCGCGTCCGCCTACACACCTGTGTGGCCCGGATGCTGGCGGATTCACCGCCGCCCCGGAACATCCAAGTGGCGGACCATCGCTGGTGCTCGCTCGATCAACTCCCCTGGGAGTCGTTCCTGCCCGCGAACGTGCGCGTGATCTCGGCGCTGAGGCGACATCTGGCGGGCGATGACAACGGCGCAGAAGAATCCGTCACTTCGCCGAAGGCGGCTCAGTGACGGCTTCGGTTCTCGTAAAGAACACCACTCAGCGCATCTCTCCGCGTTCTCCGCGTTCTCTGCGGTGAATCTCTCTTCCGACTCCTCGTTCTCCGCGCCTCCGCGGTGAATCAGAATCCCCCGATCAGAATGCCGAGGGCAGCCCCATGCACCGCCGCCACGCGCTCACCTGGCCCAGGTGGCTCTGACAGTGCCCGTCCAGCAGGAACGCCACGACCATGCCGATCGTGGGCACCATCTTCCGAAAGTTCTCGTTTTGCGACGGATTCGGCTTCTCCCACACGCTGTCATCCGCTTCGGCGACCGCCTTCACCGCCACCTGATAGCGCGAGAAGAACCGCTCGGTGATCTCGTTCATCGCCGGATAGATCTTCCCCTCCGGATCGTCCAGCCCAGGCTTCCCCGCGGCGAACCAGTCCGTCCACTGCTGGTCGGGCTTCGCCAGGTCGCTCCGCCCGATCATCTCCAGGACCCGCTCGGGGTAGATCGAAAGGTGACCGTAGTTGAACGCCGCCGAGTTCGTGTCGATTCCCTTGGGCTTCACGCGGAACATCTCCGGCGTGACATCCTTCAGCAGCCCCTGGGCATACATGACCACGATGCTGTGCGGGCCGGCGATGATCTGTCCGATGTGTCCCATGATGGTTCCTCCGGGAATGGTGCTCGGTTGCGAATGGTCAGTACCTCGTAGGACAGGCGTCCTGCCTGTCTCGCGGCGACGCCGCGAACGAGGGTGATGATCCTAACCGTCCCCGCCCGCGCCGGTTGCCGAGCAACCTCACCGCCGGGTGCCCGGTTCCACCGATGAAACCCGCATGCCTCTGCGGCGTATCACCCTGAAAACCCGATGCCGACGAACCCCTAGAGTCCACCATGCCCGCCGCCGATGCACCCCACGGCCCCTCCTCCGGATTCACTCTGAAAGCGGCCAACGCCGCCGCCCGGCGGATGCTCCTCCAGCGTCTGGTCCGACGCGCCGGCGTGGCCCTCTCGGTCGGTGTCGGCGCGGTGTGCGCCGGCGTGCTGGCCGACCGTCTCATCGGCCCCGGCCTTGAGCAGCGCACGTGGTGGTTCATCTTGGGGGGTGTCGCCGCCGGCGCAGGCGCATGGAGCGCGATCACCGCCTGGCGCAAACGCCCCCGCGCCATCGACGGCGCGATTGTCGCTGACAGCCGCTTGGGCCTCCGCGACGCCCTCAGCAGCGGGCTGGAACTGAGCCATCGCGCCGCCAGCGGCGACGATGCGTTCGCCCGCGTCGCCGTGGAAGACGCCGAGGCCATCGCGAGGGAAGCGCCCATCGCCCGCGCCACGCCCATCCGCTTCGATAACTGTTGGGCCCTCTGGCCCGCGCTCGCCACGGCGTCGGTCGCGCTCACCTTCGTCCAACCCCTCGACCTGCTCACCGACAAGCGCGCCCGCATCGAGGCCGCCGAGCGCGTCGCGGAAGCAAGCAGCGCCGATAAGGCCATCGAAGAGGCCAGCAAGGCGTTGGAAGAGATCGCGGCCTCGGGCGATTCGCCCACCGAGGACAACGCACCGCCTTCGCCGGCCGAGGCACAAAGGCTCGAAGCGCTGAACAAACTGCGCGAGCAGTTGTCATCAGGCGCCAAGTCCTCCGACGACGCCCGCGCCGAGGCCGCGAGCGAACTCTCACGCGCCGCCGACGCCGCCGCGCGGGAAGCCCAGCAGGAGTCACAATCCCAGGAATCCGTGGCGAAAGCGATGTCCGGCCTGAAGCCCGAGGAACTCGGCGCGGCGGACTCGCCCGCCAAGCGCCTCGCCGAAGCGCTGCAATCCGCCGACGCCGACGCCGCGGCACGCACCGCGGAAGGGATGTCCAAGTCTCTCTCCGAGATGACCCCCGCGCAGCGGCGCGAAGAAGCGCGCCGCCTGAGCACGCTGGCGAAGCAGTTGGAGGAACTCGCGGCCCAGAAGCAGCGAGATGCCGAGTCGCCGCGCGAGGCCGAACAGGAACTGACGCGCCAGGGCGTGAGCGAGCAGGAGGCCAAGTCACTCTCGGAGAACGCCGACCCGAAGACCGTCGAAGACGAACTCAAGCGCCGCGGCTTCGATGAGGACACCGCCCGCCGCCTCGCCGAGAAGATGGCGACGGAGAAGACCGAGCGCGAATCCCGCAAGCGTGCGGCGGAAGAACTCAACGACACCGCCAAGGCCGTGGACCGCGCCAAAGAAGAAGCCCAGTCGCCACCGAACACGGCTCCGCCCAGTTCAAAACCCGACAGCCCCGATGGCACCGCGAAGAAACCCGGCGAGCCTTCTCCGCCGAAGGCGTCGCCACCGCAGCCCGCCGACGAGAACAAGAACCAGGCGCAGGGAGACCCGAAGAGCGAACCCAAGCCGGGTCCGTCGTCGTCGAAACCAAACGGCCCGCAAGAAGGCAAGCCCACCGATCCCCAGCAACCCGCAGCCGCGCCCGACAACTCCAAACTCCCGCGCACGCCCGCCGATACCACCGCGCCCAAGGGCATTCAGACCGGCAGCGAGCAGCAGCAGGGCGACAAGGGTCAGCCGGCGACCAAGCCGGTCGAGACACCTCCAAACGGAACGCCGTCGCAGGGCGCGCCGTCGCAGCCAACGCCGTCGCCCAACCCCGACGCCGAGTCGCCTCCCACGCCGAAGCCAGCCGAGGGAGAATCGCAGCAGCCTTCGCCCCAGCAACCCGGGGATCAATCGCCGCAGGGCCAAAGCGGCAAGCCACCCGATGCGGCGAAGGACGGCAAAGCACCCTCCGCGCCGCCCCAACCACAGCCCGGCGGCGAGAAGGGCGAATCACCCAAAGGCCAGACTCCATCCTCCCCCGACGGCAAACAGCCTCCTTCGCCCGGCGGGCAACCGTCTCCTCAGCCTCAGCCCGGCCAAAGCCCCGGTCAGCAGCCTGGCCAACAACCCGCAAAGGACGGCGATCCGTCCGGATCTTCCACCGCGCCCCCCGCCGTTCCCCCTCCATCAAGTGATGGAAGGCAGGGCACGAAACCCGCCGCAGAGGGCGGCGAATCAAATCGCCCCGGGCACGACGGAAACGAGGGACACGCTCCCACCGGTTCCGACGGCGTCGGCAAAGGCGAACGCCCGAACGCCTCCAACAAGAACGGCGTGCAATCCCTCAAGGACCGCCTCGAGCGCCTGGCGAAGTCGCCCGCCGAGGCGCGCCGGAAGATGGAGGACAGCCGCAAACTCCGCGATCAAGCGGAGAAAATGCTGGAATCCATGACCCCCGAGCAGCGGAAGGAACTCGAACGACTGGCCCGTGATCGAGCCCGCGAGTCCGGGGCACCATTGGAAGGCGTGAAGTCCGCCCCCGTGGATTTCCGTGCGGATGGAACGGAGAACGACCCGACGAAGCCTCCTTCGGAGCGCGAGGTGCTGGCGGAGTTCAACGACCCGAACGCCAGGATCGATCGCACCGCCCCGGCGGGCACCCGGGCCATGCAGCCCACCGCCCAGGAAACGCTCAAGAGCGTCCAGAAGGCCATCGAAGAAAAGCAACTCCCGGCCCGCTACCGCAACGTCGAGAAGTATTTCAAACGCGCGGCGGAGCAAGAATCCCCCAAGCCCGCCGGCGACGCAAAGCCAGCGGCCCCAGTGAAGGACGCTGGCGAGGTGAAGAAGTAGGCTCTGAGGGCGGGCGCTCGCGCGATTGGTCATGGTGACGACTCGTACGCTCTTTGTTTGGTAAAGAATCTGTGAAATCGAGCGAAATCGGGAGAGATCGATGCCAAATCGTGAGCCGGTGACAGATTTTCCGCCCAATCCGGATGAATCGAACTTGACGCGTGGAAAACTTGGGGTACTCTCTCAGTGTTGAGTCCGAAAGAGCCGCCCCGGCGGCCCGCGTCTGAATCAAGGCACGCGAGGTGAGGGAAGCAAACCACCTCGACATTTGAGAGAGATTTCTGAGAGTACCCCGCTACGGCGGTGGATGTTCGTTGGATCGTCTTTGATCTGCTGACTCCTCCGTGGCTGGCCAGAGTGACTTCGGTCGCTTAGGCAATGTGCTGCGGATTCCCTGTGCTCGCTTCGCCCGTGGTAAATCATGGGCGAAGTGAATCGAATGATGAGGCCGCAGTTGAGAGCGGCGAAATAGGGAAGCCCCACAAAGGCTGATAATGTCTCCTCCAGACAGCGGTAATCGCTGGGCTGTTGGTTTTTTTCGCTTTTGGCTTGACCCGGGGTTTTTCGGGGTTATATTCACGGTGTCGACGGTGCAAGCACAGGGCACCGTCGCCCGGCAGGCGACTCAAACAGTCGATTGTCCGGAACGACTAGGCGCAGTCGGGAAACCGGCGGCCCTGGCTTAGCATCGATCGGTGTGCCGCACAGTCAAGCACCCGATCACGCACCAAACTGCCACACTCTGTGAGGAGTCAACGCCTCGGCCCGAGAATATCGGACCGAGGCGTTTCCCTTTCTGCCCCCCTCCTTTCGGACACTCGCCGCAGAGACACCGAGGAAGCGGAGTCGGAAAATGGGATTTTCAACGCTGACTTCACTCCCTGGAGGGAGGGAGCGGGGGAATGCGTCCGCAGGGGGGCGGACAGGCGGGTTCGGCTCGGCCATCCGAATCTGTGCTTTGTGCTCTGTGCTCTGTGCCTCGCCCCCGCCTCGCCGCCGCCCCTTGAATCCTCAAACCGTCCCGGACGTATCGGGTTCTCCGTCCGCCGCGGGACAACCCTCCCGCGCTCCGGTACCTTGCCGCTCCGCGAGATTTTCACCGGCCTTCGCCGGTTTCACCGCTTCAGGAAACGACATGCCTTCATCCAATATCTGCTGGGGCATCGACATCGGCGCCGGCGGCGTCAAGGGCGTCAAACTCGAGAAGGACGGCTCCGGCGGGGTCCGCCTTCTCGATTTCATCGTCATCCCCCACAAGAAGGTCCTCTCCACACCCGGGATGGACGAGGCCGACGCCCTCAAAATCTCGCTCGGCGCCCTGATGAGCCAGTACCGCGAGGCTCTGCGCGGCTGCACCATCGTCGTTTCGGTGCCAGGCCACTCGGCCTTCGCCCGCTTCGCCAAACTCCCGCCGGTCGAGCCCAAGCAGGTGCCCAACCTCGTCAAGTTCGAGGCCGCCCAGCAGATCCCGTTTCCCATGGAAGAGGTCGAGTGGGATTACCAGGTCTTCACCAGCAACGACTCGCCCGATATCGAGGTCGGCATCTTCGCCATCACCAAAGAACGTGTCGGGCAGAAACTCAATCTCTACGGCGACATCGGCCTCAACCCCGACATGCTGACCCTCGGCCCGGTCGCGGTCTACAACGCCATCGCGTTCGACCAGCAGTTCACCGAGGCCACCCCCGGCACGATCATCCTTGATATCGGCACGGTGGCGTCGGACCTCATCATCGCCGAGAAGGGCCGCGTGTGGGTGCGGACGTTCCCCCTGGGCGGGCACAACTTCACCGAGGCGCTGAACGAGAAGTTCGAACTCAACAACTACACCAAGGCCGACAAACTCAAGGCCGACGCGGAATCCAGCAAGTTCAAGGAGCACATCTTCGCCGGCGTCAAGCCGCTGCTCGGTGATCTGGTGCAGGACGTGCAGCGCTCCATCACCTACTACCAGGAGACGCACCCGGAATCGAACCTCACCCGACTCATCGGCGTGGGCAGCACGTTCAAACTCATCGGCCTGCGCAAACTCCTCGCCAGCCAGACGCGGCTCGATGTCGTCCGCCTCGACCGTTTCAGCCGTATCGGCATGGAAGGCCCCGCCGCCGCCGACCTTGAAGCCTCGACGGGCAACCTCGTCACGGCGTACGGCCTCGCGTTGCAAGGGCTGGGCCTGACGCCCATCACGGCCAACCTCATGCCCGTGTCGGTTGTCCGCGAAGCGATGTGGAAGCGCAAGATGCCGTGGTTCCTCACCGCCGCAGGGCTGGGGCTGGTCGCCTCCGGCGTGGCGTTCCTGCGTCCGTTCATCGAGAGCACTCGGGTGGTGAACGTGAGCCAGGACGGCGCGGTCCAGCAGGCCATCACTTTGGGGACCGGGTTGAAAAAGGCATGGGAGGACGAATCGCAGGCCAACCAGCCTGTCTTCCTCGCCGAAAACGTGCGCCGCCTGCTCGACGGCGCGGGCCTGCACGAACTGTTCCTGCGCGACGCCGACGCGATCATGGCCTCGGCGGACCGGCTCGCATCGTCCAAGCCCAACTTCCCGCTGATCGCGGGCAAGGCCTACGACCTCGTCTCACTCGAAACCGACTACCTCAAGCCCGGAACCGCCTTCCCCACCTTTGGTGGCAAGTCTGGTAGTGGCGGCGGCGGTGATCGTGACGGCGGCGCGGGCGACGGTTCGACCCCGCCCCCCGCCGACGGCGCAGCGCCTGCCGCAGGTGGCGACGCCGCGGCGGGTCCCAGCGGCGCGTTCGTCGTCAAGATGGTCATCGATTCACAACTCGAATCCGGCGACCTGCCCTTCCTGAACGATTCCGTGCTGACCTGGCTCAAGCGAAACGGCAAGCGTGACGGTGTGCCGTACACCATCGTCCGCTCGCCCAAGGTCGAGGACGTGCGTTCGGTCGAAGTCGCCGCCAAGGACAAGCCCGCCGCGGGCAACCCCGCCGGCGGCGGGCAAGACGACCGCGATGGTCGCGGCAGCCCCCGCCCGCCGGTGCCCGGCAACCCCGCAGCAGGGAGCGGCACGGCCCAGACGCTCGACCAGATGGCACCGCTGCCCACCGGCACGCCGCGCCTCGACCCAACGAAAAAGACCAAGAGTTACACCATCGAATGGATCGTCCAGGTCACGCCGCCCGCGGCCCCCGGTGCCGCAGGTGAAGCCGGTGCCGCAGACGCCGCCGCAGGACAGGAGAAGAAGTCGTGAAGAACCTCGTCCCGTGGCTCAAGGCGAACGTGATCTGGGTGGCCTCATTGGCGGTGGCGATCATCGCCCTTCCGGTGGCGCTGTTCTTCAGCGCGTCGTGGAACGCCAGTATCAAGAAGACCGTGGGTGATGACGTCAGCGCCGCCGTGGGCAAACTGCAGGGGCTGCGTGTCGATTACGCGCTTCCGGCGGTGGTCCCCGGGCAGCAGGCATGGAGCATGCCCAAGACCGAGCCCAACGCGCCGACCACCGAGGCGGTCGTGACGGAACTGAAGCGCATCGCCGCCGAGAGCGCCAGCGTCCGCGACCTGACCTTTGAGCGCAACAAAGCGGGCAAGACGCTTCTGGTTGAAGGGCTCTTCCCCGAACCCAAGGACGAGAGTTCCCGCGTCAGCCTGCTGACGGAACTGGTCGCCGAGCGCCCCAAGGCGATGGAGAAACTGCTCAAGGAAGCCGGCGCGGGCGGCCCGCCCGAGACCGAGAAACTCCAGGCCCTCATCCAGACCCGCAAGGAAGCCGAAGAGCGGGCCCGCATCGGCAACCGCGTCGACCAGCAGATCTCCGAAGAGGAGCGGAAACAGATCACCGACACCCTCGCCGCACTCCGCATGGAGCAGTACCAGCGTGCGGCCAGCGGCGTGCGCTTCTTCGCCGACGTGTCGGCCTTCAGCGCCGCCGCCAGCGAAAGCAGCAGCAGCAGTTCGTCTGATCGCGGCGGGCGCAACGGCGGTGGGGGGGGCGGCGGGGGTACGGGTTCCGACGCCGCGGCGTCCACCGCGCTGCCAACCCTCGACAAGGCCTGGGAATGGCAGATGGACCAGTGGGTCCGTCAGGACATCATCGCGGCGCTCGCCAAGGCCAACACCGGTGCGGCGGGCCAGCGCCTCAGCGCCATCGATGGACCCGTCAAGCGCCTGCTCCGCGTGAGCATCGTTGAACCAGCGAACGCCGCGGCATCGAACGCCGGTGATCCTTCGGGCGGCGGCGACCCCGCCGCAGCCGGTGCCGCCGCAGCACCCGCCGCCGGCGGCGACGAGAAAACCGAAGTCCCCAAGGACTTCACCCGCGCCCACACCGGCAAGCCGCGCCACTCGGGCCTGTACGACGTGATCGAGGCCGACGTCGAGATTATCTGTGATTCCGCCCGCCTCCCCGCGATCCTCGAAGCCTTCGGCCGCACCAACCTCATGAGCGTCATCGACCTCGACATCGAGGCCTACGACCCCCGCGCCGACCTGGCCAAGGGCTTCGCCTACGGCGGCGACCACCTCGTCAAAGCCAACCTCCGCGTCGAAACCGTCTGGCTCCGCGGCTGGATCAAGGCCTCCATGCCCAAGGACGTTCGGAAGAAACTCGGCATCCCCGACGATGCCCCGCCGCCCGCCGCCGAGGGCGCACCGACCGAAGAAAAACCCGCAACCCAGGGCTGATCGAGTCCGGGTAACACGCCGGTCCCAGGCGTGGCGAAATCACAAGCGATGCACAGACCCGCCGGGGACCGGCGGGCCACCCAAGAGCCGACCTCCCAGCAGACCATCGGGCACCACGCCCGCGATAGGACAACGAGACGATGAAACTCAAGGGCATCAACCCGGTCGAGCAGCATGTCGAGAAGATCGTGCTCGGCGTGTTCGCGCTGATCCTGCTGGCGGTCTTCGCCTGGCAGTTCGTGGGCAACCCCAACGCCGTGCAGGTCGGGCAACAGAAGGTCAGCCCCGATCAGGCGCCGGACCTCGTGCGCGACATGGCCCGACAGGTGAAGGGCAAACTCGAAGCGACCTCCGCGCCGACGATTCCCGCGCAGCCCTCGGTGCTCGCCGAGGTGAAGGCGGGCCTCGAAGGCAAGGGTGCCTCGCCCAAACCATTGAGCCTCGCCGGTGTCGTCGGTGGCACGTCGTCCAAGCCCATCGTCACACCGCCCGGCGGCGGTGTTGACCCCAACGCCGCGGCGTTCGCGCTGTTCACGCCCCCGCCCGCGAGCGGCATCATCGCCGCGGTGCACGAAGGCACCATCGATCCTGTCGTGCCGCTGACGACCAAAGAGGCTGCGGCGTTCCTCCCCAAGGATCAACCCTTCGATCTTCGATCTGTCAGCGTGCAGGCCACGCTTGATGCGGCAAAGGTCCGTGACGCCCTGAGCCAGCCGAAGGACGGACAGCCAATCCCCGGCCCGTGGTGGCAGGCGAAAGTCGAGATCCTCGACGTTGAACTCCAGCGCGAAACGCGCAAGGCCGACGGCACCTGGGGCGACAGCGTCACCATCGCGCCCTTCCCCGGCGCGGCGAGCCTCAGAACAAAACTCCGCGACCCCGAGACCAAGCCCGTTGACCTGACCTCGATCCTCGAAACCGAGAAGAACCAGCGCGAGTCCATCCGCCGCCCGGCCTTCTGGAGCACTATCAGCGGCGGCGCGTGGGTCACACCCTCCGAAGCCACCGGCAGCGGCACGCCCAGCACGCCGCCCGACGTGCAAGCCAAACTGCGCCGAATCAAGGAACGCAAGGCCGAAGTGGCCCGCCTCACCGCCGCGATCGAACGCGACAGCAAAGGCCCGCCCACGCCCGGCGGCGACCGCGGCGGCCCGGGAGGCCCTGGTGGGCGTGACGGCCCGGGTGGTCGCGATGGTCCCGGTGGTCCCGGCGGCCCCGACGGCCCTGGCAAGCCCGGCAGCGGCGGCAAACCAGGTGGCGGCGGCAAACCCGGCGGCGGCGGCAAGCCCGGCGGGCAAGCCAGCACCGAATCGTCTCAGCCCGATCAGATCCCCAGCGCCGTCGACCAGTTCCCCGCCGAACTCCTCCGCGGAATCTACGCCCAGGCTGGCGGCGGGGGCCGTCCGCCTCAGCCGCCCGCTGGTAGCCCCAAGGAAGACCCCAAGGTCTCCAAGAAGGCCGAACTGGAGAAGCGCCGCGACGCCGCCCAGAAAGAGATCGACGATGACATCGCCGCGCTGAAGGAACTCGGCTACGACGAGCAGGGCCACAAACTCAACGCCGAGAAGAAGGCCTTCAACGAGCCGCTCACCTCGGTCACCGAGGCGGCGACGCAGAACATCACCGTGTGGGCCCACGATCCCTCCGCCAATCCCGGCGAAACCTACCGCTACCGCGTCGTCGCGTGGTACACCAACCCCTTCTTCGGCAACGCCGGCGCGCTCGAAGCATCGCAGAAGGAAAAGGCCAAGTCGGCCGCCGTGGCCAGCGAGCCCAGCGAGTGGTCGTCGCCCGTCACCATCGAGCACACCGTGCGCTACGTGCTCACCTCGACGCGCGAAGCGGGTGCCGTCGGTCAGGGCAACGCCGCCATCTTCTCTGAAGCCTCCGCCTCGGGCGAACTCTTCGAGTTCTTCTACGGCTACTGGCGCAAAGCCACCCTCGAGATGAGCCCCGGCGACCGCGTGAGCGCCACCCTCACACTGCCCGCTCTGAACAAGTACGAGATCGTGCTGGACGACCAGGGCAAGCCCGAACTGGGCGCGATGAAGACCACCGCGTTGGAAACCAAGCGGACCGTTTCGATCGACGAGTACTTCGTCGACGCCCAGCCGCAGGCCGGCCAGGGCGGTGCGGAAGCGGTGATGCGCGAGGCCGCCGGAACGCTGGCGGTGCGCCAGCCCGGCTCGGAAGAAGCCGACGCCCTCAGGGCCAGACTCGCGGCGTCCGCCGCGGCCGGTGCCGCGGCACCAGTCCGCCAACCCGGCACGGGCACCGGAACGGGCAATCCCGGTGGCGCGGGCGGCAATCCCGGCGGATCGGGCGACCGAGACGAAGGCGACCGCGGCAACCCCCCTCCCGCACCTCCCCCAGGCGGCAAACCCGGCCCCGGCGGGCGGCCGGGCGGGAAACCCGGCGGCTGAGTGATTGCACGACCCACAAAGGTTCCCATACCCACACCCCGATTCAAACCAGTCGAACCCCGTTTCTGAGTCAGAAACGGGGTTTTTCGTTGGTTCGGCAGAGGAATGTTTGGGTCCGAAACGATTCTCTCTCGACGGATTGTCCACGAATCTCCCCCACCCGCCGACAGGGGGACAGAGGCACAACCGAGAGGCCTTGACACAAAGGAAATGTTCGCTACACTTCTCGACCCACTCCGGTTTCGGAAGTGGAAGCCTGAAAGGGCACCCCCGGCATCGCCGGGGAGTCGACCGACAACGCCAGTGGCCGAGTCATCGACGATCTTTGACAAGTGGATGAATGCAACGTGTTTAGGAAAGTCCGTACATCGGTCCCCACCCCGGAGACCGATCGTGACGGACACACCGAGAACAAATGTACGAGTGATATCGTTTACTCATAGGTCATTATCCATTAAGGCCGGACGAAGTTCCGAACGAGCCGGGCCGATCCGAGCGAACCCGCAAGGGCGAGCGAAGTGAGGGCCGGAAAGCGACGGCGTCTGGTTGATGCGATGAAGCGACTAAGGGCACTTGGCGGATGTCTTGGCGTTAAGAGGCGATGAAGGACGTAGGAACCTGCGATAAGCGATGGGGAGCCGGTAACCGGGCTTTGATCCATCGATCTCCGAATGGGGCAACCCACCAGCAATGGTATCTCACCCTGAATGTATAGGGGTGAGAAGCGAACGTGGAGAAGTGAAACATCTCAGTATCCACAGGAAAAGAAAGCAACCGCGATTCCGTGAGTAGCGGCGAGCGAAAACGGACAAACCGACAGACCCGTGAACCGGCTGGAAAGCCGGGCCATAGAAGGTGATAGACCTGTAGCGGCGAGTCGGGTAGCCCTAGAGTAGCATGAGGCCCGTGAAACCTCGTGTGAATATGGGGGGTCCACCCTCCAAGGCTAAATACTCCTTAACGACCAATAGTGAACCAGTAAGGCGACTGAATGATGAAAACCTCGCTTGTGAAGCGAGTGAAAGAGCAGCTGAAACCAAGTGCTTACTCAGCGGTCGGAGCCCGCCCCATTGGGGGTTGGGTGACGGCGTGCCTTTTGCATAATGACCCGGCGAGTTGCTCTGTACGGCGAGGGTAAGGGCCACCGGCCCGCACCCGGAGCGAAAGCGAGTCCGAAATGGGCGCCAAGTCGTACGGAGCAGACGCGAAACCTTGTGATCTACCCATGGTCAGGTTGAAGGGCGGGTAACACCGCCTGGAGGACTGAAGCCGTGACCGTTGAAAAGGTCTGGCATGAACTGTGGGGAGGACTTAAAGTGTAATCAAACTGGGAGATAGCTCGTTCTCTCCGAAATATTTTTAGGAATAGCCTCTTGCGGCAGCACATGGGGGTAGAGCTACTGGATGGCTTGGAGGGTCTACCCGACTACTCGGGCCAACCAAACTCCGAATACCATGTGTCAAGGCAAGGGAGTCAGACGGCGAGTGACAATATCCGTCGTCAAAAGGAGAACAGTCCAGACCGTCGGCTAAGGTCCCCGAACACTGCTAAGTTTGAAGAAGGAAGTCGGATTGCGATGACAGCCAGGATGTTGGCTTAGAAGCAGCCACCATTTAAAGAGTGCGTAATAGCTCACTGGTCGAGGAGTCCGGCGCCGAGAATGATCGGGAATAAGCAGTGTACCGAAGCCGCGGGCCCGTAAGGGCGGTAGGAGAGCGTTCTTGTCAGCAGCGAAGGTGTTCCGGAAGGAGCGCTGGAGCGTCAAGAAGTGAATATGCCGGGTTGAGTAACGATAAAACGGGTGAAAATCCCGTTCGCCGTAAGCCCAAGGTTTCCTGGGGAAGGTAAATCCGCCCAGGGTTAGCCGGATCCTAAGGCGAGGCCGAAAGGCGTAGTCGATGGACATGTGGTCAACATTCCACAGCCCTCGCGTAGATCAATCCATGTTGCGAATCCCAAAGCTCCGCAGAAGCGCTAGCCGTCTGAGGCCCTGGAGGCCGTCGCGGGGGGGAGGGGTTCCGAGAAAAGGCATGGTGGCGAAACGAGGTCCGTACCAAAACCGACACAGGTGGGCGAGGCGAATAGCCTCAGGCGCTCGAGAGAACGGTCGTGAAGGAACTAGGCAACTTAACCCCGTACGTTCGCAATAAGGGGGCCCTACCCTTCGGGGAGGGCGCAGAGAAAAGGCTCTGACGACTGTTTATCAAAAACACAGCACAGTGCGAACACGCAAGTGGATGTATACTGTGTGACGCTTGCCCGGTACTGGAATGTCACGGAAGGAGGTCAGCTTCGGCGAAGCTTCCAACCCAAGCACCAGTAAACGGCGGCCGTAACTATGACGGTCCTAAGGTAGCGAAGTTCCTTGTCGGGTAAGTTCCGACGCGCATGAATAGCGTAACGATTGGAGCACTGTCTCCACGACCGACTCGGTGAAATAGTAGTGGCAGTGAAGATGCTGCCTACCCGCGGCAAGACGGAAAGACCCCGTGCACCTTTACTGCAGGCTTCCGCTGGCCATGAGCATATGTTGCGTAGGATAGGTGGGAGGCTTTGAAGCCCCGGTTCCGGCCGGGGATGAGCCGTCGTTGAAATACCACCCTTCATACGCCCGTGGCCTAACCTCGATTCCCGTGAATCCGGGCGAGGGACAATGGGTGCTAGGCAGTTTGACTGGGGCGGTCTCCTCCTAAAGTGTAACGGAGGAGCGCAAAGGTCGGCTCAGCACGGATGGAAACCGTGCTCTGAGTGCAAGAGCATAAGCCGGCTTTACTGTGAGACCGACGGGTCGAACAGTCTCGAAAGAGGGCTCTAGTGATCCTGCGATTCTGAGTGGAAGGGTCGTAGCTCATCGGACAAAAGGTACGCCGGGGATAACAGGCTGATCGCGCCCGAGCGTCCATAGCGGCGGCGCGGTTTGGCACCTCGATGTCGGCCCATCACATCCTGGGACTGAAGGTGGCCCCAAGGGTTCGGCTGTTCGCCGATTAAAGTGGTACGCGAGCTGGGTTCAGACCGGCGTGAGCCAGGTCGGTCCCTATCTGTCGTGGGCGTTGCAGGCTTGAAAGGACTTCTCCCTAGTACGAGAGGATTGGGAGGGACGCACCCCTGGTGATTCGGTTGCATCGCTCGATGCATCGCCGAGTAGCTACGTGCGGCAGGGATAACCGCTGAAAGCATCTAAGCGGGAAGCTCCCCTTGAGATGAGGCCTGCTTGTAGCAATACGTGAGACCCCTGGAAGACGACCAGGTTGATCGGACGCAAATGTAAGGGCAGAGATGCCTTCAGTTGAGCGTTACGAACGGTCAAAAGCTTCGTCGCATCAACCGCCCGCCGTCGTGATCGACTCACCGCCCTCCGGCGGTGAATCCGAAACAACTCCGGCCCGGAATGCGACCTGTCAGTGATTCGTATATCACTCACAAACTTGTTCTCGAACGCTCTTCGAGAACATGATCGGAATCGATTCTTGAATCAGTTCCTGAATCAAGCCTCGAAGAGCATCCAACACACGTTGCACCATCCTTTGAATTCACCGCGGCCTGATCGAAAGGCCAGGCCGCGATTTCTCGGTGACCAAAGGCTTGGGGTCACACCTGTTCCCATCCCGAACACAGCAGTTAAGCCCAAGCCGCCGATGATACTGCCCTGCGGGAAAGTAGGTCATCGCCGAGTTACACCCCTCGCCAGGTAAACCTGGTGAGGGGTTTTTCGTTTTGCCCTTTTCATCTCGCGCCTGCAGCGCGGCGATTCGCTCCGCAGGCTCCGCTCATCGTCGGCGTGTGCCTTCCGTGTTCCGTCGTACCCCGTCGCGATCTGCCCCGTCACTCCGCCAGCATCGTCTCGATCAACTTCTCGAACCGACCCTTCATCGCCGTGTGCTCGTCGCCCGTCGCCGGCCCGCTGAAGCCGGTGTACGTCGCCCGCACCTTCCCCGCGGCGTCCACGAACAGGAACGTCGGATAAGCCTTGATCTTCTCGACCGCAGGGAACGACGCCAGCGCCTTCTTCTTGTCGTTCGTCCCCGCCAGCAGCATGGCATACGGCACGCCCAAGCGGTCCCGGTACACCCCCAGTTGCCGCAGGTCCCGCTCGCGGTCGCCCGTGACCTCGAAAGCAAGGGCGGTGATCTCAAGCCCGCGCGGCGCGTACTTCGCGTGCAGTTCCTTCAGATACGCCGCGGCGTCCTTGCAGTTGGGGCACCAGGTGCCGAAGAGTTCGATGATGCGGACCTTGGGCTTAACCCCCTGAACCGCGCCGCCGTGTTTCGCGGGCGGAGCGATGAGCGGACGGTCCACGCCGTCGAGGCCGGGGTAGCGGAGCGTCGAAAGATCAAACCCCGGCACCGGCGTGGTGAGCGAGAACCCATCGGGCAGTTTGGCATCGGGGTCGGGCGTCGCCGTCCAGGTGGTGTGGTAGGTGGGGCCGGACCAGAAATCGCCCTTGAGGGTGCCGTCGGGCTGCAGGGTGGCCTCGAAGAGGAAGGCGTGCGAGCCGTCGAAGACGGACATCGTGATCTTCTCGTACGCCACCTTCGGGGTCAGGTATCGGTAGTCGCCCGTGGTGGTAAGGAACGTGGCGGCGACGGGCTCGAAGAACCGATCGGCCGGCACGGCGGCGGGTTCCGTTCGAGGCCGAAACACCAGCACGGCGGGATCGTCGTCGTCCGCGAACTTCACGCGCCATCTTGGCTGCGACTTCAGCCTTCGGAGCGTCCGTTGCGAACGCTCGTCATAAATCATCTCTACCCACGGCGTACCGCAAACAGGGCCGGGGTCGGTCTCGAAAGGCAATCGCAGGAACTCGTTCGCCGCACCAGCCGGGCCGCGTCGTTTCACCCATTCGCCTTTGAACAGACGGCTTCGCGGGTGCGTGATGGGACACACGATCTCTGAGTCATATTCGTCGAACCGTAGCGTCAGCGTCTCTCCGTCATCGGTAACGACTGGCACCTCGATCTCCTCGTCGGCGTTCACCAGCCACACGCGCCTTGGCTCGTCGCCGAATCGCAGCCCGAATTCGATGGAAAGGTCGGGCCGTTGCGGCAGCGTGATCGTCGCGCGGTTGAGGTAGTCCTTCGGCATGCTGTAGCGAGGCACCGGCAAAAGGTGCTCAACCGGCTGCGCGTACGAGAAGGCCGTCAGCGAGAGAACCAACGACGCCGCGATGGTGGTGCGCATGGAGAGCCTCCTGTGACGATCGGTGATTGAGCGTGACGCAGCGGATTGTTGGCGGGCTGCGGCGGGCGCGGTGGACGTGATTCCGCACGTGGGGTTTTCGGACAGTGGCCCCGAGCTCGCGCTCGGGGTTCGGATGGATCGCGGGTGGACGGCCTCAACCGCCGCTCAACCGCCCAAACCGCGCCAGCGCCATCACCGGGAAATAGTGCCGGTAGTGGTGGTATCTCAGATAAAACACCTTGGGGAAACCCGTCCCCGTGAACCACGCCTCGCGCCACAGCCCCGCCGGGTCGCCCGTTGTGTGCGTCGGGAACTTGGGCGGCAGCGTTGGCGGCGCATCCTCCGTCAGTTGGTTCGCTTCCAGCCACGCGATGGCCCGCCGTACATCAGGGTCATCAACGCCGACCAGTTCCATCATCGCGCACACGCCCCACGCCGTCTGCGACGGCGTGCTCGGGCCGCGCCCCATCTGCGATTCATCCAGGTACGAGTTCGCCGATTCGCCGAAGCCGCCGTCGGCGTTCTGCACGCTCCGCAGCCATGCCAGCGTTCTCTTCAAGTACGGCGAGTCCGGCGATTCACCCACCGCCATTAAGCCGCCCACCGCCTGCCACGTGCCGTAGAGGAAGTTCACGCCCCAGCGACCCCACCAGCAGCCCTCCTTGCGTTGCTGCGTGCGGAGATATGCAACCGCGGCCCTGATCTTCGGGTGGTCGCGCCGCACGCCGCAGGTCACGAGGGCTTCGAGCGTGCGCCCGGTGATGTCGGCGCAGGACGGATCCTGCATGGCGTTGTGGTCGGCGAAGGGAACGTGCTCCATCCACTCGCGGTGTCGCGTGCGGTCAAACGCGGCCCACCCGCCGTCGTCGTTCTGCATGGCGAGCACCCAGTTGATCCCGCGCGTGGCGGCGGCGCGGGCACGCCGGGCGATCAACGAACCCGACCCATACGAACCCGAAGCGCGAGCGAGGGCCACGGTCCGAACTTCGGGATGCGCTGATCGGGCGGGTGTCCCCGGCTGTAGGGCGCTGGCCCTCGCTTGCGCTTCGGGTTCGTTGGCCGCGGCGGCAGGAGGCTTGTCCCCGAGTTTGCGCCCGGGGTTCGGATGGAGGCTCATGGCCCCGCTGGCCCGCCACAGCGCCTTGCACACCATCGCGGTGTCGTCGACGTCCGGGTACCAGTCGTTGCGATATTCAAAGGCCCATCCGCCGTGGGCGTGGCCAGGGCCCATGCCAGTGATGGCGGCGCGGTCCTCGGGCTTCAGGTTCGCGGCCCAATCCCCGACGAGTGTCACCTCGCGTCCCAGCAGCCATTCGCACGTGCCGGCGATGCGCTCATCGTTGTCGCACGTTAGCCCCGCCTCGGTGAGCGCGTACAGCGCGATCCCGGTGTCCCACACCGGGCTGAAGCACGGCTGGATGCGCGCGTGCCCCTGCGGGCCTTCCTCCGGCCTATCCACAATGAACCGGTCCAGTTCCCGCTCGGCGTTCACGATCACAGGGTGCGACCGCTCGTACCCCATCGCCTGAAACGCGATCTGGATGTACACCATCGGCGGGAAGATCGCCCCCAGCCCGTGCGTCGTCTCGGGCGTCATCCGATCGAGCAGCCACTTCTCGGCGGCACGGATCGCCGCCGCACGCGTGGGGAACAGCCCGAAGCGCTGCATCCACTTCATCGCGCCGTCGACGGTGAGGAACAGGTTTGTCCAGTCCAGCGGCCCGCCCCCCGTGCGATCCTTGTTCAGCCGCGTCCGCGCCGACTGATCCAGGAAAAGTTCCCCAATCCCCCGCGACGAGTCCAGCCGCCTCACCGGGCGCAGCGCACTGCACAGCGCCAGCGGCAGGATCATCGTCCGCGTCCACGCTGCCACCTTCGTCAAATGAAACGGCGACCAGCGCGGCAAGAGCGCAATCTCCGGCGGGATCGCCGGGCACGCCTCCCACGACACCTGCCCCAGGCACGCCAGATAAAACATGCTGAAGGTGTTGATCTTTTCCGCGCCGCCCATTTCATGGATGCGGGCCCGTGCCGCGGCCATGTGCGGCGCGTCGACGCCGTCGCGGCGCGGGTCGCCGAAGAGTTTCAGCGTGAAGTACGCCTTGACCATCGCCGAAAGGTCCGGCGGCGAGCCGGGGTACTGCCCCCACGTGCCGTCCTCGCGCTGCAGGCGGCGGAGGTGGACGAGCATGCGGTCCCACAAGGCCCGTTCGCCCTCGCGCATCTCGGCGGGCGTGTCGTGCCCCAAGATCGCCTTCATCAACAGGTACTCGGTGATGAGGATCGAATCGCCCTCGAGTTCGGCGCACCAGTACGCTCCGCCGCCCTGCTCGTCACGCTTCTGAACGCCAAGCAGCGCCTCGACGGCACGCGAAAGGTGGTCACGCCCGACCGCCGCGCCGGGACTTGGGGCCGAGCGGAGGCGATCGCTCCGCTGCGTCTCGGGGCGGTCGAGATCGAACTTGGCGGTGGTGGGGGTCAGGGTGGTCATTCGGCGGGGTCTTGTCGTTGATGGACTGATGAAAAGGGTGCCCACAGCGATTCGAGGGAAATCGCCTCGCTCGCGTTGCGCCATTGGTCGGGCCGCGCCAATCTCGGGTTACGCGATGCTCGGGTGGCGCGGGTGAATCCTGGGGGCTTCGGCCCAGCGGGCCGAAAGAATGTAGCCGGGGGTGAAGCGAGTCTTCGAGCGGAACCCCCGGAAAACCGGCAAGGACGAAAAAGCCCCGAAGGGGCGACACATGGACCTGCTCAGCCTGTGAGAGAGAGCATGATGAAGGCCTGAACAATAGTTGGATGCCACCCGTCGAGAACACGTGTGAACATGGGTAATCCTCCCGCGTGTTCCCACGATCCACGCCACCATCCCGTGTGAGATTTCGTTGAATTCGCCGTGGACTTGCCCGAGATTTCCAGTAGCCTGCACCACAGCCCCGGCGCGAGATCGCCTGGGCACAGGAGCACCAAAATGATGAAGTCGTGGCCTTGTGTGGTGGCAACCTCCATCGCGTTCGGCGTCCTCGCGGCGGCACGCCCGGCCGGTGCCGGCGGCGTCGCGCCCGTCTGCTACGGCCTCATCGCCGAGTGGAAGTTCGAGGGCAACGCCACCGACACCTCCAACAACGGCAACAACGGCACCGTCTTCAACCCCGCCTACGCCCCCGGCGTCGCCGGCCAGGCCCTGCAACTCGACGGCGTCAGCACCTACGCCGCCTTCCCCGACTCACCTTCGCTCAACCCGACCGCCGCCATGACCATCTCGGCGTGGTACTTCGCCGTGCCCTTCTCGGGCAGCGGGAACGATCCGATCGTCGACAAGGGCGCGCCCTCCCACTCTCCGCCGTACTACCAGTACCACCTCGGCGTCGCCGGCACGCAGTACCCTGCCCCGGGGAGTGTCGGCGCAACCTTCGCGCTCACCACCGGCAACGCCGGCGGCGGGACGGACTCGGGCACGCTCGTCAACGGCAGATGGACCCACTACGTCGCCACCTACGACGGCGCAGAATGCCGCTTCTACGCCGACGGCGTCCTCATCAGTTCCAACCCGTTCACCGGGACCATCGTTACCTACGGCCGCCCCGTGTTGGTGGGCCGCTTCTTCAACTTGCCGCAGTTCTTCCTCCCCGGCGCGGTCGATGAGGTCCGCCTGTTCAATCGCGCGGTGTCGCCCGAGGAAGCCGACCTCCTCTTCCGCAGCCCCGATGCACGCCCGATGGTCGTCCCACCCGCCTTCAACACCTGCCCGGGCGGCACTGTCACACTCACCGCGCGCCACCTCGCCACAAGCGGTGTTGCCTACCAGTGGCGGAAAAACGGCCAAAATCTCAACGCCCAAACCGGCCCGACACTCACCATCGCCAACGCCACAAACAACGACGCCGCCACCTACGACTGCATCGTCACCACCCCCTGTGGACAGCAGACCAGCCGCCCCGCCACCGTCACGCTGTGCATCGGCGACCTCAACGCCGACGGCCAGCGCAACACCGCCGACCTCACGGCGTTCCTCGGCTCGTTCGGTCAAGCCGTCACCCCCTGCTCGCGCGGCGACCTCAACGCCGACGGCATTGTGAACACCCTCGACCTCACCACGTTCCTGGGCCGTTTCGGGCAGCCGTGTCAGTGACCGCGCGCGGAACCCCACGCCGATGATCAGCGGAGTTCTCAAAGCGAATGGTCGCGCTGATTTTCGCGGGTCAATCCAACGCCAAAATCACCGTGGCTGCGGCACCGGACGATTCCCCGGCCGCTCAGGCGGCTCCACCTGCGGCGGCAGCAGTTCATTCTCCGGCGCTCCGCCACGCCCCTCGGGCTGCGGCTGCAGCTCCGGACCCTTGGGCTGCTCCACCGGCACCACGGGCGGCACCAGCGTCGTCCGCGGATCGACCTTCGTCGAGCCCTCGCTCGGGCCGGTCTTCGGCTTCACGCCTCCCGCATAGGGGTTGCCAGGCATTTCGGCGCGGGGCATCTCGGGGGCCGCACGAAGCGTCATCTCGACGCGCCGCGCGGTGTGCGGCGGGACCGGCACCTTGTTGTCCCGGCTGCCGAAGATGCGCCCGCCCATCTTGATCTCCCACACCATCTCGTCGGGCTTGTATTCGTTGGGTCCGGTGCCCTTGCGGAAGCCCAGGTTCAACTGCTTGCCCACGGGGATATCGACCGACCACAGGCTCTCGCCGGTGCGCGTGTCGAACAGCGTCACTGTTTTGGGCTGCCAGGACGTGCTGACATAGGTGTAGTTGTCGTATGACCCGAGCCAGCCGCCCTCGGTCGTGCTGTTCCCGCACCCCGGCAGGAGTGCCGCGGCGGTGAGGAGGCTGAGAGAAAGGGCGATGTGGGTGGGTCGGGTGGTCATGTGGGAGTGGGGGGGTAGGGGATCGGGTGTAGGGCGGATGAGTGGGGGGCGTCCGGGGGCGTCCGGGGGGCGTCCCGGCGGATCGGCCCGTAAGATAGGGTGGTATGCCCGAAGGGGGCATCCGGTTCGTGGGGATCGTCCTCATCGTCCGAAAACCGGGGGGTACTGGAGCCAAAGGCGATGGGGTCACAAGGAATGGGGATCGATGCCGGGACAGGTCAACCAGCTCACCGGCAGCCCTTCAGAATCGGGCACGGCTACGACCTGCACCGCCTCGCCCCGGTCGGGCACCGTGTGCCGGGGAATTCCGGGGGCATCCCCTGGGGAGGCGACGGCATGGGACGCCCCTTCATCTTGGGGGGGGTGCGGGTGGACCACCCCACCGGCCCGGTGGGGCATTCGGATGGGGACGCCCTGTACCACGCCGTGACTGATTCTCTGCTGGGGGCTCTGGCCCTGCCGGACATCGGGCAGTTGTTCCCCGACACCGACCCCCGGCACGACAACGAGGACTCGTCCGTCTATGTGCTCGAGGCGGCCAAGCGGGTGCGGGACGCCGGGTACCGGGTGCTCAATATCGACTGCACGGTGATCCTGGAGCGGCCCAAACTCTCCCCCATCAAGGACGACGTGCGGCGGAACATTGCGCGGCTGCTTGGCGTGGCGCTGGAACAGGTCAACGTCAAGGGCAAGACCCACGAACGCGTGGACGCGGTGGGGGAGGGGCGGGCCATCGAGGTCCACGTCGTCGTGATCCTCGCGGCGGTGTGAGGGGGCGTTTGGTCCGGTGGGTCCGACGCTTCATTCCGTCCGAGCCCCGGGCGCGAGCACGGGGCCATCGTTGAACACGCAACCGCGCGTTCCTCCGCCCCTCGCGGGGCGGGTTTCATTCACGCACCCCTTTCCACGGGTTGCGCTGCGCTCCACCCGTAGCTACAGCCCTGCGCCCCGTTGGGGCGTTTCGAACTCGATGCGGTCCCTGCGCTCGCGCTCAGGGTTCGGATGGAGTGCCAGCCCCACACTCCGGGCACACGCCGCTCGATGCCGAGAGGTCGTAGCCGCACGCCGTGCATTGGCCGCGTCTGCGGCGGACGCGCCTTCGGACCGCGCCGGGAAGGAAGAGTGCGGCACCCCAGAGGGCGGACCAGAAGAGGGTGTTGGCGATGAGTTGGGGCCAGAGGGGGAGGTAGGGGAGGCCGTAGCTGCTAACGCCTGTGGTGTAGACTCTGAACTGGTTGCTGGGATCGGGGAGGGGGATGGCACCGTGGAGTTCTCGGTCTCCCTCTTGCCACTTGAAGAGGCAGATCAGTGGGAATCCGGTCCCCATTTCGAGCCAGCTAATCGAACCATCAACTCTTGAGACAGGCGACCTCCAGACGCGGATTGTCCGCGCTTCGTCCGGAGGATCCCAATGTCCCGTTCCATCAGCGGTCCCCCAACCGAACGGCTTCTCCGACGCGACGATATCGCGGGTCACACCACATCCTGACGTGATGGATTCAACGTAGACATCCTCTGCACCGTTGAACTCGGCGCGGACAAACTCGATCCATCCGTTTCGAGGGTACAACATCAGGCTGAGCGCCCACGCAACCAAGACGTTCGTCGTTGCACCGAGCGCGACACAAACTGCTGCGCTCTTCAGCCGCAATCGGTGCAGTAAGTTGGGGTTGATCGTGACCACCCTTGGTGGAGTTTACGAGAGATTCCGGGGAGCGCGAGTTGTCGCCTGTCCCTGAGCTCGCGCTCAGGGCTCGGATCGATGGAATCGACCGGCATTCTCGTATGGATGGAAAAGCCGCCGCGTCCTACACTTCTCTCCCACTTTTTCCTTTCAGGAGCCCTCCCCATGCCCCGCGCCGAAGCCTCTCACATCCTCGTCAAGACAGAGCAGATGGCCGCCGACCTCAAGACGCAGATCGAGTCGGGGCAGGCCACGTTTGCCGACCTGGCCAAGAAGCACTCCTCGTGCCCCTCGGGCAAGTCCGGCGGCAGCCTGGGCCTCTTCAGCAAGGGCGACATGGTCCCCGAGTTTGACAAGGTCGTCTTCTCCGACATGCCGCTGGGCACCGTCTCGGCGCCGGTCAAGACGCAGTTCGGCTGGCACATCCTGACGGTCGCCAAGCGGATGGCGTGAGCGGCACTGATCCATCACATTCAGGTTTGCCGGTTTCGGTGCCGGCCCCGGTGCAGGCAACGCTGCTCGCCGAAGTGCTCGAGGCCGGGATTGACGGCGGTGCTGCGGGCAACGGCTTCACGGTCCGCCTCGCCGCGCCGGTTGATCCTGATGTGCTGACGCGCGCTGGCGTGGCGCGGGCCGAGGCCAGCCCGGGCTACTGGGCCCACCTCTGGCCCTCGGCACGCGAATTGGCGCGGCATCTTGTTCGGTCGAGCCTCGTTGCGCCCGGTGTTCGGGTTCTGGAGATCGGGTGTGGGCTGGGGTTGTGCGGGATCGTCGCCGCCAAGCGGGGGGCGACGGTCATGATGACGGACTTCAATCCGGACGCCGTGGCGACGGCGCGGCGGAACGCGGAACTCAACGACGTCGATGTTCGGTGCGAGGTGTTCGATTGGAACGGGCCTGTGCCGGTGGAGTGGATCGGTAACACCGATCTCGTGATCGCGTCGGACGTGCTGTATGAGTTGCGTGCGGCGGAGGCGGTGGGGCGTCTGATCGCGGCGCTGGGATGCCCGGCGATTATCGCCGACCCGGCGCGGCCGCAGTCGGCGGACGCCGAGGGGGTGTTTCAGGCGATGGGGCTGCGGGCGTGGGCGACGCCGGCGAACTCGGGGCGGATGATGATGGTGACGGGGTGAGGGGCGGGTTCAAAGCGAAAAACGAAGAGTGAAAAGCGAAAACTCGGAGGGGGAAGGACAGCACAAAGCACAGAGCACAAAGCACAGATTCGTACGGGTGCTTTCGGGATAGCATGTCCCGTCGCCCGGTCTGACTGCTCCTGATTTTCGCTTTTCACTTTTCGTTTTTCGCTTTGAACCCGCCCACCGCGATCCACGGCCACGTTGAAGAAGCCCGTCATGGCGGGGCGCGCGTCATTGCGAAGTTGCGCAGCGGGTGGGCGGTGATGGGTGAGTCGCAACTGCTGCCGGGGTACTGCCTGCTGCTGCCCGACCCTGTGGTGGGGTCGCTGAACGATCTTTCGTTTGAGGGGCGTGCGGTGTATCTCGAAGAGATGGCGATGCTGGGGGATGCCGTGGTGCGGGCTTCGGCGGTGCGTCCGCGCCGGATCAACTACGAGATCCTGGGCAACCTCGAGCCCGCGCTGCACGCTCATGTCATTCCCCGGTTTGAGAGCGAGCCTACGGACCTGCGGACCAAGGCGGTGTGGATGTACCCGCCGGAGGTGTGGAACGCGCCGGAGCACCGGTTTGATGTGTCGAACCCGGTCCACTTGGCTGTGCGAGAGGCTCTGAAGAGAGCCGTGGAACAACTGCGGGCGGAGGCTTGTGATCGTGTTCGGCACGCTGGTTTGAATGCCGATGGTGACTGTGCCAGCGGCACTGGAGTCGGTGCGGACACCGCCTCCAGTGGCACGGTGCCTCCAGGACTCAATATCTCTGGCCCCGGGCTGTTCCAGCGGGCGTGTGCTTTCGCGGCGCGGGCCCATGATGGGCACCGGCGGAAGGATGGGCGGACGCCGTACATCTCGCACCCGTTTCGTGTGGCGATGATCGTGCGCGATGTGTTCGGCTGCACGGACCAGGAGACGCTCGCCGCGGCGGTGCTGCACGACACCATCGAGGACACGTGCACCGATTTCGACGACCTCGCCGAGGCGTTTGGCGTGGGCGTGGCGTCGCTGGTCGTTTCGCTGTCGAAGGACAAGCGCATCCCCGAGCCGGAGCGTGAGCGGGCGTATGACGAGGGGCTGTCGCGCGCCGATTGGCGGGCGCGGCTGATCAAACTCGCGGATGTGCTGGACAACAAGGACGACCCGTGGCGGCCCTCGGGCGACCTGTGGGAGGCCGAGGCGAAGCGTGTGGCGGGCGAGCGCGTCCGCCGATCGCTCGCGATCGCCACCCCGCTGTGGGGCAAGCACGCGAGTTTGGACCGGGCCATCGCGGTGCTGTCGAAGGTGCCCGGGGCGGGCTGATTGGCGTGCGGCGGGATGCTGTGCCGGGCGGTTGCCGAAGGGTCCGGGATCGCTGAAATCGCGCGAAACGGACGTGCTTTGGTGCGATTGGCTGGCTTTGGCAGGCGGGGCATCGCTGTCCCCTGAAATGGGTTGGAGTTTGGCCGCCCGGTTTGTCGATCTACAAATCATGCCCTTTGTGGGGTCCATCATCCCGCCGTCGTCGTTTGGCAACGGCCCGGACAAGCGTGTGGAACGCAGGCGTGGCCCCGTGCGGAAGGCGGAGGCCGCCGACAACCTCGGCGGCGAACGTGACGGCGACGAGGTCATCCTTTCCAGCATCGAAGAGTCCGGCGAAGACCAGCCCGATTCGGGGTCGTCGTCGAACGATTCCGAGGCGGGGCACGAGGACCGGGCGCAGCACGGGGCGTACGCCCAAGACCCCGCGCAGGGGCCGAAGCGGCCGCATATTGATGTGCAGGGGTGAGGGTGGGTTTCTGGGGATGACGATGAACTGAGTGCCGAAGCACCGAAGTCCCGCGGACGGGACTTCGGTGGCACGGGTTACGGGGTGGTCTCGTCGGCGGGTGCGTCGTCGTCCGAACCGCTTTCATTGAGCCGGCGTTCCAGGGCGTCCAACTTGCGGGTGAGCGAGCCGAGCGCGTCGTAGACCGAGCGCACCTGTGTGGACAACTCGTCGAGATCGTGCTGGGCGAAGCCCAGGGTTTCCTCGATGCGGGTCAGGCGTTCGTCGGTCGGGTCGGTCATTGCTGGGGATGGTACGCTGCGCCCATGCGAACCCACTTGCACACGATGACGGTGATGACGTCCGCCGCGATCACGATTGGCGTGCTGTCCGGCCAGGCCCACGCCGAGCGCGCGAGTTTGACCTTTGAGCGCCCTCTTGAGGTGCCCTCCGCCGATGCGCCCGCCCCTGCGCCCGCTGGCGCTGAGAGCGCGGCGTCCACAGGGGTCACGCCTTCGCTGCGGTTCCTCGACAAGGGCTGGTGGGGCTGGTCCGTGGCCGGCGGCGTGGCGTTCAGTTCGGAGAGCACCGACAGCAACGCCGTGCTGACCTTCCATACGTTTATTGCCGAGGATTTCGAGTTCAACTTCGGCCTCGGCGGGTGGTTCTATGCGCAGGACGAGGACGGCGACAACAACGAAAAGGCCAAGGACGCTCTGGGTGTCAACCCCGCGTTCGGCTTCCGCTGGCACTTCTGGAACTCGCGCTGTGCGGAGAAACCCGAGGATCGCAGTTGGACCGTCTACGCCGATGTCGGCATCGGTATGGTGTTCACCGATGAGGACGTGCCGCCGGGGGGGACGAAGTACAACTTCACGCCGCGGGCGGGCGTGGGGGCGACGTTCGCGCTGGGTGATGAGGGCGTGCGGCTGGACCTGGGCGTGCGGTGGGCGCACGTGTCGAACGCTTCGACGAGCGGGACCGACGACAACCCCTCGCGTGACAGCCCGATGGTGTATGTGGGTGTGATCGTGCCGTTTTGAAAGAGGCGAGCACACTCTGCGGGTGCGTTGGTGCCGGGGTACGGCGTCCTCGGCGTGTCCCGTGCGCGGTTGCGTGATCGGCGGGGCACGGCGGGGACGCCGTACCCCGGCACCCAATCGTTATTTGCACATCCACGCCCACGACGATCTCACGATCTCGTCAAGGTCCGCCACTCTTGCCCGCCATCCGAGATCACCGGCGATCCGCGCCGGGGAGCAGTACAGCGACGCCGGGTCGCCCGGCCGCCTCGGACCCACGGCGGCCGGCACCTTTCTCCCCGTCACCCGCTCCACGCTGGCGATGATCTGGCGGACGCTCACGCCCACGCCGGTGCCGAGGTTGTAGGTCCGAAGGTCGCTGGGTTTCAGCGCGTCGAGCACGATCAGGTGCGCTTCCACCAAGTCCGACACATGGATGTAATCGCGCACGGCCGAGCCGTCGGGCGACCCCGGTGCGGCGGGAGTGGACCTCGGGTAGTCGTCGCCGAACACCGTGAACATCGGCGCGGGCTGGCCCGGCTCGACGATGCCCATCGCGGCGCGGAGGCACAGCGGGATCACGCGGGTTTCCGGGGCGTGGTTGTGGCCCAGCCGACCCGCGGGATCGCAGCCGGCGACGTTGAAGTATCGAAGGATCGCCGCGGAAAAGCCGGGGGTTCGACCGGACGCCGCGAAATCCTTCACCATGCGCTCGGCGGCGAGTTTTGAGTGACCGTACGGGTTCATCGGCTCCTGCGGGGCGTCCTCCGTCACCGGCAGGTGTGCCGCGCCGGGGTCGCCGTAGGTGACGCACGAGGAGGAGAAGACCAAACGGGGCACGCGGTGGCGATCGCACGCTTCGAGCACCGACAGCGTGCCAGCGCTGTTGGTGCGGTGGTACAGCAGCGGGTCGCGGTTGCTCTCGCCGACGTACGCCACGCCGGCGAAGTGCATGACGGCGTCGACGGCGCCGTTCTGAAACGCGGCGTCGAACGCTTCCCGGTCGTTGACATCGGCCTGATGGAACGCGAACCGCCCCGCGGGTGCCATCGCCGAGAGTGTCTCGACGGCGCGCTCGCTGCCCCGCCCGGGCATCATCGAATCCACGACCACCACAGAGTGTCCGCGCTCGAGCAGCGCCATCGCGGCGTGAGAGCCGATGTACCCCGCCCCGCCTGTCACGATCACACGCATGGAGCCAGTAGAACCGACACGCCGTTCACGGGCAATCCGAGGCGCTGGGGTGGGGCGGCCCGGGCGCGGCGTGGTCCGTCCCGCACTCGGGGCAGATGCCGGTGACGGTCCCCCGCATGTCGTACCCGCACGAGCCGCACTGGTGGCTCAGAAGGCGGCGTGGCTGCACGAAGATCAGCAGCCCGATGCCAAGCGTGAGGGCGGTGTAGAACGCCGACACCGTGTAGATGACTCTTCCATAGCCGGCCACGGTTCCCGCGAAGCCGTACCGCTCGGCGGCCCCCGGCTCGGACGCGACGTACCCCGCCAGCAGCGTCGAGGCGATGATGGGCAGCGCGCTCCCGACCAGCAGGATCGCGCCCGACCACCGGCGTCGCCACCAGGCCACGCCGACCCACACCGCGATGGCGTAAAGGGCCAGAAGAATCACGCGGAAAGGGTAGCCGCGGGCGGACGGTCTTACCTGTCCCGCCGGACCGCAACCCTATTTCTGGAGCGCTTCCAGCACCACCGGGATCGCTGGCGGCGGTTCCGCCGGGGCCTCGCCTTTGATCGCCGAGAACGCCATGTTCGGCAGCGTCAAACGGCGGAGCATCGAGTTGTGCGCCGCGTCGATCCGCACGGTTTCGCCCGCGGCCAGCGTTGCCGAGTCTGTGCCCACGGGGCCGTCACCCAACGATTCGGACGCGCTCGCGATCGACGCCCGCACCTTCTCGATCTCCTCCGCCGAGAGCAGCGCCCGCACGAACCGGGACGACAGCAGTTCGTCCACCCCGACGGATTCCGGTGTTACGGCCCGCCCCACGATCGAGGTCATCCGTACGCCCACCGGCATCGGGCGGGCGTTGAGTTCGTTGAGGAACGCCGAGTTGGGCAACAGGTCGTCCGCCGCCTCCCCCCGACCGTCAACGAGCCAGCCCACCAGGTTCCCCGCGTCGGCGTCCTTGCCCGAATCGAGCAGGCGCTGGAACTGGTCGCGGCACTCGGCCAGACACTCGACGTGAGCCCACGCCGAGCCTTTGTTCGGCGTCCCAACCATGATCAGCCTCGGCACGTCCGGCAGATCGGCGTGGCCCGTCGCGGTGCCGGCGTACAGCCCCGGCCGGGTGAGCGCATCGCGAGCCACGAGGCCGCCCATGGAGTGGCAGACGAGGTCGACCTGCGTCACGCCGCGGGCACGAAGAGCCCGCAGCCACCCCGTGAGCCGCCCGGCGGAGTCCGCGATGGGGCCGTCGTTGGGGTAATCGAAGCGGGCGACTTCGAACTTCGCCGTACGCAGGTAGGGCACAAGGTCATTCCAGATATCGCCCGGCTCGTCGAGGCCGTGGATGAGGAGCACGATCCGCGCCGGCAGCGGCGTGGCGCCGGCGCTCGCGGGCGCGAGCGTGTCCCACGCCTCGTTCCCCAGCGAAAGTGATTTGCCGTTGAACAGCCGCACGCCCATCTCACGCGTGTGGCGCTCGCGTGCCTCGGCGACGGCGTCGTCGAGTTTCTGCTTCGCGCCCGCTTCGATCTCGGCCAGCAGAGCCCGCGCCTGATCCGGGTTCAGGTTCGCCTTCACCCACTTCGATGCGGCGTCGGCGGCGTCGTCGAGGCGCGACGGATCGTTCAGGATCGCGCGGGCACGCTCGAGCAGCCCCGGAGCGGGCAACTCCCGCACGGGTGCATCGGGCGCTCCGCCGGCGGCCATCGCGGGCACTGCGGCGTGTGCCGCGCAGGCAAGGGCGGCCGCGAGCAGCACAGCGGCGGAATGACGGGGACCGGCTCGGCGCATGGAACAATCTCCTGTGGTCAACACGGGATTGTTGGGATGTCGAGCCGCCGGGTTGCAGACGGCGGGTACGGCGGATGTCAGGCCCACATCACACGGGGTTCACTTCCCGCCCTTGGTGCTGCCGCTGCCGGACCCGCTGCTGCCCGAGCCGCTGGACGTTGATCTGCCGCTGCCTGATCCGCTTGAGCCGGAGCCGCTGGAGCCTGAGACCAGCAGGCTCCCGGTGACTGTGGACACGGTGCCGGTCGTGGTGGCGACGGCCGTGGTGGTCGTTGTGACGGCGCTGGTCGTCGTCGTGGTGGCGGCGGTTGTCGTGGTTGTGACCGCGCCGGTGGTCGCGGTCGTCACGGCCGAGGTCGTGGGAGTCGTGGTGCTCGTCGTCGTCGCGGCCGCGGTGGTGGTGGCCACGGCACCGGTCGTTGTGGCAACGGTGCCGGATGTTGTGGCGACGGTGCCGGATGTTGTACCGGCGACGGCGGTTGTGGTCGCCTTGGTTGTGCTCGTGATGCCCACCAGGACGCCGCCGATGATGGCCTTGCCGCTCGAGGTTGCGTTGGTGCCGCCGCTGACGATGAGCGTGTCCACCGTGCGCGAGGCCGCCGACTGGAGCGGGTCCGCCGAGGCGGTGGCGACCGGGGCGGCGGGGTCTGGCGCGGGGGCGGGCGGTTCGTCCTCCGGGCGCAGCACCAGGGCAGGATCGATGAACACCCCCGGCGTTACCACAGCCGAGGTGCTCGCGTCCGCCATCGCGCTCACGCTGCCGGATTCGGCGTCGATGAACGTGTCGATCCGGCCTGAATCGTTCGACAGGGTCACGACGATGTCGGAGGTCTGCTGCAGCCGACCCATCGCGTCGAAACGGACGTACGAGCCCACGCCCTCGACGGTGAGATCAAGCCGGCTGTTGCCCGCCATCTCGTTCAGCCGCACGTCGTACTTGGTGCCGGCGGGCGCCCCGGGGCGGTCGATCGGCTCGGTCGGCGTCGACGACTTCGCCAGCCAGTAGCGGTTGCTGGGGGCATCGAACCACACCACGACCGGGTCGGCCGGATCGGCCACGCTCGCGGCCTGGGCGTACTCCAGATCACCCGACAGGTTCGCGCTCGCCGCCTGGATGGTGACAGGGTCCTGGCCCGATGAACCGGGGATCACCACCACGGCGGCGATGGCCACCACCAGCGTGACCATCATCACTTCCATCAGTGTAAAACCGGCACCGCGTCGGGTGCGTGAGATACGGCTGTTCACGGCGCCACCTCCTGCTTGTCGGCGACAAGGTCGTTGTTCCGGTCGTCGTCGCACTCGACAGGCTTGACTTCGGCAAGGCGCGTGGCCCGCGCCGTCACGGCCCCGCTCAGTGTCGCCGTGACCGCCGGCCCGTCTTCCGCGACTGCGACCGCGGAGAGAACGCCCTTCACGCTGGTCATCGTGGCCTTGAAGAGCGATGTCCCCCCTGCGGGGTTGACCGTGGCCAGCGCGGTCGCCACCTGCGGGATCGCCGCGCCGGTCGCGTCAAAGAGAGCACTCTTGCTGTTGGTGAAGCCCGTGTTCGGATCGAGGGCGGGGTCGTAGAGCAGCACGGCGTTCTGGCTCATCCGCACGTCGTACCCCGTCATCCGCCCGAAGACGCACGATGAGTCCTTTACGTCAACCCGGCCGGTCGGCGCGTGGATGCAACCGACAACCATCGACTTCTTGTCGATGGTGATCGTCGGCGAGGAAGACCCGCCGGCGCTCGCGGGCTGCGGGAAGATGCGCAGGCGGTTGGGGTTGGTGTACGACGTGAGGCCGGCCGGGCGCCTCGCAGTGTCCTGCGCCACCGCCAGCGGGACGCCGACGCCTGAATCCACGATTTCGACATCGGCCTTGGTGAACAGGGCCAACGCCGACGTGTCGCCGGCGAAGGTGATCGCGCTCTGGTCCTTCACGCGCGCTCCCGACCGCACCTCCACCAGCACAGCGCCTTCGATGATGAGCGTGCCCTTGCTCTCGATCCTCAGTTCATCGAAACTGTAGTGCGTGCCGTTGGCGGCGCTCAGCCGTACCGTGGCGCCGCTCTCGACCCGAAGCGACGCGTACTTCCCGCCCGTGGGCAGAGTCACATTGGTGCCGGTCCCGCTGACCTGCACTTCAGAGGCCGTGGCCGTTGGAAGGCTCGAGAACACCGCCGGCGCGATCTCCGGCACCGCCGGGATCGTGTACGGCAGTTGTCGGCCGCCCGCGGCGTAGGTCATCGAGGTGATCTTTGCAGCGAATCCCGCGTCGGCGTTGGCGCCGACAAACAGCGCGATCCGCGAAAGCGACGGCGATGCACCCATCGCAACGTTCGAGCCGGTTGATGCGAGCGACGCCACCGACACCGGCTTGGTGCTGCCCGACGCCGGGCTGAGGCCCCAGGTCGTGATCTTCACCGTGTCGTCGAGGTACAGCCCGTCCGCCGCGGCGATGCCGAACTCTTTCAGAAGCGGGTCGGCGGCCTGATCGATGGGCACGGCGGGCGTGAGCGAGACGCGCTTCTGGATCTCCCGCGTCACGCCGTTGACCGTCGAGGTGGCGGTGAGCATCAACTCGCGGTCATCGGGCGTGGGGATGCGGCCGTCGGGGGTCGTGACCTTCACGTTTGCCAGCCCGCTGGCGACCAGTTGGTCCGCCATCATTTCGGCGTTGAGGCCGCTGAAGTCGTAGTTGGTCTCCAGCACCGCGACGGCGAGGTTCGCGGCCGACTCGGCGCTCCACCGCGCCTGCACGTCCGCCGCGGCGTTCAGGCCGGTGTCGGGCGCGTTCTGCTGCGAGGTGATCGCCGCCGCCGTCAGCACGGTGACCGCCGCGAGCATCCCGAGGACGAGCATCATGGCGATGCCGCGGCGGGGACTGCGCTTCCGCCGATCGGAGCAACCCCCCGCCGCCGAAGCCACCTCGCACGCACTGAGTTGTTCGTCCCGCTGTGTCATGGTCATCCTCCGAAAGCCCCGAACCCCGATCCCCGCTCATGCCTCATGCCTTCCGCGTTCACTGCGGCTTCTGATGGTTCGGCAGCCCCAGGCAGAGCAAGAGTTCAACCGGGTCGCCGCCGTCATCGATGATCGTCGCCGCCAGCCGCACGCGCTTTGAGTCTTCGAACGCCTTCTCGCTGGGCGTCACCGACGTCACGTTCAGCCGGTCCCCGATCACTTCGGTCGCCGTGCGTGAAAGCCCGCGTTGCACCAGCATTGCGCCGAACGGGTCGTCCACCGCCGCGAGCACGAGGTCGGCGTCCTGAATCTGTTGAGCCGTCCAGTCGTCGGGGTACTTCACCCGTTCCACCGTGACCATCTGCCCCTCGCGGTTGATCCAGAGGATGCGCAGTTCGCTGACGTTCAGCCGCCCGTTGCCGTTGTCGTCGCCGGCCCACAGGGCCAGGCCCTGCTTCGGGTCGTACTCGAGGGCGCACCACGCGGTGTCGGTGACGCCCCGCAGCCGCGCCTGCACCAGGTTGGCCCGGTTGATGACCGAGCGGCCCTCGGTCATGCTCGTCATGCTGCGCGCCACGGCGAGCGTCACCGCCGCCGCCGCCGCACCGGTCAGGATCGTGATCGCCAGCGCCAGAAGCAGTTCGAGCAGCGTCATGCCGCGGCGTGCACGATGGTGCGTGTGGAGGTGCATGTTCACCCACCCCCCTGCGGCTCAGCGAAGAACGCCTCGATGGCGCACAGGGTCTTGTCCTCATCGATCGCCGAGACGACGACCTTCACGCCCTGCACCACCGCGCCGCTCTTGGCGTCGGTGATCTTGGTCTGCTCGACCGTCATCGTCCGCCCCAGGGCCCAGAACGAAACCGGGTAAGCGGTCCCGTCGAGAGACTCCATCTGCCCCACGGCGTTGTTGATCGGCTGGTGCGACTTCAGCACGCTGTAGTCCAGCGTTGCCAGTTCAATCAAGAGGTCGTTGGCGGCCATCGCCCCCAGCACGCGCTTCTGGCCCTCGAAGGCGAGTTTCTGAGCCGTGCTCATGGCGCTGACCACCGCGATGACGCTGGCCCCGAGGATCACCGACGCGACCAGCGCTTCCAGCAGCGTGAACCCGCCGCGGCGGCGTGGGGCCGCCGCGGGGGTCGTCGGCCGACCTGGGCTGTGCTGTCGTGAGTCCATGATCCCCTCCGAAAATCCCTGTGTCGGTGCCGCGTCCCCGCGTCACGGGAGCGGTGCGGCACGCCCACACAGCATCGAATCCCCGTGCCTAACCGCCAAGCCCGGGGGCGGCCGCCGACCGGTTATCACGCCAAACACGCCCACCCACCCCGCGCCCCCCGCCCATCCCCCCAACCGTGCGTCCGATACCGGCTTGCCTCACGCCACCCGCCCTGCGACGATCACACCACATGCACCTCTCACGCGCTCCCCGGCTCCTGTGGCGATACCTCGCGTCCGACGTGCTGGGCATCCTCCTTATGGCCTGTGCCGGGCTTGTCGGCGTGATCGCCTTCGCCGCCGCCATGAGGCCACTTTCCGAAGGGCGCGTCGGCGTGTTCGAGGCCGTGAGGCTGATGGGCCTCCTCGCCGTGCCCATGCTGCAGTTCGCCCTGCCCTTCGCCGCCGGCCTCGCCGCCACGCTGGCCTACCACCGATTCGCCGCCGAGAACGAGGCAACCGCCAGCATGTCCGGCGGCATCTCGCACCGCGCCATCCTTGCCCCGGCCATCTTTCTGGGCGTCCTGCTCGCCGTCATGCTCGCGCTGCTTTCACATCAGGTCATCCCCCGGTTCCTCCGGAGTGCGGAGCAACTCCTCACCCGAGACGTCACACGCTTCATCGTCAACCCGATTGAGCGCGGCGAGACGGTGCAGATCGGCAGTTGGGACATCCGCGCCGACCAGGTGATCGACGCCGGCCGCGCGAACTCCGACGCGCCACGCACCGACTCCTCCGGCCAAACGGCCGTTGAACACCTCGTCATGCTCGGCGTGCTCGCCCACCGCGTTGATCGCCCGGAGCGGTTCATCGAGGCGGGCCGCGTCGACCTGTGGCTCTTCGACGACGCCCCCACCGCCAATGCCGCCGACCCCGCATCGGGCGATGACGACGGCGGGACGCGCGCCGTCCTCCGCTTCGACCAGGCCAACGCCTACGTCGGGGCCAACCAACTCCAGGCCCAAGGGGCTTTCACCGATTCGCTCCGCATCCCCAGCGCGTTCCGCGACGACCCGAAGTACCTTGATTTCTTCGAACTGCGTGAAGTCCAGCACCGCCCCGAGATGCTCAACCGCATCGAGTGGCGACGCCGCCTCCTGGCCGACCACCTCGCCATGCGCGACATGATCGCCGATGTCGAATCCCAGTTGAAGGCCACCGGCAAGGCCACGCTTCTCCGCCGCGGCGACGTTTTGACGATCCACGCCTCAGAACTCGTCCCGGTTGAAGACGGCTGGGTGCTCCGCCCCGGGCCCGGCCTGAAGCGCGTGAAGGTTGATGCACGGCTGGCGAAAGGCTCGAACATCAGCCACTCGGCGGGGACTGCCCGTGTGAAGTTCCGCGATCTGGCCACGGACCAGACCGCGCTGGCGAACGAGGCCGACGGCGCGGGGCGTGTGTGGCTCCGACTCGATCTTGAAGACGTGGCGACGACGGGGGCCGACGGCGGAGCGGAAACCCGCACCGACGTGTTCCCCTACAGCACGCTCACCACCGAGACCGACCACGCCGCCGCGAGGCAGTCAGAGACCGCCGAAGCCCTCCTCGCGGACGTCTCCGACGCGCTCGGCGTCGCATCGATTGAAGCGAAATCTCCCGCCGGGAAGGCCGCGAAGGCCGATGACCCCGGCGCCGTCGCCCTCCGCCGGATCGCGCGCGAACTCGACACCAAGATCGAAGACCTCAAGCGCGAGGCCGTGAGCAAACTCCACGAGCGTGCGGCGTTCAGCGTTTCGTGTCTGCTGATGATCGTGTGCGGCGCGGTGGTGGCGCTGCGTTTACAGTCCGCCCTCCCGCTGCAGGTCTACCTCTGGTCGTTCTTCCCCGCCCTGCTGTGCGTCATCACCATCAGCGCCGGCCAGGGCCTCACCCACAAGTTCGGCGCACCGGGTCTGACGCTCCTCTGGGGCGGCGTCGCGGGCCTGGGCGTCTTCACGATGCTGGCGTACGCGTCGCTGCGGCGGCATTGAAGAGGGGATTCACCGCGGAGGCGCGGTGAGAATCAAAGCCCCAGCGGCTTCACCTCGATCTTCGGATCGCTCGCCGGCCCGGTGATGCGGTACTTCACCAGTTTGTCCGTTACCTCGCCGATGATCCCGCCGACCTTGCCCAGCAGCCCCTGCACTTTCTCCAAGGGGCCCGCGTTGGCCAGGATGTCCAGCGTCGTGTCGTAGCGGATGAGCCCGGTGAACTTCGCCGTCGCGGCGGGGGTGTGGGCCATGCCCTTGGTCACCTTGACGCCCTCGCCGGTCAGATCGAACTCGACGTCCGCCTCGTCCTGCAGCGTGTTGACGCCCGTCAACTTTCCCAGCACGTCCATCTTTTCCATGAGGTCCGTCAGCACGGGGATGTTCATCAGCCGACCGTCGCGGATGGTGAGTTGCCCGCTCCCGCTCAGGCTCCCCGGCAGCGAAGACACCGACCCGCGCACCGAACCGGAGCTGTTGAACTTCCCGGCGAGTTTCGGCGGCTGCCCCGGGCTCGTTTTGGTCCGCAGGAGTTCGCGCAGTTCCAGCCCCGAGGCGTTCCACGACATCGACAGCGCCTTCGCCGAATCCGCCACGCCCACCGTCAGTCCCTCGGCCCGCACCGTCCCGGTGAGCATCTGCGCCTCGCACTTCGAGAACGTCGCAACCCCGCCCGCCAGCGTGAGATCCGCCCGCGCGTTGTCGACCGGCAATCGGTACTCCCCCGCGGCGAAGTTGAACGCGTTCAGCGATGCCGCCACCTTCAACGTCGAAGCCCCAAAGTCCCGCAGCGACACCCGCCCGTCCACCACCAGGCTCATCTCCCCCCGCGCATCCCGCTCCTTCAGCGGCCGCTGCAGTTCCGGCGGAAGCGCGCCGTACCCCTCATCGTTCAGCGTCACCGCCAAAGACAGCGGCCGGAACTCCGCCTCCAGCGTGTCCACGTTCAGTTTCGCATCGGCCTTCACGGCGAACACGGGGGCACGATCAAAGTCGAACTTCACGCTGTACCAGCCGGGCCCCGCCGTAGTGTCGGGCTGGGCGTCGAGATCAAGGTTGACACCCTTGAGCGTCATCATCTCCGGCCCCGCCCCGTCGTTGTACTGCAACTCGCCGTCCTTCAGCGTGAGTTTCTTGATCTTGAACACCGTCGACAGTTGCACCTGCGCATCGACCCGCCCCTGATCCTTCAGGTTCTCCCCTTTGACAAACGGCACCAGCGCCTTGAACCCACCCGTCGCCGGGTCGCGCAGCAGCCGCAGCGCGGCGCCCTCCAGGTCAATCCGCTCGATCACCACCGGCTGCCCGAACGTCGGCACCTCGGCCAGCGTCACCCGCATCAGCCGCGCCTCGACCACTTTCGTCTTTCCCGAGTCAGGCGCCACCAGGCGCATCCCCTTCATCTCCAGGACGCCCGGGTTCGAATACGTGAACGAATCAAACTGGATCTCCGGCACCAGGTACGCGTTGGCGATCCGCGTCACCTGCCGCGCCACCCACTCGTCCACCGCCGACCCCGCGAGCGTCTGCTTGATCCGCGGCGAGATCACAAAGAAGAACACCGCGACCCCCGAAAGAAAAGTCACGGCCACGATCACCATCCAGCCAATACGCTTCTTCATCGCAAGCACTCCTTCACGCGCCGCTTCGCCAGCCGCACGGCATCCGCCGAGAGATCACACCCGACCGCCGTGCGCCCGCCCGCCGCCGCGGCGACAAGCGTCGTTCCCGACCCGCAGCAAGGATCAAGAACAGTACCCCCGACCGGGCAGCACGCCCGCACCAGCATGTCCAGAAGCGCCAGGGGCTTCTGCGTGGGCCACCCGGCCCGCTCCTTCGCCATGTTGTTGATGCTCGGTATGTCCAGCACATCCGTCGCCTTCTTGTCCAACCCCTTCATCCGCGCACTGGTCGCCGGCACCATCGGTGGATCAAAGTAGTACCGCTTCGGGTCCACGCAGTAGAACAGGATGTCGTCGTGTTTCCGCGCAAACCGCCTCGGCGAAGAACCCCCCAGCCCGTACGACCACACCAGGTGGTTCACAAACCGGTCCTCGCCCAGCACCTCATCCAGCATCACCCGCACCCGGTGGCTGGAGCGCCAATCGACGTGCAGCAGCAGGTTCGCCGTGGGTTTGAGCGCCGGCAACGTCGCGGCCAGGCGCTCCCGCAGCCACTCGACGTGTGCCGCCGCCGAACCGAATGAATCGCCGTACGCCCCCGCCCTCCCGCGCTTCGTCGCCCCGGTGTTGAACGGCGGGTCGGCGTAGAGCAGGTCGATTGAGCGAGGAGCGAGCGTGCCCGCGAAGTCAAGCCAGTCGGCGCGGTCCACCCGTGTGCTCACGCTCATTGGTATCCGTGGCGGGGCGCTCACTTGAACAACGCCTTGAATCCGGCCTGCGCAAAGTGATGGTCGCCCGTGAGCGCGTCGCTCAGACGCCTCCGCTTCATCACCAAGAACGAGATACAGTCGGTAGCCGACCACTCCTTGTCGGGACGCTCGCGATACAAGCGAAGGCCCGCTTCGAAGAGGCTCTCATCGTCGACGACATCCACGCCGCTATCAGCCATCAAGCGGCGAACAAGTTCGGCGGCACCGGCTCGATCCCGCTTTGCGGCAATCGCGTTGAGTGTCTCGACGAGCACCCATCGTGTCGTCACAATCGAAGTTCTCGCACGCTGATGCCATTCGACGGCGGCTGCGTGAGATTCGTCCTGCTCGTTGAGCAGTGACAAGAAGAAATAGGTGTCAGCGAAGACGGGTTTCACTTCCGCTTGGGCCCGCCGTGGATGTAGTGATCGTGGTTCCGTGCGAAATCCGGTGGGAGGTCCTTCGCGATCCCCGTGAACTCCTGAAGCAGTTCGCGAAGCGATTCCAGTCCGTTCCGCTTCTTGTGCTTTGATGCTCGCGTGACCGGCTTGGCCTTCTTCTTTGTCGGCTGCTTTGGGCGGGAAACTGCCGCAGACTTTTTCTTCGTGGATCGTGCCTTGCTCGGAGCCGGCGCTTCGCGCGGCCGAATATCCACCTCCGCCCCCTCCACCAGCCCGGAAGGGTCGTAAGGCACCACCACCCCGTCTTTGACAAAGCCTCGCAGCGTCATGCCCCAATCATACGCCGCGCACTTCACTACACTCCGCTCCGCATGCCCGCCACCCAACGCAAACCCCGAAGCACCGCCAAAGCCCCCCTCAGCGCCAAGGCCGATCGGCACACCCTCTACCAGCACGCCGTTCAATCCCCCGACGCCGAGATCGACTTCGTCGACGACACCTACAAAGCGCTCCGGGGACGCCGTGCCACCACACTCCGAGAGGACTTCTGCGGCACCGCGCTGACCTCCTGCGAATGGGTCCGCCGTCGCCCCACCAACCTCGCCTTCGGCGTCGACCTCGACCAGCCGACCCTCGCTTGGGGCATCGAGCACAACCTCGCGCAACTCAAGGCCGCCGCCCGCACCCGCCTCACCCTTATCAACGACAACGTCCTCACCGTCGAGACGCCACAGCCCGTCGAGATCGTGCTGGCGATGAACTTCAGTTACTTCATCTTCAAGCAGCGCTCGCTCCTCCGCCGGTACTTCGCCCACGTCCGCCAGGGCCTCGCCGAAGGCGGACTCTTCATGCTCGACGCCTACGGCGGGTCCGACGCCTTCAAAGAACTCCGCGAGAAACGCCCCATCAAAAACGGCCCACCCGGCATCGGACCCTTCACCTACGTCTGGGACCAGGCCCACTACGACCCCATCACCGGCGACACCCGCTGCCACATCCATTTTCACCTGAAGGACGGCTCGAAGATCAACCGCGCCTTCACTTACGAGTGGCGGCTGTGGACACTCCCTGAGATCAAGGAGATCCTCGAAGAAGCCGGCTTCGCCAAGTCCACCGTCTACTGGGAAGGCACCGACCCCAAAGACAACTCCGGCAACGGCCACTTCGAGCCCGCCGAGCACGGCGAAGCCGACCTGGGCTGGATCTGCTACATCGTCGCCGAGCGCTGAATCGGACCCCCAGAGACAACGAACCCGAAGCGCAAGCGAGGGCCACCGAGATCCTCGAAGAGAACAAAGACCGTGGAACCCGCGCTCACGCGCGGCACGCCTGTTCCCCTTGGTCGTAACAGCAGAGCGGCCTCGCGCAAGAGTGTCGCAATGTCGCCTCGGGAAAACCCTGAGAGATAACCCCAATCCGGACTCACCCCGCACCTCAGTCCCCCGCTGAGACGCCCGATATCTCATGTTCCGCCCAACGTAGCGGGCGGAACATCATGACGTGCTCACACCCATGCCGCTCCAAGTGCTCCCGCGCTCAGCCCGCTGAGACGCCCGAGGTCGCCTCCGCCCAGGCCATCCTCGAAGCCCTCCCTTCCCACGTCGCCATCATCGACGAGACCGGCACCGTCGTCGGCGTCTCCGGCGCCTGGCGACGTTTCTGGGAAGCCAACGGCGGCAACGCCGACACCTGCGGCATCGGCTCCAACTATCTCACCGCCTGCGACAACGCACCCGACGACTGCGAAGACGCCCGCGCCGTCGCCAGCGGCATCCGCACCGTCCTCACCGGCGCGCAGCCCGATTTCTTCCACTCCTACGAGTGCAGCGCCCCCACGCAGCGCCGCTGGTTCCAACTGCGCGTCAAGCGCCTCGATTGGCCCGGGCCCGTGCGCGCCATGGTCGTCCACCAATCCATCACCGAGACCGTCGTCGCCGCCGAGCACCGCCAGCAACGGCTCACCGAGGCCGCCCACGCCTCACGCCTATGTCTCATCGGGCGCACGGCGGTCGAACTCGTCCACGAACTCACCCAGCCGCTCGCCGCCATGCGCAACTACGCCAACGGCTCGCTCCGCCGCCTCTCGAACGACTCCGAACCCGAAGAACTGCGGGAAGCGTTCTCCGTCATCCTGCGTGAGATCGAGCGTGCCGAGGGCATCATCCGCCGCGCCCGCGGCTTCGCCGGCAAGCAGCACAGCGAAAGGGCGGTGGTCGATCTGGACGCGCTTGTCCGCGAAGCCGTCTCCCTGTGGCAGCCGCACCTCCGGTCCTTTGGTTGCCGCGCCGTCATCGCGTCCACACGGTCGCCGCGCCCCGGCCGCGTCCTCGCCGATCGCGGTCAGATCGAGCAGATTCTTGTGAATGCGCTGTGCAATGCCGCCGACGCCTCGGCCCAAGCCGCGGAAAAGACCATCCACGTCGGCGTCGCCACCGACGCCGACCACGCCGTCATCGAAGTGCGCGATTCCGGCTCAGGGCTGTCACAAGAATCCCAATCGCGCCTCTTCGAGCCCTTCCACACCACCAAGCCCGACGGCCTGGGCATGGGTCTCTCCATCTGCCGCTCCATCGCCCAGGACCACGGCGGAACCGTCGAACTCACCAACCGCTCCGGCACCCCCGGAGCCGTCTTCCGCCTCACCCTCCCGCTTGCCCTCTCGGAGACGCGTCATGCCGCATGAACGAGCCGTCTACATCGTCGACGACGACAACGCCGTCCGCCATTCGCTCCGCTGGCTGCTCGAGAGCGTGAAACTCCCCTGCGTCGCGTTCGCCGGCGCCGCCGAGTTCTTCGCCGCGCTCGATGCGGGCCCCGAGGCCGAGCCGGCCTGCGCCATCGTCGATGTCCGCATGCCCGGCCTCAGCGGTCTGGACCTCCAGGAACGCCTCAACCAGCGCCGCTCCAACATCCCCATCATCCTCGTCACGGGCCACGGCGACGTCCCCATGGCCGTCCGCGCCATGAAGGCCGGCGCCTTCGGCTTCCTCACCAAGCCGTACCAGGACCAGGAACTGCTCGACCTCGTCCACGGCGCCATGGCCCACGAGGCCCAGGGACGCGAGCACAATGCCTATTGCGCCAACGCCCGCGACCACGCCGCCACCCTCACGCAGCGCGAGGTCGAGGTGATGAACATGGTCGTCGAGGGTTTCGCCAACAAGCAGATCGCCTCGGCACTGAACGTCGCCGAGAAGACCGTGGAGACCCACCGCGCCAACATCATGCGGAAGATGGAGGCCCAGAGCCTCGCCCAACTCGTCCGCATGTCCATGGCCGCCGCGGCGTAATCACAGAGAAAAACGAACCCGAAGCGCAAGCGAGGGCAACCGCCACTCACGCGGTTGCGGCGAACAGCGGAACCCGCTCAATCTCAGAACACGCCGTCTCAGGGTTTCATCAGCGCCCGAGCGGCGATCAGCCCTGCGCCTCAAACAACGTCTGCGAACGAAGCACCACGCCGCCGCCGGCCATCAGGTGATACGCCTCGGCGTTGATCTCCTTGCGGATCCGTTCCACCACCAGGATCGACGCGCACTTGCCGCCGTCCTCGTCCGTCCAGGTGTGGATCATCCCCTTGGAATCCTGCCCGTACTTCGTCAGTTCTTGATAGGTCGCCCGGTACAAACTCTCGGGCAACTGCTCGGTGTGCACCGTGGTGCAGTACTTGATGCGGTTGCCGAAGGCGTGGTCGTGGTCGCGCTCGCCCGCACAGGGTAGCGCGGTCAGGATGCCGCGGTCCGGGATCCCGTCTTCCATGTCTGTGATCAGTTCCACGGCACACTCATCGCCGTACTGGAACCGCATCAGGTGCGATCCGGGCATGATCCACGCCTCGAACTCGTACCCGTTGTGAGCGATCGTCCGCCGCCCCTTGACCTTGAAGAGTTCGGGGTGCAGGGCGCGCTTGTAGAGGATCAGTCGATAGGCCTGGAGATTGATCGGGGATTTCATGGAAACTCCGTACAGACACTGAACAAACCCGTTCACTCTCTCTCTCCTCCGGGCGGGAACGACGCCGCGGGGCTTGGAACACGGATTCTAGGCCTTGTAAAGACTTGGGCAAGAGCCGAGTTGCATTTTTCCCGGGTGGAATCGCTGCGATTTCGCAGGAGTCCCGAGATTTCCGGACCTGACCGATCGTGGGCGACACCATCGCCCGCCTGCGCGGAACCCGCCACCACCCGCTTCCGGGCTTGTCAGCACCCGGCGCAACCCGTTGCAGGCACAAGCGTTATCGGGCCGATGCTCGCTGCTGACCATGCCCTCGCTCTCCGATCGCATCGCGATGCTCCGCCGCAGCGGGCGCGCCCCCCGAGAGGCCGCGCTCCTCGAAGCGATCACCTGGGCGGGCGAGACCGAGGCCGACACGCTGGTGATCGAAGCCCTCGAGTGCCTCCGCACCAGCCGTGACCCCAAGCACCTGCTCCTCACGACGCTCTCGGCGTGGCCCCGCCTGGGCACGCTGGTGCGCGACGCCGTGCTCAGCGCCGCGGGCGATGACCTGGACGAACTGCTGGGCGGGATGGCCCACGCCGAGCGCAGCGCCGCCCGCGCCGCCGCGGCGGTGCTTTCGTGCGACATTCTTCTGGGCCCCCGTCAGCCCTCGGTCGAGCGCCGGCGCGCCGTCGGGTCCGTGCTGCAGACCCTTGTGATTGATGCCGATTCCGACGTCGCTCTCGCGGCCCGCGACGCCGCCTCTCGCGCCTGCGACCACGCCGCCGAATCCCCGGAGAACCACGCCCCCGCGTTGCTGGAAGACCCGCTGGAGAAGGCCCTTGTCGCAGCGCTGAGCGGCTATGTCGAGCACCGGCATAACGCCGTCATCGCCACGGCTCTGAAGGTGGCCCACGCCCCCGGTACGGCCCTGCGCAAGTGGCTGGCGCACGACAACGAGCCGGGCCACATGGCACTCCGTGCCGCCGCCCGTCGGATGAACCCCGACCACGCTATCCCCCGCCTCATCGCGTGGCTGGCGATCCCCGCCCTCGCGCCGGTCGCGGCGGAATGGGCCGAACTGGGCGGCTCGATGTCGCAGTCGAAACTTCTGGCCAGCGCCCACCTTTTGACGCTCCGCGGCCGCGCCCACGCGCTGCGCCGCGTGCGTTCCGTCGAAAAACTCCTGCCTTCCGATGCGCGGCTGGCCGAGGACCCCGCCCCGCTGCGCCGGGGCTCCATCCGCCTGGCGCGTCTGGTGGCCCGCCCCGAGCGCCGGCTGCTGCACATCTCGGGCTTCCTCGCCGACCCCGACGCTGAAGCCCGCATAGACGCCGTCGGCGCCCTCGGGCTGGAGCCCCCCGGACGCCTCGTTGATGATGCGCTTACCGACTTCACCCTCGACCCCTGCCCTGAGGTCTCCGCCATGGCGGCGTGCGTTCTGGCGAGCGCGCAGAGCCCCGCCCGACGGCGCACGGTGATCCCCTGCTTCCGCACGCTGCTGCGCTCGCCGCACGCGCCCACGCGCAGCCTCGCCGATCTGGTCCTGCGCGAGTTCGATCCATTCGCCCCCACCGAGGGCGACCGCCTGTGGGACCACGCGGCCCCCGCCGCCCGCGCCGCCGACACCGACCAACAGCGCTTTATCAACGAAGCCGTCGAGCAACTCCGCTCCGGCCCCGTGCGTCAGCGCGTTGGCGTGCTGTGTACCCTCGCCCGGCTCCGCCTCATCCCCCACATATTCGACGAACTCATCACCCTCGTCGGCGATAAGGACCAGCGCGTCGGCGCCAAGGCCGTGAACCTCCTGGGAAGGTCCGGCGACCCACGCGCCGCCCGCGTCCTCCGCGCCACGACCAATCACCCCGACCCGCGTACCCGCGCCGAGGCCGTCGAAGGCCTGTGGCGATTGCAGCCGCAGGACCAGCCCACCGACTTCACCCAGTGGCTCAACGACGAAACCCCCCGCGTCCGGGCCAACGCGGCGAGGGCCGTGCTCAGCATCGACCCGCCCCAGGCCCTCCGCACTGTCGAAGCCATGCTCCGCGATGAGCGGGCCACGCACCGAGCCTCAGGTCTCTGGCTCGCCGAAGTCGGCGGCGGCACGGGCGGCCTCGTCGAACTCACCTCTTTGGTCGTCGACCTCGCGCGCGTCGAAACCCACCCCATCGCCCAGCGCCGCGCCAAGCGGTGCGCGGCGAGGCTCATCGCCAGGTCCCGCCTGATGTGGACCCACCAAGGCATCGGTGTCGCCGCCGATTCCGGCATGGACCGCTTCGAGGCCGAGCAATCCGAACCCGCCGACGCGCTTGAAACACAAGGGGGTGTCCGATGATCCCTGCGGTGTCCACGCCCCTGTTTGCCCCCGCGTTTCTCGCGGCCGCCCCCCCGACGCTGCAACTCTTCACCAGCGAACCGCCGCCGCCGCCCGCTGAAGCCGCGGCGGACCCGTTGACCATGATCCTCTGGATCACCGCCGGCGTGCTCATTCTGGCGGTCAGCGCCGCCGTGTCGGTCATGGCCTGGCGCGGGCGATGGCGCGATCCTCCCGCTGCAAGAGCCGCGAACACCCTCGCCAGCGCGCTGGGCCTTGGTTCCGACGCTAAGGCCACGCTCAACCGTCTCGCCGAGGCGCTCGGCGCCGAACCGGCCGCCCTCCTGCTCAGCGAATCTGCCTTTGAGCGTGCCGTGGCCGCCGTCGAAGCCAAGGGAGGCTCCCTCGACCAGCGGGACAAGGCCGCCGTCCTGGCCCTCCGTGCCCATGTCTTCGGCGTCGGCCACAGAGCCGACACCACCCGCGCCGACAAGCCGCAGACCGACCACGAAAGGCCGCCCCTGAACATCGCGGCGTGACTCCACCACCGCTCCCCCCACCCTCCCTCGGTGGATTCGACACTCCGCCCCCGTTATGCGGACTTTGCAGCCACCCAAAGGTGTGATAGCCTCAAGGCACAACACCGCAGGACCGATAGGAATCGATGACTCGAACGCCGACGGTCTGTGTGAGCGACCCGGCCTGTTCCTCCTCCACGAAGAAAAGGGAACCGGACATGGAAGTCCACGCTCGCGAGCGTCGTTTGCACCAAAGATTTGTCCTCCCGTCCATGTACACGGCGGTGGCCGTCCGGCCGCTCGACCGCGACAAGTTCCAGTGGGAAGGGCACGCCTACGACATCTCCGAAGGCGGCATGCGCTTCGAGATCGATCACCCCATCGAGCCCGGCACCCCGGTCGCCCTGCGCCTGCAACTGCCCGGCGCGGGCCTGCTCCGCATCGCCGAGCGCCGCCCTGTGTACGCCTTCGCCAACGTGGTGTGGATCGAAGAGGACGACGTCGACCAGCCCGGCCCGGTCCGCATGGCCTGCGTCTTCAACCGGTTCCTTCAGGCCGGCGACAAGGAACGCCTCTTGAAGCGCCTCCAGAGCGGCCGCTTCTCTCTCGCGGCGTAAGCGCGGCGAGAACACCCTTGATCGAAATGAAAAGCCCCGCAGAGACGTCTCTGCGGGGCTTTGTTTTCAATCAGACTTCAGCACACTCGATCAGTTGCACGACGCGCCGAAGCGGCCGAGGAACACCGTGAGGTCGCTGACGTTCACGACGTTGTCGTTGTTGAAGTCGGCGCACTGGGCGGGGGCGATCTGGGCGCAGGTGCGGCCGAACTGGCCGAGGAAGAGCGTCAGATCGCTGACGTTGACCACGAGGTCACCGTTCAGGTCGCCGACGCAGGCGGGGGCGGGCGGGGTGTAGGCGCCGAGTTCGACGAGGATGGTGGCGCGGGCCGCGGTCTCGGAGGCGAGGCCGGGGTTCAGGGTGCCGCCGTCCTGCTGGAAGCCGTCGTTGTTGCTGTCGGTGTTGCCCTCGTCGGTGCCGCTGCGGGCGTTGACGGCGAAGACCCGGCCGACATCGGAAGCGCCCTCGGCCCCGTAGCCGTCCGAGTCGTTGTTGCTGACGGGGATGCGGCCGATCTTGTACGCGGGGCCGGGGCCGGTCAGCACGTCGCCGTTCTGGCCGCTCTGCATGAGGCGGTAGAGCGAGTCGGTGGCGCTGTCGTAGAAGCACAGGGCCTGGGTGGACGAGCGAACGTCGGGCACGGTGCCCAGCGGGATGTTGTTGCAGTCGACGTAGGTGACCTGGACTTCGTTCGACTCGATCACACCGATGAACGACACGTTGCCGGCGTCGTCGATGGACACGCCGCCGAAGGGGGCGTCGAGGCTGGTGTTCAGGGTGACGCCGGCGGGGCAGGTGCCGCTGAGGAACGAGTCATTGGCCAGAACGAACGAGCCGCCAGCGTAGTTCACGCCATTCTTGGCGATGACCTTGGGCTGGCCGTAGCCGTCGATCTTGCAGGGGTCGGTGGCGTTGAAGATCGGGTCGTAGCGGCGGACTTCGTACACCGGGGCGAGGGTGTTGGTGAAGTCGGCCCACAGGGCGACGACCTGGCCCTTGGCATTGATGTCGTGCATCGCAAAGCCGTTGGAGCCGGTACCCTGGATCTCGATGAAGCGGTAGTTGTTGCTGATGGGGCCGATCTGGCCACGACCGCCGACGGTGCCGGGGGTGTAGGTGGCGGCGGGGTCGGCGCTGATCCAGGCAAAGCCGTTGGTGAACCCGTTGAGGTTCTGGGCCACGCCGGTATCGACGGTGTCAACGAAGAGCACCTTGGGACCGAAGCCCGCGCCGGTGAAGAGGTGGTCGTTGGGGGGCAGGCTGCCCAAGGCGGCGGTGACCGAGCCTTCACCGAACGAGACATAGGTCGTCTCGGTGTTGCAGCCAGCGCGGGCCAACTTGGTCATACGGTGGTTGCTGGTGCGAAGATCAGCGTCCGTGGGGTAGGCACCGTTGGAGTCGGTGATCAGGGGGTAGTTCTCAACGGGCCAGCGGTAGGGAGGGGTGGTCCACGAAACACGGGCGCCGCTGTAGACGGTGGCGAAGACGCCGGTCTTGGCGTTACCCGAGCCGAAGGCCACCTGGCCGACGACGAGGTTGCCGTTGTTCAGACGGGCGCCCGAGGGGGGCGAGATGAAGGACGAACCCGTAGCGACGGCATCGATCCCGTTCCCACCAACGACGGGCGAGGCGAAGACCTTGCTGCCGCCCGAAGCGGCCGCCGGTACCGCGCCGCCCAGATTCAGGAACTCGATGTTGTTCTGCGAGGGCGAGCGGGCCGAATTGAAGTTGGCGCGGAACAGCGCCGTCCCATCGGTGAGCAGAGCGCCCATGCCGTTGGACCAGTCGCGGTAGTTCGCGTTGTAGGTGATCGTGGGGTTCTGCGCGATTTCCTGGGCGGTGATGCTCTCATCGACGACAACGTCGTTGCCGGTGGGGGTCCCCAGGGCGATGAAGTTGAACAGAGCCAAGCCCCAGTGGTTGAAGAGTTTCTCTTCGTCCGAGGTGAGGCGGGGGAAGTTCACAAAAACGTCGTCGAAGGTCGTGTTGACGGCCTTGGGGGTGCCGTTCAGCACTTCGGCGGCGGCGTTGTTAAAGAAGCCGTCCGTGCGATCCAGGATGATCGGGGCGGAGATCTTCACCGCGTTGTACGAACCGCCGGAGCCGTAGACCTTGGTCGCGGCCTTGGTCAGGCTCACGGTGCCAGCGGCGGCAGCGGCGGTCGTCACGCGGGCGGGGGCACCCTGCGGAGTGGGGTCATACTTGGCGCCAACGGCGAGGCCGGCACAGGAAGCGACCAAACCAGCGGCGGCGATGTGCCGCACGATCACGCGATTCATCATTGCGATCTCTCCAAATCCTCAAAGGTGGGGTTCGCCCGCTTTCCAAGGCGGGTCACTCGGGCAGGGCAGGACAATATCGCGCTTTACCAGAAAGGGAAGCGCTTTTTCGACGCCTGTGAGGAAAAACTCACACTTTCCCGCATTCCGTACGGCAAATCGCCCTAATCCGGTCTGTTTTGTCGGATTCTGTACCCCCAACATCCCCCAAAAGGACATCCGGCCCGAGAATGTCTCGGGCCGGATGCAGATCTTCAAGCGTCGCAGGTATCCGAATCCGCCCCTTAGTTCGTCTTCCGCGGGAACGTCGCCCCGCTCCCGAAGTACACGGCGGACGCCGAGTGAGCGTTCGAGTTCTTGAACGTCGAGTTCACCGGGTACCACAGCGACGGGTTGCGCGACGAATCGTCGTTGATCGCCTCGCCGTGACCGTCCCAGTACACCGTGTTCATCCGGTTCGCGTGCCGGTACGAGAGTTTGCTGTTGGTCGACCCCTCGGCGTACGCCAGGCTGTCCTTGCGGATCGCGCCGTCCGAGGCGTACGCACCGAAAATCTTGTCCACCGGCGTGGTGAAAGCGCCAACGTCCATCTTCACCGGGCCGGAAGAGTCCGTGATGTTGATGTGCCCATCCGCGAGGGCGATCTTCGTGGCACCCTGGCCGACCTTGTCCAGCCGCGGGCGATAGCCCGTGGGCAGTTCCACGCACGCCTTGGCCTCGTCGCTCTGGCCATAGGGCGACGTGTAATCACCGGAGCCCGGCGGCGTCGTGACACCGCCCTGCAACTGGAACGCCGCGGGCATGAAGTAACTTGGAGCGGGGATGGAACCAAGCCGGGTGACGAGTTGCTGCATCGACTCCGCCGGGGCGGTCGCCTGACCGGCGTTATCGAGGTTGGTCACGGTGAGCACCTCGCGCTGGGCCGGGTCGGCGTATTCACGCAGGCCGTAGACAAGGCGCTCCGAGCGCGACACGGGGAAACTCACCTCGCCGCCGAGTGCAGGCGTCAGCCAGTCCCATCCCTGCGTGGGGAGGGTCTCGGACTGGTCGAGGCGGGCCGGGGTGCTCTGGAGCAGCCGCTGCACCTGACGCCCCGAGGTGTTGATCCCGGCGATGGAAAAGTCCGCCGAGTTGCTGTAGGTGATCAACCCGAGCACCAACTGCTTCTGGGTGGACAGTCCCTTGGCCTGGTACCCGGCGGCCCGCGCCTTGGACAGGGCCGGCAGCAGCAGCCCGATGAGCAGGGCGATGACCGCCACCACCACCAGCAGTTCAACCAGCGTGAACCCCCGGCGGGAGGACGTGTTGTTCGAGAGAGAAGTGTTCATCGTGGTCATGGTTCCTTTCGGTCTTTGTCAGGTTTCGGATCAAGGTCCGAGAACCAGCGCGATCACCGAGCCGCTCGTTGCAGTTGCTTCACGATTCCTTCACGATTCACGGTTTCGGACGAATGGAAGAGGTGAAGCGGTTTCCCAGGGACGAGACGACAAAGTGTGTCAGGGCAAAGCCCTACACCCAACGATGCCCATTCGTTGGGACACCTCGGATGGTTCCGTGAAGTCTTCCTGACATTCAAGAAGTCTTTACCGAACCTTTACACAGTAAAGCCCACATCCCCCCGCGCCAAGCGGAATTCGCAGGAAAAGCGTTTCACCTGAAGAAGATTCGGCGCGGGAAGCGTGCGATAAAGCCCGGCCCCAGGCTTGTCCCTCGCCTTGAGATCGGCGCACCGATCGCGCTCGACCCTGAGCATCGATGCGGGGCCATCGATGCTCGGGCGTCCTGTTGGGCTCTGATCGGTACGGGAATCCGGGTGGTTACAGGCGCATGGCCCGGGCCATGGCGGTGCCCATGTCCGCTGGGGTCTGGGCGATCTCGAAGCCCGCGGCTTTCAGGGCCTCGATCTTCGATTCCGCCGTGCCCTCGCCGCCGGAGATGATCGCCCCGGCGTGCCCCATGCGGCGTCCCGGGGGCGCGGTCCGGCCCGCGATGAACGAGGCCAGCGGCTTGGTGACGTTCTTCTTGGCCCACGCCGCCGCGGCCTCTTCGTCGCTGCCGCCGATCTCGCCGATCATCAGGATGGCGTGGGTCTCGGGGTCGTTCTGGAAGAGTTCGAGGCAGTCGATAAAGCCGACGCCGCGGACGGGGTCGCCGCCGATGCCGACGCAGGTGGACTGGGCTAGGCCGAGCGATGAGGTCTGCCAGACCGCTTCATACGTGAGCGTGCCGGAGCGTGAAACGATCCCGACGGCCTTCTTCTTCGGTGCTTCCGAAATGTGCCTGTTGATGTACCCAGGCATGATCCCGATCTTGCAGCCGCTGCTCGTGTAGGGGTTCTTCGCCGAATCCCCCGCGCCGGTCTTGGGACCGGGGGTGATGACACCGGGGCAGTTCGGCCCCACCAGCCAAACTTTTTGAGCAGCCGCCTTCCCGGCGTTGTGCTCGTCCAGCACTGCCCGCACTTTCACCATGTCCTGCACCGGCACCCCCTCGGTGATGGCACAGATGACCTTCACCCCCGCGAACAGCGCCTCCAGAATCGCATCCCCGGCGAACGGCGGCGGGACGAAGATCATGGTCGCCGAAGCCCCCGTCGCCTCCACGGCCTGGCGCACGGTGTCAAAGATGGGCAGCCCGTTCTCGTCCTTGGTCCCCCCCTTGCCGGGCGTGACGCCGCCGACGAGTTTGGTGCCGTAATGGAGACAGCCTCGGGTGTGCTGGGCCCCGAAGGAGCCGGTGATGCCCTGGCAGATGACTTTGGTGGATGCGTTGATCAGGATGGACATGGGGAGGGGAGGATAGCGGGGGTTGGTTTTGGGGGTTGGGGGAGCACGGGCCTTTGGTGGCACGGGCTTCCAGCCCGTGTCGGCGGCTGCACCCGACCCCTGCAAGTGGGGCCATTCTCCCCAGCACCGGTCGGAGACCGGTGCCACCAGAGAGGGTGCTCTCCAGATCCGACCACTACGATCCCCGATGCGAAGTTCCAACCCTCGCACCCCCTTGATCCGCCTCCGCCCCACAACCCCCGCCGATCTCCCCGCGCTCTTCGAGTTCCAGTGCGACCCGCAATCGAACGACATGGCCGGGACCAAGGCGCGCACGCGGGAGGTGTTCTTCGCCGTGTGGGAACGCCACTTTGCCGACCCCGGCATCAACTCGCGCGTGATCGAGATTGATACTGGGGGGTCGGGCGAATGGGGGGATCATCACGCCCCCGAGGTCGTCGGGAGCATCTCGCGCTTCCAGGCCGATGGGCATGATTGCGTCGGGTATTGGATCGCGCGGCCCCACTGGGGCCGGGGCATCGCCTCGCGCGCCCTAGCGATGTTCCTCATCGAAGAGCCCCGACGCCCCCTGCACGCCACGGCGGCCCGCACCAACGCCCCCTCGCACCGCATTTTGGAGAAGTGCGGATTCCGCCGCACCGGATACCGCATGGGCGAGGAAACCGACCGCTTCGTCGCGCGAGAGATCGCGGACTTTGTGCTGGAGTAAGTCTTCGGCACGCGAAGGACCCACGTGTCCCGCGAGCCCGCAACGGACGAGCATCGGGCCGAGCCAAGCGGGATACGGTTCGACTTCCATCCCATTCACCAGACGCACCAAGGACAGGAACCCCACATGGCATCGCCCGCTTGCTTCATCGTTGGTTACGGCCCCGGCGTCGGTCAGGGCGTCGCCCAGGCCTTTGGAAAGGCCGGGTTCTCGCTGGGCTTGCTCGCGCGCACACCGGGCAAACTCGCGGCCCCTCTGGCCGAGTTGAAGGCGGCGGGGATGAACGCCGAACTGGTCTCGGCGGACGCGGGGAACGAGGCTTCGCTGACCGAGGGCCTGAACAGTCTGCGTCAGCGCCTCGGCGATGCCGAGGTGTTGGTTTACAACGCGGTTGCGTTCCGCGCCGCCGCACCAACGGGCATCACCGGCGAGCAGTTGGTGGCCGACTTCCGCACCAACGTCGCCGGTGCGCTGGTGGCGGCGAACGTCGTTCTGCCCGCGATGAAGGCCCGTCGCTCCGGTGCCGTGCTGATGACCGGCGGGGGCTGGGCGCTTTATCCCTCAGCCGCTGTCGCCTCGACGGCGATCGGCAAGGCAGGGCTGCGGCATCTGGCGTTGATGCTCGCCGAAGAACTGCAAGGCACCGGCGTCCGCGCCGGCACGGTGACGGTCCTGGGCCAGGTGGCCGCGGGCACAGCGTTCGATCCCACCAAGATCGGCCAGGCCTTCCTCGCGGCGTACAAGTGCCCAATCGAGCAGTTCCAGCCGGAAGTCCGGTTTCAGGGGGCGTAGGCGGTTTCACGCCGCGTCAGGATGATCGCGCGTCGCCCTACCCTCCGGCATGACCGCATTCCCCAAGTGCCCCGAGTGCGACGCCGACGACACCTACCAGGACGGCCTGTTGTTCGTCTGCCCCTCGTGCGCCCACGAGTGGAGCACGACCAAGCCCGAATCGGGCGAGGAGGAGCCCGTCGAAGACGACCAGACCGTCCGCGACGCCAACGGCAACACCCTTCAATCCGGCGACACCGTCGTCCTGATCAAGGACCTGAAGGTCAAAGGCTCGTCGTCGGTGCTCAAGGGCGGCACCAAGGTCAAAAACATCCGCCTGGTTCCCAGCGGAGACCACAACATCGACTGCAAAGTCGACGGCATCGGGGCCATGCAACTGAAGTCTGAGTTCGTCAAGAAGGCGTAGAAACGGGTGCGAAACCAGACGTCAGGGGTGCGCCGCCAGAAGCACCGAAGTCGTCTGAACGACTTCGGCGGCACGTGCAGAGGTGTGGCGCTCGTCTCACGCCCGGCGCGAACGCCGCCGCCCGAACATAGACCCAGCCGCCACCATCACCACCCCGCCAACCCCCGGCGCCGGCACGGCGTTGATGATCACGTTGTCCAGTACAAGTTCGGTGGCGATACCCGAGTTCACGCCGTTGATGGTCGTCACGTGGCCCCAGTTGAAGAAGTTGATGTCCACCGGCAGGGTGGGGTTGAGCGGCGTGAACTCAAACGTGTACACACGCGCGTTGGGCGCGACGATGGCGTTGGGCACGGTGAGGTACTGGATCGGGTCGCCCGCCAGCACGTTGGTCATCTGGAATCCCATGACGCCGCGTTGGTAGCCGTTGCCGACCACGCCCGAGTCCTCGCCCGAGACCCAGAACGACACGCGGTACAAGGCCGAGGGGGTGAGTTGCGTATTCACCGTCTGCGTCAGAATGACCGGTCCGCCGTAACTCGGCGTAAAGATCGGCGGCGTGGCGAAGTTCACCCGCCCGTTGGGTTGGTGGAGCGGAGCGGTCGAGACATCCGTGAAGAAGTTCCCGAAGTAGAGGCCGTTGGTTCCATCAGGGAGCGGTGCCGAGCCGCGGATGCCGGTCGCCGTCGTGGGGTCGCTGCCCCAGGTGGCGTAGGTCTGCGTGGTGCCGGTGGCCGACCAGCCGGGAGGCACCGTGTTGCCGGGGAAGAGGGGGTTGGCCCAGAACACGGTCGACGCCGCGGCGGGCGCGCCGATCTCGAAACTGCCGTTGGTCACGAGGTTGGCCGCGGTGTTCAGCGGCGCGGCCCCGGTGAGGAACGTCAGGGCCGCACGGGCCTCGCCGACGAGGGACATGACCAGAGCGACAGAAACCGCGCCGACCGCTTGACGTGTACCCATTTGCTTCTCTCCTTGGCGTGCCTCTCGGCACGATGCGACACCGCCCACGCAGCCCCGGATAACGTCCGGATCGCGGCTAGGACCGACAAGAGTGTAAGCCAAGGCCGCGCGAAAGCCGCCGCCATCGCGTCACGTTTCCGTGAGGCTCAATCGCAGCAGGGCGGATACCAGCCAAAACGCCCCGCTTCCCATGGCTCAGAGAAACTCACCAAGTTCACTTCGCGAACGGCTTTGTATCGAGTAGGTTGAATGCCGCAACAACCCCTGCCCCCCCGCCCCGCCGAAGGAGCCCCGTTTGAACCTCAACCGCACCTCCGCCGTCATCATCATCGCCGCCCTCGGCGGCTCAACGCCCGCACCAACCGCCCAGGCCCAGGTCCGCATGCTCGGCGCCATCGGCGACAGCCTCACCGACGAGTACGCCGAAGAGTCGTACAACTACGCCCAGAACTGGACCATGCAACTCGCCCAGTCACGCCCCATCGACCTCGGCCCAACCGCCCTCGAAGCGGGCCAGCCCGGCGGCACCTGGGGCGAGCCACGCCGCACCGGATTCTGGTCCAACTGGGCCCGCTACGGCGCCGACTCCGCCTCCGCCATCAGCACCGGCCAGCACACCGGCATCGCCTCCCAAGTTGGCCTCGGCGGCGTCTCTCATGTGGTCATCGCCATCGGTGCCAACGACTTCAACCCCCAGTCCTCCGTCTACTTCAACATTTACTGGGGCCTGTGGTCGCAGTCCCAGATCGATAGTTACGTCAACGCCCGCGCCGCCAACATCACGACCATCGTGAGCACTCTGCGCCCAACCGGCGCAGGGTTGGTGCTGTGCAACACCGTCGATTTCGGCCTCGTCCCCGCATCCCGCAGTTTCTTCACCAATGCCTCACGCCGCCAGCGCGTCGGCAACGCCGTGGCCCAACTCAACGTCAAGATCGAGGCGATCGCGAAGCAGAACCACGCCGTCCTCGTCGACCTCGCGGCGTTCACCACCACCCTCATCGGCACCCACGCGAGCACCCGCCAGTTCCTCCCCATCGGCAACGTAAACATCCAACTGCTCAACCGCGACACGCCGCAGCACACGGTCCCGCTGGCTGGCTTCGTCGACGACGGCGCCCACCCCCACACCGCCCTGCAGGGCGCCTTCGCCAACCTCATGATGACGACGCTGAACGTCGGCTGGGGCGGCGCGGCACCGGTCACGCGCGACAACCAGTTCATCCTCGGCGGCCCCGCCGTCCCCTACGTCAACTTCACAGACGCCGAAATCCTCGCCACCGCCGGCATCCCCTACGGCGGTTCCGAAACCCTCGACACCCAGGTCGGCCCCTACACCCAGTACATCCGCCCCTACCTCTGCCCCGCCGACCTCAACTTCGACCAGAACGTAAACACCGCCGACCTGGTGACGATGCTCGGCAGTTTCGGCTCCGCCGTGCAGCCGAACACCCAAGGCGACCTCAACGCCGACGGGGTGGTGAATACGGTGGATCTGGTGAAGTTCCTTGGGGCTTTTGGGGGGGGGTGTCCGTGAACGTCGAACTCGGGAGTTGAGCACTCAGGGTGGAATGATCATGCGGTGATAAAAATGGGCGGAATCACATGCAGTTAAGCAGAACGCCAGACACCCAGTCGGTGCTTGACATGTCTCAAAAACACGAGCCCAGAGGTTGAATCGGAAGCGAGATTGTGTAGACTTTCTCTGCCAAGCCCATCCACCTGATGGCAGTGGTCATGGCTTGAGAGTGTTTCGAGAACTTCGAGTGAGGAGATCAGAAAATGCTCGGTCATCAATCCCTAAGCCGTTTGTCCGATCAAGCCTCGAACCGAACCACGATACCGGGCGTATACCCGCGGATGGCTTGGAAACCGTGTAATGGCCGATCAAGCCATGTCGAGTCGTGCACCCGATCGGGAATCTCTTCGAGCGTTGGCTGGTTCACAATAATCATCGCTTTCGTGATGGCGGCATCGCAGCCCGCCTTCGCGCAGGCAGGCTTTGGAGTCTGCGCGCCCATCGACGGCGCGAACTTCCGAACTGAGTCTCAGGCCGGCGGTTTTGACTCGAGTACGGTCACTGTCGAAGCATGGATTCGTATACGAAACTTCAACACGGACCACGGTGAGCCTGTGATGTACTCTGGTTCAAATGGTACTCCATGGTACATTAAAATGAACGACGTTGGCAGTTTTCAGATGAACGTACAATTTTTTGTTGGTACTCATGTCGCCACGAGCGGGCCGGTGTTGACGCGCGGTAACTGGTATCATATCGCCGGGTCATACGATGGGAGCTGGATTCGGCTGTATATCAATGGTCAACTCGCCGCATCGACGGCTCGTTCGCAAGGGATTCCTGGTGGCGGGAGCGGTGCTTATCTCAGCGCGATGGTAAAGACGTTAGGCGACATCGACGAGTTGCGAGTCTGGAGCGTTGCTAGAAGCCCCGACGAGATTAATTGCTGGAAGAATAGGCCGCTTTCTTCTGTGCCGTCGACCCTCATTGCATACTGGACATTTGATAACGGCTATCTCGATCCACAAGTAGCATTCAGTTTTCGTTCTCTAACGCCACGGCAACAGACACTTGGGTACATTTTCGGGATCTTCACCTTGCCCGCGTCGGGTGCAGTATTCAATCCGGCTTTCCCACAGATGGTTCTTCAACTGAGCAGCCCTGCGGAACAGTACGCTCCTGTGGGTGGGACCGCCAGTCTGACCGTGGTGCCTTCTGGTTCCGGACCGTTTCTGTTTCGATGGACACTCCAGGATCCCACGTATCCAAACGGCTTGCGGCCGCTGGAAGACGGCGTGTATGTCGTGAACGGAACCGCTCTCTTTAGTGTCGTCGGTGCGACCAGCCCGACCATGCTTGTAACACCGCAAAGCAGCTCTCCAACGCCCTACACGTTTGTTGGTTCCGCCTCCAACGCGTGCTCGCTCGCAGTGAGTAGCCCGGCCAGCGTCGCCACCTGCCAGCGAATGACGCTTTCCCTCACGAGTCCTCCGATCCAGAATGTCGCGCTCGGGAGCCCGGCTACTCTCACAGTTACTCCGACCGGTTCGGCCCCCATTAACTACCGATGGACAGTTAAGGACCCGACCTACGGCAATGGGTGGCGCCCGATCGAGGATGGTTTTTTTTACTTGAACGGTACCCTTCGATTCTTTGTCGCTGGCGCGGAGTCTGCGACGGTGCAGATCACGCCGCTCACGCTCGGACCAGCATCACATCAGTTTCAAGGCTCGGCAGCGAATCCATGTACGCTCGTCGTGAGCGAAGTCGCCACGGTCGGGCTTTGTTCATTTGGGTCTGGATTCCCTCTAAGTTCTCCACCGTCACAGACCGTGCCGCGGGGGGCGATCGCATTGTTGCAAGGTAATCGACCCGGTGCTGGTCCTTTCTCGTATCGCTGGGAGGTATTTGACACGTCATACCCCATCCAGTGGCGTCCGCTGGTCGATGGCCAAGGCACGGCAATTGGGAACGGTACTTTCACTTTTGCGGTGGTTGGTTCAAGCACACCGACGTTAGCCGTACAGCCGCTCGGAAGCGGTCCTGAGACGGGGCTCTTCCGCTTATCCGCAACGCTCGGCCAAGGCAGTTCCGGTGCCTGCAACACCAGTTACAGTGACGTTGGCACGGTCGTCTCGTGCATCACAACTCCGGTGATTATGACGAATCCATTGCCAGCGCAGGGCTGCCAAGGTTCGACCTTCAGTTTCGCCGTTGGGGCGATCGGCACGCCACCGTTTACGTACGAATGGCAACTCCAAGACGCGACAGGAAACTGGCATTCATTGCAAACCAGCCCTGTTGGAATTGATTGTCCCGGCGGAATCTTTGGCTATGCGTTCTGCAACCCGCCAAATGCGCCGACCACAGTCATTAACGTGCAAGGCTGTCCTACAGGATGGGCTTATGGGGTCCGCTGCGTCGTCGCAAATGCATGCGGTGGTTCCATGAGTCTCCGTACAACTCTAAGCTTGGGGTTGCGTGCGGATCTGAACGGCGACAACGCTGTGAATACATCTGACTTGACTTTCTTCCTTGGACGGTTTGGACAGGCGGCACCGATCGGGTCTCCTCCCGCGCGAGCAGACTTCAACTCCGATGGTCAGGTGAACACGGCAGATTTGACCTTCTTCCTCGGGCGATTCGGCGAAACTTGTCAGTGAGATGACAAAGAGCAGCCTGGCGTATGAAAGGCTAGGGGCACTGGTGCCTACCACTCCCCCCTCAAAATCCTCTCAATCGCCCGCGCCAGCCCATCCTCCCGAAAACTCTCTGTCTGAGCGTTCGCCGCCTTCTTCACGGCGTCGATCGCGTTCCCCATCGCGATCCCCAGCCCGCCGCACGCGGCGGCGCCTTCGATCATCGCCAGGTCGTTCACTTCGTCGCCGATGCAGGCGATGCGTTCCCGCGGCACGCCCTGCTCCAGCGCCAGCCGGTGGACCGCCGTCCACTTGTTCACCTGCGGGTCGAAGACTTCGAGGAGATGGATGTGGTCGTGCTTAATGCCGGCTTCGCCCTGCGTGGCGTGGGCGCGGGGGTCTGAGGTTGGTTGGGTTGAGGGGTGGGCGGCTTGGGAAATGGAAGCCTGCGTCATCACCGGCTGGAAGCCGGTGCCACCCGGAGGCGCGGGCACTGGCGGCTTCGCATCCTTCGTCCCCGCCACGGCGGCGAAGTGCTGCGTCGTCGTCTCCCTGCCGAACGCCTCCTTCACGCTCCGCGCCAACTCAAGCATCACCCCCGCCTCCGCGGCGAAGCCCACCCGCACCGTGTGCTCCGGGTGCTCGTCGTGGTCCACATGATCGATGAACTTCACAAGCACCGGCATCGCGTTGAACCACCACTGCGTCGGGTATTCAATCGGCCCCGAATTGATGACGAGATAATCAAACCCCGCGGCATCGCGGTCCTTCAGCAGCAGCGGAGCCCGCCCGGCCGCGGCGAAGTGATCGCACAACCGCCGCACCAGCGGCCGCTGCATGGCCCAGCGGTGGATGGTCTTGCCGGACCTTGCATCGCACAGCATCGCCCCGCCAGCACACACGATGGGCGCGACGTCCCGCCCCTTTGCGGGCACGTCCGCCTCGATGGCCCCGATCGCGTACCCCGACTCCACCAGCCCCCGCCCCGTCGTGATCACGACCTCAAGCCCCCGCGCCCGAGCCTCGCGCACGGCGGCCGCGTTCCCCGCCGAAACCTTCCCGTCCGGCCCGAGCAGCGTGCCGTCGAGGTCCACCGCGAGGATGTCGTAGTTCAGTTTGGCAGCGGCGGTTTGCATGGGCCAAGATGGTAGGAACAGCCGCCGCTACGCTTGGCCCGCGTGCAAACCCTCACCGAGATCAAGGCCCTCCTCGAATCCCGCGCCCTGCGTCCGCGCCACGCACTGGGCCAGAACTTCCTCGCCGACCAGAACCTCATCCGCAAACTCGTCGATGAATCCGGCGTTACCACGGGCGACACCGTCCTCGAGATCGGCCCCGGCACCGGCACCCTCACCGAGGAACTCCTTGCGAGAGGCTGCCGCGTCATCGCCTGCGAACTCGACCCGGAACTCGCCGCGCTGAACCGCGAACGCCTCGCGGGCAACCCCAACTTCTCGCTGATCGAGGGCGACTGCCTCGACGGCAAGAACGCCCTCAACCCCGACATCGTCACCGCCATCGCACCCTCTCCCGCAAGAACAAACGCTTCCTTCAAACTCGTCGCCAACCTCCCCTACGGCGCCGCCAGCGCCGTCATGGCCATCCTCGCCATGGACTACCCCAACTGCCAGGGTCAATACGTCACCATCCAGCGCGAGGTGGGCGAGCGGCTCCGCGCCAAACCCCACACCAAGGACTACGGCGAACTCGGCGTCGTCGTCCAATCCGTCTGCACCGTCAAACGCATCGCCGCGCTGCCCCCCGAGTGCTTCTGGCCCCGCCCCGATGTCACCAGCGAGATGTGCGCCATCACCCGCCTCCCGCCGGACGAACAACGCACCAAAGACCCCCGACGCCTCAGCGCCATGTGCCGGACTCTCTTCACACAGCGCCGCAAGCAGATCGGGACCACGCTGGGCCGTGATTTCCCATTCCCGCAGGGCATCGACCCGGCGAAGCGCCCCGAAGAACTCACGATCGATCAGATCGAACAACTCGCGAGAACCGCCGTCGATCAACGCTGACCCCGCATCAGCCCATCAACGAACCCGAAGCGCAAGCGAGGGCCATCGTGGGCCCCGCCGACGCATCCGCCCACCACCCCCTCACGACCAACTCGCCACCTTCTCCGACTCTTCCAAAGTCGAAATCCCCCGCGCCGCCAGCTGCCACCCCGACTGCTGCAGCGTCGTGAACACCCCCTGCTCGATCACCTTCTTCATCGATTGGATCGTCGGGTTCTTCAGCACGATGTCCCGCAGTTCATCATTGAAATCCAGCATCTCGAAGATGCCCCGCCGGCCGTGGAACCCCGTCCGCAGACACCGCGGGCACCCCGTGGCGGCGTAGGTGTGGTCCTTCCCCTCCAAAAACCGCCCCAGCCGCGTCGCCACGCCCGGCGTGACGCGAACCGGCCGCTTGCAGTGCTCGCACAACTGCCGCACCAGCCGCTGCGCGATGATCACGTCCATCGAGTTGGCGATCAGATACGCCTCGATCCCCAGGTCCAGCAGCCGGAACACCGCCCCGATCGAGTCCTTCGCGTGGACCGTCGAGAACACGATGTGCCCGGTCATGGCGGCCTGCATCGCCGTGCGCGCCGTCTCCTCATCCCGAATCTCACCGACCAGGATCACGTCCGGGTCCTGCCGCAGCACGCTCCGCAGCAACTGCCCGAACGTCGAGTTCGCCCCGACCGGGATCTGCGTCACCCCTTCGATGTGATACTCGACCGGGTCCTCGATCGTCAGCACGTTGCGCTTCTGCCGGTCGATCTCACGCAGGCAGTTGTAGAGCGTCGTCGTCTTGCCGCTCCCGGTGGGCCCGCAGCACAGCAGCATCCCCGCGTCCTGCTCGCACAGTTTGCGGATGCGCTGGTGCATATACGCCGGGAACTGCAGGTCCGTCAAACTCTGCGGCGCGGTCTTTGAGTCGAGCAACCGCAAAACCAGTTTCTGCCCCTGCACCGTCGGCGTAAACGACGCCCGGAAATCCACCCGCCGGTCCTGGTACCGCGCCGAACAGTGTCCGTCGTATGTCGCGTCCCGTCCCTGCATCTTCATCTGGCACGCGATGCGGATCACCCCCATCGCCAGTTCACCGACACTATTGGGCAGTTCCACCACCGCGATCATCTGCCCGTCGACGCGCATCCGCACCATCACCGCGTCGCCCTTGGGCTCCATGTGGATGTCCGTCGCCCGCGCCTTGCTCGCCGCCAAAAGCAGCAGCCGCACCGCCCGCGCGCCCTCCGCATCATCAGAACTCAGCGCATCCGAAGGCTTCCCGTCCGCATCGATCAGCACGATCGCCTCGTCCGCGCTGCTCTTGGGCGGCAGGTTCTCGATCACCTCCCGCAGATCCACCACCCACACCGGGTCGGCTTCCTTCGTCTTGGACCGGGCCACCTGCCGCCGCTCCTGCTTGCTCTCGGCGACCTCCACATGCCACTGGTGCTGCCCAATCGCGATGATGTCGCCCCCCGAAAGCAGCACCTCACCCGGGATCTTCTGCCCGTTCAGTTTCGTCCCGTTCCGCGATCCCAGATCCTTCAGCCGGAAACCCTGGTCCCCCGCCGGCTCGATCACGCAGTGAAACCGAGACGCCAGGTCCTCATCGATGACCAGGTCGTTCTCCGGGTGACGCCCGATGGCGACAGGCTTCACACTCAACTCCATCGGAGCGAGTTTGCGGTTGTTCGGCAGCAGTCGGAAGGTGGGCATGGCAACGGCGGTGGGGGAAGGGTATGACGGCCTCGGAATCAACAAGACTGTATTCGACGCGCCAGCCCCACGTTTGTTTCGAGAAATCCGGCCCCCTCCCCGTTCATCCGAACCCTGAGCGCAAGCTCAGGGACAAGTCTCCACACCACCGTCGACATGAAACCCGATCCCGAAACCTCCAATCGCTGACTCACCGTGGAGACGCGGAGTGCGCGGAGGCCGAAAGTCCAGAGCATTTCCGCTCTCCGCGTACTCCGCGCCTCCGCGGTGAACCGACTCTGGTATGGCCTTCACTTCCTCTCCGCCTCCTCCTTGATCTTCTGCTTGAGCAAATCCAACTCACGCCGAAGCCTCTCCACCTCCGCACCCACCCCCTCCACACTCTTATCCGCATTGACCGCCGCGGCCAGTTGCCCCCGCGCCTCATCAAGACGATCGCGCCACACCGGATCGCGCGCCAAAGCCTGCGCCCGCGCCAGATCATCCAACCCCCGCTTGTCCTTCAACTCCACCAGCGCAGCCACCGCCGCCCCCCGCGGCCGCACCTCGCGGTCCATCACCATCGGTGCCAGCGCCGCGTACGCCGCGTCAACATCCAACCGCCCCAGCCGCCCGACCACCTCCGCCGCCACCCCGCGCGTCCGCGTCATCACGCCAAACTTCGTCCAAGGGATCACCGCCGCCAACCCCTCCTTCGTATTCAGATCACCAAGAGCCCGCAGCGCCGCCTGCCGCACGCCGTCATCCCGCGATTCCGCGCCAAGCGCCTCGACCACCACAGGCACAAACTCCCCCCGCCCGCTCTTCCCTAGCGCCTCGAGCGCCGCCGCCCGCACGCCATAAGACTCCTCCGCGCTCCCCGCCACGCGCCGCAAGGCCGCCAGTGCCTCATCCGTGTTCGCCGCGGCCAAGCCGCGCACCACCCCGAGCCGCACGCGAGCGTTCTCGATGGCCCCCATCTTCGAGTCCGCTTCACCGGCCCGCACCGCCTCGAACAGCGCATCGGCCCGCCCGATCTTCCCCAGACTGATCGCCGCCTCGGCCCGCACCGCCGCGTGCTCCTGCGAGTTCCGCACACACCCCGCCAGCGCCGCCACCGCCTCGGCGTTCCCCGTGTTCTTCGAAAGCGCCTTCGCCGCATCAAGCCGTGAAACCGACGTCGGCCCCTCCTGCAACTGCATGATCGTCCGCTTCGTCGGCTGCTCCACCGTCAAGTCCATCAACACCGTCAGCATCGGATCAACGCACACCATCTCCGGCTCGGCGTCCAGTTTCACCCGCCGCTCGTGACGCCGCCCGTCCACCGGGATCACCACGTCAGTCCGATTGCCCCCAACCCGCACCGCCACCGGAAGGTCAAACCGGAACGCCGGCAACTCCGCATCGATCCGCTGCCGCTGCTCCACCGTGATCGCCATTTCCTTCGCCGAAGCGTCCCACTCCGCCTTCACGTTCACCTTCGGCGTCCCCGGCCGCAGCGCCCACTGCTCAAAGAACCCCTCCAGCGACCGCCCGCTCACCTCTTCCAAAACCCGCCGGAACTGCACCGTCTCCGCCGTCGTGTGCTTGTACCGTTTCACATACTCGCGTACGCCGCGGAAGAACACGTCCTCCCCCAGCATCATCCGGAGCATGTGCAAAATGCTCGCTCCCTTCGGGTATGGGTTGCTCGTCCGCCGGAACGTCTCCCACGGGTGCTCATAGATGTTCGAAACCATCCCCGGCCGCGCCCGCTCTTCCGCCGAAGCCCCCTCAGCAATCTGGTCCGCCGCCGCCACGCCGCGCAGCGAGCCGTAGATCTGCATCAGATACCCGCCCTGACGCTCCCCCGGCCCGCCGTCAAACCCGTCCCGCGCCTCGAACCACAGCGCGGTCGAATACGTCGCCCACCCCTCGTTCAGCCAGATGTGCGCCCACGTGTTGCACGTGATCAGGTCACCAAACCACTGGTGCGCCAGTTCGTGCGAGATCAGCCCGTCCAAATCGCCGTCGCGCAGCGACTTCTCGTCCAAAACCGCCGTGTCGTACAGCGTCGTCGCCGAGGTGTTCTCCATCCCCCCCGCGCCGAAGTTCCACAGAATCACCTGCGCGTACTTGTCCCACGCGAACGGCTCCCCGAACCGCGACTCGAACACTTTCATCATCTCCGCCGTGCGCCCGTACGAACGCTCGATGTCCCCGCCCCGCCCGATCGGCGCATACACCGGCAGCGGCACCCGGAACGCATTTCCCTGAAGCGTCCCTACATCAACAACATCCCACTTCCCCACCGCCAGCATCACCAGGTAGTTCACATGGTCGCCCGCCTGCTCCCACACAAACGTCGTGCGGCCGTCCTTCTCCGTCTTCCCCGCCAACTTCCCGTTCGACACCGCCTCATATCCCGACGGCACCGTCACCTCGATGCTCGTCGCAAGCCGCTCGTTCGGGAAGTCATGACAAGGGAACCACCACCGGTTCGATTCCGGCTGCCCCTGCGTGTGCAACTGCGCCGGCCTCCCCCCGGAACCTCCCCACTCAGAACTCTCCGGCGTCCAGATCAACCCGTCCGGCGGATCACTCACCACATACCCCACCTCCAACTCCACCGCCTTCCCCGCTTCGAGCGGCGGCGAGAACGACACCGACAACACATGGTCGTCGTACGCCCAAGTCACCTTCGCCCCTTCACCGCCCTTCACCAACTTCACCGCATCCCCGCCCCCCCCGCCCCCGGAGGGCAAACCAATCCCCATCTGCTCCGCATTCAGTTTCAAAGTCCCCAGCCCCGACCCCACCGGCGAAAACACATACCGAGCCACCCCCTTCATCACCGGCACGTTCATGTCCGCCACATCGATCTTCAAACGCATCGACACAAAGTCCACGAGTCTGTCCGGGGCATAGTTCCGCAGGTCCCGTCCGGTCGCCGCATGAAACCGAACCCGCTCCGCCCCCGCCCCCCCGGGCGCAGCCCCATACCCGTTGCGAACCAGCCACTCCACTCGCGATTCATGGCAAGCACACTCCCACCCCTCACCCCCCGCGCCAGCACCCGCACCCACAGCCAGAACCCCCGCCAACCAAACCGCAACAGATGACTTGTTCATCCAAGCAGTATCGCAAACCCCGCCGATTCGTGCATTCCAAGAATCCACCCTCACTCCATCCGAACCCCGAGCGCAAGCTCGGGGACAGAATCGACTCCCGACTCCCCACTCCCGACTCCCCACTCCCTCCCCAACCCTCACCCCACCAAAACGCCCCCCCGATACAACCGACCATCCAACCCAACATCCGTCCACCCCCCGTCCTCCCACCGCGGCGTCACCTCGCTCCCCGCCCACCCCGTCGCCTCCAAAAACACCCGCCGAAGATCAAGCGCGATCTCCCCCGCCCCCATCTTCTTCCCTGAGTAGTCCCGCACCCCCAGAAAACGTACCCGCGACGAACTCCGCGTCCACAACGCCCGCCGCCCCGGCTCCACCTGCGGCGTCCCCTCAATCACCACCGGCAAAACCACCGCCCCACAAGAGATCGTCCGCGAAACCACCAACCCCACCCCCTCCTTAAACGGATACACCACACGCGGCGGCCGCTCAATAAACCCCTCAGGAAAGATCCCGATCACGCCCCCCTCCTTCACATGCCGGATCGCCTCGCGCAAAGGCGCGGATTCGTTCACCCGCCGATCCACCAAAATCACCCGCGCGTAATCCCACAGCGACTTCAGCGCAGGCAACGCCATGTCCTCCCCCATGATCCACCGAACCTCAAACGGCAGCGCCGCCTGGATCAGCAGCGGATCAAGAAACGAAGTGTGGTTCGCCACAATCACCAAAGGCCGCCCCGCCCGCCGAGCATCGCCCGCACCGAGGGGCACGTTCTCCATCCCCTCCACCCGCAGCCCGTGAACCCCCCGAGCCCACACCTGCATCAACCGCGCCAGCGCGCCGCTCAACACATCCCCCTCCCGCAGATTCCCCCGCTCCACCCACCGCACCAAGAGCGCGAAGCCAACCCACCCCACCAACCCAAGCATCAGCAGAATCACCATAAGCCGATGCTACCGCGATACGAACCCGAAGCGCAAGCGAGGGCCACCGCACGCCGCCCCTCACCCCCCAAGCGTCACGCAAAGCGTCTCCACGCGGCAATCCCCTCTCAGGCCCGAAGGGCCGAAAGTCCGTTGCCGTGGGTGAAGCGAACCCCAAAGGGGTGAGCAGAACCCAGGGCCCACAACAAAGCAGCCATCAAGCCCCAGCGGGGCGACACACGGCCCAAGACCTCACCCCGCCACGCATTCCCCCCTCCTCGGTATACCGTTCCAGCACAGAAGGAACCCCACATGCAACCCCTCCAACGCATCGCCCGCGCCCTCACCCTGCTCCTCCTCACCACCATCTCCCCCAAAGCCACCCAAGCCGCCGAACTGCGAACCCTCACCAACAACGGCCGCCAACTCGACTACCTCATCGCCTTCCCCCAAAACTTCGACGCCGCCCAGCCCCACCCCGTCCTCATCGCCCTCCCCCCCGGCGAGCAAACCCGCGAACTCGCCCAAACCGCTCTCGATCGCTACTGGGAAGCCGAAGGCACCGCCCGCGGCTGGGTCATCGTCTCCCCCATCGCCCACAAGGGAAAGTCCTTCCACACCGGCCTCGAACGCTCCGTCCCCTTCCTCATCGATGAAGTCGCCCGCGCCGTCGTCATCGAAGGCGGACGTCCCCACCTCGCCGGCGTCTCCAACGGCGGCAAGTCCGCCTTCCGTGTCGCCACCGAATACCCCGACCGCTTCACTTCTCTCACCGTCCTCCCCGGCTTCCCGCCGGACGACCGCGCCACCCTCGGCCTGCGCTCGCTGAAACAACTCTCTGGCGGCGTGGCCATGTACGTCGGCGAGCAAGACCCCAAGTGGCTCGCCCCCATGCGCGAAGTCAAGCAGAAACTCGACGCCTACGCCGTCCCCTGCACCTTCGAAGTCTGGCCCGCCAGCGAGCACATCGTGAACATCAAGGGCGTCGAACTCTTCGACATGCTCGAGAACAAACGCATCCGACCCGCCACCATCACGCCGTCGGCACCCGCCGCCGATGTCCCCGGCAGCGCGCCCATCAACACCACACCAGCCCCAGCGCCCGCCGCAGCAACCACACCCCAGCCCGCGCCCGCGGCAGTCCCCGGCTCCTCACCATCCACGCCAATGCCAACCCCCGCCGCCCCCGCACCGATCTCCGCCCCAACCCCGGCACCAGCCCCGACCCCCGCACCCACCGCCGAGCGCCTGTCTCCCATCCAGGAAATCCAGGAATCCAACGCCATCGCCACGGTCCTCGACGATTTCCACGACGCCGCTGCCAAGGCCGACTTCAACCGTTACTTCAACCACTTCACCCCCGAAGCCGTCTTCCTCGGCACCGACGCCACCGAACGCTGGAAACTCGAAGCCTTCAAGTCCTTCGCCAAGCCCCACTTCGACAGCGGCAAAGGCTGGACCTACCGCTCCACCGAGCGCACCATCACCATTTGCCCCATCAACACCCCCGGCAACGAAGTCGCCTGGTTCGACGAACTCCTCCAAAACGAGAAACTCGGCGTCACCCGGGGCAGCGGCGTCCTCCGCAAGCAGGACGGCGAGTGGCGCATCGCCCAATACAATCTCAGCATCCCCATCCCCAACGACCTCGCCGACGAAACCGCCAAACGGATCCGCGAAGCCAAGCCCGCCACCCCAACGCCCTAACACCCGCTCCCAAACGGCTCGAAAACGAACCCGAAGCGCAAGCGAGGGCCACCACAACCCCCACCGCCGCGCACAACCCCGCAACAACAATCGCAATCCCTCCCGGGCACCACCCCAACCCGCACCCGCAAACCGGCCCGTGAAACGGGCCGCCGATGGTTGCCAGCGGCGCAGCCGCTGGCGAGCAGCGCTCGGCACACCCCCGCCCGTGAAACGGGCGGACGAAGCAACGCCCGGCATTCTCCCGCGCGAACCAACAAAACGAAAAAAGCCCGGCACTCAACCGAAGTCGAGCGCCAGGCCTCGTGGGGGTCAATCTCAAGCCGCGAAGACACAACCAGCAACGCCACCGCGAGCGATCAACGACCGCAAGCCAGCACAAGCCTGTTGCATCTCCCCGACGCAATCCGAAACACAAAGGAGGGCGGACAGAACGTCCCGCCACACACCGATACGCACCATCAAAGCCCCGGTTCCCGGATTCAACGGAATCGACGGCCGAAGTCCCCGCACATCCCCCAGACGGCGTTGTCCGCCTGCGTCAAACCAGCCAACAGATCACACCCCCACTCTCTCTCTCTCTCTCTCTCTCTCTCTCCGCGCATCCCTCCGCGCTCTCCGCGGTAAATCCCTCTGAATCCGACTCCGCGCCCTCCTTCGAGGGGCGCCTCCGCGGTGAATCCCGGTCCGCAGCGAAAACAAATCACAACCGCTCCATCACCGCCTTCAAATCCGACCAAACCAACTTCCGGTTCTCCGGCGTGTAATTCCTCAACAAATACGCCGGGTGAAACGTCGGCATCAGCGGGATCCCCTCGTACTCCTGCCACCGACCCCGCAAACCCGTGATCCCCTGCTTGGTCTCCAGCATGAACTGCGTCGCCGGGTTCCCCATCGTCACGATCGCCTTGGGCGAAATGATCCGCACCTGCTCCCTTAAGTACGGCCCACACTTCGCCGCCTCCTCCCCCGTCGGCGTGTCGTTGTTCGGCGGCCGCGCCTTGAGCACATTGGCGATGTACACCTTCTCCCGCGAAAGCCCCATCGCCACGATCATCTGATTCAACAACTGCCCCGACCGCCCCACAAACGGCACCCCCTCGCGGTCTTCGTCCGCCCCCGGCGCTTCTCCAATGAACATCAGCCGAGCCTCGGGGTCGCCATCGCCCCACACCGTCTGCGTGTGCGCCGTCGCCTTCGTGCAGTGCGGGCACTCGAGGTCATGCTTCACACGCAACGCCGCCAGCGCCGCCGCCTTCGCGCCCCCCACGCCCGCCGCCGCCGGCACAGCCGTCACCACGGCGTCCAAACGAATCTCCTCAACCAGCCCGCCTTCTCGTGAAGGCGCGGCGGAACTAACGGAACCCCCACCCACCCTTACCGGCAAAAAATCAACGCCCAGCAGCCGACTCGTCAGAGCATGCTGCCGTGCGATCCTGATGGTCCGTTCGTCGCTCACAAAGGCAGTGTAGTCATGGCGCCACGCAGCGCAAGGCCCGTGAAACGGGCCATCGTTGGTTGCCAGCGGCGCAGCCGCTGGTCTATGCCACGGGTGAAACACCGCCCATGAAATGGGCGGGCGACGCGCCTTCCCACCTCAAGATACCACTACGCCGTCGCCGCACGGAAAAACCCGGGCTGCTCCGCGTGCGCCGCCTCGCCGCCGCTCTCGACCACATTCCCGCCGGGGTCAATGTGCCCCAGCGCCCGAGCCACCAGTTCGCCACGGCTCGAAGCCCCCAACTTCCGGTGCAGCGCCTTCACATGGTCATGCACCGTGTGCGGGCTCCGCGCCAACGCCTCGGCGATCTGCTTCACCGTCTTCCCCCGCGCCAAGAGCATCAGCACCTCGTGCTCCCGAGACGTCAGCGGTTCGTTCCCCGCCTCCTCGCTCAGCGCACCAAACGCCACACCCGCACGCCGCGCCACCTCCGGAAGCACCGCCCCCAGCACGCCCTCATCGGCCCCACCCAGCAGCCCGGGCTCGCGCCGATCACCAATCTCCACCGTCACCCACCGTTGCCGCAGCGACCGTGATTCCGCCGGCAGCGGCACCGCGCCCACCAGAATCTCCGCCGCCCCCTGCGCCGCCCACCGCCGCCCCAGCGTCGAGAACTCCCAGCGCTCGCAGCCCGGGGCACCCCGCAGCAGCCCCGTCTCACGCGAAAACGAAGACCCGTTCGCCCGGGGCGTGGCGCTCAGCCACCACTCCGACGCCGTCTCGTTCTCCACGCTCAGTTCCGCGACGTCAACGCGCTCCCGCTTGTCGGCGTCGTACGCCCCCTCGCACAGGTGCGCCACGATGTCGCCCGCCGAGCCGAGCTCCACCACTCGCACTACACACAAGCACCGCGGCAGCACGCGCGACACGCACACCGCCGCCGCATCAGCCCAAGTCGACGTGGGGATCCCGGGCAGAGACTGAACGCCAGACACACACTCCGCAACACGCCGGAGATGCACGAAGCCACAAGCCAGGTCGTTGATCGTCATGGATCAACACTCCTTTCAAAAGGGTAAAGAAGCGTACCCGCGCACCCCTGATAACGGGGTGACATCGTCTCATCGGCAAAAGTCAGGCCGTGGGACACGTGAGCACAACAAAGGATGAGCCAGATTGACGCTGCCGCAGCAGCCCGCCGGAAGGCGTCGACGCACGCGTCGCCAGATCGAGTGAAAACCCGTCTGGGAGCACCACATTACCACGCATAGGGGGTTCCGGTTCCTCCCACAGGAGGGGTCGAGGCAAAAACGTGAAAACGGTTGCAAAATACCCACTCAAAAACCAAACAAACCGAAGCCGATCGCTCCAGAAGTGTGAATCAATGTGGAAAACCTCCCCCGTCCACTCCCTCACCCCTTCGCCCTCACCGCGGGGACCCCATCCGCAACGCCATCTCCCGCGCCACCCGGCCCCCCAGCGCCTCATCCTCCCGCGTCGTCACCGCAAACGCCGGCTCCAACCCCTCCTCACGCAACTCCGGGTCCGATGTGAAACTCGACAGCCGCACGCTCGTCGAACTCACCCGCCGCCCCGGCCGGTACACCCGCTCCACCCACACCCGCACCCGCGCCCGAACCTCCCCCGAAGTGTCCAAAGGTTCCAGCGCCAGATCAATCGGCAGCGCGTCATCACCGCCCCCACCCCGTGCCACTGCTGGCTCCTTCCCAGGAGACAGCAGTGCCGACGGCTCCGCACTTTCCAAACCCCCAGCCCCCACCGCCTCAAACACCACCGCCGCACGCCGCCGCTCACGCTCCACAAACCCCCGACCAGCGTCCTCCAACCCCGAAGTATGCGGCACCCACGGCGTCGCAAACCCCGCCGACCCCCGCGCATGCGTCGTCACGATCCCGCCCGCCGCGTCCACCCGATCAAGTTCAAACTGAAACTCCCGCAGCGCATCCTTCGCCGCCTCAAACGCCTCGGGATACCGCCCCGCCGGCACCGCCACCGTCGAATCAGGCTTTGACTTCCCCGAACACCCCGAAACCACAGCGCACGCCACCACCCCGATCACCCCAAGAAATCCCGCACGCAGCACGCGACTGAGCATGCCAAGAAGTGTACCGTTTGCACTCCGGTGGGGCAGGCTTCCAGCCTGCCATCTTGATGAAGGGCCACCTCCGTGCCACGACAGGCCGTGTCCCCGTATTCGACCACTTGACCACCAGACCACTCAACCACTCTCCCAAAACCATGCCCAACCTCCCCATCGGTAACGCCATCGTCGCCCAGTCCGGCGGCCCCTCCGCCGTCATCAACCAGTCCCTCGTCGGCGTCATCGAATCCCTCCGAGGCATCCCCCAGATCAAAAGAACCCTCGGCGCCCGCCACGGCGTCAAGGGCATGACCACGGGTCAGATCACTGACGTTTCAAGCGTCCCCCAGGACACCCTCGAAGCCGTCGCCCGAACCCCCTCCTCCGCCCTGGGCTCCACCCGCGACAAGCCCGACCGCGCCTACTGCGAAAAAATCCTCGCCTCACTCAAGCAGAACGACGTCCGCTACTTCTTCTACATCGGCGGCAACGACTCCTCCGACACCTGCCGCATCGTCAGCGAGATGGCCCGCAGCACCAACTACGAACTCCGCGCCTTCCACGTCCCCAAAACCATCGACAACGACCTGATGGAGAACGACCACACCCCGGGCTTCGCCTCCGCCGCCCGCTACGTCGCGATGAGTTTCATGGGCGACAGCCTCGACAACCGCGCCCTCCCCGGCATCAAACTCAACGTCGTCATGGGCCGCCACGCCGGCTTCCTCACCGCCGCCAGCGCACTCGCCCGTGTGAGAGAAGACGACGGCCCCCACCTCATCTACGTCCCCGAAGTCCCCCTCAGCATCGACCGCCTCGTCGCCGACGTCGACCGCGTCTACACCAAACTCGGCCGCTGCCACCTCGCCGTCAGCGAAGGCGTCAACGACGAAACAGGCCAGAGCATCGGCGCCAGCCTCATCAAAGGCGAAACCGACGCCCACGGCAACGCCCAACTCTCCGGCTCCGGCGCCCTGGGCGACCAACTGATCGAACTCCTGAAAAAACGATTGACTCCCGCCGGCGGGAAGGCCCCCCGCGCCCGCGCCGACACCCTCGGCTACGCCCAGCGTTACTGGCCCGACCAATCCCCCGTCGACGCCCGCGAAGCGCGCGAGGTCGGCCGCTTCGCAGTCAAGTGCGCCCTCGACGCAAGCGCCCCGGCCACCGACGGCTCGATCTGCATCAAACGCGCCTCGAAGCCCGGCGAGCCCTACAAAGCCGAGATCGCCCTGGTCAAACTCGACCAGGTCGCCGCCAAAACCCGCCACATCCCGGCTGAGTTCCTGAAAGACGGCAACAACATCACCCCGGCGTTCATCGAGTGGTGCAAGCCGCTGGTGGGCGAACTGCCGAGGGTCGGCTGGCTCTGATGCCCGGCAGAGCAAGGAGGCGGTGCAGTCCATGAATCCCAAGGTGGGCACGATCAACCCGGCAACTCCGCCATGGGACACCCTCCTCGAGGCCGCACGCTGGGCACCTTCGCCCCACAACACGCAGCCGTGGAGGCTCGCGCCGATCGACGACCACCGCGCCGACCTCTTCCTCGACCGCGCGCGAGCCCTGCCCGATGAAGACACCACCGGCGCGTTCCTCTTGTGCGCGATGGGGATCTTCACCGAAGCACTCTCAATCGCCGCCGCCGAACACCACATGCGTCTCCACGTCGTGCCGCGCGCCGTCACCGGCACGCACATCAGCGGCCCCACCCGCGGCACAGAGCCGCTCGTTGCCATCGCCAGCCTCACGTTGGAACACGACAACACTGTCACCAACCCGTTCACGACCCAAGACCTCATCGAGCGCCGAACCAGCCGCCTTTCACCGGACCCGCGCCCCATCGCCGAGAGCGTGCTGAACAGCCTCGCCGCCCAGGCCACCGCCGACGGCCTTCGCTTCGGCTGGGTGAGCGATCCGGCACAGGTCGCCCGACTGGTCGAACTCAACTTCAGCGCCGTCTTCCACGACCTGAACCACCCGCCCTACCGACGCGAGTTCGCGTCATGGCTCCGCTACTCCGCGCGCCAAGAACATCAAACCAGCGACGGCCTCAGCGCCCGCTGTATGAACATCCCCGCCCATGAACTCCGGGCCATGAACCGCTTCCCGGACCTCTTCCGCTGGCGGCCCACCCGACCCCTCATGAGAGCGCTCTACCGCCGACGCCTCGGCGCCTTCGTGCAGATGGGCTACCTCGCGGCCCCCTTCTTCGACCGCGGCACCGATATTGACCTCGCGTTTGAGATCGGCCGAGCCTTCCTCAGGTTCTGGCTCTCCGCCCACCGCGCCGGCATCGGCATCCATCCCTTCGGCAACCTCGTGACCAACGCCGACGCGTACGCGGAGGTCCGCCGTATGCTGGCCAACGACGCCGTCTGGATCGTCTTCAGGTTCGGCCAAACCGCGACCCCGCCCCGCAGCCTGCGACTGCCCAAGGAGGCTCTTCTGTGCGAGCGATGCTCAACGGACTCTTCGTCTCCGCTGTCGAGTCGGGCCTCGCGGTCTTCCGGCTCCCCATCCTGAACGACGCCCGCATCTGGGCGGTACTCGGCCACCCGGCGATGCAGAGCGCGGTGGAGCGCGTCGGACGACGCCGCGCCGTCGCCGTCGCCCGTCTCGCCGCAAGACGCTGCCCGGCCTACCGCGAGTTCCTCGCCGCCAACAAAGTCACCGATATCGAGCCATTCGCCGCCCTCCCCATCACCACCAAAGAAAACTACGTCAAGGCCTACTCCATCGAGAGCCGCTGCCTCGACGGGCGAATCCCCGCAAAGGGCGTCGTGATCGACGAGTCATCGGGCTCCAGCGGCACCCCCAACAACTGGGTGCGAGGCGCCAGCGAGCGCGCCGCCGTGCGCAGGCTCCTTCAGCACGGCTGGTCCCTCACCTACCGCGACGACGGCGTCTTCCTGCTGAACTGCTTCGCCCTGGGCCCGTGGGCCACCGGCATGAACGTCTCGATGTCCCTGGCCGACCGCGTCATCCTCAAGTCCATCGGACCCGACAAGGCCAAGCTCGAAGCCACGCTGAAGACCTTCGGCCCCAAGTACCGCTACGCCCTCGCGGGCTACCCGCCGTTCATCAAGGACTTCATCGACAACACCACGCTCGACCTCTCTGCCTTCGACCTCCACTTCATCGTCGGCGGCGAGGGCTTGTCCGAAGGACTCCGCACCCACTTCCTCCGTCGCGCACGCTCCGTCGTTTCTTCCTACGGCGCGTCCGATCTCGAGATCAACATCGGTATCGAGACCGATCGCACGATCGCGCTCCGGAAGCAGTGCGCCGCCGACCCCGCGCTCTCCCGCGAACTCTTCGCCCGCGACGAACCGCCGATGATCTTCCAGTACAACCCCCTCGACTACCTCATTGAGACCAACGACAAGAAGGAACTCGTCTTCACACTCCTCCGCTCGTCGAACGTCGCGCCCAAGGTCCGCTACAACCTTAAGGACATCGGCGGCACCACACCCTGGGCCACCGCCGCGGCCGCCCTCGCGAAGCGCCCCGGAACGCCCGCACCGCCGCCGCCTGGACTCTCGTTCCCGCTCCTTTGGGTCTTTGGCCGAGGCGACCTCTCCGTCCCCTTCTACGGCTGCAAAGTCATGACCACCGACCTCGACAACGTCCTCTGGTCAGACCCCGACATGCGCGCCGCCTTTCATTCTTTCCGCCTCCGCAAGTCCGCAGGCTCAGACCTGAACGAGTCCCTTGTCGTCATGCTCGAGCGCTCCGCCCAAAGCGCATCGGCACCCATCGACGCCGCACGTCTGCCGCGCGTCATTTTCGACGGCCTCTCACGCGTGAACCAAGACTTTCGCGAAGTCTCCAAACTGTTCGGCCCTGAACGTATCGAAGTCGAGGTCCACGACTTCCAGACCGGTCCCTTCGCCGGACGCGACATCCGCGTGAAGAACAAGTATATCGAGGATTGATCAGGGGGCCGGCGTGACACAGCGGTACCGCTGCCGCCGCGGAGGCGATGCTGGCCGCTCAACCACGATCCAACGGTATCACTCCGCTTCCATCATCTCCGCCAAAAGCCGCACACCCCAACCCGTCGCCGATTCCTTCACAAACGGCCCGCTATCCCCCTCGACCGCGTGAACGCCCGCGATATCCAGATGGCACCACGCCGTCCCCGGCGTCACAAAGTACGACAGGAACGCCGCGCCCTGGATCGGGTGCGCTTTCCGGTTCGGGTTGCTGTTCAGGATGTCCGCGACGTTCGACTTCATCATGTCGCGGTACTCCTGGTGCATCGGCAAACGCCACACACGCTCGCCGCTGATGCCCGCCGCCGCTTCCACTTTGCTGCGCAGGGCGTCGTCCTCGCAGAACATCCCCGCGTAGGTGCTGCCGAGTGCGGTCACCACGCCGCCCGTCAGCGTCGCCAGGTCAACGATGTACGCCGGGTCCTCCTTCTCGCACGCCCAGCACAGCGCATCGGCCAGCACCAGCCGCCCCTCGGCGTCGGTGTTCGTTACCTCCACCGTCACGCCGTTGCGATAGGTGAGCACATCATCAGGCCGGTACGCCTCGTCCGAGATCGAGTTCTCAGCGACCGCCAGCAGCGCCACCACCGGCCGGCGCGGCTTGATGACGGTGGCGATGGCGTGCATCGCCCCGATCACCGCGCACCCGCCGTCCTTGTCCCGCTTCATGCCGCGCATGCCGTTGTTGATCTTGAGCGAAAGCCCGCCCGAGTCGTACGTCATCGTCTTGCCGATCAGCACCACGGGCTTGCTGTTCCGCCCCCCGGAACCGCCCTTGGGCCTGTACTCCAGCCGGATCATGCACGGCAGATTCTCCGAAGCCTTGCCCACATTGATCAACCCCTCGAACCGCTCCTTCTCCAGCGCATCGCCCTTCCACACCGTGCACCTCAGCCCCGCCTGCTTGGCCATCTTCTGTGCCTGCGCCGCCACAAACGCCGGCGTACAAATGTTCGGCGGCGTGTGCGAAAGCCCGCGTGCAAAGTTCGCGCTCTCGGCCAGCGCCAGCCCCCGCGCCATCCCGCTGGCGAACGCATGGTCCCCAGAGTTCACCAACAGTTTCCCCCGCTTGGGCGCCCCGCCGCTGCCCGTGCCGCGGAAGTGATCGAAGGGATACCCGACCAATCCAAGCCCCTCGCCAAACGCCGACCCCGCCGCGGCGAGATCAACCTTCTTCGCCGCCCCCATGAGCGCCGGCGCGAGTTCCACATCCACCTGCTCATCCTTCGTCACCGCCAGCCGCCGCCCGACCGCCGCCGCCGCCGCGCGAAGATCCCCAACAACAAACGTCTCCTTCTTCCCCAGCCCCACCAGGATCACGCGCGTGACCGACGACTTCTTGGAAGCCTCCGGGAACGCCTCGACGATCCGCCCAAGTTCCCCCGTCGCGTCGCCGCGCTTCGCCGCCGCCGCCAGCGCGCCAGAACCATCCAGCGCCACCGTCGCCTTGGAGGGCTGCTCCCCGGCGAAGTGAGCGACGACAACACACGAAGGACGGGAAAGACGCGCGATCTTGACGGACTCGAACATGGACAAATCTCCGGTGAAATCTGGTTCAGTCTTGCGGCCCGGGAAGCCAGGCACAATCGGGGGAACCAGTGTACCGGCGATCCACCCACGGGCCGCATGAACGGTGGGGCAGGCTTCCAGCCGGCCATCATCAATAAGAGGCAGGCTGGAAGCCTGCCCCACCGACTACTGTTTCCGAACATGCCCGAACCAACCCCGCCCACTTCCCCATCACCCCAGAACCTCCACGCCCCGTGGCGGATGTCGTACATGCAGATGCTCAGCGCGGCGGCCAAGGCCGAAAAGGCCGCGAAAGCCGCCGAATCTCCCAAACCCGCGGCCCCTTCCGCCCCACCCGCCACCCCATCCAGTTTCTTCCGCGACTACTTCCTCAACAACACCCCCGAGTCCGACGCCCGTAACCACGTCATCGTCCGCACCTCCCCCAAGCCCGACGCCGACAACCTCGCCGGCCTCATCCTCCTCAACAAATACCCCTACGCCAACGGCCACCTTCTCATCGCCCTGGGCGACCCGCGCCCAAGACTCCTCGACTACACACCCGCCCAGCGCGCCGAACTGTGGCGGCTCACCGACCTCGCCGTGGAACTGTGCGAAAAGACGCTGATGCCCCAGGGCGTGAACGTCGGCCTGAACCAATCCACAGCGGCGGGCGCGGGTGTGCCGCAGCACGTCCACGTCCACGTCGTCCCGCGCTGGGTGGGTGATGTGAACTTCATCACGGTGGTGGGGCAGGTCAGGGTGATCCCGGGGGCGCTCGACGACATGTACAGGCGGTACCGGGAGGTGTGGGAGGGGATGAACCATGCGTAGAAAGATTCAAGCAAGCCTTGCGCGGGGCTCTCGGCAAATCGCGCCGATCTCGCTGGCACTCTGCGTCCAAGTCGGTAGCGGGCAATCCCCCGACCAGTCCGTCGTTGAGAAGCCGGCGAAGAGCACGATGCGCGGCGACCCCTGCGGCCAGTGGCAACAGGACTATCAGTACCCAACCGGTGAGATCGCACTCCGAGAACACTACACACGCGGCATCCTCCTCAAAAGTGAGTGGTTCAAGCCCGACGGTACTCATATCCAAACAACAAACTGGACAAATCTCAGCGGAGAAAGCATTTCACTCCGCAGCGATGGATCTGTCCGCGTTCGCGCCTCAATCCTGCACGGTCTCCCGGACGGCGAGGTTGTTTTCTTTGACGAGTCAGGGGCCGTCGAACGCCGCCAGAGGTACCGCAACGGCGCGCCCCTCGACTCGCTTTGGTTCGATGCAGCCGGCACCGCTCACGGAACGGGCTCTGTGGATGATCTCTACCCCACACCGGCCCAGAGACGCCGTGAGCACTATGTCGACGGCAAGCTTGTGCGAGTCGAGATTTTCTCGCCGTGGAACACGCTGATGATGATCGTGGAGCATCGGGACGGAGGGACGGAAGCGACCTATCTGAATCTGGACGGCACATTGCAGAGTTGGGTGCGCATCTCCATCGACCGCGCTGATTCGGACAAGGTCGCGTTCGATTCCGAAGGGAAGATCACGCAGCATTCCGGCACTCGCTGCGGCATTCCCTTTGGTCCGTAAGCGCCTGAAGCAGGCGGGGTGGCACTGAGGGTGCATCGTCCCGCTGACAGCGAACCGTCATTCCCCGGGAGCGGTTCGACATCAGCGCCGAATTCGTTGTCATCCCGACAGCACAGATGCCAGGATGCCTTCCGCCTCGGCCTTCCCCAACAAAAATCTTCACCACAGTGACCGCAACTGCGCGCAATCTTCCGGTGATGCGCCACGGCGGGGTGGCATCGAAGTCCCCTGACCCGTGCCACTGATGGCGAACCGTCCCTCCGAGGACGGTTTGACATCAGTGCCGAACTCGTTGTGGTTCCAAGAGCACTGCTGCCTCGGCGGACCGATCCAGCAGTGGCACGACCGACGGCCCATCTTCGTGCCAAGGGCTTCTCACGTCGTTCCGGGGGCGTGAGATGCCCGTGCCGAACTCGCGAAGAATCTCGTCACCTCGCACGGGGCTGGTCGGCACCGACCCATGCCACCGACTCGCCGCTCTGAGTGAATCGGTGCTCCTCGTCCCCACTCATGCCTCTTGCCGCCGGGGGGGTGCCTCGATGCCTTCCCCAACAAAAATCTTCACCACAGTGACCACACCTGCGCGCAATCTTCCGGTGATGCGCCACGCCGCGTTTGCCTGCCCTCGCCGTCGTGACATACTTGGGGCATGACAACCTTCCGGGAACCCACATCACCGCCGCTCCGTCGCGCCCTCGCGCAGCCCACACGCTCAAGGCCAGTCCAGCGCGCCCGCCGCCTGCGCCCGCTCCGCGCACTGATCATCACGCGCATTCCCGCGCCCAACTCCGACCCCACTGCCCACTGCCCAAGCCCCACTGCCCCTCCCCCCTCCCCCCTCCCCAAAGACCTCCAAAACAACCTCTTCGACGCCTACCTCACCACCAACGACACGGCCCCCGCCATCGCCGCGCAGTTCAACATCTCCCTCCAAGACTTCATCGCGTGGCACGACCACCCCAACACCCAGCGCATCCTGAGCGAACTCGACCGAATCGCAACTCAGCGAGCCGAACACCAGCGCAAACAATCCGCCCCGAGCGCAACACAAGCCCTCATCGAAATCCTCGACACCCGCCACCTCATCAAGAACCCCGAGCCAGCAAGAAAAGCCGCCAACAAACTCCTCGCCGCGCCGTGCCACGATGGGACGCTCACCCGGGGGGCGGCCCGTCGTGCTTCTGTTCGGGAACGTCCTCCAGTTCGCACGACGCTCGACTCAGAAGCCGAGCATCGTGGCACCGATCCCGGCCCAAACATCGAAAGGCCCGAAGGGCCGAACGAACATAGCCGTGCCGGGGGGGGGCGGCAGCCCACGGTAAGCGACAGCGCAATCACAAAGGCCCAACGGGGCGACACACCGAACCAACGGCGCGCTCAACCCACAACGCCACACACACCCCAACCAACCCCTACTTCAACCCCTCCGGCAACTCCGCGTGGATCAACTTCAACTCCTCGGCCTTCTCCCGCGGCATCACCAGCGTCGCTTCCTTCGTGTGAACGACAATCAGACCTTCGCACCCCAGCACCGCCACGTAGTGTGACGGATCATCGCTCACCACCAGCGTGTTCGAGCACTTCAGAACTCTTCCTGCAGCCCCCCCGCCCGCCGAAGGCGGGACAGACACCCGGTTCCCCTGCTCATCGGCGTTCAGCGTTTCGCCGTAACTCGGCCACGAACCCACGTCCAGCCACGTCAGGTCCATGATGACCGTGCACACCTTGATGCTCGAAGCCTCGTTCGGCGTGCCCGCCGATCTTGACTGCTCACGCGTCGCCGGCTCCATGATGGCGTAGTCGACGCTGATCTTCGGCAGCGTCGGGTACACCTCGTCGAGGACTCGTTTCTGATCGGGCGTCCCCCACGCGGCCTGGATCTTCATCAGCCCTTCGTAACTCTCGGGCTTGTATCGGCGCAGGCAGTCGAGGATGGTCGACGCCTTCCACACGAACATGCCGCTGTTCCAGCCGAAGACGCCGGATTCGAGATAGGCCTGTGCCCGCACGGCGTCGGGCTTTTCCACGAAGCGTTCGACCTTGTACGCCAGATTGGAAGTCCCGGGCAGTACACGCCCGCGTTCGACATAGCCGAAGCCCGTCGCCGGGTGGGTGGGCTTGATGCTGAAGGTGACCAGACGCAGCGGATCGCTCTCGACCAGTTGGAACCCCAGATGCATCAACTCGGCGAACTTCTCGACTGGTTCGATCAGGTGGTCCGCCGTGAGGACGCAGAAGATCGCGTCCTTGTCGAGTTTCGCCAGGATCGCCGCCGTGAGTCCGACGGCGTTCACCGTGTCGCGCCCCACCGGCTCGCCGATGATCTGCTCATCGGTGAAGTGCGGCATGGCGGCGCGGATGTTGGAGCGGTACGACTCGCTGGTGCAGATGTACCGCCGGTTCTGCGGCACCACATCCTTCAGGCGTTCGGCGCTGATTTCGAGGAGGGAACTCTTCGCCTTGCCGCGGCCAGCGCCGGGACGATCGATAAACGGCACCAACTGCTTGGGCAAACTCTTGCGGCTCATGGGCCAAAGACGGGTGCCGGAACCGCCGGCCATGATCATCGCGTGTCGGGGCATGGGGGGATGGGGGGCGAGGCACGAGGCCCTGGGCATCAGGCACTCGTGGGGATGGAAAGTGAAATCGCGGACGATCCGCGGCATCCAAACCCTAGTGCCCAGTGCCTAGTGCCCAGTGCCTTCCGCCGCTCATCCTATCGCGAACGAGGCGGCGAGAATCTCGTCGGCGGACATCTTCGCCGCGCCGTCGCCGGCTTCTTTCAGGACGGCACGGACGCGCGTCTCGGCCTCGGGCCGGTCCTCGCCGAGGCGGACGAGTGCGGCGACAGCCTGCTGGGCGGCGGGGCTTTCGATGCCGCCGGTTGCGGGGGGCTTGGCGATGGTGGTGCGCCCGCCGGGGAGGGTGCCGCCGGGCATTTCAAACGCGATGGAGCCGACCTTGTCCTTGAGTTCGAGGATCATCGTCTCGGCGAGTTTCTTGCCGATCTCGGGCAGGCCCTTGAGGGCGGCGACGTCGCCGCTGGCGATGGCCGCGGCGATGTCGGCCGACGGTGCGGCCATCGCACGGAGGGCGCGCTTGACGCCGAGGCCCTTGACCTTGGTGAGGAGTTCGAAGAGGCGCTCGTCGGTCTCGGTGAGGAAGCCCACCAAGCGCGGCACGAACGAGGCGCCCTGGGCCTGTCCCTCGAAGTACTGAAAGGTGCGGAGGCTGATGCGCTGGCCGATGCTGGAGGTGAGGGCTTCCGCGGTGGCGGCGGGGAGCATGACCTCGTAGCCGATGGGGCCGGGCGTTCCGGCAGCGGCTGGGGATTCGGGGGAGACGATGGCGGTGCCGCCGTTGGGGGGCGGGGCGGGGTCGACGGATTCGAGGATGCCGGTGAGGCGGGCGAGCATTTGGGGACTGTATCAGCCGGGGGGTGGGACATCGGGCGGACCGCCGCGGCGCAGGCGTACCGAGTTCTCGGAGACGATGGCGACGAACGGCGTCTTCCAGTCTTTGACCATGCCAGCGACGCGGTCGATCATCGAGAGCACGGCGGGCTTGGATTGATCTATTGGTCGGAGCACCAGCACCGAGAGTCCGGCGAGTTGATGGCCCATCGCGTGGAGTGCCATGCCGCGGTCGAGTGTGACCACGATCCGGTTCTCATCCCGGCATGTGAGCGCGACGCCCGCATCGTCGCGGCCGACCATGCGTTGCAGGACGACGCTGGATGCCTCGAAGCCGTGGCGTTCAAGCAGTTCGACCGCCTCGCCTGGGAGGTTCTCGTCGATCTTGAAGCGCAGGGGCATCAGGCGCGTCCGGGGGCGGGGGCGGGGGCGAGCGGGATGGTCTCTTCGCGTGCAAGTGCCGCGGCGTACGCCATAGCGGCGCGAACGTCATCGGGTTTCAGCGATGGGTACGACTTCACGACGCTCTCGGGGGTTTCACCGGCGGCGAGGTTGTCGAGAATGACCGAGACCATGACGCGGGTGCCTTTGATGCAGGCGGTGCCGTGGCAGATGGTTGGGTCGATTGAGATTCGGTCTTGCCAGCGGTTCATCGCGGGAATGGTAGGGCGGGGGAGCGTTGCGGATGGGCTTGTGGGTCTTTGGATTTGTGTCCGTCGGGTGAGCGGGTGGGTTGCAGCAACGTTGGAAAAGGCGAGCATCACGGTGGCCCTCGCTTGCGCTTCGGGTTCGTTTTGTTGTGTTTCAACGGTGCGGCGGGGTGCCGCACTCGGGGCAGGGGGTGGATTCGCTGAGGCCGTGGCGGTCGTAGGCGCAGGAGGCGCAGAGGCCGGCGCGGGTTCTTGCGCGGATTCGGAGCGCTGTGATACTCCAGAGGAATGCGGCGGTGATGGCGGCGAAGAAGAGGGTGTTGATGAGAAAGCCGGGCCAGACGGGGAAGATGGCGTATTGCTTGTAACCGACAAGCACGGGAGACCTCCACTCGCCGAAACTGGTTGGAGTGATCGTCGTTGTGGTCCGACCGTTGTCATTGTCATCAAACAGATACTGATGCTGCAATGAACGCATCGGCCAGCCCGCGCGGAAGAGGTGGGCGACGATGGATCGCTTTGGTGGCCAAACGTCTTTGCCGTCCGGACCCGGCTCATCCCAGATCATCTGCCAGTAGGTTTCCGCGAAATCGTTCCAACTGAAAAACCTGTCGGGGCGTGGGACGTCGCTTGGGAAAGCGAGGGCATCAACAGGGGCGGTCGACACTCTCGCGGCCTGTGGAGAAGACCCCACCGGAATCGGCTTTGCCCACACCAATCCCCACGCGACGGCCACGTTCAGGGCGGTGCCGAGGATGAGGCAGACGGCGGACCATGTGGCGATTCTGGCCCGGTTCATTCCCGGATGTAGTCTGGCCATGCGGTGAGCATAGTGGCATCTTTGGAATCGAATGGGAGTGTGTCGCCCCTCCGGGGCTTTGTGCGAAAGGCGGCTTTACCGGGGGTTGCGCTCGCCCCCCGGCGGGGGCTCGCTTCACCCCCGGCTCTGTTCTGGCGGCCCTTCGGGCCTTCGGAGCGTGGGCCTTCGGAGAGGGGCGGTTTGGTGTGGTGGGCTTTGTGTGGCGATGGTCGCTACATTCTCGGCGTGTCCATACTTGATCAATCTTTGAGCGCGATGGCTGGGGCGGTGGGGCGGCGGGAGGTTTCCGCCGTGGGGGTGGTGCGGGCTTCGCTTGATGCGATTTCGGCGAAGGATGGTGGTATCGGGGCTTTGCTGCAGGTGTTCCCGGAGTTGGCGCTGGAGCGGGCGGCGGGGGTTGATGCTCGGATCGGGCGCGGCGAAACGGTTGGGCCGCTGTGCGGCGTGCCGGTGGTTTTGAAGGACAACATTTGCACGGACTTTGGGCGGACCACTTGCGGGTCGCGGTATTTGGAGAAGTACTGCTCGCCGTTTTCTGCCACGGCGGCGCAGAAGTTGATGGATGCCGGGGCGGTGGTGGTGGGGAAGGGGAATCTGGATGAGTTCGCGATGGGGTCTTCGACGGAGAACTCGGCGCTGCAGGTGACGCGGAACCCGTGGGATCTGACGCGGGTGCCCGGGGGGTCGTCGGGCGGTTCGGCGGCGGCGGTTGCGGCGGGGATGGTGCCTTGTGCGCTTGGGTCTGACACCGGCGGGTCGGTTCGGCAGCCGGCTTCGTTCTGCGGGCTGGTTGGCGTGAAGCCGACGTACGGGCGGGTGTCGCGGTGGGGCTTGGTGGCGTATGCGTCGAGCCTGGACCAGATCGGGACGCTCACGAACAGCGTGGCGGACGCGGCGGTGATGCTCGGGGCGGTGTGCGGGTTTGACCCGCTCGATTCGACATCGAGTCCGGCGTCGGTGCCGGATTTTTCGGAGCATCTGGACGAGCCGATTGCGGGGCTGCGGGTGGGGGTGCCGCGGCAGGTCCGGGGGGCGCGGTCGCATGCGAATCATGCGGGGGTGAACGCGGCGATGCGTGCGGCGGAGGCGGCACTGGTGCGGGCGGGGGCGGAGATTGTCGAGATTGATCTGCCGCGGCTGGAGCACGGGATCGCGGCGTATTACATCGTGGCGCTGGCGGAGGCTTCGAGCAATCTGGCGCGCTTCGATGGCGTTCGGTATGGGCGGCGGGCGGAGTTGGGGCCGTCGGACACGTTGTTCGATCTCTATGCCAAGAGCCGCGCGGAAGGGTTCGGGGCCGAGGTTCGGCGGCGGATCATGCTGGGGACGTTTGGGCTGAGCAGCGGGTATTACGATGCGTACTACCTGACGGCGCTCAAGGCGCGGCGGCTGATCAAGGATGACTTCGATGCGGCGTTCGGGATCACGAAGGAAGGGCACGGCGAGCGCTCGGATGCAGGGGTGCATGCGGTGCTGATGCCGACGGCGCCCTCGCCGGCGTTCAAGATCGGGGAGAAGACGAGTGATCCGATGGAGATGTACCTTGAGGACATATACACGGTGCCGGTGAATCTTGCGGGCATCTGCGCGATGAGCGTGCCGGCGGGGTTGGCGGAGGTGGGAGGTGTGAAGTTGCCGGTGGGGGTACAGGTGATCTGCCCGGCGTTTGAAGAGGCGGCGATGCTGCGGGTGGGGCGGATGATCGAGGTTGGGGTTGGGGCTTGGCGGGCGGGGTGAGGACTGAGGGGTTGGGGCAGTGACCGGGGACAGGTTCGTGGTGCGTGTGCCTGAGTTCGTTCGCCCATTTCATGGGCGAGCGGGTCAATCGCGTTCTTGGCCAGACGCTTGCTCGCGTTGCTCGCCGCGCTCCCCCCCCGGTGTGTGGCACCCATCGTGCGCCCGCTGCGCGGGCGGGCGTTTGGGGCGTGTTACCGGGCTTTCGCCTGATCGCGGATCGGTGCAGACCCACCATCCCGCGTGATCGCACCTGCGGGGGGCTTGCATTGCGGTGGTTCTTGGTCGATGGACCTCTCGGAATCTCTCCCGCAAGAGCGGGGGCGGAGCCATTCCCGCCGGAGCGGGGTGGTGGCTTTGAACGTGGATGAATTGTCAGACAGGGGAATACTGCCGTGGACAAGGCATCGATCATTGGCTTGGTGATTGGCGCGGTATGCATGTTTTTGGCGTGCAACCACATCTGCCATGGCAACTGGATGATGTTCTATTCGTCCGAAGGCGTGCTGATGGTGGGCGGCGGTTCGATCTCGGTGTTGTTCATGTCGATGCCGCTGGAGAAGTTGAAGCACGCGGGGGGGTACATCAAGCGGTACTTCATCCACAAGGGCATCAGCGCGCTGGAGACGGTGGAACTGATGGGCCGGTTGTCCGAGAAGGCCCGCCGTGACGGCATCCTTGCCCTTGAGGGCGACATGGGTGAGATCAAGGACAACTTCCTGACCAGCGGTTTGAAGATGGCCATCGACGGTGTGGACCCGGAGAAGATCGAGGCGACGCTGCGGCTTGAAGTGGCGGCGATGCAGGAGCGGCACAAGGCGGGCAAGAAGTTTTTCGATCTGATCAAGATCTACGGGCCCGGCTGGGGTCTGGTCGGCACGCTGGTGGGCCAGGTCGGTCTGTTCGGCATGCTGGGGACGGGCACGATCGAGGAGATGGGCAAGGCGCTGGCGGTGGCGGTGGGCGCGACGATGTACGGCGCGCTGATCGCCAACGCGGTGTGCGGGCCGATGGGCGACAAACTCGGCATCCGCTCGGCGGACGAGATCCAGAGCCGCGAGATGATGCTGCAGGGGATCATGAGCATCCAGGCGGGTGACAACCCGCGTGTGACGCAGGACCGGATGATGGCCTTCCTGCCTCCGACGCAGCGGGCGAAGATGGCGAAGGCGGCTTGAGGGGAAGGCACGGAGGCACGAAGGGACGGAGGCACGGAGGTCGGGGAAGAGAGTTGACGCATGTCTGACGAGCACAAACATGATGACCACGGCGACGGCGGTCACTCCAAGGGCCACGGCGGTGGTCATGGGGGCGGCCACGGTGGTCACGGGGGCGGGGCCCACGAGGAGCACGAGGGTGCGCCGGAGTGGCTGATCTCGTTTGCGGACAACGTGGCGCTGCTGATGGGCTTCTTCGTGATCCTGCTGGCGATGAACATGATGGAGCCCAAGGGCGGCGCTGGCGCGGGCGGGAAGGACCCCACTTCGGGCGGGACGCCCGGGGTGTCGAACACCGACCCGAAAGTGCTGGACATGATCATTTCGATCCGCTCGGCGTTCAATAACCCGGTGCAGATCGATTCGACGGCGCCCTCGGACGCGAACCTGGTGAAGCGGCTGAAGGACAAGAAAGCGAAGTCTTCGGGAAAGGCGAACATCGATGCGCCGGCGGGGGACAAGCGCGAGGTGCAGTCGGTGCGGCCTTCGGACTACAAGAAGGTCGGGGCGACGGTGGCCTTCGGCGACGGGTCGGCCTCGATCGGCACCGAGGGGATCGAGGCGATTGTCGATATCGCGACGAAGATCCGCGGGAAGAAGTGGGTGGTCGAGGTGCGGGGGAACTCGTCCGCCGCGGAGACGTTCCGCGATACGGCGAAGGGGTACAAACTGTCGTACGAACGGGCGATGGCGGTGGCCGAGGTGCTGGCGACGAACGGGGTTGAGTGGGACCAGTTGCGGATCGTGGCGTGCGGCGACGGCGACCGGCTTGTGCCGCTGGCGTATTCGGCGGAGGAGCACCAGCCGAACCAGCGTGCGGAGGTGGTGATCACGAACGACGTGGTGCCTGAGGACCCGCACCAGGCGGAGGCGAAGGGGGAGTAGGGGGTTGGGGGGCAGAGGGGCTTGGGCAGTGGGCAGTGGGCAGTCGGGGGGAGTGGCGCTATTTGCGCTTTGCGGTCCATCCTTTGCGTTTTTCGCACGTGAGTGCCACGAGGTCGGGGGTTGCCACGTCGAGCGTCCAGCCCTGTGAGAGGGCGAGGAGTTCCAGTTCGCCCTTTGACCAGAGGCGCATGAGGCGGTCCTGCTTGGTGATTTTCCAGTTGGTGGGATTGACGGACTTGCCGCGGCGGATGGCGAGGGTGTTGTCTGCGCTGGCCCAGATGAGTTGCTGGGATTTGTCCTCGCTCAGGCCTTCCTGCCAGTAGCCCTCGGCGACTTCGCGCCAGAGGGGGGCGAAATCGTCGAGGATGAGTTGGGCGTTTGGTTTGAGGACAGCGCGGAGGCGCGTGAGGAGGGCGGCGGCGCGCGCGACGTCGTGGATGGTGAGGAAGGTGTTGCCGAGGCAGACGGCGGCGTCGAAGGGGGCGTGCTTGGCGATGGCCTTCCAGGTGGCGTTGGCGTCGTCGAGGAAGTCGGCGTTGATGCAGGCGATGTTGGAGGCGGCGCAGGCCCAGACGGCGGCGGGGTCGTGGTCGACGCCGACGACGGTGTGGCCCCGGCGGACGAGGGGCGCGGCGGTGCGGGCGTCGCCGATGCCCAGGTCGAGGATGCGCGCAGGTTTCTTGCCGAGGTGCTTGGCGAGGGCGCGGAGTTGTTTCTCGTGCTCGGACTGTTCGAGGGGGAACCAGTCTTCGTTTTTGGGGGTGGTGGGGGTGGGTTGTTTGGGCATGTGGGTTTGGTGGTGGGAACTTGGTCTCGGGGCCAGCGTATGCGTGGGCCTCACCGGCTGGAAGCCGGTGCCACCTGGAGGGTGCTCCAACCGCTTGTGGGCGGGGCGGTATACAGTGAGCGAACGCACGCCGAACGTGGAGTTTGCTCATGATGGCTCTGGCCTGGATCGCTTGTCTGACCGCTTCGATGGGTGGGGGAGTTGTTGCTGCTGAGCCTGCGGCGGAGGTTGCGGAAGTTGCGGCGGGTCCGGGGGCGGCGGTGGTTTTTCCGGATGCCGATGCTCTGCTGCTGGCGCTCGAGAAGGCGGATGTCGGGCTGGTGTCGTTCGAGGCGCACATCCAATATGACCGGCGTTTCGAGTTGCAGGGGGACCAGCACATCCGGCGCGGGGAGATTTACTACAAGGCCGAGGTGAAGGGCGACGGCGGGGGGGGCGCGGTGGAGCCGGCGGTGTTCGCCGTGAAGTTCAATGAGTTGCAGATTGATGAAACGAAGCGCCCCGAAGAGCAGGCGTTCATCTTTGATGGGGAGTGGTTCATCGAGCGGAACGATGCGGCGAAGCGGTTTATCAAGCGGCAGGTCGCGCTGCCGGGGGAGCGGATCAACCCGCTGCGCCTTGGTGAGGGGCCGTTCCCGATCCCGATCGGGCAGAAGCGGGTGGACATTCTGGCGCGGTATGAGGCCAAGTTGGTGCCGGTGGAGGATGGGCTGAAGGATGAGCCGGACTATGCGGCGGCCGTTGCGGGGGCCACGCAGATTGTGCTGACGCCGCGGGCGGAGTTTGGGAAAGATGAGTTCCGGGAGATCCGGTTGTGGTACCGGTCCGAGGGGGAGGGTGCGAAGGCGCGGTTGTTGCCACGGCTGGCGCAGACGCTGAACCGTCAGGGGGACGTGAGTTTCGTGCTGCTGGTCGGTATGAAGGTGAATGGGGCGGATTTCCCCGGGCAGATCGTGAACGTGGACGAGCCGCCCGCGGGTCAGGGCTGGGAGGTGCAGACGGAGTTGAAGCGTGGGGAGGCGGGGGCGGACGGGCATGTGAACGATGAGTGAACGGCGCGGGGATGGCCGATGAGGAGTGGATGATGGATGGGATGCGCAGGGATGGTGGCGGGGTTGGTGGGCGTGGGATGGCCCGTCGCTTGCGCTCCGGGTTCGTTTCGGGGCGTTCGGCGTGGGGTTTGACGGCGGCCGTTTTGGTGCTGTTTGGCGGGGCTTCGGTGGCGATTGGGCAGGGAGAAGGTGAGAAGCCGGAGCGGCACGGGGTGATTGCGCCGCCGCGGACGGATTCGGCGGATTTGTCGCCTCCGCCTTTGAATGAAGGGGTTTTGCGGGCGCTGGAGGCTTCGTATCTGACCGATGCGGAGCGGGCGGGGCTGCGGGTGTTCCACGGGGTGTGGACGGCGGCGGACCTTGCTTCGCCGAAGTTGCGGGCGAAGGCGGCGCTGTCGGCTGGGGTGCTGGACGATGCTTCGTTCGAGAGCAAGGAGGCGGACGCGGAGGACCGTGCGGAGGCGGCGCTGCTGCGCGGGGAGCCGGAGCGGGCGCTGGAACTGCTGGCGGGGGTGAGTTCGGCGCGGGGCGTGCGGGTGCGGGCCGAGGCGCTGGAGACTTTGGGGAAGTTCGATGAGGCCTTGGCGGCGACCGAGCCGCTGGTGGGTTTGCTGACGCGCGAGACGGCGTCGGCGGCGGAGTTGACCGAGGGCGTGCTCGCGATGCTGGTGCGCGGGCGGATCATGGGGATGCCGCCGGCGGACTTTGGGAAACTCATGGACTTGCTGTCGCACGCGCAGCAAGACCTTGACCGGCTGTATTGGCCGGCGGTGCTGGCGCAGGCGAGGTTGCTGTACGACAAGGACAACGGTCCAGACGCGAACAAGGCGTTGCGGCTGGTCTTGTCGATGAATCCGTCGTGTGCCGCGGCGTGGCGGATGATGGGGGAGTCGGCGGTGAACGGGTTTGCGTTCGATGGGGCGGAGGCGGTGGCGGGTAGGCTTTCGACGATCGGGGGGTTGGTGCGGGGGGCGGGTGAAGGCGATGGGGGCGGGGGCGGGGGTGGGGCCGGGGAGCACGACTTTGCTCGGAAGCAAAGTCGTGGCACGTTCAGTGTGGATGGGGCGTTGATTCTGGCCCGGGCGCGGATGCGGCAGAATGCCCCGGAACTTGCCGAGGAGGCGCTTGCGCCGGTGCTGGCGCAGTTTCCCAAGCACCGTGGGGCGCTGGCACTGCGGGCGGCGGTGCAGGCGCAGATGTTTGACTATGCCGGGACCGATGAGCGGCTGAAGGCGTTCGATGCGCTGTGGGCCGCGCCGGTTTCGGATACGGCGGGCCCGACCGAAGCACTCATCGCGGTGGGGTCGGCGCTCGCCGAGGCTCGGCAGTACGACAAGGCGGCGGAGTACCTTTCAAAGGCTGCGGCGCGGAACACCAAGGTGCCCGAGGCGCTGATCGAACTGGGTCTGTTGTATGTGCAGTCCGGGAAGGATTTGCCGGCGAAGGACGCGCTGAAGGCGGCGGTGAAACTCGACCCGTTCAACACGCGGGCGACTAACAGCCTGACGCTGATCGAGGAACTCGCGACGTATGTGACGTTCGAGAGCCCGAACTTCATTGTGCGGTGCAAGCCGGGGGTCGATGAAGTGGTGGCGAAGGAACTGATCCCGCCGCTGGAGCGGATCCACAGCGTGGTGTGCGCGGCGTTCGAGCACACGCCGGCGCAGCGCACGGTCATCGAACTGATGCCCGACCACGAGTGGTTCGCGGTGCGGATCACGGGGATGCCGGGGATCCACACGATCGCGGCGAGCACGGGGCCGATCATCGCGATGGAGGCGCCGCGCGACGGGCGCGGGCACTACGGCGTGTACGACTGGGAGCGCGTGGTGCGCCACGAGTTCACGCACACGGTGAACCTGTCGCAGACGGGGTACCGGTTGCCGCACTGGTTCACGGAAGCGGCGGCGGTGAGCATGGAGTTCGGGCCGTACGACTTCCCGACGTGCCAACTGCTGGTGAACGCCCTGAGCACCGACACGCTGTTTGACCTGCGGGAGATCAACGAGGCGTTCGTGCGGCCGAAGAAGCCGACGGACCGTCAGCAGGCGTACATGCAGGGCAACTGGATGTACCGGTACATCAGCGAGACGTGGGGCAAGAGCGCGCCGGTACGGCTGCTGGAGCGGTTTTCGACGGGTGAGCGTGAGGACAAGGCGTTCCCCGCCGTGCTGGGCGTGAACACCGAGACGTTCATGATGAACTTCCGCGTGTGGGCGAAGAAGGACGCGGAATCGTGGGGGATGCTGCCGGAACCGAGCCTGGATTCGCTGCGGCTCGGGTGGATGCTGGGCGAGGCGGCGGAGCGGGAGGGGCTCTCGACGCGTTTGATGCAGGTGTCACGCGACGCGGCGACGCTGATCGCGGGGCACGCGCGGGTGGAAACGCCGGAGGAGGAACTCGGGGTGGAACTCGCGCCGGTGCTGCCGTTCATGGCGACGCAGTGGCTGGAGAAGCACCCGGGGCATCCGGACCTGCTCGAGTTGTCGTTGACCGACGCGATGAACGCGGCGGGGAACGAGACGACGCCGGAGGTGATCGCGATCCTGGAGAAGTACGCCGTGGCGCGGCCGGTGGACCCGAAGCCGCACCGGCTCTTGGCGAAGCACTATCTGGATGCGACGGACGACGCGGAGAAGGCCAAGGCGATCCCGCACCTTGAATACCTGGACATCCGCGAGCAGTACTCGCCGGTGTACGCGGCGGCGCTGGCGAAGTTGTACGCGGCGGGGGGCGATCTGGACTTGGCGTGGAAGAAGGTCGAGCGGGCCACGCAGATCAGCGGGTACGACCCCGCGCTGCGGGAACAGGCGGCGACGATCGCGCTGCGCCGGAAGGATTACGCGAACGCCGAGCGGCATATTGCGGCGCTGGCGGTGCTTGAGCCGAACCAGCCGGTGCACGCGAAGAGGTTGGAGGCGGTGCGGAAGATGGCGGCGGGGGGGTAAGGGGCGCTGGGCCGTGCGCGTTGCGCTTTGCGCCTGCGTGGGGAGTGGCGTGCCGGCTTTGAGTTGGTGTGGTTTGGACGGGTTCGCCCGCCCGTTTCACGGGCGGTTTCGTTCGACCGGCGTTCACCAGCGGCTGCGCCGCTGGCAACCATCGATGGCCCGCTTTGCGGGCCTGACGGCGTGGCGAGACGCGGGCCGCGGCGCGAGTTCAAGCCGTATCCGTGTCATGCGGGTTCCGATTGAAGATCGCGCGTGCAGCGGCTCGTGTGGTGGCCCTCGCATGCGCTTCGGGTTCGTTTCAGAACGGCATTGACGAACCCGAAGCGCAAGCGAGGGCCATCGAACAGGGAACAGAAGCGCGTATCTCAAACGGAGTTCGCATCAGGTTCCATCGCTGCTTTGGGACGTGTTCCGGATCGGCCCGGCCTCGAAGACGGGGTGGTCGGGCCTGGCGTTGTGCAGCGCCCGGTAGCGCTGCTTGAAGAACTCGGGGTCCTTGCGGTACTCGCGGATGGTGGACCAGGCGTAGGGGCGGCCGCACTCGGGGCACGTGGCGTTGTCGGGGAGGCCGGTGAGGGAGTAGCCGCAGTGGATGCAGAACATATCGGTGCGGGCGTGGACGATGCGTTTCATCTTGAAGCCGAAGAGCGAGAGGCCCGCGCCGGCGAGCAGGACGAGCAGTTTTACCTCGGCGGTCCAGATAGCGACGCCGAGGCGGCCAGCAGTGAAGGTGAGGACGGCGGCGGCGATGATCAGTGCCACGCCCACGATGACCGCGGCCCACCACCAGCCGAGGTGACGCGCGACGTCGGCGGGCCCGGGGGTCCACCATTTTTCCGGCGTGCCGTCGTGCTCGATCATCGGGGGGAGGTCGGCGGCGGAGCCGAAGATGGAGTGCGGGACGACGTCGATGAGGTGGTCGGTGGGCGTTGAGGGGGGTGGGGATGAGGCGTCGGGCATTGGGGGGAAGTGGTCGGGTGGTCGGGTGGTGGGGCACGACTTTGCTGCGGACAGCAAAGTCGTGGCACGCGTGCGAGTTGTGGTACGCGCGAGCCGCGGCGGTGATCGGCGTCGGGCATTACATTACCCGCGTTGCACCGCGATCACGCATTCTTGATATCAGGACACCACCATGAATCTCCCCGTCACCACCACCTTCACCATCGAGGGCTACCGCATCGTTCGCTACCACGGCGTGGTCCGGGGGCTCATCGTCCGCGCCCCCACGATCGCGCAGGGCGTCGTCGGCGGGTTGAAATCGATCATCGGCGGGCGCATCGGGGCCTACACCGAGATGTGCGAGCAGACGCGCCAGCAGGCGTACGAACTGATGATCGACCACGCCAAGGCCGTTGGGGCCAACGCCGTGGTGGGCTTCCGGTATGACGCCTCGGAAATCGGCGGTGCAGCGAAGGCGAGCGAGGTGCTGTGCTACGGGACGGCGGTGACGATTGAGTTGATTGCGGGGTGAGGCAATCGAGTTGGTGCTGTTTGCGTTGTTGATTGAACGGGTTGGCCGCGAGGGGTCTGATCGTTGTGAAGATGAGCACCGGCTGGAAGCCGGTGCCACCTGCCGGGGGGGGTCAGCCGAAGGTGATGCCTTGGGCGAGGGGGAGGTCGGTGCCGAAGTTGATGGTGTTGGTTTGGCGGCGCATGTAGGCCTTCCAGGAGTCGGAGCCGGATTCGCGGCCGCCGCCGGTTTCTTTCTCGCCGCCGAAGGCACCGCCGATCTCGGCGCCGCTGGTGCCGAGGTTGACGTTGGCGATGCCGCAGTCGCTGCCGGCGTGGCTGAGGAAACGCTCTGCCGTGCGCATGGAGTCCGTGAAGACGGCGCTGGAGAGGCCCTGGGGAACGTCGTTGTGGGCTTCGAGGGCTTGTTCGAAGGTGTCGAACTCGAAGACGTAGAGGATGGGGGCGAAGGTTTCTTCCTTGGTGATCTGGGGGAACTTGCCCTTGGGGACTTTGATGATGGTGGGTTCGACGAAGTGGCCGGGGTCGTGGGTGAAGCGTTCGATGCCGGGGACGCCGCCGGTGAGGACGGTGCAGCCCTCTTCGACGGCCTTCTGGATGGCGGCGCGCATCTGCTGGACACTGGTGTCGTTGATGAGGGGGCCCATGAGGGTGCCCTCGGCCATGGGGTCGCCGATGCGGACGGTTTTGTACGCGGCGAGGACGCGGGGGAGGAGTTTGTCCGCCGTGCCGCCGACGCACAGGAGACGGCGGGTGGTGGTGCAGCGCTGGCCGGCGGTGCCGACGGCGCCGAAAACGACGGCCCGCATCGTAAGGTCCATATCGGCGTCGGGCATGACGATGATGGCGTTGTTGCCGCCGAGTTCAAGAAGCACGCGGCCCAGGCGGCGGGCGACGACCTCGCCCACGCGCCGGCCCATGCGGCACGAACCCGTGGCGCTGACCAGTGGCACGCGGTGATCGTTGACAATGTATTCCGCGACTTCGGCATCGGCACCGATGACCAGCGGGAAGAGGTCTTCGGGCTTGACGCCGTTGGTGGGCTTCCACAGGTCTTGCGAGCGCATGACGTCGTGGGCGACCTTGGTGCCCGCGACGGCGATGAGCGGGGTCATCAGGCTGGGCTTCCAGAGCACCGAATCGCCGCAGACCGCGGCGAGCATGGCGTTCCAGGCCCAGACGGCGATGGGGAAGTTGAAGGCGGTGATGACGCCGACGGTGCCGAGCGGGTGCCACTGCTCCATCATGCGGTGCTTGGGCCGCTCGCTGGGCATGGTGAGCCCGTAGCACTGGCGGGAGAGGCCGACGGCGAAATCGGCGATATCGACGCACTCCTGCACTTCGCCCTTGCCCTCGGCGAAGATCTTGCCCATCTCGAGGGTGACCAGAGCGCCGAGGTCATCGAGGTGTTCGCGGAAGGCGTTGCCGATGCGTCGGACGATCTCGCCGCGCTTGGGCGCAGGGACCATGGCCCACTGCTTCTGAGCGACGGCGGCGCGGGTGAGTGCGGCGTCGGCGTCGGCGCGGGAGTGGAGTTTGTAGCCAGCAAGGATGCGCCCGGTGGCGGGGTTCCATGACCAGGCGATGGTGGGGTCGCTCGGGGGGAGTTGTGCGGGGGCCAGGCCGGCGGGGGCTGGGACGACGCGCGGGTCATCGAGCACGCCGAGGCGCTTGAGGACGGCTTGGGCGAACTCGGGGGAGGAAGAGCGGGCGGGGGCGGTGGACATAGGAAGGGATGGTAGGAGATTGGGGAAGGGGTGGTTGAGGGCGAAAAAGTGGCGAAGTGGTCGAGTGGTCGAGTTGATTGGGCATGTGTTGAGGTGCCAACATCAACATGCGTGAGGGCTCGCTGTGGCATGAGCCAGTCGGGGCGAGCGTGTGAAGTGTCGCCCTTTCAGGGCTCTGCTGCAGGGGCATCGGCTTCCGTGGGTTCCGCTCGAAGACTCGCTTCACCCACGGCAACGGACTCTCGGCCTTCCAGGCCTGGGATTGCCGTGCCGCAGAGGTTGGTGTCAAGTTGCTGCGTTGGTTCACTAGGCCGCGCGGCGGGATTGGGATTGGTGGTGGTGTGCGATTGGATCGGCGAAGAGGCCCTCGATGAGTGTGGCGGTGGTGCGGTGGTGGCGGAGGCCGAGGGTGTCGATGAGGGCGGTGGGGGATTCGATGGCGAGGGTGTGCATCGCAGACGGGATGGGGCCCAACTGCCAGAGAATGACGGCGGTATCGATGGCGGCGTCGAGGTCGGCGGTGGTGCGCCGGACGATGACGCCGCGGGAGGTTGGGACGCTCGCTTCGGACGCGAAGGCGACCGACTCGGCCAGCGTCCGTTGCTGACCGAGCCATTCCAAGGCGCGTTCGACGGCGTGGACGACGCGTGCCGTGAGGCCGTCGGGCAGGAAGTCCGTTCCTGTGTTCGCGATGTTCCCTCCGCCCCCCGGCATCCCATTCCGCCCGCCCGGCATGGTTTGGATTTGCGTGATGAGCGATTGCAGGCCGGCGACGGCGCACGCGGTGGCGGCGAGGGTGCCCAGGGCACCGTCTTTGGATTGCAGCGCCAGAAGACGCTCGGCGAGTTCGGCGGCGGGCGGTTCCGGTCGCCACGTCAGTTCGGTGAGGCGCTTGAGGGCCAGACCGAGGGCCGCGGGGGCGAGGGCGCCTTGCTCCGAAAGGCGCACCCGCACCGCCAGCGGCACCGGGCGGGTGTTCATCAGGACTTCATTGAGGAGGCGATCGAACTCCTCATTGGCGACGAGACGGGCGACTCGGAATGGGCTGAGCATGTGGACCTCCGTGGGACGCTCGCTTGGGCCTTGATACCCCCCCCGGAAGGGTGCAGGGGTGGTCGAAGTCCGACCAAAGACCGGCCGTGTGTTCTGATTGGTCTTTGTTCACTTGGATTATGTTCGGTAAACGTGGCCATGTCAACCCACATTTTCGGATTTCGTTTGGAAATTTTGCCCAGAATGAACCGGAGGGTCCGAGAAGTGGTATCTTTGCTCCCGATTCCCCTAATCAGTGGGGACGGGGGGCGTCGGTCGCGCTTCGGGCCGGTGCTTCCGTGAGATTGTCCCCCGACGCGCGTCATCCACCCGGAGTTTTCCATGTCCCAGATGTCCAGCGGCGATTTCATTTACGAAGAGCCCAAGGCCAAGAGCAACACGCTGGGGCTGGTGGGGTTCATTTTGGCGTTTTGCGTTTCGCCGATCGGGCTGCTGTTGAGTTTGATCGGGCTGACGAAGTCGCCGCGGGGGTTTGCCATCGCCGGGGTGATCGTCGGGCTGGTCGGGACGGCGATTTGGGCGGTGGTGGGGTATGGGTTCTACATCGCGGGGACGGCGGCGATCCAGGCCAAGAAGTCGGCCGATGCGCTGACGGCGGTGCAGGTGGCTCTGGAGTCGTCCAAGACCCCGGCGGGTGAGTACCCCGCCGACCTGACGGGGATCTCGGGCAACAGCGATGCGTACGGCAACGCGTTCGACTACGAGCGAGCCCCCGATACCAAGGGCTATCTGCTGACCTGTAAGGGCAAGGACGGCCAGCGCGGCACGGCGGACGATGTCAGCACCATGCAGGGCATGCCCGGCGATCTCAATGTCGTTCTCGCCTCGTTCGGTGCAGGCGGAGAGTTTTTCGGCGGCGCGGGCAACGGGCAGGCGGGGCAGGCGCTCCAGTTGGCCAGTCACATGATGCTGCTCACCGTCGCCCTCCAGAACGAGCAGAACGCCAACGGGGGGAAACTGCCGGACGCGCTGGAGAAGGTGGCGGGGATGCCGGCGTCGCTGCTGCGTGACCCTTGGGGGACGCCGTACGTGTACACGCTGGAATCCGACGGCAAGGCGTACAGCCTGCGGTCAAACGGGCCCGATAAGGTGGCGGGCACGCAGGACGACATGGACTCGAAGAAGGTGACCGGGAACATGTCGCAGGTGAAGTTCTCTTCCGGCCAATCGAAGCCGTAAGCGGGCCATCGCGGGATCGGCTGTGTCGGCGTGAATGTTCCGCGGGCGCGCTAGAGTTCTGGCATGTCGTGGGCACCGTCTGTGTTGTCGTGCGGGATGGCGGTTCTGGGGGTGGTCGGTGCGCTCAGCGTCAGCCATGCGGGTCCACGGGAGACGTGGCGGGTCCGTGTGCCGGTTTTGATGTATCACCACGTGCAGGAACTATCGGGTGAGCCCGGGGCGGCGTGGGTTCGGTACACGGTTTCGCCGGGGGCGTTCGCGGGGCAATTGGATTGGCTGAAGGCGAACGGGTTTGAAACGGTGACGGCGGAGCGGCTGGTGAGGGCGCTCGAGCCGGGGGATGAGGATGCCGCGGAGGCGTTGCCGCCCAAGCCGGTGGTGCTGACGTTTGATGATGGATGGGCGTGTTGTCACGACACGGTTTTCCCGGCGTTGAAGCAGCGGGGGATGACGGGGACGTTCTTTGTGTACCCGTCGGGGGTTGGTTCGCCGGGGTATGTGTCGTGGGCGCAGTTGCGGGAGATGCGGGATGGGGGGATGGATGTGCAGGCGCACTCGATGACGCACCCGCACCTGCCGACGCTGAGCGAGGCGGATGCTTGGAAGGAGATCGAATCGTGCCGGGAGGTGATGGGGGAGAAGATGGGGGAGACGCCGAGCGTGTTTGCGTACCCGTTTGGGGAGTATTCCGAGGCGGTGCTGCGTGCGGTGGAGCGGGCGGGGTATACGGGTGCGTTCAGCACGGACGTGGGGACGGAGCATTCGGCGGGGGAGGTTTTTCGGTTGAAGCGGGTGATTGTGACGTATCCGGATGATGTCTCGGTGTTTGCGAGGGTGGTTGGTGGGGGTGGGTGAGCGTTGTGAACGGGATTGCGCACCGAGGACGTGATGTGCGCGAGAATCAGATTGTGCGGGTTGCTTGATTGGGGCGTGTCTGTAGACTTTGTTGGAAGCAGCGCACAGGCTGCCCGTTCAACACTTGGAACCGATCCATGCCAACTGCCCCGGCCAAGTCCCGCTCATCAGTAACCTTCCTGATTGCGTTCTTCGGGCTCGCGGTGTGGTTCGCGGCACAAGTGGCTCCCGCCGCCCCGATCGTGTCCGCGCCGGACGCCAATGGGTTCAGGTGGTGTACGGTGGGCGACCCGGGGAATGCTGGGTATCCACGTTCGACGGCCAACACCACTGGCATCGACCGAGACCGAATCGGCAGGGGGTCGGTGCCGTACACCTTCAAGATCGCCCAGACTGAAATCTCCACCGAGCAGTGGCTGGAGTTCATGAACACCTTCGCGCCGCGACCGCTTCCGCCGGAGGTGCAGGGCCTGCCGGGCTACCTCACGGATTTCTACGGCGGCCCGTTCTGGTGGGGTGCTGGGACCGTCGAATCGAACGGTCAGAACCGCACCGCCAGGTACGCACTCAGAACCGACACGCCTGTCGCACGCCAAATCCCCGTGTGGGGTGTCTCGTGGCGGATGGCCGCGCTCTATTGCAACTGGCTGCACAACGACAAAAGTTCGGATTGGAGCGCGTTGCTTTCGGGGGCCTACGACACGTCAACTTGGGGGCTCATTCCCGGCACGCCGTTCGCGACGGATTCCATCGAGATCATGCCGGGTGCGAAGTACTGGATTCCCACGCTCGATGAATGGGCCAAGGCCGCGTACTACGACCCTGATCGATTCGGGCCGGGGCAGGGCGGGTGGTGGGATCGGCCCAACGCGACGAATGATCTCCCGACCCCTGGGTTTCCGGGGACGCCGGGCGCAGAGACGAGTACCGGAATCCCTCTTATTCCGTTCATCGGGTCGCCTGTGGCCGACATCCCGTTAGGAGCCTATCCGAGCACTATGTCGCCGTGGGGATTGCTCGATACGATCGGTGGTACCGAAGAAATGGTCTCCGAGCGGGTGGATACGAACCCAAACCAGCAGTTCTCTTTGATCACGATCGGCGCTTCTGCGGGATTGTCTACGGATGATCCCCAATACGCGGCATTTCAACTTGAAATCGCCACCCGGGCCTTTGCCGGCGGGACAACGAACTTCCGCTCGGGTGAGTCTTTCTCTGGCCTCCGCATCGCCTCCATACCAAGCCCCAGTGTGCTTTGTGGCATGCTCTTGGTCATGTCAACAACCCTCGGTCGAAACAGGAGTGCCAAAGAATGAGCCGAATCAGCGTTGCGTTCGCCCGCCGGGCGTAGTGATCACGGCATGCTCGCATTGCTCACCGCGCCTCTGGCAAGGATCGGTCGCCCTCCAGGCGAAAACTCTTCGCGTTGTTGCCCGACAACGTGCTTTTGCCCTTCAAGCAGGAAGGATGGGTGATACGGGTTGGGCTATCCTGCTTGCTCGCATGAACCACGGGCCGAGTGTCATCACGATCGGGAACTTTGATGGGGTGCATCTGGGGCACGCGGCATTGATTCGTTGCGCGAAGGGGATGGCTGGAGGGGACGAAGAAGATGCACACCGGCTGGAAGCCGGTGCCACCAGGAATGGTGCCACCAGGAATGAGGGCACCAAGCGTGCGCGGGTGGTGGCGCTGGCGTTTGATCCTCATCCGGCGGCGGCGCTGGTGCCGGGGTCGGCGCCGGCGGTGATCACGCCGTTTGGGGATCGGCGGGAGTTGCTGTTGCGGGCTGGGGCGGACGAGGTGAAGCGGCTGGTGCCGACGCCGGAGTTGTTGTCGCTTTCGCCGCGGGCGTTTTTGGACCGGGTGGTGCAGGAGTGGGGTGCGGTGGGCATCGTCGAGGGGCACGACTTTCACTTTGGGAAGGGAAGAGCTGGGACACCGGACGTGCTGTCGGCGTATGCGCGGGAGCGGGGGTTGAGGCTCGCGATCGTTGATCCGGTGATGGTGGACCTGTGCGACCAGACTTTGGTGCGGGCTTCGAGCACGGTGGTGCGGTGGCTGCTGGAAATGGGGCGTGTGACCGATGCGCACCGCGTGCTGGGGCGGGCGTACGGCGTGAGCGGCACCGTGGTGCGGAACGATCAGCGGGGGCGGACGATTGGGTTTCCCACGGCGAACCTTGATCCTGCTTCGCTCGGCGGGGCCATGCTTCCGTGTGATGGTGTCTATGCGGCGGAGGCGTGGTTGCCGGGGGAGACGGTTTCGCGTGCGGCGGCGGTGCATGTGGGACCTCGGCCGACGTTCGGGGCGATGCGGCGTGTTGTTGAGGTGCATGTGATCGGGTGGGAGGGGCCTTTGCGCGCTGAGGATGAGTATGGATGGCGGTTGCGCATTGGGTTCTTGGCTTCGCTGCGCGAGCCGATGCGGTTTGATGGGATTGAGGGGATTCGGGGGCAGTTGGGTAGGGATGTTGAGAGGGCGGCGGGGGTGTTTGAGTCGTACAGGGTGGAGCGGGGCGCTGTCGGGGTGTGACGCAGGGGACCCGTGCCACTGCTGGATCGGTCCGCCGAGACAGCAGTGCCGAATGTCGGAGATTCACCTGCGCTCGGCACTGATGTCGGCCTGAAGACAGGCCGCCATCAGTGGCACGGCGCTTGGATGACCCGGAGTGGCAGCCGTGCGTTGCGTCGGTTGCCGCGGTTCAACCCGCGTATCCTTGCGACCCGTCCGAGATCGCCGCATTGAACATAAACGTGAGCACACCACCGATGAACCCGACCGCCACCGCTGCGCCGACGATGCCCTCCGCGTGGTTGTCGACTCGGACATTGGACGAGATCGCCGCGGGGCTCAGGGGGTTGAAGCGGGTGGCGGTGTTGACGCATGCTCGGCCGGACGGGGACGCCGTGGGGTCGACGCTGGGGGTGGCGCGGACGCTGCGGCGGATCGGGGTGGAGGCTTGGCCGGTGTACTTGGGGCTGTGGAGCAAGCGGTTTGATGCGGTGGTGGGGAAGACGCCGGTGGTGCATGAGCACAAGCATGTGTTCAAGGAATCGCCGCTGGTGGACATGGAGAACGTGCTGGTTTTGGACACGGGGTCTTGGAGTCAGTTGGCGGACGCGAAGGCTTGGTTGGAGCTGCGGGTGGGGAACACGGTGGTGGTCGATCACCATGCGCACGGCGATGTGACGGTGTCGGCGGCGCGGTATGTGGACACCAAGGCGGCGGCGGTGTGCGAGATCTGTGCCGGGTTGTGTGTGCGGTTGTTGGGGGTTTCGTCGGCGGCGCAGTTGCCGCAGGAGGTTGCGGAGCCGCTGATGCTGGGGCTGGCGACGGACACGGGGTGGTTCAAGCACAGCAGCACGACGGCGGGGGTGCTGCGGTTGGCGGGCGATCTTGTCGAAGCGGGGGCGCGGCACAACTGGTTGTTCCAGGCGGTGGAGCAGAACGACGAGCCTTCGCGGCTGAGGTTGCTTTCGCGGGCGATGGGGTCGCTCGAACTGCTGGCCAACAACGTCGTGGCGATGGTGGTGGTGACGCAGCGCGACCTGGCCGAGACGGGCGGGACGATGGACGATGCGGGGGGGCTGACGGACTTGCCGCAGTGCGTGGGGAGCGTGCGGGTGGCAGTTTCGATTGTGGAGGCCGAGAGCGGGCTGACGAAGGTGAGTTTCCGGAGCAAGGCCGGGGGGGCAAGTGTTGATGGGGGCCCGGCGCTTCTGGATGTGGACGTGAACAAGTTGGCGCAGACGCTCGGTGGCGGCGGTCATCGGCACGCGGCGGGGGCGAAGATGCATGTGCCGTTGGCGGAGGCGATCGTGAAGGTGCGCGAGGCGGTGCTGAGGGCGGTGTCGTGAAGCGCGGCGGAGGTGGACCGGGGGGAGGGGGAGAGGATGCGGACCGGGCGAACCGGGAGCGGATTCGGGAACTCACGAAGAAGGCTCCGCCGCGGCGGAACCCGGTGCCGGCGCACTTTGAGCGGCCCCCGCTGCGGGTGTTCACGACGACACTTTGGGAATACCCGAGTCAGCACTATGGGCCGGGTGGCGCGGTGCAGGGCGATCCGAACTATGTGGGGGCGACGCCGAGCTGGGTGATCTGGCAGCTGCTGCAGCGGTACACGAAGGAAAAGGACCTGGTGGTCGATCCGATGTGCGGCAGCGGGACGACGCTGGACGTCGCGCGGGATCTGGGACGGCGGGGATTGGGGTACGACCTCGCGCCTTCGCGGCCGGACATTTTCCGGGCCGATGCGCGGAAGATCCCGCTGGAAGATGGGAAGGCGGACTTTGTGTTTGTTGATCCGCCGTATTCGACGCACGTGGATTATTCGGATGATCCGAGGTGCATCGGGAAGTTGTCGGCGGGCGGGGATGACGGCGGGCGGGCGTACTACGAATCGATGGCGCTGGTGATCGGGGAGATGTGGCGCGTGCTGAGGGTGGGCGGACACGCGGGGCTTTATGTGAGCGATTCGTTCGAGAAGGCTCGGGCGAAGGGGGGGAACACGGGGTTCATGCCGATCGGGTTTGAACTGTTCTCGATCTTGCGGGAGCGGTTCGAGCCGGTGGATGTGATCTGCGTGGTGCGGCAGAACGCGAAACTGGCGCAGGGGAACTGGCACAAGGCGGCGGAAGAGGGAAACTTCTTTCTGCGGGGGTTTAACTATTTGTTTGTGATGAGGAAGGGGAAGGCATCGGGGAGTGGGCACTAGGCATCAGGGTTCGGAGCGGGGCATGCGGGGCGACGTCCCACAGCCCGGTTCCAAGGATGATGGGCATGACACTGAGAGAAGGCTCGTGAGTCCAGCACGCTCTTCTGGTCAGAGCGGGGCGTCGGACGGGTTTCTGCCCAACCCGTCCCGCGTGTTCATTGATCCGCGCAAGATCGTTGACTATGTCCTCAGCACGGACCATGCGCGGGGTCGCCACAAGGCCCGTGTGTTCTCGGGCGTGCTTGGACTTGGGCCGAAAGACGCGGGCGCTTTGATCACGGCGATCCGCGTCGCCGCCGAATCCACACCGGCGGTGGCGACCGACAAGGATGAGTTCGGGCAGCGGTACCTGCTAGACTTCACCATGAACCACGCGGGCAGGTCCGCGATGGTTCGCACCTGCTGGATCGTTCTCGTTGGCGAGGACTTCGCACGGTTGACCAGTTGCTATGTGCTGTAGGCCAATGGAAAGCCACTCCGCTCATCCAAGACTTCTCGATGTCGTGGCGCTGACCAGCGATCTGCCGTCGCATGATTTGCGGCGGGGTCAGGTCGGAACGGTGGTCGAGGTGCTGGGGCAGGACCACTTTGAGGTTGAGTTTGCGGACGATGAGGGCCGCGCGTATGCCAGCGTGGCGGTTCCCGCGTCGCGGCTTATGGCACTTCGATACCGCCCTACGAAGGCGGCGTAGGTTCGGGCGGATTGCGCCGGGCCGTCACTCCCCCACGCCGTCCTCATCGAGGCCGCTGGTCTTCATGACTTCGCGCATGACGAGTGTGGCGTAGGCGCCGCTGGGGAGGTCGAAGGCGCAGCGGACGTATTCGCCGTGCTCGTCGGAGCCGCCTTCAACCAGCGGGTCTTTTAGGGGGACGCGGAGGGGGCGGCGTCCGCCGGAGGCGAGGCCGTAGCGGCGGTGGAAGTTCTCGATGTTCTTGATGTTGACGCCGCTGGATTCGAGCACGCGGCGTTCGATGTCGCCGGTCTGGCCCGCGGCCTCGGTCATGCGGTGGCCCCAGATGGGGCCGCTGGGGCTGATCTCGAGTGAGGAAAGCCGCCCGGGGAGTTCGTCCTTCAAGAGTTCCTCGGCGGTGATGCGGAAGACCGCGCCGCCGATGTGCCGGTAGGCGAGGTCGCCTTCGATGAGGTTTGTGAGGAGGTTGTTCTCGATACGCCACGCGAGCACCTGGTTGAAGAGGTGGCTCTGGAAGGCGTTGACCCAGAACTGTCGCTGGCGGAAGTGGATGGACTCGACGACCTTGCGCGGCGGCATGCCCTTCAAGAGTGCCTTGCACGCCTGGCGCTCGGTGTGCTGGTCGCCGGTGAAATGCTGCACGGCGTGCTGGAAGTGACCCTTGGAATACCCCAGCCGCGCTTCGGCGTTGAATGTGGGGTAGTTCGGGTCAGGCCCGAGCAGGATGTCGAGCATGCCCTGTTCATCGCTGAGCAGCAGGGCGCGGCCGAGTTTGTGGTTGTTGAGGCGGTTGCCGAAGCGTTGTTCGCCGAAGAAGTTGGGCACGCCGTGGGTTTCGAGGTGGCGGAGCACCTTCTCGGCGTTGATGGCATCAACGGCGCGTACGTTGCGGATCTTGATGGAGAAGCGGTTGCCCTTGAGGTGGCCGGTGCGGAGTTTGTTCGTGTGGACGTCGGCCCAGAGGACGCTGAGTTTGTCGTGGCGGAGGCTGGGGAAGTCCTCGGGCTTCTTGCCGGGGACGTGGATGCTGACGACCTGGCGCGTGACGGCCTTGCGGTCTTTCAGGCCGGCGTAGCCAATCGCACGGTCTTCGACGCTGAAATGGTCGGCGACGATCTGCAGGGCCTGGGTGGTCGAGAGGTCTTTCTTCTCGATGAGCAGGTAGATGTGCTCGCCCTGGCCGCAGGGGTCGTAGAGGGGGATCTCTTCGACGAGGAAGTCTTCGTGGCGTTGTTTGATGAGGCCGCCGAGGCCGGGGATGGTGGGCGTGGCGAAGGGGACTTCGGCGAGGGAGATGCTGTTGCTGGCGGCGGGGGTGAAGGTTCCGGGGGCGGTTCCGGCGGGGGTTGTGTTGGTTGGGGTGGTGGTCATGGTGGGGGTGTGGTTGGGGGGTGGCAGAAGGGAAGCATAGGGAGGTGTGCCCCGTGAGGATGCCACGAAAACACGGCCCCTCACATCAAGTGGGGGTGCGGCAGGGCTGTTTTCGAGCAATCGCCTGGCGAGGCGGTCAACGCACTCCGTTGCCGTGCGCGGCGATCACGGGAGTCGCTGGTTCAGCAGGACACTGATGTGGTCGGAGGTGAAGTTCCCAACGGCGATGTCTGTGAGACCATCGGAGTCAAAGTCGCCAAGGGCCAGGCTGCTGGGGCTGTTCCCCGCGGCGTAGTTGGTCGGGGCCTTGAATGCACCCTTGCCGGTGTTCAGCAATACACTGACGTTGTCGCTCTCGCTGTTTGCGATGGCCATGTCGAGGTCGCCGTCGCCGTCGACGTCGCTCAAGGACACACATACAGGGCCGATGGCTGCGGCGTAGCTCAGCGGGGCACCGAAGATACCGCCGCCGTTGTTTTGGAGCACCCTGACGCGGTTGCCGCTGAAGTTCGCAACGGCCAAATCAAGGTCGCCGTCGGCGTCGAGGTCGCCCAAAGACACACTGGTCGCGCTGCCGCCCGAGGCGTAGTTGACCCGAGCAGAAAATGCACCGTTGCCGGTGTTAAGGAGCACGCTGACGTTGTTACCGAAAAAGTTCGCAACGGCCATGTCGATGTCGCCGTCGGTATCAACATCGCCGAGCGACACGCTCGTCGGGCCGCTGGCCGCCAGGTAGTTGACCCGAGCCGCGAAAGTGCCGTTGCCGGCATTTAGCAGCACACTGACGTTGCTGCTGAAGTAGTTCGCGACGGCTATATCGAGGTCGCCGTCGGCGTCGAGATCACCCAGCGACACGCTGATCGGTTGATCGCCCGCGGCGTAGTCGACCCGGTCCGCGAAAGTGCCGTTACCCGCGTTCAGCAGCACGCTGACGTTGTTGCTGGAACGGTTCGCGACAGCCATATCGATTTGGCCGTCAGCGTCGAGATCACCCAGCGACACACTGATCGGCCCGTCACCCGCAGCATAGTTGACCGGGTCCGCAAAGATGCCGTTGCCGACGTTCAACAGGACGCTGACATTGCCGCTCCCCTTGTTTGCGACGGCCAGATCGGGGTCGCCGTCGGCGTCGAGGTCGCCTACGGACACACTGCCGGGGCCGGTGCCTGCGGCGCAGTTGGTCGGGGCCGCGAAGATTCCGCTGCCGGTGTTCCGCAGCACGGTGACGTTGTCGTTGAACCTGTTCGCGACGGCCATGTCGAGGTCGCCATCGGCGTCGAGGTCCCCCACTGAAACACTGCTCGGCCCGTCTCCCGCGACGACATCGATCGCGGTTGCGAAGGAGCCGCCACCGGTGTTCAACAGTACGCTGACGCTGTATCGGCCCGCATTCGCGACGGCCATGTCGAGGTCGCCGTCGGCGTCGAAGTCGCCGAGGGAGATGCTGGCTGGGAGTGAGCCCGCGGCGAAGTTGACCGGGGCCGCGAAGGTGCCGTTACCAACGTTCCGAAGGACGCTGACATTGTCGCTCGCGCTGTTCGCGACGGCCATATCGAGGTCGCCGTCGGCGTCCAGGTCACCGAGGGACACGCCTTTGGGGCTAGCGCCTGAGACGTAGTTGACCGGGGCCGCAAACGAGCCGTTGCCGGTGTTCCGAAGGACGCTCACGTTGCCGCTTCCGCTGTTGACGATCGCGAGGTCCAAGTCGCCGTCAGCGTCGAGATCGCCCAAGGACACGCCGCGTGGGTATGTGCCCACGGCATACTTGACCGGAGATGCGAAAGCGCCTTCGCCGGTGTTTAGCAGCACGCTCACGTTGCCGCTCAGGTTCCCGCTCTCGTCATTCGCGACGGCCATGTCAATGTCGCCGTCGGCATCGAGGTCGCCCAGCGACACACTAATCGGGCCGTCGCCAGCCGCATAGTCGATACGGGTCCCGAAAGCGCCGATACCGTTGTTGAGCAGGACACCGACGGTGTCGCTGAAGGCGTTTGCGACGGCCATGTCCATGTCACCGTCGGCATCGAGGTCGCCGACGGACACGCTGTACGGGCCAAAGCCCGCGTCGTAACTGACACTGGCTGCAAAGAAACCATCGCCGGTGCTCAGCAGCACGCTGACGTTGTTGCTATCGAAGTTCGCGACGGCCATGTCGATGTCGCCGTCTGCGTCGAGATCGCCCGTTGACACGCTGATCGGGCTCGTGCCCGTGTCAAACTGCTGAGCGGGGAACAGCGGCCCTTTGCTAGCGGAGCACGCCCGCCCGAAGCGTCCGAGAAACGCCACAAGGTCCGACATGTTGATGCATGGATCGGCCTCGGCGAGGTTCGCCAGCGGTCGGTAGTTGGCGTCGCCCGGGCAGGTGCCGAAGGCGGGGAGGAAGCGGATGAGGTCAACGGTGTCGCGCACGCCGTCGGCGTTGAGGTCGCCAAGGCAGGGTGTAGGGACTGCTTGCGTCAAGGTCGGGTCTGCCCGCGTCATGGCTGGATCGACCGCGAGCAGACCGAGGGCGACCGCGAACACCGCACGCAGCACATGGCGGACCTGCATCCGAGCACTCCTGTTGATCGAGAAAAGTGATCCCCGAAGGAGTGTATATCCAAGGGTCGTCTTCGCAAGAAAGAACTTTGGAAAAAGCGGACACCAAACAGGATTGGAGGCCACCTTACGAATACCCATCCCAAACGCACCCGCCGCGGGGCTGCGTACGAGGACCGTCCCCATCACAGGCTTCCGGCCGGTGGCTTTGGATGAGTGTTCCCCGCTGCGTTTGTTGATCTTCCCCATCACCGGCTGGAAGCCGGTGCCACCCGGAGCCGGTTCCACCTGACCGTCTAGGCGTCGCCCTGTGCGCCCGCGAGGACGTGTTCTTCGACATAGATGGGCACCCCCCCGGCGATGCCCAGGGCGATAGCGTCGCTGGGTCTCGAGTCGATCTCGATGAGCGAGTTGTCGGGGCGGAGGACGCGGAGTTTGGCGAAGAAGGTGTGTTCGGCGAGGTCGTTGATGACGATGGATTCGAGTTGGCCGCCGAAGGCCTCGATCAGGTTCGCCAGGAGGTCGTGGGTGAGGGGGCGTTTCATGGCGGCGCCCTGCAGGCGGCGCTTGATGGCTTCGGCCTCGGCGAGGCCGATCAGGATGGGGAACTTGCGCTCGCCCTCGACCTCTTTGAGTTCGATGACCTGCAGGTCCTGCAGTTCGCAGATGAGGATGCGCGAGAGTTCCATGAGGACGGCCATGAACGGATGCTCCTCTGCCCCGCCGGGGGTGGGGGGCTGGCGGGGAGCGCGTGATGGCGCTCCGCCGGGCGCATCGTTCGATGGTGGAGGGGGGGAGTCAAACTCTCGATTTTGAAGCAGCGGCGCGGGGAGGTGGGCCGCTTGGGTTGGGACCCACGGCGGGGGGTCGCGGTGGCCCTCGCTTGCGCTTCGGGTTCGTTTGTGGGCGCGTTACGGGCAGCGGGTGCCGAAGGCGCCTAGGAAGGCGGTGAGGTCGGCGGTGTTGATCTGGCCGTCCTCGTTGATGTCGCCCGGTGCGCCGGGGACGACGGTGGTGCCGAAGGCGCCGAGGAATCGGACGAGGTCGTTGGTGTCGATGGCGCGGTCGGCGTTGAGGTCGGCGGGGCAGGGGAGCGGGGGGACGCCGGCGGTGTTGCGGAGGAAGGTGAGGCGCTGGCTCATGCGTGCGGCGTAGGTGTTGATGGGGATGGGGTTGGGGCCGGAGATGAGGCTGCCGCCGATGAACAGGCCGCGCGTGTCGAAGAGCGCGCCGGAGAACTGCGGGCCGTTGGCGGTGCCGCTATAGCCGCCGTCGACGGCGGAGATGGTGGCGGCGAGTTTGGTGACGCCGTCGGCGGGGTCGGTGATAAAGATCGGGCCGGTGGAGTCGTTGAGTGCGGCGGTTGCCTCGGTGGGCCCGGCGGATTGGTCAAAGGTAAAGAGGAGGTAGTGGCCAGCGAACCCGGGTGGCCCGTTGAAAAAGGCGGTCTGCGAGACGGTGTTGGTGCCGCGGGTGAGGAGGAAGTCGTCGGTGCTGGCCCAGAACCAGCCGATGAAGTTCCCGGCCTGGTTGAGTTCGGGGCCTTTGTCGCGGCCGCGTCCCAGGACGACGAGCGGCTTGCCGACTTCGTTGGAGCGGGTGTAGATGGGGGACCAGAGGGTGAACGAGGGCTGGCCGGCGCTGAGTTGGTAGACGGAGATGTCCTCGTCGACGCCGGCAAGGGTGTAGGCGTATGCGGTTTCGGTGGCGGTGCCGTTCTTGTAGAAGAACGTTCCGCCGCCGGCGTTGCCGATGTGGCTGGCGGTGACGAAGTGGCGCGGGGAGATGGGGACGGCGGTGTAGTTGCCGAAGCGGCCGACGTACTGCGCAACGCCGCCGACGAGTTGGTCGGCGGGGGTGACGGGGATGCGCGGGCCGATGCAGATGACGGCTTCGGCGCTGGGTGCGAGAGCCGAGAGGGAGAGCAGCGCGAGGGCCGCGGCGATGAACCTGGTGGTGGCGGGTTGGCTGTTCACGGTGCTCTCTCTGGGGATGCGTATTCGCCGATGCTCGGGGTGAGGGGGCGAGGGCGCGGGGATTGACAGGTATGTCGGCCCGGCGTGCCGACCCCTCGAACACTACCGCCAACGGCGGGCGCGGCCAGCACCGATGTGGTCGGATGCCGCGGATTCACGTGCTATTTATGGGGTGTTCGGCGTGGGTTCGGCGTTCTCGGGCTTGGATGAGCCGTCCGCCGTGGAATCGGGCTTGGGGTGCTCGTCTGCGGGTTTCGCGGCGTTGTCCGGGTCCGGGGATGGGCCGATGGTGTACTTCGTGGTCGCGACGGCGTCGGCGATGGCGGCGGCGAGTTGCGCGGTGTCCGGCGCTTGGCAGATGACTTCGGTCTTGCCGGTTTCGAAATCTGCCTTGACGGACTTCACGCCGGGGACTTTCCCGATGGCCTCTTCGACATGGACGGCGCACATGGCGCACTCCATGCCGTGGATGTCGAGGGTAATGGTGTGGAGTTGGCCGGTGGTGGGAATGGCAGCGCGCTGTTCCGCCTGCTTCTTCTCGACGATGGGGAGCGCCCACTTCCGCATGGCCAGCATCGTGAGCGGGATGCACACGAGCACTGCGGCGAGGCCCCAGACAAAGCGGCGGCCGGGGCCGTCGGTCTCGGCATGGGTGATCGGGGCGATGCGCTTCCACTCGCTCACGCCGCACCCCCGTGGGTGCCACCGATGACCTTCGGGACTTTGACATAGGGCGGGGCGCTGTCGGGAGCCATCGTCATGAGGACGGATGTCGGGAGTGCTGCGCCGGGGCGGACGGCGTCCTCGTCCATGCGGTTGCAGATGTCGGAGGGGTAAACCATCGGTTCGACGTTGGTGAGGTCGAGTTTTTTCAGTGAGTCCATGTGCCCGAGGACCGCGCCCATTTGAGCGCGGGCGGATTCGAGTTGGTCGTCTGTGAGCGCGAGGCGCGAGAGGGCGGCGACGCGGCGGACGTCATCGAGGGTCAGCGTGTGGGCGGACGGGTCGGACATGGTTGGATGATAGGAGGACGATGTTGGTCGTCGCACCTGTTCAATCCGGGTACACCGCGGAGGCGCGGAGTGCACGGAGGCTGAATCACGTGTCATGGCATCCCTCCGCGCACTCCGCGCCTCCGCGGTGAACCCGTGTAGAAAAGGGATTCAGAGTTGCCGCGTGATGACCGCGTCGGCCATGGATTTCAGCAGGGTTTTCGCGGGTGAATCGGGCAGTGGGGCCAAGCACTTCTTAGCGTCTTCGACGAGGCGTGCGGCGGCGGTCTTCGCGTAGGCGATCGAGCCGGTGGATTCGAGGCGCGGGGCGAGCGTGTGCCGGTGGCCGTTGTCGAAGGCACGCTGGTGGATCAGCCTTGCCGCCTCGATCCGCCCGGCGGCGGGGAGGGCCGCGAGGTGGTGGATCAGCGGAAGGGTCATCTTTTCTTTGTCGAGGTCCTTGCCCAGTGACTTGCCGACGATTTCCTCCTCGCCGATGAGGTCGAGCAGGTCGTCCTGGATCTGGAAGGCGACGCCGATGAGGCGGCCGTACTCTGACATGCGGGCCTGGGTGGCCTCGTCGGCGCCGGCGTGGCGGGCACCGAGTTCGCAGGCCACGGCGATGAGGGCGGCGGTCTTGCGTTCGACGATGTCGTGGTAGGTGCGTTCGGTGAGGGCGAAGTCGCCGCGGTGGTGCAGTTGCAGCATCTCGCCCTCGCAGACGATGCTGGTGACCTCGCCGACGCGCAGGGCGGTCCGCTGCTCATCAAGGGTCGAGCAGAGGTGGAAGGATTTGGAGATGAGGTAGTCGCCCAGCATGACGGCGGCCTCGTTGCCGCGCCAGGCGTTGATGGTCTTCGCGCCGCGCCGGATGTCGGCCTCGTCGAGCACGTCGTCGTGGACCAGGGTGGCGAGGTGGATCATCTCGACCACCGCGCCGACAGTGACATGGGCCTCGGTGACGGCGTCTTCGACGCAGCCGCGCGGGTCGCAGGCCAAGCCCGAGAGGAGCGCAACGGTGGGCCGAAGCATCTTGCCGCGGTACTTCTCGACGTGGCGGACGAGTTCCGCGACGGGGGGCAGGGCGGTGTCGAGTTGGGCGTTGAAGCGCTCGACGACCCGGACGAGCCCACCGGCCAGAATGCCCGGGAGTTCCGGCCCCAACGACAGGCGTCCCGCCTCAAGGACGGGGTTGTTGGGGAGGCCGAGTTCGGCGAGCGAGACCATGCCCGAGTCTAGCGTGTGAAGATCGTAAAAGCAAATGTTTCAGAAAAGATTGAAAACAAATTTGATCAGGGTCAGTGACCCCCGTTTTTGACGCCCTGAAACGATCCGGACGCGGTTCCGAAAAACAGTCATCATGTCGCCCGCCATGTCAAGCACCCCTGAATCACCGAATCCGCCCCCCTTTGGCGGCGGCACGCCGCGGGCGGATGGGCCGGGTCCGCGGCGTTCGGGGCCTTATGTCGATCCCTCGTGTACCGCCGAGGAGCGGACGTACGGGCTTTTCATGCACCTGGTCGGGCTCTTGGCGCTTACGAGCGTTCCGGTGCCGGTGGCGGGGCTGATCGGGACGGCGATCATGTGGAAGATCAAGGGGGATACGTCGCCGTACCTGGATGACCACGGGCGCGACGCGGTGAACTTCCAGTTGAGTTTGCTGCTGTACAGCGTGGTGCTGGCGATCCTGATCATCCCGACGCTGGGGCTTTCGACGGTGGGGCACATTGGGACGGCGGTGCTGTCGCTGGTGGGGTGTATCCGCGGGGCGAAAGCGTCCAACCGCGGAGAGTACTACCGCTACCCGATGACGATCCGGTTTTTGAAGGAAGGGTGAGTGAGGCTGTAGGGGACGGTGTGTAGGGTGCGACAGCGCGCCGGCAAGACTCACACCCCACACCCCATCCCCTATACCCTTCCCCAGTGCCCCTTCTCGAAGCTTCCAATCTGGTGAAGTCGTACTCCGGGCGTCGCGTGGTCGACGGCGTATCGTTCAATGTCGATGCGCGGGAGATCGTGGGGCTGCTGGGGCGGAACGGGGCGGGGAAGACGACGTCGTTCCGGATGACGGTCGGGATGATTGAGGCCGAAGCCGGTGATGTGAAGTTCGCGGGGCGCGACGTGACGTCGCTGCCGATGTACGCGCGGGCGCGGCTGGGGATGGGGTATCTGTCGCAGGAGCCGAGCGTTTTTCAGCGGATGTCGTGCGAACAGAACCTCCTGGCCATCCTTGAGACGCGGCGGCTGTCGAAGCCCGAGCGGTTGGCGCGGTGCAAGGCCCTGCTGGCGCAGTTCGGTCTGACGCACAAGGCGCACGACCAGGCGCGGACCTGTTCGGGCGGCGAGCGGCGGAAACTGGAGATCGCGAGGGCGCTGGTCTCGGAGCCTCGGCTGATTTTGCTGGATGAGCCTTTCAGCGGGGTTGACCCTTTGGCGGTGGAGGATTTGCAGCGGGAGATCAAGCGGCTGACGCAGATGGGGATCGCGGTGCTCATCACGGACCACAACGTGCAGCAGACGTTGCGGGTGTGCGACCGGGCGTACATCATCAACGAGGGAAAGGTGCTGCGGGAGGGGACGCCGCGGGAGTTGATCAATGACCGGCTGGTGCGGGAGAGTTACCTGGGATCGATGTTCAGGGGCGATGAGTTCGATGCGCCGGCGGTGCATCAGGAGGCGGGTGCGCGATGAGACTTGAGGCGCGGGGCTTGGTGTTGTGTGGGCTGGCTGTGGCGGCGTGCGGCGTCGGCTGCGTGGACCGGCGGATCCACATCACGTCCGACCCTTCGGGCGCGGCGGTGATCTTGAATGATGCCGAGGTGGGGGTGACGCCGTGCGAGGTGAACTTCACCTACTTCGGCACCTACGACGTGCGGCTGCACAAGGCGGGGTACGAGCCGCTGGTGACCAAGGCCAAGGCCGATGCGCCGTTCCACGAGTGGCCGGGGGTTGATCTGGCCGCCGCGGCGGTGCCGGTGACGAAGCGGACGCGGATTGATTGGCACTTCACCATGACGCCGGAGGTGGTCGACGATGCGGGGCTGCTGAGCCGGGCGACGGAACTGCGGGGGAGGGCGGTGGAGGGGATGAAGGCGGAGAAGCCTGAGAATGCCCAAGTCAAGGGGGAGTAGGCGCGGGTTGGCCGTTGGTTGTTCACGGCTGCACGCACTCTCCGCCCTCCGGGCGTGCAGAGTGTGCTATCGACGACACCGTCGACCTCGAACAAGTCCTGCTGTTTGTACGTTCGGGCGGTTCCCAGAGCACGACTTTGCTGAGGACAGCAAAGTCCTGGCACGTTCGACCGGCGATCTGGTTAGTGATCCGCGCAGGTGTTCCCGAAGGCGCCGAGGAAGAGTGTGAGGTCCTGCACGTTGACCACGCCGTTTCCATCGAGGTCGCCGCCGGTGCCATTGGGGACGGCGGTGCCGAACTGGGCGAGGAAGATGGTGAGGTCTTGGACGTTCACGACGCCGTCGGCGTTGATGTCGCCGGGGCAGGGGGGGACGGGGACGAGGAGCGAGCCGCGGACGGTGCCGGTGATGGTGAGCGTGCCGAGCGCGGGGTTGGTGGGGTCGATGGGGCCGCTCTGGTTGATCTGTGAGACGATGGAGACGACGCGCGAGGCGGCGGTGATGGTGCCGTTGAGCGTCGTCGCGGCGGGGGGCTGCTGGGAGAGATCACCCAGTCCCGAGCAGGGCACGGGCGGGGTCTGGCCCGAGAGCAGGGTGCAGACGACGCCGGTGGCGAGGTAGTCGTAGGTGCCGGACTGGCTGGAGACGACGCCGGGGATGGAGAACGCGCCGTTGGGGGGCGTGACGGCGGCGGGGCCGAAGGGGACGCCGGGGTTGGTGGCGAAGGTCTTGAAGTTGTTGACGTTGACGGTGAGGCGTCCGAGGAAGCCGAAGGAGACGAGGAGGTTGATGGGCTCGTTGAGGGTGACGTTGTAGTCGTACGCCGTGATGGAGGTGATCGTGTCGACGTCGTTGACATCGACGAGGAAGTAGCCCGAGGCGGGGGAGGAGTCGGTGCCGCACTGGCCCTGGACGCACAGTTGGACGGTAACGGACGACTGGGCCGGGTTGATGGCGACGCTGAACGGCGCGGCGGACGCGGCGGCGGACAGCATGGCGGCGACAACGGAACAGACGACGGTGCGCATGGGGGCCTCTCTCTGGTTCTCTCTCGCCGCGCACGGCGTGTGGCGGCTCTGTGAGCGTACCACGGCGCGGATCGGAATCCATGCCTTCGTACACCGAAAAAGGGGCCGAGAACCTGCGCGGTTCGGGCGTTTCCGACGATCAGGTGCCGAACGGAACCGCCCCCCGGGATCATCGCCGGTGCCTTTCGGAGCGGGGCAGCGGAGGACGATCGCGGGGGGCGGCGTTTTCTGGACCCAGGGGTCGGGGAGAGGCCCGGCCGTGGCCCGGAAGATGGCTGAGGGAGAGGCGTCGGCTGGCGACGTTGCTCACGGTATCGGTTGGGAATGGTGGGGGCTTGAGGGGTTGGTGTGGATCGGGGTGTGGGAGAGGCGGAGGTTGGGGTGCGGGGTTGTCGTGCTGCGAGAAGAGCGGTGGCCCTCGCTCGCGCTTCGGGTTCGTTTCGGCTGTGCTTGCCGCCGCACCGTATCATCGCGGTCATGCCCAGCGTTCTCTCTCTCGCGTGTTCCGCCGTGACCGCATCCCTTGTGCTGCTGTGCGCCGGGTGCGGCATCCTGTCGGGCGGGCGGAGCGACCTTGTGCTCGATGCCCGCACGTCGAACTCGGAACTGCGCCCCAACTACACCACGGCGTTCTATCACAGCATCGACCAGAACACCCTTGACGTGGTGATGACGGACCTGCCGGTGAATCTGCTGCTGGACGCTGCGGAGGGGAAACTGGCCGAGCCGCTCCCGGCGGGGAACATCACGCGGGTGCACGTGTTCCTGAACCCGCGCGCGGGGTATACGCCCATCGACTACACGGCGTCGAACGCTTCGTTCACGCACATCGTGGTGAGTGGCGAGGTCTACGGCGTGTACACCGGGGCGGGGTTCGTGCTGCCCTCGACTTCGCCGGGTGATTCGAGTTTTTCAGGCCAGACCAACGGGGCCAACCTGCGGCTGGCGGCGTCCACCGCGGGTTTTGAGGACCGGCTGGGGCCGACGGAAGTGACCGGGCGCGTGGCGGCGCCGCGGGACGATGTGAAGGCGGAGAAGTTGTCGGCGCTGGTGAGCGCGATGGCGCGGTATGCGGGGGTGGAGGCGGCGGGGGCGGCGGAGGCACCGAAGAAATGAGACTGGCCATGGCTCAGGGACATGCCCAAAACGAGTTTGGGCATGTCACCCGATTCACCAGCGATCTGTCACTCCTCGCCCACTACTCGCGGCGCGAAGAGAGTTTCGCCAGCAGGCGGAGGGCTTCGAGGTAGATCCAGACCATCGTCGACATCAGGGCGAAGGCGCCGTACCACTCGAAGTGCTTTTCGGCGCGGTTCTTGACGCCGTTGTTGATGGTGTCGAAGTCGATGACGAGGTTGGCCGAGGCAAGGAGCAGGACCAGCACGCTGAAGCCGATGGAGACCATGCCGCCGTTGGCGGGGTTGTAGACGCTGGCCATGCTGGGGAAGCCGATGAACGAGGCGACCAGGGCGATCAGGCCGTAGGCGCACAGGCCGACGGTGCCGACGATCGTGGCGTTGTAGAAGAGTTTGCCGGGGCGGAGGATGCGGAAGGAATACAGGGCCAGCAGGGCGCCGGTGATGCCGAAGGTCAGCATTGCGGCGTTGGCGATGAGGCCGGTGTTCAGTTCGATCTTGCCGTTGGCCAAGGCCTTGCCGCCGAACTGCATGGCGTAGAACGAGGAGACGCCCCCGACGAACGCGCCCTCGGCGATGCCGTAGACCGGGGCGAGGAAGGGCGAGGCCTTGGGCCAGAAGGCCATGACCAGGCCGGTGATGAGGCCGACGATCATGCCGCCGAAGGTGAGCGCCAGGCCCATGCCGGGGCTGCGCTGCTCGGCGAGGAGCATCCACGTGCCGGTGGCGGCGGCGATGACCAGAGCCAGCAGGAAGAAGGACTTGTTGATGGTCCCCTGCATGGTCATGACGGTGCGCGACGCCGCGATGGAGGCGGGAGTGGCGGCGCGGATGTCGGCGTCGGTGATCGAGGGGCCGGAAGCGCTGCTGTTCATGCCGGGGACCGAGCGGCCCTGGCGCTCGAGGTCGTCCCAGGACTGGGCGGGTGCGAAGACGTCTTTGTTGAGGGCGGGGTTGCCGTTGCCGAACATGGGTGGTGCTCCGAGTGTGCTGTGGTGGGTGTGGTGGAGGGGAGTAGGCTCGCTGCCGTGTTTATCGGGGAAACGAGCGTTGTGGTTGCAATGGTACGGAGGGCCGAACGGGTGGGGCGGATGGGGCGTGTCTTGGTGGGCGGCGCGTGGGACAGGTGGGGGCGACGAGGCCGCGTTTGCGCAATGAAAGCGGGCGTCCCGCTGCACACATTAGGTGCGGGACGCCCACTGAGGAGGAAGGAAGCCTTCAGAGTTTGTCAGCCGAAGTGTCGGGGGCGTTTACGGGCAGACGCGGCCGAAGATGCCGAGCAGGAACACGAGGTCGTTGATATCCGCCGCGCCGTCGGCGTTCAGGTCGCTCGTTCCGGCCTCGGGGGCGGGCCGGCCGAAGCCGCCGAGGAAGTCCACGAGGTCGGCGGTGTTGACGATGCGGTCGTTGTTCAGGTCGCCGGTGCAGACGGGGGTGAGGGTGAGGATCGAGCCGGTGGGGATGGGGCCGGGGTAGACGCTGGTGCGCCGCCCGCCGCCGTTATTGCCGCGTTCGGCGGTGACGGGCCAATCGATCTCGATGCGGTCGGCGTGGTCGGCGGCGCCGAGGCCGAAGTTGGCGCGGAGGTCTTCGGTGGAAGTGGTGCTGGAGCCGCTCTGGACCGAGCGCGTTTGCCACACGCCGTTGACAAGGAGACGGATGCGGGCGCCGATGGCGTCTCGGTTGATGGTGCCGTTACCTATGGACGACGCGTTGCCAACGGCCTTGATCTTGATCCAGCCGTTGCCGGTCTGCGAGAGGTTCTCGTAGATGCTGACCGACGAGTTGGGGTTGAGGGTGATGATGTCCTGGCGGCCGTCGTTGTTCAGGTCGACCTGCACGCTGTACTGGCTGGCCAGCGGCGTTGAGTTGAGCGAAGCTGTGATGTTGGCCCACTGCCCGTTGCCCAGGTTGCGGTGCAGGCGGGAGAGTTCGGGGCGGCCGTAACTGCCGGCCTGGTAGTTGTCGAGGAGGCCGTCGTTGTCGGCGTCGATCCAGTGGGTGCCCCAGCCGAAGATGGTGGTGAAGGGGGTGGTGCGGACCATCACGCCCCCGCGGTTCTCGTAGTAGGTGCCGACGACGGCGTCGGTGATGGAGAGATCGAGGTCGCCGTCGTTATCGATATCGCCCACGGCGATGCCCATTGGCGCGGGGCCGAGCGTGGTGAAGCCGGAGGTGGGGCCGACGTCGAGGAACGAGCGTGCCGCGGGGTTGCCCGCTGTCGGGCCGTTGCGGAGCAGCGCGGGGACGGCGGAGCCGAGGAGGAAGGCGTCGTCCCAGCCGTCGTTGTCGTAGTCGCCCCAGGCGTGTGAATAGAAGCGCTGGCCCGTGCCCAGGGCGGGGACGAGGGTGGGCTGCGAGGTGAAGGTGCCGTTGCCGTTGTTGCGGAACAGGCGGTAGGCGCGGGGGCCGCCGAGGTTGGCGATGAAGAGGTCGACGTTGCCGTCGTGGTCGAAGTCGGTGAAGGAAATCGAGTCGGCGAACTCGCCTGTGGTACGGATGCCGGCGGAGACGGAGATATTGGTGAAGGTGCCGTTGCCGTTGTTGTTGCGGTAGAGGATGCCCGAGGTGTTGTCGGAGCCGGGGCCCTGGATGTAGATGTCCTGGAAGCCGTCGTTGTTGATGTCGGCGACGGCGACGCCCCCCGAGCCGCGTGCAAAGGCGTCGGCGTCGTCGAGGCCGCTGCCCGCCGTGCGGTCGATGAGCGTGCGGTTGCCGGGCTCGCCGGCGTCGGGCTCGTTGTGGAACAGTCGCTTGGGCTTGCCGGCGACGTCGGCGATCACCAGGTCCATGAAGCCGTCGTTGTCGTAATCGATGACACCGAGCGAGCCGCGGAACGCGCCCAGCGTGGTGCGTCCGGTGGCGTTGCGGTCCTGGAAGCGCACGCCGTCGATGGTGACGGCGTGCGCCGCGGCGGAGGTAAGGAGTGCGAGGGATGTCCCGGCGACGAGCAGGAGGGTGCTCGTCACCGCCGAGGGTTGGCGGGTGGTCATGTGGTCTCCGGTGTGGAAGAGGGGGTGAGAGCGGCGGGGATATCGTCGTCGTGGGACGTGTCCCGCTCGCGGGTTCTCTCTGGCCGTTGTTGGATGTTGCCGGTGTGCCGGGGGTTACACGGACTGACCGGGCGGGTGCGGGCGGAAGGCCCTTTCTGAGGGGCTTACACCGAGTTAGGATGGGGTGCGCCCTTCCCGGAGACTTGCTCATGAGTTTCATTCGAACCCTGTGCGTGTTCGCGTCCGCCCTGGCTGTGCTGTGTTCTGCGGTGCCGGTGTTTGCCAAGCCGCCGATCTTCGCTGAACTGGCGTGGCAGAGGGCGGTCGAGAAGGGGCGGCAGTCGGGGAAACTTGTGGTGATCGATGCCATGGCCTCGTGGTGCCCGCCCTGTAAGGCGATGGACCGGCGGACGTGGACGAACCAATCGTTGACGAAGTGGATGCGTGAGAACTGCATCGCGGTGCAGTTCGATGTCGACCGCGACCCCGTCTCCATGAAGGCGCTGAAGGTGCGGGCGATGCCCACGATCATCATCTACGCCGACGGTGAAGAACTGGCGCGAGAGGTCGGCGGCTTCGACGCCAAAGACATGCTGGAATGGCTCCAGGCGCTGCAGAAGCACGCCGGCCTGAACCCCGTGAAAGAGACCGACCAGACGACCAGGGAGGGGCGGGACGGGGGCTCGACGACCCCGGGTGGCCGCGAGGCGGTCTCGGAGAACGCCCGGAAGTTGAAAGAGGCGCGGGCGCTCGCCGCAAAGGACAAACACCAGGAGGCGGCGCTGGCCTTTGCCGCGCTGTGGAAGTCGTTGTCCGCGGCGTCGATCCCCGATGAAAATGTCATGGCCGAGGCGGCGGCGGACATGCGTCTGCTGGTCAAGAACTTCCCGGGCGCGAAGAAGACCTTCGCCGAACTGCGCGACGCCTCGGCCCCGAAGCCCGGGAACCCGCTGGCGATCCTGCCCGGCGACCTCCTCACTTGGACGACCCTCAACGCCGTGCTGGGCGAGGGCGAGAAGACCCTCGCGTGGTTCGACCAGGCGAAACCGAACCCGGCGGCCAAGCCGTACGTTCTCAAGATCGACGGCGAACTCGGCCCGGAACTGGTGAAGGCCAAACGCTGGGCCGACATCGCCTGGCTTGTGCGGGCCGCATTGGAGGCGGGCGATGTTCGCTTCGAGCACGTCGAATGGCTGGAAGAGGCGGAGAAGTCCGGTGCGGCGAACACGGCCCTGCTGACCGAGGCGCGGGCCAAAGCGGTGTGAGCGAGTCATGATCTCGACGGCGATCTTCATCATGGTCTGCGCTTCGGCGGCGTGCTACGCGGCGCTGCTCTGGTGGTTGTGGCGCGGCTACCGGCGTGCCTGCGCCCTGCGGGTGTGCCACCACTGCGGGCACCAACTGACGAAGTTCGCCGGGGGACGGATGCCGTGGTGCCCCGAGTGCGGCGGGCTGTCGGGGCCGCGGACGCGGTGGCGGTTTGTGAGGAAGGAACTGCGCCGGCCGCGGGTGATCGGGGTGGCGGTGATTATGGTGATGGGGTTTGTCTTCGCGGGGGCGACGGGGCCGGGGGTTTCGTGGGCGGCGCGTGCGGGGATGTTGGGGACGGGGACCACGCTGTGGCTGGCCGAGCACGTGGCCGGTGACGCATGGCGCTCGGAATTGATTGATCGGCTGTGTGTGCAGGATGGAATGGCGGCGCTGGGGGGTGTCGAGCGGAAGCGGCTTGCCAGCCTCATCCTTGCTGATGCGCAGAAAAGGGGCCTCGCTTCGCTCGATCCGAAGCGTGACCTTGTGCTGATGCGCTTCGCCGCCGCGGGGGTGCTCGATGCCCGGCAGGTCGGCGAGTACGACGCGATTCTTGAGGGGCAGATCGCGCGGCTGCCGAAGCGCCCGGTGCTGGCACCGCCGCCGTTGACCGGGACGCAGATTGTGTACGAGGTGTGCGGCCCGGACTGGAAACCCGACGATGCCGCCGCGCTCGGGACGTTGAGGTACGAGTTGTTCAAGCAAGGACAAAGGGGATCGAAGCCCTCGATGCTCGATTCCCCAGGGGACGAGAACGGTATGTCGTGGTGATCGGCCGGTGGCTTGCTCCGGGAGTCAGTCAGCCACATCAAACGTCGCTCTCGCTGAGGCCCGCTTGTTTCAGAAGGTGTCGCAGCAAGCCCACTTTGAGCGGCTTGTTCGCATGGACAGGTATGGATAGCCGCACAACGGACCCGACCCTGCCGTAGATGTGATGACTCCCGGTCACGCGCATCAAGGCCCACCCGTGGCGTTCCACGGCCTTTGCAAGATCCTTGCCGCTGATCTGCTTCATACGGCGATCTCGAAAACGCGCTGAGACGGGTCGGTCGTGGGCGGCTGGACGTCGAGCGATAAGCAGCCTTCAACCGCGTCGTAGATGTTCTGGAGCAGTTCCTCGAAGGTCTCGCCCTGCGTGGCGCAGCCCGGAATCGCAGGGACTTCGGCCCAGAATCCCCCCTCCTCAGCGTCGTGGATGATGACCTTGAGTTTCATGGGCAAAGTGTAGACCGCCCTCCGCCCCCCGCCCCCCCGGCCCGGCCTCACATCGGCTTCCCATCAATCGTCAAGTCGTAGATGCTCAGCAATTTTTCTTTGTCGAACACCATCTCCTGGCGCGACAGGCCGACGATGTCGTACTCCGGCGTCAGTTCGATCGCGTCCACCGGGCAGGCCTCTTCGCACATGCCGCAGAAGATGCAGCGGAGTTCGTCGATCTCGAACTTGACGGGGTACTTCTCGCGGTCTTCCCAGGGGGACTCGCCGGCGACGATGTGGATGCACCGTGCGGGGCAGAGCGTCGGGCACATCATGCAGGCGACGCACTTGACGCGGCCCTGTTCGTCGCGGTTGAGGCGGTGGACGGCACGGAAGTTGGACTTTTCCATCCCGCCGTCGAGGACCGGCATGTCCTCGCGCCGCTCCTCGGGGTACTGCATGGTGCGGGTGGTCTTGCTGGCGCCCAAGATGGGGAGTTTGGACTGGCCGAAGGACGTGAAGAAGTGGCGCATGGTCGTGCCGAAGCCGCGGAGGACCTCCGGGATGTAGACGCTTTCGAGGGCGTTCATCGGCGGGCGGGTGAGGGTGACGACTTCGGAGGGGGCGATGGCCATGGGGCCAACAGAATAGGGCGGTGGAGGCGCGACGCCAACTAAGCCGAGTTTGGTGGTTGGGTGGGTCGCTGGTGCTGTTCTGGCATTGTGGGGGGTCGTCGTTCGCCCGTTTCATGGGCGAGACACCGCCAAGCAGAGCGTGACCAGACGCTGCGCGTCTGGCAACCATCGTGCGCCCGCTGCGCGGGCGAAGACTGGCCAACTGTGCTTGAAGAGAGCCATGTCGGCGCGTTTGAGCTCGACACCCGACACCCGACACCCGACACCCGGCACCCGACACCCGACACCCGACACCCGACACCCGATACCCGACACCCCACTCCTGCACCCCGGCCATCACCTCGTCGATTCTTCCGCCGAAGCCGCCGCCTTGCCCTCCGCCAGCCGGTCCAATTTCACGCTCGATTCAAGCCAGCGTTCCCAGTGCTGTTTGTCCATCGGGCCCGAGGCGTCGGTCCAGGCCTCGGGGGGGAGTTCCTTCAGGCGGGCCTTGGCGCGGTTCTGGGCGGTCTGGGCCTCGGTCCACTGGCCCAGTTCGGCGTACGCCGAGACGATCTGCATCATCGAGGCCAGGCTCGACGGGTCGTCGGCGTAGCGCTGGGCGGCGGTGTCGTAGAAGCGGATGGCCTGCTGGTAGTAGCCGCGGGAGCGCTGGGGGTCTTCCTTGTGGAAGGCGCCCAGGTCAAAGGCGCAGTCGCCGCGGTAGAACATGGCGTTGCGGAGGGTGATCTTCTCGAGTTCGCTGAGGCGGCGCGGGTCCATCGGTTCCATGAGTTCGCGGACGCGGTCGTAGAGGGCCAGGGCCTCTTCGAGACGCTCGCGCCGGAGTTTGCTGAGTCGGACGCGTTCGTTCTGCGGCATGGCGCTCTTGAGTTGCTCGCCGATGACGCCGGCGGAAAGGCGGTAGGAGTCCGCGAGCGCGCTCTGGATGGGGGCGTCTTTCTCGAGGTCCTTGTAGCGCTGGACGGCCTCGCTCAGGCGTTCGATGGCCTTGGGGTATTCGCCGACGCGCCGGTACATCCGGCCCAGTTCGACCACGGCGGTGCGGAACTGTTTGGCCGTTGGCTCGAACTGCTTGCCCTCGATGATCTGCAGCAGTTTCGCCTCGGCCTTGGCGTGGTCGGCGTCTTCGGAGGCAAGGAGGTAGCACTGCGCCAGCGGGATCAGGCTCATCGTGGCCTCGTCGCTGACGGGCGCGTGCTCGACGATGTCCTCCAGCAGCGGCACGGCCTTCTTGAACTGCCCCATCGATTGCAGGGCGCGGGCCAGGCGGTACTGAGCCAGCAGGCGCTTGGGGCCTTCCTGCTGCGCGTGGGTGTACTGGATGAACCCCTCGACGGCACGGTCCTGCTCGCCCGCCTGGTCGTAGCAGTCGGCGCTCATCCACAGGCTGTTGAGCGCGCCCTCGGGGTCGGAGATCAGGCCCGCCTTGGCGTGGCGCTGGTAGGCCATGGCGGCCTCGTAGAAGCGGCGTTTGGCCTCTTCGCGCGACACGGGGTCGATGGTGGAAAGGTCCGGCGGCTCGCCCGCCTCGCGCAGTGACGGCGGGATGATCGCCTCGGCGGCGGCGCGGTTGATCTCGGCGAGCCGCAGCGGCACCTCGGGCGGGGCTTTGTCGGCGGGGAAGAGCCGCTCGGCGAGACGCGCGTACTTGCCCGCGGCGTAGAACTCCTTCTTCTGCAGGCGGTCGCGGAAGCGCTGGCCGAGTGATGCGTCGATCTCCGCCGCGAGTTTGGATGACGGTGAGCCGCCGGGTTTCTCGCCCGCGGGTTCGGCTGCGCCCTCGGCGGGCTTAGTGCCGGCGGTGGCCCCGGTTCCTTTCATCCACGCCGAGCGCACGCTCTCGACGGCCTTCTCGTACGCCTCGATGGAGCGGGCCTCCTCGCCCAGGTCGGCCTCGACCTCGCCCAGCCCGAGCCAGGCGCGCACGACGACCGGGGACTTCTGGAACCGCGTCGTCACCAGCGCGAAGTTCTCCTTCGCCTCTTCGAGGTCGGAATGACTCTGCGCGATGCGCCCCAGCAGCACCTTCGCGTCGGCGACGCTCTCGTTGCTCTCGGGCAGGGCCTCTTCGGCGCGTTTCAGTTGCTCGGCGGCGCTCGCGGTGTCGCCCATCTCGAAGTACGCCCGCCCCAGCAGCAGCAGCAGTTCGCCCGCCTCGGGGGTGAGGCGGCTCTCGAGGCGCTGGATCTCGGGCAGCAGACGACGGACGGACTCTTCGGGGAAGCCGGCGTCGAGGCGGACGCGGGTCTGTCGGGCCACGGCCCAGGCGCGGTCGGCGGGCGACGCCGAGGGGTCGTCGCGGAAGCGTGACAGCGTGTCCATCAGCCGCTCGTCGGCGGGGTTCATCCCCTGCACCTTGACCTGGTGGTCGATGACGCGCCGAAGCAACGCACGCCGATCGGCGGCGAGCGCCTCGGGGATGTTTTTCACCTCCGCCATCGCCTCGTCGACGCGCCCCAGCGCCATCAGGCTCTCGGCGAGGTTCACGGTGCGCCGGCCGTCGAGCGTGGCGTGGTAGCGCAGGCGGGCGGTGGCGTAAAGATCAACCACCTGCTGGTGGTTGGCCTGCACGTTCAGCCCCTTGGACTTCTGCGCAAACGCCAGCGCGTCGGCCGAGAGGAGGTAGTACTGCTTGTGGATGTCGTCGGTCGCCGCAGCGTCGCCGAGGTTGCGCCCGATGGGATCGTTGAGCAGCGCGAGGGCCTCTTCGTACTTGCTGGCCTTGAGCAGTTGCTCCACGGATTCGACGGCGCCGGGGAAGTCGGGCCCCGGGTTGCGGTTCTTCCACTTGGCGAGGCCGCCGACGATGAGGACACCGCCGATGAGCAGGGCGGGGATGGGCCAGGCGTCGCGCCACCCGCGCGGGCCGGCCTTGGGCTTTGGGGCGGCGGCGGCGGGGGCGGGCGCAGCGCCTCCCTTGCCGCCCTTTGTGGCGTTCTTGGTGTCGTGGGAGTTGGGCTCTTTCTTCGCCATGTGGGCGCGCGACGACAGCGGGTCTGGAAGAGTTATCGGCTGGAATGAGGGGGGGGGTTGAGGGGGGCGGGGGCAAAGCGAAAGGCGAAAATCAACGCTTCTTCATCCCCTACACCCCATCCCCTACACCCTCCTCTTCCACCACCACCACGGTCCCCAGCGACGCCGGGTTGGTCCAAACCCACGGCGGGACCAGCAGCGAGAGCAGCGACAGCGGCGGGCAGAGGAACTTCACGGCGTTGCGGGCGACACATCGACGCCGCGAGGGCTTGGAACCATCGGGCATCACCGTCCGGCACCGCATGGCGAACTTGCCCAGGGTGACGCCGAACAGGGCCTCGGCCGCGCCGGTGGTAACCACCGTGACCGCTAGGGCGACCAGCGCTGGCCACACGCCCAAGAGGTCGGCGGGCACCCACGACAGCCAGCGGGTGATCGCCTCGCCCACCAGAAAGCCGGGCAGAAGGTCGGCCACCGTGGCCGCGGCGCGGCGTGCACGTTCGGCATATGAGAAGCCCGCAGGCGGCGAGATCGGCCCGCGCCACTTCACCGGCACCAGCACCCACACCAGCACCGAGGCGAACATCGAGGTGATGACCGCGCCGAGCGTGACGGCCTCGCGCCCGGGGAGCGGGCCTTCGCGCGTGATGGGGCCGCGTCCGCCTTCAAGCCCAAGCGGGCTGACGCTGGCGTACCACAGGACGCTGTCCTGGTTCTCCCACACCGCGACGATCTGACCGGCGAGCGCGAAAACGGCGCTTTCGCTCGGGATGTCTTTGAGGCGTGCGGTCTCCATCGCGGGAGGGCCCGTGCCGTTCGGGGTGCCCATGCTGATCACGATGTCGTTGCCGTCACGGGCCAGCGCGTAGATGTCGCCGCCGAGGGCGAGGGTGTTCGTTGTCGCGGCGTCCGCCGGCGCGATGGATGGTGTCCAGACGCCATCGACGAGCGCGAGCCACTGCGGGGTTGCGGCGGCGGTGTCGCCCTCACCGGCTTCCGGCGCGATGCGGGCCAGGGTGATGTTGCCAGTCACCCGTGCGAGCATGGGCCGTGCTTCGCCGGGGATGGGCGGGAGCGCGTGGGGTTCGCCGAACACGGGGCCGCGGGGGCCGACGGCGGGCTCATCGATCTCGCGCACCGCGTACCAGTTGGCCTCGCGGCGCAGGACGACGATGCAGCGGCGCGAGTCGCCCCCCAGTGCGACCACAGGGCGGGGCATCCAGCCCGCGTTGTCGATCTTCATGCCCGGCGGCGAGCCGGTGAGCCGGAGAACGGCCCACTGGCCCAGTTTGGATTCGCGGGCAATCCACGCGGTGGTGCCGTCGCCAGCAGAGGGCCAGAGGGCGACGGCGGGGTCGGCGTGGGCGCACGGGGCGATGACGGCGAAGACGAGCGCGAGGATCACTCGGGCCGCGCCTCCGGATGGCGTCGTTCCGGGTGGCATGCTTCCGTCCGCGGAAGCATGTTCCGCCTCCGCCCGACCCCGACATGGCCAAACACGTTTGGCCATGCCACTCCGCCGGGTTTCGAGAAAGTGAGCGAGCATCACGCCGTGGCGTGCCGGATCGCCGCCTCCGCGAGCAGTTCCACCGGGTCGAACACCGGCAGCGGCGAGTCTTCCACGTTCAGCAGCAGTGAGGCCTCGGACGATGCGAAGATGACGGCGTCGCAGCCGCGCTCGCCCAGGCTCTTGATGGCATTGAGCACGCGCTGGCGCGATTCCTTCCGCACCCTGCCGAAGATCGCTTCCTTGAAGATGATCCGGTCGATCTCCTCGGCCTCCTCGGCGGGCGGGACCAGCAGGTGCATGCCCTTGAGGCCCAGCAGGGTCTGGTACGTCGAGCCGAAGGTGACGTACTTGGTGCCGATGAGGCCGACCTTCTGGCACCCGTTGGCCGCCACGGCGTCGGCGACGATCTGGATCATGTTCAGCCAGGGGATCGGCGAACGCGCCTCGGCCAGGTGCAGCGCATGGTGGGCCACGTTGTCGGGCAATACGCAGAACTGCGCTCCCGCGCCAGCGAGGACCGACGCCGACTCGGCGAGCAACTGCCCGAACGCCACCCAGTCGCCCTTGTCGAGGGCTTCGAGATAGTTCGAGAAGGGGCGGTTGTGCATCGAGATCAGCGGGCGCCGCGCCGGGTCGGGGATCTCCGATGCACGACGGCCGATCAGCCGGTAGCAGAACGACGACCCCTCGGGGCTGACGGCGACGATGCCGATGTGCTTGGGCAAAGGGCTGGTTCCGTGGGTCGGTGAATCGGTGGGGCAGGCTTCAAGCCTGCCATCAGGAGCCTCATGGTAGCGACCGCCCGGCTCTACCATCTCCGACGATGCCAAGCCCGGAGAATGAACTTTCCACGGGGTCTGATCCCTTCGATCTGTTGGGCATCACGCCCGCGTTTGATGTCGACCCGGTGGCCTTGCAGCGGGCCTGGCTGGCCGGGTCGGCGCGCCTGCACCCGGACAGGTTTTCCGCGGGCTCGACCGAGTCCGACGAGGCCCGGCGTCTGGCCCTGCTCGCGGCGTTGAACCACTCCAGGATGGTGCTGGCCGATCCGTTCCAACGTGCCGAGGCGCTGATGGCGCGGCTGGGCGGCCCCTCCAAAGAGGCCGATAAATCCCTGCCCGAGGGGTTCCTGATGGACATGCTCGAGGTTCGCGAGCAGTTGGAGGAAGCCGCGGCGTCGGGGGACGCGGCGGCCGTCGGCAAGTGGGAAGACTGGGCGGGCGAGCAGCGCCGAGAGGCGATCCTGCGCGTCGCCGGATTGTTCAAGGACGGGGCGCTGGCAGAGGTTCGGCGTGAACTCAACGCGTGGCGGTACATCGAGCGGATGATCGAGCAGTTGCCGCGGGAGTGAGCGGCGGGACGGGGCATTAGCCCTGCCGAGACGGACCTTTGCGCGCTATTCTCCCCGACACCGCCCGGATTCCCCCGGGCAGTCCCCGGAGCCCGATCTCATCGATACGCCGCAGCCATCACCGCCCATGACCCACGGTCCGATCAACCCACGGTTCAGTTCCGAAGCGATCACGCGCTCCATCCGGGTGCGGGTTTCGCCCTTCTACCTGCCGGATCACTCCGACCCTTCGGGCAACAAGTGGGTGTTCGCGTACCGGGTGCGGATCACCAACGAGGGTGAGCGGAAGGCGAAACTGCTGACGCGGAGGTGGGTGATCACCGACGCCGAGGGACGCGCGAAACTGGTCGAGGGCGAGGGCGTGGTCGGGCAAAGCCCGGACCTGATGCCGGGGCAGACGTTTGAGTATTCGAGTTTCTGCCCGCTGGAAACCTCTTGGGGGACGATGGAGGGGGCGTACCAGTTCTACGACGACCGCGGCGACTCGTTCGATGTCGCCATCGGTCGGTTCTACCTGGTGTCGGAGGCGAGCGAGGCGATGCTGCCGGGGTGAGGCGGGGGTGAATGGTTGATCGTTACGGGCAGGCTTGCCCGAAGCGGCCGAGGAATCTCACGAGGTCGGCGGTGTTGATGACGCCGTCGGGGATGAGGTCGGCCTTTTCGGTGCCGATGGGGTACGTCTGGCCGAAGCGGCCCAGGAAGTAGACCAGGTCGGCGGTGTTGATCGATCGGTCGTTGTTGAAATCACCCAGGCACAGCGGCGGCGCGGGCGAGAAGAGCAGGCTCGGCAGCACGGTGACGCTGGCGGGGGTTGGATCGGTGCGCAGGCCGAACGTCTCGGAGTTGACGACGACGAGGTCGGAGTCGGTGTCGTTGTCGACGTCGGCGGAGGCGACGATGGTGCCGCTGCCGCTGGTGTTGAGGTCGTTCGTGAGCGGTGCGAGGACGAGTTGCTGCGACTGCTGGCCGGGCGGGGGCGTGGGCGTGTCGTTGCGGAGCACGCGGACCACCGCCGTGGCGGAGCCCGAGTCGGCCCGGGTGACGATGGCGAGGTCACGGTCGTCGTCAAGGTCGAGGTCGGCGACCGCCACGGACGAGGGTCGGAAGCCCACGGTGAAGGTGACGGGCGGGCTGAAGGTGCCGTCGGGGGAGATGCGGATCACGGAAACCGAGCCGGGGTCGGGGGCATCGCGGAATGAGCCGGAGTTCAGCAGCGGCGAGTTGATGGTGACGATGGAGGTGAGGGTGTCGGTGTCCTTGTCGTTCTCAAGGTCGCACAGCAGAAGGCTTGAGGGGCCGGAGCCGACGCCGATGACGCGGTTGCCGCCGAAGCGGGCGGTGGGGTTGCCGACGCTGCCGCGGTTGTAGAGAACGGTGAGGGAGTCGCCGGGGTTTTCGGCGTCGCCGGTGTTGGCGACGACGATGTCGGGGCCGTTGGGGTCGGCCGCGCCGCCTTCGAGTTTGCCTGCGGCGACGGCGGTGGGCCCGCGCCCGACGGGGAGGGGCGTTTCGGCCTGGAAACCCTGCCAGACCTGGGCGGTGACGCCGAGGTTGCGGAGGGGCAGGAGCACGCCGTCGACGCCGGTGCCCGCGACGGTGACGACCAGGTCGGGGCGTCCGTCGCCGTCGTAGTCGGTGGCGGCGAGGCCGCCGGGGAGCGTGCCCACGGGGACGGCGGTCTGGACGCTGAAGGAGATCGCGGTGCCGACGGTGGTGTTGAGGAGCACCTGGATGGTGCCCGAGCCGCGGTTGACGACGGCGAGGTCCTGCTTGCCGTCGGCGTTGAAGTCGGCGTAGGCGAGGTCGACGGGGTCGATGCCCACGGTGTACGTGACTTGCGAAGCGGGCGACTCAAAGCCGTCCCAGCCGGTGGCGCCGTTGCCGCGGTTGCGCAGCACGGTCACGCTGCCGACGCCGCCGGAGGTGCCGATCGAGGGCACGGCGAGGGCGAGGTCGGGGAAGGTGTCGCTATCCAGACGTGCGAGGACGGCGTCGGTGGGGGTGCCATCGGCGGTGTAGTTGGAGCCTTGCCCGGTCTGGATTTCGCCGCCGAGGAGGGCCTGGACGACGCGGACCTCCTGTGGAGCGCCCTGGGTGTATTGCAACTGGAAGTAGCGGCCGTTGGGGAGGCCGGGGAAGAGGGCGACATCGAAGGCGTTGTTGGCGGGGGTGACGCCGGGGCCGGCACCGATGGTGGTGGCGCGGAGGATGGTGGCGGTGTAGGCGTTGGGCCCAACGGCATCTGTGGGCGGGACAAAGCCGGGCTGGAGCGAGACGAACAGGCCGCCGGCGAGGAGGGCCGATCCGGTGACGTCGAGACGGTCGTTGGAAGTGGAGCCGAGTTCGATACGGAGCGAGCCGCTGGCCTGGCCGGCGTCGGGGAGGGTACCGACCTGCTGGTAACCCGAGTTCAGCGTGAGCACGCCGGGGGAGAAGGCGGCCCCGGGGGCAGGGGCAACGGCGCCGGGCGAAACGACGCCGAAGTTCAGCACCGAACCGGTGACGCTGGAATCCCCGGCGAGCGAACCGCCCTGAAGGAGCAGCACGCCGCCGAGGCCGGCGTTGACGGTCGCGCCGTTGCGGACCAGCAGCGAGCCGGACTGCACAACGGTGAGCAGCGAGGAGGACCACTGTGAGCCGATGCCCCAGACGTCGATGGTGCCCAACGCGCCGGGCTGCTGCCCGAGGGTGGCAAAGGGCGTGGAGACCTTCGAGGCGTTCCCGATGTGGAGCGCGGCGCTGCCGAGGCAGCCAACACAGAACGACGAGCCGCTGTTGGTCCACTGCGCGTTGTTCAGGGTGATATCGGCGGAGGTACCGGGGCCGTTGGCGAGCAGGGTGGCGACAGAGGCGAGCGAGCCGTTGTTCAGGTTCAGGATCGCCAGGTCGGCGGGGTTGGAGCCGCTGGGCCCGTCGGCCCCGATCACCATGGGGGTTGAGGCGTCGGCGAGTGTCAGTTTGCGTGTGCCCAGGTTGAGCGTGACGGTGTCGTTCCGCACGAGCATGGAGCCGACGGTGGTGTTGGCGTTCATGCTGATGCCGTACGTCGTACCAAGGTCAAAGACCATCTGGTCTCCGGTGCCGGGGACGCGGGGTGACCAGTTGGAGAGCGAGGCGAACAGGCCGCCCAAGGGCTCGACCCAGAAGGTCTGCGTGACGCTGGCGGGCGGGGTGGTCTCGTACGCGCCCATGTCGACGACGGCGCCGGTGGAGCCGGAACTCGGCAGGCCGGGGATATCGAGCACGCGTCGGCTGCCGCCGAAGTCGAGCGGGACGGGCTCGCTGGTGACGCCGTCGGCGTCGTCGTCGCGCGGGTCGGACAGGGCGATGAGCGCGGCGTTGCTGCCGACATCGACGGCGACGGAGTTGGGCTGAAGGCGCGGGCTGTCGTCGGCGGTGCCGATGATGTTGTCGGGGCCGTCGGGGTCGGTGAGCGCAGGGTCGTTGCCGATGTTGCCCGAGGCCGAGGTGGTGAGGCCCTGGATGCAGGAGAAGGTGACGTTGTTGAAAGTGGCGATGTTCGCGGGGTTGTTGAGCAGCAGGCCGCCGGGGATGAGCGGGGGGTTGGTGGCGTCGAACTCCTTGGAGTAGAAGGAGTGGGACTGCGGGCGTGAGGTGTTGTTCCACAGCACGCAGTTGGTGAGCACGGGGTCGGGGCGCGGGGTGATGCCGTCCCAGCCGATGTAGACGCCGGCGTTGAGGTCGCCGTAGTTCCGGGTCATGGTGCAGTTGACCATGAGGATGTTGCCGCGGGAGTTGACGGTGCCGACCGAGCCGTTGGTGGTGCAGAGGCTGCCGAACTGGTCGGGGGTTTCGCGGAGGGTGCAGTTGTTGCCGGTGAAGACGCAGTTGATGAGTTTGGGCCCGCTGAATCCGCCCAGGGCCGAGGGGAGGGGTCGGTCGTGGTAGAGGGCGTAGCCGCCGAAGGCCGAGACGTTGCCGTGGAAGCCGCAGTTGCGTGCTTCGATGGGGGTCTGGAAGGTGTAGACCGCGCCGCCGATGGCGTCGGGTGCGGCGTTGGCGACGAAGGTGCAGCGGTCGAGGATGACGCCGGGTGCGGCCGTATCGGAGAGCGTGCCGTTGCTGCCGCCGAGGTAGATCGCGCCGCCCCGCCCGTTGGAGCCCGGGCCGTTCGAGTTATTCGAGAAGACGCAGCGGAGGAATCGGAGGCGTGAATCGGAGGCTGTGATGCCCGCGCCGCCGTAGTTGTTGGCGGGGGTCGCGATGTTGCGGTTGGCGGTGAAGGAGCAGTCGGTGAAGGTGTCGTCGATGGGGTTGGTGCTGGGGGTCTGGAGGGCGAGAGCCCCGCCGGCGGCGTTGGCGTTGATGCCGGGGTCGCCCACGGTGTTGCCGTCGAACTCGGTGTAGGCGAAGGTGAGCGGGACGCGGTTGTTGGGCTGGCGGTAGAGGGCGCCGCCGTTGGTGACGGCGGTGTTGCTCACAAAGCGGGTGGAGCCGTTGGCGGCGCTGGGGCCGAACGAGACGGCTGCCGCACGCACGACGGCGATGCCGCCGCCCGCACCGGCGGTGTTCTCCTGGAAGCGGCAGCCGTTGAAGGCGATCGAGGCGCCGGCCTGGCTGTTGATGAACACGCCGCCGCCCTGGCCGTTGGGAGACTTGTTCCGCAGGAAGACGCAGTCCTCGATCAGGGTGGAGCCGTTGGCGGCCTGGAGCAGCAGGGCGCCGGCGTTGACGGCCTCGCAGTCCCGGAACGTCACGCCGCGGAGGGTGACGAGGCTGTTGTTGATGTTCATCGCCGCGCCGAGGTTGTTGGCGGGGCCGTTGGCGTTGCCCTTCTCGAAGACCAGGCCGTCGAAGGTCACGCCGGTGACAGCGTTGACATCAATAACGCGGTAGGCGTTGTCGCTGGTGACGTTGGGTGCGCCGATATCGCCGGAGAGGACCGTGACGTTGGCCACAGTGTTGCGCTGCGAACGCACGGTCTCGGTGCCCGCGAACCCGCCGTAGAAGGCGGTGTTGTTCCTCAGGTTCCGGAAGGCGACGGCTCTGGGGTCGTTGGCCGGCTGGGCGATGGTGGGGAAGTAGGTGCCCGCAGCGATCCAGATCTCGGTGTTGGCGCCGGTGGTGGCGGCGATGGCCTGCTGCGGGTTCGAGAACGCCGTGGCCCACGACAGCCCGTTGCCTCCCGGGGCGGCACCGGCCCTGACGCGGAGGATGGTCTGCCCCGACGCGGACGCCGTGGCGGCGGCGATCATCAGTACGAACGTGAACCGACCAAAGTTGCTGTTCATGGCATCGTCTCCCTCGGTGCCGGGGCGGAGAGAGGGTCTCCCTCGCGTTCCCGGCGGCGAGAATAAAATAGAGCAACACCGGCTTGGTCCGTGCGCGAAACTCCTGACTCGGTATCAATTTTCACACATGAAAGCCGTTTCATGCGTTATTGTCACTGTTCGAGGGCCGTCGGCCGCACTTCCGCGCCGTAAAGTCCGCCCGGAATCTCTCTCCAGCACCGACGGCTCTCCCATGAAGCGGTGACGTCCAGCGGAGCGACCATGCCCAAACAGCCCCCCCATCTCGCCGCCAGCACTCCGCCTTCGGATCAAGAGGCACCGACCGCGCCGGTGGCGCGGTCGGGGAGCGGTTCCGCCGTCCCCAACTCGTCGTTCATGCTGGGGGCGGATCGAAATTCTTCGATGCCGCAGACCATCGACCGCTATCGGATCATCCGCGAGATCGGGCGCGGTGGCATGGGAGTGGTGTACCTCGCCAAGCGGTTGGACGAGACCATCACCGCGCCGGTGGCGCTCAAGGTGCTGAAGCGGGGGCTGGATACCGACCACATCGTCCGCCGGTTCAATCTCGAGCGGCAGTTGCTCGGAGCGCTGACGCACCCCAACATCGCGCGGCTGCTCGACGCGGGGAGCACCTCCGAAGGCCTGCCGTACCTCGTGATGGAGTACATCGAGGGCGAGGCCCTAGACAAGCACTGCGACACCGCCAAACTGACGGTGCCGCAACGTCTGCGGCTTTTCCAGAAGGTGTGCGCCGGCGTGCACGCGCTGCACCAGAATCTCGTCGTCCACCGCGACCTCAAGCCCACCAACATCCTCGTCACGCCCAACGGCGAGCCGAAACTGCTGGACCTGGGCATCGCCAAACTGGTGAACCCCGTCATGGGCGGCCTGGCGGAGCAGACCGTCGGCGACCATCAACTGATGACTCCGGAATACGCCAGCCCCGAGCAGGTGGCGGGGCGGGCGATCACCACGGCGAGTGATATCTACTCATTGGGCATGATCCTGTACGAACTGCTCACGGGCGAGCGTGCTTACCAGTTCGCCAACCGCACAACCGAGGAGATCCGTCGCGTTGTCTGCGATGTGGACCCCGAGAAGCCCAGCACGCGCGTGGGGCGCATCATCCGCACCGCCACACTGGGAACCGCCCCCGGCACCGCGCGAGGCGGCAGCCCCGAGTCGGCGATCCACCGGCCTGCGACGGCGATCACCAAGGTCGTTCCGCCGCAGCGGCTGGCGAAGTCGCTGGAAGGCGATCTTGACGACATCATCATGATGGCGCTGGAGAAGATCCCTTCGAGGCGTTACGCCTCGGCGCAGGACATGGCGGGCGACATCGAGCGGTACCTCGCGGACGAACCCGTGACGGCGCGGAAGACCAACCAGCGCGGCATGTACCGCGCTGTGAAGTTCGTTCACCGCAACCGCAAGAGCGTGGCTTTCGCGGCGGGCGGCGCGCTGGTGCTGGCGGCCTCGACGGCGGTGGCCGTGACGGGGTGGCAGCAGGCGAGCGCGGCGGCGAACGAGCAGCGCAAGGCGGCGATCACCATCGCGAACGCCAAGCAGATTGTCGATGAGAAACTGAAGGAGGTCGAATCGGAACGGCGCGCCAAAGAGGCCGCGTTGAACCAGGGCATGAACGTGGTCATGATGTCCCTGACGCAGACGTACAACGAAGTGAAGCGGCTGGAATCGCCGACCGATGCGCTGCGTGGCATCGTGGAATCGGCTCGGGCTTACGCGGCGGAGTTGCAGCGGCAGCGCCCCGACGACCCGCGCGTCAAGGCCATGATGGGAGAGACCTACGAGAAACTGGCGATCCTCCAGTACGGACCCGACGGGCCTCACATGGGGCTCGCGAGCGACTCGGCGACGAGCCTCAGGGATTGCATCTCGATCCGGGAGGGGCTGGCGGCGTCGGACGCGGGAAATGTCCCGGCGCAGTTGGCACTGTGGCAAACCTACCGCTTCGCCGGCCAGGTGGCGCTCGTGCTGGGGAAACCGGATGAAGCAGAGGGGTTCTACGCCCTTTCGCTGAAGTACGCCGAAGCGGACGGTCAGCCTAAGAAGGCCGCGGCGCGAAAGGCGTTGACGCTGGCGGCCCGGAACGAGGCCCTTCGCGATCTGGGGCGCTGGAAGGAGGCCGAAGAGGCGGCGCTCGAATCTCTGCGTGAGCGCGAGGCCGAGGCGGCGTCGAACCCGGATTCGGGTGACGCTAAGATGAGGTTGGTCAGCGGCCTGCAGTCTTGGGGCGAGTTCCTGCTCGACGCGGGCCGGTTCGGCGAAGGGGTCGACCCGCTGCGCCGGAATCTTCAGATGCGCGAAACCATGCTCGCGGCGAACCCGGACGCGAGGGGGCATCTTCAGCGTCTGGTCGCCAGCGGGCAGTTGGCGCTGGGCCAGGCGCTGGTGTGGTCGGATCGGATCGAGGAAGGCCTTGCGCTGATGCAGCGGGCCGAGACGGTGCTCGATGTGCCGTCAGCAGCGCCTGCGGACGCGAGCGAGCAGGCCGGCGCGAGGCCCGAGGGCGCGAAGGAAGGCCCGACGACGCGCGACGCGCGGAAACTGGGCAACCTCGCCGAGGTCGCCGGTCGGCTTGGTGCGGCGTATCTGCGGGCTTCGAAGCCCGTCGAGGCCGAGGCCGCCGCGTCGCGCCAGGTGAACCGGGCGCAGGAACTGGTCCAGATCGACGACAAGAACATCCGTGCCCGGATGATGCTCGCCGACGGGATGCGTGTCCGGGCCCGGGCACTCTTGGCCCAGGGCAAGGGCGAGGCGGCGGTGAAATCCGCCGAGGAGGCGCTGGCGGCGGCGGCGCGGACCGTGGACATGGCGCCGGCCTCGGGGCGCGCCAAACGCGGGTTCGCGCTGGCGGTGGAGACACGGATGGAGGTCGGCGGGTTGGTCCCGGCGCAGCGGACCGAACTCGCCAGCAAGGCTGTCAACGCGCTGCTGGCGGCCGGGCGCGGCGGCGATGCGCTGGCGGCGGACCTCGATCTGGTGCAGTCGCTGCGGGACAAGGCGGCGGCGAAGAAGTAATCCGGGGTCGATCGAACGCGAGGATCATGCACCCGGCACGGCGGCGGGGGCCGCCGCGGTTGTGGTCTTGTCCGCTTCGGTGTCTACCTTCTCGGCGTCGTCCTTCGCGGGCTTGTCGGTGTTGTCTTCGGCATCGACATCGGCCTTAGCCGCGACGGCCTTGGCGGCGTCGGTGCTGGTTGCAGGCTTGGATTCGGCCGGCTTGACTGCTGTCGGCGCGGCGGCGACGGCCGGCTTGGGCGTCTCGCCGGGCTTGGCGTCCTTCTTGTCGCCTTCCTTCGCTTCGTCCTTCGGATCAGCCAAGACCAGCGCGGGCGAGGGTTCGCGGAGGAGGACCTGTTCGCCGGGTGTCAGGCCCGAGGTGACTTCGGCCATCAGGTCGGAGCGACGACCGACCTTCACGGGCATGCGCTGGTACTTACCGCCCTTGACGGCGTAGACCACGGTGCGCGGGCCTTCGTTGAAGACGCTCGTCAGCGGGATGGCCAGCACGTTCTCGACCTTCTCGGTGGTGACCTGCGCCTCGCAGCGCATCGAGGGCTTGAGCGGGGGCGAGCCCGGGGGGATCGTCAGGGCGATCTTGACCTCGTACTCGCGGACGTTATCGCCGCCCCAGCCGCCGCCCTGCTGCGCCATGATGCCGACGGAATCGACCACGCCCTCGAAGGTCTTGCCCTGGGCGGCGTCGATTCGGACGGCGGCCTTCAGCCCCGGCTTGATGCGGTTGACCATGCTCTCGTGGACCTTGATCTGGGCCAGCATCTCGGTGGTGTCGGGCAGGACGATGATGGTCTCGTTGGGATAGACCTTGCGACCGATGGCCATGGGGCCCTGGTTGTTGCCCCACCACGAGGGCTGCAGGCTGGTGTTGTAAACGACGAGCCCATCGGTCGGGGCCTTGATGACGGTGTTCTCGAGTTGGCGCTTGATCTTGGCGAGTTGGCGCTCGCGCTGGGCCTTCTCGGCGACGGCCTTATCGAGCGCGGCCTTCTTGCTGGAGAGTTCGGACTCGTTCTTGCGGGTGGTGCGCTCGAGCTGGGCCACCGCGTCGGAGATGTCGGTCTCGAGCTTGCGGAGTTCCTTCACCTGCGTGAAGGCCTTGTGGACGTCGAGGTTGGTGCGGGCGGTCTGGAGTTTGCTCTCGGCCTGGATCTTCACCACCTCGTCCTGCTTGAGTTGATCGGTGGAGAGGAACTGGCGCTCGTGCAGGGCCTTGGCCTTCTCGTACTTGTCGGTGGCCCGCTCGTGGTCCTTCTCGGCGGCCTTGAGGTCAAGCCCCAATTCCTCGATCTTGGCGGAGTTCTCGCCGTTCCATTTCTTGAGTTCGAGTTCAGCGAGTTCGAGCGTGACTTTGGCCTTGTTGAGGGCCGCCTCGTTGTCGATCTCCTGGATCTCGTAGGCCTTCTGGGCGCTGACGGCCTCGCTGTTGGCCCCGGTGAGTTCGAGTTCCTCGGCGTCCTTCTGCTTCTGGAGTTCCTCGTCGTTGATCCTGACGAGGACGTCGTCCTTCTTGACGGATTTCCCCTCGTCGACGATCTCGCCGATGGTGGATTCCATTTCGAGGGCGTTGCGGAGTTCGGTCTGCTTCTTGGCGGCGAGTTCGCCGTTGGCGGTGAGGATGACGTCGAAGGAGGTGTTGGAGGCGGTGGCGACCTCGGAGGCGGTGTGGCTGACGCCGGCGGGCCCGCGCCCGAAGGCGAGGTAGGCCCCGCCGCTGAGGGCGAGGAGGACGACCGCGAGGATGACGACCTTGGTCAGGGTGAAGCCTCGGGATTTTGGTTTGGTGGGCATGGGGAGGGGGAAGCGAGAAGTGAAAAGCGAAAATCAGGAAGGAAGGGGTCGGTAAAGCAGCAAAGCAGCAAAGCGGAAAAGCAGCAAAGTCGAATGGCAGCGTGGGCGCATTGGAGGATTTGTGATACCGATTGAGACGCGCCGGGGGGCGGGTTCGTTTCGTCGAAAGCGATCCATGGCGCTGCTGTCGCGTCCGTGCGTTGTTCGGGTTCCCCGGGAAACGGATTCGTTGGTGTCTTGTGGAAGACGCTGATGAACTCTACGCCTGCGGGGTCATTGGGGCTGCGGATTCTGCTGGGGATTCGGCGGATTTTGCGGATTTTCGGGGGCGGGGGATGGGGCAGTGACCGGTTCCGCGCGCGCAGGATCGGTCTGTCCCCGAGCTGGCGCTCGGGGTTCGGATAGACTGGGGCCGGATGGATCGGGCTGGGTTGAGCCGGGGCCGACGATCCTGACCACCATGCCCTGGAGGGCCTTGAACTCGCCGCCGGGGGCGACGCGGAGTTGGCCGGTTTGGAGCAGGTATTCGAGGATGGCAACGCGGAGGTCGCGGAGGGCGTTCTCGTAGTCGTTGCGGCTTTGGAGCAGTTCGTTCTCGGCGTCGAGTTTTTCCTGCGGGTCGGTCTCGTCGGCCTTGAGTTCCAGTTCCTCGTTGCGCAGTTCGTTGATCTCGACGGCTTTCTGCAAGAGGACCAGCGCGTTGCGGGCGCGGTCGATCTCGCGCACCGCCCTGCGGGAGTTCAGGATGATGGTGTCGCGGAACTCCTCGGTCTCGCGTGCCTGGCGCTGCAGCGCGATCATGGCGCTGCGGAGGTTCAGCCGCTCGATCTGGCGGTCGAGCGGGAGGCTCAGCAGAATGCCGGCGTTGTAGTCGGTGTCTTTCAGGTCAAAATCGAACTTGCCTCGGCGGCGGTCCTTGTCGGTGTTCAGCGTCGTGCCGGCGGTGAGGTTGAGGTCAGGAAGGAGGTCGTTGCGGGCGTTGTCGAGTCGGCGGCGGGCGTCGTCGGTCTGGTCGCGCCGGTTCTGGTAGTCGAGGCGGTAGAGCAGCGCGAGGCGGGCGGCCTCGACCACCGAGATGTCCGGGTCGGGCAGTTCCAGGCCCACCGGCTCGATCCTGATCTCCTCTTCCACGGGCATGCCCAACCGCACCTTGAAGCGGTCGAGCGAGAGGATGTAGTTCTCGCGGGCGGCGATGAGCGAGTTGCGGCTGGTGAGGACGTTCTGTTCGACGTTTCTGGCGCGGAACGGGCTGTCGCGCCCGGCTTCGACCAGGGCCGTGGTGCGGGATTGCAGGGCGATGACGCTCTCGAGGCGTTTCTCCTGGTTCTTGATGAAACTGGCCTGGGCGACGAGCGCGAAGTAATCGCGGGCGATATCGACCAGGTGGGATCGGCGGAAGTCCTCGAAGCCGCGGGAGGCGTAGATGAGATCGCGTTCGGCCTGGATGATGTCCTCGCGGGCGACGGTGCCGGCGCCGCGGAGGAGGGGAACGTTGGCCCCGAAGACGAGCTGGGTGTTCTGTTCGTACTGCTCGCCGACGACGGAGGTGAGTTGCTGGGCGGCTTGGGTGATGAGGCGGGCCTCGACCTCGCCGCCGTAGGGGAGGCGCTGGGTGGCGCGGAGTTCGTTGATGACGCTGAGTGCGGAGGAATAGTCCCCGTTGTCGCCGGTGCCCGAGACGTTGGCTCGGATGTCATCGAAAAGGCGGGGCCCCCAGCGGTGCTGCTCGATGAGCAGGCGGATGGCGGCGAGGAGGTATTCCTCTTCGGCGGAGCGGTACTCGCGCCCCTGGCGCTGGGCGGTGCGGAAGGCGCCTTCGAGGTCGAGGGCTTTGGCGGTTTCGGGCTGGAGGGCGTAGGACTCGAGGCGGGCCAGCACGTCGGCGGGGGCGGTGCTGCCGGGGGCGTACTTGAGATCGTCGGCGGAGGGGTTGAGGGTGCCGGGCTTTTCGTTGACGAGGCGTTTGCGGTCGTTGGGACCGGCTTCGGTGTCGGTGAGTTTGCGGGGGAAGGGGGCGACGGCACCGCCGCCGAGGGTTTCGGTGCGGGCCTTGACCAGCCGTTCGACGCGGCGGTCGATGGAATCCATGTTGGCGCAGCCACCGGCGATGAGGGTGAAGGCCGCGGTGGACACCGAATAAAATCCAAACTTCAGGGCGCGAGGGGGCCGAGGAGCGCACGACAGACGGGCCTTCGGCGTTTTTTCTCGCGTCATGTGGGGCCAGTGTACCTGTGGAAGGTCGGAGGGCGGCGGCGAAGAGGTGGGGTTACCGGGAGGTGTTCGGGGTGTTGCAGGGGGGGGGTTCTAGGCGTACCCTTGACGTCCGTTTTGACCCCCGGGGTCGATCTGGGTGCCCGACGGGCCGCCGAGGGCAAGTGTTGCACTGGGATCGGATCGTCTCGCTATCCCGACCCCGGTACAGGACGCCCACCGCGGGCCTGCCCGTCTCGGATTCCGGCATTCGGGGTTCGATTGGGACCGTCCCGGACCAGACTTGATGGTCCCGAGGAACGGGGGCGGGGGCGTTGGTGTTTCGTTCAACCTCTCCTTCAGGAGCCTCAACCGATGCCATCGATCACCTCGGACGGACACACCCTCAGCATCGATGGTCGGCGTTTGTGGGTGGTCTCGGGGACGATGATGTTCTCGCAGATGCCGCGGAGCCAGTGGGCTTCGAGGCTGCGGGCGGCGCGGGAGGCGGGGCTGAACACCGTTGAGGTGCCGGTGGTGTGGTCGGCCCACGAGCCCCGGCAGGGCAAGTTCGTCTTCGACGGCGATCTGGACATCGCGGCGTTCATCAAACTGGCGGACCAGATGGGCCTGCACGTGATCGTGCGGGTGGGGCCGTGCATCGGGGAGGGGTTGGACTTGGGCGGCTTGCCCGCGTGGCTGCCCGCTCTGCGCGAGACCGGCCTGATGGGGCTGACCAACAGCAACACGACGGTCGGTGTGATCGGCGGGGTGCGGTCGCACGCGGGGATTTATCTGGCTTCGGTGGCGTCTTGGATCTCGGCGGTGTGTGAGAAACTCGTCGGGCTTCAGGTGACCGGCGGGCCCAACCGGCGCGGCAAGGGGCCGATCATCGCGGTGGTCGCCGAGCACCGGTGGCTGTGCGGGGATGACGGCGTGACGTCGCTGGCGACGAACACCGGGGGCGTCATCAAGGAAGGCACGGACTACCTGCGTGAGGTGGCGCGGTTCCTGCGTGAGGGCGGGATCAACGTGCCGGTGATCGCGAACCACGACCTGTACCACAGCGCCGAGGGGCAGATCGAGGCGTGGTCGGGGATCAGCCATTTGCACGCGAACCTGCGGCAGTTGCGCTCGCAGCGCCCGGGGCAGCCTCGGTTTGTGATGGGGCTGCGCGGGGCGCACGATAAGGGCGGCGTTGACGTGTGGGGGCGCCCCGAGAACCCCGGGCCGACCGGCCGGCAGATGGTGCGGGCTCTGGCCGAGTGTTTGGCGACGGCGTCGCAGTTCAATATTGATTCGTTCGCGCCGGGGACTCGGCTGGGTTTCAGCGGCGGGCGGATGGACGACGGGGCCGAGGCGTTTGTCACGCCGGGGACCTCGGGGGCTGTGATCGGCGAGGCGGGGCAGCGGACGGCGCGGTTTCAGCAGATGAAACGGGTGGCGACGTTCGCCTCGACGTTCGAGCGGGTGATGTGCGGGATTGACCCGGCGTTCCAGCCGGTGACGATCGCCGTGGACACGCCGGTGGACCAGAGCGGGAAGAAGGCCAAACGCGGTGCATCGGTGGGGATCGCGGCGGGCTCGATGACGCCCTCGGTGGTGCACGCCACGGGGTCGCAGGGCTCGGTGGTGTTCGTGTTCTTCGCGGGCGAGGGGAAGCGGACGGTGCGGCTGGTGCTGGGCGATGGGTCGACCCTGCCGGTGACGCTGGACACGCAGGACGCGGCGTGGGTGCTGCTGGATACACATCTGGCGGGACGCGCGACACTGGACTATTGCAACCTGTGCGCGTTCGCGCTGGTGGGCCGTTCGCTGGTGTGTTACGGGCCGGCGGGGAGCACGGGGCTGATCTCGATCAACGGGTCGGCGGTCGATCTGGTGGTGCCCGACGGCGACAAGCCGCTGATCCAGGAGATCGAGGGGATCGCGGTGGCGGTGTGCAACGAGAAGTCGATCGACCGCGCGATCGCGACGCCCGAGGGCGTGTGGTTCGGTGCGGAATCGCTGGACATCGACGGCAACCCGGTGCCGATGCAGGGAGTCTCAAGCGTGCTGCGCCTCGGCGCGGACGGCTCGGTGCGCACGGCGGCGCTCAAGGCCGCGCCCAAGCCGAGCGTGAAGATCGTGCCGACGCAGTGGTGGGGGTGCGATACCTCGGCGTACACCGGCGGCACGTCGCCTCGGTTTGCGCGGATCGACAAGCCCGCAGCGCTGTCGGAACTCGGCGCGCCCACGGGGTACGGGTGGTACCGGCTGCGGGTGAAGTCTGCGGCGTCCAAGAAGGTCAAGGCCGGACTTTTCGAGAGCGCCGACCGCGTCCATGTGTGGTGCGCCGGCGAAGGTCTGGGTGTGTGGGGCATGGGGCCGGGCGCGGTCAAGACGACCGAACTTGTGCCGCTGGCGCTGGGCAAGGGTGAGACTTCCGTGGTCATGCTGGCGGACAACATCGGACGCCTGAGCGAAGGCTCGATGATGGGCGAGCCCAAGGGCGTGTACGGCGAGGTGTGGGAGGCGAGCGTCATCAAGTGTGGCGCGCCCAAACTCGAGACTGAGACGCCGATGGAGCCGCTGAAGTACCGCACGCCGATCATGGGTTTGCAGGTGGGCGACACGACGGACGCGCGCCGGCTTGTTTGGAAGTTCCAGCACAAGCGCAAGACGCCGGTGTTCGTGTGCATCGATGTGCCGCGGGACGACGGCTCGCTGGCGCCGGGGCTGGTGCTGCTGAACGGTGCGCCGATCTCGGTGCTGACGCCGGGGGTTTCGTTGCGGCTGCGGATCGAGGGCGAGAAACTCAAGCCGACGAGCACGCTGGAACTGGCGATCGCGGGGGATATGGAGCACGCGAGCAAGGCGCTCAAGGGCGCCGTGACGCTCTTCGCCGGCGAGGCGTGCGTGGGGGAGAAGGGCGACTGGGGCTTCGCGAAGTGGGAGCCGCCCACCGGCAACGCCTGGGAAGTGCTGAAGAAGGGCGCGACGCGCAAGGGCGATGCGCCGATGTGGTGGAAGGCGACGTTCGAGGTGCCCGAAGAGTGCGGCCCCCTGTGCTTCGATACCGAAGGCCTGAGCAAGGGCCAGGTGTTCATCAACGGGCACAACCTCGGGCGCTATTTCACCGAGACGTCGACGCACAAGAGCGTTGGGCCGCAGACGAAGTTGACCATCCCGGACTCGTGGATCAAGGAGGGTGTGGTGAACGAGGCGGTGGTGTTTGATGAGCACGGCTTTGTGCCGTGGGGGTGCCGGGTGGTGAGTGCGGGGTGAGGGGGAGAGAGGGTCGGGTGGCATGCTCTCGTCTTCGAGGGCATGAATGGTGGGCGATCAGGGGTGATTCAAGACATGCTCTCGCGGACGAGAGCATGCCACCCGGGGCGCATGGCGACCCGAGGATTCTGTCCCCGAGCTTGCGCTCGGGGTTCGGATGGAGGCGGACGTCCTCACACGTGCGACATCTTGTTCAGCCCGTTAAGAGCCGCGACCTTGTAGCACTCGGCGAGTGTCGGGTAGTTGAAGACCGTGTTGACGAGGTACTCGACGGTACCCTTGAAGGCCATGACGGCCTGGCCGATGTGGACGATCTCGGTGGCGCCGGTGCCGATGCAGTGGACGCCCAGGATCTCATGGCTTTCCTGGTGGATCAGGAGTTTGAGCATGCCGTTGAGGTCGCCCAGCAGTTGGCCGCGGGCGATCTCGCGGTAGTTGGCGACGCCGGTCTCGAAGGGGATGTCTTCTTTGGTGAGTTGCTCTTCGGTCCAGCCGACCATGGACATCTCGGGGATGGCGTAGATGCCGTAGGGGAAGAGATGCGGGACGCTCTCGACCTTGCGTCCGAACATATGGCACGCGGCGATGCGGCCCTGCTCCATCGAGGTGCTGGCGAGGGCGGGGAAGCCGATGACGTCGCCCGCGGCGTAGACGCTGGGGCAGGTGGTCTGGTAGTTCTCGTTGACGGAGATCTTGCCGCGGTTGTCTGGGGTGACGCCGATGGCTTCGAGGTTGAGTCCGTCGCTGGCGGCCTGGCGTCCGGCGGCGTAGAGGAGGGTCTCGCCGCGGAGAACCTTGCCGGATTCGAGCATGACCTGGACGAGTTTGCCGTCGGTGGAGATCGAGCCGACCGGGGCGTCGACGAGTTCGACGCTGACGACCTTTTCGCCCAGGCGCAGGGTCATGCCGGCCTGACGGAGGTGGTATTGCAGGGCCTCGCCGATCTCGGCGTCGACGAAATCAAGCAGGCGGGGCCGGCCTTCGATGAGGGTGACCTTGACGCCCACGGCGAGCATGATCGAGGCGTATTCGGTGCCGATGACGCCGCCGCCGACGACGATGACCGAGCGCGGGAGTTGGTTGATTTTGAGGAACTGGTCGGCGTCCATGACGCGCTGGCCGTCGAAGGGGATGCCCTTTGGGCGTGCGGGCCTTGAGCCTGTGGCGATGAGGATGAAGGATGTTTCGATGACGCTGGTCTGGTTGCCGTGGGTGACCAGGACGGAGTTGGGCCCGACGATGGTGCCGTCGCCGTTGAGGATGTCGATGCCGTTGCGGAGCATCGAGGCGCGGGAGATTTCGACCTCAGCGCGGATGATCTGGTGCGTCCAGGCGGTGAGGTCCGCCATGGTGATGCGCTGCTTGAGTTGGTGTGATTCGCCCAGGAACGAGCGGAGGCGTGCGCCGGTGAGTTGGAGGACGGCCTCGCGGAGTGACTTGCTGGGGATGGTGCCGGTGTTGATGGCGGCCCCGCCGACGACTTCGGCACGCTCGACGACGCAGACGCGCTTGCCGAGTTTGGCGGCCTGAACGGCGGCGCGCTGTCCGGCGGCGCCGCTGCCGATGACACACAGGTCGTAACGATCCATGGGGCGGGTCTCCGGGTCTGTTGCGGCGAGCGCGGGGGGCAGGTGCGGCGGGGGCGGGGGGCTGGAAAGCGGACCGGACCGTACGCGCGGCCTTGCTCTTATGCTATCGGTCCTTCCGAAGCGGGACTGTAGTTGGGGATTGGTTTGGGTGCGAGTGGTGCGTTTACCTGCGGGCCGCCGCACGCTGGGGTGGGTGCCCGGTGGGCTTCAGGGGCGTACCTTGAGGGGCGTGTTGTGTCTGCTTCGGGTTCGGGGCTTCTAGAGGAGTTTCCGCGTGTTTGATGTTCTTCGGCGAGTCGTCCCGGCGTTGGCGGTGGTGCTGGGTGGTGTGGCGGCGTGCGGCGCGCGAGGCGAAGAGCCGGTCATCATGCTGACGCTGGACGCGACGGAACTGCCGCGGAACCTAGTGAAGACGGTGCAGACGATTCAGGCGAAGCCGGGGCCGTTGGAGTTGCGGTACTGCATCTGGACGCCGGGCAACCACAATCCTTCTGGGCCGATTGAGAACGTGGTGAACTTTGTGGTGCAGGACTGCAGGGGCCAGCGGCTGCACTGGGACCGCGACCCGACGCAGGTGGACCGGATCACGGTGACGGTGCCGGAGGGGTGTACGTTCATCGATGTGAAGGCGGACTACATCGCGTCGCAGCCGTCGGTGAACTCGCGGTCGAGCGATTCGTACGGGCGGCTGAACTTCGGGGCGATCAACTTCAACACGGTGATGGTGTACCCGGCGAACGCGGATGTGCAGCGGATCAACGTGGGCGGGCTGCTGTTCATGCCCAAGGGCTGGAAGGCGGCGTGGGCGCTGCCGTTCAAGACGCAGTCGTTCAAGATGGAAGACGGCGTGATGGCCGAGGCGGTGATGATGCTGGCGCGCCCCGCGCTGCCGGAACTGATCGATTCGCCCATCATCATGGGCGAGCACCTTTCGACGGTCGAGTTGAAGCGGCCCGAGGGGGTGAAGCCGCACACGTTCCACGTGGCGGCGGGGGAGGCGAAGCACACCGAAGTCCCGGCGTTCCTTGTCACGCAGTTGGAGGCGATGGTGCGTGAGAGCGTGGCGATCTTCGGGTCGTTCCCGCGCTCGGTGTACCGCTTCCTGGTGATGGCCGGCGACGGCATGGGGTGGGGGCTGGAGCACGGCGAGAGCACGTTCGTCGGCGTCGGAAAGGACGACATCAGCGGGGCGACGAAGGATGAGTTGCGGGCGGGGGGTGGGAAGTTGCTGGTGCTTCCGCACGAGTATTTCCATGTGTGGTGCGGGAAACTGCGTGCGCCCGAGGGGCTGATCACGGGGGATTTCAGCACGCCGGCGCGGACGGAACTGCTGTGGGTGTACGAAGGGCTGACGGCGTACTACGACACGGTGATCGGGGCGCGGGCGGGCATGGTCACGCCCGATGAGTTCCGTGAGGAGATTCTCACGCTGTGCGTGATGATGCAGCAGCGGTCCGGGCGGCTGTGGCGGAGCGTCGAGGACACGGCGCGGGCGGCGCGGTTCCTGCGGCCTCGGGGAGTTTCGTGGTACGAGATGCGCCGCGGGCAGGACTATTACTCGGAGGCCGCGCTGTTCTGGCTGGAGGCCGACGCGATCATCCGCAAGGGCACGGGCGGGGCGAAAAGTCTGGACGATTTCTGCCGTGCGTTCTTTGATGTGCCGGTGAAGCCGGTGGGCGCGGTGGCGACGTACAACCGGGACGACGTGGTGGCGGGGTTGAAGTCGGTGTTCGATGGTGCAGATTGGGACGGGCTGATCCGCGAGCGGATGGAGCGGCCGGTGAAATCGCTCGATCTGACGGCGCTGCTGCGGCAAGTGGGGTATGACATCGAGTTCGCGCCTTCGCCGTCGGAGTTGCAGAAAGCGCTGGCGAAGGGCGAGGACGCGATCAACCTGCGGACGAGCCTGGGGTTGGCGGTGTCGAAAGACGGCACGGTCGTCACGATCATCCCCGGCTCGCCTGCGGACGCGGCGGGGATGCGGTTCACATCGAAGATCATCGGCGTGGACGGGTGGGTGTTTACGGGGGAGCGGCTGCGTGAGGCGGTGAAGCGATCGCCGGAGACGAAGAAGATCGAACTGCTGACGACGTTTGATGATCGGATGGAGACGTTCAGCCTGGAGTATGACGGCGGTCCGCGTGTGCCGAGGCTCGTGCGTGTGCCGGGGACGGATGATGTGCTGGAGCGGATTGCGATGCCGCTGACGAAGCCGTGAGGTGTCGATCCGCGAAGCGGGTCGATGGTGGTTGCCAGCGGCGTAGCCGCTGGCCCGGCGTCATGGTGGTGACGCAGCACGTGAAACGGACGGGCGCTGCCAAGCAAGCCACCGCAATCTGAGGGTGACTTTCATTTCGTCCGCCCGTTTCACGGGCTTTCTTTGTGGGGGTGTGTCTACCAGCGACTGCGCCGCTGGCAACCATCGTGTACCCGCTTCGCGGGTGGAGAGGGGGTGGCACTTCGAGGGCTGAGTTCTTTTGCACTGAAAAGAAAACGCACCCGCTTGGTGGCGGGTGCGTCGTGGATCGATTGATCCAGCGTGCCTCAGGCCTTCGCGGGGTCGCGTTTGCTGATCACCTTGTTCATCATCTTGACCATGATGAAGACTACCCAGGCGACGATGAGGAAGTTGATCACTTGGTTGATGAACATCCCGTACTTCATGGCCACCTCGACCACCGGCGGCGTCGCGGCTGCGTCGGCCTCTTGCAGCACCACCTTCAATTCCTTGAAGTCGACTTTGCCGATGAGCATGCCCAACGGCGGCATGATGACATCGTTGACCAGCGATTGGACGATGTTGTTGAACGCCGCACCGATGATGATGCCCACCGCCATGTCAAGGGCGTTTCCCTTGACGGCGAACTCTTTGAACTCCTGGATGATGCCCATCGATGACGCTCCTTGTCCGGAAGGTTGGGGTGGAAGCAAGACGGGCGGCTTGATTTCCCCGCGTCCTTGGAGGGGGACTCGCCGTCCACGATTGAGTTGGGATTGTAGGGAAAAATCCGGGGCGAGGTGCTTGTGTGACGTGCGGCAAGGCCGCAGCACCGGCTGGAAGCCGGTGCCACCATCACATCGGGAAGACGCGCTTATGGATGAGGTACAGGGTCTCTGCGCCGTCGCGTTCGATGGTGAGGATGACGGGGCTGGGATCGAAGAGTTCGCGGAAGCGTTCGGGGTCGTCGAAGGAGACGTCTTCTCCGCGGACTTTGAGGATGAGGTCGTTGGCGCGGAGGCCGGCTCGGTGGGCGGGAGAAAATGGAACGACGGCGGAGATACGCCACTCTCCGGCTGGGCCTTCGTCGAGGCGGACGCCGATGCGGGGTGGGGGTGTCGGGCGGGGAGGCTGGGCCGCGCGACGTGCTCGGCGGGCGGCTCGGCCGTTGGTCGAAGGCTGCTGCGCGACATCGCCGGAGGGCGACGCGGCGTTTTGCGGAGTGGGGTCCGGTGCCGGCGCGGGCTGGGCCGCGGTGATTGCGGCGAGGAGGAGGATGAGGGCTTGGTTGGGCATCTCGTCGGGATTTGGGGGGGCACTGAAGTCCATCAGAATGGACTTCCGTGGCACGGGGCGCGTTCAGGCCTTCGATGCGGCGGTGTCCATCATACGGAAGAGGTTCTGCTTCACCGTCGGCCATTCCAGGTCGGTCACGCTGAAGTAAACGGTGTCGCGGATGAAGCCGTCCCACAGCACGCGGTGACGACGATGCGTCCCTTCACGCACGGCACCGATCCGCGCGATGGCCGTCTGCGAGCGGACGTTCCGGCCGTCGGTCTTAAGTTGCACGCGGACGCAGCCGAGCGTCTCGAAGGCGTGGCGCATCAGCAGGAACTTGCACTGCGTGTTCACGGCGGACCTGCGGAAATCGGCGGTGATCCAGGTGAAGCCGATCTCCACGGCGCGGTGCTGGTGCAGGACGTCGAGGTAGCGGGTGGTGCCGATGATCCTGCCGGTGGGGACGTGCTGGATCACCCACGGCAGGTCCGTGCCCTTGGTGTGCCCGTCGAGGGCGACGCGCATCCACTTCAGCATCTCCGCTTCGTTCTTCGGCGGGGGCGAGGTCATGTAGGCCCAGAGGCCGTCGTCCGACGCCGCGAGGAGGGCGGGGGCGTGGTCCTCGCGCATCGGGACCAGCCGTGCCACGCCCTGAGGCGGGGGGAGTTCGAGGGTGATGGGGGTGAGGTCCATGGGAAAGCAAAAAAGCGAAAAACGAAAAGCGAAAAGTCGGATAAGGCAGCGCGTTCACGGGCGTTCCAAGCGTAGACTCGCGGTATGGCCAGCGGTTCCGTGGACACCACCTTGCAGGAATGGACCGACGAGCGGCTGCTCGGGGTGGTGCGTGAGACTTGGGGGTTCGATGCGCTGCGGCCGATGCAGTCCGACGCCGTGCGGGCGAGTCTGGCGAGCAGGGACAGTCTGGTGGTGATGCCCACCGGCGGCGGGAAGTCGCTGTGCTACCAGGTGCCGCCGCTGCTGACGGGGAAGTTGACGGTGGTGGTATCGCCGCTGATAGCGCTGATGCAGGACCAAGTGAGCGGGCTGAAGATCGCGGGGTACCCCGCGGCGGCGTTGAACAGCCATGTCTCGCCGGAGGAATCGTCGCGGGTTCGCGCGGGGTGCCGGGACGGTTCGATCAAGTTGCTGTTCATCGCGCCAGAACGGCTGCTGCTGGACGGGACGATCTCGTGGCTGCGCGGGCTTGGGGATCGGGTGGGGTCCGTCGCCGTGGATGAGGCGCACTGCATCAGCCAGTGGGGGCATGACTTTCGGCCGGAGTACCGGCGGCTGGCGGAGTTGCGGGATCATCTGCCGGGGCTGGCGCTCCACGCCTACACGGCGACGGCGACGCCGCGGGTGCGCGAGGATGTCGTTCGGCAGTTGAAGTTGAAGAACGCGCTGGTGCTGGTGGGGCGATTCGACCGGCCCAACCTGACGTACCGGGTCATCCCGCGCACGCGCATGGTCGAGCAGGTGGCGAAGGTCCTGGCGCGGCATGAGGGGCGGGCGGCGATCGTCTACTGCATCAGCCGCAAGGAGACGGAGAGCCTGGCCGATGCGCTCTTGGCGAAAGGCTTGGACGCGCGGGCGTACCACGCGGGGATGACGCCCAACCAGCGGAGCAAGACGAGCGACGATTTCAAGAGCGAGCGGCTGAACATCGTCTGCGCCACGGTGGCGTTCGGGATGGGGATTGATCGTGGGGATGTGCGGTGCGTCATCCACGCGGCCATCCCCAAAAGCGTCGAGCATTACCAGCAGGAAACCGGTCGGGCCGGGCGCGACGGGCTGCCCAGCGAGTGCGTGCTGCTGCACAGCGCGGCGGACTTCGAGCGCTGGCGGATGCTGATGGAACGCTCCGCGGCGGAAACGGGGGCGACGCCGGAATCGCTGGCCGCGCAGATGGAACTGCTGCTGCATCTCAAGGGGGTCGTCAGCACGGGGCGTTGCCGGCACCGTGGGCTGACAGAGTATTTCGGGCAGAAGTACATGGGGCCGGAGGCGGCGACCACAGGGGGAGAGCCGGAAGCGGATGTCGGCGGGTACGTCGGCGGCTGCGGCGCGTGCGACGTGTGCCTGGGTGAACTCGACGAGATCGCGGACTCGCAGGTGGTGGCGCAGAAGATCCTCTCGTGCGTCTACCGCGTCGGGCAGAACTTCGGGGCCGGGCATGTGGCGGACGTGCTGCGCGGCAGGCCCACGCAGAAACTGGTTGACCGGGGGCACGACCGGCTGTCGACCTTCGGGCTGCTGCGCGATCTCAGCCGCGAGACGATTGTCTCGTGCGTGCACCAGTTGGTCGACGTGGGGGCGCTCGCGGTGGCGCCGGGGGAGTACCCCGTTATCACCATGACCGCGGCGAGCAAGGAGTTCATCAACGGCACGCGCAAAGCGCGGCTGCTCGAGGCCAAGCGCGAGCCGGAGATGGAACCCGCCCGGGCACGCGGCAAGTACCGCGGCGACGGGTCGGGCACGGGCATCCGGGGCTCCGTCGGTGACGCGGACGTGCCCGCTCTGACCAAGGAAGAGGACGCGATGTTCGACTCGCTTCGGCTGCTGCGCCGAACGATCGCGGAGGAACTGGGCGTCCCGCCGTTCGTGGTCTTCGCCGACACGACGCTGGAGGAACTGTGCCGGGTGAGGCCGGGGTCGATGGAATCGCTGGCGACGGTGAAGGGGATCGGGCGGAAGAAACTGGAGCAGTTCGGGGCGCGGTTCCTGGGGCACGTGGCGGACTGGTGCCGGGACCATGGGATGGGTCTGGACGCCCGGGCGGGTTCGCGCCGGGTGAGGGTGGGGGAGAACGCTGAGTTCCTTTCATAACGGATGCATGACCGATTTCTTCATCGAGGATTCATTGCATGGCAAAGAGGATGCCTGAAAGCAAGTCGAACGAGCCGTTCTGCAACGCCGTCGGCGTGTACCGGTGGCCCTTTGATGAAGCAGATGTTCGGCGTGACTGCCGCGAAATGTCCGGAAAAGTGACGGCCGAGGGTCTCGGGCACACGCGGACCCAACTCGAAAACCTCGTGGTTGTTGAGTTGCTGGTCACGTCACCGCCGCCTGAGAACTTTCTTAACGCACTCTCGCAGTCGAAACCCGATGTGATGGACGACGAATCCCAGGTCCCGTATGACGAGTCGTACTGGACAGCGGACGGCACTCAGCGATTGGACGATCCCGACCCGCCGCAGGAGTTGCCGTACCGAATCGTGTTCTTCCTCCACTTCTTTGACCTCAAGAGTCCGCTTTATGCGGGTGATGCAGGCACCATCGAGTTACCGAAGGTCGCCGACCTGCCGAGTCGGTTGCGGGATCACCTTGAGTACCTGCCGCCCTGAGCCCGAACCGGTGATGGAACCTCTTTTTGCGCGATCTTCATAGAAGCGAACTGGCCCCCGGGCACTTCAAGTGTCTCGGGATTTCAATCCGGGGACACACAAAATCGCGGGTTGCCTCCAAGAATCCGGCACCTGTCCCCTGCAACCGCGTGGGACATGTCAGCGAAAGACTCAGTGCACGGCATCGGGGCGGGGGTGTGGCCCCGCTCCCCGGACGGGTGTCGGGGGTTGTTGCAAGAACCAACGCGAGGACGACGTGAACGACAGGAACGAAACAAACGCGGACTTGAACGCACGTGCCCGGGTCCACTTCAAGGCGATGGTCGAGAGCATCGGGGTGAAGCGCTTCGCCGCGGCGATGGACCTGTCGACGCGCCAGGTGAACCGGATCCTGTCGGGGGTGCAGCCCAACCCGGTGGAGCGGCTGGTGCGGAGCCTGCAGACGGCGACACCGGAGGTGGGGGACCGGACGCTGGACTTCGTGTGCCAGGAGGTCGGCGGGTTCTTCGTGAGGCAGGAGCCGCACCTGGGCAACGCCGCGGCGAACGCGGTGCGCGAGTGTGCCGAGGCGATCGCGTGCATCTCGGACGGCGAGATCAGCGAGATCGATGAAAAGGAGATCCGCGAGGCGATCGGGGCGCTGGTGGGGCTGCTGCGGACGGTGGAAGAGAAGAAGGCTCGGAATGAGCCGAGGCGGTTCGGGAACGCGATGGCTTCGCCGGAGCCTTCGGTTCAAGGCGGGGGCGGCGGGGGAAGCGTTGGTCTGCCGGCGTCGCGCGGGGTGAAGGTCGTGCCGGGCGTGCCGGGTGCGGGAACGGCGGGGATGCGGAACGGTTCGCGGTGAGTCCGACGAGCATTGTGTAGGTGGTGGGGCAGGCCAGTCCGCCGCGCTATCCTGTGCCCCCCATGGCCATGCTTCTCCGAGCCGCAGACCTCCGCAAGGCCTTTCTCAGGCCTTTGTTCAGCGGCGTGTCGCTCGTGATCGAAGACGGGGAGCGACTGGCCCTGATCGGGCCGAACGGGTCGGGGAAATCAACGCTCTTGAAGGTGCTGGCAGGGATCGAACCCGCCGACTTCGGCGAGGTCACGCGCCGGCGCGGGGTGCGGCTGCAATACGTCGCGCAGAACGATGCGTTTGAAGAGGGCGATACCGCACTGACCGCGGTTGCTCGCGCGGTGACGGCGATGCGCCCCGAGCACGTCCATGATGAGCACGAAGCCGAGGTCCACGCCCGCGTTGAACTCGATCACGCCGGCTTCGTTGATGTCGATCAGCCCGCCGTGGCGATGTCGGGCGGGTGGCGGAAGCGGCTTTCGATCGTCCGTGCGGCGGCGTGTGCGCCCGATGTCCTGATGTTGGACGAACCCACCAACCACCTTGATCTGGAGGGGATCCTGTGGCTGGAGGAACTGGTGAAGAAGTCTGGCTTCGCCAGCGTGTTTGTTTCGCACGACCGTTCGTTCCTGGAGCGCGTCAGCACGCGGATCGTGGAACTGAGCCGGGCCTACCCCTCGGGCACGTTCAGCAGCGTGGGGGCGTACGACCAGTTCCTGTCGCGGCGCGAGGATTTTCTCGCGGCGCAGGAGAAGGAGCAGCAGTCGCTCAAGGGGACGGTGATCGAGGACACGCGTTGGCTTTCGCGTGGGGCCAAGGCACGTCGGACGAAATCGAAGAGCCGAATCCAGGCGGCGGCGGAGCGGCGCGAGCAACTCGCCGCCATGCGCGAGCGGACGAGCGCGGCGACGGCGAAGTCGGCGGGCATTGAGTTCACCGCGACCGGCCGTCAAACACACCGGCTGCTGCGGGCGCGGAACCTGCGGAAGTCGTTCGGCAGCAAGGTTCTGTTTGACGGGCTGAGTTTCACGCTCTCCCCGGGGTCGTGCCTTGGGCTGCTGGGGCCAAACGGAAGCGGGAAGACGTCGCTGATCCGCTTGTTGATGGGTCAGGACCAGCCGGACATCACGGGGGCCACGGGCGACGACACCCCGATGATCGACCGTGCCGACAACCTGCGGACGGTCGTGTTTACGCAGCGGCGCGAAGCGCTCGATCCGACGCAGACGCTGCAACAAGCCCTCGGCGGCGAGTCCGGCGGCGTGATCTACCGCGGGCAGACGATGCACATCAACACCTGGGCCACGCGGTTCCTCTTCCGCGCGGAACAGTTGCGCTCGCCGGTGGGGGCGCTTTCGGGCGGGGAGCAGGCGCGGGTGGTGATCGCCAAGATGATGCTCGACACGGCGGACCTCTTGATCCTCGACGAGCCAACGAACGACCTCGACATCGCTTCTTTGGAGGTGCTGGAAGAATCGCTGGAGGATTTCCCCGGCGCGATCCTGCTCGTCACGCACGACCGGGCGATGCTCGATCGGCTCTCGACCGAGATCATCGCGCTGGATGGCAAGGGAAAAGGCGGCTGGGCGAACTATGCTGACCTTTCGCAGTGGGAGAACGCCAAGCGCACGGCGGAGCAGGCCGAAACGGACGCAAGGAAGGCCGCAGTGGTCGCCGCAGCGCCGGCATCGTCGCGCGGTGCGCCCAGCAAGGCCAAGAAACTGTCGTACATGGAGCAGCGCGAGTTCGACGGCATGGAGGCGGCGATCCAGAAGGCCGAGGCCAAGGCCGCCGAACTGGAGAAGAAGACGCACGACCCCGCCCTGATGGCAGATCACAAAAAGATGGCCGCGGCGTGCGCGGTGCTGAGCGCGGCGACGGCGGAAGTGGCGAAGTTGTACGAACGCTGGGCGGAACTCGAAGCCAAGATGGGGTGAGGCGTCCGCGCGTCCCCGGTACGATGGGCCGATGGGAACCCGACTCGCGAAGAAGGTGCTGGTGATCGGTTGGGACGCCGCCGATTGGAAGGTGGCCGAGCCGCTGATGGCCCGCGGGCGCATGCCGCACCTGAAGCGCCTAGTCGAGAACGGTGTTCGTGGTTCGATCCGCACACTAGAGCCGCGCCTTTCGCCGCTGCTCTGGACCTCCGTCGCCACCGGCAAGCGGGCCGACAAGCACGGCATCCTGAACTTCGTCGAGGCCGAGCCCACCGGCGGCGGCATCCGGCCCTCCACCAGCACCAGCCGCAAGACCAAGGCCCTGTGGAACATCCTCTCGCAATCCGGCCTGCGCACCAACGTCGTGTCGTGGTACGCCTCACACCCCAGCGAGCCGATCCGCGGTGTGGGCATCTCCAACATGTGGTGCGAAGGGATGCCGCAGAGCGCGCGCGAGGCGTGGGCGTTAGCCGGCGGGAGTGTGCATCCGACGGACCTCGCCCCGAGCATCGAGAAACTGCGTACGCACCCGTCGAAAGTGAACGCGGCGGAACTGCGGGCGCTCGTGCCCGAACTGGCGAAACTCGCGCCAAACGACGTCCGTATCGGGCTGCTCCAGCGGCTCTTGGCCCAGATGCACAGCGTGCAGAACGCCGCGGCGTGGCTGATCGAGCACGGGCCGGCGTGGGACTGCATGCTCGTGTTCAACGAGGCCATCGACGTGTTCGGCCACCACTTCATGGCCTACCACCCGCCGAAGATGGCCAGCGTCAGCGACAAGGACTTCGAGCGTTTCAAGGGCGTGGTCGGCGGCGTGTACGAGATGCAGGACCGCATGCTCGGGCGGCTGCTGCAACTGGCCGGGCCAGAGACCACCGTGGTGCTCGTGAGCGACCACGGCTTCCACAGCGATCACCTGCGCCCCAGCGTACCGCCCGCGGCGGACGACAAGCACGCCGCCATGGACGCGACGTGGCACCGCGAGCACGGCGTGGTGGTGCTGTCAGGGCCGGGCATCGCTCGGGGCACGCCCGACAATCCAAAGGAAATCCAAGGTTCAACGCTTCTGGACATCGCGCCGACGGTGCTGGCGCTGCTCGGCCTGCCGATGGGGAGTGACATGGACGGTCGCGTGCTTGTCGAGGCGCTCGACCGGCCCGTCGAGGTCGAACGCGTGGCATCTTGGGATGAGATCGAAGGCGAGTCCGGCATGCACCCGGCGGACCTGCGCGTCGACACCATCGAATCGGCGCAGGCGGTGAAGCAGTTGATCGAGCTGGGCTACCTCGCCGACATGTCGGGCGATGAGCAGGCGATGCTGGACAACATCGACCGCGAATCGCGCTTCAACCTGTCGATGGCGAAACTGGGGCGCGGTGATTTTCTCGGCGCGGCGGAGCTTTTGGCGGCGCTCGTCGAAGTAAAACCCGGCGAGGCGCGGTACGCGCTCAGCCTGGCCCAGTGCTGGCTCAACGCCGGCGACGCCGCAAAGGCCAGAGCGGCGATCGAGGCGTTCCTGGTGCAGTGCCCCGGACACGCCGACGCGGGCATGGCCCTGGCGGGCGCGCTGATCGCCGAGGGCAGGCCCGCCGAGGCCGCGGCGATGCTGGAGCAAGAGGCCGCGGCGCACACAGCATCGGGCGGACCTTCCGTGCCGGAGCGCGATTGCCTGCTGGGCACGGCGTACATCGGAATGCGCGATGCGGCGAAGGCAGAGGCGGTGTTCCGCCGCGCCGCCGCGGCCGACCCGCACAGCGCGCGGGCGAGGCTCGGATTGGCGCAGGTTGAACTGATCCGCGAACGCTACGAGTCGGCCGCTGAGCACGCCTTCGAGGCCGTACAGTTGCAGCACTTCCTGCCCGACGGGCACTTCACGCTGGGCGTCGCGCTGGCACGCCACGGCGTGACACTCTCGGGCGATGAACGCAAGGAGACGCTCGGTCACGCCGTGCAGTTCCTGGGCATCGCGGTGTCGATGCAGCCCGGGTATCTCGATGCGCACCGGTACCTCGCGACGGTCCACAGGCTGCTCGGCGATGCGGCGTCTTCGGCGAAGCACGAGCGCATCGCAGAGGAACTCATGGGGCGGATCGGACGCGCGGGGGGGTTTGTTGATCCGATGGGCGAACCGCCGCTGGGGCCGCGGTGCGGCTCATCGAAGTGACGCACACTGGCTCAGGCCCGGATCGGGAGGCTACCTCCGGCGTCGCGCGGCCCAGCCGCCCGCGGTGAGTAGCACCAGCGATGCGCCGGGCGCGGGGACGTCTGTCTGCGCGAGGAAGATCTGGTAGTTGATGCCGGCACCGAAGGAGGCGGGGAGTTCAGACGCGGGCACGGGCGTCGCGATGTAGTCGAGGTAGTAGTAGCGCTGGGTGAGAAGCACCGGCAACGTACCGACATTCTCGCCCGCTTCATTCGTGGCGTTCTCGATGCCGAAACGGAGGGCGCTGAAAACGTAGTTGGCGCCTTGAACGTCTCCTTCTCGCAGAATCTGAATGACCGCTCCCTGGGTCGTCGGTGCGCTGGACCCCACCCTTAGGGTCAGGTTCATAAGGTAGACACGGCCTTCGAGGCCGGCGGGGGTGCCGCCAAAGCCGTCGGGTCCCGGTCCGCCGGAAGCGACGCCGAAGGCGCGCCCGGCATCGAAGCCAGAACCCGTGACGAGAAAACTGATCGGAGATGCGGAGTACCCGTCGCCGGAGACATTCGGGTCGCCTCCCACAGACTGGCCGATTGGATCGAGCATGAAATAGTCGTCATAGCGGAGGCGCGGGATCGTATCGATCAAGTCAGCGGGCGGCGGCTGAATGGAACCCGCACCAGCCGTGAAGGCTCTGTTGTCGCCGGGCCCGGTCCAAGTGATCGGGTTCGCGACCGAACCGGGGATCACCCCGAAATCGAATACGCCGAGCCGGTACGGGAGGGCCGCCGAAGCGGAGGAAGAGACCGCGGCGGCAGCGGATGAAGCGAGAAGAATGCTGAGCATGACGCGTCTCCCAGAGTTCTCCCGTTTGGGAGAACGGTTGTTGTGTCGATGCGGGTCGCACCGGGGGTCGGGTTCCTACGCCGACCCGCTGGATTGTCGCGCGATCTTTGGACGTGGTGTGCGCGACGACCTCACCGGCGTCGGCGGCGTGTGGCCCAACTGCTGGCGGTGAGCAGCAGAATCGAAGTAGCAGGGGTGGGGACATCGGTCTGGGCCACAAAGATCTGATAGTTGATCCCGGCACCGAAAGAGGCGGGGAGTTCGGATGCGGGGACCGGGGTGGCGATGTAGTCGAGGTAGTAGCGGCGTTGCGAGAACTGACCAGGATTCAGGGTCACATTCGTCGCGTTCTCGATGCCGAACCGCACCGCTCGGAGAATGGGCTCATTCACCGAGGCGCCTTCGCGGAGGATGCCGATGGTCACGCCCTCCGTCACGGGCACGCCCGAGCCGACGCGGAGGGTCAGGTTCATGAGATAAACACGTCCGTCGGGTCCGGCGGGCGTTCCGCCGATACCATCGGGCCCGACGGCGAACGTCACTCCCACCGCCCTTCCGGCCTGGAAGTTCGCCGGTTCGCCTGCAAAAAAAGCGGCAGCAGCCGTGTACCCATCGCCGGGAACCCCGGGGTCGCCGCCGTTTGATGCTCCAAGCGGGTCGGCCATGAAATAGTCGTCCCAGCGCAGCCGCGGGATCGAATCAATCTGGTCGGCCGGTGGCGGCAAACTCGATCCAGCCCCCGCAGTGAATGCCCGGTTGTCACCCGGACCCGACCATGTGATGGGGAGTCCAAGTGCCCCCGGCAGAACACCCAAGTCCATGATCGAGAACCGGTACGGCAGAACCGCCGACGAAGCAGACCAAGAAATCACAGCGATGGCGGATGAAGCGAGAAGCATGCTGAGCATGACGTGTCTCCCAGAGTTCTCCCGTTGGGGAGAACGGTTGTGGTGTCGGAGCCGATGGCACCGGGGATCGGGTTCCTACGCCGTTCCGCCGGAAAGCCTTGCGAGCAACGGAGGTGGTGTGCGCGACGACCTCACCGACGCTGGCGCCGTGCAGCCCAACCACATGCGCTGAGCACCACCACCGACGCGCCCGGCGCGGGGACATCGGTCTGCGCGAGGAAGATCTGGTAGTTGACACCCCCACCGAACGATGTCGGAAGTTCGGATGCGGGGACCGGGGTGGCGATGTAGTCGAGGTAGTAGTAGCGCAGGCTTGTCTTGGGTTGACCGGTGCCGACGTTGCGGCCGATGTTCGTCGCGTTCTGGACGCCGAAGCGCAGCGCCGGGAACGAGGTGGCGGTGGCGTCAATGTTGGGGCCGCCGCCCTCGGCGAAGATCGCGAGGTACACACCTTGAGTGGTCGGGGCGCTCGACCCCGCCGCAAGGGTGATGTTCAAGAGGTACACCCGCCCGTCGGACCCGGCGGAGATCCCACCGGTGTTGCCGTCATCGCTCAATGTGTACATCGACCCGACGAACCGACCCGGCTCGAAGCCGGTCCCCGTGGCACCGACCGAGGCCGCTCTGGCGGTGTGCCCATCTCCGGATACATTCGGATCACCGCCGAATGAAGCCCCGATCGGGTCGGCCATGATGTAGTCGTCCCAGCGAACCCTTGGAACGGCGTCGATCAGGTCTGCGCTGGGGGGGGTGAGGGAGCCCGCACCGGCCGAGAACGCGCGGTTGTCCCCGGGCCCCGTCCAGGTGATCGGGAGAGCAAGCGTGCCCGGAACGACACCAGCGTCCAAGACAGCAAACTTGTACGGGACGATTGCGGCATTCGCGGCGGCAGAGAACAGCACGACAGCCGACAGCGCGACAGTGATCTGATGCATGAGTGTTCTTCCCGAGAGCGCATGACTGCGCGACGTGTGGTTGAAGCCATCGAACGGCGTCCCGGGCCTCCTGAGCCGAGGACTTTAGATCAGGATTAGACGCCGGTGGTCGCGCTTCGGTCCAGCATTCTTTGAGTTCCGTGGTTGATTTCACAGAATCTGCACTGTGTGGCGTGAAGTTCCTGTGATAGGCGATTCGCAAAGCAGAGGATGGTGCGTTTAGGGTATTGTTTGGTCGCGAGACCGAGCTCGCCGTGCCGCTCAAGTGCCTCTTAGGTTTTTTTCCCATGCCCTTGCCCCTCAACGCCAAAGCCCGCGACATGCTCCGTCTCACGCTCACGCCGGGTGTGGGGCCGATCCTTGCGCGTCGGTTGCTCTCGCACTTCGGCGCACTGGAGCGCATGCTCAGAGCCACGCCGAACGACCTGCGCCGCGTTGAGGGCATCGGCGAGAAACTCTCCCTAAAGATCTCCGCCGGGCTGCGCGAGAGCGAGCGGCTCGCCGAGATCGAGATCGAGCGGTGCGAGCGGACGGGTGTGCGGCTGATCGCTTCTGGCGATCCGGCGTACCCGCCGCTGCTCACCGAGACGCGCGATGCGCCGCCGGTGCTCTACGTGCGGGGCGACCCGGCGGCGCTCACTCGAGGCTACACCGTTGGCGTCGTCGGCTCACGCCACTGCACGGCGTACGGCATTGAACAGGCCGAGCGCTTCAGCGCGTTCCTTGCTTCGAGCGGGCTGGTGATTGTCAGTGGCGGCGCACGCGGGATCGATTCGGCCGCGCACCGGGCGGCGCTGCGGGGCAACGGGACGACCGTGGCGGTCGTGGGTTGTGGACTCTCGCATTGCTATCCGCCGGAGAACGCGGACTTGTTCCAGCAGATGTGCGACGCGGGCGGTGCGGTGGTCAGCGAACTACCGATGGACACGCCACCTACGGCGGACAACTTCCCGGCCCGCAACCGCATCATCTCGGCGCTGAGCCTCGGCGTGCTCGTGATCGAAGCGCCGCGGGGCAGCGGTGCCCTCATCACGGCGCGCTGCGCCATCGATGAGCACGGCCGCGAGGTGATGGCCGTGCCGGGACGGATCGATTCACCCGCCAGCGAGGGCTCGAATGAACTGATCAAGAAGGGCGAGGCGGCGCTGGTCGCCGCGCCGGGTGACGTGCTGGAACTGCTGGAATCGCCGGCGCGCCATCAGTGGCGGGGTACGCACGATGCACGGTACGAGGCCGGAGAGCCGACGGGCGTCAGCCGTGCGCACCTGCAGGAAGATGCGCTGTTCGGGCGCGAGGACGGTGGCGACACGACCGGCGAGGCTCGGGGCGATGCGGACGGAACGGGAATCGGAGCGCGGGTCGCTGGCCCGAGTATTCGAGGCCGAGCGGCGGGAGCGACGCCGAACGCAGCCAATTCGCAGCCCGCGCCTGCCTCGGGTTCGCCGACGAATTCGGCGGTGACCCTGACGGAGCGACAGCGCACGATCGTCGCCGCGCTTTCGGGGCCGATGTCATTCGAGGAACTCTCTCGCGCGACGGCGCTTGATGCCGGAGCGATCCAGGCGGAACTGACGGTGCTGGAACTGCGAAGGGTGGTCAAACGGGACGGCGGACGGTTTGCACGTCGGGGCGACTGATTCGGGAAGTCAGCGGGCCACCAAATCGCGCCGAGTGGATGGCGACACGGAATCCTTGGCGCAAACGTTTGAGATCGCCCCGGCGGTGTCAGGGTGCCAGCGCGCGATGCGAACCGTTGGTGATTCCGGGGTCGCGAGGGCGAGTTCAGGTCGCCAGATTGCGAAAATCGGATTGTGGGCTAGATTCCCAGCATTCGACGAAGTACCGCGGCCAGATCGTCCGGCACCGGCATCACGCTCAGGCGGGATTGCTTCACGAGCGCGAATTCGGCGAAGCGCTTGTCCGACTTGATCTGGGCCAGTGTGACGGGAGCGTTGGCATACTTCAGGGGCTTGAGGTCGACCACGACGAATCGCTCGCTTTCGGCTTTCGGATCGGGGCGGGGGTTCGATGTAACCTCGGCTTCGCCGACGATCTGCTTCTCGTCGCCGGTGTGATAGATGAGGACACGGTCTCCCTTGGCGCAAGAACGCAGGGCGATCAGGGCGGCGGCGTTGGTGACGCCGTCCCAGGTGCAGCGTTTGTCGCGCACGAGGTCGTTGAATGAATAGGTCGAAGGTTCGGTCTTGAAGAGGAAGGTCTTCACGCTGTGACAGTACGGCGCAAGGCCGACTCGCGGCGATCGGTCGCCCGTGTGACCGGGATCAGTACCGACGGATGACGCCGACGACGATGCCCTGGATCTTGCAGTCCTTCACGCGGATGGGGTCGTAGGCGCTGTTGGCGGGCTGGAGGCGGATGTGGTCGGCCTCCTTGAAGTAGGACTTCAGGGTGGACTCGCCATTGGGCAGCAGGGCGACGACGCGGTCGCCGTTGCGGGCGGTGTCGCGGCGTTCGATGATGACGTAGTCGCCGTCGAGGATGCCTTCGTCCTTCATGGAATCGCCGTCGACCTTGAGGGCGAAGGTGGCATTGACCGCGCCGGCGCGGGGGCCGAGCAGGGACGACACATCAAGGGAGTCCGTGTCGGCGAACTTCTCGATCGGGTAGCCGGCGGCGATCTTGCCCACCAGCGGGAACTTCAGGGGATGGTCCTCATCGGGCAGCGCGATGCCGTCGGCGATGGAGAGCGAGCGGGCCTTGTTGGGCTCGCGGATGAGGGCACCCTTCTTGATCAGCGCCTCGACGTGCTCGAAGACGGTGACCTTGCTCACGCCGAGTTCGTCGGCGAGTTCCTGCATCGTGGGTGAGCAGCCGGTCCGAACCCGGCTGTCGCGGATGAGTTGGAGGATCTTGAGTTGCTTCGGGGTCAGGTTCATAGGTGGACTCCGGGCTCCCCGCGGGGGCGGGGGCGGTGTGGCTGGGCTGTTGAGGGCGGGCGGCTTCGGGAGTGGCTGGGAGAGTGCGCTAGCGGTCGTTGATGCGAGAAGAGAAGAGCGAGGGAGCGCGGGACGAACGGACGCCGTCGGTGGCGGGCTCCGGCGCGGCGGGGCCCAGGTTTGGCTTCGATGGAGCAAGTGGGCGGGGCTCCGCCGGGCGAGCATCGGGCTGACGGGCCTCGGCACGGTCGGCGGCGTGTCGCAGCGTGCGCGCGGGCTCGCTGACACGGCGAATGGTGGCGAGCATGGATGTGACGACCGCGCCGGCCGCTCCAAGCGCGGAGGCCTGCAGGGAGAGCAGCCGCTGGGCCACCAAAAGGCCCCCGGCGCGACGGGCGAGATCGGAAAGTTCGAGGCCGTCGAGGGCCGACGCTGGCTTGGTACCCGAGAGCGACGCGAGTTCGGCGGCTTCGGCGGTGACAAACGAGTCGCTCGTGCGTTGGTGTCCGGCCTCGTCGGCATGAGCACCAAAGCCGGGACCGCCGCTGGAGGAGCCGGGGTCGAAGTCGCCGGACTCGTTGGCGGCGATGGAGGCCGATGATTCCAAACGGTCGGCGAAGACATCGGAGAGGAAATCGCCGCCGGGGCCGAAGCGGAGGATGGGGGAGAGTGCGAAGGCCATTGTGGGGACTCGGAGAGGCCGTGGCGGTGTCGCGCAAGCGGGTGGTTCGCGAGGCTGGATCAATGCCCTTGACGCGAGTGTCAGGACCCTGATGGACGGCTGTGCGTGGTCTCGGGTCGTCCCGACCCGATGCCGAATCTTGCGCGTGGGTGTGGCCTGAACAGCGGGCTCCGCTCCGGAGCAGGGTCACGCGCCCTGCTCGCTTGCCTTGGGACGCGGGTCCTTCGAGGCAAGCCTGTTTGGTCAATGATACCCTCACATCGACCGCACGGCAAGGAAATCCGCAAAGAATTTTCGGTTCACGTTTGGACTTTGCGGTCCTTTGTTTGGTCCGTGATTGGTTCTTCAGGTGAAATGCGCAGATGCCGCATTCGGAGGGGTTTGGGTGCGTATTGGTCTGCCGTGCATACTATGTGAGATGTAGTAACGGAGCCGAGAACGGTCGGCTGGACGGCCTGGATCGATGCTCGGGTGTTGACCAGTTGCCCCTTGGAGACAGCCGCGATGAAACTCGAAACCGAACTGATGCGTGGGGCTGGCCCTTTGGCGGTGCTGAAACTGCTAGAGCGGGGCGAGATGTACGGCTACGAACTTGTCGAGGCACTGTCGCAACGCACCGAGGGGGTGTTGGCGATGGGGCAGTCGACGCTGTACCCCATGCTGTACAACCTTGAGGCCAAGGGACTCATAGAGGCGTCGTGGAAGACCGGCGGCGGGCGGGACCGCAAGTACTACGCGCTCACCGGGGCGGGTCGGGCGCGGCTGGCTTCGGACACGGAACAGTGGTCGCGATTGAGCGCGGCGATGGGGGCGCTAGGGATCGGCGGGGCCGCGGCTGGCGGGGCGGGTCCGGGGGGTGGGGCGGGGGGCGGGGCGGTCGCGATGAATGGGGGTGTGGCGTGAGGCGTGGCGCCAGGGTGGAGATATCTGGGCGGGACGAGCGGCCGTTCGGGCGGAGGTTCGAGAACACGCCGGTGCTGGACCTCTTTTTCTTCAAAGGGATTTCGGGTCGGCTGGACATCGACTGGGTGACGCGGAGCGCGGGGCTGCCGGAGCGGTGTGCGAAGGTGGTGAAAGACGTGGTGCAGCGCACGCGGCTGTGGACGGGCGAGCGGCTCGACACAGCGCACGAACTGACGGCGCACTTCCGGGATGGGCTAGACGCGGGGCGGAGTGAAGACGAATTGATCGCATCGTTCGGCGATGTGAAGCAGGCCGCCAAACTCATCCGGCGCTCGGCGAAACGTAAGCGCCCGCTGGTGTGGCGGGCCTGGGTGCGGGCGTGGCAGGCACTGGGGTGCGTGCTTGCCTTGCTGATGGTGGTGGTGGGATGGTCGATGGTGCGGTACTGGACGGCGACGCCGACGATCTCACGGAACTACACGGCGGAGTTGAACGCGAAGATTCTGGCGGTGCCGGAGTCGGAGCGGGCTTGGCCGTTGTATCGGGAGGCGATTTTGATGTTGGGGGCGGTAGGGCCAGAGCCGACGTTTCAGGACGAGCAAAGGAGGCCCCGCACGATCACGTCGAAGGACCCGGAGTGGGGGCAAATGGTGGCGTATGCGGAGCGGGCGAGGCCGGCGCTGGATTTGGTTGTGCGCGGCGCGGAGAAGGGGGCTTCGGGAAGGCCGTATGTGGGGCAGGTCGAACCTGATCTGGCGCGGGCGATTGATTCCTTCATCGGCTTCGAGGCGGGGTTCACAGCGTCTAATCCAGCGCAGCCGGTCGAGAATCCGCCGCTGATTGGAGTACACCTTCCCGAGCTCAACCCGCTGCGTCGTGCGGGGGCGCTCTTGTGTGAAGTGCTTGCTGTTGAAGCGGCACGCGTCGGTGATACGGCAGGATTCGAGCGGAGCGTCTCGGCAGTCATAGGGATGGCGGGGCAACTCACGACCCGCGGCACGCTCGTCGAGCAACTCATCGGCCATTCTCTGTTGGATTCGGCGGTTCAGGCACTGGGGCTTGGCGTGCGCGAACACCCGGGGCTGCTGAGCGATGAGGCGACGGCCCGTCTCTAGCACCGACTGGCCAATGTCGCTCTGAAGCCTTCGTTCAAAATGGAGCGGTTCATGGTGCTCGACACCATTCAGCGCGCATACTCGGATGATGGCAGCGGTGACGGCGTGCTCAGCCGTGCGGCATACTTGAAGGCGCGCGCGGAGCTCACCGGGGCCTGTGTTGGTCCGGAGTGCGGCGGTCTGGGTTCAGATGAGAGCATCTGGGACTTGCTGGCACCGATGGCCGCTGGGCGTCAGGAGGCCATGCGAGAAGCGAACGACTGGTATGACCGACTTGAAGGGCTGTTCGATTCGCCGGATTGGCAGAAGCAATCGGGCTTGATGACGCGGGAGATTGAGATGCGAAAGCGCAGCTCGATTGGTCGGTACCGTCAGCCGGTGCTCGGGATATTGCTCCCGGCGCTCGAAGGTGTCGTTTGGAATGCCCACGTGGCCGCGATGAAGCGCGACGCCGCGTGCTTGGGGCTGGTGCTGGAGGTCCACAAGCGGCGGCACGGTTCGTATCCGGCGTCGCCGTCAGAACTGGTCCCGGCACTGATGCCCGCGGTTCCCAAGGATTGCTTCGGCGATGCCCCGCTGCGGTACCTTGTGGTCGAGGGGCGGCCGCTGGTGTACTCCGTGGGGAACGACGGCAAGGACGACGGTGGGGTGTTCGAGCCGCGGGAGTCGTGGGAGCAGGCACCAGACATGCGGCTGTGGGGGTGGTGATGTCGAGGCAGTTGTCGAGTGGTTGCGTGCGTTGGGTGGCATGGCCAAACTTGTTTGGCCATGTCGAAGGTGTGAAGGGCTTGGGGGTTTGGAGCATGCTCGGACGAGATTGGGAGTGCCAGCCTACATCGGGCGTGGACCTGAGCTTGCGCTCAGGGCTCGGACGGATTGGAGAGCTCGGACGCGACAGGGAGAGCGCCCGTTCCGGCGTTTGATATCGCCAACCGATGCCGCAACAATCAGGTCTTATGCCCAAGAAGAACATCGGCCAAGTGGACGTTTCCGGCAAGCGCGTGCTCATGCGGGTTGATTTCAACGTGCCCCTCAAGAACGGCGAAGTGACGGATGATTTGCGGATTCGGATGGCCGTGCCTTCGATCAAGTCTGTGCTTGACCGCGGCGGGCGGCTGGTGCTGATGTCGCACCTGGGGCGGCCTTCGGGGGCGGGGTTTGAGTCGGAGTTTTCGCTTGAGCCTTGCGCCAAGCGGCTGAGTGAACTTCTGGGTAAGCCGGTGAAGTTCCCCAGCCATGACTGTATTGATGGATCCTCAGCCGCCGCGGCGAACATGCTGCAGAACGGGGAGGTGTTGCTGCTCGAGAACCTGCGGTGCCACAAGGCCGAGCAGAAGGGCGACGCCGGGTTCGCGGCGAAGGTGTCGGCGATGGGCGACATCTACTGCAACGACGCGTTCGGGACGTGTCACCGGGCCGACGCATCGATGGTGGCGGTGCCCAAGGCGATGGGCGGCAAGCCGCGGTTGTGCGGGTTCCTGGTTGAGAAGGAGATCAAGTATCTCAGCGATGCGCTTGCGAACCCCAAGCGGCCGTTTGTGGTGGTGCTGGGCGGGGCGAAGGTTTCGGACAAGTTGCCCGCCATTGAGTTTTTGCTGCCGAAGGCGGACGCGATCATTATCGGCGGGGCGATGGCGTACACATTCCTGAAGGCGCAGGGGAAGGGTGTTGGCTCTTCGCGCGTGGAAGAGGACAAACTGGGCGATGCCAAGCGGATCCTCGACCTCGCGGCGTCACTCAAGAAGACGCTGCACTTGCCGAGCGACCATGTGTGCGCGGAGAAGTTTGAGGAGGGGTCCGCTCCGAAGAACGCCACAGGGGACATCCCGGCGGGGCTGATGGGGCTGGACATCGGGCCGGCGACGCGGGCTGCGTTCGGCGCGGTGCTGCGCTCCGCCAAGACGGTGGTGTGGAACGGGCCGATGGGGGTCTTCGAGTGGGCCAACTTCAGCGAGGGCACCAAGAGCGTGGCCAACGCGCTGGTCGACGCCACCAAGGCTGGCGCCATCACCATTGTCGGCGGCGGCGACTCGGCCGCAGCGGCGGAGGAGTTCGGGATCGCCGACAAACTCTCGCACGTCTCGACCGGCGGCGGGGCGAGTTTGGAGATGCTGTCGGGGCACGCGTTTGAGAGTGTGGCGCTTTTGGATGAGGCTTGATGGATGAACTTCGATTCGCCCACCGGGGACCGGTGGGCCCACCAAGTCAATGAAAGCACAACGGGCGTCCGGTTGAGGGACGCCCGTTGTCGTGGTTGGGGATTGTTCCGGCCGATCTGGAGTTGCGTGCGTGTGTGTGTGTGGACCGGTCCCCTCGCAGAGGCGGGCGTTCGTGAGGCGCCCGTTGCTTGTTGGGGAAGCGCTCAGTTGTCTTTCTTCGCACTGCCACCGCCGGCGCTCGCGGACTTCTGCTCGACGACCCTTTCGAGGAGTTCGGTGAGTTTGGCGACCTGGCTATCCATCTTGTTCAGGCGCTCGGTGAGGGCGGAGACGTCGGGCGAGGGCACGGGGGCGGCGGGGGAGAGGCCCGCGGCGCCTGGCGCCGCCGAAGGGTTCGTGGGGTTCAGATAGCCCGTGGGCGGGGGCGTGGCGGGCAGCATCAGGTCGATGGTCCCGCCTTGGCCGGTGCGCCGTCCGACGATGGTGCGTCCGCCGCCCGGGCCGGGGAAGATGTTCCAGCCGCCGGTGTTGGCACGGGACATCTGCTCGGCGAGTCTGTTCATCTCCTCGCCGCGCTTGTTCATCTCTTCGCCGAGTTTGTTCATCTGCTCGCTGAGGGCTTCCAGGGCCTTGGTGTCGGAGCCGGCGTTCTGAATAGCCATGGACTTCTCGGCGATCATCTGGCTGAGTTTCTCGAGTTCGCGGGCCTTCTCCTCCATCTGGTTGTCGAAGGCGTTGATGGTGAACGTGCCGCCCGCCGAGGCGCCGGGGGACCACGCGCCGGTGGTCATGGTGACGGTGTTGAGCCGGTTGGCGTCGTAGGCCTCGAGGGTGACGCTGATGTCCTTGCGTTCGCCGCCTCGGGCGACCTTGAGGGCGAGGATGTCGCCGGGCTGCTTTTCGCGGAGGAACCTGCGGAGGGTGTCGGGGGAGGCGGGCTCGCCGTTGACCTCGGTGATGACGTCGTAGAGTTTGAGTCCGGCCTTGGCGGCGGGGAGTCCGTCGCTGACCGAGGTAAGCAGGGTGGCGGTTTCGCGGTTGATGCCCAGGTGGGAACTGAGGGCCTCGCCGGGGGATTCGAGCGTGACGCCGAGCATGGATTTGGGTGGGGTGCCCCAGTCGCCCGACGCGGCGGGGGCGGCGGAAGCGGCGGCGCGGGCGGCGTCGCGTGCGGCCCACACGGCGTCGCGCCGGGCGCGTGCGGCGTCGCGCTCGATGAGGGCAAGATTCGTGGGGGACGAGCCCGAACCCGACGAGGCGGCCACGGGGTTCCCCTCCTCGTCGTCGAGGTTGATGGCGAACTCGTCGTTGTCACGGGTGATGGTGCCGACGCTCTCGCCGTCGGAGTTCACGAGGTCGAAGGTGGTCCAGGCCTCGTCGGTGGTGCCGCTCTTGACCTGTTTGCCGTTGAGGGTGATGGTGTACCGGCCGTTGCGGACTTCGACGCGGGCGTCGTTGTCGCCGGTGGAACTGTGGATGACGGTGCGGGATTCGCGGCTGTTCTGGGCGATCGCCGCGGGGGCGGTCACGAGGGCGGTGCCGGCGACGGCGGCGAGCAGCGCGGCCCGGATCGTGCGCTGCAGGGTGGTGGTGGACTTCATGGTCGGTCTCCGTGAAAAAATGCGTGTGCGGGTTGTTCGTTCGTGTGTTGGATGCGTGCGGGCACGGGTCCGGCACGCCGGGGCCCCGGCGCGGCTGGATCGGCGCCGCGTTTCGTTCAGTCGTGCGAGGCGGGTCGGGTCAGGTCTTCGACGCGGATGGGCTGGCTGCCCATCACCTTGCGGGCCTGCCCGGCCTCGTCCACAAGGACGCTCATGGGGCGGAAATCCGTCACGATCATGCGCTCGATGATGGGCCGGACGAAGAACACCTCGGTGCCCTTGCCCTGCTCGAGTTGGTTGGTCTTGAGGAGTTGCAGCGGCATGACGTTCACCACGCGGTCGCTCTCGCGCCCCTTGGTGACGTACTGGTTCAGAAGGTCATCGAGGGTACCTGCGGCGGTGCCCAGTCCAGCGGGGAGCGTGCTAGGAGAGTTGCCCGAGCCGTTCGGACGGAACATCGCCGGGCCGCTGCCCGCGCCGAGCCACGCCAGGGCCAATCCGGCCGCGACGGCCCAGCCGCCCCAGAGTTGCCAACGCGAGCGGAAACTCGCGATCACGCTCACCGGCTCGGGCAACTCCACGAGTTCGCTGACCGCGATCTCGTCCTCGACGGCGCGCTCGAGGCGGGCGTGGGCGCGCTGCGACTGGGCAAGGCGCTGCCACAGGGCGGCGTCGGCCTTGGACATGTGTTCGAGTTCGCCCCAGTCGGAAGGGGTGGCCTCGCCGTCGACCACGCGGCCGATGAGGATGTCCTCGCGGGTGGGTTCGTAGCGGCTGAAATCGGAGGGGTTGGGTCGGTTGGTGGTCATTGTGAAGTCTCCCCTGAGTTTGGTCCGGTGCTGGAAGCGTTCCGCGGCTGGCGGGCGCGTTCGATCTCGTCGCGCAGCATGCGCCGGGCGCGGGTGAGTCTGGTTTCGATGGTGGTGATCGGGACGCCGAGGATGTCGGCGATCTGGCGATAACTGAGGCCCCGGACGGCCCTGAGCAAAAGCGGCTCGCGGTATTCCTCCGGGAGCGAGCGGGCGAGGTTCATGGCCAGGCGGCCGTCTTCGAGCAGTTCGTGCCCGGCACGGGGGTCATTGGCGGTTTCGGTTTCGTCCGAAACGGTCCGGACCTGGGCGACGTACTCGGGCATGAGTCGCTGGCGGACGCGCTTCTTGCGACCCGCCGTGCGCGCGAGGTTGATCGCCACCGTGCGGAGCCAGGGGCGCACGGCGGCGGGGTCTTTCAGGTCGCCCCCGCCCCGGACAAGCCGGATCGCGACTTCCTGAAGAAGGTCTTCGAGGTCGGCCTCGCGCGGCATGTGGGCCAGCAGGATGGCCGCGACCCAGCGCCGGTGCGTCGCCCACAACTCGTGGAGTTCGGGCGAGTGGGCCCCCCGCAGGGCGTTCGGATCGGGTCCGGTGGACCCGCCTTGGCCGTACGAGGCGGAGCGTGTTGGGAAGGTGTGGCTCATGCCGATCTGTTCTGACGCGCCGCGGGGCCTTCCCTGTCGGAATCGGCCCGCTTGGGCGGCGGTGGTATGGTTGGGGGTTCGGGCGGCGGGTTTCCCTCATGGGAGAATTCGGACCTGCACCTTCCTTTTCCCGAACGAATACACGAACAGGTCATGCCCCCGGAACCCACCACGCGGATGATGTCCTTCGGCGACCACCTGGAAGACCTGCGCAAGCGGGTGTTCTGGGCGATCGTGGGCCCCATCCCCGTGTTCGTCGTGTGCCTGGTTTTCGGCAACCAACTGCTGGAGTTCATCACCGCGCCGCTGATCGCGTCGTTGAAGCGTGCGGGCGAAGCACCGCACCTCATCGCCACAAGCCCGGTTGAACCCTTCGCCGCCTACATGAAAGTCGCGGCGGTGGTGACGCTGCTGGTGGCGATGCCGTGGATCCTGTACCAGTTGTGGCTGTTCGTCGCGCCGGGGCTGTACGCCAAGGAACGGCGGTTCATCTATTTCCTGCTGCCGATGTCGGCGGCGCTCACATCGATCGGGCTGGCGTTCCTGTACTGGGTGCTGCTGCCGCTGAGTTTGGTGTTCCTGATCGAGTTCGGCGCGGGGCTGGTGACGCCGACGGTGACGAAGGCCGAGCCGCCAGCGGCGATGGTGTTCCCCGAGATGCCGGTGCTTGATTACGACCCCGTCTCGCCCAAGCCCGGCCAGATGTGGATGAACCAGAAACTCGGCCAACTCCGCATCGCCATAACCCAGGGCGACCACGTCAAGGTGATGTCGATCAACGTCGGCAGCGGTGCGGGGGTGTCGCAGGATTACCGGCTGAGCGAGTATGTGGACCTGGTGTTCCTGCTGGGTCTGGCGTTCGCCGTGGCGTTCCAGTTGCCGATTGTGATGATGCTGCTGTCGTGGACGGGGCTCATCGAGGCGAAGATGCTCACGCAGTACCGCAAGCAGTGCTTCTTCGGCTCGGTGGTGCTCGCGGCACTACTGCCCACGCAGGACCCCGCGTCGCTGCTCATGCTCACGGCGGTGGTCTACGGGCTGTTCGAACTGGGCGTGATGCTGATGCGCTTCATGCCGGCGTCGCGCGTCGCGGGGGGGTGGTGGAGGGGGGGCACAACGCCGCAGGCACCGAGGACCGCGGACCGGGCACCAGGGGGGAGGGAGTTGGTTCACGCTCCTCGCGGGCGCGGGGATGGTGACTTGGATGATGAGTCTTGAGTGAACTCGGATTTCCATCTCGGCTTCCTCGCTACGGCAGCGGCAGCGCGGCACGGCACATGAGCCCCCGGTTCGCTCCGCGCACCGGCCGCGGAGCGGGGCCCCACGCCTCGGTGCACATCGGGACATTCGATGAAGCCATGATGCGCCGCGCCCTCGAACTCGCCCACGAGGCTGCGTCGCACGGCGACGTCCCGGTCGGCGCTGTCGTTTTCGATTCCATCACCGGCGCGCTTCTGGGCGAGGGCCTGAACCGGCGCGAAGCCGACGCCGACCCCACCGCCCACGCGGAAGTCGTCGCCATCCGTGCCGCGGCGAAGCGGCTGGGCGATTGGCGGCTCAACGGCTGCACCCTCGCGGTGACACTCGAGCCCTGCGCCATGTGCGCCGGCGCGATCGTGAACGCCCGCGTGGGACGCGTCGTCTACGGGGCCGTCGATCCCAAAGCGGGGTGTGCCGGATCGCTCATGCGCCTCACCGAAGACACACGCCTGAACCACCGCGTCAGGCCGCTCCGCGGCGTGCTCGGTGTCGAGAGCGCGGAGATATTGCGGACCTTCTTCCGTGCTCGACGGAAGTGAGATGGGGACACGTCACGGGGCATGTGCGGCGGCTCTTCTCACGGCATGTGCGAAAGAACGCCGCGCCGCGTGAATCCGCTCCGACGCAGACGGCGAAACGCACGTCGCTGCCTTGATCCCGCCACGGGCCCGACCCCGCGTGTCGCGCCTCCGGCATCCCCCGCTCCCCCGGGCGTGCAACGTCGAAACCTTGCCTGGCTTTTCTCCACCCCGCGTGATGCGCACGCGCGGCGGTCCGTCTGTCCTGCTGTCTCCATTTCACACCACCAACCAAGGAGTCCCCCTATGACACGAATCTTCTCCGGCATCGTTGCCGGCCTCGCTTCCGCCTCGCTTCTCGCCTTCGCCGTCCCGGCCGTTTCCGGCGGTTCCTGCGGCGGCGGCAAGTCCGCTTCCTCTAACGACGCCATGATGCTCGCCGCCAACGCCGGCGGGAAGAACATCGTCGAGACCGCCGTGAGCGCGGGGCAGTTCAACACCCTCGCGGCGGCGCTGAAGGCCGCGGGCCTGATCGATGCCCTCAGCGGCCCCGGCCCCTTCACCGTCTTCGCGCCCACCGACGAGGCCTTCGCCAAACTGCCCGCCGGCACCGTCGAGGGATTGCTGAAGCCCGAGAACAAGGACAAACTCGCGGCCATCCTGAAGTACCACGTCGTCTCGGGCGTCGTGACGAGCAAGCAGATCGATTCGGTCCCCGTCGCGGCGACGCTGCAGGGCCAGGCGGTCAAGCCCACGGTCGACAACGGCACGGTGAAGATTAACGGCGCGACGGTGGTGAAGGCCGACATCGGGGCGACCAACGGCGTGATCCACGTGATCGATTCGGTCCTCCTCCCCGAGTCCAAGACGGTCCCTCAGATCGCCATCGCCGACGGCCGCTTCACCACGCTGGTGGCGGCGCTGAAGGCCGCGGACCTGGTGGACACCCTGGGCGGCAAGGGCCCGTTCACAGTCTTCGCGCCCACCGATGACGCCTTCGCCAAACTCCCCAAGCCGCTGCTCGCGGCCCTGCTGAAGCCTGAGAACAAGGGCCTGCTCACCGAGATCCTGACCTACCACGTGGTGAGCGGGCGCATCACCAGCGTCGACGCTGCCAAGGCCGGGACGGCCAAGACGCTCGAGGGCACCGAGGTCACGGCGTCGGGCAAGAGCGGCGCGCTGATGATCAACGGCGCGAAGGTGGTCATCCAGGACATCGACTCTGCCAACGGGATTGTCCATGTCATCGATAGCGTGCTGGTCCCCTCGGGTGCCGCGGCGAAGATCGCCAAACTCTCCGCCGCCTCCCCGCGTGACCTGATGGAACTCGCCATCGCACGGGGCGCGCCGATGTTCAACCACGGCGACCACGCGGCGTGCGCCGCGGTCTACGAGGTCACGATGAACGCCCTGATGGCCCTGCCCGAGTCGTCGATGAACGACGATTCGCGTGAGACCGTGGCGGGCGCGCTCGCCGAAGGGGCCCGCACCCACTCGGCCCGCGACCGGGCGTGGGTGTACCGGCGGGCGATGGACAAGGTGATGGATTCGAGCGACCGCATGGTGACGCGTTGAGCGGACTGCCTGAGAAACGCGAGTCAAAGCGTGGCCAACGCCCGAACCCCCGTTCGGGCGTTGGTCCATTCGATGAAGGGCGCTGAAAAGTGACCCGCGCCGAGGGAGGCGTTACGGCGCGGGTCGAGCAGTGGGTGTGGTTGCGGCGGGTTGGCCGACCTGTCGGGCGGCGGACGTGTGATTCGGCGGCGGCATCGGCGTGCATGCCGCCACATGAACAATGCGATACGAGGCCCGGGGTGTCGAGCGGGGCGCTCGGTTTCGCTGCATTTCAGGTGGGTCTGTGACGCGCGCCGCGGCGATACCGCCATTTCAATGCCGCGGCTCGGCGTATTACACTGTCCGGGCATGCCCACCGCTCCCACACCGATCGCCGCGAGCCACGTTGCCTGTTATCCGGGCTCGTTCGACCCGCCCACGTTCGGGCACCTCGATGTGGTCGTGCGGGGTCGGAAGATGTTCGACAAGGTGGTCGTCGGCGTGGGGCGGAACCCGGAGAAGGAGACGCTCTTCTCGCAGGAGGAGCGCACCGACATGCTCCGCCGCCTGATCGATGAACTGGTGAAGAACGAGCCGAATGGTGCGCCCGTCGAGGTGCGTCCATTCGAGGGGCTGACGGTCGACTTCGCCCGCTCGGTACACGCCACGGTGCTGCTGCGGGGCATCCGAAACCTGTCGGATTTGCAGTCGGAGATCCAGCAGGCGCTGACCAATCGGCAGGTGGCGGGCTTGGAGACGGCGTTCGTGGTCGCGGGCGAGAGTTTCGCCTACACCAGTTCGACGCTGATCCGCCAGATCGCCGCGATGGGCAAGGACCTGGGCGTGCTCAGCACCATGTGCCCGCCGACGGTGATCGAGGAATTGAAGCGGAAGAAGCGCGAAGCCCCGGCGAAGTTCGGGCGGTTGGTGGAATAGCTGCGGGTTACTTCGGCGTCGGCCCGCCTTTTTTCTTCGCCCCCAGCGCCGGCCCGATGATCCCGATGCTCCCCGCGATCACCGTGATCACCAGCCCCACCACGGCGAACTCGATGCCCGAACTACCCATGATCCACCACGTGAACGCCACCGCGCCCAGGCAGAACACGCCGATCAGGATGGACGCCGTGCGGATGGACATCGGGTGTGCTCCGGGGAGACTCACTTCACTTCGAACACCAGCGACGCCCACAGGCTTTCCCACTGCGCGCCCGAATCCTTGGGGGCCTCGATCATCTCCGTGCTGGCGATGACCCACCGCCCCGGTGTTCCGATGGGCAATGTCGCGCGCCCGTTCTCGTCCGTGATCGCGGTGCTGACGGGTGTGCCCCCGCCGCAGTGGATCGCTTTCACTTTGGCCCCGGCCAGCGGCTTGCCTTCGAAGAGCGTCTGGACCGTCAGCGTCGCGCCGCCCTCGCGGGTGATGTCGAGGTTCAGGGGGTTGCCCGTGGCCACGATTTCGTAGCGAAGCCCTGTCGCGTTGTCCGAGGCGTCGGCGGGCGTCTCGCCCACGGCGACCAGGGCCTTGGCGCAGCGTGAATACACCTCGCGCCCGGGCTTGTCCGACTCACCCCGCTCGGCACGCAGCCGGCTGACTTTCTCCAGGCCTTCCTCCTTGAGGTACGCCTCGAACTCCGCCGCGGCGAGTTCGATGGAGACGCGCTTGCTGCGATACACCACCGCGTGCAGGCCGGGCTTCGTCGGCGTGGCGGCCCCCGCCGGGTCCACGCCCTCTTCGCCCGTCAGTGCAATCGCGCCGGACGGCCCGACGAGTTCGAACCGCTCGATGCGCTCGGCCTTCCGCCGCACGATGTCGCCCGGGCACGCCACGCCGACCTTGAGTGAGGCCGAGACAGGCACGCCCACGGCAATGCGCGACGCGGAAGGCTCGATCCAGAAATCGTGAGCCAACGTGAATGACGATGTCACGCCTATGGCAATCGTGGCGAGCACAAAGCGGCAAGCATGAGCAAGCAATCTCGTTCGCATGACCGCAGTATCGCCGAAACCGTATGGCGGTGTGCGGAGCGGTCGCCGTCGGCACCGGTTGACTTCAGATCGGCCGGCGCAACGCCATCCCCGGCGGCAACTCCGGCCCGTCTCCGCCGCCGCCCGGGCCACCAGGCGCCCCCGGTCCCATGCTCTCGGCCCCCGCCGCCATGCCGGTGATGCTCCCGTGCCCGCTCCCCGGCCCGGCCACACGGTCGCCCATGGCCTTGTTGAGGGCGCCCATGGTGCGCGGCTGGTTATAGATGTTCCACTTGCTGGTGCGGATCTCGCGTTCGATCTTCTCATCGAACTGGTTGATGCTGGTGACGATGACGCCTTCCTCGACGCCCGCGCGGAAGCGCAGCACGCACGCCGCCGCGCCGCACGCCGTGAGGATCGGGAGCAGGAGGTACAGGCCGAAATAGCCGGGTGCGCCGAGGGCCGTGGGCGAGTCATGGCGGAAGCCGTCCGCCGCGGCGGTCATGACGGGGTACGAACAAAACACGCCGGAGAACGCCGAGCCGGGCACGACCATGGTCATGGGCACGCACAGGCACGCGATGACGAACCCCCAGAACGACGCGGTGACGCAGAACTCAACGCCCGGCGCCTGCGCCCCGGCGGAGATCATGACGCCCTGGAACATCAGCAGCGCCAGCGCGAGCGCCGAGATGATCCCCACCGCCTGCACGAACGACGCAACGCGCGAGAGCAGGAGGTCTCCCCGCGCCTGCACGATGTTCACCTCAACCCCCGCCGGCGGTTCCGACGCGGCGGCCTCGATGACCGGTGCTTCCGCCGATTTACGGCTGGGCGCATCAATCAATGACCGTCCAGAACCCTTCGTGCCGCCGCTCTTGGGGGCCTCTTCGGGTGCCGGTGCGGGCGGCTCGGCCTTGGTCACCACCGCGAGCGACGAGCCGCTGACGGCGGTCGGCCCCAGGTGCTGCACGCGGACATCCATGAAATGGACGAAGCCCCACACGATGATCTGAGCGAAGAGCGCAAGGCACAGCGTCACCCCGCTGAGGGTCGCCCCGAAGCGCAGGTGCTGCAAGGCCGCCGAGATGTGCGGTCGCGCGGACGCGGGCACAGGATTCTCCGCTCACAGATGAACCCCACGGGACGTCCCCGCGGCGGTTCTCACCCCCACAATCGGACCTTCCGCCCCCGGAATGAAGCCCGATAGGCGATGCGCGGATTTGTTTGCGTTTTGATTGGATCGACGTCGCCACGACTATCCACGACAAACTTTCAGAAAAATATGAAAACTGGATGACCTTTGGAGGGGAACGCCGTACCATGCCCCCAGATGACCCCTGCGACCCCGGTCCAAGTCCAGTCCGAACGGGCGGCCACCCACGGACGCTCCCACGTGGCTGTCGGCCCCGAGCCGATCCCGACGGTGCCCCACGCCGACGCCCTTGACCCTTCCTTCTTGAATGAGGTGGCGTTGGGGCACGTCCGGATCACCGGCGAGCAGGCGCTAGACCTCTACCGCAAGGCCCCCTTGCTCACGCTGGGCCGCTACGCCGACCTGCGCGCCCGCACGCTCCACGGCGACCGCATCCGCACCTACGTCATCGACCGCAACATCAACTACACCAACGTCTGCAACGCCAAGTGCACCTTCTGCGCCTTCCGGCGTGACGGGCACGAGCACGACGCGTACACCCTCGAACACCAGCAGATCTTCGAGAAGATCGCGGAACTGGTCGCCATCGGTGGAACGCAGATTTTGATGCAGGGCGGCATGAACCCCGCGCTGCCGCTGGAGTGGTACGAGGAACTGCTGCGGGGCATCAAGAGCCGCTTCCCGCATGTGCACGTGCACGGCTTCTCGCCGCCGGAATTCATTGAGTTTGTGCATTTCTTTGACCCGCCGGGCGCCACGCTGGAGGACAAACTGCGCCACGTGATGTCGCGGCTGCGTGCGGCGGGGCTTGATTCGCTCCCCGGCGGCGGCGGTGAGATCTTTGCCGGGCCCGTGCGGCGCAAGATCGGCCTGGGCAAGTGTGACGCCGAGGCGTGGCTGACCACCATGTGGGTGGCCCACACGCTGGGCATGTTCACCAGCGCGACCATGATGTTTGGTCACATCGAGGGCGCGGCGGACCGGGTGCACCACATGCTGATGGTGCGGGAGTGGCAGGATCGGGCGCTTGGTGGCTCGGGAAGTCAGCCCACCGGCCACTACAAAGCGTTCATTTCCTGGCCTTTCCAGCGTGAGAACACGCCGCTGGGGAGGCTGAAGGAGTGGGGGCAGCAGGCGGGAGAACTCGGTGAACCATTCCCCGGTGATGTGGTGGCGAATCTGATGGGCGACGGCTCGCCGAGCGCGCACAAGGAGTTCGGGCGGCGGCTCAAGATGTCCGGTTCGACGGACTACCTCCGCACCCAGGCGCTCTCACGGCTTGTGCTGGACAACGTGTATTCCATCGGGGCCAGTTGGGTCACGATGGGGCCGCACATCGGTCAGGTCGCCCTGCATTTCGGCGCCACCGACATGGGCAGCGTGATGATGGAGGAGAACGTGGTGTCGTCGGCGGGCACAACGTACTGCCTGAACGAGCCGGTGATCTGCCGCCTCATCCGCACGGCCGGGTTCATCCCCGCCCAGCGCGACAATTCGTACGACCTGCTCCGCGTCCACGACGGTTCGAACGCCCCCGATCTCAGAGTCGAAGACTGGTCGAAGCACCGGGCCAAGCGTCTGCACCAGCAGGCGGTGCGTGAGGACAAGAAGGTCGATGCCCGCGTCGAACTGACCACGAGTGTGGCGAACTGATCCGATGGGTGGCCCACCGGTCCCCGGTGGGCGTTTGGCAGATCACAAAGACCCGCCGGCGACCGGCGTGCAACACCGATGTCCCCACCAAGCACCCCACATTCCGCCACCGGCCGACACTTCCGCTACTACGACCTCGTCATGGCGGGGTTCGTTACGGTGCTGCTGTGCTCGAACCTCATCGGGCCGGGCAAGTCGTGCGCCGTCGATCTGGGCATGAAGGTGGTGCCGGACTGGGACTTTTCCGGCGGGGGCGGGCTGGTCTTCGGATCGCTCCTGGTCTTCGGCGCCGGCAACATCTTCTTCCCCATCTCCTACATCTTCGGCGACGTGCTCACCGAGGTCTACGGCTACGCCCGCGCCCGCAAGGTCATCTGGGCCGGCTTCGGCGCGATGATCTTCGCCACGGTCATGTCGATGGTCGTCCTGAGACTCCCCGCCAACCCCGGCGAGCCGTTCAACAAAACCATCGTCCCGGCGCTTGAGGTTGTCTTCGGCAACACCGGGCGCATCGTCGTTGCCTCCATCGCGGCATTCTGGGTCGGCGACTTCGTCAACTCCTTCGTCCTGGCCAAGATGAAGGTCTTGACCAAGGGCCGCATGCTCTGGACACGCACCATCGGCTCGACCATCTGCGGCCAGGGCGTCGACAGCCTCATGTTTTACCCCATCGCCTTCTACGGCATCTGGGACACCAGCACCCTCATCAAGGTCTCGATCTTCAACTGGCTGTTCAAGGTGATGGTCGAGGTGGTGATGACGCCGGTGACGTACGCCCTGTGCGGCTTTCTGAAGCGGGCCGAGGGGGTAGACCACTTCGATGAGAACACGAACTTCACGCCGTTCAGTCTGAAAGATTGAACAGCGCAGCGTGCCACGGGCTTATCACGTCCGCGTGAGATGCCCGTGCCGAATGTGCAATGACACGGGGAGCACCGGTATCCGCTGAAGACGGCGGAAGCCCGCGTCACGACCGAGTCCGATTCGTCACACCGCCTTCGCCACCGGCACCCGCAGCGGTTTGTCCACGCAGTCGGCGGTCATCCCCGCCATGGGGAAGTACTTCACCAGCGATTCGCCCAGCGCACGCGGCTCGGTCAGCACGAAATAGCACGCCCGCGGCACGCACCGGGACGCGAACCGCAAGGCCCGCACCAAGTGCTCGGCGGTGGTTGCGATCATCAGTTCGTCGCCATCAAACCGCAGCGGCAGCACCTTGAACTGCCACGCCTGGCGCCGGTCGATCAGGCGCAGGGCCTCGGCGTCGATCTTCTCTTCGCCGGGGTTCACGTGGCGGGTCAGGCTGGCGTACTGGGCCACCCAGGCGCGTTCGACTTCGTCCTCAGAGATGCCGAACAGGTCCTCGGCCAGCACCCCGAACGGGCGGTGGGCGTGCTTCTGGTGGTGCAGCACCTGCTGCACCTGGTGCTCGGTGAGAAGCCCCTGCGCCACCATCACTTCGCCAAGCCTGAGTCCCATGATGCCTCCTGTTCGTCGCCTGTGCCGAGGGTTGGAATCCCCCGGTCGGCCCGCCCCGTCCCCTTGGACCACCCGGCCCGGCACGTGCCGGACCCGGCGTCGGGGCACGCTGGGCATCGACGACAATCCCGGTCCCCGCCAGCGATCACACCCAATCAGCCCGGCACATCAACCCCTTGTGGCGGTGGCACGGGACCGGGCGCATGTGGCGCATCGAACGGCGGCGGTCGAGCGATCTGGAGGTCGTTTCTGAGATTCCGTTTGCACCCCTTGAAATCGAATGCGAGGCCGTCACCGTTACGGCGCGATAATGGCCGCATTCAGCAACCCCACACCCGCACCATTATCCGGACCCGTCGCGGGACGCGGAACCGCGGACACAACCGCGCGTCCGCTTCGTCCGTATACTCTGGGTAGTCTGGTCAGGGAGCGTTGCAACACGCCGTCCCGGAACAATGCGCCGACGCGACATCTTGCCCGAGGCATTTGGGCCCCACCCGGTCTGATTTGCTGATTTTCTCCCCTCGGACGAGATTCTCGAGCGCCACGGCTGCCCCACGCCGCCGCGGAGCGCCCACAAGGACCACGACCCCCATGTTCGAACTCACCATCGCGGGTAAAGACGGCAAGGTGATCAAGCGGCTGGAACTCTCCGGCGGTCGGTCGGTGCGCATCGGGCGCAGCCCCGAGTGCGAGATCCAGATCCCGCTGCCCTCGATCTCGCGTGAGCACGCCAAGATCGAACCGCTGGACGACCGGCACTGGGTGATCCGAGACTTGAACAGCACCCACGGGTGTTTGGTCCGGGGGCAACGGATCCGGGAACTGACGATCACGCCGGGGCTGGTGGTGGAAGTCGGCCCGGCGGTGCTGCGGTTCGATGAGATGGTGACGCGGATCGGGGCGGAGATGCTGGCGAGCATCAAGGACGATGAGGACGCGCCGGTGCGTGTCCGCAGTTCGATGCTGCCGGACGAGACGCTGCGGTAATCCGGGGGGGAAGGCAAGAGGCATCAAGGCATCAAGGCATCGCGACGCCTTTGGTCGGTCGGTTGTTCGTTGGGGAGATCCGGCTTGATGCCTTGATGCCTCTTGCCTTGATGCCTTCCGCTCCGATGCCTTCCCCCGAACCCTTTTGCCCGAATTCCGTATAACCCTTTGTACGGCCTTTCGGGTTTCGACTGACAGATCTCTCTCTCCTCCAGCGGTCCACGCCCTTCCCGGGTCTGGACCGCGTTCTGTTTGATGGCACGGCCTTTGCGTTCCGGCGGGGCATGGGCGCGATCCCCTCGTACCTCGGCCGGGTCCCCACGCTGCTGGCGTCGCAGGTCAACCTGCGCCAGGTGTCGGGCACCAACGCCGACCTGCTCCGGACGCAGACCCAACTCACCAGCCTCAAGCGCGTCAACCGTCCCAGCGACGACCCCGTGGCGTCGACCCTCATCGACCGCCTCAACCGTGATATCGCCTCCACCGACCAGCGCGAGCGCAACCTCACTCACGCCTCCAGCACGCTGAACACCATCGATCAGGTGATCGGGCAACTGACGGATTCGGTCCGAGACGCCAAGCAGGTGGCGTCGTCGCAGGTCGGCGTCGGGTCGGACACCGCCACCCGCCGCCAACAGGCCAGCGTCATCGACGCCACCATCCAGGAAGTCTTCGCGGCGATGAACCGTGATTACGCGGGCATCCAACTCTTCGGCGGCTCGGCCACCGCCACACGCCCCATCTCGCAGTTCAACGGTGCCTTCCGCTACAACGGCGAGGGCGAGGGGCTTGTGACCGATCTGGGGGAGGGGGTTGATCTGCCGATCACGATCGCCGCGGACCTGGCGGTTGGCGCACTTTCCGCGCAGGTGCAGGGTGCGTTTGACCTGAATCCGCGCGTCACGCCCTCGACCAAGGTGTCGGACCTGCGCGGCAACGCCCTGGGGCAGACCCTCGGTTCGCTCACCGTGAACATCGACCCCGGCTCAGGCCCGGTCTCGGCGACCGTCGACCTTTCCAACGCCGAGACGGTGGGGGATGTGGCGGACCTGATTGAGTCGGCCATCCGCCAGACCGTGCCCGGCGCCCTGACAGGCGCTTACCCCGCGGGCGTCGACGTCCTGAACAACGGGCTCGGGTTGAACATCGCCGCGGGGCACACGATCACCTTCACCGACGGGCCATCGGGCACGACGGCCCAGGCGCTGTCGCTCAGCGGATTCACCTTCAACACCGCCAGCCCCTTCAACACCAACCCCGGCTCGGACCTCAACCCGGTGGTGACCGACGAGACCCAGTTGGGCGACCTGCTGCCCGCCTCGGCGGTGACCTACGGCGGAATCGTCCTCACCGCGGGCGGTCGCTCGGGCACCGTGACCACCACTTCCACCATGACGGTGGGGGAGTTCAAGGAAGCCGTGAAGCGGCTGAACCTGGGCGTCCGCGTCGAGATCAGTTCGTCCGGCGACACCATCAACGTCCTGAACGAACTCGCCGGCCAGCGGCTGAGCATCTCCGAATCCACCCCCGGCGCGGCATCGTCGCTGGGCATCCGGTCCATCCTGACGACCACACCCACCAAGCAGTTCAACGACGGCAAGGGCATCGAGATCGCCGACGGCGTGGTCAACCCACTCACCGGGCTGCCCGACCCCACGAAAAACGTGGACTTCAGCATCACGCTCTCGAACGGCACCACCTTCAATGTGGACCTCGTGCCGAGCGACCTGGGGACGGTGCAGGACGTGCTGAACCGCATCAACACCGCCGCCGCGGCAGCGGGCCAGACCATCGGCACCGGCGCGGGGCAGTTCCAGGCGCGGCTCTCGGCGACAGGCAACGGGATCGAACTCAGCGACACTCACGGCGGCGCTTCGGCGATCGCGGTGGCCAGCCTCAACGGGCGCGCCGCCGAAGACCTGGGGCTGCTCGACGCCAAGGCGACGACTGGGACACCGGCAACTCTTGCCGGTTCCGACCGCACATCCGTGCGCGTCGACTCGCTTTTCAGCACATTGATCGAACTTCGGAACGCTCTTCAGAATGATGACGTGCGTGGCATCACTCTTGCTGGTGGGAGGTTGGACGCCGACCTCGAGCGCCTGGCGACGGCCCAGGCGACCGTGGGTGGGCGGGCCAAACGCGTCGAGGACGCGGTGGACAAACTCAAGGACACCGACACGCTGAACAAGAGCGTGAAGAGCCAGTTGGAAGACTTGGATGTCATCGAGGCCTCGGGAAGATTCGCACTGCTCCAGACGCAGTTACAGGCGGGGTACTCGGTGGTCTCGCAGACGCGGCAGTTGTCGCTGATCAACTTCCTCCGCTGACGCGGATGAACGATTGCTTGCGGATTTGTGCCCCCTCGCCGCTCCGGCCGCGAGCGAGGGGGAAACGACAGGATGTCGCCCCGGCTTGGAAGCCGGGGGTGGCCCAGGACGTGTCGGCCGTGGCGAAGGGAAGCACTCCCATGCAAGTGCAAACGGTCCGTTTCGGGACCATCGAGATCGCGGACGAGCGGGTGATGACCTTCCCGCGCGGCCTCCTTGGTTTCCAGCAGTACAAGCGCTATTGCCTCCTCCAGCCCAAGGAGGACGCGTGCTTCTTCTGGCTGCAGTGCATCGACGACCCCTCACTGGCGTTCGTCGTCACGGACCCCAACCTGTTCGTGAAGGACTACTCCGTCCCCATCCGCGCCGAGCAGATGGAGGACCTCCGTCTCGAAAAACTCGAGGACGCCCAGGTCTTCGTGATCGTCAACAAGGTGGGCCAGACGCTCACCGGCAACCTCCAGGGCCCCTTGGTGGTGAACAGCGTGCTCCGCACCGGCGACCAGTTTGTGCTGGCCGACAAGAAGTGGAGCACGCGTCACGAACTGATGACCATGGAGCAGCAGGCCAAGGCCGCCATCGCCTGACCAAGCCGATCCGCCGAAGCCGGGCAAGGACGCCCGGCGACACGACTCAATGAATCGCAACACCCAGCGCGGGCGTGCGCCGCCGCACCCCGCTTTGCTCGGGCCGACCTGATTCCCAACGGGGGAGAAGGCCCGACGGATCCAAGGAAGGAGCCGCGTTCCATGCTGGTGCTCTCCAGGCAACGCGACGAGACAATCATGATCGGCGACGACATCGAGATCACCGTCGTCGACATCCGAGGCGACAAGGTGAGGCTGGGGATCAACGCCCCCTCACGCGTCGCCGTGCACCGCAAAGAGGTGTACGAAGCGATCCGGAAGGAAAACGAGCAGGCGGCCCGCGCCGTCGGCAACGAACTCCCGGCGCTGCGCCGGCCCATCGCCCCCGGCGGCAAACTGACGCCCGAGCGCGTCCGCGCCGTCCGCCCCAGCGGCACCCCGCCGGACTCCGGGGGCTCCGGGGGGGCCGGGGGGGCCGGGGGGTCGGGCGGACCCACCCTCGAGGCCCCCGCGCCGCTCTCCGGCCTCATCCACGACGCGTACCCGCTGGGCCTCCCCGCCAAGCGCAAGCACGCCTGAAACCCACCATCACCCGGCACGGCCATGAAGCCAACGCCGGACCAAGCCACGACGGGACTCGAGAACTAGCACCCCAACGCGGGCCACGAGCGGATTCCACGAGGACGTGGACCCGCGGCCCGACGAGCAATCACGGAGGATTGCCATGGGTCGGATTAACTCAAACATCTCCAGCCTGACAGCCCAGCAGAACCTCGCCCGCTCGAACAACGAGTTGGGAACCCGGCTGCAGCGTCTGGCCACCGGTCTGCGCATCAACCGCGGCGCCGACGACCCTGCGGGCCTGATTGTCTCGGAGCGGCTGCGCTCCGAACTCTCGGGCATCGACCAGGGCGTGCGCAACTCGGAGCGTGCCAGCAACGTCATCGCGACTACCGAAGGCTCGCTGAACGAGGTCTCGGAACTGCTGAGCAGCATCAAGGCTCTGGTGGTTGAGGGCGCCAACACCGGCGCGTTCTCGAAAGAGGAAATCCTCGCCAACCAGTTGCAGATCGACAGCGCCATCGACTCGATCACCCGCATCAGCAACACCGCGAGTTTCGCCGGCCTGAAACTGCTCAACGGCTCCCTGGCCTACTCGCTCTCGGGCGTGAACCCCTCGCGCATCGCCAAGGCCACCGTGAACGCCGCGGACTTCGGCGACCGCGCCAACGTCGATGTCAACATCGACGTACTCGGCTCCGCTCAGGTCGCCAACCTCTACTTCAACACCAACTTTACGGGCCCCGGTGAGACTCCGGGCGTCCTCCCCCGCACCGTCACCCTGGAACTGGCCGGCCCAGACGGCGTCGTCGAACTGGTCTTCGCCTCCGGCACGACCATCAACGACATCGTCACCGCGGTGAACTCGCGCTCCAGCGTCACCGGTCTGTCGGCCTCACGCCAGTCCGCGTCGAATGCCTCGTCCGGCCTGGTCTTCTCCTCCAAGACCTACGGTAGCGATGCGTTCGTCAGCGTCAAGAAACTCACCGGCGGCTCGGGCTACGTCTTCGCCCGCCAACTCAACGACGCCCCCGGCCCGCTCAACTGGGCCGCGCCATCGACGTTCACCACCGCCGACCGCGACCAGGGCAAGGACGTGCTGGTGCTCGTCAACGGCTCGACAGCGCTGGGCCGCGGCCTGAACGTTCAACTCCGCAACCCCGGCCTGGACGTCAACCTGACCCTGACACCGACCTTCGGCACCACCATCACGACGACGACCGAGAAGTTCGTCATCACCGGCGGCGGCGCGAAGTTCCAACTCGGGCCGCAGGTCAACGCCAACCAGCAGGTGAACATCGGCGTCGGCTCCGTCGCCGCCACACGCCTGGGCGGGTCGCTGGTGCCGGATTCCACCGGTGCGCTGGTGCTGCAGTTCCTCAGCAGCATCAAGTCCGGCGGCAGTAACGACCTCATCAACGGCAACCTCAACAACGCCAGCAAGATCCTCGAGACCGCCATCGATGAAGTCTCGGGCCTGCGTGGCCGCCTGGGTGCGTTCGAGAAGAACGTGATCCAGACCAACGTCCGCAGCCTGCAGAGCAGCCTCGAGAACATCACCGCCAGCGAGAGCGTGATCCGCGACGCCGATTTCGCCTCCGAATCCAGCAAACTCACCCGCGCCCAGGTGCTTGTCTCGGCCGGCACCAGCGTCCTGACTGCGGCGAACCAGTCGGCCCAGTCGGTGCTGCAGTTGCTCGGCTAAAAGAGTATCGAGGCATCGAGGCATCACGGCATCGAGGTCGCCCGAGAACCTTCCACGCCGCGATAGCGAAGACGCAACAACTACAGGACTTTCCACGCCCCGCCCTCTGCGGGGCGTTTTTCTTTGACCATCCGAGAACCTGAAGGTTGGTCTGTGCGGCCCCATGTGGGCCGCTTCATGCCATGCGCCGTTGACCCCACGCGATCCTCCGTCGATGCCCCTGCCCGTGCCGGCCATGGAGTCGGCCGGCAGTCGGAGCGGGAAGTGCCGCTCCGGGTTCTCAGGGCCAGGTTGCCATGAGGGCAGGGCATCGCGGGCGTTCGCCCCGAGCCCGGGCAGGAAGGAAAGGCCGGACACCCTGGCGGGTTCCGGGATCACGGAGGAGTCGTCATGAGCCGTATCAACACCAACGTTTCGTCGCTGATCGCCACCCGCGTGCTGACGCAGAACCGCGACAGCCTCAACACCAGCCTCGAACGCCTGAGCACCGGTCTCCGCATCAACCGCGGCAAGGACGATCCCGCCGGTCTGATCGCGTCGCAGAACCTGCGTGCGCAGAAGACCTCGCTGAGTTCCGCCATCGGCAACGCCGAGCGCGCCGACCAGGTCTCGAACATCGCCGAAGGCGGCCTTGACGAGATCTCCAGCCTCCTGAACGAAGTGCAGGGCCTGGTCACCAGCACCGCCAACACCGCCGGCCTTTCCCGTGAAGAGAAAGAGGCGAACCAGCTCAAGATCGACTCCATCCTCCAGACCATCGACCGCGTATCGTCGGCCACGTCGTTCCAGGGCACCAAGCTCCTGAACGGCAACTTCGACTACACCGCCGGCAGCGTGAACGCCCAGGTCGGCTCGTTCAAGGTCAACGGCGCCAAGCTCGGCTTCGGCGGCAGCCTGAACGTCGACGTCGTCGTCACCGGCTCGGCCCAGGTCGGCGGCTTCTTCCTCTCGTTCGGCGGCTCGTCCATCGACCTGTCCTCCAGCAGCGCCAAGCTCACCGTCGAACTCGCCGGCAGCAAGGGCAGCCGCGAACTCTCGTTCGCCTCGGGCACCTCGCTCAACTCCATCGCCGCCGCCGTGAACTCGTTCACCGACGTCACCGGCGTCAAGGCCCGCGTCTCGGGCACCACCGGCATCCGTCTCTTCTCCGACCAGTACGGCTCCGACCAGTTCGTCTCGGTCAAGGTGAACAACGCCGGCGGCCTCGACTCCGGCCAGCGCGGCGTCTACAACCTCAGCACCGGCAACGCCAACGCCGTCAACACCACCCGCCTCTCGACCTTCTCCAACGCCGCCAACTCCGTGAAGGACGCTGGCGTGGACGTCAAAGCCACGGTCAACGGCATCACCGCCACGACCAAGGGCACCAAGCTCCGCATCAACACCGACTTCCTCGACACCGAAGTCGACCTCAACTACTCCACCACCGCTTCGACCGCCAACGCCGCCAAGTTGGGCTCCCTCACCGCCTTCAGCATCACCGGCGGCGGCGCCGACTTCCAGTTGGCCGGCAAGGTCGATATCGCCGGTAAGGTCTCGATCGGCATCAAGGACACCTCCGTCCGCAGCCTCGGCCGCACCACCGACACCAGCGGCACCTACTTCCTCTCCGACCTGGGCTCCGGCCGCGGCCTCAACCTCGTCGACGGCGACGTGAGCAAGGCCCAGAAGGCCATCGACGCCGCCATCAAGGACGTCTCGTCCACCCGCGGCCGCCTCGGTGCCTTCCAGCAGAACACCGTGGGTGCGACCATCCGCAGCCTGAACGTCTCGCTCGAGAACACCACGGCCGCCGAGAGCGTGATCCGCGACGTGGACTTCGCCACCGAGACCGCCAGCCTGACCCGCGCCCAGATCCTCACCTCGTCGGCCCAGCAGATTCTGAGCCTGTCGAACCAGCAGCCCCAGTCGGCGCTGCAGTTGCTCGGCTAAGCCGAGGGGCCGAACCCACAGGGGTAAAGCCCAGCCAGAGTGAGGCCCGATAAGAACCATCCGCCCCGGCTCCAAATGCCGGGGCGGTTTCTTTTTTGGCGCGTAAAACGCGTTATCGGAACCGGGTATTCGGACCACACGCGGGGGATCGATACCAGTTGCCGCCGGAAGGCAGCCCCGGAACGGGTACAGGCCCCAACGGATCGCGCCCACGGCAATTGGAACTCCCACCATGAGTCGCATCAACACCAACGTCCCCTCGCTCATCGGCAACCGTGTTCTGAACTCGAACAAGAGTTCGTTGAACCAGGCCCTCGAGCGCCTCAGCACCGGCCTCCGCATCAACCGCGGCAAGGACGACCCCGCCGGCCTCATCGCTTCGCAGAACCTGCGGGCCGAGAAGGCCTCGCTCGGCGCGGCCATCAGCAACGCCGAACGCGCCGACCAGGTGGTCAACATCGCCGAGGGTGGCCTTGAAGAGGTGGGCAGCCTGCTCAACGAAGTGCAGGGCCTCATCACCCAGACGGCCAACACCGCCGGGCTGAGCAAGGAAGAGCGCACGGCGAACCAACTCCAGATCGATTCGATCCTGCAGACCATCGACCGCATCGCCGCCGCCACGTCGTTCCAGGGCCTGAAACTCCTCAACGGCAACTTTGACTACAACACCACCGGTGTCTCCGCCGCGGTGGTCGGGTCTTTCCGGGTCAACGGCGCGAAACTCGGCGCCAACGAGACCCGTCAGGTCGACGTCCTCGTGACCAAGTCCGCGCAGGTGGGCGGCTTCTTCCTCTCCTTCGGTGGGGCCGCCCTGAACCTCAGCGCCGCCACGGCGTCTTTCGTCGTCGAGATCGGTGGCTCGAAGGGCGCCCGTGAACTCTCCTTCTCCTCGGGCACCGCCCTGACCGCCATTCGCGACGCCGTCAACTCGTTCTCGCAGGTCACCGGCGTCCGCGCCCGCGTCTCAGGCACCACGGGCATCCGACTCGAAAGCACGCAGTACGGCAGCGGCGAGTTCGTCTCGGTGAAGGTCAGCAACACCGGCGGCATCTCGGCCTCGAACGCCGGCATCTACAACCTTCAGGCCGGCGACGCCGACGCCGTCCAGACCTCCGGCTCCACGTCTTACGCTACCGCCATCAACCGTGTCACCGACTTCGGTCAGGACATCTCCGCCACCATCAACGGCATCCGCGCCACCACCCGCGGCACCGTCGCACGCATCTCGACCGACTTCCTCGACGTCCAGGTCGATCTGAAGTACAACACCGCCGGCGGTGCGGGGGCCAACGCCGCCAAACTCGGCGCCATCAACGCCTTCACCATCACCGGCGGCGGGGCCGACTTCCAGATGGCCTCGAAGGTCGACATCGGCGGGCGCGTCTCGCTGGGTGTCCAGACCGTCGCCGTCCGCGACGTCGGGCGGGCCATCGTGACCAACGCCTCGGGCATCGCCTCGACGTTCTTCCTGAAGGATGTGGGCACCGGCCGCGGGCTGAACATCGTCGACGGCGACCTCGACGCGGCCCAGCAGGTGGTCGACGCCGCCGTGCGTGAGGTCTCAAGCATGCGTGGCCGGCTGGGCGCATTCCAGAAGAACACCATCGGCGCGACGATCCGCAGTTTGGGCATCAGCCTCGAGAACACCACGGCCGCCGAGAGCACCATCCGCGACACCGACTTCGCCGACGAGACCGCACAACTTACCCGCGCCCAGATCCTTGTGAGCAGCAGCACGCAGATCCTGGGCATCGCCAACCAGCAGCCGCAGTCGGCCCTGCAGTTGCTCGGATAAACCGATTCTCTGACATCAAGAGGGAACCCGTGACGACTGGATTCCTCACATAAACCTGTGCCGCCGGCTTCCTGAGCGATCGGGGAGCCGGTGTGCTTTTTGACTGGCAATCGCTCCGGGCTTACGGGCACGGCTGTCCGAACCGTCCGAGGAAGGCGACGAGGTCGGTGGTGTTCACGAGGTTGTCGTTGTTGAAGTCGCCGCAGCGGGTGCCCTGCGGCAGGCTGGCGCAGGTGCGTCCGAACTGGCCGAGGAAGGCCACGAGGTCGGCGGTGTTGACGAGGTTGTCGCCGACGGCGGGGACGAGGTCTCCCGGGCACGGCGCGGGGACGTTGGGCGCGAGGCTGAGGCTGGTCGAGACGTTGGGCTGCTGGATGAGGACGCGCTGTGGCTCGGCGCCGGGCGCGGCACCCGGCGCCTGGCGGAGCACCAGTGACTGGTCGTTCACGGCGATGAGGTCGTCGCGGCCGTCGATGTTGACGTCGCCGGCGATGGCCAGACGCGGGCCGGTGCCGGCGTAGGCGTCGGTGAAGGGGGCGAAGGCGGCCTGGTACTCGCCGGGCGAGACCTGCTGCACGTCGTTGCGGAAGACGCGGACGACGCGCTGGGCGTTGACGGTGGTGACGACGGAGAGGTCGGGGTCGCCGTCGTTGTCGAGGTCGCCCAGGGTGATGGAATCGGGGTTGGTGCCGCTGGGCAGGTCGGCCTTGGGCTGGAAGCCCGAGTCGACGCCGGGGCGGTTGTTGTTGAGGAGGATGCTGGTGGAGCCGCCGCCGAAGTTGGTGACGGCGAGGTCGTTGATCTCTTTCGGGTTGTCGAGGCCGCCGGGCTCGATGTGAAGAGGCTGCGGTCCCACGGGGAGCACGCGGCTGGGGATCGATGGGAATCCCGCGGCGGGCGGGCGGTAGTAGACGGTCACGGTGTTGTCGTCACGGTTCGTGACGGCGAGGTCGAGCGTCGAACTGGCGGGATCGAGTTGGGCCGCGGTGATGTCGCTGGGGGCGCTGCCGGTGTTGAGGGTGGCGGAGGTGGCCAGCGTGCCGGCGGTGTTGTTCAGGATGGTGATGGTGTTCGAGCCCTGGTTCACCACGGCGACATCGATGGCGGACGAGCTCGGTCGGAGTACACCGGTAACCACTGCCACGGGGCTGGTGCCCACGCTGATGGTCTGGTTGGTGGTCATGGCACCGGTGCCGTTGTTGAGGTTGCGCAGGACGGTGAGGGTGTTGGCACCGGCGTTGGCGACGGCGAGGTCGGGCACGCCGTCGGCGTTGAAGTCGCCCTTGGCGAGGCCGCGCGGGTTGACGCCGACGTTGAAGGTGAGTTGCCCGCCGGTGAAGCCGGCCCATGTGCCGTTGGGCCCTGTGTTCCCGGCGTTCTTCAGGATGACGACCGTACCGGGCGCGGTGGTGGGGTTGTTCGCGTCGGGGACGGTGAGGGCGAGGTCGAGGTCGTGGGTGAAGTCGTTATCGAAGTCGCCAGCGACGATGTCGGTGGGGATGCCGCCGACGTTGGCGGTCGAGGGCGGGTCGAGGTCGATGTTCTGTGTGAGCGGGGCGACGGAGACGGAGATGCCCGCGCCGCGCTCGCCGAGGCCGCCAGCGTAACTGAGGCGCATGAAGCGGTCACCGGCAAGGCCGGGGAACACGGCGAGGTCGAAGCGGCCTTGGACGGCGGCGGCGCTGAGCAGCGAGGCGGCGGGGGCGTTGGTGGCGGGGGCGAAGGTGCCGATGGGTTCGACGACGAGTGTGCCAGCGATCTTGGCGTTGCCGTTGATCACGAGCGAATCGGCGAGGATGGCCCCGTTGCTGTCGCCGGTGCGGAGGCGGAGGGTGCCGGTGCGTGGGCCGTCTTTGGGGTCGTTGCCGAGTTGTTCGTAGGCGTTGGTGGCCCCCCCCGGGGGCGAGGTGATGGTGATTGCTTTGGGCTGGAACGGGCCGGAACCTGTTGTCGCGCCGGCGGCGGCGTCGTCGGGCCCGACATCGCCGAAGTTCACGACGCGTCCGATGACGGTGCCGTCGCCGGTGAGTGATGAGCCGGGGAGGACGAAGACGGTGCCGGTGGTGCCGCAATCGATGAGGCCCTGGTTGCGGACGGTAACGGTGCCGTGGGTGATGTTGAGGCTGAACTTGGGTTTGAGGACCGAGCCGGGGCCGTCGATCACGATGGAGCCGTGGAGGTCGAACACGCCGTCGGGCTGGCTGTCGATATCGCCCTGGCCGACGAAGAAGAAACCGGCCGCGACGGTCGCGCCGCCTTGCACGGTGAGCGTGCCGTCGCCTTGGTCGCCGATGGAGCAGGTGCCGCTGGCGAAGGTGAGTTTGGCGTCGGGGCCGACGGCGTTGATGGTGCCGACTTCGCCGAACTGCTGGGCGATGAAGCCGCTGGAGGCGTTGACGGTGCCGGAGGTGATGTTCAGCGTGGGGTTGTCGAGGACCGCGCCCGAGACGAGCAGCGCGGGGCGGAAGGTCTGCGGCACGCCGCTGGGGCATGTCGCGCCGATGCCGGGGGGGCGGAGGGTGAGCGTGTCGCTGAGCGCGGGGGCGCTGAGGGTGACGGTGTTGCGGGATTGCAGCAGGCCGCGGGCGGTGTCGGCGTTGTTGAAGTTGATGGTGTAGGGCTGGCCGGCGGCGTCGAGCAGGGCGTAGAGGCACGAGGTGGGGGTGCTGAAGGACCAGCGCGGGTCGTCGGACCAGGTGCCGCTGAGGGCGCTGAACCACTGGCGGTCGTTGGGACAGATGGGGCAGCGGAAGCCTTCGTAGCAGCCGCGGTCGATGATGTTGCTCTGGATGCGGGGGGAGCCGTCGAGGTCGTAGGGGAGGTATTCGGTGGTGTTACCGTCGTTGTCGATGTCGGCTTCGTCGTTGGGGACCAGCGCGTTCGAGCCTGAATCGAGGCACGGCGAGGCTTGTTGCAGTCGCAGATTGCCGTAGTCGTCGTCGAGGGTTCCCCAGACGGTGTCCGGGCCGGGCGAAGGCATGCGGGTGAAAAGCGGGTTTTGGTTTGAGTTGATGCCGTCCGGGGTCAGGTACTGAACGTTGCAGTACTGCAACTCGCGATAGGTTAGCGGATCGGGGAAGACGATCTGGGTGGCCGGATCGGTCGATTGTGGGTCACTCGTGGTGTTGCCCCAAAAGATTGAGTTGTACACGAGGTTGTTCTGCATCCGCGCGATCACGGCGGCACCGGAGGTTCCGTTGGTTGTGTTTCTGGCGAAGGTGCATCCCGAGAGTGCCAACGTGCCCCCACCGTCAGTTTGGGTGTAGATCGCGCCAGCGCCGTATCCGCCAGGATAGTTGGATGTGTTGCCGACAAAGAGGCATCCCGTGACACGTGTGACGCCGTTGTAGTTCCAGATGGCACCGGCCAAGCCGCCTTCGTTGCCGAGGAACTCGCAGTTGACCAGAACACGCTCCGTGGGGTTCGGCAGGGTTCCCGAGTCTTGAAAATAAAGTGCGCCAGCAATTCCACTTGCGCCGCCGCCCGAGTTTCGGACAAACCGGCAGCCCTCGCAGCGCAGGGACCCATAGACCAAGAGCGCTCCCGGCCCGAAGTTCGAGCCTGAGGAGGTATAGTTTTCTTCGAAGAGGCAGCGTCGGAAGATCACGCTTGATTCGTTACCGAGCGCGCCCACACCACCATAGTTACGAGCCATGCACTTGCGGAACACACAGTCTTCGAAGACCGTCCATGACCCCGCGGGCGTGCTCGTAATGGAAATCGCCCCCCCAACTCCGTACCCGTTTTGGAACCCGTTCCGACAGTTCTCGAATCTGCAGTTCCGAATGGTCGCCGCGCATGCCCCAAGGGCACGGAATCCGCTGCCATCGCCTGAGATACTGGACTCCCCATTCCCGGCGGTGATCGTGAAGCCGTCCATCACTCCCGACCATCCCGACGAGTCTCCTGTCACGATCTGGTAGGAGTTGTCTGTAAGGTTCAGGTCGCCGGCGTCGTCGGCGTTCAGGTCGCCCGAGAGGATGGTGGGGTTCTGGGTGATGTTGCGTTGGGAGAGTGAGGTCTCGTTGCCGGCGAAGCCGCCGTAGATGGCGAGGTTGTTTTTGAGGTTGAAGGAGGCGGTGCGCTGGCCGCCCTGGGCGGTGGGCGGGGCGGGGGTGTAGGTGCCTTTGGCGACCCAGATTTCGCGGAGCCAGGGGGCAGACTGGAGGTCGGTGAGCGCGGTGCGGAGATCGCGGTAGGCGTTGGCCCAACTGGAGCCGTCGTTGTTGCCGGTGGTGAGGTTGGCGCGGACGTAGGCGGTGCGAATCGACTGGTTGAGCAGAACCATCACGTTCGCACCGTCGTAGTTTGCGACGGCGAGGTCCGGCCTGCCGTCGCCGTCGAGGTCGCCGATCGCTGGGGCGTATGGGCGAGCACCGGCTGCATAGTCCACTCGACCGGAGAAGATGCCGTTGCCGGAATTGTTGAGCACACTGACGGTGCTCGCGAGATTGCCGCTGTTGGCGACCACCAGATCGGACTTGCCGTCGGCGTCCAGATCGCGGATTGCCACGGTGCGGGGGTTGGCGCCAACCGAGTAGTCTACTTTGGTGCTAAACGTGCCGTCGCCGAGATTTCGGAGCACACTAACGCTGTTGCCAGCGTTGTTTGCGACCGCCAAGTCGGGTTTGGCGTCACCGTCCAAGTCGGCGATGGCGACGGTGAAGGGGACGCTGCCAGTCGTGTAGTTGACCCGGGCGGCGAAGTTGCCGTTGCCGAGGTTTCGTAAAACGCTAACACTGTTGAAAGTTGGGTTGCTGTTTGTAACCACCAGTTCGGGTTTGCCGTCCCCGTTGAGGTCGCCGATCGCCACAGAGGTAGGCTGGCTTCCGGTGACGTAGTCCACCCTCGGGGCAAAGGTGGCGTTGCCGAGATTTCGCAGCACATCAACGCTGTCGCTGTTGTAGTTTGCGACAGCCAGATCGGGATAGCCGTCCCCGTCAAGATCGCCGATCGCCACGAAGTATGGGTTGACGCCGGTGGGGTAGTCCTCTCGGCCGGCGAAGGAGCCGTTGCCGAGGTTGCGGTAGACGCTCACCATTCCGCTGTAGTTTGCGACGACCATCTCGGGACGGCCGTCGCCGTTGAGGTCATCGATCGCAACCCAGATGGGGCTGCTGCGCGTTCCGAACTCGACCTTTGGGGCGAATGTGCCGTTGCCGAGATTTCTGTGCACGCTCACATTGTTGACGTTGCCGTTCGTGACGGCGAGGTCGAGCTTTCCGTCGCCGTCTAAGTCGCCGATCGCGACGGAGGTAGCGCCGCTACCGGCGGCGTAGGGCACCGGAGCGGCAAACTGTGGTGGCACCGCCTCGGCGACGCCAGCAACGACGCAGACAAGGAGCAGAGCGATGCAAGCGGAGAATGTGCTATTCATGCGGACCATCTCTGGATACACCTTTCAGTGGACCAAACCCCGAACAACCCCACCCCAACACGAACACACCCCAGCGCTACATCATGCCCGATACGGCGTCGGCGACAAGCCGAAAGCGCTGTTCCGGCGGCGGATTTCACAGAAACAGAGAGGTAGTGACCGGGGTTGCGCGCGCCGTTGTGGTTGGTGTGCAGTGACCGGGGTTGGGCTGGTGTGTGGGGGCCTTTCGTTGGGTATCGGGGCGTGGTTTCGGCTTTGGGTTTGGTGCGTGACCCAAACAGAGCGCGACCAGTGACCGGGTTGGGGCGGGCTGGTGGGGTAAGTGCGGTGGCCCTCGCTTGCGCTACGGGTTCGTTTCGGTGGGTTCTTGAGTGTCGGCGGGATTGATTGGGCGGCTCACCTACCCTTGCCCCTCACCATGGACCACCGCATCATCAGCATCGGCGCTTTGGAATCGCATCCGTTTTGGGGCGTTGGCGGTCGCGGCGAGACCGGGGCGGTTCGGTCCGGGCATGCGACTTGCACGCTGGTGCGCTCGGTCGACGGCGGCGCGTCGCGGGTGATCTTGGTTGATCCCGGGCTCCCTTCGGCGATCATCAAGGCGCGGCTGATGGAGCGGGCCGGGCTTTCGCCTTCGGACATCACGCATGTGTTCCTGACGTGCTTCCGCCCCGAGACGCGGCGTGGCTTGGAGGCGTTTGAGCACGCGACGTGGTGGATCTCTGCCGAGGAGCGCGAGGGTGTGGGGATCCCGCTGGTTTCGGCGCTGAAGCGGGCGATGGATGAGGGAGAGATGGAACTGGCCGCGGCGCTTGAGCGGGATGTCGCGGTGTTGAAGCGGTGCGAGGCCGCGCCGGACAGCCTTGCCGACCGTGTGGACCTGTTCCCGATGCCGGGGGTGACGCCTGGGATGTGCGGGCTGCTGCTGGAAGACCCGCGGCACACGACGCTGATCTGCGGCGATGCGGTTTTGACGGAGGAGCATTTGGAGCGCGGTCAGGTGGCGCCGTGGTCGGCGGATATCGCGAGGGCGAAGGAGAGTTTCGCCGAGGCGGTGGAGATCGCGGACCTTTTGGTGCCGGGGCGTGACAACGTGATGGTGAATCCGGTGAAGCGGCCGTTTTGATATGGGGTTGTTGCCGCCGAACCCCGTGCGCGAGCACGGGGGCAGAATCGAAGGCGACTGACGGAATGCCGCGGACTATCAAGAGAAATGCTGTCCCCGTGCTTGCGCACGGGGTTCGGATGGACTTGTGCCATTCACCCCAGCACGAACGACCGCTCGGCGTAGAGGCGTTCCATCATGGTGGTGATCGGCTCGGCATCGGAGAGACCTGTGGCGCAGGCGATGAGAAGATCGACGAGGCCGTGGAAGTCGGCCGCGCTGATGAACTCGTGCCCGGCGCGCGCGTTGGCTACGGCGTCGGCGTCGCCCGCCTGCACGCGCTCGAGGTCGGCCATGTTGTGGTAGTTGCCCAGCGGGAGGCAGATGCAGGTGGCGTCGTGGCCGTAGGCCTGGTAGGCGCTGGCTTCGCACGCGCCGCCGGGCATGAGTTTGCGTTGCCAGCGGAACTTGTCGGGCGTGGTGTCGCGCGATTTGGCGAGGGTCTCGGCGCACTTGGCGACGGCGGCGGTGAGGGTGGGGCTGAAGGTGCTGATGCGGTCGCCCACGCGGACGATGGGGCCGGCGCCGATGGGGGAATCGTGGGGAAAACTGCGGGAGTTCTCGAGCGCGAGCACGCGGGCGTTCAGGGGCAAGGTGCGGTGCTTGCACGCCGCGATGGCGCCGACGAAGCCGATTTCTTCGGCACGGGTGAAGAGCAGTCGCGTGTGGGCCGCGGCGGGGTTGGTGCGGAGTTGATCGAACGCGGCGAGCGCGGCGGCGAGCGCGGCGAGGTCGTCGCAGGCGTGGGTGTGGAGGATGCCGTTCTCGATGTGGGCGGGCGGGAGGGGCCAGCGTCCGATATCGCCGAGGGTGAGGCCGGTGCTTTCGATGGTGTGGCCGGCTTCGAGTTCGACGGTGCAGTGGCGGTAGGGCTCTTGGGCTTTGGTTGAGGTGATACGCGCGGGGATCGGCGCATCGGCGCGGGCTTCGGCGAAGAGGGTGATGGGGGCGTTGGAGAAGTAGGGATTGAGGACGCCGCCGCGGAAGCCCAGGGCGAGGGTGCGGGGGTCGGTGATGGACTCGATGACGAAGGCGGGGTGGTCGAGGTGTGCGGTGATGAACAGTGGGGGGGTGGTTGATGCGGCGGGGGCGTTGGTGCGCTCGATGACGAGGTTGCCGGCCGGGTCGCGACGCAGCGCGACATCGGTGCGCTCGCGGACCCATGACTCGATCCAGCGGATCACGCGGTGTTCGCGCCCCGCGGCGGTGGGGATCGAGGTGATGTCGAGGAGCCAGCGTTCGTGGGTGGCGCGCGTTGTCGGGTCTGGGGCTGGGGTCATGTGGGGAGGGTAGAGGCGCTCGAGGGGCCATTTCACCGCGGAGGCGCGGAGAGCGCGGAGAAGGGAATGGGGATGGAATCAGCCCTCGGGGCTCTCCGCGTCTCTGCAGTGCGTCTCTCTTCATCGTTGTGGTGTCATACGGACTCCGATTGAGATCCGCGCTTCCGCCCTGTGTGCGATGGCCCTCGCTGGCGCTTCGGGTTCGTCCATCGCTGTCTGAAACGAACCCGAAGCGCCAGCGAGGGCCACTACGCGAGCCGCCGCACGCGCGAGCTTCAATCGGAATCCGTCTCTGGTGATTCAGCGGGATCAGGCGCAAGGCGCATGGAAACGCCGCGGCCATGGGCTCGCGGCGTTTGCGTTTATCGTGGTTTCACTCGGACTCAGGCAGCCTTGCGGCGGGCCCAGGTGCGGGGGAAGGTGTAGTTCTTGGGGGCCCAGGTGAAGGTGTAGAGGCTGGGGGTGGTCTTGGCGGTGCTGGTGCGCTTCGCCGAGGGCTTGCGGGCCTTCTTGGTCGTGGTGCGCTTGGCCTTGGTGGTGCGCTTCTTGGAGGTCCAGGTCTTGCGGGCGGTGGACTTGCGGGCGGTGTTCTTGCGGATGGCCTTGGTGGCGTTGCGCTTGATGGTCTTGCGGGCGACGGCCTTGCGGGCCGTGGTGCGGCGCGAGGTGGTGCGCTTGATGCTGGAGCGACGGGTGGCGGTGCGCTTGGCGGTGGTGCGGCGACCGGTGGTGCGCTTGGCCACGGTGCGCTTGGCGGTCGTGCGCTTCGCGGTGGCGCGGCGGCGGTTCACGCGGCGCGATTTGGTGGTGCGGCGGGCGCTGGTCTTGATGGTCTTGCGGGTCGGCATGGATGCTCTCCGGTCTGGAGGCCGACGCACAGGCCGGCCCAACGATGTGGTTCGCCCGCGTGGAACCGCGGACGGCCCGTCGCCACTCCCTTCCGTGGGAGTCCAAAACGACCGGCCTCAGCGTTATCGACACCGAACCGGTGAATCATCAGTGAATCTGGAAAGTAACTTGAAGGGACGTTGGGCGGGAGGCATCGGGCATCAGGCACTGGGCATCAGGCGGATGCCGATCGACACGTGTACGAGCGGCTGTCGGCTGGCTTACGCGCCGATCACGGCGCGGAGGGCGGCCAAATCGACGCGTAGCCCTGAGATTTCTCGGCACTCCAGCACGCTGTCGCCAACGATCGATTCCGTGAATGTCCCGCCATCGCGGTGCCACGCGCGGACCCGCGCATCGAGGCTCCCGACGGCCCAGTACTCGTTCACGCCGAAACGCTCGTAGTCGCCCCGCTTGGTCACAAGATCGAGTGCCATCGAACCCGGCGAAAGCACCTCGATCACCAGTTCCGGGGCCGCCGTCAGCCGCGAGATTCGACCGCTGATTCGCCCGGGCGCATACACGGCGATGTCGGGCCGGTACACGATCCCCTGCGCGAACTCAACGTCCGTATCGGGGAACACGCGGTAGCCAGCCTTCTTGGCGGCGGCACCGCCGATCTGGGCCAGGAGTTCGGTGACGATCTCTTGGTGCGTCGGTGATGGGCTTGGCGACATGGCGATAACCCCGTCGATCAGTTCTAATCGCTCGGTGGTTTCGCCGAGCGCGAAGAACTCGTCCGCGGTCATTCGCAGGCCGACATAGCCCATTTCGCTTGGATGGCGTGGGATTGCGGACATCGTTGAATGGTATCCCCGATGGACTCGACCCGAATGCCCGATATTGTTCCGGCTCATGCCCCACGCCACGCTGACAGAATGGACGCCGGACTCGTGGAAGAGCCGCCTCGCGTCTCATCAGGCGGTGTACCGCGACCGCGGCGCGGTCGATGCGGCGGTGGCCAAACTGAGCGAGTTCCCGCCGCTGGTGACGAGTTTCGAGATCGAGCGGCTGAAGGCGTTGATCGCCGATGCGCAGCAGGGCAAGCGGTTTGTGCTGCAGGGGGGCGACTGCGCCGAGACGCTGGCGGACTGCCGGCCCAGCATCGTGACGAGCAAACTGAAGATCCTGCTTCAGATGTCGCTGGTCCTGGTGCACGGATTGAAGAAGCCGGTGGTCCGGGTGGGGCGGATCGCCGGGCAGTACGCCAAACCGCGTTCCAGCGCGACCGAAACCCGTGACGGCGTGACGCTGCCTTCGTACTTCGGCGACCTGGTCAACCTCGCGGAGTTCACCGAAGAAGCGCGAACGCCGAACCCGCACCTGATGGTCCGCGGCTACCAGCACGCCGCGGTGACGCTGAACTTCATCCGCTCCCTGATCGACTCCGGCTTCGCCGACCTGCACCACCCGGAGTACTGGGACCTGCGGTTCATGCACCACGCGAGTCTGCCGGAGGAGTTGCGCCGCGAGTACCAGCAGATGAGCCGACGGCTCGCCGAGGCGCTGAAGTTCATGGAGGCCCTCGGCGAGACGGCGATCGATGACCTGTCGCGCGTCGAGTTCTACACCAGCCACGAGGGGCTGAATCTTCTCTATGAGTCGGCCCAGACCCGGCAGGTGCCTCGGCGGGAGGGGTGGTACAACCTGACCACGCACCTGCCGTGGATCGGCGAGCGGACGCGAGCTCTGGACGGAGCGCACGTAGAGTACTTCCGCGGCGTGCGGAATCCGGTGGGCGTGAAGGTGGGGCCTTCGACTTCGCCCGCTGACATGCTGGCGCTGCTGGAACGTCTGAACCCCGCCGATGAGCCGGGACGGATGGTGATTATTCACAGGATGGGGGCGCAGAAGATCGCGCAGGCGTTGCCGGCGCTGCTGCACGCCGTGAAGCATGCGCGGAAGCCGGTGCTGTGGGTGTGCGACCCGATGCACGGCAACGGCGTCACGACCCGAGCGGGGATCAAGACGCGCGATTTCAACGACATCCTCGCGGAACTACGGCACGCGTTCGACGTGCATCACCGCGAGGGAACCATCCTGGGCGGCGTCCACTTTGAACTCACCGGCGAGGACGTGACGGAGTGCGTCGGCGGCGCGGCGGGCGTCTCAGAGGACGACCTGACCGCGAACTACGCCAGCCCGTGCGACCCGCGGTTGAACTACCAGCAGGCACTGGAGATGGCGTTCTTGATTGCCCAGCACGCCGGGGGGTAATCGGCGGCATCGCGCGGGGGATCTCTCAAAGAAGGTGTGATTTCATCGGCGCCATGGCCCATCGGCGTATGGGGTGAATGGCGTTTGCTGGTGCGGCTCGTTCCGCGGCCACGGCGGGGGGGTCCGGGCGCGCCGAATCCCTATTCGCGTGTATGTAATAGCGATTCAAATGTGCTACGCCGCGGTGTGTTGGCAGATGCAACTGGCAAGCAATATTGCCTATCTCGCTCTGGGGAGAGCGTGCTTGGTCGGGTGTGCAGGAACGACGCGAAGGCCCTTGCGGTCAGGCGCGTATATCCCAGCAATTGCTGGGAAAATGACACGACGAGTCGTTTAGGGAAGGCGGGGTCTGTTGGACGAAGTGTCGGCATGTGCGGACAAAAATTGGCCGATGAATTCGGCAACCTGTATCGTAAAATTCGCGTAGGCTAATAAAGAGCTGCGGGTGTGCTCGCTGGGATCACGTCCATGCCACGAGCGGGCCCGCGAACCAAGAGGAGATTCCCGATGATGTGTACAAGTGTGACCTACCGCGCCGTCAACACCGCGAGGGCCGGCCGGCGTCTGGCCGCTCTGGGCGGTTTGCTCGCGCTGGCCGGAGCCGCGACCGCGGAAACGAGCATCACCACGAACAACGCGAATGCCGCCGCCGGCGCGACCCAGAGCGTTGTGTCCGCCAAAGCCGACAAGTCGCTCAACAACATGCGCGCCGAGAAGGCGAAACTGGTGTCCGGCGATGAGGGCGTGATCGACGCGTTCTACATGAAGCAGATCGGCCCCGTGGCCGACCGCGAGGCCGAGAAGGGCCTGAACCAGTTCGAGCAGGCTGTGTTCTGCGGCATCTGCGACTTCGACGCGACCACCAGCCTTGAGTCGGCGCTGCCCGCCGCGTGGTCCGAGTACGGCGATGCGTTCTTTAACCGCACCGACGCGATCGCCGGCAAGTGGCTGCGCGACCAGGGTTGCTTCGTGATCGCCGCCTGCGCGGGCGTCTCGAATCCGCTGAACAAACTCCGCATGCCGATCGCGTTCGACTACACCGCGAGCCTGCCGAACTTCAAGATCTGCGGTTTCATCTCGAACTTCAACGCGCCGAACGACCCCGGCACGTCGTCGTCCCTGTTCACGATCAAGCCGGACTTCGTCACCGGCAATACGTTTACGCCCAGCCCCGCCTGCGGCACGTTCACGCCCACGCTGCAGAACAACCAGCGCGACCGTGACATGATCTCGTTCAAGGTCCCCGCCGGCGGTATCTCGAACTTCCGCCTGTTCATCACCAGTGGTCAGGAGTTCATCGCCAGCCTCGGCGTGAACAAGAACTTCCCCAACCCCGGTGACATCAACTCCTGCTGGACCGACGGCACCACGCCCCCGAGCAATAACCCGCCCGCCGAGTTCGGCTTCATCGCCGTCATCGGCGGCGATCGCAGCGCGACCAATCCTGACAGCACCACCGGCGACGGCCCTGAAGGCGCGATCAACTCCACGTGGGCCTACCCCCGCGCCGGAACCACGACCCTTCCCGAGGGCACGTACCTCATCAACATCCAGTTGAAGGCCTTCGCGAGCCTGGTCCCCCCTTCGACCGCGACGCCCCCCACGACCAAGTACCAGATCCAAGTGGTCGGCACGCCCGCTGTTGCCGGCGTCGGCGCCTGCTGCACGGTTGGCAACAACGGCTGCACGGATAACCAGACCAACACCCAGTGCGATGCTCTGAACGGTGTGTGGCGTGGCGCTGCCACGACCTGCGCCGCCGTGAACGCGGGCACCGTGC
>JAESFG010000127.1_pt1 | contig 253025 bp, 260 predicted proteins | sample 9269371 | NCBI WGS metagenome assembly JAESFG01 (sample SAMN14506227, study PRJNA617093) | algae metagenome | isolation source: Aetokthonos hydrillicola CCALA 1050 (B3-Florida) and co-occurring... | place: USA: South Carolina | collected 2013-01-01
ATCACCTGACCGACTACCAGGAGGGCAATCTCGTCAAGATGTCGATCCTGGTCAATGGCGAGCCGGTCGACGCGCTCTCGATGCTGGTGCACCGTTCGCAGGCGGAGAAGCGCGGCCGCGATATGTGCGAGAAGCTCAAGGAGCTGATCCCGCGCCACATGTTCAAGATCCCGATCCAGGCGGCGATCGGCGGCAACGTCATCGCCCGCGAGACGATCTCGGCGATGCGCAAGGACGTGACCGCCAAGTGCTATGGCGGCGACGCCACCCGCAAGCGCAAGCTGCTCGACAAGCAGAAGGAAGGCAAGAAGCGCATGCGCCAGTTCGGCAAGGTCGATATCCCGCAGGAAGCGTTCATCGCAGCGCTCCGGATGAGCGACGAATAGACCGCCTAGAGCGTCGGCAGAATGATCGAGGGCCGTCCGGGCGACCGGGCGGCCCTTTCCTTGTCCTGCTGTTCTCAGGCCCGTGCGCGCACCGGGTTGCGTCCGCCGTCGGCGAGCGCCACGAGGTCGAGACCGGCGAGCGCAAGCGCGGTTAGCGCATGGGCGAGGACCCGGGGATCGGCGATGGCACCGATCGCATGACCGAAGCCGAGTGCCAGCCCCGCCCAGGCCACCGACGCCACCGCGGCGGCGACGAGGTGCCTGGTCTCGCCCGACAGCGCGAACAGGTTGAAGACGATCACCGACGCCACGAAGGCCGCAGCCGACAGCGACCAGACGAAGACATCGGTCCCCGGCGCATAAAACAGGAAGGTGCCGGCGAGATGGCCGAGGCCGCTCAGTCCGAGCACGATGCACAACAGGTAGCGGGCGATCTTCATCCTTCTCTCTCCTCAATGAATGTCGCGTAATTGGCAAACCAGCCGCCCCAGCCGCGGTCGCCGTCGAGTATGCCGCGCGCGGTCCCGACATCGCCGCCAAGCCTTTCGATATGGCGGTGTTCGAAGACGATCCGCGTCCGCCGCTCAGCGAGCGCGAAGAACTGCACCTCGACCTCGGTGCGCACCGAGGCCTCGTACTGGAAGGCCGAGCTGATCTGCCAGAGCAGCAGCGCGCGGTGCGGCGGGTCCCACTCCACCACCTGGCCCCAGTCGCATTCGCGGCCGTTGCGGTCGATCTCGTACCAGCGCCCGCCGGCCTTCGGCTCGACGAAGAGCGCGCGCCGCTCTCCGCCGGACAGCGTGTGCGCCTTCGGGCTCCAGAGATGCATCATCTCGAAGAAGGCCGAGAATGCCCGCTCGATCGGCGCCGCGACCTCGAGTTCCTTGCGGATCGGGGCCGGCTCAATGCGCATCGTCATCGGTCGGCTCCTTTTCGACGAGCGTCTGGTAGGTTTCGAGCGCCCGGGTCCAGTGCTGGTCGAGCCAGGCGCGCATCGCAGCCAACCCCTCCGGGTCGATGTGATAGACATTGCTCGCGCCCGACGGTGCGAAACGCACGAGCTGCGCCGCGCGCATCAGCTTCAGGTGATGCGAGACTGCAGGCTGGCTCAGCCCGAGTGTGCGGGTGAGTTCCACCACCGTGGCCGGACCCTGCGCCAGGCGCTCGACGATCGCCTGGCGATGCGGATCCGCCAATACCTTGAAACGTGCGCTATCATTCATGAACATCAATCATCGATACATTTCGATGATTGTCAAGCGGACTCTGCACACATGCCGGGTTTGCTCGACAGAGTGCGGTGATGCCGGCCGCTGCCCGCCAAGCGTGAGCGGCTGCCGTCGATACAGGCCTGGGCTGAGCCCGTTAGTGCCCTGTTAACCCTGTTGTCCTAACCTTACGTCATCGTGGTTCCCGCGGGGATTCGGATATGGCCGGCATGACGCTCGGAACGGTGGAAGACCAGATCGAGAAAGGTTTCCCGCTTCTCCGCTTCACGCCGGAAATCGAGCGGCGCTTTCGCGACGCCTTCGCCGAGAACCGGGTCCGGCTCGCCTGGATCTGGGGACTGATCGCGACCCTCATCTACGACCTCGTCTATTTCGGCGACCGCACGATGATGGCGGATGTGTTCGACGCGCTCTGCGTCGTCCGCTTTCTGATCTTCACACCGTCCGTCCTGCTCTGCGTGCTGGTCGTCCGCCGCTGGCCGAGCGCCATCGTCTACGACACGCTCGCGGTGGCGATCTGCGTGCTGGGCGTCACGCTGCCCATGGCCGTGGCGCTCGAAAGCGCAAGCCCCTATCTCTATGTCTATCAGAACGGAAATTCGGCCGCCTTCCTGTTCTTCGTGATCTCGCTCCGGCCGCGCTTTCCCGCCGTGCTCGTCGGCCTGGTGCTGATGTGCGCGTCGCACTTCACCACGACGGCGCTGACCGGCGCTTTCGACGCCGTAACCTATTCCGGCATCGTCACCTTCTATGTGACGCTCGCGATCTTCCTCGCCGTCAGCGCCTATTTCCTGGAGCGCACGGACCGGCAGAATTTCCTCAACCAGTTGCGCAGCACGCTTCTTCATGCCCAGCTGCTGGAAAAGTCCGAGCGCGACGAACTGACCGGCCTCCTGAACCGCCATTCCCTGGCCCGCGTGCGCGAACTCCTGTGGAACCGCAGCGCCCGGCACGGTTCAGTGGCCGCCATCCTGCTCGACATCGATCACTTCAAGAGTTTCAACGATGTCCACGGCCATCTCGAGGGCGATGCCTGCCTCCGCGCGATCAGTGGCTGCGTTGCCCGCGAAGCCGATGCCGGTGCCCATGTCTTCCGCTTCGGCGGCGAGGAGATCCTGATCCTGGTGCTCGATGCGGAGGCGCTGGGCGCGCTCGCGCTCGCCGAACGCATCCGGGCGGCCATCGAGGCGCTGGACATCCGCCACCGTGGCCTGCCCGAGGGCTGCGTCACCGCCAGCATCGGCGTCGCCATCGGCCGACCGCGCGATGAGACGCTGGAGGAGATCCTGAGCCACGCCGACACGGCGCTCTACAATGCCAAGGGGCGCGGCCGCAACACCGTCTCGATGTCCTCGGCCGCCGCGTTTGCCAACGTCGCCTGACGCGGCCGCCGACCCGGTCCAGCAGCGAGCCTCGCCGCGTCTTGTCACTGATGCGATGCTGTACTACTCATTGCTTTCGGAAGATGGACGGGCAGGACTGCCGAAAACAGGGGGGAAGGACATGCACAAGTTCAAGATCGTGGCTGCCGCGAACGACCAGTTCCGCGTCCAGTTCGTCTACAATGCCGAAGTGATGGTGTGGTCCGAGAACTACAAGTCCAAGGACAGCGCGAAGAACTGCATCGAATCGATCAAGAAGAACGCGCCCGGCGCGGCCGTCGTCGACCTCACCAAGGAGGAGACCGGCAAGGGCTATCGCTTTGAGATCGAGGCTGCCAAGAACGGCGAGACCTTCGTCCGCTTCAAGGCCGCCAATGGCGAGACCATGGTGCGTTCGGAAACCTACAAGTCCAAGTCCTCGGCCAAGAACTGCATCGAGTCGGTCAAGAAGAACGCGCCCGACGCCAGCGTCGTCGACGAGAGCGCCGGCGCCTGATGGCACGGCGTCGCCGGGTCACGCCGGCCGGGCCGATCACAACCAGGGGCCGGATCGCCTTATCGGCGGTGATGATCCTGATGGGGATCGTCCTCGGCTTCGCCACAGCGCTGGGCCTCTACCAGGTTACCAAGCGGAGCGTTCGGGAATCGACCACGATCGGCTGGCTGCTCTGCGGCTCGGGCCAGTTCGTCGATGACGTCGAAAGCGGCAATCGCGGCCGACGCATGATCTGCCGCAATGCCGACGGGACGGAAGTCAGTGCCCGCAACAATCTGGTCGCGGTCAAGATGGCGCTGCCCTTCATCGTCTTCTATGCCGGCACAGGCGTGTTGATCGCCTGGACGATTGGGGCGCGCCGGCAGGTCTAGAGCATTTCCAGCCTAGATTGAATCTAGATAGGCCGGAAATGCACTCACCGCAGCTCTGCGCTATTCGGCCGCGCCCATCGCCGTGCGGCGCCGACCGAGCGTCGCCTGTGTCAAGACGAAGGCGAGCGCGGCGGCGATCGCGATGCCCGCCGCCATCGGCAGCGCGGTTCCGTCGAACACCAGCCCGACCGCCACCATCGCCACGCCCGAAATGGCAAAATGCAATGTCCCCATCAGCGACGACGCCGTGCCGGCGATCGCTCCGTGATCCTCGAGCGCCAGCACTGCCGAGGTCGGGATGACGAGGCCGAGCAGCCCGTAGCCCACGAACAGGAAGCCGGCGAGGACGGACAGGCTCGCCATCGGCGAACTCATCACCAGTGCCATCGCCACCATCGTCAGCGCGAAGCCGGTCACCGCCACGCGCATCACCCGCTTGAGCCCGAAACGCGCGCCGAGAAGGCCGGTGAACTGCGACACCGTGAAGAACGACACGGCATTGACCGAGAAGGCGATCGAATACTCGGTCGGCGTCAGCCCGTAATGCTCGATCAGCACGAAGGGCGAATTGGCAAGATAGATCAGGAAGCTGGTGATACCGAAGCCGCCGATGAAGGTCAGCGTCATGAAGTTGCGGTCCCTGAGCAGCAGGCCATAGGCGCGGAGAGCGCCCCGGACGCTGCTGCCGCTTCGCGCCTCTTCGGCACGCGTCTCCTCAAGCTGGGTGGACAACAGCAGAAGGCCGATGAAGGCCGCCGACATGACGATCCAGAACACGCCGCGCCAGCCGTAGAAGCCGATGACGGCACTGCCGGCGAGCGGCGCGAGAATCGGCGATATCGAGAAGACCAGCATCAGGAGCGACATCAGCCGCGCCGCGGCAACCCCGGTATGCATGTCGCGCACCACGGCGCGCGGGATCACCATCCCGGCGGCGGCGCCGAGTCCCTGCACGAATCGGAAGGCGATCAGCGTCTCGATATCGCCCGCCAGCGCGCAGCCGATCGAGGCGAAGGCGAAGATCGTCATGCCGATCGACATCGGCACCTTGCGCCCCCACATGTCCGACAACGGACCATAGATCAGCTGTGCCAGGGCGAAGGAAACGAAGAAGGCGAGCAGGCTGAGCTGCGTCACGCTGGTTGAGGCGTCGAGATCCCTGCCGATTTCAGGCAGGGCGGGGAGATACATGTCGATCGCAAAGGGACCGATAGCCGACAGAAGACCGAGCACGATCGCCGGCCTGTAATAGGAAGCCGTCATGATACCGACTTTCGGTGCAGCGGCAGCCCTGGGAGGCGGCGCCGCCGGATTGATGAGAATTGTCGCACCGGCGATCTTGGGAGGATGTCGCAGGCGGAAAGACTCGTCCACAAGATTGGACGGTGCTGTAAAATTAGACACGCTTGTCTAAATCGTCAAGCCGCACTACCTTTCCCTTATGAAAAAAACAATCGGCTTGGCGACACATTCGGAAACGATCAGCTCCCGCGGCTATGCGGGCAAGCGCGACTCCATTCTGGCGGCTGCAGCGGATGTCATCTGTCGGCAGGGCTTCAGCGCCTGCATCGACGATATCGCGGAACATGCGAATGTCTCGCGGCAGACGGTGTACAACCATTATGGCGACCGCCATGTCCTGTTCGGCGCCGTGATCGAGGAGGTGATGGCGCGCGCCAATGGCGCGGTCTGCGACCTGGTCGCGAACTTCCCCGACGACGGGGAGAATCTCGAGGCACGGCTGGTCGACTTCCTCGTCCGGCTCAACCGGGCCTTCGTGGTCAACCAGGACGGACGGTTCCTGCGCAAGCTCGTCCATACCGAGGGTGCCCGGCATCCCGAGCTCTTCGCCGCCTGGCGCAAGCATGGGCCGATGAAGCTCACCAGCATGATCGGCGCCGCGCTCGCGCGCCTTGCCGCCAAGGGCGTTCTGTCGATCGATGATTTCGACGTCGCTGCGCGGCAGTTGCTCGCGCTGAGCCAGGCCGACATCCACATGCAGAACCTGCTCGGCGAGACGCCGACGGATGCCGAGATCGAAACGGCCGCCCGCAATGCCGTCCGAACCTTCCTCAGGGCCTTTGCCTCGGGCCCGCCGGCCTTGGCCTGAACTGACGCCCGGCATAAGGCCCGGCCCGTCGCTTGCCTATCCGGAGGTCCTGTCCCGCTCGATCTTGTCCCGCTCGACCCTATCCTTCGCCGCCCGGAAGCGCCGCTGGCTTTCGTCGGGCCATTCGATCCTGCGATCGTAATAGGCGTCGAAGGCGCGTGCACCCTCCGGAAGCGTGAGCCAGGGCAGTTTCGAGCGGGTATAGATATGAACGTCGGGTGCAAAGGCGCCCGGATCGTCGAGCGTGGCGAGCCTGAGGAAGCGCAGCCAGGTCCGTCCGCCATAATCGCTCCAGAGCGCGGACAGGCATTCGCCGCAGCGATAGATGTCGTGCGGATAGCCGCTGTCTGTCGCCATCCGAACCGGCGACGGCGTCCCCTCCACGATCTCGATCCGGTCCGCCTCGATGATGCCGTTGACCGCGAAGGCGCTGCCCGATTGGCGCTGGCAGTCGCGGCAATGGCAGCAATGCACGAACATCGGTGCGCCGTGCAGTCGGTAGCGGATCGCCCCGCAGAAGCACTGTCCGTCCCGGATCCCGTCGTCCATCCCAGCCTCCCTGATGTCCCGAGGATCGCCCGGCCGATGGCACGGGTCAAGGGATCGGCGCGCCGCCGCGACCATTTCGCCTGAGATCGCATATGGCATCGCAGCATCGCTTCCGCTATGGTCCCGCCGAATTTGAACCCTCCGCAACGAGTTCTGGGAGTTGACCATGACGAGCGCGCGCACGAATGCCGAAGGCGGTATGGAAACGTCCTATGGCTTCCAGAATGTCGGCGCCGACGAGAAGCAGGGTCGGGTCAACGAGGTGTTCCACAAGGTGGCCCGGCGCTACGACATCATGAACGACCTGATGTCCGCCGGCCTGCACCGCAGCTGGAAGAGCGCGATGATCGCCGCCCTCAACCCCCGCAAGGATCCGTCCTGGCGGTTGCTCGACGTTGCCGGCGGCACCGGGGACATCGCCTTCCGTGCGGTGGAAGCGTCCGGCCGTCTCGGTCACGCGACCGTCCTCGATATCAACGGCTCGATGCTGTCAGTCGGGGCCGACCGGGCCGTGAAGAACGGTCTTGCCGATCATGTCACTTTCGTCGAGGCCAATGCCGAGGAGCTGCCCTTCGAGGCCGGAACCTTCGACGCTTATACGATCGCTTTCGGCATCCGCAACGTGCCGCGCATCGACGTCGCGCTTTCGGAAGCCTTCCGTGTGCTGAAGCGCGGCGGACGCCTGCTGGTGCTCGAATTTTCGGAGGTCGAGATGCCGCTTCTCGACCGGGTCTACGATGCCTGGTCGTTCAACGCGATCCCGAAGATCGGCCGCGCCGTGACCGGCGATGCTGAGCCCTACCAGTATCTCGTCGAATCCATCCGCAAATTCCCCAACCAGCGCGATTTCGCCGAGATGATCCGCCGCGCGGGCTTCTCCCGCGTTACCTTCACCAACTACAGCGGCGGCATCGCCGCCCTGCATTCGGGCTGGAAGCTCTGACCTTGACGACCCCAGGAGCTTATTTTCGCCTGCTTAATCTCGGCTGGGTTCTGGCGCGCGAAGGCGTCATCTCGGCGCTGCCGTCCGAAAACCTGCATCCGGCGGCGCGCTTCGGCCAGAGGCTGGCCGGCCTCGTCGCCCGCCGGCGCGCGCGCGCGTCCGCGCAGTCCGACAACCTCGCCCGCGCGGTCGAGCGGCTCGGCCCGTCCTACATCAAGATCGGCCAGTTCCTCGCGACACGTCCCGACGTCGTGGGCGAGGTTTTCGCGGCCGATCTCGCCCAGCTCCAGGACCGCGTCCCGACATTCCCGCGCGCGCTCGCCGTCGCCCAGGTCGAGGCATCGCTCGGCCGGCCGATCGATACGCTGTTTTCACGCTTCGACGAACCCATCGCCGCAGCCTCCATCGCCCAGGTCCACCCCGCCGAGGTCATCGTCGACGGCATGCCGCGCAAGGTCGCGGTGAAGGTTATCCGCCCGGGCGTCCGGGACCGCTTCGCGCGCGATCTCGAAACCAACTATGCGCTGGCCCGGCTGCAGGAACGGTTCTACCCCCCGGCCCGCAGGCTGAAGCCGGTGGAGATCACCAAGACTCTGGAGCAGACCACCAAGGTCGAGATGGACCTCCGGCTCGAAGCTGCGGCGCTGTCCGAGCTCGGCGACAACACCGCGGCCGATCCCGGCTTCCGGGTGCCTCGCGTGGACTGGGAGCGCACCGGCCGCGACGTCGTCACCATGGAATGGATCGACGGCATCAAGATGTCCGATGTCGCCGGCCTCAGCGCCGCGGGCCTCGATCTCAGCCAGCTCGCCGAAACGCTGATGCAGTCCTTCCTGCGGCACACGTTGCGCGACGGCTTCTTCCATGCCGACATGCACCAGGGCAATCTCTTCGTCGATCGCGAGGGCATCATCGTCGCCGTCGACATGGGCATCGTCGGTCGCCTCGGCCGCAAGGAGCGCCGCTTCCTCGCCGAGATCCTCTACGGCTTCATAACCCGCGACTATCGCCGCGTCGCCGACGTCCATTTCGAGGCGGGCTACGTGCCGGCCCATCACGACCATGCTTCCTTCGCCCAGGCGATCCGGGCGATCGGCGAGCCGATCCACGGCCAGCCGGCCGACACGATCTCGATGGCCAAGCTCCTCACGCTCCTCTTCGAGGTGACCGAGCTCTTCGACATGGAGACACGGCCGGAACTGATCATGCTGCAGAAGACCATGGTCGTGGTCGAGGGCGTGGCGCGGTCGTTGAACCCGAAGTTCAACATGTGGAAGGCGTCCGAGCCGGTCGTCGGCAGCTGGATCCGCGACAATCTCGGGCCGAAGCGCATCGCGACCGACCTGCGCGACGGCTTCATGGCAGCGCTCCGGCTCGCCGAGGCTGCCCCCGCCATCGCCGAGCGCGCCGAGGCGCTGGCGCACAACATGACCGTGATGAGCGAGCGCGGCTTCCGCTTCGACCCCGAGACGGCGGAGGCCATCGGCCGCTCCGAGGCACGGCATTCCAGATCGGGGCGCATTGCCCTCTGGATCATTGCCGCCGCCCTGGTCTATATCGGCTGGAAATTGTCGCCGTTGTGACGGCCTCCGGCCGGACACCGCCCGTCAGACGACCGCACTGCCTTAAGGGGAAACTTCCATGTCCAGTATCGCCATGCTGATCGGCCGCATCCTCCTGTCGGCGATTTTCATCCAGGCCGGCCTGTCCAAGCTGATGAATGTCGCCGGAACCGTCGCCTATTTCGAGGGCCTCGGCCTGCCTCTGGCCTCGGTGGTGATCTGGCTCGTCGTCCTGGTCGAACTGGTCGGCGGGCTGCTTGTGCTGACCGGCTTCTACATCCGCATCGCCGCCACCGTGCTCGGCTTCTTCTGCATCGCCGCCGCCTTTACCGGTCATTCCGACTGGGCCAATCTCATGGATTTCCAGGCCTTCATGAAGGACATCGCTATCGCCGGTGGCCTCTTCTATGTCGCAGCCGCCGGCGCCGGCATCCTCTCGCTCGACACCCGTCGCGGCGTCTGAACGTCCCCCCGCCTGTCGCTCAGAGACCGCGCCGCGTCCGCGCCACGGCCTCGCGGACGATGCCCATCATGATCGACAGCGGCAGGTTGGACGCTTCGCCCGACCGCGTGGTCAGCCCGACCGCGCCGCGGGTTTCCGACGTATCGAGATCGAGCGTCACGAGCCGGCCTGCCGCGAGATCGGCCGCGACGATGCCGCGCGAGATGATCCAGATCGCGTCATGGCCGGCGATGAAGGCGCGGCCGAAACTGTCCGACACGGTCTCCACGACGTCCGGCAGGTCGCCGATGCCATGGGTCAGCAGAAGCCGGTCGACGAAGGGCCGGATGACGGCTCCGGGCGTCGGCAGCAGCACGGTATGGGCGGCGATCTCGGCCATCGAGAAGCTCCGCCGCGCGGTGAGCGGATGGCCGGCGCGCACGACGAAAACCACCTCCTCGCTGTAGAGCGGCTCGAAATGCAGCCCGGTCATGCGTTCTGGCGCCGCGAGCCGGCCGACGACGAGGTCGAGTTCGCCCGTCCTCAGCGCGTCGAGGAGCCAGCGGTTCTCGCCGGTCACGATCGTCACCCGGCTGCCGGTTCCCGCCTTCAGGAATTCCGCCACCGCATCGGGCATCAGGCTCGCCGAGGCCGTCGGCAGCGCACCGATCCTGAGCGGCGGGCCCATCGCCTTGCGAGCAAGCGCGATCGCTTCTGCGCCCCGCTGCACGGCGGCGATGCTCTCGCCGGCGTGCCGGAGGAAGACCTCGCCGAAGGGGCTGATCCGGATCCCGCGACCCTCCCTTTCGAAAAGCGTGACGCCGAGATAGTCTTCGAGCTCGCGGATCGTTCGCGTCACCGCCGGCTGGGTCACGGAGAGCACATCGGCCGCCTTGCCGACGCTGCGCTGGCGTGCGACCTCCATGAATGTCTGCAGATGCCGAAACTTGATCCTGTCCACCATCAATCATAACCTCTGGATTATGGTTCGGCGCAGAAATATCATTATACCCGCATCAAATCATCCGGTAATGACCGGTCAGGGAGATCCTCATGGCATTCGCCAAGATCAACGACGCCGTCCTGCACTACGAATTCCTGACCGAGGACGAGGACGCCCCGGTCGTGGTCCTGGTCAACTCGCTCGGCACCGACTTCCGCATCTGGCTGCCGCTGATCGACGAGCTCACCGTCGACTGGTCGATCCTGGTCTATGACAAGCGCGGCCACGGCCTCTCCGATCGCGGCGACGGTCCGGTCTCGATCGAGGACCATGCCGACGACCTGATCGGCCTCTGCCGCCATGTCGGCATCAGGAAAGCGGTGTTCTGCGGCCTTTCCGTCGGCGGCCTCATCGTCCAGGCGCTCTATGCCCGGAAGCCGGAACTGGTGCGCAAGCTGGTGCTCGCCGACACCGCCCACAAGATCGGCACCGCTGACACCTGGAACGCCCGCATCGCCGCGGTCGAGGCGCACGGCCTTGCCTCGATCGCCGACAGCGTGATGGAGCGGTGGTTCACGCCCGACTTCCACGAACGCCGCCGCGCCGATCTCGCCGGCTATCGCAACATGCTGGTCCGCCAGGATCCGCGCGGCTACAGCGCCACCTGCGCCGCGATCCGCGATGCCGACTACACGGCATCGGTCGGCGCCATCCGCGTGCCCACGCTCTGCATCGTCGGCGACCAGGACGGCTCCACCCCGCCCGACCTGGTCCGATCGACAGCGAGCCTCATTCCCGGTGCGCGTTTCGAGATCCTCGCCGGCTGCGGCCATATCCCCTGCGTCGAGCAGCCGGAAAAGATGGCGCGCCTGCTCACCAGCTTCGTCCACGGCCACTGAAGGAACTGCCATGTCGACATCGCCGCCCTCCGATCGCCACAGCCAGGGCATGGCGACCCGCCGGCAGGTGCTCGGCGACCGCCATGTCGATGCCGCGGAACGAGCCAAGACTGCCTTCGACGCGCCGTTTCAGGCCCTGATCACCGAGGCGGCCTGGGGCCATGTCTGGTCGCGGCCGGACTGGACCCTCCGCGAGCGATCGATCGTCACCATCGCGCTGCTTGCGGCCCTCGGCCATGACGAGGAAGTGGCGATGCATGTCCGCGCCACCGCCAATACCGGCGCCACGCCGGAGGATCTGCGCGAGGCCATGCTGCATGTCGCGATCTATGCCGGCGTGCCCGCGGCCAATCACGCGATCAAGATCGTCCGCAAGACTCTCGAGGACATGGGACGGGAGGTTTGAAATGAAGAATACCCAACCGGAAACCGGCGCCTTTTTTCCGCGCGACCGGGTCATGCATCCTCAGGCCTATACGCCCTGGTACAAGACCTCGGTCCTGCGCTCGCCGCAGCGTGCCCTCATCTCGCTCGAAAATACGAAGAGCGAGATCACCGGACCGGTCTTCGGTCACGGCATCCTGAACGAGCTCGACAACGACCTGATCCTCAATTACGCCCGGCCCGGCGAGATGCCGATCGGCCAGCGCATCCTGGTCCATGGCCGCGTGCTCGACGAGCGCGGGACAGGAGTCGCCGGGGCCCTCCTGGAGTTCTGGCAGGCCAATGCCGGCGGCCGCTACCGCCACAAGAAGGAAACCTATCTCGCCCCGCTCGACCCGAATTTTGGCGGCGTCGGCCGCACGATCACCGACGAGGACGGCGCCTACTGGTTCAAGACGATCAAGCCCGGTCCCTATCCCTGGCCGAACGGCGTCAACGACTGGCGGCCCGCCCATATCCATTTCTCGATCTTCGGCCATGGCTTCGCCCAGCGGCTGATCACCCAGATGTATTTCGAGGGCGATCCGTTGATCCCGCTCTGCCCCATCGTCAAGACGATCCCCGATCAGGAGGCGATCCAGCGCCTGGTGGCGCCGCTCGACATGAACGCCACGATCCCGATGGACATGCGCGCCTACAAGTTCGACATCGTGCTGCGCGGCCGCCGCTCGACGCTGTTCGATAACCGCAAGGAGGGCAACTGATCATGATCCAGCCCCTGAATTATCTCAAGGAATCGCCGTCTCAGACCGCTGGCCCCTATGTCCATATCGGCTGCACGCCGAATTTCTCCGGCATCGAGGGCGTCTTCGCCACCGATCTCGGCTCGGGGCCCCTCTATACGAAGGAGACGAGGGGCGAGCGGATCACCGTCCGCGGCTTCGTCTATGACGGATCGGGCACGCCGCTCAAGGACGCGCTGGTCGAGATCTGGCAGGCCGATGCCGACGGCTTCTACCAGAGCCCGTCGGAAACCCGTGGCAAGGCCGATCCGCATTTCCTCGGCTGGGGCCGCTGCCCCGGCGACATGGCGACCGGCGAATTCGCCTTCGAGACGATCAAGCCCGGCCGGGTTCCCTTCAACGACGGCCGCCCGATGGCGCCGCACATCACTTTCTGGATCGTCGCGCGCGGCATCAATATCGGGCTGCAGACCCGGATGTATTTCCCCGACGAGGCGGCCGCCAATGCCGCCGACCCCGTGCTCAACCGGATCGAACTGAAAGTCCGCATACCGACCTTGATCGCGACGCAGGAAGGGAGCACCTACAGGTTCGACATCCATCTCCAGGGTGAGAACGAGACCATCTTCTTCGACATCTGACGCCGGCTCTCCCGCCGGCGGGCCTCGACAGGACACAGGACATGACGCACGCCTTCATCTGCGCCTATCTGCGCACGCCCATCGGCCGCTTCGGCGGTTCGCTCTCCTCCGTCCGCGCCGACGATCTCGGCGCCGTGCCGATCCGTGCCCTGGTCGAGGCCCATCAAGGCCTTGATGTCGAGGCGATCGACGAGGTGATCTACGGCTGCGCCAACCAGGCCGGCGAGGACAACCGCAACGTCGCCCGCATGTCGCTCCTTCTCGCCGGCCTGCCTGTGCGCGTGCCCGGCACGACGATGAACCGGCTCTGCGGCTCCGGCATGGATGCCGTCATCACTGCCGCCCGCGCTATCAAGGCCGGCGAGGCGGAGCTCATCGTGGCCGGCGGCGTCGAGAGCATGAGCCGCGCACCCTTCGTCATGCCAAAGGCCGACACCGCCTTCTCCCGCAATGCCGAGATCTACGACACGACCATCGGCTGGCGCTTCGTCAATCCGGTCCTCAAGAAGCAGTATGGCGTCGATTCCATGCCGGAGACCGGCGACAATGTCGCCATCGACTACCATGTTTCGCGCGAGGATCAGGACGCCTTCGCCGTCCGCTCGCAGGCCAAGGCGGCGGCCGCCCAGGCGAACGGTCGCCTTTCCAAAGAAATCACTCCCGTCACCATCCCGCAGCGCAAGGGCGATCCCGTCGTCGTCGAGCGCGACGAGCATCCGCGCGCGACCAGCATGGAGGCGCTCGCCAAGCTCAACGTCATCAACCGCATGGAGGGTGCGACCGTCACCGCCGGCAATGCCTCGGGTGTCAACGACGGCGCCGCGGCCCTGATCATCGCCTCCGAACAGGCGGCGGCTCGGCATGGCCTGACCCCGATCGCCCGCGTGCTGGGCGGCGCCACGGCAGGCGTGCCGCCGCGTGTCATGGGCATCGGCCCTGCGCCCGCCACCCAGAAGCTGCTCGACCGGCTCGGCCTCAAGCAGGAGCAACTCGACGTCGTCGAACTGAACGAGGCCTTTGCCAGCCAGGGGCTCGCGACGCTCAGGATGCTGGGCATCGCCGACGACGACCCGCGCGTCAACCGCAACGGCGGCGCCATTGCGCTCGGCCATCCGCTCGGCATGTCCGGCGCCCGCATTTCGGGCACGGCGGCACTCGAACTCCGCGAGACCGGCGGACGCTACGCCGTCGCCACGATGTGTATCGGTGTCGGCCAGGGCATCGCCATCGCGCTCGAGCGCGTCTGACGGCGGACGGGGGAGCCAGGCGGATGACCGGCCATCTCGATCTCCTGCTCGCCGATCCGGACCTCGTGGCCCTCCTCGACAGCGCCGCCGACCTCGCCACCATGGTCGAGGTCGAACTGGCACTCGCCACGGCAAGCGCCGAGGCGGGCCTGATCCCGCAGGAGGCTGCCGCAGCCATCGTCGCGGCGGCGCCGGGCTTCCGGCCCGATCTCACGGCCTTGGCGGCGGACACGTTGCGCGACGGCGTCGTCGTCGCCGGCCTCGTCGGGCAGTTCCGCGACCATGTCGGCCCGGCCCATGGCGCGGCGCTGCATGCCGGTGCGACGAGCCAGGATATCATCGACACCGCGCTCGCCATCCGCCTCGGCCGGGTGCTGGCGCTGTTCGAAACCCGACTCGCGAGGCTTTCGGACGGGCTCGCCGTCCTTTCGACCCGTTTCGGCCACCATCGTCTCATTGGCCGCACCCGCATGCAGGCGGCGATCCCCATCACGGTCGCCGACCGTCTTGCCGTCTGGCAGGGGCTTCTCGCCCGGGCCTCCGACGGCCTCGGCGCCGTGCGACGCGCGAATCTTGTTCTCTCGCTCGCCGGCCCGGCCGGCACGTCGGAGAGGTTCGGCGACCATATCGGCGCGGTCCGCCGGGCGATGGCCTCGCGGCTCGGGCTTTCGGTCCCCGACTACGTGCCCCATGCCGCCCGCGACCGCATTGCCCGCCTCGGCGGCTGGCTGTCGGAGGTCACGGGCGCGCTCGGCAAGATCGGCCAGGACGTCGCCTTGATGGCGCAGAACGAGATCGCCGAGATCGCGCTGTCAGGCGCCGGCGGGTCGTCCGCCATGGCCCACAAGCAGAATCCGGTGCGCGCCGAGGTGCTGGTGACGCTCGCCCGCTTCAATGCGGTGCAGCTTTCCGGCCTGCATCAGGCCCTGGTGCACGAGCAGGAACGCTCGGGTGCGGCCTGGACGCTCGAATGGATGATCCTGCCGCCGATGCTCAACGCGACCGGCACCGCGCTGCGCCACGCCGACGCGATGCTGGCGAGCGTCGAGCGCATCGGGATAGCGGACTGACCGGCTTCGGCCGAGAAGGGAGATGGAGCCCCGGCGGCGCCACATCCCCTCCTCCCCCGCGCGGAGAGAAAAGTGCGCAGCACGCAGGCGGATGAGGGGCAATGTCCCGGTAACAGGGCATTCAATACCGCGCGTCTTCCAACCCGCAGAAGGGATCGACCGGGTTCGTGCCGCGGAAGGGCTTCCGCCCCATCATGCAGTCCACCACCGCCTGCTGCACGCTGTCCACCGTCGAATAGGCGTTGATATAGGCCGGCACCCGCGGCGCGTCGTAGAGGTGATAGGGATGGCCGAAGGAGATCATGACGGACGGGATCGTCGTCCAGGGCCGATACATCGCCTTGTAGAGCCCGCCGCCGCCCATCCTGTGCCAGTCGAGGAAGATCCGCCCGCGCACCAGGAGCGACTCGTCGCCGAGCGCATAGAGAACGAGGTCGAACTCGTCGGGGCTCGGCCTGATGTCGGGCGTGTCGATCGTGATCTCGAAGCCTTCCTTGCGGAGAAGCTCCGGCAGCACGAACTGCATGGGCCGCGGGATCAGGGGATGGATGATGCCGCCATCGACGAAGAGGATGCGCCTGGTTCGCGCGGGATCGAGCGGGAACAGGCCGTCGACATCCTTCACCAGGGTCGGCGACCGGGCGATGAAGTCCTTGGACGCTGCGACGCTGTCGGGATGGGCGAGCAGGCTCCGCGCCTCCGCGATGTCGGGCAGCACGTCGGCGGGCGTGAAGAGGCCGAGATGCGCTTTCAGCGCCAGCACGCGCAGGACCGCCTCCTCCAGCCGCTCGGCGCTGATCCGCCCGGCCTCGACGGCAGCCTTCACCGCCGCCATGTCGGCTTCCGGCGCATCGCTGAACAGGATCATGTCACAGCCATTGGCGATGATCTCCGGCAGCGTGTCGAGATGGTGGCCCCAGGCCGAGAGGCCGCCCATCGGGGTCGCGTCGGAGACGATGATGCCGTTGAAGCCGAGTTCGCCGCGCAAAAGCTCGACATTGAGGAGCCGCGACACCGAGGCCGGGCGGAAGGCCTCTAGCCCCGCCGACGGATCCTTCGCCCGCACATAGGCGGGCAGGGCGATATGCGCGCTCATCACGGACACCACGCCCTCGTCGATCATCCGCCGGTAGAGCCGCCCGAAGGTCTCGCGCCAGACCTCGATCGAAAGGGGATTGGTGGTGGTGACGAGATGCTGGTCGCGGTCGTCGAAGCCCTCGCCCGGCCAGTGCTTGGCGGTAGCGGCGATACCGTGGTCCTGCAGCCCCCGCACATGCGCCACCGCATGCCGCTCGATCTTGTCGATGTCGGACCCGTAGGAGCGCGTGCCGACGATCGGCGAGCGGAAGGCGGCGTTGATGTCGATGACCGGCGTGAACGACCAGCGCACACCCATGGCGCGCCCCTCGCGGGCGAGAATCTCCGAGGACTTGTAGGTCGCCTCCGTATCGTCGACGGCGGCAAGGCCCAGCTGGCCCAGCACGGGCGTCCCGAAAGCGAAGGAATGCCGACTGCCTTCGAGATCGGCGCTGATGACAGGCGGCACCTTGCTGTTGCCGACAAGGCCGGAAATCACCTTTCGTTCGAAATCGAGGTCGGGAGTGAAGAAGCGGGTCACGCCGCCGGGCCGAAGCCGCGCGATCCGCGACAGTTCCGCCTCGTCGTCCCCCATCATGATCAGCGTGAAGAGTTGCGCGACCTTGTCGTCGAGGTCGAGCCCGGCATAGGTTTCCCGAACCCAGGCCAGGCCCGTGTCGTCGAGGTTGAAGGGCGGCTTGCGGAACGTATCGTGGATGGTCATGGATCCTCCCTGATCTCGCCTTCAGGGATCATGCTGCCGCGGGTTTTGTCAACCTGGCAGGCCGCGATCAGCCGACCCGCGTGATGTGGTTGTCCCATGCCGTCGCGGACCTCACGGTCGCGAAGTCGCCGTTTTCCGAGGACCGAACGAAGCCCGCCTTGTCCCGTGCCAGTCCGCACACCCCCGCCAGCGACTGCTCCTGCACGAGCCGTCCCGTGCCCACGTCGAAGGCGGCCCAGTGGCCGCCCTTCGGCGAGGAGACCGCGACGAGGCCAGCCTCGCGGTTGACGGCAACCGACCCGACATAGTTGTCGAAGCCCTGAAGCGTTGGCATCGGTATGTCGAGGAACCGCACGTCCTCGCCGCGCCGGAAGCTGCCGAGCAGCTGCGGCCGGTCGTTGCGCGGACCCTCGAACTGGCAGCCGAACCACACCCGCCCCGTCGCATCGATATCCATGTGCCGTGTCGAGAGCTGCCGGATGGCGTCCGGCATCGGGTGCTTCTCCACGACCCGTCCGTCGGCGAGATCGAGGATGACCAGCGATGGCTCCATATGGTCGATGTTGAGCTTGGCGCGACCGGAATCGGGATGCTGCTTGATGCCGCCGTTGGCGATGGCGAGATAGCGCCCACCCTCCATGAGCTGCAGGTCGTGCGTGTCCATGCCGTCGGCGGAAAACTCGCCGATCTTGGCATAGCCGGCACGGACGTCGTAGAGTCCGATCATGCCGGCATAGCGGTCGAAGTCGTTCTCGGCGACATAGAGCAGCTTGCCGTCGGGCGAAAAGACGCCATGGCCGAAGAAGTGCCTGTCCTCGGCGGACTGGATAAGCGTGACCGACTTCCCCGACAGGCGGTCGAAGACCAGGGCAAAGGTCCCCGGCCGCCGCGCGAAGACCACCGCATGGCTCGACACCGGGCTGTGAGTCACGTCATGGCCGCGGTCGGGCAGCGCAAGCCTCACGATCTCGGAGCCGTCTTCCGCCAGCAGCGCCACGCCGTAGCGATCGCCCTCGTCCATGAAGGCGGAGGCAAAGACGGTCTCGCTGCGGAGAAGCGCCTCGGCCTGGCGCGGCAGCAGCCCGGCGGCGAAGCCCGCGCCGGCGGCCTTCAAAAAGTGCCGCCTGTCGATCGGACGGCCGGCCATGTCAGTCGCCGTCCGAAAAGGAGAAGCCGGCGCCGAGCCCGATCGCGCCGCCGACATCGCTGTCGATCCGCACCATTGCGTCGCGGAGGTTGAATTCGATGAAGTCGAGCTTCGCGCGGTATTTCGGATCGGCGAGCCGCTCGGCTGTGGGCGGGTCGAGCTTTCGCAGCGCCGACCCGGCCGCCTTGAGGTCGAAGAGCGCCGATTCCGACAACGAATGCGAATCCGGGTCGAGCAGCGAGGCGATGTCGGCGGTCTTCCAGAATTGCGTCAGCCCCTCGACATTGGCGGCGAGCGCCGTCGTCGTCAGGCCCGAACGCCAGTAGACCGCCTGCTTCGGCGTGACCTTGGCGTCCTTGCCCTTGTAGAAATGCTGGATCCGCTGGTCGCGCACCATTTCGAGCCCGTGCACGGCGATGCCGATCAGCGCCGACACGGCTTCCTTCTCGTCGCGATAGACGGGGTTCTTGGCCGACGGTGTCTTCCAGTCTTGCGCCACGCCCTCGGGTGCATCCCATTCCGCCTGCAATTCGCCTGCGATCGTCTCGATATTCCGGGCGACCGCGAGGCCATAGCGGCAGTTGAAGTCGTCCTCGCTGTCGACGATGCCCTCCGGATAGAAGCCATAGAACAGATATTCGAAGGCACCGAGCCCCTGGATCGCCACGCTGCGGGTCTTGAGAGCGGCAGCGTCCGTCACGCTGTCGTCGGGATCGGCGATCAGCGCCTGGACCTGCTTGAGCCCGGTCGACTTGCGGTCGGGATAAAACAGGATGCGCTCGAAGCGGTTCTCCGCGAGAACAGGGCCGAGCCGCACGAATTCGATCCGCCCCCAGCTCGAAACCGTATCGGCGAACCGCGCCTCGACCGCCTTCAGGCCATCCGCGCTCCGGGCCGCGCAGAATTCGCCCGTCGTCTCGGCAAGCGCGGCGGCCTTCGCGTGGAAATCGGCATAGGCGGGCCGGATGAAGCCGTCCACCGCATTGGCCATCACCTTCTCCGCCGCCGCCTTGTCGAGGGAGAAGGCCGGCGAGGCGACGAAAAGGGCCGTCAGGGCGGCAAATCCGAGGGCCAGAATCCGCAGCGCGGGGTGTGATCCTGCCGTGCCTTGCCTCAAAAACAACCGCATCAGAGCGACTCCAGGAACTTGATCAGTGTCTCGCGTTCGTTCCGCGACAGCCGGGCGTAGCTGTCCCGCGCTTTCTCGGCCTCGCCGCCATGCCAGAGGATGGCTTCCTCCAGGCTGCGGGCGCGGCCGTCATGCAGGTAGAAGGCCTGTCTGGCAACCGTGCCGGTAAGCCCAATAGCCCAGAGCGGCGGCGTGCGCCACTCGCTTACTGTCGCACCCCCGACCGGCTGCCCGTCGGCGAGACCAGGACCCATGTCATGCAGCAGGAAATCCGAATAGGGCCAGATCAGTTGCCCGCGGAACTCCTTCTCCGCAGCATTGGTGTCGGTGCGGAACTTCGGCCGGTGGCAGGCGATGCAGCCCGTTTCGTAGAACAGCTTCTTGCCGGCGAGCACGGTCTCGGTGCCCGACAGCCGCCGGGCCGGAACGGCGAGATGCCGCGAATAGAGCGTCACCAGATCGAGGATCGGATCGGGCGCCTCGCTCTTGCCGAGCCGCGGCTGCTCGCCCGTGGCCAGCCCCAGACAGTCCGCCTGCGCCTCCGTGCAGTCGCCGTAGGGCCGCGCGACCAGCGGCGTCGACAGGCCGAGATCGCCGGCAAAGGCGCTCGCGACCTGGTCGCGGACCGAGGCATTCTCCGCCTTCCAACCGAAACGGCCGAGTCGGCGGGCGCCGGAAAGGTCGCGTACCGCCTGCAGCCGGCCGGAAATGCCGTCGCCATCGGCATCGTCGGGGTCGGCGAGCGCCCGGATGTCGGCCTCGGGGATCGCCTCGATCAGGCCGAGCCCCACCATCTGCGGCGCGAGGCGCGGCGAGAGCGTGGTGCGCGGATCCATCGGTCCATAGCGCAGGCCGGAAACGGAATAGGTGGGGCGGCGGAGCGTGACGGTCGTGCCATCGGGGAAGGTGAAGGGCAGGTCGGCATAGGCGATCTCCATCCGCCCTTCCGCGCGCAGCCCGGGCACCGCCTTGTCCTGCAGCTGGCCGCCATAGACAGGGTCGGGGAAATTGCGGACGCTGCCGTCGGCGACCGCCTGCTTTTCATCGGGCGTGTCGGCACCGCGGGCGAGCCTCAGAAACAGCGTACCGGGATGGCCGTCATGCGGCGGCATGCCGCGTCCGTCCTCCTTGTGACACTGTTCGCAGGAGCGGGCGTTGTAGAACGGCCCGAGCCCGTCCGAGGCCTGGGTGGAGGAGGGGGCCGGCACCCAGATCTTGCGGAACAGCGCATTGCCGAGGCGGAAATCCATCCGCCGCTCGTGCCGTAGATTGGTGGAGAAATGCGAGAAGGCGAAGCGGTCGGCCTCCTCGATCGATGTCCCGGCCGCCGCCTGCAGCGCCTCGAAGGGCTCTGCCTTGGAAAAATCGGTGGTCGGCACGGTCGACGCATCGGGCTTGGTACCGATCGTGGCTTGGGCGGCTGCCCAGAGATCCGGCGCCCAGAGATCCAGCGCCCACAGGGCGAGCACCGCCGCTGCGGCGGTGCCGAGAACGTGAAGCCTCCGACGGTGGCCTGTCATCATCGTCCGGAGGGCCGGCTCCGCGCCGGCCCCTCCGCCCTTGCTATTGTGCAACGGCGGCAGGATTGTCGAGACTGTCGGAACCTTCAAGCTCAATCTTGCCGAGATCGAGTGCAGCAATGGCACGCTCGATCGATTTCGACTGGTTGACGAGGCCGTCGATCGCCGCCTGAACGACCGCGTTGCCCTCGGGATTGCCGTCGGCAATCATCTGGTCGTACGCTTCCACCGTCTCGCCCCGCTTGGCCATGGCCTGCATGGCTGCGACAGTCGTGTCGAGCTTGCCTTGCAGTTCCTTGTCGAGGCTCGCGTCCTTTTCGCGGACGAGGTCGGCGAGCGAGGGGCCTTCGAGCTTGGTGCCGTCGACCCGCACATATTCGCCGTCATACACGCCGCGGATGCCGATCGCGTCATTGAGATGCGAGTTGAAGGTGTTGTCGGAGAAGCAGTCGTGCTCTTCCTCGGGATCGTGCAGCAGGAGGCCCAGCTTCATCCGCTCGCCGGCCAGTTCGCCATAGGAGAGCGAGCCCATGCCGGTCAGCATCGCCGCAATGCCCTTCTTGGCATCCGCCGTCACTGTCTTGTAGGCCTCGCCGTCGCTCGCCCATTGCTTCGTCATGTAGTCGAGGTCGGACACCAGGAGCGTCGTGGCGGCCTTGAGATAGGCGGCGCGCCGGTCGCAATTGCCGTTCGTGCAGTTCTTCGTGTCGTAGTCGGTATAGGGCCGGTTGCCGGCGCCAGGGCCGGTGCCGTTCAGGTCCTGGCCCCACAGCAGGAATTCGATCGCGTGGTAGCCGGTTGCGACATTGGCCTCGGTCTCGCCCGCTTCCTGCAGCGTATTGGCCAGCAGGTCCGGCGTGATCGTGGTGGCGTCGATATCCTTGCCGCCGATCGAGAATTTCGGGTTGGCGATCACGTTGAGCGTATACTGCTCGTTTTCGTCGCTTTCCGTGCCATAGGACTTGTCGACATAGTCGATCAGGCCCTCGTCGAGCGGCCAGGAGTTCACCTTGCCCTCCCAGTCGTCGACGATCTTGTTGCCGAAGCGATAGGCCTCGCTCTGCTGGTAGGGAACGCGCGCCTTGATCCAGGCCGCCTTCGCCGCCGCCAGCGTCTCCTCGGAGGGCGTGGCGATCAGGGCGTCGACCGCGGCGTCGAGCGCCTTGGCCGTCGTGAGCGCATCCTCGTATTTGGCGTGCCCGATCTCGGCATAGTGCTTGACCACGGCGGCCGGATCGGTTCCGGCAAGCGCCGCCGGCGCGAAGACAGACATGCCGGCCATCAGGCCGATCGTCGTCGCATGGAACATGCGTCTGGACATGGCTTTCCCTCTCGAATGCAATCGAGGCCTCTTCGCGCAAATCATATCTGGTGTCAAACGGTATAGTTTAAAACGACTCCAGACTGCCGCGCCTCTTCGTCACAGCCTGCCGAAACGGCTGCCCGCCTGGCGCAAATTTGTGCTCCGGCACGGCCAAAGAAGAAAACATGCGCACCTTGCGGATCAAAAAATGGGCTGTATGACTAACCGATAGGCAATCGGCGGTCATTCATGCGGCGTCAAATCGTTCACTTCACCCATCACCACGTCGTCCACTATCTCCATCGGCACGAGCCGAAGGGGCATACGCTGGTGCATCTGAAATCCGGCATCGGTGCCATTCTGGCGATTTCGGTTGTGGGGCTCATGGCAGTCCTGACCGGCTTGCCGATGCTGATCGCGCCCTTCGGCGCGACCGCGGTGCTGCTGTTCGGCCAGCCGAAGAGCCCGCTCGCGCAGCCGGCCAATATTATCGGCGGCTATCTGATCGCCTCGGTCGTCGCCTCGGCGGCGCTCTGGCTGTTTCCGGGATCCTGGGCCGCCTCGGCCGCGGCGGTCGGCATCGCCATCGCGCTGATGGCCGTGCTCAGGGTCACGCATCCGCCGGCGGGCGCCATTCCGCTGGTCGCCTTCGCCTCGCATTTCGACCTGCCGATGCTGGCCTCTGTCGTGCTGGCCGGAAGCGTCGTGATGATCGCGATCGGCGTCCTGCATCACCGCATCCCGCCGCGTCAGCAATATCCGCTCCGGGCGCCCTGACACCCGGTACCCTGGCGCCCGGCACCCTGGCCCCGGGGGGGCCGGCGGCGCGCTCAGCCCGACCGGCGCATCATCGCGAAGAAGAACCCGTCCGTATCGGTCGAGGCCGGCGACAGCGTCACCGTCATGCCGTCCGCCGAGACCGGCACGACGCCGGTGGCACCGAACAGCCTCTGCCAGCCGTCGAGCGCGCTCACGAGCGAGAAGTCGCCGTTTGCACCGACGAAATGCGCTGCTTGGCGCTGGTTCTCGTCCGGCAGCAGCGAACAGGTGACGTAGCACAGCATCCCGCCCGGCCGCACGTAACGCGCCGCCGCCGCGAGCACCTGCCGCTGCTGTTCGATCCGCTCGTCGAGATTCTTCCGGGTCAGCCGCCATTTGGTATCGGGCCGGCGGCGCCAGGTGCCGGTGCCTGTGCAGGGCGCATCGACGAGAACCCGGTCGCATCTGCCGAGGAGATGGGCGAGATCCTTCTCGCGTTCATGCACCTGGACGTTGCGGGTGCCGGCGCGCCTGAGCCGTTCAATGATCGGCGCGAGCCGCTTGCGGTCGGCGTCGAAGGCGTGGATCTGGCCCTTGTTGTGCGTCGTCGCGGAAAGCGCCAGCGTCTTGCCGCCGCCCCCGGCGCAATAGTCGAGGATCTGCTCGCCCTCTTCGGCCAGCACCAAATCGGCGACGATCTGCGACCCCTCGTCCTGCACCTCGAACCAGCCCTTGGCGAAGGAGAGCTCGGCCGTCACGTTCGGCAGCCGCGACGGGCCCTCGCCGGGCGGAATGCGGACGCCTTGCCGCGCGATGCGGCTCGCCACCGCATGCGACTCGTCGAGCGCATCGACGACCTTGTCGCGACTGGCCCGGAGTGTATTGGCACGGAGATCGAGCGACGGGCGTTCGGCAAGTGCCTCGGCCTCGGCGAGCCAGCGGTCGCCGAAATTGTCCCGGAGGAGCGGCGCCACCCATTCCGGCACGTCCGCCCTGACATGATCCGGCGCGTCGTCCAGCGAGCGGCAGCGGTAGGCCGTAAGTCGGTCGGCCGGGAGCGGCTCCGGCGCGAATTTGTCGCCGTCGAGCTCCGCCGCGAGCGCTTCCGGCGTGATCTGCCACTGGCGGAACAACACGGCATGAGCCAGCGATGCGGGGCTCGCGTCGTCCATCAGCCAGCCATGGGAGAGCTTCTTGCGCAGCGCGTCGTAGACGATGTTGCCCACCGCCGCCCGGTCGCCCGATCCGGCGAAGCGCCGGGAAAGACCCCAGTCCTTCAGCGCATCGGCCACGGGCCGGCGACGGTTCTCGATGTCGGCCAGGACCTCGATGGCCCCGGCCAGGCGTCCGCCCAAGCGCATGCTCTTCTCCGATTATTGCCAGGCGCGTCCCGGCCAGGGCCGCGGACGCTCCGGGGTCGTAACCGCGATTGCTGGCGAGGGCAAGCGCCGGGCAGGAATTCCGGCCGCCGGACCCCTCCGGCGGCCCGCCAACCTCAGCGGCTGACGATCTCGAAACAGACCTTGGCATGGCCGGAGCGGATCATGCCGATCTGGTTGGCGGCGGCCTTGGACAGGTCGAGCACCCGTCCGCGGACGAACGGGCCCCGGTCGTTGACGCGTACGATCACGCTGCGGCCGTTGCGGCTGTTGGTGACGCGGAGCTTGGTGCCGAAGCGCAGGGACCGATGGGCGGCGGTCAGCCGCGACGGGTTCATCCTCTCGCCGGACGCCGTCCGGGATCCGAGCGCGTACCAGGAAGCGCCACCACAACCGTTTTTCGCTGCTGCAGGCAGGCTGGCCATGACCGAGCCCATCACGACGGTTGCAGCGACGGCTGCCATGCGGATTTTTTTTGCCAATGTGGAACCTTTTCGTCCGTTTCGTTTTGCGGAACGGGCTTTCAACGGTCAAAAATGGCAAAAAAGTGCCGAATAGGTTCACGCAATATTACATATAGTAACAATCGTGAATCTGGCGCAGTGGAATCCCTCCCGATTCAACTGCAACCAGGAGTTATTTCCGCCCACGAATCAAGGCGGTAAGGCATGACGCACGGCTCAACCGTTCTATTCGCGATGCCCTCACGATTTCGGCAAATAAAAAGCGCCTCGCCGCTCGAAAATGTGCCGGAAATCGCGGCGCCGGGGCCCGAGCCCTCGGCAAATTGCGCGAGACTCGCTCCGCCAGGCCCCTCGCCAGGCCCCCGTCAGGCCCCTCGCCAGGCCCCTGTCAGGCCTCCCTCCAGGCCTGTTCCGTCCACATCTGGCTGAGCGAAATCCGATAGTCCGGATAGAGGAATTCGAAGCCCAGGCTGCGCGCCCGGGCGTTGGATACGCGCTTGCTCTCGCTGTAGAAGGAGCGTGCCATCGGGCTCAGTTCCGCCGTCTCGAAGGGGATGTCCGGCGGCACCGCCACGCCCATCAGTCGTGCGGCATATTCGACCACGTCCTGCGGCGGTGCCGGCTCGGCGTCGGTGACATTATAGATTCCACCGAGCCCGCGGCCGATCAGGAAGCGCGTGAAGCGGCCGATATCCTCGACCCGGATGCGATTGAACACCTGGCCCGGCTTGATCAGCCGCCGCGCGGTGCCGTTGTCGAGATTGACGAAGGCGTTGCGGCCCGGCCCGTAGATGCCCGACAGACGCAGCACCGCCGCAGGCGCGCCGATGCGCTCGCCCGCCGCGAGCCAGCTCCGTTCTGCCACGACCCGCTCGCGCGAGCGTTCGTTGACCGGCTCGAGATCGGCTTCCTCGTCGATCCATTCGCCGCCCCGGTCGCCATAGACGCCGATCGTCGAGAGATAGCCGATCCAGCGCAGGTTGGGCGCTGCGGCCCCGAGATCGCCCAGCAACGCCAGGAAGCCGTCGCCCTCCTTGCCGGGCGAGATCGACTGGACGAGATGGGTGGTGACGGCAAGCGCATCCCGAAGTTCGGGCGTGATCGTCGTGCCGTCGAAGACGAGCGGCGCAATTCCGGCGCGCTTTAGATCGCCGAAGCGATCTGCCGACCGCGTCGTGCCCGTCACCGCCTCGAAATCCGCACGGCATTCGCGCGCGATCGCCTTGCCGGAAAAGCCGGCACCCAGGATCAGCAGTCTCATTCAAACGTCTCCGCGGCTTGCAACTCGCCCAGCACGGCCAGGTCCTGTTCTTCGGACAACAAATCGCGCGCCGTTTCAAGGGCCCCGAGACGACCGATCGCCCAGACGGCCATCGCCCTGATATCGGCATGCGGGTCGGACACGAGGGCAAGGCAATGCGGCAAGAGCGCGGGGTCGCCGGAATTGCCGGCCGCGATCAGACAGTTGCGGATGAAGCGGTCGCGCCCGATCCGCTTGACCGGCGAGCCGGAAAACAGGGCACGGAAACCGGCGTCGTCGAGGAGGAGAAGATCGGCGAGCGCCGGCTCCATCAGGTCGCTCCGCGGCCGGAGCTTCATCTCGCGGGCGGTCTGGGCGAACTTGTTCCAGGGGCAGGCCGCGAGACAGTCGTCGCAACCATAGATGCGGTTGCCCATCAGCGGCCGGAACTCGGCCGGGATCGGTCCCTTGTGCTCGATCGTCAGATAGGAGATGCAGCGCCGCGCATCGATCCTGTAGGGCGCGGTGAAGGCGTTTGTCGGACAGGCGTCCAGGCAGGCGCGGCAGGAGCCGCAATGGTCGAGCTCCGGCGTATCGGTGACGAGTTCGGCATCGGTGAAGATCGAGCCGAGGAACAGCCAGGAGCCGAAGTCGCGGCTGACGAGATTGGTGTGCTTACCCTGCCAGCCGAGACCGGCCCGCGCCGCGAGCGGCTTTTCCATGACGGGAGCGGTATCGACGAAGACCTTCACCGCAGCGCCGCTGCGGGCTGCGAACTTGCCCGCCATCTCCTTGAGCTTGCCCTTGATGACGTCGTGGTAGTCGCGGTTGCGGGCATAGACGGAAATGTTGCCCACGCTCTTCCGGTCGAGAAGCGGCCGCGGATCCGCGTCGGGGCCGTAATTCATGCCGATGAGGATCACCGACCGTGCCTCCGGCCAGAGGGTCGTCGGCGCCGCCCGTCGCGCCAACGTCTCCTCCATCCAGGCCATGGTACCGTGATGGCCCGCCGCGACGAAGCCTGCGAGGTCCGCGGCCAGCCGGTCGTCGCTGCCGGCGTCCGTCACCCGGCATAGGTCGAAGCCGGCCTGCGCGGCGAGCGTCTTGATGTAACGGGAGAGTTTCTCGCGCTGGAGGTCAGGAGAGGCGGGCATGCGGCCTCCTGCGTGGCTGCCCATATGCCGCCACCCCTCTCTGTCCTGCCGGGCAGAGAGGGGGCCAACCCACCCGCTGTGCGCGCCTAGAAATCCAGGTCCGCATAATGCGACACCGGGGTCACGCCGCGCACCCGGTCGTTCAACAGCGCCCGGAAGCTCGGCCGCGACTTGATGCGCTGGTACCATTCCTTGACCTGCGGCCATTCGTTCCAGTCGACCTCGCCGAGATAGTCGAGGACGGAAATCATCGCGGCGCCGGCGAGGTCGGCATAGGAGAGACGCTCATGCGCAAGCCAGGTGCGCGATCCGGAGAGCCAGGCGAGATAGCGCATGTGCTGGCGGATATTGCCGCGGGCCACGCGCAGCACCTTGGAATCGGGCGCGCCGCCGCCCTGGTCTGGCGTCATCTGCAGCTTGAACACCCGTTCGCGCACGAGCGGCCGGGTCACGTCCTGCTCGGTCTTGATGAGGAACCACTCGGTCAGCCGGCGGATCTCGGCGCGCTGGAACGGGTCTTCGGCCAGCAGCCGCCGGTCGCGCTTGAGCACGCCCGACGTCTCGTCCATGAATTCGGAGATGATCGTGGCGCCGCACAACGTGCGCATGTTGTCGTCGACATAGACCGGCAACGTGCCGGCCGGGTTGAGCGCGATGAAGTCCTTGCGCTTCTCCCAGGGCTGCTCCTCCACCAGTTCCGCCTGGAAGCCGTACTCGGCGAAGATCAGCCGGACGAAACGGGAGGCGGTCGACATCGTATGGTGGTAGAGCGCAGGCATGAACGGTTCCGTGTGGTGCGTCGAAATGTTCTCAATGGTGTCTGGCCAGACGAACTGTCAAGACGATATAGACCGGGCGGTTTCATGGCGTCCCCACGGACGATGACCGACAGCCAGTCGCAAGTTATCTCTTCTAAAACCCTGCATCATTCTTAACCCAGAGAGGTTTTCATGAGCGAGCCGAACATTTTCAGCGCTCTCGTCCTCGGTCTCCTCGAAGGCCTGACCGAATTCATCCCCGTCTCCTCGACCGCGCATCTGTTGCTCGCCAGTCACTTCCTCGGCTTCCGCACCACTGGCAACACCTTCCCGGTGCTGATCCAGCTCGGCGCGATCCTCGCAATCCTCTCTGTCTATTTCCGCAAGCTCCTCGACGTGGCGCTGACGCTGCCGTCCTCCGATCGTTCGCGCTGGTTCGTGCTGTCGATCCTCGTCGGCTTCCTGCCGGCAGCCGTCATCGGCGCCATCGCCCATGACTTCATCAAGCAGGTGCTTTTCGAATCGCCGATCCTGATCTGCTATGTCCTGATCGGCGGCGGCATCATTCTTCTGGCGGTCGACAAGATCAAATTCCAGCCGCGCTATTTCGACGCGATGAACTATCCGCTGCCGCTGTCCTTCAAGATCGGCCTCTGCCAGTGCCTGGCGATGATCCCCGGCACCTCGCGCTCCGGCGCCACCATCGTCGGCGCACTGCTGATGGGCGCCGACAAGCGCTCGGCGGCCGAGTTCTCCTTCTTCCTCGCCATGCCCACCATGGTCGGCGCCTTCGTGCTCGACCTCTACAAGTATCGCAAGGAGATCAATACCGACGACATGACGCTGATTGCCGTTGGCTTCGTCGCCGCCTTCGTCGCGGCCCTGGTCGTCGTCCGCTCGCTGCTCGCCTTCGTCTCCCGCCGCGGCTACGCGCCTTTCGCCTGGTGGCGGATCATCGTCGGAATTGCCGGCCTCGTCGGCCTCTACTACATGCCCTGATCCGCCATCGTCACGGCAACAAAAAGGGCCGCGTTCCGGCGGCCCCGCATCACCTCGGTCCGATCCCTGCCGTCAGTGGCCCGTGGCGGTCGCGCACGGATTGACGCCGTAGGCCGGCGAGCAGGACTGCTGGTTGGCCGCGACGCTGCGCGGCGAGACGAAAGATCCGGCAAGAATGACAAGTGCCGCGGACGCAAAGAACAGTGCGATCGATTTGCCCATTAAAATCCCCAGGGGTGAAAGTATCCCGCGCCGTCCCCGACAGAGGGCGCATTCATGATCGGCTTCTAATCAGTGAAGTCCCCATGAGCAATAAATCATACATGCTGAAGAGGCAGTTAACGGCCTATAGATTCCGCCTGCGGCTTTTGTGCAACTTTGAGACGGTCGTATCGCGGCCGGAACGGGCGCCGCTCAGACTTCGCCCGGCTGGGTGAACTGCCCCTCGGGACGATAGCGCACGAGATAGCTCGGCAGAATCGCCTCCGCCAGCGTCGGCGTGATGCCGATGCCTTCGAGCGTCCGGCCCTCCTTGCGCGCCGCCTCGGACACGACATTGTCCGACTTGAGCAGGGTCACCTGGTCGGCGGTGATCGGCGGCGTGATGAACGGGATCAGCGAACTCACCGTGCCGATGACCGAGGCCGCGAAGAACGGCACCGGCACCAGCGCCTTCTGCCGACAGGTGATGCGGAGGATGTCGCCGAGGATTTCGCGGAAGCTCTTCACTTCCGGCCCGCCGAGTTCATAGATGCGGCCGCCCGCCACGGTGCCGTCGACCGACCGGGCCACCGCTTCCGCCACGTCGTCGACGAAGACCGGCTGGAACTTGGTGTTGCCGCCGCCCACCAGCGGCAGGGCCGGGGCGATCCGCGCCATGTCGGCGAACTTGTTGTAGAAGCCGTCTTCCGGTCCGAAGATCACAGAGGGACGATAGATCACGGCGTCCGGCACCAGCGACAGCACCGCCTTCTCGGCCTTCGCCTTGCTGCGGGCATAGGAGGATTCCGATTCGCTGTCGGCCCCGATCGCCGAAATATGGGTGAGCTTGACGCCGGCATTGCGGCAGGCCTCGGCGATCGCCCGGGCGCCGAAATCCTGCACCGCGTCGAAGGTATTGCGGCCGGTCTCGTGCAGGATACCGACGCAGTTGACGACGTGGTCGGCGCCGCGCACGGCCGCGTCGATCGAATTCCGGTAGCGCAGATTGGCTTGCACGAAGGCGATCTGGCCGACATTGCCGAGCGGCTGCAGGTGGAAGGCGAGGTCGGGACGGCGCACCGCCACCCGGATGCGGTAGCCGCGCTTGGCGAGCGACCGGACGACGTGCCGTCCCACGAAACCGGACCCGCCGAAAACGGTCACGAGCTTTGGCATGTTCGACAACGTCATCTCTGTCTCCTGGATCGCAGAATTTGCAAGCCTGTCTAGCTCAATCGCTCGCGAAATTGAAGGGTTCAAACGCCTTCGACGATCACCATTTCGGCGTCTGCGACTTCTTGTCGGATGGCGGCCGCGATCTGGTATTCCGGCGAGTGGTAGCAGTCATGCGCCGCTTCCAGCGAGGGGAACTCGATCACCACGTTGCGGGCGCGCACCTGGCCCTCCAGCCGCTCGTGCCGGCCGCCGCGCGCCAGGAACACCGCACCATATTTCTCGAAGGCCGGTTTGGCGGCCGTCACATAGTCCTTGTAGCGCTCCGGATCGCGGATGTCGACGCGGGCGATCCAGTATCCCTTGGCCATGGAACCCTCCTGAAGGTGCTGGTTTTCCATCGAATCTAGAGTGCCGCCTCGATCTCCGCAAGTATCGCGCGGGCCGCTTCCTTCGGATCCGGCGCCTTGACGATCGGCCGTGCCACGACGAGATGGCTCGCGCCGGCGCGGATCGCGTCGGTCGGCGTCATCACCCGCTTCTGGTCGCCGGGATCGCTGCCCGCCGGCCGGATGCCCGGCGTGACGACGGCGAGGTCCGGCCCGACCACGCGCCGCACCGCCGAGGCCTCTTCCGCAGAGCAGACGATGCCGCCCATGCCGGCCCGACGCGCCTGTTCGGCGCGGCGCAGCACCAGGGTATGCGGGTCGTATTCGTAGCCGGCGTCGATCAGGTCCGCCTCGTCCATCGAGGTCAGAACGGTCACGCCGAGCAGGCAGAGCCCGGATCCCTTCGCCGCCTCCACCGCCGCCCGCATCGCCTTCGGATAGGCATGCAGCGTCAGCATGGTCATGCCCATCTTGACGATGTTGTCGACCCCCGACGCCACCGTGTTGTCGATGTCGAGCAGCTTCATGTCGAGGAAGATCTTCTTGCCGTCGCGCGCGAGGTCGCGGGCGAATTCCAGGCCGCCGGCAAAGACCAGCTGATAGCCGATCTTGTAATGGTCGACCGAGGGGCCGAGCTTGCGCACGATGGCTTCCGCCTCGGCCACGGCAGGCACGTCCAGCCCGACGATGAGATGATCCTTGGCCGCCACCGCGTCTCTCCTTCAGCGATTGTCCCGCGACCACTGCCACGCCCGGCGCGACACGGCAAGGGGCGATCGGCAGTCGAGCTCCGGTCGTGACAGGCAACGGTCGCCTTGGCGCTAGGGGCGGGCCCCGCGCCATTCCTCGATCGGCACCCAGCCGGACAGCGGCGCGCTGTCGGAGAGGCGGAAGGCATGGAGATTGCCGCCGCCGTTTGGTCCCTGGTCGTGGGCGCGGGCGATGGGCAGGCCCGCGAGATGGCAGCGGAGAAGCGTGCCGACCCCGCCATGGCCGACAAAGGCGATCGGCACCGACGGGTCGTGCCCGGCGAGCACGGCCTGCACGGCAGCCACGATCCGTACCTGCGCATCGCGGGCCCGCTCCCAGCCGCGAAAGCTGTCGTCAGGCCGTGCAAAGAATTCATCGGCGGCAGCCTCGAAGTCCGGCGGCGCCAGGAATCCGGTCGTCGACCGGTCGTTCTCGTGCATGTTCTCGCCAATCTCGACCCTCACGCCCGCGGCACGTGCGAGAATCTCCGCCGTCTCGATCGCTTTGGTCTCGTCGCTGGAGACGATCCGGCGGAGGCTGCGGACCCAGTCGCGGCCGGCGACCGCCTCGGCGCGCGCCCGGCCGACCTCGCTCAGCCCCCATTTCGGAACCGGCGTGGACGGGTCGATCCGGACCTGCGGATGGGTGATGTAGAGGCCGAGCATGCCGGATCAGTGCGGCTTGCGGTAATGCCAGATCTGTGCCGGCGGAATGTTGCGCACGATGAAGTCGAAATGCTTGATCACGTAGGAATCCGGCCGTGCCACGACGGGCGACACCGGCCCGTAGGAGAACTGCACGACGGGACGGCCGACCGGTACCAGCTTGAGGAGATCCTCGATCAGCTTGACCCGCATATGCATGGGGAAATTCAGCAGCGGCAGTCCCGAGATCACGCAGTCGAATTTCTGGCCGCGATAGTCGTTGAGCGTCTCGGCCAGGCTGAACGCATCGCCGTTGACGAAATTCACGCCGGGAAACTTGCCGCGCAGGTGGCGGACGAACTCGCCCGAATATTCGACGGAGACCAGGTTCTCCGGCGCGACGCCGCGGTCGAGGATCGCCTTGGTGATGACGCCGGTGCCCGGACCGAGCTCCAGCACCGGCAGGCCGGAGCCGGTCTCGATGATGCTCGCCATGCGGTTGGCCATGCGCGCGGAGGTCGGCATGATCGCGCCCACCGTCTTCGGCGTGGCGATCATGTTCTTCAGGAACCGGATTTCGTCGTCGAACTTGCCCGCGATGCGGCTCTTGATTCGCTGCATGCCGTTTTTTCCCCTGGCTGTTCGGCTCACTCCAACAACCAAAGAAAGGTAAAAGCAAGACGGCTGTTTGGAAACCCTTCGTAAAGTTTTGTGTCCGACGCCGGACAATCCGTCAAACGCGCATCGGCATCAGCACATAGAGCGCGTCGCCGCTGGACGAGTCGAGGATGATCGTCGGCGAGCCGGGATCGGCGAGCTTGAACACCGCGTCCTCGCCGGCAAGCTGGCCGGTGATGTCGAGCAGGTAGCGGGCATTGAAGCCGATCTCCAGCGGGTCGCCTTCGTAGGACACCGCGAGCTCTTCGGTGGCGCTGCCGGAATCGGGATTGTTGACCGTCAAGACCATCTGCCCGTCGGTGAGCGCGAGCTTCACCGCCCGGCCGCGTTCGGAGGAAATGGTCGACACGCGGTCGACGGCGCTTGCGAAAGTCGAGACGTCGACCCGCATTTCCTTCTCGTTATTGGCCGGGATGACGCGCTGGTAGTCGGGGAAGGTGCCGTCGATCAGCTTGGACGTCAGCACGATGTCGCCGAAGGAGAGGCGGATCTTGGCGTCCGAAACCTCGAACTGCACCATCGCCTCGGGGTCCTCGATCAGCTTCTGGATCTCGCCCACGGTCTTGCGCGGAATGATGATTCCCGGCATGCCCTCCGACCCCGACGGCGCCTCGATCTCAGAGCGTGCGAGCCGGTGCCCGTCGGTCGCCACCGCGCGCAGCTTGAGCGCCTTGTCGGCCTCGACCGTATGGAAATAGATGCCGTTCAGATAGTAGCGCGTCTCTTCGGTCGAGATCGCGAACTGCGTCCGCTCGATCAGCATCTTGAGATCGGCGGCCTTGATCTTGAAGGAATGCGTGAAGCTGCCGGCGGTCAGGTCCGGAAAGTCGCCTTCCGGCAGGCATTGCAGCGAGAATTTCGACCGTCCCGACGTCACCGTCATCGCCGTGTTCTCGGGATTGACCGTGAGCGCGACTTCGGAACCGTCGGGGAGCTTGCGCACGATTTCGTAGAGCAGGTGCGCCGGCACCGTGGTCGCGCCGGCCTTTTCGACCATCGCGGGCGCGGCTTCCGTGATCTCGAGGTCGAGGTCGGTCGCCTTGAACTGCAGGTTGGCGCCCTCCGCCCTGAGCAGCACGTTCGACAGGATCGGTATCGTGTTGCGGCGCTCCACCACGCGGTGGACATGCCCGAGGGACTTGAGGAGGTTGGAACGCTCGAGAGTGATACGCATGATGCCTGCCGTTTTATGATCTTGCCGGCGCCTGCGCCGGTTATCCGCCCCGGATCGGATCCGGGCTGGACCCGGATCGGACCCGGACTGGACCCCGACCGGACCACGACCGGACCCTGAGTGGACGCGCAAAATGGCAGAAATCTTCGCGCCTGCGCAAGGGGTTTGGCGCCCTTGCGCCGATTAATTCGGAGTTGCGCCCGCTTTCCGCAATGCGCATAAGAAGCCGAACGAGACGTGGAGCAGGCCTTGGCGGAGAACGAACAGGAGCGGCCCGAGGCGCGGGGCAGCTACAGGATCCGGACGCTCGCGGTCGAGGCGCGGCCGCTCGAGCCGGCGCTCTATCTCGTCGCGACCCCGATCGGCAATCTCGGCGACATCACGCTCCGCGCGCTGGAGACGCTGGCTGCGGCCGACGTCGTCGCCGCCGAGGACACGCGGGTGACCCGCGTCCTGCTCGACCGCTTCGCTATCGCTGCCCGTCCCTATGCCTATCACGAGCACAATGCCGGCGAGGTCGGCCCGAAGCTCATCGAGGCCCTCGGCCAGGGAAAATCCGTGGCGCTGGTCTCCGATGCCGGCACGCCGCTCGTTTCCGATCCCGGCTACCGGCTGGTCCGCGAGGCGCTGGCCGCCGGTCATCGCGTCGTGCCGATCCCCGGCGCCTCCTCCACCATCACGGCACTTTCCGCCTCCGGCCTGCCGAGCGACAGCTTCTTCTTCGCCGGCTTCCTGCCGCAGAAGGAGAAGGCCCGCCGCGACCGGCTCGCGGTGCTGCGCAGCGTGCCGGGCACGCTGATCCTGTTCGAATCCCCGCACCGGCTGCCCGCGAGCCTCAGGGACATGGCCGAAGTCCTGGGCCCCCGCGAGGCGGCCGTCTGCCGGGAGCTCACCAAGACCTTCGAGGAATTCCGCCGCGGCCCGCTCGATGCGCTGGCCGGCCATTATGCCGAAAACGACAATGTGAAGGGCGAGATCGTCGTCTGCGTCGCGCCGCCGGGCGCCGACGCCGCGCCCGAGGGTGCCGCTCTCGACGCGCTCCTAAGGCGGCTCGCCGCCGAGATGCCGGCGGCCAGGGCCGCGGCCGAGGCTGCCCGGACCACCGGCCTGCCGCGCAAGGACCTCTACCAGCGCCTCATCGATCTCAGGGACTGAACCGGTGGCGCCGCGCGACACCAGCGACCGGAGACGGGCCCTGCGACGGGGCATCCTCTCCGAATATCTCGCCGCCGCCTATCTCTTCCTCCACGGCCACCGGATCGTCGCGCGACGCTACCGGACGAAGACGGGTGAAATCGACCTGATCGCCCGCCGGGGCGACCTCGTGCGCTTCGTCGAGGTCAAGGCCCGGTCGACCACCGAGGCCTCGGTCTTCGCGGTCGGCACCGAGACGCAGCGCCGCATCCGCAATGCCTCGCTCGCCTGGCTTTCCCGCCAGCCCGACGCGCCGCGCCTGTCGCTGAGCTACGACATCGTCGCGATCCGCCCCTGGCGCCTTCCGGTGCATCTCAAGGATGCGTTCTGAGCCTCCGGCGCAGTCTGTTCCCGCCGGCTTTTCCCCAGCCCGTCCGCCCCGCCGTCACCGATCTGCCACCGATCCGCAATCCTTCCGTCATCTGCGGCGGCTATCCGGCCTTCCCAGCAAACCGGAGCCAGTCCCATGATCTTTGCCGCCACCGACCGTCTCGCCCCGGTTTCCCAGGAATCCCGCGATGCCGCTGCGGCCTCGGTGCGAAGCCTCGCCCATCACGACACGCTCATGGAGGCGCTTCCGGCGATGAACCGGGTGGAAATCGGCGGGGCGCCGGGCCGCGCCGGGCCGCTCGACTTTCCCTTCACCGTCGCCGCCTGGAATCTCGAGCGCTGCCTGTTTCCCGACGCGAGCGCCAGCCGGCTCGCCGCGACGGGCGCCGCGATCGTGCTGCTGTCGGAGATGGATGCCGGCATGGCCCGCACCCTCCAGCGCCATACGGCGGCCGAGATCGCCGCCGCACTCGGCATGGAATATGCCTATGGCGTGGAATTTCTCGAACTCGGCCTCGGCCCGGAAAGCGAGCAGCGGTTCCGCCGCGACGACTTCAACGCGCTGGGCTTCCATGGCAATGCGCTTCTTGCCGGCGTCCCGCTCACCCGGCCCTTCCTTGTCCGGCTCTGGGGCGAGCGCATCTGGCTCGACCACAACCCCGAACAGCGCCGCATCGGCGAGCGTTGCGCCGTCGGCGCTCTGATCGAAACCGTCGCCGGCCCCTTCGTTGCGGTCTCGGTCCATCTCGAAAGCGCAGCGCGCGCGCCCTATCGCGAGCGCCAGTGCCGCGACCTGATCGACGCGATCGACGCGGCCTTTCCGGGCCTGCCCGTGCTGATCGGCGGCGACCTCAATACCGGCAATGGCGAGGCGGGCGATTTCGAGGTCGAGGGGCTGTTCCGCGCGAGCGCCGCCCGCGGCTTCGTCCGCCACAGCGGTCCCCTCGACGGCATGACGACCCGGCCGAGCCTGATGAGCCGCGCGCCGCGCCGGCCCATGAAGCTCGACTGGTTCCTCGCCCGCGGCCTCGATGTCGTCGCCTCGTCGATCGTCCCCGCACTCGACGACGCGGGCGGCCCGCTCTCCGACCACGAGATGATCACCTGCACGGTGGCCGGCTTCCTGTGACCGTCGCGCGGCCTTGCCATGTTGCAGGGCGCGGCCTACATGAAGGCCATTCCGGGGCCGGGAAAAGGGGCATACCATGGCTGACATCAAGAACGTCGCGGTCCAGATGGACCACGTGTCGACGATCAACATCGTTGGCGATTCGACCTTCGCCATGAGCCTCGAGGCCCAGGCGCGCGGCTACCGCCTCTTCCACTACACGCCCAACCAGCTCAGCCTTCGCGACGGCAGGATCTACGCCACCGTCCAGCCGATGCAGCTCCGCGACGTGAAGGGCGACCACTACACGCTCGGCGATGCCGAACGGGTCGACCTTTCGACCATGGACGTGGTGCTGCTCCGCCAGGACCCGCCCTTCGACATGGCCTATATCACCTCGACCCACCTGCTCGAGCGAATCCATCCGAAGACGCTGGTCGTCAACGACCCGAACTGGGTGCGCAATTCGCCGGAAAAGATCTTCGTCACCGAATTCGCCGACCTGATGCCGAAGACGCTGATCACCCGCGACACCGCCGAGATCGCCGCCTTCCGCCAGGAGATGGGCGACATCATCCTCAAGCCGCTCTACGGCAATGGCGGCGCGGGCGTCTTCCACTCCTCGCGCGACGACCGCAACTTCACCTCGCTCCTGGAAATGTTCGGCCAGATGTTCCGCGAGCCCTTCATCGCCCAGCAATATCTCCCCGCCGTCCGCAAGGGCGACAAGCGCATTATCCTCATCGACGGCGAGCCGGCCGGCGCCATCAACCGCGTGCCCGCAGAGACCGATTCCCGGTCCAATATGCATGTCGGCGGCCGCGCCGAGGCGACCGAACTGACGCCGCGCGAGCGCGAGATCTGCGCCCGCATCGGACCTTCGCTGCGCGAACGCGGCTTCATCCTGGTCGGCATCGACGTGATCGGCGACTACATGACCGAGATCAACGTCACCTCGCCGACGGGGATCCGCGAGGTGAAAAAGTTCGGCGGCGCCGACATCGCCGCGCTCTTCTGGGACGCGGTCGAGCGCAAGCGCGCCTGAAGAAGACCGGGCCGCGGCCCGGTTTCCGCGCCCGCAACCGCCTGCAACCTGTGGCGTTGGTCCGTTCGCAGATTGTTCTTGTTTTATTCCCGATCCTGTGCTTGACTGCAACCCAGTGACGAGCCGGCGCGGATATTCGCGCGGCTCCTGGCGTTTGGCCGTTGGGCGGGTTCAGGGGGCAGGATCATGGTGGCGCGGGTCGCGACGGTGGCATTCCAGGGCATCGAGGGCGCGCCCGTCGACGTCCAGGTCATGGTCGGGCCGGGCAAGATCGCCATGTATGTCGTCGGCCTGCCGGACAAGGCGGTGGCCGAGAGCCGCGAGCGGGTCCAGGCGGCGCTCCATGCCTCGGGGCTGACGCTGCCGCCCAAGAAGGTGACCGTCAATCTCGCCCCGGCCGACCTGCCGAAGGAGGGCAGCCATTACGACCTGCCGATCGCGCTCGCCCTGATGGCGGTTCTCGGCGCCATCCCCGCCGATGCGCTGGCCGACTATGTGGTGATCGGTGAACTCAATCTCGACGGCACGATCGCCCCCGTCGCCGGCGCGCTGCCGGCCGCGATCAGCGCCAATGCCATGGGCAAGGGCCTGATCTGCCCGGCCGAGAGCGGGTCCGAGGCCGCCTGGGCCGGCGCCGGCCTCGACATCCTCGCGCCACGCAGCCTGATCGCGCTCGCCAATCATTTTCGCGGCACCCAGGTGCTCGCCCGGCCGGAGCCGGCGATCCGGGCTCTCCCCGCCAACCTGCCCGATCTCGCCGACATCAAGGGCCAGGAAAGCGCGAAACGCGCGCTCGAGGTCGCCGCAGCCGGCGGCCACAATCTGTTGATGGTCGGGCCGCCGGGGTCGGGCAAGTCCATGCTCGCCCAGCGCCTGGCCTCCATCCTGCCGCCGCTGTCGGCCGCCGAACTGCTGGAAGTCTCGATGATCCATTCCATCGCCGGCCAGCTGCCCGGCGGCAAGCTGTCCGATCGACGGCCGTTCCGCGCGCCGCACCATTCCGCCACCATGGCGGCCCTGGTCGGCGGCGGCCTGCGCGCCCGGCCCGGCGAGGCCTCGCTCGCGCATAACGGCGTGCTCTTCCTCGACGAACTGCCGGAATTCCATCCCGCCACGCTCGACGCGCTCCGCCAGCCGCTCGAAACCGGCGAATGCGTCATCGCCCGGGCCAACCATCACGTCAGCTATCCCGCCAGCATCCAGCTCGTCGCCGCGATGAATCCCTGCAAATGCGGCATGGCCGGCGAGCCGGGCCATGTCTGCGCGCGCGGCCCGCGCTGCGCCGGCGACTATCAGGCGCGTCTGTCGGGCCCGCTGCTCGATCGCATCGATATCCGCATCGACGTGCCCTCGGTCACCGCCAGCGATCTGATCCGCCCGGCGCCGGCCGAGACCAGCGCGGTCGTCGCCGCCCGCGTGGCCCGCGCCCGGGCCCTGCAGCGCGAACGGCTCGCCGCCCTCGGCGTCGCGGATATCGGCTGCAACGCCCGCTGTTCGACAGCGCTGATCGAGGAGATCGCCGCCCCCGATGCTGGCGGCCTGCAATTGCTCCGCGACGCCGCCGAAAAGCTCAAATTCTCCGCCCGCGGCTATCACCGCATCCTCAAGGTCGCCCGCACGCTCGCCGATCTCGACGAGGCCGAGAGGGTCGGCCGCATCCACCTGGCCGAGGCGATCTCCTACCGCATGGCTGGAGAGCGGCTGCAGAGCGCGGCGTGATTCCCGTTCACGACACGGCGCAGCCTGTTTGCCTTGATCTTTGCGGTTGCGCCGTGATAGCCGGGGGGCATGAAGCCGTTCTCGGATCCGAAGGCCGTCACACGCTATGCCGAAGGGCCGGTGCGCCTCGTGCCCGGCTTCGAGAGTTTGCAACGCATGGTCATGGTGCTGCTGGCGGAGCGGGCGCCGGCCGATGCCCGCATTCTGGTGCTCGGTGCCGGCGGCGGCCTGGAATTGAAGGCGTTCGCCGACGCGCAGCCCGGCTGGCGTTTCGACGGGGTCGATCCCTCGGCATCCATGCTAGATCTGGCGCGCGAGACGCTCGGGCCGCTGATATCCAGGGCGGAGCTGCATCAGGGCATTATCGATGCTGCTCCCGAAGGCCCTTATGACGCGGCGACCTGCATTCTGACGATGCATTTCATCGAAAAGACCGAACGCCTGAGGACGCTGCGGGAAGTTCACCGCCGCATGAAGCCGGACGCGCCCTTCGCCGTCGCTCATTTCAGCTTTCCGCAGGATCCCGCCGGTCGCGATCTCTGGATGTCCCGCTACGCGGCTTATGCCGTCGCCTCGGGCGTCGAACCGACACAGATGGAAAAGGCTCGCGAGGCGATCGGCGAGACCCTTCCGATCCTGGCGCCCGAAGACGAGGAGCGTCTGCTCGTCGCCGCGGGATTTCACGACGTCACGCAATTCTACATGGGCTTCGCGTTCCGCGGATGGGTCGGCTACGCCTGAGCCGGCCCGTCATCGAGCGTGCGATACTCCGATTGCCCGGTCTTGCGGGCCGGGAAACCGGGGCAGGTTGCGTTATTGCCGGAAGAGCCTCAGTTCCCCAAACCCTCGAACAGCGCCGTCGAGAGATAACGCTCGGCAAACGAGGGGATGATGACGACGATGGTCTTGCCGGCATTCTCGTCGCGCTGGCCGACTTTGATTGCCGCCGTGAGCGCCGCTCCCGAGGAGATGCCGACCGGCACGCCTTCGAGACGGGCCACCAGCCGCGCGGTCTGGAAAGCCTCGTCGTTGGTCACCGTGACCACTTCGTCATAGACCGACTTGTCGAGGATGGCAGGCGCGAAGCCGGCGCCGATGCCCTGGATCTTGTGCGGGCCGGGATTGCCGCCCGACAGGATGGGCGAATCGGCCGGTTCGACGGCGACGACCTTGATGCCCGGCTTCTTGCCCTTCAGCACCTGGCCTGCGCCGGTTATCGTGCCGCCGGTGCCGATGCCCGACACGAAGATGTCGACGCCGCCGTCGGTGTCGTTCCAGATTTCCTCGGCCGTGGTCTTGCGGTGGATCTCCGGATTGGCCGGGTTCTCGAACTGCTGGGGAATGATCGCGTCCGGCGTGGCGGCCGCGAGTTCTTCGGCCTTGGCGATCGCGCCCTTCATGCCTTTGGCGCCTTCTGTCAGCACCAGCTCGGCGCCGAGCAGCGCGAGCATCTTGCGGCGCTCGATCGACATCGTCTCCGGCATGGTCAGGATCAGCTTGTAGCCCTTGGCGGCTGCGGCGAAGGCCAGCGCGATGCCGGTATTGCCGGAGGTCGGCTCGATCAGCGTCGACTTGCCGGGCGTGATCTTGCCCTGCGCCTCGAGCGACTCGATCATCGCCACCCCGATGCGGTCCTTCACCGAGGCGATCGGGTTGAAGAATTCGAGCTTGGCCAGCAGGTGGGCTTTGACGCCCTTTTCGCGTGCCAGCTTGTCGAGCCGGACGATGGGCGTGTCGCCGATGGTTTCGGTGATGGATTTATAGACCCGGCCGCGGCCCGGCTTCTTGGCGTCTGCCATTGGTGTTCTCCCGTCGTGTTCTTGCCTCGCTTCAGGAAACTAGGGGCGAACAGGCGATCTTTCCAGACAGATTCGCGCGGCGCGCCGCGAAATCTTGGAATAACCACCCGGTTTCGCCGGTCTTCGAGGTATCTTTTCCGTCAGGTCGAGCGGAGCGCGATATAGCCTGCCGTCCCCGCCAGGAAGGTCGCCGAAAGCCGGTTGAGGCGCTTGAGCGCGGCGGGGTGGCGCAGAAGCTCGCGCGCCTTCGCCGCCAGCACGATATAGGGGATTGTCACGATCAGCAGCACCGCGATACTGACGCCCATCAGCACGAGATAGTCGGTAAAGGTCACCCGTGTGATGTCGATCAGCGTCGGCACCAGCGCCAGGTAGAACAGCATTGCCTTGGGATTGCCGAGCGTCACCATCAGCCCCGACAGCATCGCCTGGACAAGGCTTGCCCGCTTCGGCCGCGGCGCGACCTCGGCCTTGACGATGCCCGACGTCCAAATCTTGAAGGCCATCCAGGCGAGATAGGCGGCGCCGGCGTATTTGATGACGATGAACACGAAGCCGAAGGTCTGTGCCACGACCGACAGGCCCAGCGCCACGGCAGTGAGGAAGACGAGGTCGCCGAGCGAGATCCCGATGGCCATCGCGAGGCTCTCGGCGAAACTGGTGCCGAGCGCCCGTGCCACGAGCGCGGTGATGCCGGGCCCCGGGATCAGCGCCACCACGAACAGCGTAAGCGCATAGGTCGCAATCGTCGTCGTCGCCATCGCAAGCCTCCAGTTCAGGTTGTCTTAGGCGGCGCCGGACCTCATGTCAATACGAACGGATTTGATGGCAAAAGACGACTGAATAACGCAAGTATTCACAATTACACGTAAAAATTACGGATTTAGAAGTCGTTAATCGGTGAAAAGGCGATCGGATCGCCTCCTTCGAGGCCGTCGGACAGACGTTCCATCAGCAGGCACGCCCCCGGCTGGTACACCGCCTCGCCTGCCCAGCCGATTCTGTCCGGCGCAAACAGCACCTCGACCATGCCGGACCTGATCCCGAGCGCATCGAGCACCGCGTTCAGCGGCGGCATGTCGGGTGCGACGATGTCGAGCAGCTGCAGCACGCCCGGTGCTTCGCGCCAGACGGCGATCGCCGCGAGCCCGGGCAGATGCGAGAGCCGGATCTCGCTGTCCCAGGCGGCATTGAGCAGGAAGCCGATCGACGGCCCGAGAACGGAGAAGCGGAGCGAGGGCGCGGTGCGGCTTTCGAGCGCCTCCCGGACGAGCCGGAGATCCGCGTCGTGTTCGAGCGACAGGTGCCGCGCCTCCGGTCGCCCCCGGAGCTCGGGCATCTGGCCGCGGAAGATCCGGGTCCGGCGGGTCGAGAAGCCGTGCGCCCCATAGAGCGCCGGTTTGTCGGTCAGGAGCAGCTCCCCCGCGAGCCCGCGCTCGGCCGTCCGCGAAAAGGCCCGCCGCATCAGGTCCTGATAGAGGCCACGCCCGCGATAGGCCGGGCGGACGGCGCCGGACTGGTAGCCGGCTAAGGTCCGCACCACCCCATCCATCAAAAGCACCATGTCGAAGCTCGAGAAATTGGCGACGCAGCGCCCTTCGCGGTCGAAATAGCCGAAGGCCACCGCTGACGGGTCCGGCCCGCCGAACCGGTCGAGATCGCGGATGTCGATGCCGAAGGTCTCGTCGAGGAGATCGGCGAGCGCCAGGAAGGACGGCCGGTGGTCGAGATAGCCGATACGCAACTCGAGCCCGTCCGTCGCCGCGTGCGCCCGCTCCGCCGGCCGGTATGTGTTTCCGCTCATCGCTTACGCCCTCCGCCTTTCGTCGCCGTCATCCCGTGCCACCGCCCGCGTGCTGAGCGGACGCTTTGGGATGCGCGTGCGTCACGGGATCTCTCGCCGGGGTTTCAAGGTCCGGCAGGCTAGGCGCAAGGCCCGAAATGTCGAGGCCCGGAACGCGACGAAGCGGCTACGGGCGAGCCGATTGTCGCCCGTTCGGGCTTGCGAGCCACAGTGGCTAGCGGCCAGCTGCGCGCGGCATGGCCTCGAGGATGCTGTCGAAGATCTCGCCCATCCGGCCGTGGTCGATGCCATGATCGACGCGGGCGGCGCGGTGCACGACGACGAGGTCGTGGTCCGGTGCGACGATGATATACTGGCCGCCGAGCCCGCTCGCATAGAAGATCGGCACGTCTGCGTGCAGCCGGTCGCCCGGCGCATGCGCGGCCGCCGACCACCAGAGATAGCCGTAACCCCGGCCGCCGCCGAGATCGACATGCGGCCGCGTGCTCTCCCGCAGCCAGGCCTCGGGTACCAGCTGGCGTCCGTCCCAGGCGCCGTTCTGCAGGCAGAGCTGGCCGACGCGCAGCAGGTCGCGGGCGGAGAGCCGCATCTTGTAGACCGGATGCCGGGACTGCGGTTCATGCTCGAAATAGAGATCGGTGGGATTGAATTCCTCCATGCCGAGCGGCGCCGCCAGCCGCTCGGTGAAGGCGCGGAACAGCCCTTCTCCCGTCGCCCGCTCGAAGATCGTGCCGAGCACGTTGAAATCCCAGTTGTTGTAGTAGAAATGGCTGCCCGGCGCGTGGCTGCCGCGTTTCGGCCGGTCGCGATCGATGTCGTAGACCGACGGATGGTAGACCCCGGACCGCGACGTCAGGAGATGCCGCACCGTCGCGGTCGTCTCGACGGCGCTCAGCGGCTGCAGGTCGTCGATCCGGTAATCGGCAAGCGTCGCATCGAGGTCGATCCGGCCCTCTTGCACATGGATGCCATAGAGAAGGCTGATCAGGCTCTTCCGAACCGAGGCGACGCTGGTCTTGCGGTCGATCTGCCCCGCGGCAAGCACCGGCTCACCGGCCTGCTGCACGATCAGCGCCGTCGATCCGCCCGATGCGAGTTCGGCGACGAGGGCCGATAGCCGCGCCTGGTCCCATTGCGCGGCAAGGGACCCCGCCATCGTCTACTGCAGGCCCGTCGAGCCGAAGCCGCCGGTGCCGCGTTCGGTCATGCTGGCGAGTTCCCGCGCCTCCACCGCCGCCTGCACCACGGGCGCCACGACCAGCTGGGCGATGCGCATGCCGCGTTCCACCACGAAGCGCTCGTCGCCATGGTTGATCAGCAGCACCTGCACCTCGCCGCGATAGTCGCTGTCGATGGTGCCGGGCGTGTTGAGGCAGGTGACGCCGTGCTTGAGCGCGAGCCCCGAGCGCGGCCTCACCTGCACCTCGTAGCCCGGCGGAATCTCGAAGACCAGGCCGGTCGGGATCAGCGCCCGCTTGCCGGGCCGGATGCTGACCGGCTGGCCGTCAGGCACTGCCGCACGGATGTCCATGCCGGCGGCACCAGGCGTTTCATAGGCCGGCAGGTCGAGACCTTCGCCATGCGGCAGGCGGACGATGCCGATGAGCGGGCGTGCGGTGAGGGATGCGGTCATCCCGGCTTTGTGGCGCGACGTCAGGCGCGGGTCAATTGCATTTGCCGCCCCGAGCCGCTAGAGAACCGCCAACCAACAGGATTTTCTCGAGATGACCGACGAATTGGCCGAGGCGATCTCTCGCCGCCGCACCTTCGCTATTATCGCGCATCCGGACGCGGGCAAGACGACGCTGACCGAAAAACTGCTGCTCTTCGGCGGCGCCATCCAGCTCGCGGGCGAGGTCAAGGCGAAGAAGGACCGGATCCAGACGCGCTCGGACTGGATGAAGATCGAGCGCGAGCGCGGCATCTCGGTCGTCACCTCGGTCATGACCTTCGAATATCAGGGCAACGTCTTCAACATCCTCGACACGCCCGGCCACGAGGATTTCGCCGACGACACCTACCGCACGCTGACCGCCGTCGACGCCGCCGTCATGGTCATCGACGCCGCCAAGGGCATCGAACCGCGCACGCTGAAGCTCTTCGAAGTCTGCCGCATGCGCAACATCCCGATCATCACCTTCATCAACAAGATGGACCGCGAGAGCCGCGACCCGTTCGAGATTTTGGACGAGGTCGAGGACAAGCTGGCGCTCGACACCGCCCCGATCACCTGGCCGGTCGGCCGCTCCAAGACCTTCTGCGGCTCCTACCATCTCAAGACCAACGAAGTGCGCGGCTCGGACACCGAAGTCGAGACCAAGCACGTCAACGGCCCGGAAGCGGTGGCCAACCGCCTGCCGCAGAACGAGCAGGACGCCTTCATCGACGAGGTCAATCTCGCTGCCGAAGCCTGCAAGCCCTTCGATGTCGACGCCTTCCTCGAGGGCCACATGACGCCGGTCTTCTGGGGCTCGGCGCTGCGCAATTACGGTGTCCGCGATCTCATCAACGCGCTCGGCGAGTTCGCCCCGCCGCCGCGCGACCAGGTCGCCGATACCAGGACGGTACACGCCGCCGAGGACCGGATGACGGCCTTCGTCTTCAAGATCCAGGCCAATATGGACCCCAACCATCGCGACCGCATTGCCTTTGCACGCGTCTGCTCGGGCAAGCTCGAGCGCGGCATGAAGGCGCGGCTTGCCCGCACCGGCAAGCAGCTCGGGCTGACCGCGCCGCAATTCTTCTTCGCCTCGCAGCGCCAGCTCGCCGATACGGCCTATGCCGGCGACGTGGTCGGCATACCCAACCATGGCACGCTCCGGATCGGTGATACGCTGACCGAGGGCGAGCAGCTGGTCTTCCAGGGCGTGCCGAACTTCGCGCCGGAAATCCTCCGCCGCGTCCGGCTCGAGGACGCGATGAAGGCCAAGAAGCTCAAGGAAGCCCTGCAGCAGATGGCCGAGGAAGGCGTCGTCCAGCTCTTCCTGCCGGAAGACGGCTCGCCGGCCATCGTTGGCGTCGTCGGCGCGCTGCAGCTCGATGTCCTCAAGGAGCGGCTCTCGGCCGAATACACGTTGCCCGTAAGCTTCGAGATGAGCCGTTTCTCGGTCTGCCGCTGGATCTCGTCGGACAATCCCGCCGAACTCGAGAAATTCGTCACGAACCGCCGCGGCGACATCGCCCGCGACCTCGACGGCGACCCGGTCTTCCTCGCCCAGGACGCGTTCTCGCTCCGCTACGAGGCCGAGCGCTACCCTGCGATCAAGATGGTGGCCATCAAGGAATACCAGGTGGCCAAAGCGGCGTAGAGTCCGGGTTCAGCCGGCAGGCGCCGATGTGAGCGGAGCAGGCCCGGGCCGGGCCCGACCCGCTCGCCCCTCGGTGGGACGAGCCGAAACCCTGTGTCCGCGCCCGTCTCTCAGAACGCCGTGAAGTCGTTCGTCCAGGTCAGGTCGCTCTTCACCATGTCCTCGATGACCAGCCGGTCGCCGCCGCCGAGATTGATGACGAGGTCGCCGCGCTGCTGCTTGATGTCGAGGGCGTCGAAATCGGCTTGGCTCGCGACGCCTTCGATCGCGATCAGGTCGGTGCCGTCTTCGAAGTCGGTGATCGTGTCGACGTCATAGCCGCTGGCGAAGCGAAACGTGTCCATGCCTTCGCCGCCGGAGAGCCGGTCGTCGCCGGCAAAGCCGGTGAGCATATCGGCGCCGCCCTTGCCGCTGATCGCATTGTCGCCCCGGTTGCCCTCGAGCGTATTCGCGCCGCCATTTCCGGTCGCATTGGCATCGGCCCCGCCGATCAGCCGCAATCCCTCGATCTCGGCCGAAAGCCGGTAGCTCACGCTGCTGATGACCTGATCGTCGGTGCCGCCGCCCGCCTCCTCGATGATCTTGAGCCGGCTCGAATCCACGAGGAACGTGTCGTTGTCGCCGCCGCCGAACACCTTTCCGACGATCGTGCCGCCGCGGGTATCGAGCGTGTCTTCGCCGCCGCCGAGCGACACCAGCCCCTCGATCCTGCCGCGATTGACGAGGGTGAGATCGCCGTCGCCGCCGAAAACGGCGGTGTTGTCGCCCTCGATCGTTCCCTTGTTGACGACCTTGGCGTCCCCGAGGCCGGTGAAGAGGATGCCGAAGTCGCCGCCGGTGACCGAGGCGCCCTTGTCGTTCATGATGAAGGTTCCCGCCGGACCGGCAACGATGCCGCGGCCGGAGCCTTCGATCCGGCCGTAGTTGTAGATCTGCGATCCGTCGCCGTCATAGGCGATCGCGGTAGTGCCCTTGATGGTGCCGTAGTTGCTGACGTCGTTCCAGATCGCGCCATAGACGCCGAAGAGGTCGCCCTGGATCAGGCCGCGATTGACGATGTCGGACCCCGCGCCCTCCGAATAGATGCCGTAATCCGCCTGCCGGGCATCGATCAAGCCCTTGGCGCCCACCTGGACCGTGGAGTCGGAGCCCTGGAACCGCACGCCGCCGAAGCCTGTGCCCGAAGCCTTGATGTCGCCGAGCACCACGATCGTGTTGCCGGAACCGCTCTCGAAAATGCCGTACTGATTGTCGACATCGATCGTCGCCGATTTCGAGAGCGTCCATGTCAGGTTGTTCTGGTTGACGGACCAGGTGGTGTTCCGGTCGGTGGTCTGCTTCGGCATGCGGGGTCACCTCCGAGGTTTCGGGTCGGACGCGGACCGCCGGGCATATGTCACGCCCGCCTTCGCCGCATCCTCTTGCCCTTACCCTGTCGCCTCACTGTTTCGCCCGTGCGACGACGCCCTCGCCTGTGGGCGAAAGCCCGGCTGCCGTCAGGCCGCCTGGACCCGGCCCCGCCCGCGCATTTTCGGCCAGAGGATCAGCCAGCTCACCAGGGCGAGGTTGATGCAGTTCCACAGGAAGCCATGCAGGAAGGCCAGGCGGTAGGAGCCGGTCGCGTCGAAGATGGCGCCGGCCGCCAGCCCCCCGCAGGCCATGCCGAGCACGGTCGCCATCAGCACCAGGCTGATCCGGACGCCCGCTTCCCGCGGCGGCAGATAGGCGCGGATGATCACCGCATACATCGGCACGATGCCGCCCTGGAACAGCCCGAACAGGCCGGAAATCACATAGAGCGCGCTCTTGCCGTCGAAGAACAGGTAGAGCAGCAAAGCAAGCGCCTGCATGGTCGAGCCGAGGATCAGCATCGGTCCGGCGCCGATCCGGTCCGCCACGGCGCCGGAGGCGAGCCGGCTGACCACGCCGAGCCCCAGCATCAGCGCGATGATCTGCGTGCCGACGGCCACGCCATAGCCGAGGTCGCCGCAATAGGCGACGATATGCACCTGCGGCATCGACATCGCCATGCAGCAGGCGAAGCCGGCAACGACGAGCACGGTCTGCAGCACGTTGGGGCTGAGGCCGAGTTCGCTCCGCGCGGCCGCGCTCGTGGCCTCTCCCTTGGCATAGGTTCCTGCCTGCGGCCGCCGCCGCAGCGCGAGCCCGATCGGCACCATGACCAGCGGCACGAAGACGCCGATGCCGATATGCAGCGCGCGCCAGCCGTGATCGGCGAGAAAGTGCTCGATGACGAGCGGCCAGACGGCGCCCGAGAGATAGCTGCCGGAGGCCGCGAAGGCGACGGCCAGTCCGCGATGGCGCGAGAACCAGAGCGACAGGTCGGAGATCAGCGGCGAGAAACCGGCAGCCGATCCGAGCCCGATCACCAGCGAGCAGGCGGCGAACTGCCAGATGTCGGTGGTGAAGGCCGCCCCGATATAGCCGGCAGAGAGCAGCACGGCGCCGGCGAGAACGGGCCCGACGATGCCGGCGCGGTCCGCGAGCCGCCCCATCGCCACCCCGCCGAAGGCGAAGCCCAGCATGGTGCAGGTATAGGGCAGCGAGGCGCCGCCCCTGATCGTGTCGAAATCCACCTGCAGGGTCGGCAGCAGCACCACCACCGACCAGTTGCCGACGCAGGCCACCGTGCCGAGCGCCAGCGTCAGCACCAGCCGCCACCAGGCATAGGCGGAATCGATTTCCCCGCCGGCAGCGGTCCCCGTCCCTGACGTCTTCCTCTTGATCGCCGCCACCGCACACCTCCTCCGCTCGGCAGCGGCGAGTTCCCGAATCGGAGCGCGCATCCATGCCGATAGACCCCCTCTTCCTACCGACCGCGCCCGACCCCGCCAAGCCGCCGCGCCCGGCCTGGAGACCTTCCATGCCGAAAGGTAGGGTTCAGCGCATTTCCCGGGGCAGGAGCAGGCCGACGCCGGCTTGACCGGGGCGCAAGCTCTTGCAAATCTGCGCATGTTATGACCTGCCGATATAAGCGGGTCGTGGGGAACGGACGGATTTTCACCCGCCGCCACGCCGTCGAAAGGATGAGCCGCATGCGACAGCCCGACACCGATATGCGGCCGGCCTGGCTGCGTGTGCTGCAGTTTCCCCTGACCCGGATCGTCGTGCTCGGCAGCGCCGTCTTCTTCGCGATGACCACCAACAACGGCTTCATGCAGAGCTTCAAGGCGACGCCGCTCCTGTCGATCGCGATCACGCTCGGCATGGCATTGCTGGCGATCGCGCTCTATCTCGCCTGGGGCCGGTGGGTCGAGCGCCGCGCGGTGGACGAACTGTCGACGCAAGGCATGGTCCGGGAATGGACGGCGGGCGCGCTCATCGGTGCCGCGCTGATCACGGCCTGCGTCCTGATCCTCTATGCAATCGGCATGTATCGCATCGAGGGCCTGAACCCCTGGAGCTTCCTGCTTCCCGCCGTCGCGATGGCGCTCAGCTCCGGCATCTTCGAGGAGCTCTTCTTCCGCGGCGTGGTGTTCCGCTCTGTCGAGGACATGGCCGGTTCCTGGGTCGCCGTCGTGGTGTCGTCGCTGCTCTTCGGCTTTCTCCACCTTCTCAACCCGGCCGGCACGTTCGTCGGTGCGGTCTATATCAGCATCGAGGCCGGGCTGCTGCTGGCCGCGACCTATCTCCTGACACGCCGGCTCTGGCTGAGTATGGGCGTGCACATGGCCTGGAACTACGCGTTGTCGGCCATCTACTCCGGCGTGGTGTCGGGCGGCGTCGGCGACCCCGGACTGATCCGGGCCACGATCACCGGTCCCGACTTCCTGACCGGCGGCAGCTTCGGCCTGGAATCCTCGATCTTCACACTGCTCCTCTGCACCTCCACCGGCATCGTGCTGATGATCCTGGCCATCCGCCGCGGCCACATCCTCCCGTTCCCCGGCAAGCGCCGCGCCCGGTTCGCGTAGGTTGCGAAACTCGGATGCCCCGTCAGCGGTCATTGCGGAGGGGGCGAATCTCCGTCATCCTTCGACATGTCTATGCATCACGCAAACGGGTCGGGGACGGGGATGAATCTGAATCAGGTCACTGTGACGATGCCCGATCTCGACGCGGGCTGGGCATTCTATCGCGCGCTTGGACTGATGCCTGTGGTCGATGCTCGACCTGACTACGCGCGCTTCGTCTGTCCCGACGGCGGCAGCACGTTCTCGCTCCACAGGGGAGATCAGGTCGGCGGCGGTACGACGGTGTATTTCGAGTGCGAGGATGTGGATGAAAGATACAGGAGTTTGGTGTCTGCGGGTTTCACCTTCTCGGGTCCGCCGCAAGATCAGCTTTGGCTCTGGCGGGAGGCAGAGCTTTTCGATCCGGGCGGGAATCGCATCTTGCTCTATTTTGCCGGACCAAATCGGCTTGATCCGCCCTGGCGCATAAAGACCGCAGACTAGCGGCCCCCCGGATGGCCACGGGCCGTGAGCGCACGCGAACGTCTCTTCGCCAGCATGTTCAGACCAGCATTCGATCTGTGATTTTTACGCAATCAGATCAAGATTTTACCTCAAGATTTCCCCCTCCCTTTCCGCCCGTGCGATAATCGCTCCCGTCCCGCCCGGCTACAACGCATGGCGATGCGTCGAGCGGGACCGGTGCCCGGCCGGCTCGCGAAGACGCAGAGCAGCCGGCAGGGCCCGCGCAGAAAATGGTTCTCCTCCGGGCTGAAAAAGGCCCGGGCCTGCCTGTGAGGCAGCGGAGGCCCGAACGGAATGCGGAACTGGTGGCTCCGCCGAACGCCCTGCCGAAGCCCAGTCTCTCGGCAATCCAGCAATGGGGGCGGGGAACACACCGGATGCCGGCGGGGCCGTGACGGCCCCGACCGTCACGAGCCGTTCGGTGACGCAGAGGAACCGGAGTTGCGCGGGGAGACACCGAACGGGGCACGGAAACGGGCCTTACCGGCTGCCGCGAGGCAGTCATCTAACGTGGCACGGTTCCGTGCCCCGGCCGATCCTTGCTGCGACAGCCGAAGGGATCGGGGACGTGCAGCGTCAAGCCACGGGGCCGAACGGCTCGCGTGAACGCGGAGACGCGCCCAGGCGCGGTCAGTCGCTGTCAGTCGAAGACGATACGGCTCCGGCCGCCGGTAAGGTCGCCGACGAGGCGGGCGGTGGCGGCTGCGTTCTCTTCGGCGATGCGGAGCCGCAAGCGAGCGCCGCGGTCGTCGAAGTGTTCCTCGCTGACCGCGACGCCGGCAAGGGCCGCGAGCCGCGCCTTGATCAGCGCGAGATCGGAGAAATCGACATGCAGCGACCCCGCCACCGCCGGCCTGACCTCCACCCGCGCCGCCCCCCGCAGGCAGAGCGCCGCCGTGCCGCCATAGGCCCGGACCAGCCCGCCGGAGCCGAGCAGCACGCCGCCGAACCAGCGGGTCACGACGACCAGCACCCGGTCGAGCACCTGCCCGTCGATCGCCGCCAGGATCGGCTTTCCGGCCGTGCCGGAGGGCTCGCCGTCGTCGGAGAAGCGGTACGCAGCGCCGATCCGCCAGGCCCAGCAATTGTGATTGGCATCGCCCCGCCGGGATGCGGCGAGCGCCGCCTTCGCCGCCTCCTCGTCGTCGACAGGAAGCGCGATGGCAACGAAGCGGCTCTTCTTGACGATCTGCTCCGCGGAAGCAGGTCCGGTCAGCTGGAACATGCCGATCGATTAGCCGAGCCGCGGGCGGAAGGGAAGCGGTCGGCAGCCTCAGTCGAAGCTGACCGCCGTCGTATTGGCGCCGCAGACCAGCACCGCCACCCGCTCGCCGGTCTCCGGCCGATAGCGGCCGGACAGCAGCGCCGCGAAGGCGGCAGCGCCGCCCGGTTCCGTCGCGATGCGCAGCTGGTCCCAGAGCGCCCGCTGCGCCTGGCGGATCGCCGCGTCGCTCACCAGCACCGATTGCGCGACATGGTCGCGGGCGATCGGGAACATCAGCTGGCCGACCTGCCGGGGCGCGAGGGAATCCGCCGCCACGCCGCCGGCGGGCGCATCGACCGGCCGGCCGGCGGCGAGCGCCCTGTTGAGGGTCGGCGCCTCCTCGGGTTCGACGGCGACGATCTTCACCCGTCCACGATACCAGGCGGCAATGCCGCCGATCAGCCCGCCGCCGCCGACCGCCACCAGGAGCGTGTTGATCCCGGGCAGGTCCGCCTCGATCTCGAGGCCGAGCGTGCCCTGGCCGACAAGCGTCTCCGGCTGGTCATAGGCATGGATCGGCAGCGCACCCGTGCGCGCCGCGAAGTCCTCGCTCGCCGCCAGCGCGTCGGCATAGCGATCGCCGCCGACGACGAGCTCGGCACCGAAGCTCAGGATGCGGTCGGTCTTGGCCTTGGCGCTGATCGAGGGCACGAAGATCGTCGCCTTGCGGCCCAGCTTCATCGCGGCATAGGCGACGGCGGCGCCGTGATTGCCGCCCGAAGCCGCCACGACGCCGGCTTCGGGCACGTCCCGGCTGAGGAGATTGTTGAAGGCGCCGCGTGCCTTGAACGAACCGGAATGCTGCAGGCATTCGAGCTTGAGATCGACGGTCCCGCCCGGAAGCCCGAAATCATCGAGCGAAACAGGGAGGACGGGCGTGTGGCGAAGATAAGGGCGGATGCGCTCGGCGGCCTCGGCGATGCGCTCGGGCGTGATCTCGGTCGCGGTGGTCATGGAACGTCCTTTCGGCGACCGTCGCATGCGGCGCCTCTTCGATGGAAGGTCAGGCGGCCGCAGATCCTGCCGCCGCCGGATGGGAGAGGGGCGTGCCGGGTCATGGCACGCTTGGTGTCAAGGATCGCCGTCGACACCGGGAAGGCCGGCAAGGTCGCCGACCCAGCCGAGGGCCGAGCGGCACCAGATCTGCCGGCTGGGCCTGAGGTCGCGGCGCTGGTCGATCGTGCCGAGCCGGATTCCCGTCGTCTCCGCATCCGCCCCTTCGCCCGTCGTGAACAGCGGCGAGCCGCATTCCGGGCAGAAGCTCTGCAGCCGGGCGCGTCCGTTGTCACCCAGCTTGCGGTAGACTTTGGGCGGATTGGCGGTCAGGCGGACATGCCGCGTCGGCGTGATCGCGGTGACGCGATAGGCACTGCCGGTGAGGCGCTGGCAGTCCGTGCAATGGCAGATCGACACCTGGCCGGGGTCGATCTCCGCTTCATAGCGGACATGGCCGCAATGGCAACCGCCCTCGATCTTCATTGCCCTGCCTCAGGCATGGACGGCATGGATCGGCGCGACGACAGGCAGGTCGCGCACGCCAGCCATCACGGCCTGAACCTTGGGGAATTTCGCCCCGAGTTCGGCCTGGTCGAGCCATATCGCCATGTTCCAGAGATAGATGTCGACCATGCTCGGCCGCGCACCGAAGAAGAACGGCCCCGTGATCGCGTGTTCGAGCAGGCCGTATTGCCGCTCGATATGGGCGACTGCCTGCGCCGCGATCGAGGCGCTGTCATTGCCGTAGCGCTCCGGATAGTAGTGCCGCAGCTCGGCCTCGTAGATGTTGACGGCGATGAAGACCAGCCAGCGATCATGCTGGGCGCGGGCCGACGAGCCGGGCGCCGGCGCGAGCCCCGCCTCGGGACAGGCGTCGGCGAGATGCAGCAGCATCGCCGCTGTCTCGGTCATGATCGACCCGTCGGGCAGCACCAGCGCCGGCACCTGCTGGCGCGGATTGATGCGGCGGAATTCCTCGGTGAGATGCGCGCCCTCCTTGGTATTCGTCGTGACCACCGTGTAGCCGGCACCGGTCAGCGCGAGCGCCGCCTCCACCGAGGCGCTTCCCGAACCGGGATTGCCGTAGAGCTTGTACATGTCGTTCTCCTAGAAAATGCCGTCACCCCGTCAGCGCTTGGCGTGTTGCAGCACCCATACCGCATAGAGCTGCAGGCAGCCGAGTGCGAAGGGCCCGACCGTCTTGCCGAGGTCGCCCTCATAGATGCCGACCCACATGTCGGCGAACTGGATGATGCCGGCGAGAAAGCCGAGCACGGTCAGCATCCGCCCGAAGCGCATGAAAACCGAGACGAGCACGAAGACGGCGAGCGGCAGGCTGCGCGCCGCGGCATAGACCGCGAAAGTGAAGGCCGCATCGTTGGCGACCGATCCGACCGGCAGCATCGAGAGCGGGTTCACGAGCCCGACGACGGCGATACCCGCCAGCACCAGGGCGTTGAACCCGGTGACCAGCGAGGCGAACCGCATCGCGTTCCTGAACTGCATCGGCACCGTCCCATGTTCGTCTTTGACGCGCGAATGGACAGGAAAACGGTGCCGGATGCAAGGGCGGGCATGGGCTGCCCACCCCTTCAGCAGGGGAAGTTGTCAGTGGGCCGCCTTGATGAAGGTGCCGTTCTGGAGCTCGCGCATCGCCTGCATAAGCTCTTCGCGGGTGTTCATGACGATCGGGCCGTGCCAGGCGACGGGCTCCTCGATCGGCTTGCCGGAGACCAGCAGGAAGCGGATGCCCTCGTCGCCCGCCTGCACCGTCACCTCGTCGCCGCTGTCGAAGACGACGAGCGTGCGGTTGCCGGACATGTCGCGGATATTGAGCTCTTCGCCCGCGAACTCCTTCTCCACCCGCACGCCCACCGGATGAGAGGCATCGCGGAAGGTGCCCGAGCCGGCGAAGATATAGGCGAAGGCCTTGCGGTAGGTGTCGACCTTGAAGGTCTTCTTCTTGCCCGGGGGCACCGAGATGTCGAGATAGACGGGTTCGGCGGCGATGCCGTCGACCGGACCCTTCTTGCCCCAGAATTCGCCGGTGATGACCCGGGCCGCCGTGCCGTCGTCGTCGACGACGACGGGGATGTCCGCCGCCTTGACGTCCTGGTAGCGCGGCGCGGTCATCTTCAGCGAAGAGGGCAGGTTGGCCCAGAGCTGGAAGCCATGCATCCGGCCGGCAAAGTCGCCGCGCGGCATTTCCTGGTGCATGATGCCGCTGCCGGCCGTCATCCACTGCACGTCGCCCGCGCCGAGCAGGCCCTGATTGCCGAGACTGTCGCCATGCTCGACGGTGCCGGCCAGCACATAGGTGATGGTCTCGATGCCGCGATGGGGGTGCCAGGGGAAGCCGCGCAGATATTTCGCCGGATCGTCGTTGCGGAAATCGTCCATCATCAGGAACGGATCGGTCATCGCCGGATCGCCGAAGCCGAAGACGCGGTGGAGATGCACGCCGGCGCCCTCGCGGGTCGGCTGGGCCTGGGATTCGAATTTCACGGGGCGTATGGACATGGGGCTCTCCGGAAGGATGGGATTTGCTCCCATATAGTGCGGCCTCCGTCAACCAGAAGGCGGCGCCTTGGAAACACCGAGGTCGCAAAGGGTGAACGATCGGCGGGCGCTGGGCGCCGGCGTCCCTTAGCAATTTGTTTACCATGCAGGCTCAAGATGATCCCGACCGTCACGCCTGCAGGATGCATCCATGTGCCGCTGGGCCGCCTATTGCGGGGAACCGCTCTTCCTCGAGGACATCGTCTCCTCGCCCGCCCATTCGCTGATCGCGCAATCGCATTCGGCCGTGGAGGCCCGTACGGCGACAAACGGCGACGGCTTCGGCATCGCCTGGTACGGCGAGCGCGAGACGCCCGGCCTCTATCGCGACGTCCTGCCGGCGTGGTCCGACTGCAACCTCAAGAGCATCGCCCGCCAGATCCGCTCGCCGCTCTTCCTCGCCCATGTGCGCGCCGCGACCTCGGGTGGCACGCGCCGCGACAATTGCCATCCCTTCGTCCACGGCCGCTGGTCCTTCATGCACAACGGACAGATCGAGCATTTCGAGCGCCTGCGCCGTCCGCTCGAGACGATGCTGCCCGACGATCTCTATGCGGCACGCACTGGCACCACCGATTCCGAGCTGATCTTCCTGCTGGCGCTGCATTACGGCCTCGACCAGGCGCCGCTCGTCGCCATGCGCGAGGCGCTGTCCTTCATCGAACGGCTCTCGATCCATTTCGGCCTCGGTGCCGACGTCCGCTTCACCGCTGCCTTTTCCGACGGCCAGCGCCTCTTCGCCGTCCGCTACGCGACCTCCGAGCGGGCGCCGACGCTCTATGCGTCGCCGATGGGCTCCGGCTCCGGCTACTGCCTGGTCTCCGAGCCGCTCGACAACAACCGCGCCAACTGGATGGGCATTCCCGAGCAGAGCGCCGTCGTCATCAGCCAGGGCGAACTGGAAGTGCAGGTGTTCGAGACCGACACCCCGGCCCAGCAGGCAGCAGCACCCGCGGCGCTGGCCGTCTAGAACCCCGGCAGGCCCGCCTTCAACCCGTGCGGTCGATCGCGCCGCAAAGGCGGTCCGGCCGCGTTCCATCACAGGGGCCGGGTGCCAACCGTCACATCTCGCGGCGTCCGGATGCGCCTATGCTCCCTGTCAGCGAAAACGGGGGTCTCGGAATGACTGCGGACATGGGTCTCAAACTGAGCCGCCTGGCCGAACGGCAAGGCTGGGCGAGCGTCGTCGAATATGACGCGGGGGAATGCTGGGTCGTCGACCGCGATCCGGAAACGAGTTTCGAGATTGCCTGCGACAGCCAGCTCGGCCTGCTCCTGGCGACCGTCGACGTGGTCGGAACCGAGGATCTGAAGGCGACCGAGGACCTCCGGACCCTGCTTTTGAAGACCAACGCGGAAGCGCGGACGACCGGGGGCCTGTTCTTCTCGCTCGCCGCCGATGGCAGCCGTGTCCTGCTGACGGCCTCGCTGCCCGCGGCCCTGGACGACGATGCCCTGATCGCCGCCCTCGATGCCTTGCACGAGCGGGCCGGTGACTGGGCGACCGTCATCACCGCCCCTGTGCAGCCCGGCAGCGACGTCATCCCGGACGGCTACATCCGCGCCTGAGCGCCCTCCAACAGCAATTCATCCATAGCAACCGCTTCGAGCGAGGATCATCAGCATGGTCAATCTCAATACCAGCCGCATCGCGACCACCTCCACCGGCCAGAACCAGACCGCCAGTTTCGACGACATCGCCAACGTCGCCCGCCAGTCGCGCGGCGACGGCCATATTCGCATGAAGTCCGATGGCAAGAACGGCTTCGTCATCTACGGCCACCGCTCCGACAGCGCGCTGTCGATCTTCCACAAGAGCCATGAAAGCCGCCAGGATGCCGGCACGCTCGCCGTCGCCAGGAGCATCCGCGAGTTCGCGGCTGGCAAGGGCACGGCGGTGCAGGAAAAGGCGGAGCAGCTCCTGAAAAAATATGTCGGCGGCGATCAGGTCCGCCAGAGGATGACCAACAGCGATGTCTTGAACATCCATCGCCAGCTCAACGACCTGGCATCGGTGGGGCAAGGCGTAAGGGAACTGACGATCCAGCTGCGCAACCTCGATGCGAACAATCTCATTTCGCAATTCGGCAACGCGCTTGGTGATATCGACAAGGTCTTCCGCGAAGTCGGACTATTCTCCCGCTCTGGCACTAACGGCCACATGAGCAACTCGGATGCCGGTGAAAAGTTCAAGGATGTTGCCTATCCTGAACTCAGCGGCGGCGTCGCCCTGGCCATCCTGCAGGACATCCAGCGGGCCGGCGCCGTGGACCCAAGCTTACGCAAGATGCTCGGCTCCCTGTTCATGCCGACGGCCAGCAAGGACCAGCATGGACCCATCGCCGGCCGAAATGAAAACAAGGTCTCCAAGCACTTCGAGGAATTTGACAAGACCGGAGATGTCCAGGTGTTGCTGGGCAAGTTGTGCGACGAGGTGAAGAACGGGTGGTTCAAGGAGGAGTCTCATTACGAAAACTCGAACTTCGGCAACACTGCCCGTCCGTTGGGCGGCCTGCGTTCGCCGATGTTCATCCGTGATGACGGCGCGAAGCAGTTGTTGTCAGGCTTCCGCGACAAGTCGACGGAGATCAAGCTCGACTCTCTGTGCGAGGCCTTCACCCGTCATCTTGCCTCGGATGTGGAGGTCGAAATGATCATGCGTTTCATGGACAATAAGGACACTTATTCGAGCGAAAAACACCAGCGCGACCCACGCCTCAACAGCGGGACGAACAATGAGCTGGTTGCCAGGTCGTTCGAGATTCTTCTCGATATCGGCGGACTTACCGCGAACTGAGCGGGCCCGAGGAAGGAGGCGCCGGGCTCAGGCGCCTCCGAGCCGTTTCGCAATCAACCCCACCAGCCGCTCCGCCACCTCTGCCTTGCTCATCTCGGGCCAGCGATCCACGCCATCGCGCGACAGGATCGCCACGCGGTTGCGGCTGCCGCCCATGATCCCGGTTTCCGGCGAGACGTCGTTGGCGACGATCAGGTCGGCGCCCTTCCGCTCGAGCTTGAGGGTGGCATTCTTCTCGACATCTGTGGTCTCCGCGGCAAAGCCGACCACCAGCTTCGGCCGCTCGGCATGCTGCCCCACGGTCTTGAGGATGTCGGGATTTTCGGTCAGCGCCAGTGTCGGCACGGCGCCGTCGGCAGTCTTCTTGATCTTCTCGCCGGACGCGCTCGCCACCCGCCAGTCGGCGACGGCTGCGACCATGACCGCGATGTCGGCGGGGAGTGCCGCGAGAACCGCGTCGCGCATCTCCTCGGCGCGCTCGACATGCACCGTCCGGACGCCTGCCGGGTCCGCGAGCGTCACCGGCCCCGACACCAGCGTCACCGTGGCGCCGGCCCTGGCCAGTGCTGCGGCGATGGCATGGCCCTGCGTGCCCGATGACCGGTTGGCGATGTAGCGGACCGGGTCGATCGGCTCGTGGGTGGGGCCCGAAGTGACGATCGCCGTCTTGCCGGCAAGCGGCTTCGGCGCGGTGTCGAGACGCCGCTCCACCTCGGCCACGATATCGAGCGGCTCGACCATCCGCCCGACGCCGGCCTCGCCGCTTTCGGCCATTTCGCCCGCGGCCGGGCCGACCAGATGCACCCCGTCTGCCACCAGCCGCGCCACGTTCCTGGCAACGGCGGGGTTGGCCCACATTTTCGGGTTCATGGCGGGCGCCATCAGCACCGGCCGGTCGGTGGCGATGAGGATCGTCGAGGCGAGGTCGTTGGCCAGGCCGTTCGCCATCTTGCCGATCAGGTCGGCGGTGGCGGGGGCGACCAGCACGAGGTCGCAGTCGCGGGCCAGCCTTATATGCCCGACATCGACCTCGTCCTCGCGGGAGAACAGCTCGGTATGCACCCTGCGGGCCGCGAGCGCCCCGACCGCAAGCTCGGTCACGAATTCCCGGGCGGCGGCCGTCATCACGGGGATCACGGTCGCGCCGCGCTCGCGCAGCCGACGGATCAGGTCGAGGCTCTTGTAGGCCGCGATCCCGCCCGCAATGATCAGGAGAATTCGCTTGTCCTTCAATGTCATGCCGCCGTGACCCTCTCGATTGCGTCTGAAGTGTTTGCCCCAGAGGGGGTATCCCGAGGGAAACCAGCTGTGCAGGGCATGCCCCGCCTTGCAGCGATCCTTAGTCGATCGGCCGGAACGGCGCAACATAGCCGGGGCGATCACCCCTCTCCGCGCGCCTTCACAAACACGCCCAAATCGGAGAAGACAGTTGCACGAGAAAAGGAACGGTGACCTCATGGACAGACTGGAAAGCCAAGGCGCGACGGCGCCGGCCGGCGCGATTGACATGGCAAGACTCGATAAGCTCGCCGAAGTGGCGATCAAGGTCGGTCTCGATCTGCAGAAGGGGCAGGATCTGGTGCTGACCGCGCCGCTCGCGGCCATGCCGCTCGTCCGGCTGATCACCAAGCACGCCTATCTCGCCGGCGGCGGTCTCGTCACCACCTTCTACAATGACGAGGTGACCACGCTGATGCGGTTCCAGCATGCCGCAGAGGACACGTTCGACCGGGCGGCGGGTTGGCTCTACAGGGGCATGGCGGACGCCTATGCCAATGGCGCCGCGCGCCTGGCGATCTCCGGCGACAATCCGATGCTGCTCGCCGCGCAGGATCCGGAAAGGGTCGCCCGGGCCAACCGAGCCATGTCGACCGCCTACAAGCCGGCGCTGGAGAAGATCTCCAATTTCGAGATCAACTGGAACATCGTCTCCTATCCCAATCCGTCCTGGGCCAGGCAGATGTTCCCCGATCTCGACGAGACCGCAGCGGTCGGAAAACTCGCCGATGCGATCTTCGCCGCCTCCCGCGTCGACGTGCCCGACCCGGTCGGGGCCTGGAAGGCGCACAATGCGGTGCTGCGCGCCAAGAGCGCCTGGCTCAACGGCCAGAACTTCGCCGCGCTGCATTTCAAGGGGCCGGGCACCGACCTGACCGTCGGCCTCGCGGACGGCCACGAATGGCATGGCGGGGCCTCGGTTGCCCGCAATGGCGTGACCTGCAATCCCAATATCCCGACCGAGGAAGTGTTCACCACGCCGCATGCCAGACGCGTGGATGGCTTCGCCTCGTCGACCAAGCCGCTGTCGCACCAGGGCACGCTGATCGACAACATCCATGTCCGCTTCGAAGGCGGTCGGATCGTCGAGGCAAAGGCCTCGAAGGGCGAGGAGGTGCTCAAGAAGGTCCTCCAGACCGACGAGGGCGCGTCGCGGCTCGGGGAGGTGGCGCTCGTGCCGCATTCCTCGCCGATCTCGGCCTCCGGCCTGCTGTTCTACAATACGCTCTTCGACGAGAATGCCGCCTGCCACATCGCGCTCGGCCAGTGCTATTCGAAATGCTTTGTCGACGGTGCGACGCTGAGCCAGGACGAGATTGCGGCCAGGGGCGGCAATTCCAGCCTGATTCATATCGACTGGATGATCGGTTCGGGCGCCGTGGATGTCGACGGCATCAGGCAGGACGGCGCCCGCGTACCCGTCATGCGGCGCGGTGAATGGGCGTGACGCCCGGCAAGGGCAGAACGATCGGCGTGATCGGCGGCGCCGGCTGGCTCGCTGGAGCGCTGCTGCGGCCGGCGCTCGCCAAGGGCGTCGTGGCGGCCGAAGACCTGATCCTCTCCTCCCGCCGCCCGACGATAGCAGGCTTCGAGGCCTGGCCCGGCATTCGGACGACGAGCGACAATGCCGCGCTCGCGGCGGATGCCGAGATCGTGATCCTCTCCGTGCGGCCGGAAGACCTCGACGGCGTCGCGGCGGATCTCGCGGGCAAGCTGGTGATCTCGGTCATGGCGCGCATGCCGATGGCCGACATCGCCCGCCGTTTCGGCTGCGACAGGATCGTCCGCACGATGCCGAATGCCAGCGCCGAGCAGTCGCTCTCCTTCACCCCCTGGCATGCCGCCCCCGCGGCGACCCGGGAGGACAGGTCCTTCGTCCCGGCATTCTTCGGCGCCTCCGGCATGGCACGCGAGGTTCCCCGCGAGGCGGATATCGACTACTTCACCGGCCTGACGGGCTCGGGCTTTGCCTTTCCGGCGCTGATGGCGCGGGCAATGATCGAGCATGCCGTCGGAAACGGCATCGCGCCCGACCTCGCCGACTCCGCCGTGCGCCAGCTGATGCTGGGTGCCGGCACCTATGTCGCGGTGTCGCCGGACAGCGCCGCAGAGATCGTCCGCGCTTTCATCGACTATCGCGGCACGACGGCGGCGGGGCTGAACGCGATGATCGAGAACGGCTCCGACGTAGCGGTCAAGGCGGGCCTCGATGCGGCCTGGAGGAAGGCGCGGGGCGAGGAATTGCCCTAACCCCTCGCCGCGGGCTGTGCCGGTGCGGGTCTTGGCAACTGCGCCACCTGGCTCAGCCAGACACTCGCCAGAACGGCGGCCACGCCGAGCGTCTGCGGCGCCGACAGCTGCTGGCCAAGCAGCACCCATCCGAGCATGACCGCCATCAGCGGGCTTAGGAAACCAAGCGGCGACACGGAGGCAGGCCCGAGCCGTGCGATTCCTCGGAACCAGGCAATGTAGGCGAGGGCGCCCCCGACCAGGCCGAGCCAGAGGAAGCCGAGTCCATTGTTGAGCGTGAGCGGCGGCAGGACCGGCTCCACGGCAAAGGCGACCGGCAGGAGCAGCGCCCCGCCCGCCGTGAGCTGCCAGGCCGTCAGGGTGAGCGGCGAGACCGGCGGCTGCCAGTGGCGGCTGAGCACGGTCCCGAAGGCCATCGACACCGCGCCGACGACGCCCGCGACGATGCCGACCACGTCGAGTCCGGCATGCGGCGTCAGCACCAGCAAGGCCACGCCGGCAATGCCCATGACGCCGCCGACGATCGAAAGCGGGCGGATCGGGCTGCCCATGACAGCGCGCGCGAGCACGATGACCAGGAGCGGCTGGATGACGCCGACCGTGGCGGCGACGCCGCCGGGCAGGCGATAGGCGGAGACGAAGAGCGCGGTCTGGAAGATGGTGAAGTTGAAGACGCCGAGCAGCGCCGATTTCCACCACCAGGCACCGGTTGGAAGCTGGCGGACGATCAGCAGGAGCAGCAGGCCGGCCGGAAGGGCACGCAGCGCCGAGGTGGTGATCGGATAGCCGGCGGGCAGCAGCTCGGTCGTCACGATATAGGTGCTGCCCCAGACCAGCGGGGCGAAGGCCGTGACCAGGAGGTCGGACGCACGCGACATGGATTTGTCTCGATATCAAGTTACTTTATGTCAAGATAAATAGACCGATTTTTCTTGACGTCAAGCAAAACCGCGCCAAGTTGGATCCATGGATGCCGTCGACACGATTCTCGCCCAATGGAACCGCGAGCGGCCCGACCTCGATGTCGGGCCGATGGGGCTCTTCGGCCGCCTTGCGCGGCTCAGGAGCCATATTGCCCGAGAAACCGATGCGGAATTCGCCAGACACGGCCTCAATATGCCGAGCTTCGACGTGCTCGCGACGCTTCGCCGGGCCGGCGCGCCCTACCGCCTGTCGCCCGGCGAACTCCTGGAAACCATGATGATCACCTCGGGTACCATGACCCATCGCATCGACCAGCTCGAAAAGGCCGGCTTGGTCGAGCGTCTCGACAATCCCGACGACCGTCGCGGGGTGATCATCGCGCTGACCGACAAGGGCTTCGAGACGGTGGAAAGGGCGGTCACGGCCCATGTGGCCAACCAGCACCGTCTGGTCGCGGCGCTCGGCGAGGATGAGCGCAGGCAACTCGGCCTGCTCCTGGAAAAATTCCTCGCCGCCTTCGAATAGGTCAGAGCGCGCCGATCTCGGCCTCCACCCGGCCGAGGAAGTGGGCGCGCTTCTCCGCGGTCGCATCGTCCATGGAATGCAGGCAGGTCATCCGGAACGTAACGCGCCTGGCGCAGAAGGCGGCGATGCCGCGCTTCAGCTGCCGCCGCACGGGATCGCCCATGTAGAATTTCACCACCCACCACGGCGAACCGGTGGTGCTGAACACGTGGAAATGCCGGAGCCGGTCGAGCTTCGGTTCCAGCTTGATCCCGTCCGCCGCATAGTCGAAGGCGACGCCCGGAGCGAAGACACGGTCGATGAAGCCCTTCATGATCGCCGGCAGGTTGAACCACCATTGCGGAAAGACCAGGATCAGCGCCTCGGCAGCCCGGAGCCGTTCCGCATAGGGCGCTACGGCAGAGACATTGTAGGCGCCGCTCATATAGCTCGCCCGCTCCGCCGCCGTCAGCCGCGGATCGAAGCCCTCCGCATAAAGGTCGAGAAAATCCACCGTGTGGCCGCGCGCCGCGAGCGACGCCACCACCCGCTGCGCCACCGCGGCGGCGAAGCTTTCCTTCAGCGGATGGGCAAGGACGACGAGGGCGTGCATGTCAGAAAAGGCTTCCCTGCTCGGTCTTCGCCTGTGAGGCCTTTGCTGCGGGTCGTTTCTTCGCCGGCGAAGGACCGGACGATGCCGGATCCGTGCCCGCCACGGCCTCGACCCGGCCGTCGTGGAACTCGATCGCCAGCGCCTCTCCCGGTGTGACCATCGCCGCGGCGGAGAGAACCCGGTCCCCCTCGCCGCGAATGACGGCGTAGCCGCGCTTGAGGACATTCTTGTAGGAGAGCGACTGCAGGATGCGGTCCTGTGCCTGGAGCGCCTGCCGGTGGCGGGCGAGCTGGGTCGCGAGCGCGCCGTCGCCCCGCCGGATGGCGTGGCCGAGCCGCTCGCGCTGACGTTCGGCCTGTGCATGCAGCCGGGCCGGAAAGCCCGACAGGATCGCCTCCGCCCGGTCGATCCGCGCGCCGAGCCGGTCGAACTGCCGCTCGACGATCCGTTCGGCTCGCGCCATGCGTTCCGCGAGCCTTTGCCGCTGCTCGGCGATACGGGCGGTGAGGAGGTCCGGCCGGACATGCGCCGCGGCGCGTTCGAAGGCGCGGCGCTTGTTGACCGTGGTCATTTCGAGACCGCGCACGAGCCGTGCCGCCGCCTCGTCGTAGCGGCGGCGGGGCAGGGCAAGCACCTGGTCGATCGAGGGCAGGGCGCGGGCGAGGTCGCGAACTTCGCGGCGGCGGACATCCATCTGCCGGCTCATCGCCCGGCCGAGGCGGGCGGCAAGGTTGGCGATCTGTGCTTCGAGCTCGGCCTTGACCGGCACGGCCATCTCCGCCGCACCGGTCGGCGTCGGCGCGCGCTGGTCGCTCGCATAATCGATCAGCGTCCAGTCGGTCTCGTGGCCGACCGCCGAGATCAGCGGGATCTCCGAGCCCGCTGCCGCGCGCACCACGACCTCGTCGTTGAAGCACCAGAGGTCTTCCAGGCTGCCACCGCCGCGCGCGACGATCAGCACGTCCGGCCGGGCGATCGGCCCGTCCTCGGGCAGGTCGTTGAAGCCGCGGATGGCATTGGCGACCTCCGCGCCCGCCCCCTCGCCCTGGACCCGCACAGGCCAGACCACGACATGCAGCGGGAAACGGTCGGAAATCCGGTGCAGGATGTCGCGGATGACGGCCCCGGTCGGCGAAGTGACGACGCCGATCACCATGGGCATGAAGGGCAGGAGCTGCTTGCGCGCGGCGTCGAACAGGCCTTCCGCCTGCAGCTTGCGCTTGCGCTCCTCGAGAAGGGCCATCAGGGCGCCGACGCCGGCCGGCTCGAGGCTCTCGATGACGATCTGGTATTTCGACGAGCCGGGGAAAGTGGTGATCTTGCCGGTCGCGATCACCTCCATGCCCTCTTCCGGCCGCGTCTTGAGCTTGGAGAAATTCCCCTTCCAGATCACCGCCTCGAGTCGGGACCGGTCGTCCTTGAGCGCGAAATAGGCATGGCCAGACGAATGCGGCCCGCGATAGCCGGAAATCTCCCCGCGCACCCGCACCTGGTCGAAGGCGCTCTCGATCGTGCGCTTGATCGACCCGGAGAGCTCGGTGACGGTGTATTCGATCAGGTTGGACGGCGAATCGGTCTCGAAGAAGGTCATGCCTTCGATATTGGAGTCTCTGCCGCCATTTGAACAGCGGCGCGGCCATGCGTTAAGCGCATCTTAACGCGTTGTCGGCCTAATTCGGTCTGTCTCATTGAGGGTTTCATGATGAACACCCACGAAGGCGTCGCGCTCTTCGAGGATCAACGCCAGCACCCGCGTCGCCAGGTCAGGCTGGACGCGACGCTGACCTGCGCGCGGACTGGCTTGCGCGGATTGGTCATCCAGCCCTGCATGGTACTCAATCTCTCCGAAGGTGGCTGCATGGTGTCCTGTTCGACGGCCGACCAGCTGTCCAACGACGTGCATATCCAGATCCTCGGCCTGTCGGCGAAGATCGCCTGCGCGGTGGTCGGCCGCACCTCCGTGCGGCTGAACCTGCAATTTACCGAGATGCTGCCAAGCGCAGTGGTAGACCGTCTCGCCGGACGCCGGCCCTGATCCGGCCCTGATCCGGCTCTGATCTCGCCCCTATCCCGCTTGTCGTGGACGGCTCGGGCCTTTTCCGCTAAGGAACGGCCTCCGGCGCGCTGAGGCGCCGTCGAACACGTCCACGACGGGGTGACATGCAGGAAACCGAGACGCAACCGTTCCGCCGCCAGGTGTTCTTCATCAGCGGCTTCGATCCGCGCGGCGCGCTCTTCCTGCACAAGAACTGCGTGACCGAAACGGAAAAGTGGAGCGCCACCAGCGGCTATCCCGTGAAGACCGGGCCGCGCAAGAATATCGGCAAGCTGGTGCGCCGGTGGACGATCGAGGCCGACCTGCCCAGCGGCCGCGCCGAGACGAATTTCGACTTCCTGCAATGGGACGACATCATTCGCGAGCACTGGGACAAGCGCAACTGGCTCGTCTACATCCAATCGATAGCAGGCCTGTGGCGGCTCTTCCTCGACGGCGTCTATTTGAGGACGATCCGCGAGTCCTGGCCGATCGCAATCGTCATGTCGGCGCCGGCCATGACGGCGATCATGCACGGGCTCGGCGTCCTCCTGCCGCTGATCGGCCTCATCGGCCTCTGGCTGTTTCCCGGTATCGTCGGCAAGGCTGCGGCGCTTGCGCTGATTGCGCTCGGCGCCTGGTCCTACTGGTGGATATCCAGGAACATGGACCGCTACCGACCGGAATGGAACGGCCGCATCGGCATCTTCGCCAACAAGATGGCGCTCTCCCGCGACACCGTGCCCGGTCTCGATGCGCGGCTCGAGGCGATGGCGGACCATATCGTCGCCTCGATCGAGGAGGGCAGGCCCGACGAGGCGCTCATCATCGGCCACAGCTTCGGCACGACGCTTGCCACCATCGTCGCCTCGCGCGTCCTGGCGAAGCGCCCGGACCTCGGCCGCGCAGACTCGCCGCTCGGTCTCGTGACACTCGGCCAGACGCAAGGCCTGCTCGCGATGCGCAACCGGCGCGGCTGGTACCACGAGGAGGTCGGCCGGCTCGGGGCCTTTCCCGATTTCACCTGGCTCGACTTTTCCTCGCCGCCCGACGGCGCCTGTTTCGCGCTCCTGAACGTGCTCGACTTCCTGCCCGATCCGCCCAAGGCCATGCCGAAGATGCTGAACGCGCAGTTCCACAAAATCCACACTGAAGCGCATATGAACGAGGCGCGCTATCACCGCATGCTGATGCATTTCTTCTACCTTCACGCCAACGGTCATCCGCAGATCGGCACCGATCTCTACGATTTCGTGCTGCTGATTGCGGGAAATCAAAGAGCCGCCGACCGCTACCGCGCTAGACCCTCCGGCAAGCCGTATTTCAAGAAGGAAAAGCGAGCATGACGCGCGTCATCGGCCCGATGCCTGTGATCCGGAAGACCAGGCCTTCGCCGCTCACCCGCATCATCAAGGGCCGCCATTCCTCGCTCGACGTGCTGTTCGAACGCAGCTACTCGATGAAGATGGGCGAATTCGCCGGTGCCCGCCGCCGCTTCTACTTCCTGACCCAGCCCGACATCGTCGACCGGATCCTGACCAGCGACAACGACCTCTATCCGAAGAGCGACCTGATGGGCACGGTGCTCCACCAGATCCTCGGCAACGGCGTTTTCGTATCCAATGGCGAGGTGTGGAAGCGCCAGCGCCGGATGATGAACCCGTCCTTCGAATTCGCCCGCATCTCGGAAGTCTTCCCGCTGATGATGCAGGCCGCCGAGGCGATGAAGGACCGCCTCGATCGCGTGGCCGACGGCCGAGAGGTCGCGATCGACTTCGAGATGACCCATGTCACCGCCGACATCATCTTCCGCACCATCTTCTCGGAGCCGATCCCGCCCGAGGATGCGGAATCGATCTTCGACGCCTTCAACCACTACCAGGAACTCGCCTATATCCACGGCGTCTGGAACATGGCGGGCCTGCCGCAGGCGCTGTCGATTCCGCGGCTCCGCGCCATCCGCCACGCCCGCAACATCCGCGGCCCGCTGGCGCGGATGGTCCGCCGCCGCTTCGAGCAACTGGCCCTGAATCCCGAGAAGAAGCCCGCCGACATCCTGCAGTCGCTGATCGACGCCCGAGACACCGACGGCTCGCGCTTTACTGAGAAGGACCTGATCGACCAGATCGCGGTGATGTTCCTCGCCGGCCACGAGACCTCGGCGAGCGCGCTTTCCTGGGCGCTCTATCTCGTCGCCCAGGATCGTGACGTGCAGGAGCGGATGCATGCCGAGACCCGCGTCGCCTTTCTCTCGGACGGCAATTTCCGCCCGGCGCAGTTCAAGCATCTCAAGCTGACCCGCGACGTGTTCCGCGAGACACTCCGGCTTTATCCGCCGGTCTCCTTCGTGCCGCGCGACGTGACGGTGCCGGAGACGATTCGCGACAAGAAACTCAAGACGGGCTCGGCGATCTTCATCTCGCTCTGGCTGATGCAGCGCCACCGCGAGATCTGGAAGAACCCTGACACCTTCGACCCCGACCGCTTCTCCCGCGATGACGAGAAGGAGGCGATCCGTTCGGCCTACATGCCGTTCAGCCAGGGGCCGCGTGTCTGCCTCGGCGCTTCCTTCGCGCTGCAGGAGGCCGCGATCATCCTGTCGATGATCGCCCATCACTACGAGGTCACGCCGGTCGAGGGCCATGTGCCGAAGCCGGTGGCACGGCTGACGCTCCGCTCGGAGAACGGCATCCGCCTCAGGCTCCGGAAGCGCGAGATCTGAACGGCAAACGCAGCCGGCTCAGCGCTGGATGATCTCGTAGATCCGGATGCCGCGGCCGGGCGACGGGATTTCCTCGAGATAGCCCGGAATGTCGCCGGCCTTGAGCGCCGCGAACAGGCCCGACGGATAGTCGCGGGCGATGTCGTCGGCCATCGGGTCGCCATCGCAGGTGAGGATGTAGCGCACGCCGCTGGCCTCGAGGCGCTGGAGCGCATCCTGGGGTTTCGCCATGCCGATGCGGATCGACGCCACCATGCCACGCTGGTTACGGTGATAGTTGGCGCCAAGAACCGAATGCGGCGTGAAGCGCAGGAGCGCCGGTCCCTCGTTGAAGCTTGCGACAATACGCCCAGGCGGCCGCGCCGCGAAATCATGCACCGAGGCAGCATCGACGCAGACGCCGGCGCTGTCGTTCGCATTGGCGTTGGCCGACGCGTTCGAGGCGGTGACACCCGCCAAGGCATTGACCGGGTCGAAGGCGAGCACGCCGACGATCGACCAGACCGAGGGAACGCTCAGCAGTGCCGAGAGCGCGAAGGCGGTCGCCGCCCTGACATCGTTGCGCCGGGCGAGATAGAGCCGCCGGAGATCGGCAACGAGTGCCGAGAGCGGCACGAAGGCAAGGTAATTGGCAAACAGCATGCCGCGCACCTGCACGACAGAGACCAGCCAGGACACAGCAATCAGCCCGAGCAGGACCGCATGGGCCGCGACGAGTTCGCCGCGCAGGATGCGCATCAGGCAGACCGCGGCCGAGAGCATGCCCACCGCGTAGAAGGTACCGATATTCTCGGGATTGCTGGCGAGCTCGGCCGAGAGCGACTGCGCCTCCCGCACGGTGCTGATCCAGTAGGTCTTGAGCAGCGGGTCGAGCCCGTTGAGCGGGTTCTGCAGGCATTCCGGCGCGACGACGAGCGCGAGACCGAGGAGGGCGATGCCGGTGATGCCGAGTGCTGCGAGCCGGACCGGCAGGCTGCGGTCGGTGACTGCGAGGGCTGAACCCGCAAGCACCAGGCCGCCGACAGCCGAGAGCGCGAGATAGCCGACCGACAGCGTGTCGCAGGTCACGTTGCCCCAGAGGCTGGCGGGTGTCGTACCGAAGAACAGCAGCCCGGTCGCCGCCGCGAAAGTCAGACCGAAGCCGATGGCCGCCCGGCGGTAGGTAGCGCCGTTCACGGCCCAGAGCAGCGAGACGGCGATGGCCGCCACTGCAACGAGCGGCGTCGTCTCGGCGCCGATGGCGAGCGCGACCGCACCGGCCACCGCCGCGGCGGCGAAATTCCAGGCCCGCGCCAGGGGATCGACCAACATGGCGGCGATGAAGGTTACCAGCACCAGCTGGAGATTGTGGTGGTCGATGGCGCCTGGCCGAAAGCGGACGATGGCGGCGAGGAACACCGCGGCCAGGATCAGGCCGATCAGCATGGCGCCCTGGCCGCCGAGACGGTAGCTGGCAAGCGCCGTCGATGCGATCAGCGGCACGATCAGCAGCAGCGGCCAGGTCGCGAGCGCCGCGGCCTCGGCGGCCTGCGGCGCCAGGAGCCAGCCATAGAGCGTGATGAGTGCGGCGATCGGCGCATCGATGAGCCGCGACCAGTGCATCAGCGTGCCGCCGTCGGGCCCGAGCCGGTACTGGTGGAGATCGAACCAGCCTTGCCCGCCCAGGAGGTCGCGCACCTCGACGAGTCGCATCGCGTCATCGGGATCGATGCCGACATAGTCGGTGGCATTGACGAGCCAGAGGACGAGATTGGTGCCGATGGCGATGGCCGAGAACAGCGCCACGACCGCGAGGAAGCGGCGCAGCGTCGTGCCGTCCTCCGCGCTTCGGCCGCGCCAGCGCGCCAGGTCTTCTCCGGCGGCGGGACGGGATGGCTGCCGTGACGTCTGGTCCATGGATCTCGAGCTCGCCTGCGCAAATATCAGCGCCGCAAACCTAAGCTTAACCTTCTCAAGAAATAGTAAAGTCGAGGAGATCGGGGCCGCCGCCGGCCGCGGTCCATGCCCGTCCCGGCGCCCCTTACGAGACCGACCGAATGACAGACGACCTAGATATTGCGGTGCTCATTCCCTGCTACAACGAGTCGCTGACGATCGGCGATGTGGTGACCGGCTTCCGCCGCGCGCTGCCGGGGGCGCGGATCTATGTCTACGACAACAATTCCCGCGACGACACGGCCATGCGGGCCGCCCTCGCCGGAGCCACCGTCTTCCGCGAGAAACGCCAAGGCAAGGGCAATGTCGTCAGGCGGATGTTCGCCGATATAGAGGCCGACATCTATCTGATGGCCGACGGCGACGGCACCTATTCGCCCGACGATGCGGAAGCGCTCGTCAACACGCTCCTCACCGAACGCGTCGACATGGTGGTCGGCACCCGCCGGCATGTTACCATCGACGCCGGCCGCAAGGGCCACGCCTTCGGCAACAAGATCTTCAACAGGCTCTACCGCTCGATCTTCGGCAAGGATTTCACCGACATCTTTTCGGGCTACCGGGCGTTCTCGCGCCGCTTCGTCAAGAGCTTTCCCGCTGTCTCCGACGGCTTCGAGATCGAGACCGAGATGTCGGTCCATGCCTCGCGCCTGAAGCTGCCGGTCTGCGAGCTCGAACTCGACTACGGCCGCCGCCCGGAGGGCTCGCATTCCAAGCTCTCGACCTTCGGCGACGGCCGCAAGATCCTCTGGATGTTCGCGATGCTGATGAAGGAGACGCGGCCCTTCGCCTTCTACCTGACGATCGCGAGCGCGCTCTTTGCCGCATCGCTGACCTTCATGACCCCCGTCATCCTGGAATATCTGGAAACCGGCCTCGTGCCGCGCATGCCGACCTGGATCCTGTCCATGGTGCTGTTGATGACGTCGGTCATGGTCTTCACCGTCGGGCTGATCCTCGACAGCCTGGCCCGCTCGCGTGCGGAACTTCTGCGCATCCACTACATGGACATGCCGGCGCTTTCGGCGGTGACGCGTCCGGCCTTTGCGCCCCTGCCTCAGAAGGCCGCGAAGGTGGCCGGCCCGTCGCGCAAGGCGAAGGCGGCGTGAAACGCTTCGGCTGGTTCCTGGTCGCCGGCACGATCGGCTTTGCCGCCGATGCCGGCATGCTGGCGCTGCTGCTTCACCTGGGTTGGCTCGGACCGTTCGCGGCCCGGATCGTCGCGATCGCTTTTGCCATGGCCGTCACCTGGAGCTTCAACCGCGGCGTGACCTTCGGCCGGAGCCGCTTTCCGCTGCTTCTCGAAGGCGCACGCTACGGCAGCGTCGGGCTCATTTCGGCGCTACTGAACTACGGCGTCTATGCCCTCCTGCTCCTGGCCGTGCCCGGCCTGCCGCCGCTCGTTGCGCTGGTCGCGGCGTCGCTCGTTGCCATGGCCTTCTCCTGGGCCGGCTACTCCCGCTTCGTCTTCCAGAAGTAGCGGTCAAACTCCCTCGAAATGTGCCTTCGTCCCGGCATCCGCCGGGAAGAAGGATTCGATCAGCACCCCTTGGGCCAGGGCGTCCTGTACCGAGCCGAAGGTGGTGAGCGTGGTGATGAAGCTCAGCCGCTTGCCCGAGAGCGCGAGCGTGATCGGCAGGACCGGCAGGCGCGGACTGTCCGGATGCTCTGCGAGCGCCGCGGCGACGTCGGGCAGGGCGGCGAGCCGCTCGATCCGCCGGGAGAGTGCCGAGCGCGGCCCCTGCAGCCAGGCTTCGCCGCGGATGCGCTGCACGAGATCAGCCGCGGTCTCGGCCCAGTTCACGATGACGCCCCTGAGCGGCGAAGGGCCGAGATAGGCATCGAGGAAATTCATTCCCGGTTCGACGGCGATTCCCGCGAGACCCGCAAGCGCGGCAAAGGGACGGTTCGCCGCCATGACGTTGTAGTCATGGTCAAAGACGACCCCGGGATAGGGGTCGTGCCGGTCGAGGATGAGGCCGATCGCCTGGGCGACGGAGACTGGCAGCCTGTCGAGCGCGCGGGCGGGCTCCGTGCCGAAGCGCGGCCGAAAACCGGCCGCTGAGAAGAGGATTCCCTGGTCGCGGGCCGGGATGTCGAGCACCGCCGACAGCCGCAGGATCATGCCTTCGGTCGGCCGTGACCGGCCCGTCTCCAGGAACGACAGGTGGCGAGCCGAGATCCCCGCCTCGTTTGCGAGGTCGAGCTGGCTCATCCGCCGGTGCCCGCGCCATTCCCTGAGCTGTTCGCCGAATTCCATGCCGGGCCCCCCTGTCTCTCCCCATAGCTAAGCAAGGACGCGGCGGACTTCCATTACCTCTGAGGTAATTGGTTTGCTTCCGCGGAGCGGCGAGGATGGCGGTGTCATCAAGGAAAGGATATCGTCATGCTCGACCGCATCAAGGAAAACCTCCTCCGCTATACCCTGCTTGCCGACGGCGTCGTCTCCGTCCTCGCCGGCGCGGCATTTATGGCCTTTGCGGGGCTCGTCGCCGAATGGATCGGCCCGGCCTTCACCGACGCCGTCATCGCCGGCCTCGGCGCCTTTCTCTTTCTATGGGGCCTGTTCCATCTCGCCCTGGGCATGAGGCCCGCAGCCCCGGCCGCGGGAGTCCGGATCGCGATCGTCGGCGATGCGCTCTGGATCCTGGGCAGCATTGTGGTGCTGGTAGCCGACTGGACGGCGCTCACGGCCCTGGGCGCGACCGTCATCGCCGTGCTGGCGGTGGTCGTTGCCGACATCATGCTTCTGAAGATGAAGGGGCTCGGCAACCAGAGCCGGGTGGCGATGGCCTAGGTCTTTAAGACCCCTCCCTAACCCTCCCCCTCGTGGGGAGGGGTTTCGGGGCGGGGTCTTAAGTACCAGGAAGAGAACCCCTCAGACCGTCTCCCAGCCGTCCTTCTCCGACGCCCGGTAGATCGCGTCGATGAATTTCTGGTTGTTCTTCGAGCTCTCGAGCGTCACCACCTCTTCCGCCTCACCGAGGGCGGCCCGGGTGAAGGCCTCGGCCTCCAGCTTGTACTGCCGGCAGTCCTGGAAGCGGAAATGCCGGGATTCGGCGTGGTTCTGGTTGGTGAGCTCGAGTTCCTCGGCACCGTAGCGGTTGGCGTTGAACGGCGACTTCACCTCGATGAAGCCCTTGTCGCCGTGGAACACCATCACCTGCCGGGCGGCAAGCTGGGTCGAGATGTAGAAGGAGAGTTCGAACGTGCCGAAATCGGCGCGCACCGAGGAATAGATGTCGGTGCCGAAATCCGGGTCGCGATCGGTGTTAGCCTGGACGCGCAGCGGCTCCTTGCCGGTCACGAAACGCGTCGAGATGGTCGGATAGACCCCGATGTCGGGCAGGCCGCCACCGCCGAGCGCAGGGATGTTGCGCATGTTGGAGGGGTCGCGGTTGAAATAGGTGAAGGCGCCCTGGACGTGCTTGAGTTTGCCGATCGCGCCCTCCTGAAGCAGCGACCGCACCTTTTTCCACACTGGCGAATAGGTGACCATGTAGGCCTCCGTCACCAGCACCTTGTTGCGGTCGCGGGCCGCGATCAGCTGGTCGATCTCGCCCGCATGGAGCGCGATCGGCTTCTCGCAGAGCACATGCTTGCCGGCATCGGCCGCCTTGATCGTCCATTCGACATGCTGTGAGGTCGGCAGCGGGATATAGACGGCGTCGATCAGGTCGGAAGCCAGCATCTCCTCGTAGGAGCCGAAGGCATGCGGCACCGAGAACCGGTCGGCCATCGCCCGGGCCTTGCCGAGATCGCGGCTCGCAATGGCGCTGACCACGCAGTTATCCGCGTCCTGGATCGCCGGAACGACCAGTTCCTGGCCGATCTTTGCCGTGGAAATGATACCGAAACGCAGCATTGCATCCTCCCTGTCCAATGTCCCGGCGGACCATAGGAGCAAGCGGAAATCATGGCAACGGGAAATGAAGGACGTACCTCCGGACCTCTTGCGCCGTCACGGCTTGCAGTCGGCGCGTGCCTGGGGCAAGAGGGCGCCGACAGGGAGGCCCCCATGACGATCCTGATCCGGACGATTGCCGACGACGACCGCGAAACCTGGCTGACGCTCTGGAACGCCTATCTCGCCTTCTACAAGGTCGAGATCGCGCCCGAAGTGACGGAGAAGACCTGGTCCCGGATCGTCGACCCGGCCTCGCCGCTCACCTGCCGGGTCGCCGAGGTCGATGGCCGCGTGGCGGGCTTCGCGATCCATTTCACCCATCCTTCCACATGGGTCGTCAGCGACGACTGCTACCTCGAGGACCTCTATGTCGACGAGACCCTGCGCGGCCAGGGCGTCGGCCGGGCGCTGATCGACGATCTCGTCGGTTTCGCCGAGGAGAAGGGCTGGGCGCGGCTCTACTGGCACACCGACGAGGGCAATCACCGCGCCCGCAAGCTCTACGATTCCTATGTCGAGGCGGACGGCCATGTCCGCTACCGCATCAATTTCGCGAAGCGCCGGTAGCGGCGATATCGGGTTTGGCGAGGCCACGCCGTTTGGCCGCCGGCTTGCCCCGGCCGCCGGCGGGCGTGCTGGGCCGATCGTGAGAGGGGGGAAGCTCGAATGAATCTGGACATACGCGATGCCGGCGCAAGCGACGAGGCCGACTGGCGGCGGCTGTGGGCAGGGCATCTCGCCTTCCACCAGGCCGACCTCCCTTCCGACGTGACCGACCACACATGGCGGCGCATTCTCGATCCCGCCTCGCCGATGTCGATGCGGGTCGCCTGCCGGCAGGAGGTTGTGGTCGGGTTCGCGACCTACTTCCCGCATCCCTCGAGCTGGATCATCGGCGACGACTGCTACCTCGAGGACCTCTATGTCGACGAGTCCCAGCGCGGCCAGGGCGTCGGCCGGGCGCTGATCGACGACCTGATCGCGCTCGCCACAGCGCGCGGCTGGCAGCATCTCTATTGGCACACCCGCGTGAACAACGTTTCAGCCAGAGGTCTCTACGACAAGTATGGGACGGCGGACAACGTGCGCTACCGGATGAGGCTGCCCCGGCCGCCCGTCGATTAAGTTTCGGTTAAGCCGGCGGGCCTAGGCTCGCGGGCCATGAGCAACATGCCCGCCCTCGCCATTCTGGCTGCCGCCCTCGGCCTCGGCGGCTCCTGGGCGTTCATCGAGCGGGCGAGTCCCGTGGCGCCGGCGCGCCTTGCCGAGGTGAGCGAGGCCCGGCGCGACTACCCGGTCTGCCGTCGCCTCCCGCATGTTAACTGCGTGGTTGACGGCGACACGTTCTATCTCGGCGCCGTGAAGATCCGGGTGGCGGATATCGATGCGCCGGAAACCCATCCGCCGCGCTGCGCCCTGGAAGCCGACCTCGGCGACCGGGCGACGCGGCGGCTTTCGGAGCTCCTCGGTGCCGGTCCGTTCGAGCTCGTTCGGTTCGACCGCGACACCGACCGCTACGGCCGCAAGCTCCGGGTGGTCATGCGCAATGGCCGGTCGCTCGGCGACATGCTGGTGGGAGAAGGCCTGGCCCGGACCTGGACCGGCCACCGCGAGCCCTGGTGCCCCGACGGCCCGTCGACCTGAGCCGCCCTCAGCCTGACCAGCGGAAGAAATCGATGAAGGCGCGCAGCGCCGGGCGCATCTGCCGGCGGCTGGGATAGTAGAGATAGGGGCCGGGATAGGGCTCGCACCAATCCTCCATCACCCGTTCCAACCGCCCGGCGGCGAGATGATGCGCGACGCGGACCTCGAAGAAATAGCCGAGCCCGGCGCCGCCCAGCACCGCCTCGATCATCGGCCGATCCTCGTCGAGGATCAGCGGCCCGGTGACCGGGAGCGTGATCGTCTGTCCCTCCTTCTCGAAATCCCAGTGGTAGAGCCCGCCGCTGGTAAACCGCCGCAGCACGCAGCGATGGGCGGCCAGGTCGCGGGGATGTGAGGGCCGGCCATGGACCTCGAAATAGCCGGGCGCGGCGACGACGGCGCCGCGCAGCTGCGGGCCGACCGGCACTGCGATCATGTCGCCCTCCAGGCTCTCCTCCAGCCGGATGCCGGCGTCATAGCCGGCCGCGACGATATCGGTGAAGCCGTCTTCATGGCCGATTTCGAGCACGATGTCGGGATAGCGGTCGAGAAAGGCGCCGAGCCGCGGCGCGATCAGCATGTCGGTCGCAAAACGCGGCGCTGTTATCCGGAGGTTTCCGGCCGGCAGGTCACGGGCTTCGGCAACCGCGTCCAGCGCCTCGCCGATCTCGGCAAGCGCCGGCGCCAGCCGTTCGAGCAGTTGCCGGCCTTCCTCCGTCGGCGCGACGCTGCGCGTCGTGCGGGCGAGCAGCCGCACGCCGAGCCCCGCTTCGAGCCGCGATATGGCATGGCTGACGGCCGAGGGCGCGATGCCGAGTTCCCGCGCGGCACCCCGAAAGCTTCGGTGCGCGGCGACGGAGGACAGTATCGAGAGCTGAGCGAGATAGGTCCGGTCCATTGATCTATTTCTTATAACAGCCTGTTGGCATTTGCACCGATTATCAAACGATGTCCCGCCGCTTAGAGTCCCCTGCATCGACGGCCTGCACGACAGGCGAGAAGGAACAGCGAAGGATACCGCCATGAAGACGCGCAAACTCGGACAGGATCTCTCCGTCTCGGCCATCGGGCTGGGCTGCATGGGCTTTTCCCATGGCTATGGCGGGGCGGAGGAGGCCGACGCGATCCGGGCGATGCATCGCGCGGTCGAGATCGGCATCAGCTTCTTCGACACCGCCGAAGCCTATGGACCGCTGACCAACGAGGTCCTGGTCGGCAAGGCGCTGAAGCCGGTCCGCGACCGGGTGACGATCGCCACCAAGTTCGGCTTCCGCTACGAAACGACGGATGGCGTCACCCGGCAGGTCGCGGGCACCGACAGTTCGCCGGCGAATATTCGTGCCGTCGCCGAGGCGTCGCTGAAGCGGCTCGGGATCGAGGTCATCGACCTCTTCTACCAGCATCGCGTCGATCCCGCCGTGCCGATCGAGGAGACGGTCGGGGCAATGGCGGACCTCGTGAAGGCGGGCAAGGTGCGGACGCTCGGCCTGTCCGAAGCGTCGGCCGCCACCATCCGGCGGGCGCAGGCCGTGCATCCGATCGCCGCCGTCCAGAGCGAATATTCCCTCTGGACCCGCGACCCCGAGGAAAACGGCGTGCTCGCCACCTGCCGTGAACTCGGCATCGGCTTCGTCCCCTTCAGCCCGCTCGGCCGCGGCATGCTGACCGGCACGCTCAAGCAGTCGGATCTCGCTGCCGGCGACTTCCGCCTCGGCCTGCCGCGCTTCCAGGGCGAGAATTTCGACCGCAACCGCGCGCTCGGCGAACGGGTCGCCGACTTCGCGAGCGGCAAGGGCGTCTCGGCGGCGCAGGTGGCGCTCGCCTGGGTTCTGCATCAGGGCGATTTCATCGTGCCCATTCCCGGTGCGCGCAAGATCGCCAATATCGAGGCCAATGCTGCCGCGGTCGACCTTGTATTGAGCGATGCCGAGGCCCTGGAACTCGGGCGGCTCGTATCCCCCGAGGCCGCGGCGGGGGCGCGCTACACCGAGGCGATGATGAAGATGACCAACCTCTGACGGGGGGCGGGCGAGACGCGCCTTCTCCCGGCACCATGGCGCCTCACCGGGCTGCCGCCACCCTCTCCCCGCGCGCGGGGAGAGGGGATCTGGAGCACACTCAGTGCCACATGTCCCTTCTCCCCGTGATAACGGGGAGACGGTGCCGGTCGGCGGCTGAGGGGCGACACCCGCGGCAAAGCGCACAAGGGGAAAAGCCGCACGCCGCCTTGCCAATCCGGCGCCCCGGCTCTAACCCAGGGCAGCCAACGACCGGGGCCATGACGTGACGCATTCCCTACCGAGACATCTTCTCTTCGTCGACGTCGAGACGACGGGACTGACCTATCAGGACCGGGTGATCACGCTTGGCATGGTCGAGCTCGACATCGAGGCGCTGCGTGACGGCGCGGACTGCGTGCACACCCATCACCTGATCTTCAATCCGGGCCGTCCGAGCAATCCCTTCGCGGCTGCGGTTCACGGCTACGACTATTGGACGCTGAGGTTCCAGCCGGATTTCGCTACGCACGTCGATTACGTTCTCGCGCCCTTCGAACATGCCGGCACGGTCGTCGCCCACAACGCCGCCTTCGACGAGCGCTTCATGCGCGGCGAATTCTCCCTCTCGGGTCACGAGATCCGGCCGGCCCGCTTCGACTGCTCGATGCGGCGCTACAAGACGAAATACGGCCGCTCGGGCGGTCTCGACAAGGTGCTCGCCCATATGGGTCATCCCGGCCGCGGCAAGGTCCACGGCGCGCTGGAAGATGCCTGGCTCTGCATGCAGGTCTGGCTCTGGCTGCACGACCTGCCGGCACCGGAAGCAGGGGGCGACCTTGTCCATCCGCCGAGCAACTGGGTGGAGCCGGAGATGAAGCCGATCAGGGGCGCGCGGAAGGTGATGGGGTGGTAAATTCCACCTGCTCCGGCTGACTTGTACTATGCGGAGCACATTGGGTGCCGCGAGCCTCCGCGAAAGGCAAAGGCCGGCGTGCGTGTCGACACGATACGAAAAGCCAGAAGAACTCGAAGATTTCAATGTTGCTCGAGAGCGCCTCGCAAAACCCTTCACGTCAGTTGAAAACAAGGCCGTCTGGAAGGACCTCGGAATTGAGGATGGAGTGGCAGCCGGAGCCGATCGACGATCTCCGGGAGCTCGGGGCGACACCAGCGCCGCATCAAGAAAGTCGTTGACCCGCTTCGGCATCTGTCGCCCCTCGGCCGAAGCTGGTGCCTTATTCGGGAAACAGCAAGGGCTTCTCGGCACTTCGGCCCATCGTGAAGATCGGGTTGAACGTACCGAGGATCAGGCGACGCGGATCGAAGGGCATGTCATCAGGCATGGCGAAACGGGGGTCGTCGCGCATCCTGGCTTCCGCCGCCTCGAGCGTCTCCTTGTCGGGCCAGATCTGCCAGGTGAAGACGATCCTCTCGTCGTCACGGGCCGCAACCGCGCGGCGGAAATCGGTGTGCGTGCCCCTGGGCACGTTGTCCTCCCAGGATTCGACGATCTCGATACAGCCATAGTCCCGGAAGAGCGCGGCGCCCGTCTCCGCCCAGCGGCGATAGGCCTCCGTCTTATCGGCTGGAACCGGGATCACGAAACCGGCGATATGCATCAATGCGCTCCTTCCTTGCCGTGAGCGGCGAGCGTGCCCCCGCTCCGAAACAGATGCGGTCTCGCGACAGACTGCGCCGGCGGTTTGGCAGGACGCGCTAAGGCGAACCGGTCTCGCCGCCTCGCGCCACCATGGCCCGGATGCGCTCCGCCACGTCGGGATCGACGGGATTGTAGATCACGAGATTGAGATCCGGCCGGCCCTCCACCGCAAAACCGGAATATTCGAGCTCGATGTCGCCCAGCACCGGATGCCTCAGGCGTTTGGTGCCCTCACCGGACGCGGCGATTTCGTTCTCCTGCCAGATCCGGGCGAATTCCGGGCTCGACCGGCTCAATTCCTCGACGAAGTCGGCCATCTCGGACGTCGCTCCGGCCCGGGCCACATCGGCGCGGAAGGCGCCGACCACGAAGCGGGCCACCGCCTCCCAGTCGTGCTGGACATTGCGCACCGCGGGATTGGAGAAGAGAAGCCGGAGGACATTGCGCTCCCCCGGGGCCAGGCGGTCGTAGTCGGTCATCACCACGGTCGCAGCCCTGTTCCAGGCGAGGATGTCCCAGGAGGCCGTCCGCACGAGCGCGGGGCTCGCCGTGAGCAGGTCCAGGAAGCGCTGGAGGCGCGGGCTCACACCGTCCGGCGAGCGGTAGCGGACCTCTGGAGGCCGCCCAAGACCGAGCATGAAGAGATGCTCGCGCTCCGGCTCCGTGAGCATGAGACCCGTCGCGATCCGGTTGAGGACGTCCGCGGAGGGCGCGCCGCCGCGGCCCTGCTCCAGCCACGTATACCAGGTCGGGCTGATATTGGCGCGTTGCGCCACTTCCTCCCGCCGCAGCCCCGGTGTCCGGCGCCGCCCGGAAAAACCGAACACTGCTGGGTCGAGCCGCGTACGGCGGTCGCGGAGATAGCGGCCGAGAGCGTTGGTGTGAGAGGTCATGGCGAACCTGTTGGTGATTATAATACGATAAGATCACTACTTTAACAGTGTAAATGAATGCGCAAGGGTGTCCGCCTTGTCAAGAAGGAGACTTTCCATGCGTATTTTTCTCACCGGCGCCACGGGTTTCATCGGCTCGGCGATCGTGCCGGAACTGATCCAGGCGGGTCACCAGGTCATCGGCATGACCCGCTCGGAGAGCGGTGCCCGGTCGCTCGAAGAGGCAGGCGCCGAAGTCCATCGCGGCGCGCTCGAGGAGCCCGGCAGCCTCCGTCGTGGTGCCGAGAAGGCCGATGCCGTCATCCACACGGCCTTCGACCATGACTTCTCCCGCTTCGCCGAGAATTGTCAGAAGGACGACCGTGCCATCCGGGCCATGGGTGAGGCCCTCAAGGGCTCGGATCGGCCCCTGTTGATCACCTCGGGCACGGGAATGGGGAACGCCCATCTCGGCACACTGGCCCAGGAGACGATCTTCAATGTCGAGCACGCCAATCCGCGCGTCGCCTCGGAACTGGCCGGCCAGGCGCTGCTCGAGGACGGCGTGAACGTCTCCGTCGTGCGGCTGCCGCAGGTGCACAACACCATCAAACAGGGCCTCATCTCGCCGCTGATCGAGATCGTCCGGGCGAAGGGCGTCGTCGGCTATATCGGCGATGGGCGCAACCGGTTTCCGGCTGGCCACCTGCTCGATGTCGCGGTCCTCTACCGCCTCGCCGTGGAACGGGGCGAACCTGGCGCGCGATACAATGCCGTCGCGGAGGAGGGGATTCCGACGCGGGAGATCGCCGAAGCCCTCGGCCGCGGCCTTAAGCTTCCGGTCGTTTCGGTGGCGCCGGACAGGTCCGCGGAGCATTTCGGCTGGATGGCGATGTTCATGAACCTCGACTTCCCGGCGTCGAGCGCATGGACCTGCGAGACCCTTAGATGGACGCCGACCGGCCCCGGCCTGATCGCGGATCTGGATGCAATGAACTACGAGACGCTCGCAGCCTGAGGCGATCGGATCGGACTGGCGTGCTTCTGACGCCAGTCCATCGCATCGGCGGGATCCCGGCTCAGCCCCTGAGCGTGCCGCCCGTGGACTTCTCCACATTGGCGACGATGCGCTTGGTCAGCGCGTCGAAATCCTCGTCGGTCAGCGTCCGCTCGGCCGGCTGGATGGCGACTTCGATCGCGATCGACTTCTTGTCGTCGCCGAGCGCGGCGCCCTCGAAGACGTCGAAGACGGTGACGCCTGAAATCAGCTTGCGGTCGGCGCTGGTGGCGGCCTTGACGATCGCACCGGCATCGACGGTGCGGTCGACGACGAAGGCGAAGTCGCGGCGGACGACCTGGAAGGGCGAGAGCTCCAGCACCGGTTTGGTGCGGGTCGCTTTCTTCTTCGGCTCGGGCAGCTTGTCCAGCGACAGTTCGAAGCCGCAAAGCGCGCCCGAGACGTCGAGCGCTTCCAGCGTCTTCGGATGGAATTCGCCGAAATGGCCGATGACCAGCTTCGGGCCCATCTTGATCGTGCCGGAACGGCCGGGATGGTACCATGCGGGACCGCCCTGCTCGATCTGCAGGTTCCCGACCGGGAAGCCGCAGGCCTCGAGCACGGCGAGCGCATCGGCCTTGGCGTCATAGACGTCGACGGCCTTGCCGCCACCCTTGTCCCGGTTGGACCACAGCCGGCCCGCGCCGTTCAGCGTCGCCGTGCCGCGGCGGATGCCGCCCGCGATGCGGCGCTGGCCCTCGGGCGTGTCGTCCTCGTAGGTGCCGGACACTTCGAAGATCGCCACGTCGCCATGACCCTTGTCGGCGTTGCGCTGGGCGGCGGCCAAGAGGCCGGGCAGCAGCGACGGACGCATGTCGGACATGTCTGACGCGATCGGGTTTTCGAGCTTGAGCGACGGATGGCCGCCGCCGAAGAGCTTGGCGTGCTCGGCCGGGATGAAGGACCAGGTCACCGCCTCCAGCATGCCGCGCGCCGCGAGCGCGCGCTTGGCGAGCCGCGTGCGGATCTGCAGCGTCGTCAGGATTTTCTGGTTGACGTCGCCGAGACGCGGCAACGCCTGGGCCTTGATCTCGTTGATGCCATGGATGCGCATGACTTCCTCGACGAGGTCGGCCTTGCCGTCGACGTCAGGACGCCAGGACGGCACCGAGACCGTGACGGTGTCGCCGGACCCCTCGACGCCGAAGCCCAGCCGGGTGAGGATCGAAATCGACTCCGCCTTCGGAATGTCGAGGCCGGTCAGGCGCTTGACCTCGGAGAAGGGGAAGGCGATTTCCTTTCGCGCATGGCCCTGGTAGCCGACGACTTCGGCTTGGGCCGGTGTGCCGCCGCAGAGTTCGAGCACCAGCTCGGTCGCGCGTTCGAGGCCGGGCACCATATAGTCCGGGTCGACGCCGCGCTCGAAGCGATAGCGCGCATCGGTGATGATGCCGTGCTCGCGCCCCGTGCGGGCGATGTTGAGCGGATTCCAGAGCGCCGATTCGATCAGCACATCGGTCGTGGTCTCGTCGCAACCGGAATGCTCGCCGCCCATGATGCCGCCGATCGACTCGACGCCGTTGTCGTCCGCGATGACGACATTGTTCGGGTTGAGCTTGTATTCGCGGGTGTCGAGCGCCAGCACCGTCTCGCCGTCTTTCGCGCGCCGGACGGTGAGATTGCCCTTCACCTTGGCGGCGTCGAAGACGTGGAGCGGCCGGCCCTGGTCGAAGGTCAGGTAATTGGTGACGTCGACCAGCGCGTTGATCGGGCGGAGCCCGATGGCGCGCAGTCGCTTCTGCATCCAGGCCGGGCTCGGGCCGTTCTTCACGCCGCGCACGAGGCGGAGCGCGAAACCGGGGCAGAGCGCCGTGTCGGGGCCGACGAAATCGAGTGTCACCTTGACCGGCGTCTCGCCTTCGACCTTGAAAGAGGGCGCGGGCCGGGTCTTGAGCGTGCCCATGCCGGAGGCGGCCAGATCGCGGGCGATGCCATAGATCGAGGTGCAGTCCGGCCGGTTCGGCGTCAGGTTGATTTCGATGACCGGATCGTCGATGCCGTAATACTTCGCGAAGGAGGTCCCGACGGGCGCATCCGCGGGCAGGTCGATGATCCCCGTATGGTCGTCGGAGATTTCGAGTTCCTTCTCCGAGCACATCATGCCGCGGCTCTCGACACCGCGGATATTGCCGATGCCGAGCGTCACGTCGATACCGGGGACATAGGTGCCGGGCGCGGCGAAGGCGCCGATCAGGCCCGCCCGGGCATTCGGAGCGCCGCAGACCACCTGTACCGGCGCGCCGGCACCGGTGTCCACCGAAAGAACCTGGAGCTTGTCGGCCTGCGGATGCTTCTCCGCCGTCAGCACCTTGGCGATGACGAAGGGGGCGAAGCCGCGCTTGTCGTCGACGCTCTCGACCTCCAGGCCGATCAGGGTGAGCCGCTCGCAGATGGCGTCCAGCGAGGCGTCGGTGTCGAGGTGGTCCTTGAGCCAGGACAGGGTGAATTTCATTGTCTCTCTCCTTCGCCCTTATGCGCTCAGCCCACCGAACAGCGTCGGCATGTCGAGCGGGCGGAAGCCGTAGTGGTTCATCCAGCGGACATCGGCATTGAAGAAGTCGCGCAAGTCCGGCATGCCGTATTTCAGCATCGCGATGCGGTCGAGGCCCATGCCCCAGGCGAAGCCCTGGTAGACGTCGGGGTCGAGCCCGCCCGCGCGCAGCACGTTCGGGTGGACCATGCCGCAGCCGAGGATTTCCATCCAGTCCGAGCCCTCGCCGAACTTGATGACGTCGCCCGACCGGTCGCACTGGATATCGACCTCGACCGACGGCTCGGTGAAGGGGAAGAAGGACGGCCGGAAGCGCATGTTGACCGAGGGAACCTCGAAGAAGGCCTTGCAGAACTCTTCGAGAACCCAGCGCATGTTTGCGACATTGGCGCCCTTGTCGATGACAAGGCCTTCGACCTGGTGGAACATCGGCGAATGGGTGGCGTCGGAATCCTGCCGATAGGTTTTGCCGGGAATGATGATGCGGATCGGCGGCTGCTGGCCTTCCATGGTGCGGACCTGCACCGGCGACGTATGGGTGCGCAGAACCTTGCGTTCGCCGTTTTCGTCCGGCGGCAGGAAGAAGGTGTCGTGCATCTCGCGCGCCGGGTGGCCGACAGGGAAGTTGAGCGCGGTGAAATTGTAATAGTCGGTCTCGATGTCGGGACCTTCGGCGATCGAGAAGCCCATGTCGCCGAAGATCGCCGTGATCTCGTCGATGATCTGCGTGATCGGATGGATGCGGCCACGCTCGGCGGGCGACGAGCGGACCGGCAGCGTCACGTCGACGGTCTCCCGGGCGAGGCGCTCGTTGATCGCCTGGTCCTTGAGCGCCGACTTCCGCGCCGCGATCTCCTCGGTCACGGCATTCTTGAGCTGGTTGATGGCCGCGCCGCGCGTCTGGCGCTCCTCGGGGCTCATGCTACCCAGCGTCTTGAGGAGCTCGGAGATCGAACCCTTCTTGCCGAGCGCGTTGACGCGGACGGCTTCGATCGCCGCCTCGTCCGTGGCACTGGCGATTTCCGCTGAGAGGGACGTTTTCAACTGGTCGAGATCGGACATGGATCGCTCGTGGATTTGCGAGAAAATGCGGGAACGGATAGGGGACGGGCAGGTCAAGAAAAAACCCGCGCTAGCCCTGCCAGCGCGGGTTTCCCAATGATGATGGAGAGTTGGGAAGCGCTGGCTTACTTGACCGCGCTTTCAAACTCGTTGGTCGTGCCGGCGTCCTTGAGGTAGGCCAGCGCCTTCTTGGAGGCGGCGACGAGCGCGCCGAAGGCTTCCGACTGGCTGATCGCCATTTCGGACAGGATCTTGCGGTCGACTTCGATGCCGGCCTTGTTGAGGCCGTCGATGAAGCGGCCATAGGTCAGGCCATGCTCGCGGACAGCGGCATTGATGCGCTGGATCCAGAGCGCGCGGAAATTCCGCTTCTTCACCTTGCGGTCGCGCGTCGCGTACTGCATCGAGCGATCGACGGCAGCCTTCGCGGTGCGGATGGTGTTCTTGCGACGGCCGTAGAAGCCCTTGGCGGCCTTCAGGACCTTCTTGTGCTTGGCGTGGGCGGTAACGCCTCTCTTTACACGTGCCATGTCATGATCTCCTTGAGTTTACAGCAATAACCGGGTCTCAGAGACCGTTCGGCAGGTAGTTCTTGATGACCTTCTTGCCATCGGGTTCGGCCAGCACCATGGTACCACGGGCGTCGCGAATGAACTTGTTGCTGCGCTTGATCATGCCGTGGCGCTTGCCGGCGGCGGCGGACTTAACCTTGCCGGTCGCGGTGATCTTGAACCGCTTCTTGGCAGCAGACTTCGTCTTCATCTTGGGCATTTTGCTACTCCGTTGTTCTGGTTTTTGAGAGTTGGACCGACGAAGCCCATCTCAAGCATAAAGAACGGCCACGGCATGCCCTGCCGGACCGTTCGGACGGGCGGCTTATAACCGCGGCGGCAGGAAAGCGCAACGGGGTGGCCCGGGAATCTTTTGCGCCGAGACTTTCAGCTTGTCGGGCGTCCTTTGCGCGCCGGCAGGATCAGCGACAGGCCCGTTCCCGCGAGTGCCGAAACCAGCATCAGGAGATGCGTGTTGATCGCCGCTCGCGCGATGAGATCGAGCGTTCCCCGGTCGTGCCCGGCACCGAAAGCTGTGGCGCCGGCGGCGATCCCGGCCGGATAGGTGCCGACGCCGGCCGGCGCATGGACCGGCAGGACGGAGGAGAGTTCGCCGCCGAGCGCGCCGCCGAAAGCCGCCGCGATCGGCACGACCCCCATCAGGCCGAGCACCCAGGCGAGCACGAGGACCTTCACGCCCCAGTTCAGGACCGTGAGCAGCCAGGCGCGGACGAAGGCACCGGTATCGGCCGGCACGCCGTCCTCAATCTCCGCGGCGATGCGGGCGAGCTTCCCGGACACGCGGCCATGGACGGCCCGCATCAGCGGGTGCTTGAGCGGAAAGAGCAGGAGCGGCAGCAGCAGGAAAACCGCCCAGACGAGCGCCGCCAGAGAGGGTCGCGACGATCCGGCCACTAGGCCCAGTCCCGCTGCGGCCAGGAGCGCGTGGAGATCGAGCAGCCGGAGCACCAGGAGTGCAGCGGTGCCATGGGCCAGCGGGACGCCGAATTCCGAGCGCATCAGGAGGGGGAAACTGGTCTCGCCGGCGCGGAAAGGCAGCATGATGTTGAGCAGGTTATGCACCTGCGTCACCCGGAACAGCGGCAGGAACCGGCCTGCGGTCTCGCGGGGGAAGTAGTCCTGCATGCGATGAGTGCGAATGAAATACGTGCCGACGAGCAGGGCGAGGGCGACAAGGATCGTGGGGAGGCCCACCGCCCGCCAGCCTGCGAGAATAGACCCCCAACCCCAGATCCAGTGGATGAAGGCGCCATAGGCGACGACGACGGTCGCCGTCAGGAGCGTGATCCGGTTTTGCCACAAGAGCGATGCCATCGATGTCGCGGCGTCCTCGCCCGATTGCCATGATCCGGCGCCTGCTATAACAGATGGCCCGATCAAAACCACCCATCGGGAGCGCGCGACGTGCTGCAAACCCATTCCGCCTTCGAGGGGACGAGCGTCCCGGCGGACAAAATCGAACTCACCGTCCTCATCCCGGTCTGCAACGAGGAAGAAAGCATCGCGCCGCTCTTCGAGAAGATTTGCGACGCGCTCAAGGATTTCGGCAAGCCCTGGGAACTGCTCATTGTCGACGACGGTTCGACCGACGCGACGCTGGTCAACGTGAAGAAGGAATATGCCCGGCCGGGCCTTGATCTCCGCATCATCGAGTTCCAACGCAATTTCGGCAAGGCGGCCGGCCTGCAGGCCGGCATCGACGCGGCCCGTGGCCGCCTGCTGGTGACGCTCGACGGCGACCTGCAGAACGACCCCTATGACATCACCAAGATGATCGAGGTGCTGGAAGCCCGCGACCTCGACCTGCTCTGCGGCTGGCGCAAGGCGCGGCAGGATGGCCTGTGGCTGCGGCTCATTCCGTCCTGGGCCGCCAATCGCCTGATCCGCAAGATCACGGGTGTCCATATCCACGACTACGGCTGCGGCCTGAAGCTCTACCGCACGGCTATCCTTCGCCAGATCCGCATCCTTGGCGGCATGCATCGCTTCATTCCGGCTTGGATTGCGGGCGTCGTGCCGACGAGCCGGATCGGCGAAATGGTCGTCAACCACTATCCGCGCCAGTTCGGCGAATCCAAATACGGCATATCTCGGACCTTCCGCGTCTTCCTCGACCTCCTGTCGGTCCTGTTCTTCATGCGCTTCCGCCAGCGGCCGGCGCAGTTCTTCGGCACGATCGGACTGGTCTTCGGCGGCATCAGCGGGCTGATGTTCGTCTATCTCGCCTGGGTCAAGTTCATCCTCGGCGAGGATATCGGCACGCGGCCGATGTTCATCACGGCCGTCATGCTGTTCATCGCCTCCGTCCAGATGATCACCACGGGCATCCTGGCCGAGATGCTGGCGCGCACCCAGACCGGCGACCTCAACTACGTGGTCCGCCGCACCTGGACCCGGGAAGGCTGAGATGCTGGCGCGGCTGATGCGCGACAGAGCCGTTCTCTTTGTCGTCCTCGCCGTCTATTTCGCGCTGCAGGCGGCAATCAAGATCGCGTTGCCGCTGCCGCCGGGTCTCGAGGAGAGCCGGCTGGTGCTTTTCGCCCAATGGTTCGCTCCAGACTACGGCCGCCTGGCGCCGCTGCCGGTCTGGATGCAGTTCGGCATGGAGCGCCTCACCGGCGTCGGCATGCTGTCGGTCGCCCTTCTGCAGGCGATCCTGCTGTTCCTGGCTTACGCGCTCGTCGGCTGGTCGGCGTTCCGCATGCTGCGCAACCCCGCGCTCGCGATCATGGCGGTTCTGGGCCTGCTGCTCCAGCCGCAGGTCGCTTTCGAACTTCAGCGCGACGGCGGCGCATCGCTCGCCATCTTCGCCGCATCCTGCCTGTTCCTAGGGGCGCTGGTCTCCGTTCTCGATCGGGGCACGGTCTTTGCCTATGCGCTGGCGGGGCTTGCGCTCGGCGTCCTGGCGCTATCGGGCCTGGAAGCCCTGATCCTGCCCATCGCCGCGGCGGTGGGGATGCTTGCCGAACCGGGCTTCCGGCGCCGCCTCCTGAATTGGCGGCCCATCGTGACGGCGATCGTCGCCGGACTTGCCTATGCGGTTCCGCTCTGGCAGATCCAGGGCGGAACCGGCTTTCTTGCCTTTCCGGCACGGGACGCCCTTTTCCCGGCCCTGGCGCCTCTTCAGTCGCCGCAGGTGATTGCCGGCCTGTTCTCGCTGGTCGTCGGTGCCGCCGGCTTCGTCCTTCCGGCCTTTGTCGTCTTCTGGGTCGCCTTCGGTCGGCGCTTCCCGCAATCCTGGTCGGCGTCGAGCCGATGGACCCGCTTCGTCGGGGTGACGATTTTCGTCGGGCTGCTCTTTATGCTGCTACGGATCGTGCCGGGCGGGGCGGAGCGGGTCGGCGACCGGTCGCTGATTCCGATCCTCTTCCTTCTTCCGCTCTATGCCGGCCTCAAGCTCGACGCCCTGAACCAGACGATCGGCAACGCGCCCCAGCGTTTCGGGCTTGTCGCGGTGGTCATCATGCTGGCGGTGACGGTCGCACTCGCCGTCCGGCCCTTCGAGCCGCTCTGGGGCAGGATGCGTGGCGACCTGCATGTGCCCTATGCCGCGGCGATCCGCGCAATCCTAGACGGCCATCACGCCGGCCGGCCGGCAGAGGTACGGGCGGAGGACGCACGCCTCGCGGCCAACATCCGGCTCGCGGAACCGGATCTCTCCGTCACGACCCCCGAAAGCGCCGGGGTCAGAAAGGCGGAACACCCCGCGACGGCCGCTGCACTGCTCTTGGTATGGCGGCAAGCCGGAGCGACGTCCGTGATTCCGGACGCCTTGGCGGCTACTCTGGCCGCCGATGCCGTGGCCGGCGCCAACGTGCCCGTGCCGAAGGATATTGCGCTACCGCCGGTATGGCCCGCCAAGGGGGAGCCGCTGAATTTCGGCTATGCCTGGATTGGCCCGATCGCCACTGCCGCTCCCTGACCGTCTCGAACCGTTGCCCGTCAGGCCGGCGTGCCCTGGCGCTTGCGGCCCTGAACCGGTAGCGCCAGCCGGACGTGAAGGCCGCCGGCCGCGGCGGTATCGAGGGAGAGCGTCGCGCCATAGGCCTCGGCGATGTCGCCGGTGATCGCGAGCCCGAGGCCGGAGCCGCCGCCGTCACCCTCGCCGTGAATGCCGCGGCTCAGCATCGCGGAGCGGGCCTCGGCGGGAATTCCGGGGCCGTCATCGGCGACCACGACCTCGACGCGGCCGTCGCGCCGCGCAATGTCGACCGCGATTTCCGACCGCGCCCATTTGGCGGCATTATCCAGAACATTGCCGATCGCCTCGGCGAGGTCGGCGGGATCGGCCTCGACACGGACATCCCCTGCGACGGACAGTCGCCAGTCGAGACTGCGATCGGCCACGGCGGGCTTCAGCACCTGGATCAGCTTTCCCGCGAGTTCGCCGACATCCGTCGTCACCATCCGCTCCACGCCGAGCCGTGCCGCCTGCAACTGGCGGTCCGCTCGCTGGCGGATGAGGTCGACCTGCTTCAGCGCCATGTCGGCGGCGGCGGGGTCCATGGCCGCTGCGAGTTGCGAGATGACGGTGAGCGGCGTCTTCAGGCCATGCGCGAGATCCGAGGCCCGGCTCCGTGCCCGTTCCACCGCCTGGTCGCGTTCGTCGAGCAGGAGATCGATCTCGCGCAAGAGCGGGCCGACCTCGGTCGGACCTTCCTCGCCCATCCGGTCGAGCGCCCCGCGCCTGATAGCGGCGACCTTGCGCCGCAGCCGGGCGAGCGGCGAGAGCCCGACCAAAGTCTGGAGCGCGGCTGCGACGCCGAGCAGGAGCGCCGTGACGACGAGCATGCCGCGCACCGGCCCGTGGAAGCCCGCAAGCGCGGTCTCGAGTTCCGCTTTCGGAAAGGCGGCATAGATGCAGAAGGCGCGGGCGGTCTGGCCCTCGCCAATCGTCGAATCCTGGGCAAGTATCAGGATCGGCTTGCCGTCGGGGCCCTTGCCTTCGAGAAACGGCGTGTAGGCTGACGGGACCGTGGCCGCCTCGTCGATCGTGGTGTCCCAGAGCGACCGCGACCGCTCGAGGATGGCGCCATCCGCTTCCAGCGCCCAGTAGCGGCCGCCCGCAGGCAGGTTGAGCCTGGGGTCCGACGGCGCGGTCGCCAGCACAAGCGCGCCATCCCTGACGGTCACGGCGGCCGTCAGGCTGTCGGCGAGCACGGTCATCTCCGTCATATACTGGTTGACGACATAACCGGTGAAAAGCCGGCTGAGCACGATCCAGACGATCGTGAGCGCCAGTCCGATCGCGACGAGCGCGCCGATCGCCAGCCGGAAGCGCAGCGAACGGATCATGCGGCGTCGTCCGCGAGCACATAGCCGAAGCCGCGCCGGTTCTGGATCGCGTCCGGGGCGGTCTTTCGCCGGATCCGGGTGACGAGCGCCTCCACGGCATTCTTGGCGGCGTCGTCCTCCCGGCCCTGGACATGGGCGGCGAGCTCGATGGCCGGCACAACCATGCCCTTGCGAGTCGCGAGATAGGCGATGAGCCGGTATTCGAGCGGGCTGATGTCGAGCGCTCGTCCGTCGAAGCTGACCCGTTTGGCGGCCTCGTCGAGCTGGAAGCGCCCGGCCGACAGCACGGGAGCGGCCCGGATCTGGGAGCGGCGGAGAAGCGCACGCAGCCGCGCAATCAGTTCCTCCGACCGGAACGGCTTCGGCAGATAGTCGTCGGCCCCGGCGTCGAAGCCGTCCACCCGCTCCATCCACGAACCGCGCGCGGTGAGCACCAGCACAGGGGTCTGCAGCCCCGACTGACGCCAGCGCTTCAGGATGGAGAGGCCGTCGAGGCCCGGCAGTCCGAGATCGAGGATGATCGCGGCATAGTCGTTGGTTTCCCCCCGCTCCCAGATGTCGGGCCCGTCGGTGGCCCTTTCAGTCAGGAAACCGGCGGCTTCGAGCTGGCCGGACACCAGGTCGGCAATCGCGGGATCGTCTTCGGCGAGCAGGATGCGCATGTCAGAAGCCCAGGAAGCCGAGAATGCGGCCGGTGCGGGCGTCGAGACGGACCGTCTTGATGACGCCGTCGTCGCGGCGGATCTTGACGCGATATTGCGGCCGGCCGAGCCGGATGCCGAGATCGACGTCGATCACACGGCCCTTGACCTTGCCCTGGGCAATGACGAGCGCCTTCTCGAGCGCGATGATGCGGCCCTCGGCGCGCTCGCGCAGAACCTGGTCCTGGGACAGGTCGTCGGAGTGCTTCTTGCTGCGGTCGCCGCCATGATCGTCTCCACCCTGATTGTCGCCTCCCTGGTCGTTGCCGCCATCGGACGTCCCGCCGTCATCGCTGCCCGAATGGCCGCCATCATCGCCGCCATTGCCGTCCGAGCCGCCGTCGGAACCCCCATCGGAACCCCCGTCCGAACCGCTGTCGTCGCCGCCGTCGTCGTTTCCGCCGCTATCGTCATGGCCGCCGTCACTGTCGCCGCCCTGGCTGTCGCCGCTGTGACCGCCGTCGCTGTTTCCACCGTCGCGGCCGCCATCGCGGGCCCTGACGGGAAGCGCAGCGGACCCCCAGGCTGCGGCGGCGATCAGGGCAAGAATATCGCGGCGTTGAAACTCGGGCATTACGACTGTACCTCGTGCCGCCGATCATGCGGCGGTGCCTTCCTGGCGTCAATCGGCTCTCCATGAAGGATGCCCGCCACATCTTGCGAACGTGGCGGGCCAGGCGCCCGAAGCCGGGCGGCTATGGCTTCGGGAGCCGGGGGTCGGCTATTTGTGGTGGGCGCCGTGATGGCCGCCATGGTCCTCGGCATGGCCGCGACCGCGGCCCTTTCCTCTGCCCTTGCCCTTGTGGGCCGTGCCGGTCACGGAGCTGTCGTCATCGTCATCGTCATCGTCATCGTCACCGTCGTCATCGCTGTCGTCATCGTCTTCCGCGTCGTCGTCGCCGCTGTCGTCATCAGCGTCGTCTTCGTCGTCCTGGTCGCTGTCGTCGGTGCCCGTGTGGTTGCCGTCATCATCGGGGCCATCGTCGGCACCCTGGCGGGCCAGCGCCGAGCCGAGCGTGCCGAGGCTGCCGTCGAGGGCTGCGGGCAGCAGCGGTGTTGCGAGAAGTGCGGCCAGCGAAGCGCCGGAAAACAGAAGCGTGCGGCGCGTCGAGCGAAGGCCGGGGGTTTCGATCGTGTCCGGCATTTTGTCCTGGGTCATGTCGTCCTCTCCTTGGGCGCGAGGGTGGCGGCCCCCTGCGGGAATCTGGAGCGTGGCTCCATGACACCGACTATGCGCCCCCTTCGCTGACGGCGTGCTGAGCCGGGACGTCAGCGTCTCGTCAGAAACAGAAAGCCGCCCGGCGCGGCGCGCACGGACGGCTCGAAAATCGGAATGCGGCGGCTCGAATTACTTCGGCGCCAGCACCATCATCATCTGGCGGCCTTCGAGCTTGGGCTCGGCCTCGACCTTGGCGATGGTCTGCGTATCGTCCTTGACCTGGAGCAGGAGCTTCATGCCGAGTTCGAGATGGGCCATTTCGCGGCCGCGGAATTTCAGGGTGACCTTGACCTTGTCGCCTTCCTCGAAGAAGCGCTGGATCGCCTTCATCTTCACATCATAATCGTGCGTGTCGATGTTCGGACGCATCTTGATCTCTTTGATCTCGATGATCTTCTGCTTCTTGCGGGCTTCGGCGGCCTTCTTCTGGGTCGCATATTTCAGCTTGCCGAGGTCGAGGATCTTGCAAACGGGCGGCTCGGTGTTGGGGGAAATCTCGACGAGGTCGAGTCCGGCCTCTTCGGCCATGGCGAGCGCCTGCGCGGTCGGCACGACGCCGAGATTGGTGCCTTCGGCATTGATCAGCTGCACTTGCGGGACGCGAATTTCCCGGTTGGCACGCGGGCCGTCTCTGGTGGGGCCTTCCGCCTTAAAAGGTCTGCGAATGGTCGTATTCTCCTCAGTGGTTTACAACAGGGGCTCTATCTGCCATCAGCGACACGCGATTGCAATCGCCGAAGCAGCGGGGTCCGCGTTCTTAGCACGGTTTCGACGCGAAATCATCTCCGGAAATCGACGCCAAGTCCCGCTCCCGGCCGCGAAGGATGGAATGGAGTTCGAGAGGACCATGGCTCAAGCCACGCAATTCGTCGAAGTCGGAGACGCCCCTCATATAAGGCGGATCGCCGCCGTTTCAACGCCACCCTCCGCCCTGGCCGATCCCGTCACGGTGGTCTGGCTCGGCGGCTACCGGTCCGACATGACAGGCACCAAGGCGATCGCGCTCGAACAGCATGTCACAGCACTCGGCGCCGGTTTTCTCCGCTTCGACTATTCGGGCCACGGCCAGTCCAGCGGCCACTATACCGAAGGCACAATCTCGCTTTGGCTCGAGGAGGCGCTCGCGGTCATCGATCGTCTGACGGCCGGCCGTCTTGTGCTGGTGGGCTCGTCGATGGGCGGATGGATCGCGCTGCGGATGATCCGCGAACTCGCTCGCCGCGACGGGACGGCGCGCGTTGCCGGTCTCGTCCTGATCGCGCCGGCCCCCGATTTCACAGCTGTGCTCATTGAGCCGCACCTCAGTGAAAAAGAGCGCCTCTCGCTCGCCGAAAACGGATATTTCGAGGAACCTTCTCAATATTCGAGCGAACCGAACCGCTTCACGCGGGCACTCATCGACGACGGCCGCCACAATCTCGTCATGACCGGGCTGATCGAGACCGGCTGCCCCGTCCATATCCTGCAAGGCATGCGCGATCCGGACGTACCCTACAGCCATGCGCTTCAAATCATGGAGAAAATCGTCAGGGACGATGCGATCCTGACACTCATTCGCGACGGCGATCACCGCCTGTCGCGGCCTGAAGATCTCGAACGCATCGGCGCGGCGGTGGCCGCCATGATCGCCGCTGCCTGATTGCCGCCGCAGATCTTAACCATAGTTCTCAATGGTCAATCCTCGCCCCCTCCCGATGATTGACACTTTGGGCCGAAATCACTTTAACTCTTTGTTAAGGATTTCGGGGACCGGATCATGGCGGGAACATTCGGCAAGGCCGCATTTGCGGTGTTGGCACTCGGGCTGAGTGCGATGACGGGGAACGGGGCAGACGCGGCGCCGGCACGCTACATGCGCACCGGAGCGGTCACGTCGCAGCCGATCGGGCATTACCAGTTCTGCCAGACCCACAAGGAAGAATGCTCGATCGTATCGAGCGGCATCGCCCCGGCCCGCGTCACCGCTTTCGGCTGGGACGTGATCAAGCAGGTCAATTCCGAGGTCAATCATCGCATCCTGCCGATGACCGACCAGGACATCTTCGGCCGTGACGAGGTCTGGGCCTATCCCACCGATGTCGGCGACTGCGAGGATTTCGTGCTCGAAAAGCGGCGTGAGCTCATGCAAAAGGGCTTCTCCGCCTCCAACCTGCTGATCACGGTCGTCCGCAAGCCCGATGGCGAAGGTCATGCGGTGCTAACCGTGCGGACCGCCGATGGTGACTTCATCCTCGACAATCTCGACGATCGGGTTCGCCTGTGGTCCGAGACCGCCTACCGCTTCATGAAGCGACAGGCGGACTTCGACACCGGCCGTTGGGTCAAGATCGAGAACTCCACCGACGTTCTCGTCGGCGCGGTCGACAAGTAACACCCAGTCGAGCCGGCCCCGGCGGCCGGCCCCCGCCCGTGTCGTCTCGCGTGTCTCACGCGTTTCCGATGAGGATGCCGGCGGCGAGCACGAGGGCACCGCCCAGCACGACCTGCAGCGTCGCCCGGAAGAACGGCGTCTCCATGTAGCGGTTCTGGATGAAGGCGATTGCCCAGAGTTCGACGAACACCACAGCGATGGCAATCCCTGTGGCGATACGGAAATCCGGAATGAGGTAGGGCAGGGCGTGGCCGAGCCCGCCGAGCGCGGTCATGATGCCGGAGGCCAGGCCGCGCTTGATCGGCGATCCGCGGCCGGAGATCACGCCGTCGTCATGCGCCGCCTCGGTGAAGCCCATGGAAATGCCGGCGCCGACCGAAGCAGACAGGCCAACAAGGAAGGTCTGTGTCGTATCGCCGGTGGCGAAGGCCGCCGCGAAGATCGGCGCGAGCGTGGAGACCGAGCCATCCATCAGCCCCGCCAGGCCCGGCTGCACATAGGTCAGGACGAACTGCCGGTGCGCCGCCTCGTCCTCTTCCGATCGCACGCTGTCAGGCGTATGCGTTTCCGCCAGCCGCCGCGCCAGGTTCTCGTGCGACCGCTCGGCCTGGGCGAGGTCGCCGAGCAGTTTGCGCGTACCGGCATCGGTCACCCGCGAGGCGGCGTAGAGATAGAATTCGCCGGCGGCGTGCTCCATGGCCTCCGCCTGGTCACGGATTTCCGTGATCGGCAGCGACCGGACGAGCCAATCCGGTTTGCGGTCGGGAAATTCGCGCACATGTTCGCGCCGGATCAGCGGGATTCGTTCGCCGAAGCGCGCCCGGTGCAGGTCGATCAGCATTTGCCGGTGATGGCTCTCCTCCTCCGCCATGTCCTCGAAGATCTTGGCGGAGGCGGGATACTGGTCCCTGAGCAGGTCGGCATAGCTGAGATAGATGCGACCATCGTCCTCCTCGTTGGAGATGGCGAGTGCCAGGATCTCCTGTTCGGAGAGCGAGGTGAGCGGCCGCTTGGCGGTGCGGAAGAAACGAGCGAGCATGGCACGATCCAGATTTAGAATAATTCTAAACTAGGTCCGCACCGCGCCGGGGTCAACCCTGTTTGCCGACAAGGCTACTCGTCGAGATTGATCGTCTCGGTCTCGCCGCCGGTGCAGGTATAGCAGCAGTCGTCGCAGCTTTCCTTGTTGTCGGGCCCGACACCCCAATAGGTGTCCCGGTCGCCCTGGATCCACGCGCCATAGCAGATCTTTTCCCCCTCCTTGCAGGAGAGCGGCATCTGCTTGGTCTCGCCGTCGTCGAGCACGAAAACCTCGCCCTTGCCGGGCCAGACATGGTCGCGGTCCTGGCTGTAGAGTTCGACCTCCACAGCGTTCGGATGGTTGTTCTGCATCATGAAAGTCACGTCGGCGGCGCGGGCGGGCGCACCGGCGAGCCATGCGGTGACCACGAGCAGGGCCACGGCGGCAATTGGTCTCAACTTCATCAATCCCCCTTGGATGTCTGCAGGATGCGGACGGACCGCTGATAGCATCCCGCTCCGGGCAGACAAATGCATCTCCCCGGCAATCCCCGGAAAAGCCACGTGCGCCGGAAGGGCGCGTGGGACTGGACCGAGCGGCATGCCAACACCTATATGGACCTATGCAGAATGGATGCCGACATGCCTGAATTGCCCGAGGTCGAGACCGTGCGGCGGGGCCTTGCGCCCTTCATGGAAGGCCGGCGCCTTGTCCGGCTGACGCTCAACCGCGCGGATCTGCGCTTCCCGCTGCCTGTCGATTTCCGCGCCCGCGTCGAGGGCCACCGGATCGAGCGGCTCGGCCGTCGGGCCAAGTATCTCGTGATGATGTTGGAGGATGGTCCCGCGATCATCGCCCATCTTGGCATGTCAGGTTCCTTCCGCATTGAAGAAGGCAATGCGCTGGGCGCGTTCCATCATGCACGCTCCAAGGATCAGGCCCACGATCACGTCGTGTTCACCATGGCAGCGGAGGACGGGTCCGAGGCGCGCATCGTCTATAACGACCCGCGGCGCTTCGGCTTCATGGACCTCGTGGAGGCGGATGCTCTCGACCGCTATCCGGCTTTCGCGGCGCTGGGTCCGGAACCCTCGGGCAATCTCCTCTCGGCCACCCATCTCGCAGAGCGCTTTCGCGAACGCCGGACGCCAATCAAGGCGGCGTTGCTCGACCAGCACGTTATTGCCGGCCTCGGAAACATCTATGTCTGCGAGGCGCTGCACCGGTCCGGCATCGCGCCCACCGTGCCGGTCCGATCGCTGGTTTCGGCGGCGGGACGCCCGTCGAAGCGCCTCGAGGCGCTTACCCGCGCCATCCGGGAGGTCATTGCCGAGGCGATCGAGGCGGGGGGCTCCTCGCTCCGTGACCATATCCGGACCGACGGCTCGCTCGGCTATTTCCAGCACAGGTTCCGGGTCTATGACCGGGAGGGTGAGGCCTGCCCGACGCCCGGCTGCGGCGGCACGGTCGCGCGGATCGTTCAGTCGGGTCGCTCGACCTTTTGCTGCCCCGATTGCCAGAGGTGACGGCGCCGCTCGCCGCGGTTTCCGCCGGGCGAGATTCTTTTGCGGGATCATTGACGGGCGCCCGCTTTGGAGCTATACGCCGCCGCACAGATTGAGAAGCCGAATGCGGCTTTTCGTGATGCTCCCTCATTGCTCGGCATTGAGGCCGCCCCTCCGGGGCTGCGGCGCAGGGGCACGTTGGAGCGTTTGGATTAAAGAGAGGCACAGATGGCCAATACAACTTCGGCAAAGAAGGCGACCCGCAAGATCGCTCGCCGCACCGAAATCAACAAGTCCCGGCGTTCGCGCGTCCGCACCTTCGTTCGGAAGGTCGAGGAAGCCATCGCCGCCGGCGACAAGGCTGCCGCCGAAGCCGCTCTCCAGGCTGCCCAGCCGGAGCTGCAGCGCGCCGCCACGAAGGGCGTCCTTCATCGCAACACGGCGTCTCGGAAAGTGTCCCGTCTGGCTCAGCGCGTGAAGACCCTCGGCGCCTGATATCCGGCGTCATTGTTCTTTAGACGAAGCCTGGCCGAGAGGCCGGGCTTTTCGTCGTTTTTAAACTTCTTCTTGCGTTCGGCGCCCGAAACGCCCCGCTGGTTGAACGGGCCGTGACAATTTTTCACAATAATATTCAATGACTTGTGGAAGGATGTCACATTTCTGTCGAGCTCACCCTGCGGGAGTTCGTCATGAAAATGCGTCAAGACAATTTTTTATTTTTTGGCAGAATCGGGCTTTAGACGCTGCTCAGAAAACAATGTCATTGATTCAGTTGCGATTCTTAGTCGGCTTTCCGGTGCGCCAAATACGGCACCGAAATGTCAATGGCTTTCTCTTAACGCGGGGTAAAAATCCCGGTTGATTTGAGGTCGCGATCTTGCCTAAATGGCTCCTGTGAGGCGCCCGCCACGGCGTCCCGCACAAGCCCCAAAAAGGGCCGATCGGGACGCGCAGCGCGCATCACGCAGGACAGGATTTCAATTCCGAGCAATCTGGACCGGCAACTTTCGCGGGCAACCGGGGAACAGCGTTTCCCGGCGGGAATTCTTGCGGTCATCCGGACCATCGGGTGGAACGTGGAAGGAGAGGCGTGAACCAGGCCGGGAAATCGAGGGATCCGGCAGGCAGACAGAAAGAGTTTGGGCGGCCTACGAGGTCCGCGCGGCGTGGCATGGGGATGATGCGCAGCGCGAGTGGCGCCCGGAATACGGACGGGATGGCGATCCCGTCGGAACAGACATGTACAAGGCGGCGACATGCATATGAATATTGCACCGAAGAGCGCATTTTCCGCGATGGAAACTGCGCCGATATCCATAAATAAAAGATCTGACAGCGACGGGGGGGATGCGGGCATGCGACAGGAGGCCCTGTTCGAGCGTTTCAGCGCGAAACTCAAGGCCAAAGTCGGACCCGAAGTTTACGCCAGCTGGTTCGGACGTCTCAAGCTGCACTCGGCGTCGAAGAGCGTCGCGCGTTTCACCGTGCCGACGACATTCCTGAAGTCCTGGATCAACAACCGCTATCTCGATCTGATGACGGCGCTGTTGCAGGAAGAGGAGCCGGGCATCCTGAAGGTGGAAATCCTGGTCCGGAGCGCGGCCCGCTCGTCCGGCCGCCCCGGCACCGCGGAGGATTCCCTTCCGGCAGCGCAAGAGACGCAGGCGGTCCAGCCGACCAAGAAGCCTACGACCCAGGTCTTCGTGGCGCCGAGCCAGTCCAAGGAGCCGCCGAAGTCGGTGGCCCAGGCGCCGCTTTTCGGCTCGCCGCTCGACAGCCGTTACACATTCGCGAGTTTCGTCGAAGGCGCGTCGAACCGTGTGGCACTCGCCGCGGCCCGCACCATTGCCGAGTCCGGCTCGGGTGCCGTGCGCTTCAACCCGCTCTTCATCCATTCGAGCGTCGGTCTCGGAAAGACCCACCTTCTGCAGGCGATCGCTGCAGCGGCGCTGTCCAATCCGCGCAATCCTCGTGTCGTCTATTTGACGGCAGAGTACTTCATGTGGCGCTTCGCCACCGCGATCCGCGACAACGACGCCCTGACGCTGAAGGAGTCGTTGCGCAACATCGACATCCTTGTGATCGATGACATGCAGTTCCTGCAGGGCAAGATGATCCAGAACGAGTTTTGCCATCTGCTCAACATGCTGCTCGACAGCGCCAAGCAGGTTGTTGTGGCCGCCGACCGCGCGCCATGGGAGCTCGAGTCGCTCGACACCCGCGTCCGCTCTCGGCTTCAGGGCGGCGTCAATATCGAGATGGAAGCGCCCGATTTCGCCATGCGGCTCGCCATGCTGAAGGTGCGGCTGGCCCAGGCCCAGGCCGAGGATCCGAACGTCAGCATTCCCGACGAGATCCTCGAGCATGTCGCCGGTTCGATCACGGCCTCCGGCCGCGAGCTGGAAGGCGCCTTCAACCAGCTGGTCTTCCGCCTCTCCTTCGAGCCGTCGCTGACACTCGAGCGGGTTGACGAACTGCTGGCGCATCTCGTCGGCGCTGGCGAGCCGAAGCGGGTCCGGATCGAGGACATCCAGCGCATCGTGGCGCGCCACTACAACGTCTCGCGCCAGGAACTGGTCTCGAACCGTCGCACCCGCGTCATCGTCAAGCCGCGCCAGATCGCCATGTATCTGTCCAAGACCATGACGCCGCGCTCCTTCCCCGAGATCGGTCGCCGCTTCGGCGGGCGGGATCACACGACGGTGCTGCACGCCGTTCGCAAGATCGAGGAGCTGATCACGACCGACCAGAAGCTCGGCCACGAGATCGAACTTCTCAGGCGCCTCATCACCGAGTGAGGTCATGGCCGTCGCGAGCCTCCTGATGTATGATCAGCCGGAGGCGGTGCAGAGTGCGAATGACGCGCTCTGGACCGCTCTCCGTAACCGGCTGCGGGATCACGGCATCGATGCGCCCGACAGGCTCGATCGTCGGGACGGCCACGAAAGCTACTGGCTGCGGCCGGACCTGCTCTTCGCTCAGACCTGCGGCTTCCCCTATGTGTCGGGGCTGCGCGGACGTGTCCGCCTCCTGGCCACGCCCGTTTTCCGCCATGCTGGCGGCCGGGGGGCTCGGCGGGCGAGCTTCGTGGTGGTGCGGTCGGACGATTCCGCAGAGTCGCTCGCCGACCTCTCGGGATACCGCGCGGCCATCAACGACTGGCTTTCCAATTCCGGCATGAACCTGCTCCGGGTGGCGGTTGCCCCGCATGCCCGCCAGGGCCGCTTTTTCTCGGATGTGATCGTGACCGGCGGCCACATGGCCTCGATCGCTGCGATCCGTGACGGTCGCGCCGACATCGCCGCGATCGACAGCATCACCTGGGGCCTGCATTCCGAGCACGCGCCCGCGGCGCTCACGGGCATCCGCATCCTCGCCGAGACGCCTTATGGTCCGGGCCTACCCTATATCACCCGCGGCGATGCGACCGACCGCGAGGTCGACGCCCTTCGCCGCAGCCTGGCCGAGGTGATTGCCGATCCGGCCACCGCCGGGATCAGGGAAACGCTGGGCCTCACCGGCATCGAAGTCCTCGACGACCGCGACTACGCCGAACTTGAAGCCTTCGATGCCGAAGCCCGGCGCCTTGGCTATCCGAAGGTCGCCTGATCCGCCCGCACCGTGGAGGCCGGCTCGCGTCCGTCGGCCGTTTCAGGATGCCAGGGATGGACAGGGCCATGGTGGGTGCGGAAGAAGTAGCGCTTCGCCACGTCCCAGTAGCCGTTGTACAACAGCCCGCCATTGAGCTTCACATAGGCGTCGCGATTGGCGCGATAGAGGCCGGGGATCTTGTACCAGGGCAGGGCCGGCTTGTTGTGATGCACGATATGCAGGTTGTTGTAGAGGAACAGCAGGCCGAAAGCCGGCGAATTCTCGACGATCGCCGTCCGCTCCTCCTTGGTCTCCGCGAAGCTGTGCTCGGCGAAGGACCGCAGGCGGGAGAAGGACAGGCCGGCATAGACGAAGGCCAGGAGATAGAGCCAGAGCGGCATGCCGGCGATGCCCAGCACCCAGTAGAGCACGAGGGCGACGCCGGCGAAATGGCCGAGCCAGACCGGCACGTGCCTGAGGTCGCCGCGCGCGACCGCCATGATCTCGTGGCTCCAGAGCGCCGCGAGCGCCACGAAGGGCCCGATGATCAGCCGGCCGGGCAGGGTGTTGTTGACCTCTGTGACCAGCCGCCCGAAGCCGCCCATGCGCTGCCAGCCCGGCCCGGTGAGATAGTAGGATTCCGGATCCTCGATCGGATCGGTCAGCCATTCGTCGTTGTGGTGCTTGAGATGCGAGCGCTTGTAGAGCGGATAGGGAAGCCAGAGCCCGATCGGCAGCGAGCCGACGGCGTCATTGACCAGGCGGAAGCGCGTCGGATGCCCATGCAGCACTTCGTGCTGCAGTGAGCCATGCCAGGCGACCAGCCAGCCGCCGAGCAGGAAGAGGAGGATGAACGGTACGCTCTGCCAGAAATAGGTAAGGGCGAGCCAGCCGATATGGATTGTCAGGGCAAGGAGAAGGGTGGGCCATTCGACCGTGAAGCGGGAGCGTCTCAGGCGCTTCGCGGTCGGGCTCGGTTCACCGAAATGAATCGTCGCCATGTTGTTCCGAAAACTACGAATCAGGTTCTGAACGCGGAGAGCGGATCGTCCTGGCGCTACCTAATGTATAGATTTATTGATGAAGCTTGTGCCGCGGTCAAGAGGCGGTGCGCCATGCTGACAATTTTTCGATCGAATCGGTAGAGTTTCGGAAGATGCTGATTTAGCGGTGGATTTTTGCGGGGCCGCGTACGGTATGTCTTCCTGGATTGCGCGAACCAGACAGGCGAGCTGATCCTGCAGGCGGATGAGGGGCATCATCTCCCGCCTCGATGTCATGCGCAGATGGAGGGTACCGCCTGATGATCAGGGCGATACCGTCATCCGTCACGCCGCGAGATCCGCCACCACGGCGTCGAGGATCAGCATGCCCTGTGGCGTGCAGCGCAGGCGCGAATTGCCAAGGCGTTCGAGGAAGCCATGACCAATCAGAAATTCCTCGCGCGCCGGATCGAGCTCGCGGCGGGCGAGGGCCGACCAGCGGGCGAGGTCGAGGCCCTCGCGCAGACGGAGGCCCATCAGCAGCATCTCGTCCGCCTGTTCCTCGGTTTCGAGCGCATAGCGCTCGGTCATGCCATGGCCCCCTTCGCCGACCATCCGCAGCCAGTCCTCGGGGGTGCGGTGTGTCGCGGTGGCGATCTTGGCGCCATGGGTCGTCAGCCGGCCATGCGCGCCGGGTCCGATACCGGCATAGTCGCCGTAGCGCCAGTAGGTGAGGTTGTGCCGGCTCTCGGCGCCAGGGCGGGCATGGTTGGACACTTCATAGGCGGGCAAGCCGGCCTCCGCCGTCACGGCCTGGGTGATCTCGTAGAGCTCGGCGGCGCGATCCTGGTCCGGCAGCACGATCTTGCCCGCCTTGGCGAGGCCGAAGAAGGCGGTGCCTTCCTCGATCGTCAACTGGTAGAGCGAGAGATGGTCGACGGCATAGGAGATCGCCTCGCGGAGCTCGCGCGTCCAATCCTCCGCCGTCTGGTCCGGCCGCGCATAGATGAGGTCGAAGCTCATGCGTGGAAAGATCTCACGGGCGAGCCGGACGGCCTTCAGGGCGTCGGCGACGTCGTGCAGCCGGCCGAGGAAGCGCAGGTCCCGGTCGTTCAGCGCCTGCACCCCGAGCGACACCCGGTTGACGCCTGCCGCGCGATAGCCGCGGAAGCGCTCTGCCTCGACGCTGGAAGGATTGGCTTCCATGGTGATCTCGATGCCGGCGGGCACGTGCCAGTGGCGCGCGATCCCATCGAGGATCGCCTCGACCGTCCGCGGCTCCATCAGCGAGGGCGTGCCGCCGCCGAGGAAGATGGAGCTGACCGTCCGACTGCCCGATATCTCCCGCATCGTCGCCGTCTCGCGCAGGAAGGCCTCGATATAGGCCGCCTGGTCCACCTTTTGGTGGCGCACGTGGCTGTTGAAGTCGCAGTAGGGGCATTTGGCCGCGCAGAACGGCCAGTGGACATAGACGCCGAAGCCGGGTTCGCCGGTGTCTGGCAGCAGGGGGGCGTCGGCGAGCATCAGCCGGCCAGGCAGGTTTCGACGAAGAGCTTGAAGGCGCGCGCCCGGTGCGACAGCGCCTCGGTATCGCCCGGCTTCCAGCCATGCTTGGCCTCGGCCGGCATCTCGCCGAAGGTCACGTCGTAGCCGAGCGGCTGGAAGACGGGATCGTAGCCGAAGCCCTTTTCGCCGCGCGGCGGCCAGACGATGTGGCCTTCGACCTCGCCCCGGAAGATCTCGGTATGCCCGTCAGGCCAGGCGAGGCAGAGCACGCTGACGAAGCGCCCGGTGCGGCGTTCGGGGCTGATGGCACCCTTGTCCTGCAGCGCCTTCTCGACCTTGTCCATCGCCATCGCGAAGTCGCGGCTGCCGTCCTCGCGTTCGGCCCAGTTGGCCGTATAGACCCCCGGCGCGCCATCGAGCGCATCGACGGCGAGGCCCGAATCGTCCGACAGCGCCGGCAGGCCCGAGGCTCGGGCCGAAGCCAGCGCCTTGATGCGGGCATTCTCTTCATAGGTGGTGCCAGTCTCTTCGGGCTCCTCGAAACCGAGATCCGCCGCCGATTGGGCGGTGAAGCCGAGCGGGCCGATCAGGTCGCGGATCTCGCGGATCTTGCCGGCATTGTGGCTGGCGACCACGATCGTCTTGGTGTCGAGCTTACGCATGTCGGTCCTATTCGATGCCCCAGATCCGCGCTTCGGTGAATTCCAGAGAATTGCCGGCCGGGTCGCGGAAATAGATCGAGCGCCCGCCATCCGGCCATTCCATGTCGGATTCGATTTCGATCCCCGCAGCCTCGAGCCGCGTCCGCCAGCCGTCGAGCTCGGATGCCTCGGCGCGGAAGCAGAGATGTCCGGGTCCGCGGGCACCATGCGACGGCACCGGCAGCTGTCCCGTCGTGTAGGGAAGCTCGGTTTCGGCGGGATTGAAGATCAGCAGCACCCCCGGCCCGCAGCGGAAAAACACATGGCGACCGGGGCGTCTTCCGAGCTTTTCCAGCCCGAGCACGCCGCCATAGAAAGCCTCCGCTGCATCGAGGTCGTCGACATAGAGCGCACTTTCGAGGATCTGTGACGGCGGCCTTTCCATGACGCTCAGCCGATCGCCTGCTTCTGCAACTCGACGAGTTCCGAAACGCCCTTCTTGGCGAGCCCCATCAGCGTCATAAGCTCTTCCTCGCTGAAGGGAGCGCCTTCGGCGGTTCCCTGGATCTCCACGATGCCGCCCTTGCCGGTCATGACGAAATTGGCGTCGGTCTCCGCTGAGGAATCCTCGAGATAGTCGAGGTCGAGCACCGGCTGGTTGGCGAAGATCCCGCAGGAAATCGCCGCGACATGGTCCTTCAGCACCTTGTCGAGCTTGACCATGTTGCGGCTCTCCATCCACTTCAGGCAGTCGTGGAGCGCAATCCAGCCGCCCGTGATCGAGGCCGTGCGCGTCCCGCCGTCGGCCTGGATGACGTCGCAATCGACGGTGATCTGGCGTTCGGACAGCGACTCGAGATTGACGACGGCCCGGAGCGAGCGGCCGATTAGGCGCTGGATCTCCTGGGTCCGTCCGCCCTGCTTGCCCTGCGTCGCCTCCCGGCGCATGCGTTCGCCGGTCGAGCGCGGCAGCATGCCGTATTCCGCCGTGACCCAGCCCTTGCCGGTGTTGCGGAGCCAGGCCGGCGGCTTTTCCTCGACGCTCGCGGTGCAGAGGACATGGGTGTCGCCGAAGCGGACGAGACAGGAGCCCTCGGCATGTTTGGAGAAGCCGCGCTCGAAGCTCACCTTGCGCATCTGATCTGTCTTTCGTCCCGATGGCCGCATGCTCGTCGCTCCTGCTTGAATGTCGCAAGGGTCATAAGCGGGCAAGGTCGAATTTGCAAAGGAAAAGGCACGATTTTTCTTTTGCGAAGGCTGATCAAATCCCTATATTCCACCTCATGCATCGATGGGTACCGAGTATGACAGGTCTCGACGAAAGGGCCGGGGAAATCTTCCGGCGGATCGTCGACAGCTATCTCGCAAGCGGTGAGCCACTCGGGTCTCGCGCGCTGTCCCGGCTGTTGCCGATGTCGCTGTCCCCGGCTTCGGTCCGCAACGTGATGAGCGATCTCGAGGAGCTCGGCCTCATCTATTCCCCCCACACCTCGGCCGGACGGCTGCCTACTCAGCTCGGCCTGCGTTTCTTCGTCGATGCCTTCATGCAGGTGGGCGACATCACGGAGGAGGAGCGTCTCGGCATCGAACGCCAGCTCCGGCCGGGCAACCGCCATCTGCCGGTCGAGAGCACGCTGAACGAAGCGAGCCAGTTCCTGTCCTCGGTGTCGCGCGGCGCAGGGCTCGTGATCACCGCCAAGAACGACACGCTGGTCAAGCATGTCGAGTTCATCCGGCTTTCGCCGGAAAAGGCCCTCGCCGTGCTCGTCGGCGACCAGGACGAGATCGAGAACCGCATCATCAATCTCCCCGCGGGCATTTCCTCGTCGCAGCTGACGGCGGCGGCCAACTTTCTCAACGCCCATCTCTCCGGCCTGTCGCTCGCCGAGGCCCGTGCGCGCATCGACCGGCTGAAGGAGACGATCCGCGCCGAGCTCGATCTCCTTTCGAGCGAGCTCGTCGAGCGCGGTCTCGCCGTCTGGTCGGGCGATGTCGTCGATGGTCGCTCCGCCCAACTCATCGTGCGCGGTCGGTCCAATCTGCTCGACGGCGTGGAAGGTGCCGAGGACATCGAACGCCTGCGCATGCTGTTCGACGACCTCGAGAAGAAGGAATCGCTCTCCGACATCCTCAATCTCGCCGAGAGCGGACAGGGCGTGCGGATCTATATCGGGTCGGAAAACACCCTTTTCTCGATGTCTGGTTCGTCGCTGATCGTCGCGCCCTACCGCAACAGCGAGAGCCGGATCATCGGCGCGGTCGGGGTGATCGGTCCGACGCGGCTCAACTATTCGCGCATCGTGCCGATGGTCGATTACACCGCGCAACTGATGTCCAAGCTCTCGAGCAGCAGCGGCTGACGGCGACGTTTCTCGCCCCGACGACTTGATTTTTTCGCCGCGAAACTCGATATCCGCAGCAACCCAAGCAAGACCAGGAATATTCGGAGACCGTGATGACGGACGACACCAAGAACGCTTACGAGACGGAAGCGACGCAAGCCGACGCGGCCAGCCAGGCCGCGGCCGAGACGCCGAGCGCCGCGCCCGAGGCAGAGGCCGCCGCCGCACCCGACCCGTTCGAACTGCTGAAGGCGGAGAATGCCGAGCTCAAGGACAAGTTCCTGCGGCTTGCGGCCGAGATGGACAATCTCCGCCGCCGCACCGAGCGCGAAGTCAAGGACGCCAAGACCTATGCCGCGGCGGCCTTTGCCCGCGACATGCTGTCGGTATCGGACAATCTCCGCCGCGCGCTCGAAGCCGTGCCGGCCGAAGCCCGTGCGGCAGCCGAAGCGGGCCTTGTCGCGCTTGTCGAGGGCGTGGAAATGACCGAACGCGCCATGCTGTCGGCGCTGGAGCGCCACGGCGTCAAGAAGATCGAGCCCGCCGGCCAGAAGTTCGACCCGAATTTCCATCAGGCGATGTTCGAAGTGCCCAATCCCGAGATCCCGAACAATACCGTGATCCAGGTGGTGCAGGACGGCTACGTCATCGGCGATCGCGTCCTGCGTCCGGCGATGGTCGGCGTCTCCAAGGGTGGCCCGAAGACCGACGCGCCGGCCGCCGCAGAGAATGCCGGCTGATCAGGCGACGATCGATGCGGTGATCGCCCGTGCGGCGGCCACCGCATCTTCAGGCTTGAGCCTGACCTGAAGGCCGCGCTGGCCTCCGTTCATGTAGACGTGGTGATGGGCCATCGCCTCCGCCTCGAACACGGTCGGCACCGCCTTCTTCTGGCCGAAGGGCGAGATGCCGCCCACGACGTAGCCGGTCGCCTTTTCGGCCATGGCGGGCTTCATCATGTTGGCCGATTTGCCCCTGAAGGCTGCCGCAAGCTTCTTCATGCTGACCTCGCGGTCCGACGGTAGAACGACACAGACAGGCTTGCCGTCCACCTCCGCCATCAGCGTCTTGAGCACGATTGCCGGCGGCACGCCGATCGCCTCCGCGGCCTGCAGCCCGATCCGGTCGGCATCCGGATCATAGTCGTAGGCGACGACCTCGAAGCCGACGCCGGCGGCGGAAAGTGCGAGCGTGGCGCGGGTCGATTTGGACATGCCTATCTCCCCGCGAAGAATGCCGCATAGGCGTCGGGCTTGAACCCGTTCAACAGCCGCCCGTCCACGACCAGCATCGGCCGCTTGATCATCGTCGGCTCGCGGACCATGAGCGCGATGGCGCGTGCCTCGTCGAGATCCGCCTTCTCGGCCTCGGGCAGGGCGCGGAACGTCGTGCTCGCCCTGTTGAGCACCTTTTCCCAGCCGAGCATCCTGCACCAGCCGGCGACCGTCGCAGCGTCGATGCCCTCCACCCGGTAGTCGTGGAACTCCGCCGCGATGCCGTTGGCCTTCAGCCAGTCGAAGGCCTTCTTCATCGTGTCGCAGGTCTTGATGCCGTAGATGCGCGCAGTCATGTCGTCATGTCCTCGTTTTCCCGTCCATAGCACAAAGCCCCGAGACCGAAAGCGTGCCGGGGCGATCGAGCGGCGGCTTTCAACGATTGTTAAGTCGCGGCCAATAGAATCATCGGAGTGCCGCACCCGGCCTGCATGCAGGATGACAAATGGATCCGACGACCCTTCTTTCCCTGATGTTGCCGGCGATGATGGCCGTCTTTGCCGGCGCCTTTCTCGTGGTGTCCCGCTACGGCCTGCCAGCGGCGCGCGGGTGGGGATTGGGGCTCTGCTTCAGCGCACTCGGCTTCGCCAACCCCTTTCTGATCAGCGACCCAACCGTTGCGGCACTGCTGAGCGACCTCTTCTTCATCGTCGCCTTCTACTTCTATTCCGGAGCCTATCTCTGCCATTTCGAAATGCCCGCGCATCGGCGCGAGCGCCTGGCCTTTTCGGCCATCTACATGATCATGAACCTCTATGTCGTGGCCAAGGTCGGAAACCTGCAACTGGAGCTGCTGCTCAACGACATCGCAACCTCGTGCCTGATGGGGTTTGCGCTCGTCAGCACGGCCCCGCGTGCCCGATCCACGGCCGAGCGTGCCCTGGTCGTCGCAGGCAGTGTGGTGGTCTTGGATTCGCTGGTGCGGGTCATGCTGTTCGTTTTCCTGACTGGCACCGATCTGGATCTCAAGGACTTCGTCGGCTCCTCCTATGCGGCGGCCATGCAGATCACGACCAGCGTCATCGGCACGCTCTACATCCTGGCGATCGCCTTCGCGCTTGCCGACCGGGTCATTTCCCAGCTCAAGGATGCGGCCGAACGCGATCCGCTGACCGGACTTCTCAACCGCCGCGGCTTCGACCGGGCGTTTTCGGAACTTCAGAACGACGGACGTCTCGCCGGCGCCGTGCTGACCTGCGACATCGATCATTTCAAGGCGATCAACGACGGCTTCGGCCACGCCGCAGGCGACGGCGTGATCAAGGGCCTGGCGGAGGAACTCGAACTGGCGCTCGGCCATGCCTGCCTGATCTCCCGCTTCGGCGGCGAGGAATTCGTGGTCTTCGCGCCCGGCCGGCGTCTGGGCGAGGCGGGCGTCGCGGCTCAATCGGTGCGCATAAGGTTTGCCGCGCGCGACTGGCGCGAGCTCGGCATCGACGCCCAGATCACCGTGAGCTTCGGCGTGGCCGTGGTCGCCGACAACGAATATTCTATCGACCGGGCGCTCGCGCGAGCCGATGCCTGTCTTTATGCCGCCAAGGAAGCGGGTCGGAACCAGGTCGTGCTCGAAGGCGGCCGCTTCGAGCTCAAGCCGCTGCCGGAGCCGGACCCGGCCTCCAATGTCGTGATCCTCAGGCGCATCCTGAACTGAGGCCGGAACACCCCCGCGATCCCGAGGTTTTCGGGTTGCAGCGCGACACTTCGCGGTGCAAGCTTGGGGTGTTCCCAGAGGAATCGACCCCATGCCCGGCAACGATCTTTCGCCTCATCTCCGCTGTCACGTCTTCGAGACGGTGGCAGGCTTTTGCGCAATCGCCTGGAACAGCACGGGCCTCGTCCGCTTTGGCCTGCCGGCAGCCACCGCCGGCCGCGCCGAGGAAGCACTGTTGCGGCGTTTGCCCCAGGCCGTGCCGTCGGACCCCGACGCATTCGCCGCCGGCATCGTGGAGCGGGCCAGGCGCTATTTCCGCGGCGAGCCGGTGGATTTCTCCGACATACCGCTCGATCTCGGCCGCCAGGACGCCTTCTTTGCCCGGGTCTATTCGGTGGTGCGGAACCTGGGCCGCGGCCAGACGACCACCTATGGCGCCGTGGCAAAGACCCTCGGCACGGGTCCGGAATCAGCGCGCGCGGTCGGTCAGGCCATGGCGAACAATCCGGTGCCGCTGATCATCCCCTGCCATCGCGTGCTGGCGGCGGGCAACCGGATGGGTGGCTTCTCGGCGCCCGGCGGCGCCGACAGCAAGCGGAAGATGCTGGAGCTCGAAGGCGTCAAAGTGCCACCGCCCCCGCCGGTCCAGCAGGAGCTGGCGTTCTGAATCCCGGCATCGCCTGGAGGTCGCGCCGCAGCGGTGAAGTGTCCCTGCCGTCGAGGCAAGCGAGGCGTTCGCCTGCTTCTTGATACTTTCCCGGTCAGAGCTAACTCTTTTCGGGCCTACGAGAGGGCGGGAGCTCGTGCGGTAGGATGGGACATCCGTTCGGCCGGCGCGCGGGTCAAGATTATCAAGAGGATGGTAAGCGTCAGTCTCGAAGCAGAGTTAGGTGCAGCCACCTCTGATTTGGATCACTGAGCAGAACAAGCGTCAACGTACCCAGATTTGAAACTTGCGGCAGCGCAAGACGGAGTCTATCATAGGCTTTATTGAAAGGATTGCTTGAGAATTCATTTATACTTCATCGCTTAGGAGTATGTGATAATGGCCCCTGGTCTTTCGAAAAGCCAGAACACGCGGCCGACGATCTTGCTGAACAGCCGGTCTGACACCGGAAATTCACGCAACGATCTCCTTACGGCCGATGCGACGCCTGGCCTTCACGGCAAGGCCGAACCCGGGGCACGGGTGACCATATTCGACGGTTCGGACGTCCTCGGAACGACCACAGCGTCTCGCGCAGGAATCTGGCGCTTCTCCAGCCCAGTCCTGGAAGAGGGCGAGCATGATCTGCGGGTTGTGGCTCGCAGCGGCGGAGACAAGGGGGTGTCGAAGACCCTTTCCGTAACCATCGACACATCCGCACCGGCCGGCCCCGTCGCGGTGCTCGGTGCCGGCTCCGACACCGGTATCTCGGCGTCCGACGGAATAACCTCCGATGCGACCCCGACATTGACTGGCACCGCGGAGGCGGGCTCGACGGTCATCGTGCGAGCCGGCGGGAAAGTCGTCGGATCAGCCGTCGCCGATGCGAACGGCACCTGGAATCTGACCGCCAAGCACCTCGTTGACGGGGTCTACGACCTCTCCGCCACCGCGACCGACGGCGCCGGCAATACCAGTGCAGGCTCCGCCCCGTCGAAAATCCGCGTGGATACGCAGGTTTCCGCCGCGACGATCGATCTGTCGGCGACGTCGGACACAGGCCTTTCGGCTGCCGACAGGATCACCTCGGCCACCGCGCTTGCGCTCGAAGGCACCGCCGAACAGGGCGCGACCGTCGTCGTGCGCGACGGTACGGTGGTTCTCGGGACCGCCACGGCCGACGCCGGCGGGGCCTGGAGCCTCACCACCGCCGTGTTGTCCGAAGGTCTTCACGGGATCACCGCCACGGCGACCGACGTCGCCGGCAATGTGGCCCCCGGTTCCCCGGTCCTGGCGGTCACGATCGACACAACCACCCAGACGCCGACGATCGACCTCGTCGCGTCCTCCGACACCGGTACCTCCGCCGTCGACAACCTGACATCGGACACGACACCGACCCTCACCGGCACGGCCGAGGCAGGAGCCACGGTCGTGATCAGTGACGGCTCGGCCGTCCTCGGCACCGTCATCGCCAACGGGACGGGAACCTGGAGTTTCACTACCGGCCCGCTGGCGTCGGGCGCGCACAGTTTCGCCGTGCGTGCAGCCGACCTTGCGGGCAATCAGAGTACTGCGACGTTGCCATTGGCCGTTCAGATCGATGCCGCCGCACCCGGGACACCCACGATCGATCTCGCCGCATCATCGGACACTGGCCTTTCAGCTGTGGACAACATCACCGCCGACACGACGCCGGATCTAGTGGGCACGGCAGAAGCCGGCGCTGTCATCAGGATCATGGACGGTTCTGCTCTTCTCGGCACCACGGTGGCAGACAATGCGGGCGCGTGGGCCTTCACCACCGCCGCCTTGACCCAAGGTGTGCACGCCATAGCGGTCACCGCCACCGACGCCGCAGGCAATACCAGCGCAGCAGTCAGTCTCTCCGTCACCGTGGATTCGGTCATCGCGACGCCGACCATCGATCTCGCGGCGTCGTCTGACACCGGCCTCTCCGCCGCGGACGATCTCACCTCGGATGCGACGCCGACGCTTTCGGGCACGGTGGACGCGGGCGCCACCGTGACGGTCCTGGACGGATCCGTGGTGCTCGGTACGGCCATCGCGGACGCCAGCGGCTTCTGGACCTTCACGACGGCGAAGCTGACGGATGGCCTCCACAGCTTTACCGCGCGGGCAACCGACGCCGCAGGGAACCTGAGCGCCCTCTCGGCGACGCTCGACGTCACCATAGAAGCGGGTCGCTACGATCTCTCGACCCTGCAACCCGCGGACGGCTTCGTGGTGCAGGGCGACGACGCGGACCGCCACACCGGCTTCAGCGTCTCGTCGGCGGGCGACGTCAACGGCGACGGCTTCGACGACTTCATCGTGGGCGCGCCCTCGGTCTATTCGTACGGTTCTCATGCCGACGAGGCCTATGTCGTGTTCGGGGGCGCCTCGGGCCTGGGAACGGTCGACAGCTCCGGTCGTGCGATCGTCGATCTGGCCGCGCTGACCGCTGCCGACGGCTTTGTCCTCAGTGGCAACACTTCCAGAACCCAGGTCGGCGTGAGCGTGTCCGGGGCAGGGGATGTCAATGGCGACGGTCTGGACGATCTGCTGGTGGCAGGTGCCGGCCAGACGAGCGACCAGTATATTGTCGTCTTTGGGTCCCGGTCGACCTTCGGGGCCATCGACGCAGCCGGCCGCGACGTGCTGCATACGTCTGATGTGACGGTGCAGAAGGGCTTTTACCTCGCGGCGACGATCTACAGCACGGCCCCCAGCGTTTCGTCGGCGGGCGACGTGAACGGAGACGGCTTCGACGATCTCATCGTCGGCATGCCCGGCGCGAGCTATTTCCGGAACCAGCCCGGTGACGCTTATGTCGTTTTCGGCACCGAGGCCGGTTTCGGCGTGGAGAGCGGTGGACGCGCCGGCCTGGATCTCGCAACGCTCTCTGCCGCCGAGGGCTTCGTGGTACGGGGCACCCGCGGAGAGGACTATGCCGGCTCCAGCGTCTCCTCTCTCGGCGATGTGAATGGCGACGGCTTCGACGACATCGTCGTCGGCGCCCGCAACAACAGCGACGACTTCCCCAATGGGGGCCAGGCCTATGTCATCTTCGGGAAGGCGTCGGGATTCGGTGCCGCCGATGGCGCGGGACGTCGCGTCATCAACATCGCCAGCCTGACGCCGGACCAGGGCTTCGTCGTGCAAGGCGTCGCCGGCTCCGATCACGCCGGTTGCAGCGTGTCGTCTGCCGGCGACGTCAATGGCGATGGCTTCGATGACATCATCGTCGGCGCCTATTGGGCCAAGGACGGCTATGGAGCCTCGGGCAGCGCCTATGTCGTCTTCGGCACGGGATCGGGTTTCGCCACGACGGACTTCGGCGGCCGCCCCTTCATGTTCCTGAGGGAACTTTCTGCCGACAAGGGCTTCAAGATGATCGCCTTGCCTGACGGCGACTTTGCCGGCGCGAGCGTGTCGTCTGCCGGCGACGTCAACGGCGACGGCTTTGACGACCTCATCGTCGGCGCGAAGGGGAACGACGACGGCGGAAATGCGGCAGGTGCCGCCTATGTCGTCTTCGGAACAGGATCGGGCTTCGGGACGCTGGTCAACAATGAGCGCGTCATCGTGCTGAACGATCTCAAGGCATCGGAAGGTTTCGCCATTCAGGGCGATGCGGCCGGTGACGGCGCGGGAACCAGCGTGTCCGGCGCGGGCGACCTGAACGGTGACGGTTTCGACGACCTGATCGTCGGCGCCCCCGGCGGCGACGACGGCGGCACCGATGCCGGCGAGGCCTATGTCATATATGGCAGCGCATTGGGCGCTTCGGCCGTGGCGGTGACGCTCACTGGCACGGCGTCCGCCGACAGACTGATCGGCAGCCTCGGCGACGACACGATCAGCGGCAAGGGCGGTGCGGATGTCCTGATCGGGGCGAACGGCGACGACCGAATCGCAGTGTCGAGCGACAGCTTCGCCCGGGTGTCCGGAGGTGGCGGTGCCGACACGCTTGCTTTTGACGGCGCCGGCCTCTCGATCGACTTCACCCAGATCGCCAATTCGCGGGTCAGCGGAATCGAACGGCTCGACCTCACCGGCTCTGGCGACAACACTGCCAGGCTCTCCATCTCCGACCTCTTCCACTTTTCTGACGGCGCAGACCCGCAATTCACCGGGGCGGCATGCGACGAGATGCTGGTGGTCGATGGCAATGCCGGCGACAGGCTAATCCTGTCGCAAGGTACGGGAAGCTGGGCGCTGGTCAGTCAGGATGTCGGGCTGGATGGCACTCTTCCCGGCTCGTTCGACATCTATGTCTATGCCATCTCCGGAGCAACGCGTGGCGTCTTGGCCGTAGATGCCGACGTGACGCTGGAGATCGTCTGAAGCCAAGGCGCGATCTTGGCGGTGGGACGAGTGTTTCAGCGGCCGTCTTTGCGAAGCGAGGCGTCGGGTCGAGACCAGCCGATCCACACGGCCGATGGGACGTCACAGGAAATCTGCAACAACCGAATGTCCGGTTCCCGGAAGATGTTCCGTCCGGCCGGCCTCTGCCCATACCGCGGGCGTTCTCGATGCCGGCCTTACAATCGGCGGCCTGCCAAACGTCGTGTCACTCCCACTCGATCGTGCCGGGTGGCTTGCTGGTGACGTCGTAGACGACGCGATTGATGCCGCGAACCTCGTTGATGATGCGGGTGGCCGCGCGGCCGAGGAAATTCATGTCATAGGGGTAGAAGTCGGCCGTCATGCCGTCCACGGAGGTCACGGCGCGCAATGCGCAGACGAATTCGTAGGTGCGCCCGTCGCCCATGACGCCGACGGTCTGCACGGGCAAGAGGACCGCGAAGGCCTGCCAGATCTTGTCATAGAGACCGGCCTTGCGGATCTCGTCGAGATAGATGGCGTCGGCTTCGCGCAGGATCTCGAGTTTTTCGCGGCTGATGCCGCCGGGGCAGCGGATGGCGAGACCGGGGCCGGGGAAGGGATGCCGGCCGATGAAGGACTCGGGCAGACCCAGTTCACGGCCGAGCACGCGGACCTCGTCCTTGAAGAGCTCGCGGAGCGGCTCGACCAGCTTCATGTTCATGCGCTCGGGAAGGCCGCCGACATTGTGGTGCGACTTGATCGTCACCGAGGGCCCGCCTGAATAGGAGACGCTTTCGATGACGTCGGGGTAGAGCGTTCCCTGGGCGAGGAAGTCCGCGCCGCCGAGCTTCTTTGCCTCCTCCTCGAACACCTCGATGAACAGCCGCCCGATCGTCTTGCGCTTGACCTCGGGATCGCTCTCGCCTTCCAGCGCCGAAATGAAGCGGTCCGATGCGTCGACATGGACGAGATGCAGGTTGTAGTGCTCGCGGAACATCGCGACCACGTCGCGTGCCTCATTCTTGCGCATCAGGCCGTGGTCGACGAGGACGCAGGTCAGCTGGTCGCCGATCGCCTCGTGGATCAGGAGGGCCGCAACCGAGGAATCGACGCCGCCCGAAAGAGCGCAGAGCACGCGGCCGTCGCCGACCTGCTCGCGGATCGCCTCGACGGCGCGGGCGCGGTAGGCGGACATCGTCCAGTCGGCCGGAATGCCGGCGATCTTGTGCACGAAGTTCGACAGCAGCTTCGCGCCATCAGGCGTGTGGACCACTTCCGGGTGGAACATGGTCGTGTAATAGCGCCGGGACTCGTTGACGGTGATGGCGAAGGGCGCGTTTTCGGACACGCCGATCACCTCGAAGCCTTCGGGCGCCACCGTGACGCGGTCGCCATGGCTCATCCAGACGGGATATTTCTTGCCGACTTCCCAGACGCCCTCGAAGAGCGGGCTCGCCTTCAGGATCTCGACGTCGGCCCGGCCGAATTCGCGGGCATGGCCGCCCTCCACCTTGCCACCGAGCTGGATCGCCGTCGTTTGCTGGCCATAGCAGATTGCCAGAATCGGCAGGCCGGAATCGAACACCACCTGCGGCGCCCGCGGGCTGCCCTCGTCGAGCACCGAATGCGGGCTGCCTGACAGGATCACGGCCTTGGGACGCAGCCGGTGGAAGGCTGCCTCGGCCGACTGGAACGGAATGACCTCGGAATAGACGCCTGCCTCGCGCACGCGCCGGCCGATGAGCTGGGTCACCTGGCTGCCGAAATCGATGATGAGAACGGTATCGGAATGAGCTGTCTGGGTCATGTCGGGCCTATAAAGAAGGACGGGCGGTTAGGCAACGGGATTCCGGCGGCTCCGACGCAGTTTTCCGAGGAGGTCAGCGAGCTGCTCGAGCTCGCCCTCTGCCATCGCCGACCGGTACTCCGCCTCGATAGCGAGCTTGATCCGGTCGGCGTCCAGCATGGCCGCACGGCCTGTTTCGGACAGTCGCACGATGCGCCCGCGCCTGTCGTCGGGATCGGCGATCCGCTCGACGATTCCCTCCGCTTCCAGCCCGTCGATCAACTGCTGGACCGCCTGCTTGGTGGTGCCCAGCCGATCGACCAGCAGCGCCTGTTTCGTGCCCCTCGGCGCGATCTGTCCGACGAGTGCAGATCGCGCCGTCGTGAACCAGAGATGGCCCGCCCCCTGCATACGGGCGACGAAATCCAGCGTCCAGTCCTGGCTGGCGCGCCAAAGCAGCCAACCGATATGGTCAGGAAATTTATGGTCAAGCATCTTGACTATAGCGCCTCACCCGCGTAGATCGATATCGTCAAGTAACTTGACTATCACCAATCCGAAACCATGGAAAGTCACATTCATGATCACCCTCGAAAAACCCGTGCTCGCCGCCCTCCTCGTCAACGCCACCCATGACATCGACATGGGCGAGGGACAGACCGCGACGATCTACTATGAAACCGAAACCCTTGCGCATATGCGCCGCCCGGATGGCGGCGTGATGACCGGCGACTGGGCGCTCGAAGCGGACGGCTATGCCATCCGCTGGCGCAACGGCCCCGCCGCCCGCTGGACGCTGACCGCAGAGCCTGGCCGGATCGGCTATGTCGATGCCGAGGGCAATGACCGCGGCGCCATCAGGGCCATCACCTATGGCAACCCGGCGTCACTGCCCGGCTGAGAAACCGGTCAGCGTGCCCTGCATGAGGGCGCCTTCGAGGCGCTCCACGGCTGTTGCGAGCCGTTCGTCGATGACATGGAGATACTCCGTCCAGTCGTCGATATGGTTGACCTCGGCGCGGCCGTCGGAAATTCCCCTCAGTCCGACGAGCGGAATGCCGAAACTCATGCAGGCCCTGAGGATCGCGAAGGTCTCCATGTCGACCATGTCGGCCGCGATTTCGCGATAGGCCGCGCCGGACACGACATTGGCGCCGGTCGAGAGTGAGGCCTCGGCGATGCCGGGAATGCGCACCGGCAGCGGAACGGTCGCCGGCAGATCGAGAAAGGGCGTCGCGCCCTTCTCGAAGCCGAAGGCCGAGGCATCCATGTCGCGATAGGCCACCGACGTCGCCTGATAGATGGCCGCCTGCTCGAGGTTGGCCGACCCCGCCGATCCGAGCGAGACGACCAGGTCGGGCCGGCGACCGTCGAGGGCGAATTCCGTCAGCGCCCGCGTCAGCGCGACGGCCGCCTCGACCGGGCCTATCCCGGTCATGACGGGGCGGATAAGCGCGCGGAGATGCGGCCCGTATTCGGCCTCGGCGGCCATGACATAGAGAATGGTGCTGCCGCCGACGGTCTTCAGCCGGTCGCTCATCCGCGGATACCCTCCCGGCCTCGGATCGCCATCTTGGTCCCCGTCATCGAGGCGATCAGCTTGGCCGGTCCGTCGCCGATGGCATAGGCGCGGCCATCCGCCACGATGATGTTGGAACCGGGCTTGGTGATCTCGCCGCGGAAGAGGAATCGGTCGCCCTTGCCGGGAGACATCAGGTTGACCTTGAACTCGATCGTCAGGATCGAGACATCGGGCTCAATCATCGTATAGGCGGCATAGGTGCAGGCGCTGTCGAGCGCAGCCGAGATGATGCCGGCATGCAGGAAGCCGTGCTGCTGGGTCAGTTCCGGCCGGTTGGAGAGCTCGATCTCCACCGTGCCCTGGTGGATCCGCGTGAGTTCGGCGCCGATCAGCGCCATCGCGCCCTGGCGCTCGAAGGAGGCCTTGATGCGCGCCCGGAAGTCGTATTCTGGATCGGTGTTCATGGAGATGTGAGAGAATCCCTTCGCGCCTGCGAAACTGCCACTCATCGGCGCTCGCCACAAGCTTCCGTCCGGCTTTTCCGGACTTATACCCGGTCTCGATGATAGGAACCCATAGGATGACGCGACGCCGGAGACCAGCCTCACGTCACCTTCGGCCGGTCTCTTGGGTCCTCTGGCGTCGTCGCGATCCTTGACCGACGCGACAACGTCGCTCTGCGGAACTCTCCCGGCCAGAGGTCCCGATCGAGCCGGTCCTATGGGTTCCCATCATCGGGATCTGGCATTTTTTCCTGCCTGCTGCGCGCGCCGCTGCGTCCAGGACTTGCACCGCGCTGCCAAGCCCCTATGACGGGGTCATGTTCGACGTCGCGCAAAATGTCCTGCCGATCTTCCTGATGATCTTCATCGGCTGGCTGATCGTGGCCACCGGCTATCTCAAGGCGGAGGCCGGGGTCGCGCTGTCGGAATTCGTCTTCAAGCTGGCCGTTCCCGTCCTCATCTTCCGGACGCTCGCCCAGGCCGAGTTTCACGGCGCCTTCCCCGTGCGCCTCTGGGTCGCCTATTTCTCGGGCGTGGCGATCACCTGGACCATCGGACATATCACCGCCACGCGGCTGTTCGGCACCGACCAGCGGATCGGCACCGTCGCCGGCGTCTCCTCCGCCTTCGCCAACAATGTCTTCATCGGCTTGCCGCTCGTCGACCGCGTTGTCGGCCCGGAAGGGCTGGTGGCGATCTCGATCCTGATTGCGGTGCACCTGCCCGTCATGATGGTGGCCAGCTCGTTGATGATCGAGCGCGCGGAACGGCGGGACCTCGGCAAGGCGCGCGAGAGCTGGCAGGCGCTTCTGCGCTATCTCGGACTCAACCTCACGCGCAACCCGCTGGTCTTCGGCGTGCTCGGCGGCCTGCTCTGGAACCTCGCCGGCCTGCCGCTGACCGGCGTGCCGCGGCTGGTCGCCGACCAGCTCTCGGCGGTCGCCGGACCGGCGGCGCTGCTTTCGCTCGGCATGGCGATGCGGCGCTATGGGACCGGCGGCAACCTTGCGCTCGCCTCGACCGCCACGCTGTTCAAGCTTATGCTGCTTCCCGCCTGCGTGATGCTGTTCACGCATCTCCTCGGCCTAGAGCGCGACTGGCAGGCGGCCCTCGTGCTCACTGCCTCGGTGCCCACGGGGGTGAACGCCTGGCTGATCGCCGCGCAGTTCCGCACGGCCGAAAGCCTCGCCGCGACGGTGATCACGGCGACCACGGCCTTCGGGGTCGTCACCGTTACCTTCTGGGCATGGCTGATGGGGTGAAGTTGGGGCCCGCCAGCCGGCTGGCGTCGGCCGCCAATCAAAGTCTTGCGTGGAGTCAGGGTTCAGGCCGCGGACGCCTGCTCCTGGTTGAGGCAGGCCTCGATCGCCGGCACCGTTTCCGACGACCGCAGCCGCGCCACGAGGTCCTGGTCGCGGAGCGCGCGCGCTATCCGCGACAGCGCCTTCAGATGATCCGCCCCGGCGCCTTCCGGAGCCAGCAGCATGAAGACGAGATCCACGGGCTGGTCGTCGAGCGCCTCGAAGTCGACGGGCGTCTCGAGCCGCGCGAAGACGCCGGTGATCTTGGTAAGCGCCTTCAACTTGCCGTGCGGAATGGCGATGCCCGCGCCCACGCCCGTGGAGCCGAGGCGTTCGCGCTGTAGCACGACGTCGAAGATCTCACGTTCGGGGATGCCGGTCATCTTGAAAGCGGTGGACGCGAGCTCGACGAGCAACTGCTTCTTCGTGTGCACGCGGAGCGCCGGAATGATCCCTTCCGGCTGCAGAATGTCCGCCAAAGCCATTCATTTTGTCCTTTTTTGGCCCGGGATCCCGAGCCGGCGGCAACCCGCCGGCCCGAGTGGTTCAGAATTTCTTCGTCAGCCTGCTCAGCCTTTGATATTGGCGGAATCGATCCAGCCGATATTACCGTCATTGCGGCGATATACAATATTGAGCTCGGCCGAGCCCGGTTTGCGGAACAGGAGAAGCGGCTCGTCGGTCATGTCGAGGGCCATGACGGCGGTCGCCACTGTCATCGTCGCGAGCTTCTTGGTGGTCTCGGCGACGATGGCGGGCGCGAAGTTCTCGGCGACCTCCTCCTCCTCCTCGCTACCGGACTCGATGACCGTGTAGGGAATTTCCATGGCTGCGGCGCGGGTCTCGCCCTGATGATGGTCCCGCAGACGGCGCTTGTAGCGGCGCAGACGCTTTTCGATCCGCTCGAAGGCGCTCTCGAACGCCAGCTGCGGGTCGTTCGCCTTGCCCTCGGCATGCAGGTTGGCGCCGGAATCGAGATGAATCTTGCAGTCGGCGCTGAAGCGCGCGCCCGCCTTCTCCACGAGGACCTGGCTCGAAAACCCGCCGTCGAAATATTTGGCGATGGCGTCGTTGATCTGCCCGGTGATCCGGGACCGGAACGAGTCGCCGATGTCCATATGCTTGCCGGTTACGCGCACGCTCATGGTGTTATCCTTCCTGCATTCGAAGTTTCGGAGTCCTCATAGCCTTCCCCTCGCCTGGGCCGGACCCGGATCCCGGGCGAATCCCACGACTTGGAGGTTGCGGACCTGTCCGCCGGCATGAAGACCTTCCCGGTCCTCCGAACCGGCGCCCTCCGACATATCCCACCAAGCTCGATGACACACATCCGAACGCAGTCTATGCCAAGCCGTTCCCGCTTCCAAGTGGTCTCTTGTGGCCTGGCTATGGACGTGCCGACGCATGATCGGCGCGCGCTGCTTAAGCGCCTCCGACCCGTCAAGTCAAGAGCGCCAGAACTTATTTCAGTGGGTAATCACACGCGCGGAAATTGTCGGCGCCGCTGGAATTGACGCCTGTTCAGGCGGTGGCGATGCGGGCGATCGCGCGCTTCTCGCGCCTGCGTTGTACAGAGGAGGGGATGTTCATCGCTTCCCGGTACTTGGCGACTGTGCGGCGGGCGATGTCCACTCCGTCGGCCTTGAGCCCCTCGACGATGTCGTCGTCCGACAGGACGGCATCGGGCGCCTCGCCCTGTATCATCACCCGGATCCGGTGCCGGACCGATTCCGCCGAATGCGCCTCGCCGCCCTCGACCGCCGCGATGGAGACGGTGAAGAAGTATTTGAGTTCGAAGAGGCCGCGCGGCGTCAGCATGTATTTGTTCGACGTGACCCGGCTGACGGTGGATTCGTGCATCTTGATCGCGTCGGCGACGGTCTTGAGGTTCAGCGGTCGCAGATGGTCGATGCCGCGCGTCAGGAAGGCGTCCTGCTGGCGGACGATCTCGGTCGCGACCTTCATGATCGACTTGGCCCGCTGGTCGAGGCTGCGTGTCAGCCAGTTGGCGTTCTGCAGGCACTCGGTCAGGAAGGCCTGGTCGGCCTGGTCGCGGGCGCCGGAGGCCAAGACGCGCTGGTAGTAGTCCTGGTTGACAAGCACCCGCGGGAGGGTCTCGGGATTGAGTTCAATCGTCCAGCCCCCGTCAGGCGCCGCGCGCACGATCACGTCCGGCATGACCGATTCGGTGGCGGAGGGCTCGAAGCCGCTTCCGGGCTTGGGGTCGAGCGTCCGGATCTCCGCGAGCATGTCGAGGAGGTCCTCCTCGTCGACGCCGCAGAGCCGCTTCAGGGTTTGGAAGTCCCGCCGGGCAAGCAGGTCGAGATTGGCGACCAGCGCTTCCATCGCCGGGTCGAAACGGTTCCGGCTCCTGAGTTGCAGCGCCAGGCACTCGCCCAGCGACCGGGCGAAGATGCCCGGCGGCTCGAGTGACTGCAGCTTGAGCAGGACGGCTTCCACCGCGCCAGCAGGCTTGCCCAGCGTGGCGGCGACCTCGTCGAGCTCGTCGGGGATATAGCCGCAGTCGTCCAGGAGATCGGTGAGGTGGCGCGCGACGAGGATGTCCACCGGATCATGCAGGAGGAAGGGCACCTGCTGGGCGACATGCTCCTTCAAGGTCACCTGGCCGGCGACGAAGTCGTCGAGATCGTAGGCCTCGCCGCTCTCGCCGAGGCTCCCCGGCATCGACTTCCACTGCGCCAGGAGTTCCGGCGCATCGGCTTTTCGCGGCCCCGCATCGTCCTGATAGACATTGTCGAAGCCGCCGTCGAGCGCCTCGCTCAGCCGTTCGGTCTGGCTCGGGCGGCTGTCGGCGGCCTCCGTCGGATGGTCGTCGCCGCGGGCACTGCCGTCGAAATCCGGCCCGCCTTCGCCGGCGGCCACTTCGAGCAGCGGATTCTTCTCCACCTCGTTGGCGATGAACTGGCCGAGTTCCAGATGCGTCATCTGAAGCAGCTGAATCGACTGCATCAGCTGCGGTGTCATCACCAGCGACTGGGTCTGTCGCAGCAGCAGGCTCGCGGACAAGGCCATGACGGACGCTGAACTCCTCGACGGCCGCGACCTGGAAAGGGCCGCGGAAACTGGCTCCGGGTGGAACTGGCCCAAAAATTGCTTATTGATCCGACCCGGTCAAGCGGAAATGCTGTGCGAGGGTAAACGCCGCATCCGGAGAAGCGCTCGCCAGCGGGTCAGAGGCTGAAATTGTCGCCGAGATAGAGCCGGCGCACGTCTGGATTGTTGACGATGTCGGTGGCGCGCCCATGCGTCAACACCTCGCCGGCATGGATAATATAGGCGCGGTCGATGAGGCCCAGCGTCTCGCGGACGTTGTGGTCGGTGATCAGGACGCCGATGCCGCGGCGCGTCAGGTGGCGCACCAGGTTCTGGATGTCGGAGACTGAGATCGGATCGACGCCGGCGAAGGGCTCGTCCAGCAGCATGAAGGCGGGGTCGGTCGCAAGCGCGCGGGCGATTTCGAGCCGCCGCCGCTCGCCGCCCGAAAGCGCCACGGCTGGCGAGCCCTTGAGATGGGTTATGGCGAATTCCGCGAGCAGCGACTCGAGCTTCTGTTCGCGGATGTCGCGGTTCTTTTCGCGCAGCTCCAGCACCGCACGCAGGTTCTGCTCGACCGTGAGGCCCCGGAAGATCGAAGCTTCCTGCGGCAGGTAGCCGACCCCGAGCCGGGCCCGCTGGTACATCGGCATCCAGGTCACGTCGTTGCCGTCGATCTCGATCCGGCCCTGATCAACCGGCACCAGGCCTGTTATCATGTAGAAGCAGGTGGTCTTGCCCGCCCCGTTCGGCCCGAGCAGGCCCACGGCCTCGCCACGGCGCACGACCAGTGACACACCGTTGACCACACGGCGCGCGCGATAGGCCTTCGTGATGCCGCGCGCGATCAACGTGCCGACATAGCGGCCCTGCTGGCTGGGGTCGCGTGGCTCGGCCTCGGCGCCCGGGGCGCCCGCCCGATTGATAAAGGGAATCTTCAAGGCAGTCCGGTCAGTTGCTCGACTTCGGGTCGATCAGGATTTTCACGCGGTTGCCGCAGCTGCCGAGATTGGCGAGCCCGCTTTTCATCTGGACGGTCAGCTTGCAGCCGGTAAAGACGTTGCCGCCCTCCGAGAGCACGACCGGATTGCCGTTCAGCACCAGGACCTCGCTCACCATGTTGAAGCTGCCGGTGTCGGCTGTGGCCTGCTGTGTCGCCGAGGACAGCTTAACCCCGCCGGAGACGTCGATCCGGTCGATGTCGGCGCCGCCGGCTGCGATCGACTTGGTGCCGCTCTTGTAGAACACGGTCATCTTGGAGGCCTGCAGCGTCATCTGGCCCTGGGCGACGCGCACATTGCCGCTGAAGAAGGCCTTCTTCTCCTGCTCGCGGATCTCCAGGTTGTCGCTTTCGATCTGGATCGGCTTGTCGTTGGAGAGCGCGAGGCCATTGTCGCGGCTCTGCGCCGCGGCGGGCTGGCCCGCGAGCATGGTGACGACGGAGAAGGCCAGAATGGCCGGAATGCGTAGCGCGTGCATGATCGACGACGTCCTATTGCTCGCTTGTTGCCTTGACGTCCGCGGCCGTCCGCCGCACGGCAGTCGGCTCGACCTCCATCCGGACATCGCCAGAGAAATGTATGATCCTGCCCTTATCGGTTATCTTGAGGCTGTTCGCAACCAGCGTCGCGCCCTTTGCCGCAAGAGAAACCCGGTCGTTCGAAGTGAGGAGCCCGCCCCTTATGTCGAGATGGGCAGACCGGAAAGCGACTGTCAGCCCTGACGACAACCGCACCTCGAACGGCGCCGTCATATCCAGCCGGTCGGTGTCCCGATCGTAGCGCGCGCCGCTCGCCTTGATCCGGGCGACGAGATCGCCGCGGACGGGCACCGCCGCCTCGATATCCTGCAGCTGGATGTCACTGGGATTGATGATCGCCTGCAATGCCCGCCGCGCATTCATGAAGTAGCTGATGCCGTCGGCGTTGCGGCCCGATATCGCCGGCTTCTCCATCACGACCCGGCCGTTCTCGATCCGTGCGCCTGATATCGACAGGTTTTCCGGAAACATCGTCCGCACCCAGGACACCGCGACGAAGGCCAGCGAAATGACGACTGCCAGGACAGGCAACAGGATCTTCAATCGGCGCACGGCCGCAGAATGTCCGAGCGCCCGCGCGTAAGGGTCGGCCGGGGCCCTTCGACTGAAGGTCTGGGTTGCGCTCGCGTCCATGAATGTTCCTGTGGGACGCGCCCGGCGCCCGCCCGACCCCTGCGGGCCGCTACACACATAGGCAAAGCATCACGCAAAAACAATGTGGGAAACTTTTCGTCAGAAAGAGGTGCCGGTGTTGCTGCGCCGCTGTTTCCTTCCCGGCCGCCAGAGGCTATCCATTGTGCAACGAAGCAAGAGAGAATGACGATGGCTTTCACCGACATTGCGGAACGGCGCCAGCTGCGTCGCAAGCTCACCTTCTGGCGGGTCGCCGCGTTCCTACTGATTGCCGCGGCAATCGTCGGCATCGGTTTCATGCTGGGCGGCGACGACGGCGGCAAGATCCGCTCCCATGTCGCCCGTGTCGAGATTTCCGGCCTTATCACCGATAACGTCGAACTCGTTCAGCGGCTCGACGACATTGCCGAGAACGACGCTGCCAAGGCGCTCATCGTGTCGATCAGCTCGCCGGGCGGCACCACCTATGGCGGCGAAGTGATCTACAAGGCCTTGCGCCGTGTCGCGGCCAAGAAGCCGGTCGTCTCCGACGTCCGCACCCTTGCTGCTTCGGCCGGCTACATGATCGCCGTCGGTGGCGACCATATTGTCGCGGGCGAGACGTCGATCACCGGCTCGATCGGCGTCATCTTCCAGTATCCGCAGGTCAAGCCGCTGCTCGACAAGATCGGCGTATCGCTCGAGGAGATCAAGTCGGCGCCGCTCAAGGCCGAGCCTTCGCCTTTCCATGCGCCGCCGGAGGGCGCCAAAGCCGCGATTCAGGCGATGGTGGACGATTCCTTCTCCTGGTTCGTGGATCTGGTGGCCGAGCGCCGCAAGCTCGCCCGCCCCGACGCGCTCCGGCTTGCTGACGGCCGCGTCTTTACCGGCCGCCAGGCAGCACGCGAGAAGCTCGTCGATACGATCGGCGGCCTCAAGGAAATCCGTGCCTATCTGACGACGCGCAAGGTCAATGCAGACCTGCCCATCATCGACTGGAAGCCGCGTTCGGAGAGCTCGAATTTCTTCTTCGGCGCGCTCGCGGACGATCTCGCCCGGAGCATCGGTCTCGGCTGGCTCGCCGATGCCGCCGCAATCAAAAATATGAGCGAAGACAAGTTGTTGCTTGACGGTCTAGTCTCCGTTTGGCACTTTGACGGAAAATAAGCGGGTCGTAGACACCGTCAGAGGGGGCGCTGGTGATCAAGTCCGAGCTGGTACAAATCGTCGCGGCCAAGAACCCGCACCTCTACCATCGTGACGTCGAGAACATCGTCAACGCCGTACTGGACGAAATCACCGATGCGCTTGCGGGCGGAAACCGCGTCGAGCTGCGCGGATTCGGGGCGTTCTCCGTGAAGAATCGGCCGTCCCGCTCCGGCCGCAACCCCCGGACCGGCGACGCCGTGTTCGTCGAGGAAAAGTGGGTTCCCTTCTTCAAGACCGGCAAGGAGCTGCGCGAGCGGCTCAATCCGGACCTGGCGGACGACGAAGACGATTGAGATCGGTCCGACGCGCCCGGCTTGATCTCACGCCGCGATCGGCTTTAAGAAGACCCCGAACAGGGAGTTCGCCGACATGATCATGCGCGCCGTAAAGCTCATCATCCTCGTGCCCGTCGCCGTGGCGCTGGTCGTGCTATCGGTTGCGAACCGCCACGCGGTCACGCTTGCGCTCAATCCCTTCCGGCCGGAAGACCAGGTGCTCTCGCTTTCGATGCCGCTGTTTGTGGTGGTGCTGTCGGCGCTGATGGCCGGGGTTCTCCTGGGCTCGCTCGTCACCTGGTTCGCCCAGGGACGGTATCGCAAGCAGGCGCGTGCGGAAGCGAATGAAGCACGCAAGTGGCGCGAAGAGGCGGGCAAGCAGCGCACACGGGTCGAGGAGATCACGACCCGCAATCTCCTCACCGCATCGAAATAGGCCTCGCCCTATTCGTCGCCGTCGTCGTCGGCCTCCTTGGCCGGCTTGTTGGCCGCCTTGGCGGCGCGCTTGGCGGCGATCTTGCCGAACTTCTTGAAGAAGGAGGTCGCGACCTTCTTGGACGAGGAGTCGATCATCTTCGATCCCAGCATGGCGAGGCGCCCGCCCATCTGCGCGCCGACCGTATAGGTCAGCACCGTCTCTTCACCGTCCTGCGTCAGCTTGACGTCGCAGGTTCCTTTCGCCGAGCCGGCGAGGCCACCTTGGCCATCGACGACGATCGTGTAGCTCTCCGGCGGATTGAGATTGGTCAGCGTCACGTCGCCCTTGAAGCTCGCCGAGATCGGGCCGATCTTGAACTTGACCGTCGCCTTCAGTTCGGTGGGCGACTTCTTTTCGAGCTCCTCACAGTTGGGAATGCACTTGCGCAGGACGTTGGGGCTGTTGAGTGCCTGCCAGACGACCTCGCGGCTGGCGGCAATACGTTCCTCGCCGGTCATGTCCATAGTCGGTTCTCCCTGTTCCCGTGGGTTGGCCATGCTGCCAAAGCGCTTTGCCAAGTGGCGGCAGCCTGCTATTTGGTCGGTCTTCGACGCATTATTGAGAAACAAACCGGTGGTAAAGAGCAAAAATCAGACGCGGGGAACGCGCGCCCAGGGCCGGCCCGAACGCAACAAGCCCTCGCGGGCTGGGCGCCCGGCCCATCGCCCGCAGGAGGAGCGGCCGGAGCGGCCCCGCGCCGCCGAACCTCCGTCCGAAGGCCCGCTCCGCACAGCCCGTCCGCGCGGGGAAGCCGCCCGGCGCGAGGAGAAATGGGAAAAGGCGAGCAGCTCCGTTCCGATCTTCATGCCCTCGCGGGCGGGTAGCCGGCCCCGCGAGGCCGTGCCCGTCATCCTCGAGACGCAGGGCGAGACGCATTACCGCCTGCTCGACACGGGGGCCGGCCTGAAGCTCGAGCAATATGGCGATATCAGCGTGGTCCGCCCCGAGGCCCAGGCGTTGTGGCCGAAGGCGCTCGCCGAGAGCGAATGGGAGCGTGCGGATGCGATCTTCACCGGCGATGCCGAAGAGGAAAGTGCCGGCCGCTGGCGCTTCCCGGGCCGCCCGCTTGGCGAGACCTGGCCGCTCCGCCTGCTCGATGTCGATTTCCACGGCCGCTTCACGGCCTATCGTCATGTCGGCGTTTTTCCCGAGCAGCTGGTGCACTGGTCCTGGGCGGCCGAGCGCATCCGTGCCCATGGCGGCCGCCCGCGCGTCCTCAACCTCTTCGGCTATACCGGCGTCGCCTCGCTGGTCACGGCCAAGGCCGGTGCCGAAGTTACCCATGTCGATGCCTCGAAGAAGGCGATCGGCTGGGCACGCGAAAACCAGGCGCTGGCGGGTCTCGAGGACCGGCCGATCCGCTGGATCTGCGACGATGCGATGAAGTTCATCGAGCGCGAGCAGCGCCGCGGCAGTCGCTACGACATCATCCTCGCCGATCCGCCGCGTTTCGGCCGAGGGCCGGACGGCGAGATCTGGCAGCTTTTCGACCACCTGCCGAAGATGCTCGATATCTGCCGCGACCTGCTGGCCGAGGACGCAATCGGCCTCGTGCTCACCGCCTATTCGATCCGCGCGAGCTTCTATGCCATCCATGAATTGATGATGGAGACGATGCGTGGCATGGGCGGACTGGTTGAGTCGGGCGAACTCATCATCCGCGAGAGCTCCGAGGCGCGTCGCGCCCTGTCGACCTCGCTCTTCAGCCGGTGGACCCGATGACCAAGGACGACAGCAGCCTGCCGCGCCGCGGGCAGGTCAAGGAAGTGACGTCGCTTGCCAATCCGATCATCAAGGATATCAAGGCGCTCAGTCAGAAGAAGCACCGTGAAGGCAGTGGCCACTTCATGGCCGAAGGGCTGAAGCTGGTACTCGACGCGCTGGAAACCGGATGGCAGATCGATACGCTGATCTATGCCAAGGCGGCCAAGGACAAGCCGCTGGTCGAGAAGACCGCGGCCCGGACCGTCGCGTCTGGCGGGCTGGTTCTCGAAGTCAGCGAGAAAGTGCTCTCCTCGATCACCCGTCGCGACAATCCGCAATCCGTCGTGGGCATCTTTCGCTCCCGCTGGACGGCGCTGCCGGACGTTCGGCCGCAGCCGGGCGAGACCTGGGTCGCGCTCGACCGCGTGCGCGATCCCGGCAATCTCGGCACGATCATCCGCACCGCGGACGCGGCCGGAGCCTCCGGCGTGATCCTCATCGGCGAGACCACCGACCCCTTCGCGCTGGAAACGGTGCGGGCCACCATGGGCTCCGTCTTCGCCGTGCCGCTTGTGCGCGCCACCGCCGCCGATTTCCTCAAATGGCAGCGCCGCGCCGGGGTCACCGTTATCGCCACCCATCTCAAGGGCGCGATCGATTATCGAGAGCCGGATTTCGCTGCCCGGCCCGTCGTGCTCTTGATGGGCAACGAGCAGGCCGGGCTTCCCGACGACCTTGCCGAGGCCGCCGATGTCAGGGTGAGGATTCCCCAGCAGGGCCGCGCCGATTCGCTCAATCTCGCGGTCGCGACAGGCGTCATGCTGTTCGAGGCACGCCGCCATCTTCTCAGACTGGACGACCGCTGATGGATCCACGACCTTTCTTCGCCCGGCCGCCGGTCGCGGCGGCATTCATCCTGGTCGCCCTCGCGCTGGACCAGTGGATCAAATACCTCGTCGAGGCACACCTGCCCTTCGAGCAGATGGTCGAGGTGGTGCCGCATCTCGCCCTCTACCGCACCTGGAACGAGGGGGTCGCCTTCTCCTTCCTGTCCGGGATGAGCGGCTGGGCCATCGTGGTCATGCGGCTCGCCATCGTCGCCTTCATTCTCTGGTGGTGGCGCACGGCCGACCATCCCGGCGGACTCTCCCATCTCGGTTTCGTCATGGTCATCGCCGGCGCGCTCGGCAACATCGTCGACCGCCTCATCTACGGCCATGTCGTCGACTACGTGCTGTTCCATACGTCGACATGGTCCTTCGCGGTCTTCAACCTCGCCGACAGCCTGATCACGGTCGGAGCGGTGGTGATTGGCTTCTGCGAGATCTTCCTGGCCCAGAAAACGAAAAACAGTCCGGAATGACGGGCCGTTAAGCATCGCGCGAAAGCCTTTCGAAAGCTCGCTTTGCTAGCGTCCGGCCATGACCGAGCCACGCCAATTGCTGGACCGTATCGCGATCGCCTTCGGCGACGCGGCGCCGGCTGCCGACCAAGACAATGTGCTCGCCATTCACGATGTCCTCGGCGAGACTGCGCTCTATCGGGATGTCCAGGGTGTCATCCTCGCCGCCAACCGCACCTTCCGGGAGATGACGGGAACGGATAGTCCGGTCGGACGGACCTGCGCGGACCTCGGATTGGTCTTCCGGCCGCTGGAGCGCGGCAACGAGACCGAGGTGGAGTTTGCCTTCGCCGGCCACCGTCGCGTGTTTCGGTGGCAGGACGTGACGCTGAGAAGCAGCGAGCATGGCCATGTCCTGCTCTCGATCGGTCGTGATGTCACGGCCGACCGGCTGCGGCTGGAGGCCGCAGATGCGGCGCGTCGCACGGCCGAGGAAGAGACCGAGCGCAAGGCGCGCCTGCTCGCCATGGTCAGCCACGAAATCCGCACGCCCCTCAGCGGGCTGCTCGGCATGGGCCAGCTGCTGGCCGGCACCCGCCTCAATCCCGAACAGGCCAACTATCTCGAAGGGATCCGCCGCTCCGGCACCGATCTCGCCCATCTCGTCGAGGATCTCCTCGATTTCTCGACGTTGTCGGCCCGCAAGTTCCACTTCCGCCCTCGCAGCCAGCCGATCCGGCCGCTGATCGAGAATATCGTGGAAATGCTGTCCAGCCGGGCCCATGCCAAGGGAATCGAGATCGGCGCGGTCATCGACCCGGCGCTGCCGGGAGAGATCGATCTCGATCCCGGTCGCTTCCGTCAGGTCCTTTACAACGTCATCGGCAACGCCGTGAAATTCACCGAGCAGGGTGGCGTCCTTGTGCGCGCCCTCAGGACCGAGACCGGCCTGGAAATTTGCGTCGAGGACACCGGTCCCGGCATGAACGCCGCCGAACTCCAGCGCATCTTCGGCGAATTCGAACAGGGTGACCTGTCCCGCGCCCGCGAAGGCGGCGTCGGGCTCGGGCTCGCCATTTCCGCTCGCATCATGGCCGAGGCGGGTGGGGCGATCGTCGTCGAGAGTGCGCCCGGCATCGGCACCACGTTCCGAATCCGTCTCGCGACCCGTCTCGCGGGACCGGCTTTGCGCCATGGCCGCGAGCTCGAGGGCATGGACACCCTGCTGATCGCGCCGGACGGGCCTGCGGCCCGCGCTTTGGCGGCGTCTCTCTCCGATCTCGGGGCCGAAGTCCGCGCCGTCGCCGACATCTCCGCCGCGCGCCTCGCGCTCGCCGAGCGCTCCGTCGACGGCGTCATCGTCGATCATCGGCTCGATACTGACTTCGCCCAGAACCTCGCCCGCGACAGGGCACTGGCCGGCGCACGCAAGGTCTTTCTCGTCAATCCCGAGTCCCGCCCCGGCACCATGTCCGGCGACGTCTATGACAGCTGGCTGATTCGGCCGCTGCGCGAACAGTCGCTGATCGACGTGCTGACTGGAAAGCTCAGGGGCCTCGAAGCGCGGCCCGAGGGTCGAACGGTCTTTCCCGTGCTTGCGGCCGAGGCGCAGGAGGAAGGCGAAGTGCTCTCTTCCGCGCTGCGCGGCGGCACCATCCTTCTGGCCGAGGACGATCCGGTCAACGCGATGATCGTCCGCTCGATGCTGGAAAAGGCCGGCTTCAAGGTGCGCAGCGTCACCTCCTTCGTCCGGCTCGCGGCTGCTCATGCCGAGGAGCCCGCCATGCTGATCGTGTCCGACAACAATCTCGATGACGGCAGCTGCGACCGCTTCGTTGCCGGCCTCCGCGACCGGGAAGAGGCCGAAGGGCGAGCCTCGACGCCGCTGATCGTGTTGACCGCGGATGGTCGACAGGAGACGCGGCACGACCTCCTCTCGCGCGGCGCCAATCTGGTTCTGGTCAAGCCGGCGAAGGCCGACGCTCTCGTGGCCGCCATCATCGACCTCGTCGGCCGCCGCGCCGCCTGAACATATTTGCGCCTGCGCCCCTGTCGCCGGGCGCGACCTTCTGTCATTCCTTTGTCGTCTTGGCATGGTTATAGACGGCCCTATAGGCTGCACCCCCGCAAGACGAGGATCAGAGACGGATGACGATCGAAGTCACCGAAACCGCGAGGTCGATGAAGCGCCCGGCATTGCCGCTGGCCGAAGCGTCGGCGCCCGTGCTCGGCCGAATCGGCTCGCTGGAAACTCGGCTGGCGGCCACCGCCGACGAGATCCGCGCCGCACAGACCATCCGCTACCGTGTCTTCGTCGAGGAGATGGGTGCGCGGCTTCCGGCCGAAGCCATGCTGGCCGGCCGCGATTTCGATGCCTTCGACGATATCTGCGACCATCTCATCGTGCTGGACCGGTCGCTGGACGGCGACGCGCCGGACCAGATCGTCGCGACCTACCGGCTGCTGCGGCAGGATGTGGCCGAGCGCCATTCGGGGTTCTATTCCGCGGCCGAATTCGACGTGGCGCCGCTCCTGGCACGCCATCCCGACAAGCGCTTCCTCGAGCTCGGCCGCTCCTGCGTGCTCGCCCCCTACCGCACCAAGCGGACGGTCGAACTGCTCTGGCAGGGCAACTGGGCCTATGCGCTGAAGCACGGTCTCGACGTGATGTTCGGCTGCGGCTCGTTCCCGGGGGCCTTCCCGGAATTCCACGCGCTGGCGCTCTCCTTCCTGCATCACAATGCGCTCGCAGCCGGCGACTGGACCGTGCGCGCGGCACCGAACCGCTATCGCAACATGGATCTGATGCCGGCCGAAGCCGTGAACGCCAAGCGGGCGCTGATGGCGATGCCGCCGCTGATCAAGGGCTATCTGCGCCTGGGCGCGACGGTCGGCGAGGGCGCAGTCGTCGATCAGGCTTTCGGCACGACGGACGTGCTGATCGTTCTGCCGGTCGAGAGCATTTCGAGCCGCTACCTCAATTATTACGGCGCGGACGCCCAGCGCTTCGCCTCGTAACCCCCTTTCGCCCGCTGAACATCCAAACCCCTAGCACCTTCAGCGGGCCCGGGGCGCGTAAAGCCCCGGTATTTTATTGCCCAACGGTCAGGCCCTGCAGCACGCGTCCGACCGTTGCCGGGTCAGGCGCGGCATCGGCAGATCCGCGAGATCACGTGCCGACATGGCGCGAAGAACGGGATGGTTGAGCGGATCGCCGACCGGTTCGCTATCTTCTGGCGTTTCCCTGAGCCATGCGGCCAGGCGCTTGATCGCATCCAGCATTTCCATATTCCTTTCTGGCGCGGTGCAGACAAGGCGCGCGTAATCCGCGACGAGGCTTTGTCCGCCTGGAAGAACTGCAATTGTGTGGTGCGGTGATCGTGTTCAGGAGAAGACCATCGCGCCGAAAGCCCGGCTTTTCAATTGAGATTACCCGCAAAATCCTATAGGAAAACTATATGCGCAACCTCAATTCGGTTCACCTGAACGGACTGCGGGCGGTCGAAGCGGTGGGGCGCCTGGGGTCTCTCCAGGCAGCGGCCGAGGAGCTCGGCGTGACGATCGGCGCGATCAGCCAGCAGGTGATCAAGACCGAGGCGCAAGTCGGCCATGCGCTGTTCGAGCGGACCACCCGTGGCATGGTGCCGACAGCAGCGGCACTTCCGGTCCTCGCACGGCTCGGGGAGGGCATGCAGAAACTCTCCGAAGCAGTGGCGCTCGCCCAGCGTCGCGACAACAACTGCCTGACGATCTCGGTCGCCCCGGTCTTTGCCTCGCGCTGGCTCGTGCGTCGCTTCGACAGCTTCGCCCGCGAGCATCCGGAAATCGTCCTGCGCATTGACGCGACCATGCAACTAATCGATCCCGCCACCTCGGATGTCGATCTCGGCATCCGGGTCGGCGATGGCGGCTGGACCGATGTCCGTTCCGAACTCATCCTGCCGCAGGAGGTCTTTCCGGTCTGCGCGCCGGAGCTCGCGCGGGGCCTCTCGGCGCCTTCGGACATCCTGTCGCTGCCTGCGGTCATCGACAACCGGGCGATGTTCGGCTGGGAGGTGTGGCTCGGCGCGGCGGGCCTTGCAGGGGCGCGCGTCAACGAGCGCCACACGTTCAACGAGGCATCGCTTTGCCTCGATGCGGTCATCGCGGGGCAGGGGGTGATGCTGGCCTGGCAGACGCTGGCCGCCGACGTCCTCGCCGAGGGACGGCTGGTCGCGCCGTTCGGCATCCGCGCCCGGACCGGCTTCGGCCACTATTTCATCTCGGCCCGCGGCGCGCGCGAGAGCCGCAAGGTGCAGGTCTTCAAGACATGGCTCAAGCGCGAGCTGGGCAAGAGCATGGAAGAGCTCGACAGGCGGCTGGCGGCGGCTATCCCGCCATCTTGAAGCGCCTGGGGAAGATCACGAAGGGTCCTGTCCTATCCAGGCCGGCAATAGCCCCGCACCGGGCTGCCATCTCCCCACTCCCCGCATGCGGGGAGAGGGGAGATGGCGCGCTGTGGTAGCCACAACCCTTTCTCCCGGTCTGAGGGGAAGAGGTCCCCACAGGGAGATTGCGGCTTCTCGCCGGCTCTCTCACAATCCCGCATTATAGGCCGCGATGGCCGCCATGTTGGCGATGTCGCTGTCCTTGGCGCCGATGGAGGCGATCTGCACCGACTTGTCGAGCCCGACGAGCAGCGGTCCGATCACCGTGCAGCCGCCGAGTTCCTGCAGCATCTTGGTCGAGATCGAGGCCGAATGGAAAGCAGGCATGACAAGCACATTGGCCGGGCCGGAGAGCCTGCAGAACGGATACTGCTCCATGACGGCGGCGTTGAGAGCGACATCGGCCGCCATCTCGCCGTCATACTGGAAATCGACCCGGCGCTTGTCGAGGATCTTGACCGCCTCGCGCACCCGCTCCGACCGTTCCCCCTCGGGATGGCCGAAGGTCGAATAGGCGAGCATGGCGACGCGCGGATCGTAGCCGAAGCGGCGGGCGACGCGCGCCGCTTCCTCCGCGATGTCGGCGAGTTCCTCCGACGACGGCATGTCGTGCACGGCGGTGTCGGCCACCAGCACCGTCTTGCCGCGGCAGAGCGCCAGCGATACGCCGATGACCGAATGGCCGGGCTTGGCATCGATGCAGCGGCGCACGTCCTCCAGCGAGGTCGAGTAGTTGCGGGTCGTGCCCGTGACGACCGCGTCGGCATCGCCGAGCGCCACCATCGTGCAGGCGAAGTGGTTGCGGTCGGTGTTGATCAGCCGCTGGGCGTCGCGATGGAGGTAGCCCTTCCGCTGCAGGCGGGCATAGAGATAGTCGATATAGGCTTCGCGCCGCTTCGAGGTGCGGGCGTTGATCAGTTCGACGCCCGGCCGGTTGAGGTCAATGCCGGCGCGCTCGGCGGTGTCGCGGATGATGTCTTCGCGGCCGAGCAGGATCGCGGTGCCGAGCCGCTGGTTGACGAAGGACATGGCCGCCCGCATCACCTGCTCTTCCTCGGCTTCGGCGAAGACGACCCGCTTGGGGAAGCGCCGCACCCGGTCGTAGATCCGTTGCAGCGTCGAGGCGATCGGGTCACGCCGGGCCTTGAGGTCGCGGGCATAGCGGTCGAGGTCGGCGATCTGACGCCGGGCGACGCCGCTGTCCATGGCGGCCCTCGCGACAGCGACGGGAATGGATGAAATCAGCCGTGGATCGAAGGGCACCGGGATGATGTAGCTCGGCCCGAAACGCGGCCGGTTGCCCTGATAGGCGGCGGCGACGTCGTCGGGAACGTCCTCCTTGGCCAGATTGGCGAGCGCCCGGACGGCGGCGATCTTCATGTCGTCGTTGATCGTCGAGGCGCGCACGTCGAGCGCGCCCCGGAAGATATAGGGAAAGCCCAGCACGTTGTTGACCTGGTTGGGATAGTCGGACCGGCCGGTCGCCATGATCGCATCGTCGCGGATCCGCGCCACCTCTTCCGGCGTGATCTCGGGATCGGGATTGGCCATCGCGAAGATGATCGGATTGGGGGCGAGCGAACGGATCATCTCGGCGGTGAAGGCACCCTTGGCCGAGAGGCCGAAGACGACGTCGGCGCCGTCGATCGCCTCGGACAGCGTCCGCCGGTCGGTGCGTGCGGCATGGGCCGACTTCCACTGGTTCATGCCCTCGGTCCGGCCCTGGTAGACCACGCCCTTTGTGTCGCAGAGAATGATGTTGTCGGGGTTGAAGCCGAGCGCCTTGATGAGCTCGATGCAGGCGATGGCCGCGGCACCCGCGCCGTTGCAGACGAGACGCGTCGTCTTGAGATCGCGGTGGGTGAGGTCGAGCGCGTTGATCAGTCCGGCGGCGGCGATGATCGCCGTGCCGTGCTGGTCGTCGTGGAAGACCGGGATGTCCATGATCTCGCGAAGCCGGCTTTCGATCACGAAACAGTCCGGCGCCTTGATGTCCTCGAGATTGATGCCGCCGAAGGAGGGGCCAAGGAAGCGCACGCAGTTGATGAACTCGTCGACATTCTCGGTATCGACCTCGAGATCGATCGAATCGACGTCGGCGAAGCGCTTGAACAGCACCGACTTGCCTTCCATGACCGGCTTGGAGGCGAGCGCACCGAGATTGCCGAGCCCGAGGATCGCCGTGCCATTGGAGATGACCGCCACCATGTTGCCGCGCGTGGTGTAGTCATAGGCCGTGCTCGGATCCTCCGCGATCGCCTTGACCGGTTCGGCGACGCCGGGCGAATAGGCGAGCGACAGGTCCCGCTGCGTCGCCATCGGCTTGGTCGGCGTCACCTCGAGCTTGCCGGGACGCCCGCGCGAATGGAAGTCCAGCGCTTCCTGGCGGGTCACGGTAGGCAGGCTCCGATCGTGTTTGTCCAAAGGCATGTCTCCTCCCTCATGCTTCCTGTGGGCATGCGTGCTTTGCGCCGCCCTGGTTGTTGTCATTCATGCATGCCCCACTCTAATGTTCAACGCCTTTGTCCCGATACCGCCGACCGGCCGGCCGGACCATCGTCCGCCCGCAGGAAACCCCGATGACCTTCGATGCCTTGACAGTCTCCCAGCTCGCCTCCGAGGAAAGCCGCCAGACGGCAACCCCGATGATGGAGCAATATATCGAGATCAAGGCTGCCAATCCCGACAGCCTGCTGTTCTACCGAATGGGGGATTTCTACGAACTGTTCTTCGAGGATGCGCTGGAGGCTTCGCAGGCGCTCGGCATCACGCTGACCCGGCGGGGGCAGCATATGGGCCTCGACATCCCGATGTGCGGCGTGCCCGTCCATGCCGCCGACGACTACCTGCAGAAGCTCATCGCCTTCGGGTATCGCGTCGCCGTCTGCGAACAGGTCGAGGATCCCGCCGAGGCCAAGAAGCGCGGGGCGAAATCGGTGGTCCGCCGGGACGTCGTGCGGCTCGTGACGCCGGGCACGATCACCGAGGAGAAGCTGCTCGACCCCGGCGACAGCAACTATCTGATGGCGCTCGCGCGCATCAAGGGGGGCGAACGCGCCGTTTTCGGCCTCGCCTGGATCGACATTTCCACCGGCATCTTCCGGCTCGCTGAGACGGAGTTTCCCCGTCTGCTGGCCGACATCCTGCGGATCGAGCCGCGCGAGGTGATCGTTCCCGACACGCTGTTCCACGATCCCGACCTGCGCCAGGTCTTCGACATACTCGGCCGTGTCGTCAGCCCGCAGCCCGCGGTCCTCTTCGATTCCGCAACCGCCGAAGGGCGCATCGCCCGCTTCTACGGCCTGCCGACGCTCGACGGCTTTGGCGGCTTCACCCGCGCGGAGCTCTCCGCCGGTGCCGCGGCCATCGCCTATGTCGAGAAGACGCAGATCGCCGAACGGCCGGCGCTTGGCCCCCCCGAGCGCGAGAGCACCGCGGCCACCGTGTTCATCGATCCGGCCACCCGCGCCAATCTCGAACTGGTCCGCACGCTCTCGGGCGAGAAGGCGGGGTCGCTCCTGAAGGCGATCGACCGCACCGTCTCGGGCGGCGGGGCCCGGCTGCTGGCCGAGCGGCTGATGTCGCCGCTGACCCGGCCCGAGGGCATCAACCGGCGGCTTGACTCGGTCGGCTTCTTCCTGGAGGAGCCGCGTCTCGCCGCCGAGATCCGGCAGGCGCTGCGGCATGCGCCGGACATGCCGCGCGCGCTGTCGCGCCTTGCCCTCGACCGCGGCGGCCCGCGCGATCTCGCCGCGATCCTCAACGGACTTCGGGCCGGCCGGGCGATCGCGGGCGCGCTGATCAGCCACACCCTGCCGGCCGAGATCAACGAGGGCTTCCTCGCGCTCGGGACCGTGCCTTTCGCGCTCGAGGAGAAGCTGGCGACCATGCTCGCCGAGGACCTGCCGCTCCTCAAGCGCGATGGGGGCTTCGTCCGCGACGGGGCGATCGCCGAACTCGACGAACTGCGCGAGCTTCGCGACCAGTCGCGCCGGGTTATTGCCGGCCTCCAGGCGAGCTATTCCGAGGAGACCGGCGTCAAGTCGCTGAAGATCAAGCACAACAATGTCCTGGGCTATTTCATCGAGCTGACCTCGGGCACGGCCGGCGTCATGACCGCGACGCCGGAGATGCGGGCCCGATTCATCCATCGCCAGACCAATGCCAATGCGATGCGCTTCACCACGGTCGAGCTGTCGGATCTCGAAAGCCGCATCGCCAATGCCGCGGAACAGGCGCTCGCCATCGAGCTGTCGGCCTTCGACGAGCTGCGCGCATCGGTCATCGCCGCGGGTGAGGAAATCAAGCGAGCTGCCGCGGCGCTTGCGGTTCTCGATGTGTCCGTGGCGCTCGCCACGCTCGCCGACGAGCAGGCCTATTGCCGGCCGCATGTCGACGACAGCCTCGATTTCGCGATCGCGGGGGGGCGCCATCCCGTTGTCGAACAGGCGCTGCGCAGGGCTGCGGAAAACCCATTCGTCGCCAACGACTGCGACCTCTCGCCGGCCGACGGCGGCAAGAACGGCGGCATCTGGCTGCTGACCGGCCCGAACATGGGCGGCAAGTCAACCTTCCTGCGCCAGAACGCGCTGATCGCCATTCTCGCGCAGATGGGCTCCTACGTGCCGGCTGCCGAGGCCCGGATCGGCGTGGTCGACCGGCTCTTCTCCCGCGTCGGCGCGTCCGACGATCTCGCCCGCGGCCGGTCGACCTTCATGGTCGAGATGGTCGAGACTGCGGCGATCCTCAACCAGGCGACGCCGCGCTCGCTCGTCATCCTCGATGAGATCGGCCGCGGCACCGCCACTTTCGATGGTCTCTCGATCGCCTGGGCGGCGGTCGAGCACCTGCACGAGGTCAACCGCTGCCGGTCGCTCTTCGCCACGCATTTCCACGAACTGACGGTCTTGTCCGAGAAGCTCGCGCGCCTCGCCAACGTGACTATGCGCGTCAAGGAATGGGACGGCGATGTCGTCTTCCTGCACGAGGTCGGCCCCGGCGCCGCCGACCGCTCCTATGGCATCCAGGTCGCACGTCTCGCCGGCCTGCCGCCGGCGGTCGTGGCCCGTGCCCGTGAGGTGCTCGACCTCCTGGAGGATGCCGACCGCAAGAACCCGGCCGCCAAGCTGATCGACGATTTGCCGCTCTTCCAGGCGGCAATCCGCCGCGAGGAGCCGAAGACTGCAAAACCGTCCGCAGTCGAGGCAGAGCTCCGCAAACTCAATCCCGACGACATGACCCCGCGCGAGGCGTTGGAGGCGCTCTACGCGCTGAGAAAGGCGCTGGGCTGATCCGAACCGCCCGGTGATCTGCGCGAGAAGATCCTGCCGAGATTGACAAGGTGTCCGAAATCAATCAAATGATTGATTGAGGGCTTGTCGATGAGCGAAGAGACACCGAAATATCTCGGAACTGACGAACGCAAGCGCGCGATTGCGGCTGCGGCGCGGTCGCTCATCGTGGCCAAGGGCTTCGAGGGGCTGAGAACCCGCGAAATCGCCGAGCGCGTCGGCATCAATGTCGCGACCCTGCACTATCACATTCCTTCCAAGGATGCGCTGATCGAGCTCGTTGCCCGCTCCATGCAGGACGACTTCATGGAGCAGCATGTCCGGTTTCCGCGCAGTGGCCTGTCGCCCCGGCAACTGCTGGAGCTCGAGATCGACCTCCAGCGCCAGACCCGCCAGGACAATCCGGAACTCCTGCAGGTCATGGAAGAGATGGGCCGCCGTGCCCGGCACGATCCGGTCATAGCCCGCTATATCGATCCGATGCGCGCCTATTGGCGGCGCGGGATCGTCGAGATCCTTGCGGCAGGTGTGGCCGACGGAAGCTTCCGTTCCGATCTCGATCCGGAGACCGGCGCCTACATCGTCATCGGCCTGATGGTCGCCACCACGATGTACCGCCTCGACGATGACGAAAGCCGCAAGGCGAAAGACACACTCATGAATGCGATCCTGTCCGCCGCCGCAAAGGGAGACACCGATGTCTGACCATGGACGCCCCGCCCATCCGGGCCAAGCCGAAGCCCATGCCTTCGAACGCCGCTGGGCGGCCATGGCCGTGCTGCTGCTGGCCAATTTCATGAACATGATCGACGTGACCATCGTCAACGTCGCCTTGCCGAGCATGCAGAGGAATCTCGGGGCCTCCGAAAGCGGCATCGAATGGGTGGTGGCGGGCTATATTCTCGCCTTCGCGCTCGGCCTGCTTCCGTTCGGCCGCTATGGCGACATCATCGGACGGCGGAAGATCTTCCTGATCGGGGTTGCAGCCTTCACCCTGGCATCCATGGCCTGCGGTCTCGCCCCCAACGTCGAGTTGCTGATCGTCGCCCGCGTCCTGCAGGGAATCGGCGGCGCCGTCATGACGCCGCAGGGCCTAGCGCTCGCCCAGGTCATGTTTCCCCCGAAGGAACGGGCGGCGGCTTTCTCGCTCTTCGGCCTGACGGCGGGCCTCGCCTCGGTGGCGGGGCCGGTTGCCGGCGGCTTCCTCATCCATGCGGATATTGCCGGGCTCGACTGGCGGCCGATCTTCCTGATCAACGTGCCGATCGGCATCATCTGCATCATCGCCGGCCGCGCCATCATCCCGGATGTCAAGGGCAATCCCGCGCTGCGCAACGACTGGATCGGCATCGTCATCGCCGCGATCGCCACCTTCTGTCTCATCTTTCCGCTGATCGAGGGACGCGGCTTCGGCTGGCCGGCCTGGATCTTCGGCATGATGGCGCTTTTCGTACCCGCCGCCCTTGCCTTCGCCTGGTGGGAGCGCCGGCAGAATGCCCTCGGTGCCGCCGAACTGGTGCCGCTCCACCTGATGCGCAACCGCAATTACATCGTCGCGGCGCTCGGGCTGATGGTCTTCTTCTCCGCCATGCCGGGCTTCTTCCTCGTGCTGGCCGTGTTCCTTCAGTCGGGCTACCAGCTCGACCCGCTCGCTTCGGGCGTGACGACGATCCCCTTTCCGGTCGGCGTGTTCATCGCCTCGCTGCTGACGGGGCGGCTCGGCGGGCGCTCTCCCCGCATGCGTATCCTCGTCGGTATCGTCCTGCTCGTGGCCTCGATGCTGCTCTTGCGCTATATGGTCGGCACCGTCGGCGACGTGATCGTCCAGCGCGACTTCATCCTGCCGCTCGTGATCGCGGGCTTCGGCACGGGCTTTACCATCTCGCCGCTGTTCCAGACCGCCCTTGCCAGCGTGCCACCGCGCGATGCAGGTTCGGGGTCAGGCGCGTTGCAATCGCTCCAGCAGATCGGCGGCGCCTTCGGGGTGGCGATCATCTCGCAGATCTTCTTCTCGCTTCTGGCATCGGGCATCGGGGGAGGTTCGACGCCGCACGGGGCCTTCAAGATCTCGCTCGAAACCGCGATCCTCTACAATGTCGCCTGCTACCTGCTCGTCGGCCTGTCGACGGCCTTCCTGGCGCCGCCTCCGCCGCATGCACAGCACGCCGGACATCGGCCGCCACAGCCGGTGACGGAATAGACGGGGAAGCGACCCGTTTCAGGGCGCCGGGGTGAAGGTGAACCGGGTGACGATCACCTCGACCGGTTCGCCGTCGCTCGGGCTGTTGCCCTGGAAGCCCCAGAGATTGAAGAAGATCGGCATGGGACTGGTGCTGATGCGGGGGCCCGGGTCGGCCGGCAGAAAGTCCCAGGCGACCTGTCGCCCGACGCTGCCGTCGTCGCGCAGGTCCTGCGAGAGATAGGATACCCGGTCCGCGGTCCAGGTGAAGCGGTGCAGGCTCCGGCCCTGGCTGGTGCGGAAGCCGAAGTCCTGGTGGGCATATTTCAGCCCCGGCGTGACCGGCCAGACCGTGTAGTTCAGCACCTTGTTGCCACCACGGCCCCAGCGGGCGAATTCGATGTCGATCTCGTTGGTCGCGTCGGGTCCGACATCGGCGGTCGGATAGTTGAAGAAGCCGAACACGACATTGCGGTCGAGGTTGTGGATATCGCCCTCGAACTCGATCTCGTAGGTGCCGAAACCGAGCCGGCTGACCGACTGGATCTCGCCGGCCAGCCAGCGCCCATCCTTCTTCGAGAAGCGCAGATGCAGGCGGCCCGTCTTGTCGACAAAGACCTGCGACGCGGCCCAGTCGTTCGGTCCAGGGCCGAGATTGCGGCCTTCCTTGATCTTGAAGTCGTAGCCGGCGAAGCGGAGGCGCTTGGCTTCGGCAAGCGGTGCGGCCGCGAGCAGGACGAGTAGGGTGGCGATCAGACGCAGCATAGGCGGGCCTCCGGCTTCTGCCGACGGCCTACGCCCGCATGCCCGCCCGAAGCTTGCCGATCGACAGAGAGGTCAGGGAACGATCAGCGTGCCGGCGCCGACTTCGGTGAAGAGCTCCAGCAGGACCGAGTGGGCCGTCTTGCCGTTCAGGATGACCACGCCTTCGACGCCGCCCTGGATCGCCTCGATGCAGGTTTCGACCTTCGGGATCATGCCGCCCGATATCGTCCCGTCCTTGATCAGCGCATGCGCCTGGGCGACCGACAGTTCCTTGATGAGCTCGCCCTTCTTGTCGAGCACACCCGGCACGTCGGTCAGGAAGAGCAGGCGCGTTGCGTTCAAAGCCCCGGCTATGGCGCCCGCGAAGGTGTCGGCATTGATATTGTAGGTATGGCCGTCGCGGCCGGGCGCTACCGGCGCGATGACCGGGATCATCTCGGAGCGCGCGAGCAGGTCGAGCAGCGTTCGATCCACTTCCACCACCTCGCCGACGAAGCCGAGATCGAGCACCCGCTCGATATTCGAATCGGCGTCGACCACCGTCTTCTTCGCCTTCTCGGCGAAGACCATGTTGCCGTCCTTGCCGCAGAGGCCGATCGCCCATTCACCGGTCTGGTTGATCAGCGCCACGATCTCTTTGTTGATCGAGCCGGCGAGCACCATCTCGACCACCTCGACAGTCTTCTGGTCGGTGACCCGCAACCCGTTCTCGAACCGGCTCTCGATCCCGAGCTTGCTCAGCATGGCGCCGATCTGCGGCCCGCCGCCATGGACGACGATCGGGTTGACGCCCGATTGCTTGAGAAGCGCGATGTCGCTCGCGAAGGCCTTGCCGAGTTCCGGATTTCCCATGGCATGGCCGCCATATTTGACGACGATCGTCTTGTTCTCGTAGCGCTGCATGAAGGGCAGGGCCTGGACGAGCAGACGGGCCTGGATTTCGCTTTCGGGCTGGGACATGGCGGGCCTCGGACAGGAACGGTTGGGCGAAAGGTCAGCCTCCATAACCGATGTTCTTGTCACATGGAATGATCCGGTTTGAAGAAAAGCGCGTATGGACAGACGTTGAAACCGATCCCCCGCTGGTGGGGCGAGGATATGCCTCCGGAGGATTTTTCGACCATGGACGATCTCGCAGCCCTGCTTTCCCGCGTGGCGCTTCGCGACCGCGGCGCTTTCGCGCGCCTCTACCGTCAGGCCTCTCCGAAACTTTTCTCCGTCGCCCTGCGTATCCTCAGAAATCAGGCCGAAGCCGAGGAGGCGTTGCAGGAGATATTCATCAAGATATGGCAGAGAGCCGAGCGCTACCAGCCCGACCAGGGTGGGCCCTCGACCTGGCTGACGGCAATCGCCCGCAATCACGCGATCGACCTCCTGCGCGCTCGTAAGCCGCAGGCCTCCGTCATCGATGAAGCCTTCGACCTCGCCTCGCCGGAACCCGGCCCGGAGGCCGCGGCCATCAATGCGAGCGAGGGCGCCCGCATCGACGGCTGCATGCAGACGCTCGAGCCCGACCGGGCGGAAGCCGTGCGCAAGGCCTATGTGGAAGGATTGAGCTACCAGGAACTGGCGGATTCCTATAAGATACCGCTGAACACGATGCGAACCTGGCTGAGGCGCAGCCTGATGAAATTGAGAGAGTGTCTCGATCGATGAGCGACAAGCCGGAGGAATGGGATCGCGCCCGCGATGAGATCATTTCCGGGGAATATGTCCTCGGCGTTCTGTCGGCCGATGATCGTCGCCGCGTCGAAGCCCGCATGGCGGTGGACAAGCGCTTTGCCCAGCAGGTCCGCCGTTGGCAGACCAATCTCTCCGGCTTCAACGACGACTATGAGGAGGTGCAGCCTCCCGCGGCGCTCTACAACCGTCTGGAGCGGCGCCTGTTCGGCGTCGACATGCCGCCGGCGGGTCTCTTCGGCCGTCTCTGGGGGTCCGTCGAGCTCTGGCGGGGGCTGACGGTTCTCGCACTCGTCGCCGCGGTGGGCTCCGGCATATACCAGGGCGGCGGCTTCCTGGGCGGCGACAAGAGCCGGCCCCTGGTCGCCGAACTTGCCGGCCAGAATGCGCCTTTCAATTTGATCGCGGCCTTCGATTCCCGCAACGGCCGGCTGAGCGTGGTGCCTGTCGCGCTCAAGCAGCCGGAACCGAAGTCGCTCGAGGTCTGGATCATCGAGGACGGCAAGCCGCCGCAATCTGTCGGCGTGCTGCCCGACAACGGCAACGGCGAGATCGTCGTCAACGCAGAACTGCGTCGTCTCTTCGCCGAGGGCAAGACCATCGCCATCACGGTCGAGCCCTTCGGTGGCGCGCCCGAGGGCAAGCCCACCGGCCCGGTCGTGGCAGCCGGCAAGACCCGCTTCCTCTGACCCACCGCATCGCCGTTCGACCCATGGCCGCCGCGTGCGGCCATTTTCTTGTCCGGACCGAAAATTTTATCGAAAAAGCTGAAACTTGTTTTCACCGCCTCCCGTAACTCGCTGCATCCCCATGACGGGGACCAGTTTCAATGGGAAGGAACATCGAACATGCACAGGACTCTGCTTCGCAACCTCGCCGTCGTTTCCGCGCTGGCCGGCTCGGCCATGCTCGCCCATGCAGCCATGAACCCGGACGTCGGCGGCGCCCCGATGTATGACACCAAGACCATCGTCGAGAACGCCGTCAACTCCAAGGACCACACCACGCTCGTCGCCGCAGTGAAGGCGGCCGGTCTTGTCGATACGCTGTCCGGCAAGGGCCCGTTCACGGTCTTCGCCCCGACCAATGCCGCTTTCGACGCTCTCCCTGCCGGCACGGTCGACACCTTGCTGAAGCCTGAGAACAAGGATCAGCTGGTGAAGGTTCTGACCTGCCACGTCGTCGCCGCCGATGCGATGTCCGCCATGATCGACAAGATGATCAAGGACGACGGCGGCATGCACAAGGTCAAGACTGTCGGCGGCTGCGAGCTGACCGCCTCCGAAAAGGACGGCAAGATCATGCTGACCGACGAGACCGGCGGCACCGCCACCGTCACCATCGCCGACGTCAAGCAGTCGAACGGCGTGATTCACGTCATCGACAAGGTCCTGCTGCCGAAGGGCTGATCCACGCTCCCTCGCACAGGCTGACCGTCCCGGCAATGAACCCTTGCCGGGGCGGTTTTCGTTTCGGGACCCTATGGCACGAGGTCGTAGGTGATCCAGTTGGTTCGGGCGGCGATCCGGTCATAGACCGCGCGGGCGCGGTAATTGTCGTCGCGGGTGATCCAGCGGATCACCGACCACTCCTTTTCCCGCCCGAGCCGGCGGGCTTCCTCGAAGAGACCATCAACCACGCCACCGCCACGGCGGGACGGGTCGACGAAGAGGTCATCGAGATAGCCGGCCACGGTCGAGGAGAGTGGGCGGAGGAACTCGCGGATATGCGCCAGGCCGACCGGCTTTCCATCGGCGTCGAGCGCCAGCAGGCAATGGATGCGTCCCGCCAAGATCCAGCCCCATGTTCGGTCCCGCATCTCGGCGGTCTGGTCCACCTTGTAGAAGGCGGCGTAGGCTGCATAGAGCCTGTCCCAGTCGGCGCGGTATTCTGCGACGTCGCGTGTGACCCGATAGTCCGTCATATCACCCTCTCACGATCTCTTCGGCTGCCCAGGCGGCAGCGAGCAGATGTTCGTCGGTGCGGGGCAGGCCGGACAGCAGAAGCCCGACGGGCATCCCTGCCTCGCCGGTGCCGCAGGGGATGGAGACGCCGCACCAATCGAAGAAGTTTCCGATCAGCGTGTTGCGCAGGGTCTTGCCGTTCATCGCCAGGAAGGCGTCGAAATCCTCCGCGAGGGGATCGGTCGGCGGCGCGACATGCGGCAATGTTGGCGTGACGATGAGCGCGCCCTCCGGCACCTGCCGGCCCAGTTCGGCGATCATCCGTTCGCGAGCCGCAAGGATGGCGACATAGTCCGCCATCGTGGTCTTCTCGCCGAGCTTGCAGCGCATCACGACGCGCGGATCCATGCGCTGAGCGGCGTCCGAATGGAGCCGCTCGCGATGGAGCGCAAAGGCTTCGGCGGTGACGAGCGGCCCGAGTCGCGCCATCATCTCGAAGAGTTCGGCGAAGAGCGGAAAGGCCCGCCGGGTGATCTTCGCCCCCGCCCTGTCCAGCCTGCTGATCGCTGCTTCGAAGGCCGTCCCCACGCCGGGCTCGATGCCGTCGAAGAACACGGTTTCCGGCACGATGAGCGAAAGGCCTGCGACCGTGCCGCGGCCGACGGCGGGAACGCTCAGCCTCCGCATTGCCGCGTCGATCCAGACGGCATCCTGGACGGTCCGGCAGAGCGGTCCGAGCGAATCGAGGCTGGTCGCCAGCGGGAAGACGCCGTCCATGGGATAGCGGCCCCGCGTGGCCTTGTAGCCGACCACACCGTTGAAGGACGCCGGAATGCGGATCGAGCCACCGGTGTCGGTTCCCATCGCGACCGGCACGAGTCCCGCTGCGACCGCGACGCCGGCGCCGGCGGACGACCCGCCCGGCAGCCGCGGCAGGTCGGGCGAATGCGGATTGGCGGGCGTGCCGTAATGCGGATTGATGCCGAGGCCGGAAAAGGCGAACTCGCTCATATTGGTCCGGCCGACCGCCACCATGCCGGCTTCCGCCAGCGCATCGACGACAGCCGCGTCCCGCAAGGCCGGTGCCGCATCCCTGAGCACGATCGAGCCAGCGGTCGTCGCCAGGCCCTCGATGTCGAAGAGGTCCTTCCAGGCGATCGGTATGCCCTCAAGCATGCCCCTCGACCGGCCCTGGCGGATCCGTGTCCGCGCTGCCTCCGCCTCCTTCAGCGCCCGTTCCGGCGTGAGGCTGACGAAGATGCTCTTGTCCGGATGCCGGCGGATGCCCTCGAGCGTCTCCTCGCAGAGCGCCATCGGATCGAGCGCGCCCGACTGGAGCAGCACCGCGAGCTGCGCGATCGACTTGCCGGGATTGCCTTGGTTCATCGTCTCCCCCGTTGCGCTCAGACCGACAGGGCTTCGAGGATCGCCCCCCGCATCTCCTCGATCCCCTCGGACTTTTCCGAGGAGGTCGCGAGCAGGAACGGAAAGGCGGCCGGATGCTTGGCGAGCTTGGCAAGCGTCTCCGCCTTGAGCGCTTCGACTTGGTCGGCGCGGATCTTGTCGGCCTTGGTCAGCACGATCTGATAGGACACCGCCGCCTTGTCGAGCAGGTCGAACACGTCCTCGTCGTTCTTCTTGATGCCGTGCCGGCTGTCGATCAGTACATAGACGCGTTTGAGCGTCGAGCGGCCGCGCAGATAGTCGAAGACGAGCTTGGTCCAGGCATCGACCTGGGCTTTCGGCGCCTGCGCATAGCCGTAGCCCGGCATGTCGACGAGCGCGCAAGGGGGCATGTCCTCGGCCGCGCCGGAAAATCCCTCCGGCACGAAATAATTGAGCTCCTGTGTCCGGCCCGGCGTGTTGGAGGTCCGGGCCAGGCCCTTCTGTCCGGTAAGGGCATTGATCAGCGACGACTTTCCGACATTGGAGCGGCCGGCGAAGGCGATCTCCGCCGGCCCCTCGGGCGGCAGAAACTTCATGGCCGGCACGCCGCGGATGAAGATCCAGGGCCGCGAGAAGATCCGGGCTTCGATGAGGTCGGCATTTGACATGGGCTGGTCCGCGATGATCGTCCGTCCGGCTTTCAGCTTTTGACGACCCTTGTCAAGAAGGGCGCATCAAGTTGGCAGTGGCGTGCGTCCCACGCTCTGGTGCTTGCGGAGTGCCAGATAGAGGTAGCCGACCAGGGCGGCGAGCACGATCGTGCCGCCGATGATCGTCTCGGTGCCGGGGATCTCGTGGTGCACGATCGCCACCCAGACCGGGCCGAGCACCGTCTCCGCCGTGCCGAGCAGCGCCGCGAAGGCCGACGGGATCATCCGGGCGCCGGTCACGAACAGCGCCATGCCGAGCCCGAGATTGAGCGCCCCGAACACGACGAGGATGCCGAGTTCGCCGGCGGTGACGGTCAGGCTGGGCGCGACCAGCAGAGCGACAACAGCCGCGGCGAAGCAGCCGAGGCTGGCGCCTGGCGTCTGCCGGACGTCCGGATAGCGTCGCGTCACCACCGTCACCATGGCGAAGACGACGGCGATGGTCAGTGCAAGCAGGTTGCCGATCCAGGCGCGGCTGGTGTCGAGCGCCGTGCTCGGCGTCTCGGCGGCCCTGAACATGTCGGTCCCGAGCATGGCGTCGACCTGTTCGAGGAGAGGTCCGCCCATCACCATCAGCGCCACCCCGACGATCACGGCAGCGATGGCGATCCAGGTCGAGAGCGCGATCCGCTCGCGGTAGACGATCCAGGCCATCAGCGCCGCAAGCAGCGGAACGCCGGCTTGGATCAGCACCACGTTGGCGACGGTCGTGAACTGGATCGCGGTGATGAAGCAGGTGGAGGCCACGGCAAAGCCGAAGGCGACCGCAAGTCCAGGAACGCCCATGCCGCGATAGAGGCGCAGCGTCTCGCGCGGACCGTCGCGGATCAGCAGGAAGCCGAGCAGGAAGAGACCGGCGAAGAGCGCGCGCCAGAAGACCACGGTCCAGCTCGATTCGATCGTCAGGAACCGGGCTATGGCGCCACCGAAGCTCCAGCAGAGCGCCGAGAGGAACACCAGCGCGGCGCCGAGCTTCTCGTGGGATGCGGAACTGGGCGCAGCGGCCTTGGACATGGGACGATCCTCAATATGAAAAGGGCTCCAGACGGAACCCTTCGCATGTGTCAGACTAGTGGCTTCTCATGCCCGGCGCGGCGGCCAAATGCGACATGCGCGATCCATGAGAACTTTTCAAGTCGCATTCACGCCGATGATGGTTTTCGCCGGAAGAGGCCCCTGAGATTGTCGAAGAGCTCGATCTTGGCGCCGTTGCGCTTCATGATGATACCCTGCTGCAGGACCGAGAGCGTGTTGTTCCACGCCCAGTAGATCACCAGTCCCGCCGGGAAGGCGGCCAGCATGAAGGTGAAGATCAGCGGCATCCAGTTGAAGATCATCGCCTGGGTCGGATCGGGCGGCGTCGGGTTCATGCGCATCTGCACGAACATCGTGATGCCCATGATGATCGGCCAGACGCCCAGCATCAGTGCATGCGGGGGTGTCCAGGGGATCAGGCCGAAGAGGTTGAAGATCGTCGTCGGATCCGGCGCTGAAAGGTCGTGGATCCAGCCGTAGAACGGCGCGTGCCGCATCTCGATGGTGATGTAGATCACCTTGTAGAGCGCGAAGAAGACCGGCACCTGCAGCAGGATCGGCCAGCAGCCCGCGAGCGGATTGACCTTCTCTTCCTTGTAGAGCTGCATCATCGCGGTCTGCAGCGCCATGCGGTCGTCGCCATGCTTGGACTTGAGCTCCTCGAGCTTCGGCTGCAGCACCTTCATCTTGGCCATCGAGGCATATTGCCGGTTGGCGATCGGGAAGAACAGGAGCTTGACGATGACGGTCGTGCCGAGGATGGCCAGGCCGAAATTGCCGAAATACTTGTAGAGGAAGTCCATCAGCTTGAACATCGGCCGAGTGATGATCTCGAACCATCCCCAGTCGATCAGCTTGTAGAAATTGGTGATGTTGCCCTGTTCCTGATAGGCGTCGATCGTGTCGACTTCCTTGGCACCGGCAAAGACGCGCGTCTCGAAGGTCTTGGTCTCGCCCGCCTTGATGGCGCCCGAAAGCTGGCGGTAATCCGCCTGGAAGGGTCGTACGCCCGTCGCGACATGGGTAAACGACGTCTCGAAATTGGTGCCCTTGGGCGGAATGATCGTCGCTGCCCAGTACTTGTCAGTCAGGCCGAACCAGCCGTCGGCAATGTCGGTATGCTTGACCGGTTCGACATCCTTGGCCCAAGTCGTCTCGTTGAGCGTGCCGTTGAGCACGCCGACGAAGCCTTCGTGCAGCACATAGGCGGGTGCCACGGCGGGAATCGTGTTGCGAACCATACGGCCGTAGGACAGCAGCGGCACATCGGCGCCGCTCTCGTTCTTCACGGTGTCGACCACGTCGAACATGTACTGGTTGTCGATAGAGATCTTGCGTTCGAAGGTCAGGCCGCTAGGGCTCTTGTAGGTGAGCGTGACGGGCGTCTCGGGGGTCAGCGTCTGGTTGCCGCTGGCGATCCAGACGGTGTTCGGCCCCGGCAGCCCGGCATTCGGAGCGCCGGTGTAGCCGAGCTCGATGAAGTAGCCGTCCTTGGTATCCTTCGGGCTGAGCAACGTGATGATCGGGCTGTTCTTGTCGACGGTCTCGCGATAGTTCTTGAGCTTCAGGTCGTCGATGCGGCCGCCGGTCAGGTTGATCGAGCCGACCACCTTGGGGGTTTCGATCTTGACGCGGGGGGACTGGGCGAGCGCCTGATCGCGGGTGACGACACCGTCCGTTGCGGTCTCGGTGCCCGGAATCGGCTGGCCCGAGGCATCGACGGCAGGCGTGGTCACCTTGGTGGGATTGGCCTTCTGCTGCTTGAGGATTTCGGCCTGGCGGGCCTCCTCGGCGAGCCGCTGCCGCTCCATCTTCGGGCCCATATAGAAGAACTGCCAGACGAAGACGATCAGCACCGAAAGGACGATCGCGATATAGTAGTTACGGTTTTGTTGCATCAGTCTTTCCCGGTGCCCGGTCCGCCCTGCGGCCTTTGTCCTTCTGCCGGCTGGCAATGCGCGTAACCAGCGCCTTTGTCAATTCTTCAAAGGGCGCGGCGAGCGCGTCACGATGGCCGACGATCACATAGTCATGGCCGGGCAGCATTGCAAACCGCCCATGCAGCCTGACCGCCTCCTTAAGCCGCCGGCGGATTCGGTTCCGCTCGGCTGCATTGCCCTGCTTCTTGGTCACGGTGAAGCCGGCGCGCGGAGCTTCGCCAGGCGCCTGGCGGTCGAGAACTTCGAGGATGAAGAAGGGGCCGCGGCGCCGTTCGCCGGCCCGCATACGCAAAAACTCCGGCCGGCTCTTCAGCCGGCCGGGGTTCATACCGTTCTGGTCGTTGTCAGGCAAGGTCCCGCCCGTCAGGCGGAGAGCCGCTTCCGGCCGCGGTTGCGGCGTGCGGCGAGGACCTTGCGGCCACCCTTGGTGGACAGACGGGCACGGAAACCGTGCCGGCGCTTGCGGACAAGCTTGGACGGTTGATAGGTACGCTTCGTAGCCATTTATTTAGTTACCGCGGAGTGCGGCCCTTCTTGAAGTCTAGCGTTTTGGTGATGTCCGGACTTTTGTCCCCGGGGAGACTGGCCTTCCAGACGAGCGGTCTCTTAGGGAAAGACGCCCCGAAAGTCAACAATGGCCTGAAAATGAGCACTTTCGCCGAAACTGAACCCTCCGCTGGCGACCTGCGTAAATCTCGCCGGGCGCCAGATTGCCGGTTTTCCGGCGAGCCTGTTATGGTGGCGCGCCGGCACGGGCCGCGCGAGTATCGGAGCCGCAGGTGGACAAAGCAGTGACGACGGTTCAGCGGCGGCAGCCTGCCGAGATCGGCACGGTGCCCTTCGCCTCCCGGCTGTCGACCCGGTTCCTGGTGCTGACGGTCGTCTTCGTCGCGCTCGCCGAAGTGCTGATCTTCGTGCCCTCGATCACCGCGATGCGTCTTTCCTGGCTGCGCGACAGGCTGAACACGGCCGCCGCCGCCGCCATCATCGTCGACGGGCTGCCGGATGTCGAACTGCCGCGGCCGCTGCAGGACGATGCGCTGATGGCGACAGGCACCAAGGCGATCGTGCTGCACAAGCCTGACATAACCCGCATGATCGTGGTGTCGGACGTGCCCCCGAGCGTCAATGCCCAATACGACCTTTCGACCCGTGATGTCCTGCGCGACACGCGGGATGCCTTCTCGACGCTGCTCTTCGGCGGCAACGAAGTGTTCTCCGTGCGCGGTCCGATCGGCCATAGCGGCATGGTGATCGAGCTCGTCATGTCGGACCGGGCGCTGCGCCAGGCCATGGTCGTCTACACCCAGGAGATCCTGCTCTTCACCGTCATCATTTCCTTCATGACGGCGTCGATGATCTTCCTCGTCATCAACCGGCTGCTGATCCGGCCGATCGCCCGGATGACTGCCTCCATGCAGACATTCGCCGCCAATCCTGCCAGCCCTGCCGCCATCGTCCAGCCGCCAAAGGGCACCGACGAGCTCGCGCTCGCCGCCCGCCATCTTGCCGCTATGCAGGGCGACCTGCAGCGCACGCTCCGCCAGCAGAAGAACCTCGCCGATCTCGGCCTTGCCGTATCCAAGATCAATCATGACATGCGCAACATCCTGTCTTCGGCACAATTGATGTCCGACCGGCTCGCCGATGCGGGTGACCCGGTGGCGCGCGGCCTGTCCTCCAAGCTGGTGCGGACGCTGGGGCGCGCCATCGGCTATTCCTCCGAAGTCCTGTCCTATGGCCGCGCCAGCGAGACGGCCCCGCGGCGAGCCCGCATTCCGCTTCGCCCGCTGGTGGAGGATGTCGCCGAGATCCTCGGCATCGGCGTCGAGAGCGGCATCGATTTCGATATCGACATGTCCGCCGATCTCATGGTCGATGCCGATGCGGAACAGATCTTCCGCGTGCTCTACAATCTCTGCCGCAATTCAATGCAGGCGCTCGAGGCGGATGTCGGTCCCTTCGGTGACGCCGGCCGCAAGCGCATACTTGTGTCGGCCGAACGCATCGAGGACCGGGTCGCGGTCGCCGTCGACGACAATGGTCCGGGCATGCCGGCCAAGGCGAGGGATAATCTGTTCTCCGCCTTCCGCGGCTCGACCCGCGCCGGCGGCACGGGCCTGGGGCTGGCGATCGCCCGCGAGCTCATCGAGGCGCATGGCGGACAGATTGCGCTGCGCGACAAGGCGGGCCGCGGCACCCGGTTCGTCTTCGAGATTCCCGATCGGCCCCTCGCGACCTAAGGACCTGAAAACAAGATGGTCTCGAGCGGTCGGGATCGGGCGGTGAAAAATAATTCGCAAAACCGCTTGCTTTTGCCGGCATAACGAATTAGTGCATCGCCTCGCAGCCGGCCACGCCGCTGGTTCCTGCAGCACGCACCCGTAGCTCAGCTGGATAGAGCACCAGACTACGAATCTGGGGGTCAGGAGTTCGAATCTCTTCGGGTGCGCCATTTCCTCGTCTTGATGCATGAAGGTCGCGCTGTACTGGGTACAGTTGGCTCTGCCATGGCGCCGATCGATCTTTGGCGGTTGAGTTCGGTCGGCCTGCAAGGTTCCTGACCGGTCCGTGCTCACTGCGGGCGACGAGGTTCAGCGCCGAGGTCTCACCGTGTCCGCGCTGCCGAAGCCCACGCCATTCCGATAAAATTTGAGCGAATCATTTGATTCGGTGTTCACTGTATATCTTTGCGATAATTCAAATCAATTCATGTCTAATGCCTCTTCATAAGCCGGGGGAAACACCCGGCAAATGCGGGGCAGAAAATGTGCGGGTACTGCAACCAGATAAAGAACTTTACGTCGTCTGGAAATAATGTTGTAGACGGCGTGACATATGGTGTCGCTTGGACTGGTTCAATCAGTTACGCCTTCACGGATTCGGCGGCTGAGTATAGTTATACTTACGAAGCATCCAAGAATTTCGAGCCGGCCACCGATCAGCAGAAGACCGCAGCCCTGTTTGCACTCGAACAGTCCTTCGGCAACGCCGCCAATGACGGTTTCTCGGTCGAGGGCTTCACCGGCGTCGAGATTGCCGAGGGGAGCAAGGACAATTCCACCATCCGCTTCGGTCAGTCGGACGCCCCCACCACAGCCTACGCCTATATGCCGGGTAACTATGCCCAGGCGGGCGACATGTGGTTCGGCCGGAACTACGACTATACCGAAGCCCAGGCCGGCAATTACGCCTGGCATTCCATCCTGCATGAGATCGGCCATGCGCTGGGCCTGAAGCACGGCCACGAGTCGCAGAACGGTTTCGCCGCGCTGCCGAGCAATTACGACTCGCTCGAATATTCGATCATGACCTACCGCAGCTATGTCGGCGATACCGTCGGCGCCTATAGCTACGGAAGCTGGAGCGCGCCGCAGACCTACATGATGGCAGACATCGCGGCCCTCCAGCGTCTCTATGGTGCCGACTACACCACCAATGCCGATGACACCACCTATAGCTGGACCCCCGAAAGCGGCGATACCTGGGTGAATGGCGAGATCGCGATCGATGCCGGCGGCACCGTAGTTTTCGCGACGGTGTGGGATGGTGGCGGCAACGACGTCTACGACCTCTCGGCCTACACGACGGATCTCAGCATCGACCTCCGTCCGGGTGCGGCGTCGGTCTTCGCCGACAGCCAGCTCGCCAGTCTCGGCGACGGCCAGCGGGCGAGCGGCAGCATCTACAATGCGCTTCTCTACGATCGCGATCCGCGCTCGCTCATCGAATCGGCCATCGGCGGCGCCGGTGCGGACAGCCTCTCCGGCAACCGCGCCGCCAACACGTTGACGGCCATGGCCGGCGACGACACGCTGCGCGGCCGCATCGGCGACGACCGTCTGATCGGTGGCGCCGGCAACGACCAGCTGGTCGGCGGTGCCGGCAGCGACCGTCTGGACGGCGGGCAGGGCGACGATGTCCTGAACGGCGGCAAGGGCGCCGATACGTTCGTCTTTGACTCCGGCGACGGCAACGACGTCATCGTCGACTTCGCGGTCGGCGAGGATCGCATTTGCCTTGACGGCCTGACTGTCGCCGAGGTGACGGGCCTGCTCCGCGGGGCGCACCAGTCGGGAGGCGATCTCGTGCTCACGCTCGACGCCGACAGCAGCATCACGCTGCGCGGCGTGGCCCTCGGCGCCATCGACATCGATGACTTCCGTTTCGACATCTGAGCAGCGGGCGCAATCGGACGCGGTGTCGAGCGTGCCTGGCCCCCTTTCGGTCTGGCGTTGAAGGGCCGGCGCCGAAGTGCCGATTCCGCATGAGCAGCGGCATCCGGCGGTTTCGCCGCATTCCAATCGGAGTATTAGAGGTTGCTTCAGCTCCAGGCGAGCGTCGCCGTTCATTCTGAAATCATCACGAAACTGTCATTCGCTGTTCATAGAGCGTGCCTAAACAGGCGTCGGATAAGAGGCGAATTGACGTTGGCGCGGGGCGGCGCCGGGCACGAAGTATAGAATTATACAATTATGTATAAATCAGCGTGGTTCTATTAAGGGCCGCGCAAATCTGCGTTAAGAAGTGTTCTATATTGTTGCAGAATTGCAACGAACGCGGTCTACAACGCTCTGGCCGAAGCAAACTAGGCAAATTATGTTTACATTATGAAGAGAAGTTGCTTTTTCTAGGGGCGCGCAAGGGGATCGAATTTGGATCCATTGGAGGGAATGGTTCCCTGCTCGCATGTCAAAACCTGGAGATCGTTTATGAACATCAAGAGCCTCTTGATCGGCTCCGCCGCTGCCCTGGCAGTGGTTTCCGGTGCTAAGGCTGCCGACGCTGTCGTCGCTGCCGAGCCCGAGCCGATGGAATATGTCCGCGTCTGCGACGCCTACGGCACCGGCTTCTTCTACATTCCCGGCACCGAGACCTGCCTCAAGATCGGCGGTCATCTGCGCTTCGAAAAGTACTACGAGAAGGCCAAGGGTTCGAAGGCCTACTACGAGTGGCACACCCGCGCTCGTATCCAGATGGAAGCCAAGAACGACTCCGAATGGGGAACGGTGTATTCTTGGATCCGTCTGCAGGGCGACAGCTACAACAACAACGCCTCTGACGGCGCTGGCGGCAACCGGACCCGCTGGTGGTACTACTTCGGCATCGGCGGCCTGGAATTCGGTCGCTTCGACTCGCCCGGCATCCGCTTCCAGGGCTACGGCGGTCGTACCGACTGGGGTGGTTCGTATGGCGACGAGTGGGATCGCCAGTATGTCAGCTACACCGCTTCGTTCGACAGCGTGACGGCATTCGTCGCCATCGAGAACGACCTGGTCAACGGCGTCAACTATAACTACGTCGATCCGGTGACCGGCGCCACCATCCTGAACCAGAACAAGTCTGACGACGGCCGCACCTACATGCCGGACGTCTCGGCCGGTATCAAGGGCACCTTCGGCGACTACGAAGTCGGTGCTTTCGCCGGCTACGACGAATCCGACGAGTCCTTCGCGGTCCGCAAGTGGGTCCGTGGCGACATCGGCATGTTCGGCTTCACCCTGATGGGCCTGTACTCCGACTCGGCTGCCAACAGCTTCTTCAGCTATGACGGCTTCAGCGCCATCCTCGGCCTGTCCGCGAAGGTCACCGACACGGTCACCATCGCCAAGGACATCCAGTGGTGGGATGACGACTCCTGGCGCGTGATCGGCGACGTCAACTGGGCCGTTGCTCCGGGCTTCTCGGTCCTGCTCGAAGCCTCCTACGGCGACGGCGACGCGGTCGGCAACCACGTCAAGACCGGCATGCTGCGCTTCCAGCGCTCGTTCTGAGCCGGCGAGCCTTCGGGCTCGGCTCAGGCCAAGACATAAAGGATGGCGGCGCCTGCGGTCGCCATCCTATCCTAGCCGCGATATCTTGACCTCCAGTCCGATCATCGCGCTGAGCCCGGCTCTCTCCCTGCGAGCCGGGCTTTTTCATGCCGGCAGAAGGGACGAGACGGTTGCGTCAGGCCTCGCCGTCATATTGTGCGTCCGACACCTTCTCCATCCAGTCCACCGCCTTGCCGTCCAGTGCTTCCTGGATGGCGATGTGGGTCATCGCCGTGGTCGGCGAAGCGCCATGCCAGTGCCGCTCGCCGGGCGCGAACCAGACGACGTCGCCCGGCCGGATCTCCTCGACCGGCCCGCCCTCGCGCTGGACGCGCCCGACGCCGGCGGTGACGATCAGTACCTGCCCGAGCGGATGCGTGTGCCAGGCCGTCCGGGCGCCGGGCTCGAAGGTCACGCTGTTGCCCGCCGCCCGCGCCGGGGCCTCGGCCGCGAACAGCGGATCGATGCGGACCGTGCCGCTGAACCAGTCGGAAGGGCCCTTGGCGGAAGGCCTGCTGCCTGCGCGCATGATGTCCATGATGGTCTCCCGTCTTGCACTAGAGGCTGATGTCGAATTCCCTTGGTCGAGCCACTCTAGGCCCCGCATTTGCTGCAGTCCAGGAGCCCCGGCCGGAGCGGCAGTTGCGATGTGCGCAGGCAAGCTGCCTGCCGCCTGTCTTCAAGGTTTGCTGGGTGGCGGATCAAATGCCCGCCACACGGTTCAGCAGCGCGACTAGCTCGCCTTGTCGCGATGTTTCGGTCTTGCGCATGATGTTCTTCAGGTGAGTCCGGACGGTTTCGTAGTCGACGCCATGGATTTCGGCGATCTCCCGTATGCCGAGCCCCTCGGCAATCCGCCGGGCAATTTCCTGCTCCTGCCGGGTGAGGAAGAACATGTGATGCAGAACTGAAGGGTCCACCTTGTTTGGCGCGCCGGCGTCGAACAGCAGGCCGACCGCCACCACCTTGGAGAAAATGTCGAGCGTGAAGCCGGACAGGCGATGTGCACGAAGCAGCAGCGGCGGTCCTTGTCGTCGCGTCAGAACGACGGGGCTGGACACCAGCATGTCTGTAAAGGGTCGCCGGTCCAGGATTGCCCGCAGATGACCGCGGACAGCTTTGGTCTCGTCCGGTAGTCGTCCATGCAACTCGCCACCCACGACACGCACATCGCCGTCGAGCAGTGCCTCCGCACGGGAATTGGCTTCCACGACTCGTCCTGCCGCGTTGAAGAACAGACAGGCAATGTCGGCGATTTCAAAGGCCTGCCGGACGCCCGTCAGTTGCGCGGCCTGTACGCCGTGCATCACCTGCATCGCACTTGTCAGGCGCAATTGCGTGCGAACAAGAATAGTCTCGTCGTCCTGCGTGAAAGGATCGTCTTGTACTCCGCGCTGAAGACCGAAGTTCAAGAGAGTGCCGTTGTAAGGAAAGGCAATATTGGCGGAATGCCGGAACCCGAACCTCGCAAGAAAGTCGGCATAATAGGGAAGTCGGCGCATGTCGTCTTCCGTGAAGTGGTCATGATCGACCGCAACGCCCTTTTTTTCGGCATAACTGGATAGGGCATAGCGCTCGTCGCGCATGTCCCATCCATCGCGGAAATAGGCCTCATGAGCCTCGTGCAGGCTCGATGTCGCAGGAATTCCGGGCAGAAAGCGCGTTGCTACCGGGACGACGTGGGCACCGAGAGAGCCCGTTGCGCGGCAAATTTCGTCCAGAACTGACGGCCACAGCCTGTGATCGACTGCTGCCTCAAAAGTCTTTTCAAGCGCCCGATCCAGCGCATCCAGATCGATAGAGCGTTGCCGCATCACGAGCCACCGGAGAAATCCCTCCGCACATACAGCAAAACTGAGCTAACTGAAACCCGAAGGTGCGCGCACCCGATATCGGCACAACGGGTGTTGGTATTGCTGGCGACGACCCGTATCACGGCTGCAAGTAAGCGGAGCGGATGCACTGCTCAGCAGTGGCAGCAAGCGAAATATGGTGCCGCTTACGTGACTCGAACACGTGACCCCATCATTACGAATGATGTGCTCTACCGACTGAGCTAAAGCGGCGCAGGATCCGCCGGGCTGGGCCCGACAGCGATCGAGACGGCTGATAACCTCAACCGGCGGAGAATGCAAGGTGGGTTTCGAAGGAAATTCGAGAGCTGTTGCGGGCGGCCCTCGGGGCGATCATGAGACGGCGATCGAGCGATGGTCGGGCGGCCGCCGATTGCCCCCGTCAGCTGCAGATCCGGGCGCGCGCGGCGGCATATTCGCCCGCGAGCCGGTCGACGAGGGCGGCGGCCGGAACGACCGACTTCACCGCGCCGATGCCCTGGCCCGCGCCCCAGATCTCCTTCCAGGCCTTCGGCCCGCTCGTCGCCTTCTCGAAGTCCATCTTCGACTTGTCGGCCTCGGGCAGGGCTTCCGGATCCATGCCGGCCGCCACGATCGAGCCCTTGAGATAGTTGCCGGCGATGCCGGTGAAGAAGTTGGAATAGACGATGTCGGCCGCTGCCGAGTCGACGATCATCTGCTTGTAGGCGTCCACCGCACGCGCCTCCTCGGTCGCGATGAAGGGTGAGCCGATATAGGCGAGGTCGGCGCCCATGGCCTGGGCAGCGAGGATCGCGCCGCCGGTGGCGATGGCGCCCGAAAGCAGCAGCGGCCCCTCGAACCATTCACGGATCTCCTGGACGAGCGCGAAGGGAGACAGCGTGCCGGCATGGCCGCCGGCGCCCGCCGCAACGGCGATCAGCCCGTCCGCCCCTTTGCCGATCGCCGAGCGGGCGTGGCGGTTGTTGATGACGTCGTGCAGCACGGTGCCGCCATAGGAGTGGATCGCCGCATTGACCTCGGGCACCGCGCCGAGCGACGAAATGACCACCGGCACCCTGTATTTGACGCAGAGCGACAGGTCGTGCTCCAGCCGCGTGTTCGAACGGTGGACGATCTGGTTGACGGCAAAGGGGGCCGCGAGCCGGTCGGGATGGGCGGCATCATGGGCAGCGAGTGCCTCGGTGATCTCGGCCAGCCATTCGTCGAGCTGGCTCTCGGGACGTGCGTTGAGCGCCGGGAAGGACCCGACGATGCCGGCCTTGCACTGGGCGATGACGAGCGCCGGATGGGAGATGATGAAGAGCGGTGCGGCCACCACGGGCAGGCGGAGACGGTCCTTCAGGATCGGCGGCAGTGTCATGGTCTGGTTCCCGGCAATGGTCGGGCGATGCTAAGACGAAATGTCTGGATTGTTCAAGGTTGAATTTTTCTCGCGCCGGAAACTTGCCACGATTTCGGGGCAGGTGCGGGAGAGCCCGCTCGAGGCCGCGCCATCCCGCTTGCCAAGCCCGAGGCGAATGGTTACCGGAGTGTGAAAGGCGGCGCGGGCGCGCCCACGGCAAGGATCCATGGTTTGAGCGGACTGGAACAGGCGATCAGGAATGCGCTGGAGCGCGCCGAACGGTCGGACCCGGATATCCGTGCCCGGATCTACCAGTCGGCCCGCAATGCGCTCGAAGTCGGCCTGCGCAAGCAGGAGATTTCCGACTCCGGCGTGATCGAACGCCAGCGCGCCCGGCTGGAATCGACCATTCGCGAGATCGAGGACGAGGAGATGGCCCGGCTTCGCGCCATCGCCCAGTTCGAGCGGGTGGCGCTCGAACGTGAACCCGAGGACGTCGTTCCGCCCGCTGCCGAGATGCCCGCCGTCCTGCCGGACGACAGCCCGTCCCGCGGTTCCGTGGGTCCCGAAATCGAGGCGTTCCTGCGGCCCGAGGCGCCGCCCGTCGCGGTCGGCGACGAGGCCTCGAACCGCGCCCGGCCTCCCGCACCGCCCGTCGTGACTGTCGCTTCGCCGACGCCCGGGCGTGTCGAGCCCACGGTTGAAATCGCAGCGGAGCCCCGCGCCGCCGACCCGCGCCGCAAGCCCGATCCTGCAGGCGAGGACGACTGGCTGTCGGGGGTGATCGCCACCCGCGACGACGGCCGCCCGAGCGCGGCCAGTCTGCCCGCGCGCGTGTCGGAGCCGGCAGAGCGGACCTACGCGCCCGAGGACATCGCGCCGGAACCGCGGCGCCGCAGCCGCTCCGGTTCCTTCCTGGTCTCTGCCTTCGTCTATCTTTTCCTGATCGGCATCATCGGCGGCGGTGTCTGGTGGGTTTATGCGACCGGCATGATCGACGTCGCTCTCAAGGGCGAGGGGGATTTCCAGCTGGTGCCGGACGCGCTGCGCGACAAGGCCCAGCGCCCGGTGCGCGAACAGGCCCGCCTCGACACGCTGCGTGGCTTCTCCGGCGACTGGATCGACATCTTCAAGCCCGGGGCAGCGGGGGCTGCGATCGCTCCGCGCGCGAAGGCGGCGATCGACGAGCACCGCGACAGTGACGGGCTTGCGACGATCATCACTTCGAACGCCCCCGATCAGGACGGCGACGTGCTGATCGACGTGCCCGCGGGGCTGCTGCAGGATCTTGCGGGCAAGACCTCCACCATCGCCGTGACCGTGAAATCCAACACCGACAAGCCGGCGCATATCTACATCCAGTGCGAATTCAAGACGCTCGGCGATTGCGGCCGGCATCGCTACACGGTCACCAACGAGCGCGCCGACGAACTGATCCAGGTCCGCTTCGACGGCAAGATGGCCCCGAGTTCGGACGGACATATCGTGATCAACAGCGACCTCACCGGCGAGGGAAGTTCGATCCGCCTTTACGGCATCCGCGTCCTGCCGGGAACGTGAACGCGATTGCGGGCCCCGTAGGACCCGCAGAGGCTGTTGCACGGCAATGCACTGGCAGATCGCCCTTGGCGCTCAGGCTTCCATCGCGTAACCCGCGCCGCGCACGGTGCGGATGATGTCGGGCATGTTGGAAATGTTGAGCGCCTTGCGCAGCCGGCCGACATGCACGTCGACGGTCCGCTCGTCGACATAGATGTCATGGCCCCAGACGCCGTCGAGCAGCTGCGAGCGTGAGAACACGCGCCCGGGCGAGGACATGAAGAATTCGAGCAGCTTGAACTCGGTCGGCCCGAGCCGGATCTCCCGGGAGCGCCGGTGCACCCGGTAGGTTTCGCGGTCAAGCTCGACATCGCCGCATTTCAGCACCGAGGAGATCGCCGAGGGGCGTACGCGCCGGAGCATGGCTTTGACGCGGGCCATCAGTTCGGGTGTCGAGAACGGCTTGACGACATAGTCGTCGGCGCCGGTCGATAGGCCCCGCACGCGCTCGCTCTCCTCGCCGCGGGCGGTCAGCATGATGACGGGCAGCCGCTCGGTCTGCGGCCGCATGCGAAGTCGGCGGCAGAGCTCGATGCCGGAGACACCCGGCAGCATCCAGTCAAGCAGGAGCAGGTCCGGGACCCGCTCCTGCAGCCGGATGTCCGCCTCGTCGCCGCGGGCGATCACCTCGACATCGTAGCCTTCGGCCTCGAGGTTGTAGCTGAGCAGGGTGCCCAGCGCCTCCTCGTCTTCAACAACCATGATTCTCGGCTGCATCGCTCGGTCCTATCGGCCGATCAGCTGGCGGGCTGCACGACGGACGCGGTATTGTCGTCCTTCGGCCGCTCGCCGGCAGGCTGTTCGCCCGTCGACATGTAATAGATGGTCTCGGCAATGTTGGTCGCATGGTCGCCGATGCGCTCGATGTTCTTCGCGCAGAACAGGAGATGCGTGCAGGGCGTGATGTTGCGCGCGTCTTCCATCATGTAGGTCAGGAGCTCGCGGAAGAGCGAGGTGTACATCGCGTCGATCTCCTCGTCGCGGATGCGGATCTGCTCCGCCTTTTCCGCCGAACGGGTCGAGTAGACGTCGAGCACGTCCTTGAGCTGGGTCAGGGCCAGTTCGGAGAGATGTTCGATGCCGCGAGCGAGGGGGCGCGGGATGCCGGTCGACTGCACCGCGATCACCCGCTTGGCGGTCGACTTGCCGAGGTCGCCGACGCGTTCGAGGTCGGACGCGATGCGGATGGAGCCGATGATCTCGCGCAGGTCCGAGGCGACGGGCTGGCGCTTGGCGATCATCAGGATGGCCTTGTCGCCGATCTCGCGTTCGGCGGAATCCATGATGGCGTCTTCCGAGATTACGCGCTGGGCGAGCGCCGTGTCTGATGTGACGAGGGCGCGGATGGAATCCGACACCATCTGCTCGGCCATGCCGCCCATTTCGGCGATGCGGCGGGACAGATGCTTCAGTTCCTCGTCGAAGACGGAATAGATGTGGGCGGTGGACATGTCAGTACCTTTGGATTGGGAATACGTCGTCGGGCCCGGCAGCTGGATCAGCCGAAGCGGCCCATGATGTAGTCCTGGGTGCGCTGGTCGTCCGGATTGGTGAAGATCTTGTCGGTATCGTTCTCCTCGACCAGATAGCCGAGATGGAACATCGCGGTCCGCTGCGAGACGCGGGCGGCCTGCTGCATCGAATGCGTGACGATGACGATGGTGAAGTTCTCGCGCAGTTCGTGGATCAGCTCTTCCACCTTGGCGGTGGCGATCGGGTCGAGCGCCGAGCAGGGCTCGTCCATCAGGATGACTTCCGGGCTGACTGCGACCGCGCGGGCGATGCACAGGCGCTGCTGCTGGCCGCCGGAGAGGCCGGTGCCGGGCTCGTCCAGGCGGTCCTTCACCTCGTTCCACAGGCCGGCGCGCTGCAGGCTCGAATGCACGATCTCGTCCAGCTGCGCCTTGGACTTGGCGAGGCCATGGATGCGCGGTCCGTAGGAGACGTTCTCGTAGATCGACTTCGGGAACGGATTGGGCTTCTGGAAGACCATGCCGACGCGGGCGCGCAGTTCCACCACGTCCAGCGAGGGGCGGTAGATGTCGGAATTGTCGAGCGTGATCAGGCCCGTGACGCGGCAGCCTTCGATCGTGTCGTTCATCCGGTTGAGGGTGCGCAGGAAGGTCGACTTGCCGCAACCCGACGGGCCGATGAGCGCCGTCACCGTGTTCTGGCGGATATTGAGGTTCACGTCGAACAGCGCGCGCTTTTCGCCGTAATAGACGGAGACGTCCTTGCCCACCATCTTATAGTGCGGTTCGTTGCTCATGGTCTTGCCAATCGTCTTTTCGACTTCGATGTCTGTCAGCATATTCACGGGAGTTGCTCCTTACCAGCGGCGCTCGAAACGCCGACGCAACAGAATGGCGGCGAGGTTCATGATGATCAGGAAGATGAGGAGCACGATGATCGCGCCCGAAGTGCGTTCGACGAAGGCGCGCTCGGCCTCGTTCGCCCACATGTAGATCTGCACCGGCAGCGCGGTCGCGGGCTCGAAAGGCGTCGTGGGATAGTCCACGACGAAGGCGACCATGCCGATCAGGAGGAGCGGCGCGGTCTCGCCGAGGGCGTTGGCGAGGCCGATGATCGTGCCGGTCAGAATGCCCGGCATCGCGAGCGGCAGGACGTGATGGGTCACCGTCTGCATCTTCGACGCGCCGAGGCCCAGCGCCGCGGCGCGGATCGACGGCGGCACCGCCTTGAGTGCTGCGCGAGTGGCGATGATGATCGTCGGCAGGGTCATCAGCGCGAGGACCAGGCCGCCGACGACGGAGGCCGACCGCGGCATGCCCATGAAGTTGATGAAGATCGCCAGACCGAGGAGACCGTAAACGATCGACGGCACCGCCGCGAGATTGTTGATGTTGACTTCGATCAGGTCGGTCCAGCGGTTCTTCGGCGCGAACTCCTCGAGATAGATCGAGGCGCAGACACCGATCGGTAGCGCCAGCGCCAGGACGATGAGCATCGTGTAGAGCGAACCGATGATCGCGACACCGAGGCCCGCCGATTCAGGCCGGCTCGAAGCGCCCAGCGTGAAGAAGTCGGGGTTGAAGTGGGTCTTGAGCGCGCCGCTCGCGGCGAGCTTGTTCATGATCTCAACCTGGGCATTCGACACCTTGCGGTCGCTTTCCGGCACCGAAAGATCGAACTGGCCCTTGAAGGCCGAGTCGATATTGGCCGAGGCGAGGAAGGTCACCGGGATCGTCTTGCCGATCAGGTCGGGATTGGCCGCGACGAGATCGCGCAACTGCACGCGGACGCCGTCGGAGATGAAGCCCTTGAGCTTGCCAACGGCCGGTTTGTCGGCGGGATCGATGCCGACGGCACGCGCCACGGCGTCGCGGGCGAGATTTGGATAGTTGGCGGTGAACAGCACCTTGGGGTCGGTGGCCCGCTTGTTGGAGGGGTCGATGACCTTCTCGGAGAACTCCACCGGCACGGTGATCATCGTCTGGAAGAAGGCGGTATAGCCCTTGGAGACGATCGAGACGAGAAGCATCACCAGGAAGGCGATGCCGATCACGATGGCCGCGAGGCCGTAGAAGCGGAACCGGGCTTCGGCGGCACGGCGGCCCCGGATGCCGATGTCGCGCGGGGAGGCGGCCGATGCGGGCGCCGCCGGGGAATGGATGACGGCGTCGGTCATTCGTACTGCTCCCGGTACTTGCGGACGATGTAGAGGGCGTAGACGTTCATGGCGAGCGTCAGCACGAAGAGTGTGATGCCGAGCGCGAAGGCGACGAGCGTCTGCGGAGAATTGAATTCCAGGTCGCCGGTGAGCTGATTGACGATCTTGACGGTGATCGTCGTCATCGGCTCGAAGGGCGAGAACTGCAGGTTGGCAGCAACGCCTGCTGCAAGCACCACGATCATCGTTTCACCGACGGCGCGCGAGCCGGTCAGCAGCAGGGCGCCCATGATGCCCGGCAGCGCGGCCGGCAGGATCACCCGCTTCATGGTCTCGGAGCGCGTGGCGCCGAGGCCGAGCGAACCGTCACGCATCGCCCGCGGCACCGCCGTGATGATGTCGTCAGAGAGCGAGGAGACGAAGGGGATCAGGCGGATCGACATCACGAAGCCGGCAGTCAGAACGCTCTGGGCCTCGATGAAGTTGACATAGTTGCCGGTGACCGCACCCCAGAGTGCGGCCGAAAAGTCTCGGAACAACGGCCCCACCGTAATCAGCGCGAAGAAGCCGTAGACGATGGTCGGGATGCCGGCGAGGATTTCGAGCAGCGGCTTGACCACCGACCGCACCTGACGCGACGCATATTCGGCCATGTAGATGGCGGCGAACAGGCCGATCGGGACCGCGATCAGCATGGCGACGAAAGCGATGTAGAGTGTGCCGAGCAGCAGCGGGATCAGGCCGAACTGGCCGACCGAGCTTCCGTCGGTCGAAAAGCGCGGATCCCAGACCGTGCCGAAGAAGAAGTTGGCCGGCGATACCTGGGTGAAGAAGCGGATCGTCTCGGAAATCAGCGAGCCGACGATGCCGAAGGTGGTCAGGATCGCGATCGTCGACGACAGGATCAGCGTCCAGAGCATCACCCGCTCGACATTGTTGCGGGCGCGGAAGACGGCCGAAACGCGGGTATAGGAATAGGCGGCCCCGGCAAGCGAGATCAGGATAGAGGCGATGCCGACCATCCACTTCATCGTGGCGGTCTCGGCCGACAGCATCTTGGCGGCCTCGACCATGAACGGCTTCGGATCCTGCGCGAGAGGCAGGCCCTTGGCGCCGAGCGCGGCCTTGAGCGTCGTGAGGTCGGCGTCGGCAGCCGCACGCTCTTGGGCGTTCAGGCGCTCGTAGCCGGCGGAGATGGTCTTCACCATTCCGTAGACGACGTTCTGCTCGTTGGCGGTTTTCGTGAGCTCCGCGGCAGGCAGGCTGCCGCGCACGGAGCGCTCGACGAGGTCGGCACCGATTTCGGACGCGACCAGAAGAAACAGCGTTGCGGGCAGGATTGCCCAGATCGCGGCGTGCGCGCCGAAATATTGCGGCCGCGAATGCAGCTTGCGCGCATCCCCGCCGACGATGGCGACGGACCGCGCGCGTACCAAGAAGTAGGCAATGATGCCGATGACGACGATCATCAGGAAGACGAGGTTACTACCCATCCCAAGCCCCAGACAAATTGCTTTCGGGCATCATGCCCTGATATCGGATAAGAAAGCCGGCGGATGGAAACCATCCGCCGGCGCTCGTCTTACATGTTCTTCCAGCTTGAAACAGCGGCGCGGATTTCTTCGCGCTCGGCATCCGGGGCCGGGATCAGGCCGTATTCGGCGAGCGGCGAGTCCGGGCCGATCATCTGGTCGGCGGTGAAGAACTCGACATATTCCTTGAGGCCCGGAACGGACTCGAGATGCGCCTTCTTGACGTAGAAGAAGAGCGGACGCGACACCGGGTATTCGCCCTTGGCGACGCTTTCGACGGTCGGCATGACGCCGGCGACCGAAGCGACCTTCAGCTTGTCGGCATTGTTTTCATAGAAGGACAGGCCGAACACGCCCACGGCCTTCTTGTCGGCGTCGATACGGGCCAGCGTCTCGGAATAGTCGCCGTCGATGTCGACAGCCTTGCCGTCCTTGCGGACTGCCTTGCAGGCCTTTTCGGCATCCTTCTCGTCCATGCCGCCCTTGACCATCGCTTCGAGAGCGCCGGTCGCCTTGCAGCCGGCGAGCAGGACCTTCTCTTCGAAGACTTCGCGGGTGCCGTGCTTTTCGCCCGGGATGAAGGCCTGGATGTCCTGGTCCTTGAACGCCTTGTTGACCTGGCTCCAGTTGGTGTTGGTGTTGTCGACGATCTTGCCGTCGACGGCAATCTTCGCGCCGATGGCGAGGAAGATGTCAGCCGGCTGGAAGGCGAAGTCCTGCGAGGACTTGTCGGAGGCGAAGACGATGCCGTCATAGCCGATCTTGACTTCGGTGATGTCGGTCACGCCGTTCGACTTGCAGGTCTCGAGCTCGGAGTCCTTGATCTTGCGCGACGCATTGGCGATGTCGATCGTGTCTTCACCGGCGCCCTTGCAGAATTCCTTGAGGCCGGCGCCCGTGCCGCCGGATTCGACGACCGGAGCCTTGAAGTTCGGATAGGTTTCGGCGAACTGCTCGGCGACGATCTTGGCATAGGGCAGCACGGTCGAGGAGCCGGCGATGTGGATCTGGTCGGCAGCGGAGGCGGCGCCTACGAAGGCGGCGGATGCGACGAGGGTCGCAACGGTTGTCTTGAGGAAATTCATCTGATCTCTCCCGTTCGGGCTTGAATGGCGGCGCCTTGTCGGCGCCCTGGCCTGGTTGTGTGGCCCGGTCCTCTCTAGACCTTCCACGCCCTTGCTTTTATGTCATTTCCGCGAAAGATTTGTGACAGTATAAGATATTGAATTATATAGAGAAAAATGACTTCAGTGCGAAAAGTCGCAGGCTTTTGTGTCAGAACCGCACCGTGAACGTACTGCCCTTGCCCAGTTCCGATCGGATGATCAGTCTGGCGCGATGGCGGGTGAGGATATGCTTGACGATGGCAAGCCCGAGCCCGGTTCCCTTCTTGGAACGGCTGCTCTCCACATTGACCCGGTAGAAACGTTCCGTCAAGCGGGGCACGTGCTCCTCGGGTATGCCCGGGCCGTGGTCGCGGACGGAAACTTCCGGCGCCCGCCCCTCCGGCGCCGCGAGCGTCACTTCCACCGTCTTGCCCTCCTGGCCGTATTTGCAGGCATTTTCGATGAGGTTCTCGAACACCTGCGTCAGCTCGTCCCGGTCGCCGCGGACAGTGACCGCCTTTTTCGGCACCTTGCGTACGATCTCCACCCCGACATCGCTGGCGAGCGGGGCGAGGGCATCGCAGACGGAGCCGATCAGCGGCACGAGATCGACCGCCTCGTCCGGCGCGACCTTGGCCTTCAGCTCGAGCCGGGACAGGCTCATCAGGTCGTCGACCAGCCGGCTCATTCGCGTAACCTGCTCCTGCATGATGCCGAGAAAGCGTTCCTGTGCCTTGGCGTCATTGCGCGCCGGCCCCTGCAGCGTCTCGATGAAGCCGCGAAGCGAGGCGAGCGGCGTGCGGAGCTCGTGCGAGGCATTCGCGACAAAGTCGGTGCGCATCTTGTCGATGCGCCGCGTCTCGGAAATGTCGCGGAAGATCAGCACGAAAAAACCCGCCTCGTCCTGGGCGGGCACGACACGCACGAGATAGACGTTTTCCGCCGGCAGCGGGGTGGTGATCTCCGTCGTGCCCGAGATGCCCATGGCGAGCGACTCGCGCAGCATGTCCAGAACGGCGGGCTGGCGGATTCGGGCCGAGACGTGCTGTCCTGGCGCGACCTCCCCGAAGGCATGCGCCGCAGACGGGTTCTGGAAAAGAACAGTGCCTTCGCGGTCGAGAAGGAAGACCGGACTGTCGAAGCCGGCAAAGGCCGCGCGCACGCCGATCAGCGTATCGCCCGGCGGCTCCGGCGTCTCGACGGCCGGCGGCGGTGCGGGCCTGACTTCGTCCCTGTACTGCAGGACCATGCCGAGGAGTGCGATCGCCGCGCTGCCGAGGGCCGCCGGCCAGGAATCCGTCACCGCGAGCACGAAGGCGAAGATCGTTCCGGCCATGACGAGGGTGGCTGCCGTGCGGGTCGGCCCAAGCTTGATCGAATCCATGAAAACTCTCGCCTGCCCGCTCCCCATCCAGCCTTGCTAGCCTGCCTTTGTGACAGCTTTTCCATGCGGCGCTTGAATTCACAAGACGAATGTGGACAACTCCGGCTTCAGGCAGGAACCATCCCGGGAGTGAGGCATGCTCGACGAGGTCAAGACCGATCCGGTCACGCTCGAGATCGGCGGTGAAAGACGGATCTTCGACATCGACAATCCCGATCTTCCGAAATGGATCGACGATCATGCGCTGGAATCGGGCGACTTCCCCTATAAGAAGAAGCTCGACGACGAGGAATACGAGAAGCTCCTGGCAGAGCTCCAGGCCGAACTCGTCAAGCTGCAGATCTGGCAGCAGAAGAGCGGCGCGCGTGTCATGGCGATCTTCGAGGGGCGCGACGCCGCCGGCAAGGGCGGCTCGATCAACGCCGTCAAGATGAACATGAATCCCCGCTCCGCCCGCATCGTCGCGCTGACCAAGCCGACCGAGACCGAGCGCGGCCAATGGTATTTCCAGCGTTATGTCTCGACCTTCCCGACCTCGGGCGAATTCGTCCTCTTCGACCGCTCCTGGTACAACCGCGCCGGGGTCGAGCCGGTCATGGGCTTCTGCACGCCCGAACAGTACGAGGCCTTCCTGAAGACCGTGCCGCGCTTCGAGAAGCTCATCGTCCAGGACGGCATCTTCTTCTTCAAGTTCTATCTCGACATCGGCCGCGAGATGCAGCTCAAGCGCTTCCACGACCGGCGCCACGATCCGCTCAAGATCTGGAAGCTGTCGCCGATGGATATCGCCGCGCTCACCAAGTGGGACGACTATTCGGCAAAGCGCGACCGCATGCTCAGGGAGACCGACACAGACGAAGCCCCCTGGCATGTCGTGCGCAACAACGACAAGCGTCGCGGCCGCCTCGAGCTGATCCGCTATATCCTCGACCGCATCGACTATGAGGGCAAGGACAAGGCGGTGATCGGCAAGGTCGACGACAAGATCGTCGGCCGGGGCGCGAAGTTTCTGAAATGACGATGCAGGTGCCGTCCGGTCGGCGGTCCGGAGGGTCATGCCGATGCGCATCCTCAGCCTGAACGGCTGGGGCGGCCGGCTCCATGCCCCGCTCCTGGACTATGTCCGCGCCGCCTCCCCCGACGTCCTCTGCCTGCAGGAGGTGGTCCATACCCCGATGACCGACGAGCCGTGGCTCGACTACCGCGACGGCGCCCATGTCCTGCCCCAGCGCGCCAACTTCTTCCGCGAGGTCGCCGCCGTGTTGCCCGACCACGCTTCGACCTTCTGTCCGGCCGCCCAGGGCGTGCTCTGGAAGAACGGAGACGAGGCCATCGCCTCGCAATGGGGGCTGGCGACCTTCGTCGCGAAAGCCCATCCGGTGGTGGCCCAGGTCCAGGCCTTCGTTCACAAGACCTTCTCCGCGGACGGCTATGGCGAGCATCCGCGCTCGCGCAATGCCCACGCCGTGAGGCTCTACGACTACGCGCGCGGTTCCCCGGTCGCCCTCGTCCACACTCACGGCCTGCGCGACCTCGCCGGCAAGCACGACACGCCGGAGCGCCTGGCGCAGGCCCGCCGCCTCGCCGACCTGGTCGAGGCCATCGCCGAACCCGGCGACCCCGTGGTGCTCTGCGGCGACTTCAACGTCGAACCGGACAGCGAAACCTTTGCGATCCTCGCGGCCAGGGGCCTGCGCGATCTCGTGACGGGCGGCGGCTTTGACGGTACGCGCAGCTCGCACTACGCCAAGCCCGGCCGCTTCGCCGACTACATGCTCGTCAACGATGCGGTGACAGTCCGGTCCTTCGATGTCGTGCGGGATCCGGAAGTCTCCGACCACTGCCCGCTGCTCTTGGAATTCTGAACGTGACTTCGCCCGCTTGGGCCGCGTCACTTAAAGAGATCGGAATGTGGGTAGGGCAGCGCGAGTGGGGGCATGTCGCTGCGAGCAAAATAGCGAAGCGATTTGGTCTCTGCGTCTGTCCATTTGCCGACGCTTCCGACCTCGCACTTAAAGAGTGTCACCACATACTCGACTTGGTCGCCGTTGGGATAGGTGTAGCGAAAATCCTTTCCGCCATAGACGTCGATGATCCGCGCCGATGCGATGGCGATCCCGGTTTCCTCCATGAGCTCGCGGGCGATGGCACTCCGCGGGGTCTCGCCGGGCTCTATGCCGCCCGCAGGAAGACTCCACCCTTCGCCTGAGGCCCTTTCCTGGAGAAGCAGCCTGCCCTCGTCGTCATGCACGACGGCGGCAACGGACGGGAGCAATATCAGTTGTTTGCCGACACGCTCGCGAAGTGTCATGATGTAAGACGTCAAGTTCCGCCCCTCAGGCTCAGCGACTGCCGATGTATATCGCAGCGCTCCGCGAGCGGAGTTCAAGCCCGTCTCGGCGGTTCAGCGGCTGCAAAAAAAGCAAGGGCCGGCGGCGCAGTGCGCCCCGGCCCCGGATCTTGCCTTGTCGATGCGCGCTCAGCGGACGCGGCGACGTTCGGCGGAGGGCTGGTAGGCGAGCTTCTGGTGGTAGCCGCAATAGGGGCTGTTGTCGGGGGAATCGTTGCCGCAGAAGCAGAAGTCGTCCTTCAGCGGATCGCCGAGCGGCCACTTGCAGGTGCGCTCGGTCAGCCGGATCAGCGGCAGGCGCTTGAAGATCGGAACGACGACATTGCTCGGCGCGACCTCCATCTCCTCGACAATCTCGACCTCGACATCCTCCTTCATCATCGTGGCGCCCGCAGGGCGCGTCACGGTGCGGGTGACGGTGCGTGCCGGAAAGGCGGTCGGTCGGGTCTGGGCGGGAATGGTTGCGCGCTTCTGGGAGCGGGCGGAGGTGGCGCCGCCGGCCTTGGCGCGGCCGGGAAGGTTGAGGCGGTGGACCTTGCCGATGACGGCGTTGCGGCTGACACCGCCGAGCTGGGCCGCGATCTGGCTTGCGCTCAATCCCTCAGACCAGAGCTTCTTCAGCCTTTCGACGCGTTCGTCGGTCCAGTTTGCGCCATTGTCCATCGTCTCGTCCTTCTTGCGGAATCCATCAGCATTCCCAGGCGAGCCTGGGGGCGAAGACCCCTGATTTTCTTGGTGACTAGTTCCGCCGCATGCAGTCTAGCTTCATTGGTCCCTAAACTAGTGACCCCGTGACTCCCTGACAAGGCTGGTGCGAATCCGACGGAATCGATTTTCGGGTTATCCCCAGGATTGATCTGTCAAGCCTGTTTCGACTGGCAGGGAGGCGCCGCTCTGAAGCCTGTCTTTCCGGGCGAGGAGGGGCTTCCATTGCCGGGAAATGCGGGTTTTTGTTGACGTCCGGCCGTCAGATGCTATTAGTGCCGCTGCCGCCCGGAGGGCGGCTTTTTCTTTTCCGGGCCGGCGATCGCGCTCTGCGCCACCGGCCCCTTGCCGTTCGGGGAGAACTGTCATGGCGGATGCCGCTACGCTTTACGATACCTACGCTCGCGCGCCGATGCGCTTCGAGCGAGGAGAGGGCGTGTGGCTGATCACCGAGACCGGCGAACGCTATCTCGATTTTGCTGCGGGTGTCGCGGTCAATTCGCTCGGCCACGCCCATCCCCACCTCGTCGCCACGCTCAAGGACCAGGCCGAGAAGCTCTGGCACACGTCGAACCTCTACGAGGCGCCGGGCCAGGAGCGGCTCGCCCGCCGGCTGATCGACAACACCTTCGCCGACAAGGTCTTCTTCACCAATTCTGGCGCCGAAGCGCTCGAATGCGCGATCAAGACCGCGCGGCGCTACCACTATGCCAAGGGCCATCCGGAGAAGTTCCACGTCATCACCTTTGAAGGCGCCTTCCACGGCCGGACGATCGCTACGATCGCAGCCGGCGGCCAGCAGAAATATATCGACGGCTTCGGCCCCAAGGCGCCGGGCTTCGACCAGGTGCCGTTCGAGGACATGGAGGCCGTCAAGGCGGCCATAACAGACGCGACGGCCGCCATTCTGCTCGAGCCGGTGCAGGGCGAGGGGGGGCTCCGCGCCTTCTCCAAGGAATTCCTCCGCGCCATCCGCGCGCTCTGCGACGAGCGCGGCCTGCTGCTCGTGCTCGACGAAGTCCAGTGCGGCGTCGGCAGGACCGGAAAACTCTTCGCCCATGAACATGCCGGCATCACGCCCGACATCATGGCGGTCGCCAAGGGCATCGGCGGCGGCTTTCCGATGGGAGCCTGCCTCGCCACCGCCGAGGCCGCGTCCGGCATGGTGGCCGGCACGCACGGGTCGACCTATGGCGGCAACCCGCTCGCCATGGCGGTCGGCAACGCCGTGCTCGACATCGTCCTGGCAGAAGGCTTCCTTGAGCACGTCAACGACGTCGCCCTGGTCTTCCGCCAGGGTCTCGCCTCCCTCAAGGACCGGTTCCCCGATGTCATCGAGGAGATCCGCGGCATGGGCCTGATGATCGGCATCAAGGCCAAGCTGCCGGCTGGCGAACTCCTGCAGGCGATGCGGGCCGAGAATCTCCTCGCCGTTCTCGCGGGCGACAATGTGGTCCGGCTGCTGCCGCCGCTCGTGACCACTGCCGAAGAAGCCCGCGAGGGCCTCGCCCGGTTGGAAAAGGCTGCCGAAGCCCTGTCCAAGCGATGATGCTGGTCCCATCCTGAAATTCCGCTACCGTTTCAAGATCGACCGACAAGGACCACGCATATGGCGTCCACCAAGCATTTCCTCGACCTTTCCGCCGTTTCCGCCGCCGATCTCCGGCGCATCATCGACGATGCCAAGACCCGCAAGACCGATTTGAAGGCCGGTCGCGCCGACAAGCCGCTCGCCGGCAAGATGCTGGCGATGATCTTCGAAAAGCCCTCGACCCGTACCCGCGTCTCCTTCGACGTCGGCATGCGCCAGCTCGGCGGCGAGACGCTGTTCCTGTCGGGCACCGAAATGCAGCTCGGCCGCGCCGAGACCATCGGCGACACCGCCCGGGTCCTCTCCCGCTATGTCGATGCGATCATGATCCGCACCACCGACCATGCCCGGCTGCTTGAGCTCGCCGAGCACGCCACAGTGCCTGTCATCAACGGCCTCACCGACGCGACCCATCCCTGCCAGATCATGGCCGACATCATGACGGTCGAGGAGCATCGCGGCGACATCGCCGGCAAGACCCTGGCCTGGACCGGCGACGGCAACAACGTCCTGCATTCGCTGATCGAAGGCTCGGCGCGCTTCGGCTACCGCATGACCATGGCCGTGCCGCTCGGCAGCGAGCCGGATGACAAGTACCTCAACTGGGCCCGCAACAACGGCGGCAGCGTCATGCTGACCCACGACGCCGAGAAGGCCGTCGACGGCGCCGATTGCGTGATCACCGACACTTGGGTGTCGATGAACCAGGAGCACAAGGCCCGCGGCCACAATGTCTTCATGCCCTACCAGGTCAACCCGGCGCTGATGCAGCATGCCCGGCCCGATGCGCTCTTCATGCATTGCCTGCCGGCCCATCGCGGCGAGGAGGTCACCGACGAGGTGATCGACGGGCCGCAGTCCGTGGTCTTCGACGAGGCGGAGAACCGTCTGCATGCGCAGAAGTCGGTTCTCGCCTGGTGCCTGGGCGCGATCTGAGGGCGTGTCGAGCGCGTGTCGGCTTTATGCTGCGTCGCCCGGCATGGACTTGAATAGCCTCGGCGATTGCCTACTTGAAGGCCAACGCAAAGCAGCCGATGATGGGCTGCCTGGAACCTTTTCGAGACTCTCATGACCGATATCCATGTCCATCCGGGCCAGTCCGGGCTCGCCGGCGACGACCGCGTCGTTCCCTTCCAGGTCGAAGGGCTCGACGTGCGCGGCCGCGCGGTGTCGCTCGGCCCGCTCGCCGATGCCATCCTGTCCCGCCACGACTATCCGGCGCCGGTCGCGCGCCTGCTGTCGGAGACGATCGCGCTCACCGTACTTCTGGGCACGTCCCTGAAGTTCGAGGGCAAGCTGATCGTGCAGACCCAGACCGATGGCCCCGTCAACTTCCTCGTCGCCGACTTTACGGCGCCGGACGGCGTCCGCGGTTACGCCCGCTTCGACGCCCAGGCGGTCGAGGCGGCGAAGGCCGCCGGCCGCACGGAGCCTCACGAGCTGCTCGGCAAGGGCGTCCTCGCCTTCACGATCGACCAGGGCGAACACACCCAGCGCTACCAGGGCATCGTCGCCCTCGACGGCGAGACGCTCGAAGAGGCGGCCGCGGCCTATTTCCGCCAGTCGGAGCAAATCCCCACGCGGGTGAAGCTCGCCTCGGCCGAGCTCTACGATCGCGATGCCGACGGACGGCCCCGCCACAGCTGGCGGGCCGGCGGCATGGTCGTGCAGTTCCTGCCGCAGGCGCCGGAGCGCATGCGCCAGGCCGATCTGCCGGGTGGCGACGGCTATACCGAGCAGGCCTTCGAGGAGGACGACACCTGGGCGGAAGCCAAGATGCTGACGGCCACCGTGGCGCCGGAGGAGCTCACCGATCCCGACCTCGGCGTCGAACGGCTGCTCTACCGCCTGTTCCACGAACGGGGCGTGCGAGTCTACGATGCCCAGCCGGTGCACGACCGCTGCAGCTGCTCGCGTGAGAAGCTCAAGGACGTGCTCTCCAATTTCTCGGCCGAGGAAATCGACAGCACGGTCGAGGACGGCGCGATCAAGGTGACCTGCGAGTTCTGCTCGACGCTCTACACCTTCGACCCGGCGGAGTTCCGCAAGCCGAACTGAAGTCTGATCGAAAGAACCCCGCCCCAAACCCCTCCCCACAAGAGGGAGGGGCTTAACCTGCCGCGCTGACGGCGCCTCCATCACCGCCGCAGCAAGCGGCAATGCCGGCTTGGGGCACTGCGGGAACGTCCGGGTTGGCCCCTCCCCCTTGTGGGGAGGGGTTTCGGGGCAGGGTAATATTTGCTAACTTCGCCGTCCTAATTCAGCGTCCGCTGAAGGTCCGGCGTATCGAGGGAAAAGGCAGGGATCGCGACGTCGAAGGTCTCGCCATTGTCGGCCAGCATCTGGTAGTGGCCGTACATCATGCCCGAGGGCGTATCGAGCGGGCAACCGGAATTGTACTCGTAGGTGTCGCCGGGATTGAGAACCGGCTGCTCGCCGACCACGCCCGGCCCGGACACCTCGTCCACCTGACCGTTCTCGTCGGTAATGTTCCAGTAACGGTTCAACAGCTTCACACGCTGTTCGGAATGGTTCGCGATGACAACACGGTAGCCCCAGACATAACGGCTGTCGGCGGGATCTGATTGCTCGGGGAGATAGTAGGGCTCTACCGTCACCTCGATTTCGCGCGTTGTCGCGTGATACATGCGTTGCTACCGCTATCCTTTCGCCCGCCTTATGTGACGATTTTCTAACGCGTGTCATGCGCTCCGGTCAACTCTAGCGTCCGGAGCTTGCCTTAACCTATCAGGACATCACGGCGAAATCACGAGGCCGGCAGGACTGACACCCCGCCATGCGCGGCCGACCAGGCCAGCGGATCGTCCAGGAAGGCCTGAACGGAAGCCAGCTTGTCCGCGTCGAAGCGCCCCTGCGCCCGCGCCACATCGAGAACCTGCCGCCAGGTCGCGATGTGATGCAGCGCCACTCCGCCATGGGCGAAGCGTGCCTCCGCCTCGCGGAAGATACCATAGTAGAAGAGCGCCATGCCGTGCCGGACGACACCGCCCGCCGCGCGGATCGCGTCAATGAACTTGAACATCGAACCGCCGGCGGTCGTCAGGTCCTCGATCACGAGCACGCGTGCCCCGTCGGCCATGTGGCCCTCGATCTGGGCGTTGCGGCCATGGCCCTTCGGCTGCTTGCGCACATAGATCATCGGCAGCGACAGGCGCTCGGCCAGGAAGGCGGCAAAGGGAATGCCGGCGGTCTCGCCGCCCGCGACACAGTCGAACTGCTCGAAGCCGGCTTCGGCCATGATCGTGGCGGCGGCGAAATCCATCACTGCAGAGCGGATGCGCGGAAACGAGATCAGCTTGCGGCAGTCGATATAGACCGGGCTCATCATGCCCGAGGCGAGCTTGTAGGGCTCCTCGGGCCGGAAATGCACCGCCTTGATCTCCCAGAGCATCCTGGCCATCAGCTCGGCCATCACGGTCTTGTCGGTGAATGCATTGGAAAACATCGGCGTCCCTCTCGCTTCTGCGCTATGCCCCTCACCCGGCTGCCGCAACCCTCTCCCGCAGGCGGGGCGAGGGGATCTGGAGCGCTGACGGTGCCACATTCCCTTCTTCCCGCAGGCGGGAAGAAGGTGCCGGCAGGCGGATGAGGGGCTATCGCGATGCGCTTAGCAAGAAGGCGGACAAGAAGAAAGTCCGCCGTGGACCTTTTGGACGTCCTTGCTATTCTGCCGCCGGAGGAAGAGGAGATTTCATGACATTCACCCTGCGCCCGGTCGCGCTTCCGGATTTCGACATTCCGCACGCCCGTCCCGAAATACCGCCGGCTGTCTATGCGGCCCGCGCCGATGCGGCCTATTCCCGCGCCGGCTGCGACTGGCTGGTCGTCTATGCCGACCGCGAACATCTCGCCAACATGGCCTTCCTCACCGGCTTCGAGCCGCGCTTCGAGGAGGCGCTGCTGCTTCTGGGTAGCGGCGGCCGGCGCATCCTCGTCACCGGCAACGAGAGCGGCAGCTATGCGGTGCTTGCCGGCCTGCCGGACCTCGAGGTCGTGCTCTGCCAGGTGCTGAGCCTGCTCGGCCAGCCGCGCGAGGCGGCGCCGAACCTCGCGGACGTGCTCTCCGGCATCGGTATCCGCGCCGGCGACAGGATCGGCCTCGTCGGCTGGAAATATCTCGCCGCCGACGAATGGCGCGGCGCGCTGCCGAGCTTCCAGGCACCGGCGCTGGTTGTCGATACGCTGCGCGCCCTTGCCGGCGATCCGGCCGCCGTCAGCGATGCGACATCGGTCCTGATGCATCCCGAGACGGGCCTGCGCGCCGTGGTCGACGTCCACGAAATCGCCGCGATGGAATGGGGCGCCGCCCGCGCCTCGGCCGCGGTCTGGCGCATCGTCCAGGGGGCCCGCGAGGGCGACGACGAGTTCACCGCCACAGCCCGCATGGCCTATGCCGGCGAACCGCTCAGCTGCCACGTCATGTTCGCCTCCGCCTCGCCGGGCAGTGCGGTCGTCGGCCTCCGGAGCCCGGTCGGGCGCAGGCTCGCCAGGGGTGACGGCGTCACGACTGCGGTTGGCTACTGGGGCGGGCTCTCGTGTCGTGCCGGTCTGTTCACCGATCACGACGATGCCTTCCTCGATCTCGCCCGCGCCTATTTCCGCGGCCTTCTCGAATGGTACGACATCGCCGATATCGGCCGCACCGGCGGCGAGATCTTCGCCGCCGTCACCGAGGCGCTTGCCGAGCACGGCCTCGACCAGGCCCTCAATCCCGGCCATCTGGTCGGCCATGACGAATGGGTGCACACGCCCGTCCGCCCCGGCTCGACCGAACGTCTGCGGTCCGGCATGCCCTTCCAGGTCGACATCATTCCGGTGCCGATGAAGGACAACTGGGCACTGAACCACGAGGATACCGTGGCCTTCGCCGACGATGCGCTGAGGGCGGAGCTCGCCCGGCTCTACCCCGAGGTGGACGCCCGCATTCAGGCCCGCCGCGCCTTCATCCGCGACGTGATCGGGGTCGACCTCAAGCCGTCGATCCTGCCGATGTCGCACGCGCCCCTGGCGCTGCCGCCGTTCTGGCTGGCTTCGGACCGGATACTGACCCTGGGCTAATCGCGGCCGAGCGCTCCGCGCATCCAGTCGACGAGGGCGGCCGCCGGCTTTGGCAACGACTTGAAGGAGCGCGCGACGAGATAATAGGCGCCGAACGGCATACGGACCGGAAACGGCTGCACGAGCAGCCCGTCGCGCAATTCGTTGGCAACGAATGCCGGGTCCGCAAGCGCCACGCCGTGCCCCCGGAGCGCCGCGGCGATCACATGGCTGCCGTCACCCAGTACGGGACCACGGTCGTCCACATCTTCCTCGGCACATGCCAGGCGGAACCACTCCCGCCAGTAGCGGCGGTTTTCCTCATGCAGCAGTTCGAACTGACGAAGATCCGCGGGCTCACACAGCGCCGCGCCCTTCTCGAGCAGCGATGGCGAGATGACCGGAACCAGGCTCGTCTCGACCAGCATGCGAGACTCGGTACGCGGCCAGCCGTCCTCGTCGGCGCAGTGGCGAACAGCGAGAACCGCTTCGTTGGCGCGAAACTCGATCACGCGCGGATCCGACTCGATCTTGACTTCGATTTCGGGATGCGCGCTGCGGAAAGTGGCCAGGTTCGGCACCATCCAGAGCGCGGCGAAGGTGGGTTCGACGCTGATCGTCACGCTCACGGTCCCGGCACGCGCGGCAATCCGGGAGAGCCGCTCTTCCATTCTGTCGAAGGACTCGGTGAGGGCGCCGAGCAGATCCTCGCCATCCGCCGTCAGCACCACCGCGCGGTGCCGGCGTTCGAACAGATCACGCCCCAGCATCGCCTCCAGCTCGCGGATCTGCCGGCTGACGGCCGCCTGCGAGACGAAGAGCTCGTCCGCCGCTCGCGTGAAGCTCAGGAGGCGCCCGGCAACCTCGAAGCTCCGGAGTGCCGTCAGCGGCAGTCGCCCGCGTTTCATGCATAACCTCAAGTCATGTGATGCCGCCACTATAGTCGTTTGAGCGCCGGCCGCAATCGCGGGAAGATCGGTTCAGGAAAGGAGAACGACCATGCCGAAGCAAGTCCTGGATATCCTCCTGGCCGCCGTGGCCATTGCCGTCGGGCTGCCGCGCGCCTATCCGCCGCGGCCGCGTGACGACCGTTGAAAACGCAAAGATCCGGGCTGCGCTGAGCAGCCCGGATCTGCGAGTGGCGATCGTGATGGCGAAAGATCACATGGCAGGCGCGCCGAACCGGTTGGCGCCGGGCGTACCGGGCTGCACGAGCCAGTAGATCAGCACGATGAAGCCGATGATCGGAATCAGGCTGATCAGCAGCCACCATCCGCTCTTGTCGAGGTCGTGCAGGCGGCGTACGCCGACCGCGATGCCCGGGATCAGCGTCGCCAGGCTGAAGATCGTGCCAAGCAGCTGGATGCCGAGGGCATAATCGACCACGGCGAGCACGACGCTCGCGATGACGGCGAAGAGCACGTACCACCAGTACTCCGAACGCACGGCGCGCCCGTCGAATTTGGCGTATTTCTGAACGAGTACAGTCTTAACTGCGGTTGCGAAATCCATTCTATCCCCCTTGATAGGCCAAGATGCCGGCGGCCGCGCCCGCTGCGCGACCAGCCGCTGGCGACATGACGGTACGTGAGGCGGCTTTATTCGCCCCACCGACAAGTTTCGCCGCGGGAAACCTAGGGCATGTGCCGCGGATTGTCACAGGGATATTGTCGGATGTCAGGCGACGCTACTGCGCCGCCTGCTGCTGGACTTCCTGCGCCGGATCGTGCTGCGGCGCCGGCGTGAGTTCGCCCATGCGGTTCCAGGCGTCGAGACCGGCGATCTTGTAGGCTTCCGCCAGGGTCGGGTAGTTGAACGTGTTCTCGACGAAGTAATCCACGGTTCCCTTGAGGTTGAGCACCGCCTGGCCGATATGGATGAGCTCGGTGGCACCTTCGCCGACGATATGCACGCCGAGCAGCCGCCGCGTCTTGAGCGAGAAGATCATCTTCAGGAGGCCCGTATCGAGGCCCATGATGTGCCCGCGGGAGGTCTCCCGGAAGCGGGCGATGCCGCATTCATAGGGAATGTGGCGTTCCTTCACCTCTTCCTCGGTCAGGCCGCAGGTCGAGATCTCCGGCACGGCATAGATGCCGTAGGGGAAATATTGCGGCGGCTCCGAGGCCGGTGCGCCGAGCGCGTGGCGGGCGGCGATGCGGCCCTGCTCCATGGCGGTCGAGGCGAGGCTCGGAAAGCCCACGACGTCGCCCGCGGCATAGATGTTGGGAACGTCGGTCTGGAAGGTTTCGGGATTGACCTTGATGCGGCCACGCCCGTCGGCGGTCAGCCCGGCAGCCTCCAGGTTCAGCGCCGCCGTCGCGCCCATGCGGCCGGCGGCATAGAGAACCATCTCGGCGGTCAGCACTCGGCCATTGGAGAGCGTCACCTTGCAGCGGCCGTTCGGCTCGCGCTCGATCTTCTCGGCCGACTGGCCAAACAACAGCTTCATGTTGCGGTCGCGCAGCTGGTAGGAGAAGTCCTCGACGATTTCCCGATCGATGAAGTCGAGCATGGTCGTGCGCGGTTCGACGACCGTCACCGCCGTGTCGAGCGCGCTGTAGATGGTCGCATATTCGATGCCGATGACGCCCGCACCCACGACGATCATCGAGCGCGGAATTTCCTTGAGCTGCAGGAGTTCGTCGCTGTCGATGATCTTCTCGTGGTCGAAGGGAATGTTCGGCGGCCGGAACGGCTTGGTGCCGATCGCGAGCAGGATCGCCCCGCCGCGCACCTGCACGACCTCACCGTCGGATTTCTCCACCTCCAGCGTATGGGGATCGATGAAGCGGGCCATGCCGCGCATATGGTTGACCCGATTGCGGGAAAACTGATGTTCCAGGACGTCGACCTCGTGGTCGAGCGTGATCAACAGGCGCCGGCGCAGGTCGTCGGCGCTGATCTCCTGCTTGACCCGGTAGGCGCGGCCGTAGAAGCCGCGTTCGCGCCATCCGGTCAGGTTGAGGGCGGTTTCACGCAGCGTCTTGGAGGGGATCGTACCGGTATGGACGGAAACGCCGCCGACCCGGGTGCCTTTCTCGATCACCAGAACCTTGCGTCCGAGCTTGGCGGCCTGGATCGCCGCCCGCCGCCCGGCAGGTCCGCTTCCGATGACGATGAAATCGTACTGCATCATGATAGTGCCCTCGCTTCTGCGGCAGCCCGGCCGGCCCGCAGTCTGGTCTCGATCCGCCCCGTGCGCCGCTGCCAGCGCGGCATTTCAGGACGTAGTCCGGCAAGCCTCATGCTGCACCGCATTATGCGCCCTGACAGGATCGCAAATCAACCTGAAGAATTGATGATGAATTTGTAAGAACCGGTAAATTCGTTGCCGGTGCCCGGCTTAATCGAGCATTTTGAATTCGAGCAGCAGGTTCCGTTCGATCAGCGAGTGGTTGTCGTCGGAAACCAGCAGCAGATGCGTCGATCCGTCGGCGGCGGTGAAGGCCTCTATGCCTTCCATATTGTCGATCTGGTGCGAGAAATCCGCCTCCATCACGATCGTCCCCGAAATGGTCTTGCCGGGCGCGATGTCGTCGCCTTTGAATCGGCGGATCCGCATTCCGATCCCTTCGGTCAGGCCGAATTTCCGCTCGAGCAGCAGGAAGCTGCCGTCCTTGAGGAAGACGCCGTCGGTCGCGTCATAGGCGCCGACGCGCTCGACATGGAACACGCCCTTGCGCGGCCCCGACTGGACGCCCGCAATGAAATTGCCGTTCGCGTCGTAGCTGCGCTCGGCGATCCACACCGTGGCGCCTTCGAGGGGGCCGTCCGCCGGCGCCTTCATCACGGTCTCGATGCCGCCATTGCCACGCAGGCGGTAGTCGCCCTTGACCGGCCGCTCGGTCGAGAGCGGTTCCGCGGTCTCGAAGCCCTGTCTCGGATAGGTGTTGATGCGATGATCGCGCTCGAAGCTCACGAGTATTCGGTCACCGTCGAACACCATGCCCTCGGCGTCGAGATTATCCTTATGGTCGCGGCCCGCATTGCTGCCGCTGTCCCGCATCGACGTGATCTCGTAGTCCTTGATTCCGGAGAGCCGGCCGTCGGCATCGCGCTCGATCGCACCGGTCGCCCAGTGGCCGGTATCCATGATCGAGATGAAATGAATCTGGTCCGGCAGCAGGCGGATCGACGATACCGCACCCATCTCGCCGTTCTTGGTCGCCATGACCAGCCCGCCGAGAAACTGCAGCTGTCCGAAGCGGTCGCCCGCGCCGGTCTTGAATTCGGAGATCACCATCGACCGCACCGGCAGTTTCTCGCCCTCCTTCGCCGGCTGGCTGCCGAAGGCCGCCGGGAATGCCATCGCGAACAGCACGAAAGGCAGGAAGGCGACGAGCGACCATCTCTTCTTCGCAGCCACGCTCGATCCTTTCGTTCCCGTCCTGCCGTAGCAGCGCCGTTCGCGGTTTTGCCGGGTCAGGCCCGGCGCCGTGCGGTCCCGCGACTGGCGCCCCGACCCGGGCTGGCGCCCGCATCGTCTTCGAAGAGCGCGGCGAGCTGCTCGGTCATCGCGCCCGCCAGTTCGTCGGCATCGATGATGGTCACGGCCTTCTTGTAATAGCGCGTCACGTCGTGGCCGATGCCGATGGCGAGAAGCTCCACGGGCGACTTCGTTTCGATCTGCTCGATGACCGCGCGCAGGTGCCGTTCGAGATAGTTGCCCGGATTGACCGACAGCGTGGAATCATCGACCGGAGCGCCATCCGAGATCATCATCAGGATGCGCCGCTGTTCGGGCCGGCCGAGCAGCCGGTTATGTGCCCAGATCAGCGCCTCGCCGTCGATATTCTCCTTGAGCAGGCCCTCGCGCATCATCAGGCCGAGATTGCGCTTGGAGCGCCGCCACGGCTGGTCGGCGGACTTGTAGACGATGTGCCGGAGGTCGTTCAGGCGGCCCGGCGCCACGGGCTTGCCGCTCGTGAGCCACTTTTCGCGCGATTGTCCGCCCTTCCAGGCCTTGGTGGTGAAGCCGAGGATCTCCACCTTGACGCCGCAGCGTTCCAGCGTCCGCGCCAGGATGTCCGCGCAGGTCGCCGCCACCGTGATCGGCCGACCGCGCATCGAGCCGGAATTGTCGATGACCAGCGTCACGACCGTGTCGCGGAACTTGGTGTCGCGCTCCATCTTGAAGGACAGCGGCTGCATCGGATCGATCACCAGCCGGGGCAGCCGCGCGGTGTCGAGATAGCCTTCCTCGAGGTCGAAATCCCACGACCGGTTCTGCTGGGCCATCAGCCGGCGCTGCAGCTTGTTGGCGAGTCGCCCGACGGCGCCCTGCAGATGCGCGAGCTGCTTGTCGAGGAAGGCGCGCAGGCGATCGAGCTCCGCCTCGTCGCAGAGTTCCTCGGCGGTGATCTCCTCGTCGAATTCCTGGGTGAAGACCGCATAGTCGATCTTCTCGTTGAGCTCGTCGAACGGGTTGTTCGGGCGTTTGACTTCGCCGGGCGTCTCGCTTTCCTCGTCGCCCTCTTCCATGAGGTCGTCGTCGGAGATCTCGGCGCCTTCGGTCTCGCCCTGTTCCATCTGGTCGTCGGCCGCCTCGTTCTCCTCGGCGGGGGCTTCCTCGGTGCCGGCTTCCTCTTCGTTCTGCTCCTCGTTCTGCTCCTGGCTGCGCGGCTGCTCTTCCTCGGAGCTCGAATCGTCGTTGTCCGGCTCGGAGGACTCGTCGCCGAGGTCTTCCGCGAGCTCCATCGAGGCCAGCATGCTGCGCACCAGCCGGGCGAAAGCCTCCTGGTCGTCCATCACACCCTTGAGCGAGCCGACTTCCTTGTCCGCCTTCTCCTGAAAGAAGGAGCGCCAGAGATCGAGCACCTTGCCCGCGCTCTCGGGTGGCCGTTCGCCGGTCAGTGCCTCGCGGACCAGAAGCGACATGGCTTCCTCGATCGGCGCGTCGTCGCGGCCGTTGATGCCGCGGAAATTGGCCTTGCTGTATTTCTCGGACAGCATCGAGCGCAGGTTCTCGGCGGTGCCGGCCATGCGGCTGGCGCCGATCGCCTCAACCCGCGCCTGCTCGACGGCGTCGTAGATCGCGCGTGCATCGGGCCCCTCGGGCGCGAGCTGGGTATGCAGCTTTTCGTCATGGCAGGCGCGACGGAGCGCCATGGAATCGCCGAGCCCGCGAAGCACGGAGAGTTCCTGGGCGCTCGGCTTGCGCGACAGTTCCGGCAGCCGCATCCGGTCGCCGGTCATGCCCGGTCGGTCGTTGGCGAAGGCGACTTCCACCTCCGACGAGCCGGCGATCGAGCGGACGCAGCCGGTCAGTGCCCGGCGGAACGGCTCTAGGTCGACCGCTTGGCCCGGCTTTGCCCGTGAATTGTCGCCCGGTCCTGCCATGATCCCGTCCGGCCGTCAGACGCCCAGGACGAGGTTGGCGGCGCTTTCCTTGAGTTCCACGCCGAAAACCCGCTGGTACTGTTCTGCGACGAGCGCGCGCTCGAGATCGTCGCACTTGTTGAGGAAGGTAAGGCGGAAGGCGAAGGCCACATCGCCGAAGATCGCCGCATTCTCCGCCCAGGTGATGACAGTGCGCGGGCTCATCACGGTCGACAGATCACCGTTGATGAAGGCCGCGCGGGTGAGTTCGGCGACGCGAACCATCTTGGCGACGGCGTCGCGGCCCTTCGCCTCGACGAAGCTCTTCACCTTCGCAGAGACGATGCCCACTTCCTGCTCGAAGGGCAGGTAGTTGAGAGTCGTAACGATCGACCAGCGGTCCATCTGGGCCTGGTTGATCTGCTGCGTGCCGTGATAGAGGCCGGTCGTGTCGCCGAGGCCGACCGTATTGGCGGTCGCGAACAACCGGAAGGCGGGATGCGGGCGGATGACCCGGCTCTGGTCGAGCAGCGTCAGCCGGCCCGAGGCCTCCAGCACGCGCTGGATCACGAACATCACGTCCGGCCGGCCGGCATCGTATTCGTCGAAGACGAGTGCGATATTGTGCTGGTAGGCCCAGGGCAGGATGCCGTCCTTGAACTCGGTGATCTGCTTGCCGTCCTTCAGGACGATCGCGTCCTTGCCGACGAGGTCGATGCGGCTGACATGGCTGTCGAGGTTGATGCGGATGCAGGGCCAGTTGAGGCGTGCGGCCACCTGCTCGATATGGGTCGACTTGCCGGTGCCGTGATAGCCCGACACCATGACGCGGCGGTTATGCGCGAAACCCGCGAGAATGGCGAGCGTGGTATCGCGGTCGAACAGGTAGTCCGGATCGACGTCGGGCACATGGGCGTCCGGTTCGGAATAGGCAGGCACGCTGATGTCGGAATCGATTCCGAACACCTCCCGGACCGAAACCTTCGTGTCCGGCAGCTTCACAATATCCAGATCCATCTTGGTCATCATATCTCCGAATGCGACCGTGGGGAACGGCCGCAGAAATCACCGGCGCCTGTCCTATCGCGGGTTTTCGCCCGACACAACACCATTGGCCGGGCTCGTCAGCAAAAGCCGGCCTGCTTGAGGAGTTGGTACGCCTGGATCACCTCGCGGAAGCGCTCCTCCGAGCCGCGGTCGCCTCCATTTGCGTCAGGATGGTGCTTTTTCACCAGCTCCTTGTAGCGCGACTTGATGTCACTCGCGGTCGCATTCGAAGGCAGGTCGAGCGTCTGGAAGGCTTTTCCTTCCAGCGTCTTGAGCTTGCGTTCGGGCGCCGGGCCGTGGCGTCCGCCATTGACCCGCCAGTTGGCGAAGCCGAAAGGATCGCGCATCTTGGCCGCGCCGGCACGGGCCTGGTTCTGGGCCGGGCCCCATTTGGCGCTCTTGTTGACGCCCATCGTCCAGGTCGGCCGGTTGCCGGTGACCGCTTCCTTTTGGTAGCGCGCGACTTCGTTGTCGGAGAGGCCGGAGAAGTAATTGTAGCCCTTGTTGTAGTCCTTGACGTGCTCGAAGCAGAACAGGAAATACTGGTTTTCGGCATGGCGGCCGACGGGCGCCCGGTGGACGCCCGGCTTGTCACAGCCATCCCATTGGCAGGTCGGCTTGGCGGGAGGCTCTTCCACCCGCGGGCCCTTGCGCCGCGTCCGGATCGAGTCGAAATATTTGGAATCCAGTTTCATCCGCTAATTATGGGTGTCGGCGTGTTGCGCTGCAAGAATTGACAAACCGGAAAGTTGGGTTCTTTGTGGGGCTTTGCCCGGATCAGCGTCATGAGCCTCGAACCGAAAATCCGCGCCGCGCTCGAAGCGGCCTTCGCCCCCACCGCCCTCGACATCGTCAACGAGAGCAACCTCCATGCCGGCCACAATCCCGAGGCCGCGGCGACCAACGACACGCATTACCGGATCCGCATCTCGGCCGCCGCGCTCGGTGGCAAGAGCCGCGTCGCCCAGCATCGCGAGATCAACGCGGCTCTGAAATTCGCCTTCGACCAGGGCCTGCATGCCCTGGCGATCGAGGTGAAGTAGCGGGCCCTTCTTGGGGCCGCTCTCGTATGGTATATCCCTTCCAGGAACAGAGGATATGCGATGGCCCTCTACATAAAGGATCCCGAAGTCGACCGCCTCGCGGCCGAGCTGGCTGAAATGCGCAGAACCACCAAGACAGAGGTCGTCAAGCAGGCGCTGCAGAGCGAGCTGGAACCGGAGTCGAAGGAGAATTTCGTCGCTCGCGCTGTGGCATTCGCACGCGAGATGCGCGCAAAGGGGAACCCGGATCTCATCGGAACGGTAAACAAGGACTTTATCGACAGCCTCTACGAAGACTGACCCGCATGTTCTTGGACGCGTCCGCCTTCTGCGCAATGCTCTTTAGCGAACATGACGCAGCCCTTTTTTCCGCCAAGCTGACGGCTGCCCGCACCAGGCTCACGTCGCCGATGGCAATCTGGGAAACGGCCGTCAGCGTGTCCAAGGGGCTAGGCCTTGAGCTCTCTTCGGTCCACGGGATGTCGAGCGATATCTCGCGGAATTCAGCATCGACGTCGTCGCCATCACCCCCGACATGACCGCCCTTGCGCTCGATGCCTAGCGCCGCTTCGGCAAGGGCCGGCATCCCGCCGCGCTCAATTTCGGCGATTGCTTCGCCTATGCCTGCGCAGGGCACCACCGCGTGCCGCTTGTCTTCAAGGGCAATGATTTCTCGCAGACCGATATCGCGGTGGCGTGACGGCATGCGCATGTGCCGCCAGACCATGATCGCAGAGCACGGGAGCCCTTGCATTCCTGCCGCATCGCGCCACTATAGGGCTTTCGGGGGAGGGTCCGCATGGCCAGTTTCAGCATAGGTTACGGGCTCTTCGTCCTGGGATGGCCGGCCCTGTTCATCCATCCGGTTCCCGCCGCCGGCATGGTCACTCTCCTGGCGCTGGCGCCCGTCATCTGAGCTTCCAACGACGCTCTACGGCTCTACATCCCAGTGCGATCGGAAGATCGGATCGAACACCGTGACCGGTCCCGCGCCGGTTTCGATCTTGGCGGGATAGTCGACCGGCTCGTCCCGCCTGATCAGCGTGATCCTCTCCTCGTTCGGCGCGAGCCCGTACCAGAGCGGGCCGTTCAGCGAGACGAAAGCCTCAAGCCGGTCGAGCGCCTGGTCCTCCTCGAAGACATGGGCAAGGCAGGAGAGCGTGTTGATCGACGTGAAGCAGCCGGCGCAGCCGCAGGCGCATTCCTTGAGCGGATCGACATGCGGGGCCGAGTCCGTGCCGAGGAAGAAGCGCGGATGACCCGACGTCGCCGCCTTGCGCAGCGCCAGCCTGTGGCTCTCGCGCTTGGCGACCGGCAGGCAGAAATAATGCGGGCGAATGCCGCCGACCAGGATGTTGTTGCGGTTGATGATCAGGTGATGGGTGGTGATCGACGCGGCGAGATTCCGCTCGGCGGCGAGAACGTAGTCGACCGCATCCGAGGTCGTCACATGCTCCATCGTCACCCTGAGTTCCGGCAAGCGCCGGCGGATCGGATCGAGCACCGTTTCGATGAAGACGGCTTCGCGGTCGAAGATGTCGACATCGGCGGTCGTCACTTCGCCATGGACGCAGAGCGTCAGCCCGATGTCGGCCATCCGCTCGAGCACCGGCATCGCGTTTTCGAAGTTCCGCACGCCGGAATTCGAGTTGGTGGTCGCCCCTGCCGGGTAGAGCTTGACGGCGGTGATCAGCCCGGATCGCGCGCCTTCCTCGACATCGTCGGGCGAGGTTCCCTCGGTCAGATAGAGTGTCATCAGGGGCTCGAAGCGATGACCGCCGGGCAGTGCCGCCATGATCCGGTCGCGATAGGCGCGCGCGTCCGCCGTCGTCACCACGGGGGGCACCAGGTTCGGCATGATGATGGCACGGGCAAAATGCCGCGACGTATAGGGCAGCACCCCCTGCAGCATCGCTCCGTCGCGGAGGTGCAGATGCCAGTCGTCTGGGCGGCGGAGGGTCAGCGCAGTCATGGTCGTCTCCTCGGGCGGGGCTCTTCCCGCTCATAGAGCCGGCCGTCCCGTTTCGCAACCGCCTCGCCGGAAACGACAATGCCGGCGGAGCGACCGCCGGCACAGTGCATTCCGTCAGGAGACGATCGCGGCCTCAGGCGGCCATTGCCTCTGGCGGCGGCGTCTTGGCGCCGGTCATGAAGGCGACGGCGTCCGACATCGTATAGTCCTTGGGATTGATCACGCAGAGCCGCTTGCCGAGCCGGTGGACATGGATCCGGTCGGCCACCTCGAAGACATGCGGCATGTTGTGCGAGATGAGCACGATCGGCAGACCGCGCGCCTTCACGTCGAGGATCAGTTCGAGAACCTTGCGTGATTCCTTGACCCCGAGCGCCGCCGTCGGCTCGTCCATGATCACCACCTTCGAGCCGAAGGCAGCCGCGCGCGCCACCGCCACGCCCTGGCGCTGACCGCCGGACAGCGTCTCGACAGCCTGGTTGATGTTCTGGATCGTCATCAGCCCGAGTTCGGTCAGCTTGTCGCGGGCGATCTTCTCCATCCGGGGCCGGTCGAGCATGCGGAAGAGCGAACCCAGCGGTCCCGGCCGGCGGATCTCGCGGCCGAGGAACATGTTGTCGGCGATCGACAGCGCCGGCGACAGCGCCAGATTCTGGTAGACGGTCTCGATGCCGGCGTCGCGGGCGGCCATCGGCGAGGAGAAGTTGACCACGTCGCCATTCAGCCGGATCTCGCCTTCGTCGGGCTTGACCGCGCCCGAGATCGCCTTGATCAGCGAGGACTTGCCGGCGCCGTTGTCGCCGATGACGGCCAGGATCTCGTTGCGCCGCAGGTCGAAGTCGGCCTGGTCGAGGGCGGTGACGCGGCCGTAGCGCTTGACGAGGCCACGCGCGGTAAGGATGTTGTCGGTCATCAGCCTGCTACCTTTCTGATCCACTGGTCGACGGCGACGGCCGAGATGATCAGCACGCCTGTGAGCAGCACCTTCCATTGCGGATCGGCGCCCAGCATGTTGAGGCCCATCGAGACGACGCCGACGATCAGCGCGCCGAACATCGTGCCGAGGATCGAACCGCGACCGCCGAAGAGCGAAATGCCGCCGATGACCGCTGCCGTGATGGCCTGGAGGTTGTAGTCGGTCACCGCCCAGGAGGGCGAGATCGAACCGTTGCGGCCGATCGAGACCCAGGCCGCAAGCGCGGCTATCACGCCGGCCAGCGCATAAGTACCGAGCAGAACCCGGTCGGTGCGGATACCCGACAGCTTCGCAGCCTCGGGATCGTCACCGACAGCGTAGAGATGGCGGCCCCAAGCGGTATGGTTGAGCGCGTACCACAGCACCAGAACGAGGACGATCATCATGATGACGCCGAGCGTGAGCACGGCCCCGCCGAGCTTGAAGCTGTTGCCGAAGAGCTGCAGGAAGGGCGCGGTGGATTCGATGTCGGCGTCGCGTATCGTCTCGTTGGCCGAATAGATGAAATTCGTCGCCATGACGATGTTCCAGGTGCCGAGCGTCACGATGAAGGGCGGAAGCTTGACTTTCGCCACCAGGAAGCCGTTGAGCAATCCGCAGATGCCACCGACGACGAGGCCGATGATGACGGCGATCGGCGCGGGAATGTTGTAGTGCAGGGCGCAATTGCCCATCACCACGGCCGATATCACCATGATCACGCCGATCGAGAGATCGATGCCGGCAGTCAGGATGACGAGGGTCTGCGCTGCGCCCAGGATGCCCACGACGGCGATCTGCTGCAGGATCAGCGTCAGCGTGTAGCTCGAGAAGAAGCGGCCGCCGATGGCCAGGCCGAAGATGATGATCGAGACGACGAGCACGATCGCCGGCACCGCGGCGGGTGTCGAATGCAGGAAATGCTGGATGCGCTGCAGCGGCGATTTCGTGTGAAAACTGGCGACCGATGTGTCGCTCTTGTCGAGAACCTTCTCGAACTCCTGGATGCTGGCCATGATGTCCTCCCAAGGGCCGGCCCAGGGACCCGAAAACAGGGCCGGGGACCGGTGTCGCAGTCCGGCTTATTGTTCTTGCCGGTGTGTCCCGGGGGCGCGGCAGGCACCGCTCCCCCGGTTGGATAGTGGACCCAAAGGCCCCCTTGATCAAGTGACGGCCGTCAAGCCCGGGGCATCAGCCCCAGCACTTGTCCGTGCCTTCCTTGACGCTGATCGACGGCACGCCGTCGGCCGGCTTGTCGGTCACGAGCGCCACGCCGGTATCGAAGAAGTCCTTGCCTTCGGTCGGCTTGGGCTTCTCGCCGGTTTCGGCGAACTTCTTGATCGCCTCGACGCCGAGGGCGGCCATCAGCAGCGGATACTGCTGCGAGGTCGCGCCGATCTGGCCGTCGGCCACGGCCTTGACGCCCGGGCAGCCGCCGTCGACCGACACGATCAGCACGTCGTTCTCCTTGCCGACGGCCTTGAGCGCCTGGTAGGCGCCGACGGCGGCCGGCTCGTTGATCGTGTGGATCACGTTGATGTCGGGGTCCTTCTGGAGAAGGTTTTCCATGGCCTTGCGGCCGCCTTCCTCGTTGCCGTTGGTCACATCGTGGCCGACGATGCGCGGATCGTCCTCGTCGCCGATCTTGTTGGGATCCTTCGGGTCGATGCCGAAGCCGATCATGAAGCCCTGGTCGCGCAGCACGTCGACGGTCGGCTGCGACGGGGTGAGGTCGAGGAAGCCGATCTTGGCGTCCTTGGCCTTGTCGCCCAGCGTGGCGGCGGCCCACTGGCCGATCAGCTTGCCGGCGAGCAGGTTGTCGGTCGCGAAGGTGGCATCGGCGGCTGTCGCCGGATCGAGCGGGGTGTCGAGCGCAATCACCAGGAGGCCGGCTTCCTGCGCCTTCTTCACCTGGTCGACGATCGCCTTGGTGTCGGAGGCGGCGATCAGAATACCCTTGGCGCCCGAGGCGATGCAGGATTCGATCGCGGCCACCTGGCTGTCATGGTCGCCGTCGACCTTGCCGGCATAGGCCTTGAGATCGACGCCGAGCTCCTTGGCCTTGGCGGTTGCGCCTTCCTTCATCTTGACGAAGAAGGGGTTGGTGTCGGTCTTGGTGATCAGGCAGGCGGAAATGTCGGCGGCGCTGGCGCTGCCGCAGAAGGCGACGCCGAGGGCGAGCGCACCGAGCGTGGCGGACAGAACGGATTTTTTCATCAGAATTCCTCCCAAGGAATAGATCGACGGCGGACGATTCCGCCGTCCTGGAGCGACCGCACCCATGCGGGTATCGCTTTCAAGGCTCCTCCTGCCTTGTGCGGTCGGCCGGGGTGAAAATAAGCACCGAATGAAACACGTGTCAATAAATAAATTCGATTGATTTATTTATTGCCTGTGGCATGCTTCCGGTAGCAGGTATACCAATGCCCGGGAGGAGACAGGGGCAATGGCGAGTATCGACGTGGAGCAGGAAACCGCCTCCGGGGTCGTGGATCCCATGGGGGGCGCCAACCAGACGCGGGTAAGGGCCTATAACGAACGGCTCGTGCTGTCGCTCGTGCGGCGACACGGCTCGCTGTCCAAGGCGGAGATCGCCCGCCGCACCGGCTTGTCGGCCCAGACCGTCTCCGTCATCATGCGCGCGTTGGAAAAGGACGGGCTTCTCACACGGGGCAGTCCCCAGCGCGGCCGGGTCGGACAGCCCTCGATTCCGATGAGCCTCAATCCCGACGGCGTTCTCTCGCTCGGCCTCAAGATCGGCCGCCGCAGTGCCGATCTCATCCTGATGGACTTCACCGGTCGCGTCCGTGTCGAACTGCACGAGGCCTATCGCTACCCGACGCCGGACGGCGTTCTGGCCTTCGCGGAGGCGGGTGCCGCGCGCATCATGGCGGGCATGGCGCCGGCCGAGCGGGTGCGGATCGCCGGTCTCGGCGTCGCCTTGCCCTTCGAACTCTGGAACTGGGTGGAGGAGATGGGCGCCCCCGTCGCCGACATGGAAGCCTGGCGTCATGCCGACATTGCCGCAATGCTTTCCCGGCGGCTGCCGTTTCCGATCCTGTTGCAGAACGATGCGACTGCCGCCTGCGCCGCCGAACTGGCCTTCGGCCATGGCCCGCGCTTTTCCGACTTCGCCTATTTCTTCGTCGGCTCGTTCGTCGGCGGCGGGGTGGTGATCAACCACGCCCTCTATCCCGGCCGCACCGGGAATGCCGGCGCTTTCGGCTCGATGCCCTTTCCCGGCGGCATCTTCGGCCAGGACCAGCTGATCGACCATGCCTCAGTCGTGCTGCTCGAGGCGATGCTGCTCGAGGCCGGGCGCAATCCCTCCTCGATCTGGCTGACGCCGGAGCGCTGGGACGATTTCGGCGACGTCGCCGATCTCTGGATCGCCCGCACCGGACGGGCGCTGGCTCTCGCCGCCGCGACAGTCTGTTCGGTCGTCGATTTCGAGGCGGTGGTGATCGACGGCGGCTTCTCGGCGTCGATCCGCGCGGCCATTACCGCGGCGACCCGTCGGGAGCTCCAGGGTCTCAACCTGCAGGGAATCGCCCCGCCGGTCGTGGAGGAGGGGCTCGTCGGCTCCGCCGCTCGCGCCATCGGTGCCGCGAGCCTGCCGCTCTTCTCGCGCTATCACATCGATCAGAGCGTCTTGTTCAAGGAAATGGCGTAATGCTGAAAGGCCTCGATCCGGCTCTCGGGCCGGCACTGCTGTCGACACTCAGGTCCATGGGGCATGGCGACGAGATCGCGCTGGTCGACGGCAACTATCCGGGCGAGGAGCATGCCCGGCGTCTGGTGCGGGCGGACGGCCATGGCGTCACCCGGCTGCTCGACGCCATCCTTTCGGTCCTGCCCATCGACCATGCCGTCGAGCAGGCGATCTTCCGCGCCGTGGTCCCCGGCCGACCCGGCACTCCCGACCCCGTCCATGCCGAGATGATCGCCATCTGCCGGCGCTGGGAGCCGGAACGGCCGGTCGTGCCGCTCGCGCCCGACCTCTTCTATGCCCGGGTCCGCGCGGCCCACACGGTCGTCCAGACTTCGGAACCTGCGCTCTATGGCAACATCATCCTGCGCAAGGGCGTGATTTTCCCGACCTGAGCGGCCCGACGGATTACGAAAATGTAATCTCGATTCGCCTTGAACCCGCCCTTCTCGCGCAACATATCTCAGACACGGGTGGTCGACATGGACCGCCTGGGCTGGCTCCCGGCTCTGTCCCCCGCCGCTCCAGCCCTTCAGTGCGGACAAGGGCCTTCCGCCCTCTCCGGGCCCTTGTCCGCCTATTCCTTTCCTTCCCCTCTGCGTGACTTGAAGCCTTGGCCCGGCTTTTCTGTCGATACGGCGCTCCGGTTGTGTTTCTGCGCTTGTGAAAGCGCGGATTTCTGTCTTAATTTGAAACACATGACCTACGACCGGATGGAATCGGCGGCTTATCTTTCGACATTGCTTGCGAAGGGCTTTTCGAAGTCGCTGGCGAACCGGGCGAGCGCGCTCGGCTTCCTGCCCGGCCAGTTTCCGGTCCTGGTCGAGCTCTGGGTGGAGGACGGCCTCACCCAGCGCGAATTGCTCGACCGTCTCGATGTCGAGCAGGCCACCCTCGCCAACACGCTCTCGCGTATGGAACGCGACGGTCTGATCGTCAGGCGCCCGCATCCGCGCGACCGCCGGGCCACCTGCATCTTTCTGACCGATCGCGCCCGGGCCATCGAGGAGCCGGCGCTTGCCGCCGCCCGGGAGGCCGACCAGGAGCTCTTCAAGGGGTTTCGCCGCTTCGAGAAGGAACTGATGCTCGAATATATCCGCTGGGCGATCGACAACGCCCGCAAGCTCTGAACGACCCTTCCTCTGTCACCCGAGTAACAAAAGGAACAGCCCCGCCCGGCGGTCCGTGCGAAGACGCGCCCATGGCAATTCCGCCACACGCGCCAGGCCTTTACCGGGGGTTAACCATGACGAGGATCTTCGCCTTCCTTCTCCTCGCGATCGTCACATTTTCGACATGCGCCTCCATGATGACGGCCTCGACCGGGACAGCGGCGGCGTGCGATTCTGTTCCGACCTGTGACTGAGGACTCGCTTCAATGAAATCGATCTATTTCCTTCTCTTCGCCATGGTTGCGATGACCTTCGGCGCATCTGCCTTCGAGCTCTCGACACGGAACGATCCGTCGGCTGCCTGCGCCTATACGATGTCCTGCCGCTGAGACTGGCCGGCCACCGCCGCCGGCCCGCAAGCCCTTCGATCGCAAGAAAACCCCAATGCCGTCGCCCGCCTCCGGCGGGCTTTATGCTGCCATCAGCAGCGCCCGCACGTCGTCAGCGATCGCCACGGCCATCAGCCGGCCGGGTGAGTCCGGATCGGCAGCCGCCCAGACCCGCTTCTCATGCGCCTCGATCGCGACCGCCTCGCCCTTGAGCAGCCTGTGGGCGATCTCGATGCTCGAGCGATTGACAGCGGTGAGGCGGCTTTCGATCACCACCACGTCGCCATAGGTCGACGGCAGGCGGAAAGTGGCGCCGGTATCGACCATCGGCGTGCCGACGATGCCGAAACGCTTCGTCCATGCGATCTTCTTCATGCCGAAGGCCTTTTCGAACAGCGCCGCCGTGGCCGCGTCGAACATCTCGAAATAGCGCGGATAGAAGACGATGCCCGCGGCATCGCAGTCGCCCCATTCGATTTCGATGTCTCGCCTGTTGCTCAGCATCTGCGCCTCCTGACGGCAGAGGCATAGGCCGGCAGGCGGCGGCCGGCAAGAGGACGCTCAAGGGTCGCGACGCGGGCAGCCGCCGGGTAATGCCGAGACCCGTCAGCCCTCGACCGCCTCCAGGATCTCCTCGCCCGTTATCACCCGCTCGACCTCCTCGATCGTGGTCTTCTTGGGATCGATGTCGTCGGCGACGATCTGGCCGCGCCGCATCACGATGATGCGGCTCACCACCTGGAAGACATGGTGGATGTTATGGGCGATGAAGATGCAGGAATGGCCGGTGTCACGCGCCTCGCGCACGAAGTTCAGCACGCCCTTGGTCTCGGCGACGCCGAGATTGTTGGTCGGCTCGTCCAGAATGATCAGGTCGCTGTCGAAATGCATCGCGCGGGCGATCGCCACCGCCTGCCGCTCGCCGCCCGAGAGCGAGCCGATCGGCGTGTTGGGCGGGATCTCCTTGGTGATGCCGACCTTGCGCAGCAGGTCCCGTGCCACCGCGTTCATCGCCTCGTGGTCCATCCGGTTGAGGAAGGCGGGCGATTTCAGCGGCTCGCGGCCGAGGAACAGGTTGCGGGCGATCGAGAGCTGCGGCACCAGCGCCGAATCCTGGTAGATCGTCTCGATGCCGTTGGCGATCGCATCCGTCGTCGACTGCATCTCCACGCGTCTGCCCTTGACGAAGATGTCGCCCGACGTGACCGGCACCGCCCCCGACAGCACCTTGATCAGCGTCGATTTGCCGGCGCCGTTGTCGCCGAGCAGGCCGACGACCTCGTGCCGCTCGACGCGCATGCTGACATTCCTGAGCGCATGCACCCGGCCGTAATACTTGTTGATGTTCTCCATCCGGATCAGTTCTTCGGCCATGGTCAGACTCCGGCGTTGTGGCGGCGTTCGAGCCACGAATGGAGCGCCATCATGCCCAGGATGATCGCGCCGATGAAGATGTTGTAGGCCAGTCCCGGCACGCCGATGAGCACGATGCCGTTGCGCATCGTGCGCAGGATGAAGATGCCGAGTACTGTCCCGAGGATGGTGCCGCGTCCGCCGGTCAGAACCGTGCCGCCGATGACGACCATCGCGATGACCTCGAGCTCGTAGCCCATCCCGCTGTTGGGATTGGCGGCCGAGGTGCGGATCGACGAGATGACGCCGGCAAAGGCCGCCATCGCCGCGGAGAACATGAACAGCAGCACCTTGGTGCGGTTGACGTTGACGCCGCGGTTGCGTGCGGCATTGGCATTGCCGCCCGTGGCCTGGATCCAGTTGCCGGCCCGGGTCTGGGTCAGGAGATAATGGGTGACGATCACGAAGAACGCGAACCAGAACACCGACATGTAGAGCCGGAAGCCGAGCACATAGAATTCGCCCACCAGGAGATTGGCGAGCCACTCGCCGTCGGCGCTCCAGGTCCGCTGCGGGAAGCCGTCGGTGATATAGAGCGCCGATCCCCGGACCACCAGCAGCATGCCGAGCGTGACGAGGAAGGACGGGATGTTGAGCCGCGTCACGAAAAGACCGTTGACCCAGCCGATCACGAGCGCGATCGCGATCGCGACCAGAAAGCTCGCCCACATCGGCATCAGCCCGGCATTGAACAGCGTCCACATCACCACCGCCGAAAAGCCGAAGACCGATCCGACCGACAGGTCGAACTCGCCGGCCGTCATCAGGAGCGTCATGGCGAGCGCGATCAGCCCGAGTTCGACCGTGAAGGTCAGGATGTTGGAAACGTTGAGGCCCGAGAGAAAGGTCGGGTTGATCGCCGTGAACACCACGAGTTCGGCGATCAGCAGGACCAGCGGTCCGAATTCGGGCGCGCCGACAAAGCGCTGCAGGAGGGTACGATTTTGCATGAAAGGGTCCGCCAGTGTGCATCAATGGTCAGGTGGTGGTCGAAGGATCGCACGCGGCGATTGCCCCTCATCCCCCTGCCGGGACCTTCTCCCCGCAGGCGGGGAGAAGGGATTTGTGGCACCGTCGCCGCCTCTGGCGTCGCCTCTCCCCGCGGGCGGGGAGAGGGTCAGGGTGAGGGGCAACCTTCCGCGTCTGGGGGCTAGTGCTGCACCCAAGGAGCGATAGCAGGAATCAATGCCTCACTTGCCGCCCATGATGTCGTGATAGAGCTTGGCGTTGTCCTTCTCATAAAGCGTGCCGACATAGACGTCGAAGCCCGGGGGAATGCCGGCGGCCGCCATCGCGGCCATCGAGAGACCGACATAGCTCGTCGCCTGCGGGTCCTGCCACATGGCGGCGTTGACATAGCCGTCCATCACTTCCTGCGTCGTGTCCTGGGAGTTGCCCCAGCCGACCGCCGGGATCTCGCCGGGCTTGACGCCGACCTGGTCGAAGACGCGCTTGACCGAGCCGGTCACCATGTCGCCGAGCCCGATGATCGCCTTCACCTTGGCGCGGTTGGCGGTGAGGTAGTCGCTCATGCGGGTGATGACTTCCGCCTGGTCGAGCGTCGCGTCGGTCACTTCCCAGGTGATGTTGAGCGGCTTGAAAACCGAGGCGATGCCCTCTTCCTCCTGCACGCCATAGGTCGCGCCGGGCACTTCGACCGGCATCCAGACGAAGTCGCCTTCCTTCACCAGCTTCTTGTCGACGAGATACTGCGCCCAGGCCTGGCCGGTCTTCTTGAGGTCCATGCCGACATAGGCGTTGAAGTTGACGGTCGGATCCGGTGTGTTGATGTTGATCACGGGAATGCCGGCGTCGCGCGCTTCCTGCACCACCTTGACCAGGCTGCCCGGATCCGGGCTCGATGTCACGATCGCGTCCGCCTTGGCGGCGATGGCGGCCCGCACGGCTTCCTGGTGCGACGGCACGTCGCCGGAATGGAACGAGGTGTTCACCGTGTTGCCGGTGTCCTTTTCCCACTGCTTGGCGCCGGCCAGGAAGTAGGTCCAGACCGGATCGGTCGGGGCGCCGTGCGAAATCCAGTAGAAGGTCTTGCCGGCGGCCAGCGCCGGCGAAAATGTGCCTGCCGCCATGGCGGCCGCGGCCGCGAGGCCAAGAAATGTCCGTCTGAGCATGTTCGTCTCCTCCTCTGTCGGCCGGCTTTGCCGGCGCGTCCTCCTCTTGCAGACCTGACCCCCGGTCGGAAAATCGGGCTCCCGACCCGCTCCCTTCGGCAAATCACATCAAAAAACGGCAATCATTGATGCCAAATTTGACAGATGCGAGGTAAAACCCCTCAGTCGATGATGTCAAGCCGAATCCCGCCCTGGCCGCGCCCAGCCCGTTGAACTCGCACCGCAATTTCTTTAGCGTCCGCCGCGGATCTGACGGGAGCGGCCATGGCATCGACGACGATAATCCCCACGCTGGCGGCAATGCTGATGGCTTTCGCTGTCGAGCCGGCGGTTGCGGAGGGTTGGACGCCCGTGGAGCGCGAGGTCAACTATCGTGTATCAGGCACGACCGGGCCCGAACTCTACGCCTCGATCGGCGACAACGGCCCTGTCGTCGGCGGTGGCCGCGCCATAGCGCATACCACGTTCAAGCTGACCTGGCGTCGCGACTATCGCCCCCGCGACGGCGGTTGCGTGCTGGCGGGCGCCCGGCCGACGCTCGTGATCACCTATACGCTGCCGCGCGCCACCGCCCGTCTGGCCGAACCGATGCGCAGCCGCTGGCAGACCTTCGTCGACGGCGTGCGACGCCATGAGAAGGTGCACGGCGACATGATCAAGTCCATGGTCCGCGACATCGAAAAGGCGAGCATCGGCCTGTTCGTCGCCGACGATCCCGACTGCCGGAAGATCCGCGTCGAACTCACCCGCCGCCTCGCCGAGATCTCCGCCGAACAGCGTCGCCAGAGCCGCGAATTTGATCGGGTCGAACTCGGCGACGGCGGGGCGGTCCAGAAGCTCGTACTCGCACTGGTGAATGCGCCGCAATAATCGCGGCTTGCGCCTGGCCTGCGGAGTCCGGCCCGTCCAGAGGGAAAATCAGGCACGGCTCAATACTGTCCCGATTGCAGACGAGGGCCTGCCTCTGCTTTGAACGGCTTGATGAGCACAAGTCTAACGCCTCGATAATTGATAATTGCTGCTTTTGCAGAAATGCAATAGCGTCAGTGATCATCGCGCTTCGATGACCCGGAACGATGGCCTTAGACATGACGCAACCGACCTTTCTCGGCCCCGACGCCATTCGCGCGCATCCGAATTTCTCCAAGAGCCGCAAGACCTATATCGACGCCGTGCTCGAACTCTACGAGGGCAAGCCCTTTCTCGCCGAGCTGATGCTCGATGGCGGGCGGATCATCGTCTATGCCAGCATCATGGCGCTGTGGGGTGGCCACCGTGCGGACGACGTTGCCAGCCTCCCGACCATCAGCCGGGTGAAGAAGACCGTGGGTCTTTTCGAGGTCGCCAGCCCCCGCCAGATCGACCTGATCCTCGCGCGCTTCGCCCAGGTCGGACACATCCATGTCACCCAGGCCCCGAATGATCTGCGCATGCGCATCGCCTTGCCGACCCCGGCGCTGATCGAGCACGATCGCGCCTTCATCCGCGCCCACTACTCGGCCCTCGGCGAGCTCCAGGGCCGCGAACTCTATGCCCTGCCGCTGGCCGGCGACCTCGTCTTTCTCAAGGCCATGCGGGGCGCCTGGATCACGACGCTCGAAGCCATGGCCAAGGAGGTCTTCACGGCCAACCCTCTGATCCTGCGATTCTATGCGGCGTCGGCAGGCATCCTCATCCTGATGAAGCTCGTGCAGATGCAGGATTCCAACGCCGGTCGACCATTCGCGATCGATTACACCGATCTCGGCCAGCTGTTCGGCGTGTCGCGCACCCATGTCCGCACGCTGCTGAAGGCGGCGGCGGCCGATGGCGAACTCGAACTCGGCGCCAACGGCCACCTGCAGGTCGGCCCCGACCTCCTCGCGTCCTTCGACCGCAACTTCGCAGGCCGAATGTCGCTGCTCGACCGCGCCCACACTGCCGCCGCGAGCCTGATGAAACCCGGTCTCGCGACGGCCTGAGGGCCCTTCCGCCAGGCGTCGCGACTACCCTTGTCCCGGCAGGTTATAGGCCGCAAGGGCGGCGGACGCCTTCTCGCCGACGACCTTGAACTCGGCCGGAGTCCAGGCCCGAGCAGTCGAGACATTGCTGATCGCCCCGCGAGCCGCGGCGCCCATCAGCGCTGCGAGAACGCTCTCAGTGTCCTCGGACTCGACGAGGATCAGGACGTCGCTGTCGCCGGTGGTGAAGTAAAAGGCGATGAGCTTGGCGCCCGTCGCTTCGATCAGCTTGCGGACGGCCTTCTCCCGGTCCTCCGGCGACTTGATGAAGGCTTGAACATAGTCTCGCGTCAGCTGCGCACGCACCACCAGTCGTATCATCATGCTCTCCCTTGGATGAATAACCCGCCTGAATGCCACCGTTTGTCGACGGCGGCGCCTATTGTCCGGACCCCTCGGGGTGAGGAACCTCGGATCCGAGAAACTGCCGCCAGCGCCATCGGCCGCCGGCACGCTCGAAGATGCAGGACGCGACATAGGCGCCGACGTGAACCGTCCCGTCCGGATGCCCGCGCGAGACGACGCCTTCGGCAAAGAGCCAGGCCAGCGATCCCGCAGCGATGATCCTGCGGTTGGGAAAGTCGAAGGACAGCCGCTCGCCTTGCGCCAGGATCGCGTCCAGGCCAGTCGCAAGCTCGGCCCGGCTCCGTCGGACCCCCGCCGGACCGAGTCCGATCATGACGAGCTCCCCGTCACCCCAGAGCGCATCGACGAGGCTCTCGTCCCCCACCGCGACCATCTCGATGAGGTCGTCGAACAGCGCCGAAACCGCGAGCTGCGCATCCGAGACCGTCACCGGACCGCTGAGATCCACCCGAGGCGCGCTGGGCCAAGCCCTCTCGTTCGGCGCACCGGTCGAGGGCGGGTCCGACGCTTCCGTCTCCACGCCGCTCATCCCTGACGCCCTTCGTCACTCGCCGGGGACGACGTGCTTTTCCCGCACGGTCGCTGCAATCTGACTGTGTTCGCTTTGCACGGGCGTGATGAGGATCGGCTGCCGCTGAGCCAACGCCGCCTTCTCCAGCGCTGCCCGCAAGTCGGGCCGCAATCCGTCGCCTCTTTGCGCCGCGATCCGATCCATGAGGGATAGTATATGCAAGTCTATTCTCCTCTTCATAAGTCTTGAATGAGGATGCGAGGCTCCGATCCCCAGGATGGAGCGAAAGTAGGCGCATATATTCAGAAGTCTATTTGGCTTCTTGATCGGGGTGGTCGTCTCTTTTCCCCTCGTGTGTTGATTTGGATATTATTTGCAATGGCGTTGCTGTCTACGAAGAAGATTGCGTGTAATTATTGCGAGGAGTATGCGTTCCTTGCTTTGCGCATCGCGAGGCTTGGCACCTGCGGCCGGCCGGTCTAGAACTCTCCCGAAACCCGGGAGATCCACCGTGAGCGACCACGACCATCATCACGACCATGATCATCACCATCACGACAACCGCTACTCCGACATGGAGGCGCGGGTGAAAGCGCTGGAGACGGTGCTGACCGAGAAAGGCCTGATCGACCCGGCGGCGATCGATGCGATCGTCGAGACCTATGAGACCAGGGTCGGCCCGCGCAACGGCGCCCGCGTCGTCGCCAGAGCCTGGACGGACCCCGACTTCGCCGACTGGCTCCGCCGCGACGCGACGTCGGCCATCGCCAGCCTCGGCTTCACCGGCCGCCAGGGGGAGCATATGCGCGCCGTGTTCAACACGTCCGACACCCACAATCTCGTCGTCTGCACGCTCTGCTCCTGCTATCCCTGGGCCGTGCTCGGCCTGCCGCCGGTCTGGTACAAGGCGCCCGCCTACCGCTCCCGCGCCGTCATCGATCCGCGCGGCGTTCTGGCCGAATTCGGCCTCACGCTGCCCTTGGACAAGAAGATCCGCGTCTGGGATTCGACCGCCGAACTCCGCTATATCGTCATCCCCGAGCGCCCCGAAGGCACGGATGCTATGACCGAGGAACAGCTTGCCGACCTCGTCAGCCGCGACGCGATGATCGGCACCGGCGTCGCCGCACGCAACGAGGTGGCGGCATGAACGGCCCGCACGATCTCGGTGGCCAGATGGGCTTCGGCCCCGTCGCGCCCGAACCGGACGAACCCTGGTTCCATGCGGAATGGGAAAAGCGCGCGCTCGGCATCGTGCTCTCCTGCGGTGCCTTCGGAGCCTGGACGATCGATGAGTCGCGGCACGCCCGGGAGAGCATTTCCCCGGCCGACTACCTCGCCGCCAGCTATTACGAGATCTGGATCCGGGCGTTGGAAACGCTTCTGGCGCGCCACGGCTTTGCCAGCCAGGACGAGATCGCCGCCGGTCATAAACAGGACGACGGCGCCACGCCGAAGCGGGTGCTCAGGGCCGATATGGTGGCGGGCGTGCTGGCAAAGGGCGGACCCTGTGACCGCCCGGTGGCGGCAGTGCCGAGATTCGCCCCCGGCGACCGCGTCCGCACCCGCAACATCCACCCCGCCGGGCACAATCGCCTGCCGCGCTACGCCAAGGGCAAGACCGGCACGGTGGAGAGCGTCCAGGGCTCCTTCGTCTTTCCCGACGACAACGCCCATGGCAGGGGCGAGAATCCGCAATGGGTCTATACCGTGGTCTTCGACGGAGGCGAGATCTGGGGCGAGGATGCCACGCCCGGCCTGACCGTCTCCATCGACGCATGGGAGAGCTACCTTGAGCGCGCCTGACGCTGGGAGCTGCGACACGCCGACCGCGCTCCGCGAAACCCCCGGCCTGCCCCGCTCCGCCGAAGGCGACCCGGTCTTTGCCGAACCCTGGCAGGCCTCGGCCTTCGCCCTCACCGTCCATCTCTTCGACCGCGGCCTCTTCACCTGGGCCGAATGGGCGGAGGCACTCTCCGCCGAGGTCAAGCGCCCCGGCCGCGACGCCGCCGGCAGCGACTATTACGACGGCTGGGTCGAGGCACTTTCCGGTCTCCTGGTGGCCAAGGGCATCGCCGATCCCGCCACCATCCTCGGCCTGCAGCACAGCTGGCAACGCGCCGCCGAGGCGACCCCGCACGGCAGGCCGATCGAGTTGGCGAACGATCCGCTCGCCGGTGGGTGAATCACCCCTCCCCACAAGGGGGAGGGGCTTAACCTGCCGCGCGCATCTAGCCACAAGCGTCGTCGCAAAAGTCGCGAGCTTGGCTTGAGGCACCGCGGATGCAGCGGGTTGGCCCCTCCCCCTTGTGGGGAGGGGTTTCGGGGCGGGGTGATCCTCACGCCGGCGGATAGCTCTTTCAGCACAATGCGCCGACCGGGTCGGTACCACATCCGCCCCTTCCCAATACCCCCCGAATCTCCTAGGTTCCTAAAATGTTCCGGGCATGCGGCGCCGGGCGATCGGGAAGATGGAATGCGGACTGCCGGTGCCGAGGCCCGCCGGGATGGGGCCTATCTCGACAAGCTCAACGACGCCCAGCGCCGTGCCGTCATCCATGGCACCGGGCCGGCGGGCGATGCCGACGCGAGCCCGCTGCTGATCATTGCCGGGGCCGGCTCCGGCAAGACCAACACGCTCGCGCATCGTGTCGCCCATCTCATTGTCGAAGGCGCCGATCCGCGCCGCATTCTGCTCATCACTTTCTCGCGCCGCGCCGCGGGCGAGATGGCACGGCGCGTCGAGCGGGTCTGCCGGCAGGTTCTCGGCGCCAATGCCGGCGTACTGACCGACGCGCTCGCCTGGTCCGGCACCTTCCACGCCATCGGCGCCCGGCTGATGCGCGACTACGCCCTGGAAATCGGCCTCGATCCGCAATTCACCATCCATGACCGCGAGGACAGCGCGGACCTCATGAACCTCGTCCGTCACGACCTCGGCTTCTCGAAGATGGAGAACCGGTTTCCCACCAAGGCCACCTGCCTCGCCATCTATTCCCGCGCCGTCAATTCCGAGACCGCGCTCGACGAGGTCCTGCGCGCATCCTTTCCCTGGTGTGCCGCCTGGAGCGGGCAGCTCCGGGCGCTCTTCGCCGGATATGTCGAGGCCAAGCAGGCCCAGAATGTGCTCGATTACGACGATCTGCTGCTCTACTGGGCGCAGACCATGGGCGATCCGGTGCTGGCCGGCGACATCGGCGCCCGCTTCGACCATGTGCTCGTCGACGAGTACCAGGACACCAACCGGCTGCAATCCTCGATCCTCCTGGCACTCAAGCCCGAGGGCAGGGGGCTGACGGTGGTCGGCGACGACGCCCAGTCGATCTATTCCTTTCGTGCCGCCACGGTCCGCAACATTCTCGATTTCCCCCACGCTTTCTCGCCGCCCGCCGAGATCGTCACGCTCGACCGCAACTACCGCTCCACCCAGCCGGTGCTGAAGGCGGCGAATGCCGTGATCGACCTTGCCCGCGAGCGCTTCACCAAGAATCTCTGGAGCGACCGCGAATCCGATGTACGTCCGCGCCTCGTCACGGTGCGCGACGAGGCCGACCAGGCGATCTACGTCGCCGACCGTGTGCTGGAGAACCGCGAGGCCGGCACGGCGCTGAAGAAGCAGGCGGTTCTGTTCCGGACATCCAGCCACAGCGCGGCGCTCGAAATCGAGCTCACCCGCCGCAACATTCCCTTCGTCAAATTCGGCGGACTGAAGTTCCTCGACAGCGCCCATGTCAAGGACATGCTGGCGCTGCTGCGCTTCGCGCAGAATCCGCGCGACCGCGTGGCCGGGTTCCGCCTGCTGCAGATGCTGCCCGGCATCGGCCCCGCCTCGGCAGCGAAGGCGCTCGATGCGATGGCCGAGAGCCCTGAGCCGCTGACGGCACTCCTCGACATGGCCCCGCCGCCGCGATCCGGCGCGGATTGGCCGGCCTTCGTCGCGGTCATGCAGGCGATCGGCAGCCGCGGCGCCGGCTGGCCATCCGAGATCGAGCAGGCGCGGCTCTGGTACGAGCCGCATCTCGACCGGCTGCACGAGGATGCGGACACCCGGAAAGCCGACCTGCTCCAGCTCGAACAGATCGCGTCGGGCTATCCGAGCCGCGAGCGCTTCCTCACCGAACTCACGCTGGATCCACCCGACGCGACGTCCGACCAGGCCGGCGTGCCGCTCCTCGACGAGGATTATCTGATCCTTTCGACCATCCATTCCGCCAAGGGCCAGGAATGGACGTCGGTCTTCGTGCTCAACTGCGTAGACGGCTGCATTCCCTCCGATCTCGGCACCGGTTCCACCCCGGAATTGGAAGAGGAGCGGCGGCTCCTCTATGTCGCCATGACCCGCGCCAGGGACGAGCTGGACCTGATCACGCCGCAGCGCTTCTTCGTCCACGGCCAGGCGGCACAGGGCGACCGGCACGTCTACGCCTCCCGCACCCGTTTCATCCCGGCGACGCTTTTGCAGTATTTCGAGGTGACGAGTTGGCCGAAGGCGCGAGCCGGCACGGGCGAGGGGGCCTCCGCAGCGCGCAGCCAGCGCATCGACGTCGGCGCGCGCATGCGCGGCATGTGGCGATGAACCCCGAAGCCCCCGACACGATCCCGGAAGAGGCGTCGGACATGCCCACGCCGCGCATGCTGTCCTGGGCGAAGAATTCGACCATCTACCGCATCGAACGCCAGATGCTGACCGAGAAGCAGCTTGCCGACGCGATCCGCCGCAAGGCGAAGGAGAAATTTGACGGCATCTCGGGCGCCCAGCTCGACGCCTGTGCCGCCTTCGCGCTGAAATTCGCCCGCGATGTCGGCGGGCTCGACGACACCGCTTACGCCGGCATCGCCGCCCGGTCGGGCATTCGCAGCGGTCGCTCCAAGCGCGCCATTGCCCAGAAGCTGGCGGTCAAGGGCATCGACCGGGAGACGGTGACCGCGGCGCTCGAAGACGCCGACGATCTCTACGCAGCGGTCGTCATGGCCCGCAAGCGCGCCTTCGGGCCCTTCCGCAAGATCGACCTCGACGACAAGCGCCACGCCAAGGAACTCTCCGCCTTCGCTCGCGGCGGCTTCGGCTTCGATCTGGCGAAACGGGTCTTCGCAATGAGCCTGGATGAGGCCGAGGAGATCCTGGTCGACAGGCGGGTCTGACGTTGAGATGGAACGCCGGCAGTGTTACAGCACCTGTTCCCCTTGTGCGGGGAGAAGTCCCGGCAGTGGGATGAGGCGTAAACGTCGATTCATCCCTCCCGCGTGATCCCCGCATAGCGCAATGCCACGAAGGCCATCAGGCTCGCCACCGCAAAGGCATTGAGCGCCAGCATGGCCTCCGCCTCTCCGTCAAGCCAGACATGCACCGGCGCCCCCAGTCTTCCGTAAGCGATGACGAACAGAATGAAGAGCCCCGCCGCTGTGCCCCGCTGCCACCACGCTTCGCGGCGATGGAAGGACAGGGCCGCCAGCATGATACAGGGTGCCAGAAACAGCATCGTCCCGGTGGAAAAGCCGAGGAACTTTGTCGCGACAAGCGTATCAAGCGCACCGACGATGGGCAGGCCGAGCCGCGCGGCCAACGGCCCCTTTGAGGCGAAGAGAGCGATCGCGAGAAAGAACGGCGTGGCAATCAGGGTCGAGAGCGAGGCGGTCACGCCGCTTGCGGCGACCCACCAGACATAGAGCGGGTAGAACGGCTTGTTCAACACGATCACCCAGGCGACCGTGACGGTCGCCCGGGTGACGTCGTCGAGCGGCGGACGGGGCGCGTCCGTCATGCCGCCGAGGGAGCCAGGAGATAGTGGCCGACGCCCCAGACTTCGCCATTGTCATGGCCAAAGAGACCGGCCGTCGCCAGGAAGAAGAGGCGCCAGCGGCGCCGCCAGACGCCGGCATCGGCGCCATAGACACGCGTCAGGATCGGCTCGATACGCTCGCTCTCGCGGTCGAAATTGGCCAGCCAATCGAGCGCCGTGCGTCGGTAATGCGTGCCCGACCACCGCCACTCCTGCTCCACGCGGTAGATGTCGGGGAACCGGTGCGGCAGGTCGAAGGCGGGCATGATCCCGCCGGTGAAGAAATGCTGGGCGATCCAGTCCGCCGGATCGGCATGGTCGAAGCGGTAGGACCGGTCTCGATGGGTGAAGACATGCAGGAAGAGCCGCCCCTCCGGCTTCAGCCAGCCGCGGGTACGGTCCAAGAGCGCGCGCCAGTTCGACATGTGTTCGAACATTTCCACCGAAACCACCCGGTCGAAGCGCTGGTCGATGGCGAAGGCGTTCATGTCGGCGGTGATCACCCTGAGATTGGTCAGCCCCCGGCGTTCTGCCTGCGCCTCGATATAGCCGCGCTGCGAGGCGGAGTTCGACACCGACGTGATCCGGGCATTGGGGAAGTGCTGGGCGAGATAGAGCGACAGCGACCCCCAGCCGCAGCCGAGTTCGAGGATCGTCTGCCCGTCCTCGATCCGCGCATGCTGCACGGTCGCTGCCAGCGCATAGCTCTCGGCTTCGGACAGCGTGGTCGTCGTGGTCGGATAGAGGCAGCTCGAATATTTCCGCTGCGGCCCCAGCACCAGCGAGAAGAACTCGGCCGGCACCTCGTAATGCTGCGCATTGGCTGCGTCCGTGTGGGTGGCGACGGGGAAATCCGTCATGTCACGGGCGAAGGCTTCCTCCACCGCGTCAGGCGTCTCCGCCAGGCGCTTCTTGGTGCGGGCGCAGAGGAAATCGATGCCGGCCAGCGTTACGGCGTCCGGCACCGGCGCACGTTCGGCGGCATTGATGGCAAGCGCGATCATGTTCATGTCGGATTCTCCACCTTGGTAAGTCCCGTCTTGCGGGGGCCTGGAAAGAAGGCATTGACGCGGCCCTGCAGCGCGCGGAACTTGTCGCCGCGCGAGGCCAGCATGTGCGTCTCGAGCGGCGGGATGCCGGAAACATGGACCAGGAGCCAGTACATCTGGATGGGGGCGAGCAGCGAAAGCCAGCTCCATCCGACGCTGAGGCCGAGCGCCATCAGCGGCCAGCTGCACCAGAACAGCCACTCGAAGAAATAGTTCGGGTGCCGCGAATAGCGCCACAGTCCCTCTTCCATCACCTCGGTTCGGGCAGCCTTGCTGCGACGGAAAGCGGCGAGCTGGCGGTCGGAGATCGCTTCGCCCGCAATCGCGATCACCGCAACCACGGCCGCCACGAGATCGATTGCGCGCAGGGATGGCTTCGGATTGGCAGCCGCCAGCTGGACAGCGAGAACGAGGATGAAGGCGGCCAGTGCCTGCACCTGCAGGAAGAGCCAAAGCCTGAGGCTTGCCCGCGGACCCCATTCCTCGATCAGCTTGGCATAGCGCGGGTCTTCGCCCGCCCCCCGCGTGCGGGCGGCGATGTGAAGCCCGAGCCGGATCGACCAGGCGGCGACCATGGCGAAGGCGAGCGCCCGGCGGGTCGGCTCGCCCTCGGTGAACAGCGCGGCCGCCATGCCGCCGATCCCCACGGCGAAGGACCAGATCGTGTCGATCCAGCCGCTCGACCCCGTGGCACGCTGGATCGCCCACGCGACGGTCATGATGCCCGACAGGCCGATGGCGAGGGCGATGAGCAGGGGCAGGTCCATGGTGGTAACAGCGGTCCGGTTTCGTATGACCCCTTTACGTCGCCTGTCGCCCGGCAGTTTGGTGCTCGCGCGAAAAATGAAAAAAATCTGAATCTCGCTCGGTCGACGAAACTTTCCGAAACCGGCCACCGTATGCAGGGCATCGCAGCAACAACCATCATGCTGGCGCGTTAGGCCTTCGCACCGTTCGCGGCCGGCGGCAGGAATTGATCTGGAGAGGACAGGCATGGGTTATCACGACAGGAACGGCGGCGGTCGCCCGCTCAGGATCGCCGTGGTCGGCACGGGGATATCAGGCCTGTCCGCCGCCTGGTTGCTCTCCCAGCGCCATGATGTCACGGTCTTCGAGGCGTCTGATCGGATCGGCGGTCATTCCAACACCGTCACCTTCGACAGTGCGAGTGGACCCGTCTCCGTCGATACCGGCTTCATCGTGTATAACGAAGTCACCTACCCCAATCTCACCGCGCTGTTCCGCCATCTGGAGGTTCCGACTGCCGCCTCGAACATGTCCTTCGCCGTATCGCTCGGCGACGGCGCCTTCGAATATTCCGGCGGCACCGGCCTCGGCCTGTTGGCGCAGCCGAGCAACATAGCCAATCCGCGCTTCTGGTCGATGATGGCCGACATCCTGCGTTTCTATCGCAACGCCGTGCGCGACCTGCCGTCCATGGGCAGCCTGACGCTCGACGAGTATCTCGCTCTCAACGGCTACGGCCGCGCCTTCCGCAACGAGCATCTCTACCCGATGGCTGCCGCCATCTGGTCGACGCCCGCGATGGAGGTGGGCGATTACCCGGCTGCGAGCTTCGTCCGCTTCTGCGCCAATCACGGCCTGCTCAACCTCTGGGGTCGGCCGGTCTGGCGCACCGTCGAGGGCGGCAGCCGCGAATATGTCCGCCGTCTTTCCCGGGCCTTCTCCGGCCGGATCCGCACCGCGACGCCGATCGCCGCCATCCATCGCCATCCCGGCCGCGTCGAGCTGCGCGACCATGCGGGCGAGGTTCACGCCTTCGACGATGTCGTCATTGCCACCCATGCCGACCAGGCGCTCGCGATGCTTGCGGATGCGACCGACGACGAGCGTCGCGTTCTCGGCGCCTTCCGCTATTCCCGCAACACAGCGATCCTGCATGGCGACACGAGCCTGATGCCGAAGCGCCGCGCCGCCTGGTCGAGCTGGAACTACCTCGCCGACTCGTCCGACGGCCTCGGTCAGCCGGCGGTGACCTATTGGATGAACCGTCTGCAGCCGCTTGGCGCCGCGCCGCCGACCTTCGTGACCCTCAACCCCTGCCGTGCCCCCCGCGACGAGACGGTGATACGCAGCGAGGTCTACGAACACCCGATCTTCGACCTCGCCACCGAACGCGCCCAAGAGGAGATCTGGTCGCTCCAGGGCGTGCGCAACACCTGGTTCTGCGGTGCCCATTTCGGCTCCGGCTTTCACGAGGATGGATTGCAGGCCGGTCTTGCCGTCGCCGAGGATCTCGGCGGTGCCCGCCGGCCCTGGCAGGTGGCGCGCGAAAGCGCCCGCATCGTCCGCCGTCCGCTCGCCATCCCGGTCCAGGTCGGGGCACTGGCATGACCCTGCCGCCTGCGCCGCTCGCCTCCGCGCTCTATCCCGGCCATGTGACACATGCCCGTCTGAAGCCGCGCGTGCATCGGCTCGCCTACCGCATCTATTCGCTGCTGCTCGACCTCGACGAGCTCGACACGCTCGACCGTCGCCTGCGTCTGTTCTCAGTCGACAGGTTCAACCTCTTCTCCTTTAACCGCAGGGACAGGGGTGATCGCAGCGGTCGCGACCTCAGGGGGCAGGTCGAGCGGGCCATGCGGGCCGCCGGTCTCGAGCCGGATGGCGGACCGATCCGGCTTCTCACCATGCCGAGATTGTTAGGCTGGGCTTTCAATCCGCTCTCTACCTATTTCTGCTACCGACGCGACGGCGGCCTCGTCGCCATTCTGTGGGAGGTCGACAATACCTTCGGCGAACGTCACGCTTACATGATCCCCGTCGAAAGCATCGGCGGCGACGGCGAGATTGTCCAGCATTGCGACAAGGCCTTCTATGTCTCGCCCTTCATGGACATGGATCTGCATTATCGCTTCCGCGTCCGCCCGCCGGGCGAGACCCTGTCGATCCGCATCGACACCTACGACGCCGAGGGCAAGGTGCTCGGCGCCGTCCACAACGCGCGCCGGCAGGTGCTGACCGATGGCGCCCTCCTTGGCGCCTTTGTCAAAATCCCGTGGCTTACCATGCGGGTCGTCGGCGGAATCCATTGGGAAGCCTTGAAGATATGGCTGAAGCGCGTCAGGCTGAGAGCCCGCCCCGCGCCGCCCGCAGACCCCGTCTCGGTGGTGCGAATGTCAGCCGCATCGAAGGAAATCGTCCTCCATGAGCCAGCTTGAAGACAGCGCCATCCCCCTCCACGGTCGATCCGAGACCGATATGTCGGCCCCCGGCTTCGGTGCCCGCGTCGTCCGCCGTCTGGTGGGCGGCCTGCATCATGGTCGGCTGCGCGTCGTCTTGCCGTCTGGTGCCGTGGTCGACAGGACCGGGCCGGAGCCTGGACCGGACGCCACCATCGTCGTCCGCCGCTGGCGCATGCTTCGCCGCCTGATCGCCTCCGGCGACATCGGTTTTGCCGAAGCCTATATGGACGGCGACTGGACCACGCCCGACCTGACTGCCGTGATCCGCCTTGCGGCGCGCAATCACGAGGCGCTCGAGCCGGCAATCATGGGGAGCCCGCTGATGCGGGTCGCCAACCGCCTCCGCCACATGCTCCGGCCCAACAGCCGCAAGGGCTCCCGCCGCAACATCGAGGCCCATTACGACCTCGGCAACGACTTCTATCGCCAGTGGCTCGATCCCTCGATGCTCTATTCCTCGGCGATTTATACCGAGGCAACGCCCACTCTCGAAGCCGCGCAGCAGCATCGCCTCCGCCGGATCCGCGAGGAACTGGAACTTCAGGGCGGCGAAACCGTTCTCGAGATCGGATGCGGCTGGGGCGCGCTCGCCGCCCATCTCGCCGTCGAGGGTGACGCGCGGGTGACTGGCATCACGCTCTCGCCCTCCCAGCTCGCCTGGGCGAAGGACGTTGCCGCCCGCTCCGGAAGGGAAGAGGCGATAGACCTGCGCATTCAGGACTATCGCGACGTCGACGGGCAGTTCGACCGGATCGTCTCGATCGAGATGTTCGAGGCGGTCGGCGAGGCCTACTGGCCGAGCTATTTCGGCACCATCCGCCGCAGCCTCAAGCGCGGCGGCACGGCGCTGCTCCAGATCATTTCGATCGAGGAGAAGCGTTACGAGACCTACCGGAAGAACGCGGATTTCATCCAGAAATACGTCTTCCCCGGCGGTTTCCTGCCCTCCGACTCCGCGCTATCAGCGGAGATCCGGAGGGCCGGCCTGGTTCTCGACAAGGTCGAGCACTTCGGCAAGTCCTATGCCCGGACGCTGGCCGACTGGTGCGTCCGTTTCCGCGCCGCCTGGCCGTCGATCGCCCCGCTCGGCTTCGACCAGCGGTTCCAGCGGCTCTGGGAATACTATCTCTGCTACTGCGAAGCGGGGTTCGAAGAGGGCTCGATCAATGTCGGGTTCTACAAACTGAAGCACGCGGACGGGTAAGGCCGTCCCCTGACGAGAAGGAGTGATGTGATGAAGACTCTCGCACTGTTTGCCACAGTCACCGCGCTCGCGCTCGGCGCCGGCGCCCAGGCGGCGGAACTCGGCGGCGTTTGGGCCCGCAGCGACGGCAAGGCAAAGGTCAGGATCGCCCCCTGCGGCGGCGACATCTGTGCCATCAACACCTGGATCAAGCCGGGTACGCCGAACGAGAAGGCCGGCGACCGCCTGGTTATGAAGGTCGAGAAGGTTGCCGCCAACAAGTATAGCGGCTCGGCCTTCGATCCGCAGCGCGACATGACCTACCGCATCACGCTCGATGTCGGCAGCGACCGCATGACGACCACCGGCTGCGTGCTGGGCGGGCTGCTCTGCAAGGGCGTCGGCTGGACCCGCATCGACTGAGACTGCTGACCCATGGAGGATGATGGCCCCCGCATGAAGACCTATATCGTCGCCTATATCTCGACCCTCGTCGTCTTCGTGGCGATCGATTTCGTCTGGCTGAGCGGCATGGCCAATGTCCTTTACCGCCCGACTTTGGGCGACATGCTGGCGCCACAGTTCAGGCTGGCGCCGGCCATTCTCTTCTACCTGATCTACGCGGCGGCGCTCACCTTCTTCGCCGTCCTGCCCGCGCTCGCGCCGGGCCGAGGGCTCTCCACGGCGCTTCTCTATGGCGCCTTCTTCGGCTTCGCCGCCTATGCCACCTACGACCTGACCAACCAGGCGACGCTCAAGAACTGGTCGACCTTGCTGACCGTCGCCGATCTCGCCTGGGGTTCGGTTCTGTCGGCCATAGCCGCAGCAGCGGGAACCTGGATCACCACCCGCCTCACCGCCTGAGCCGTCGGCCGCGAGACCGCTCGGCCTGTCGTCAGCGCTCCCGGCGTTCGACAGTCAGCGTTCCGTCGTCGCCGACCGAAATCACGATGTCGGCATAGCTGCCGGTGGTCGCATGGTCTGTCTCCAGGGTCTCGCCATGGGTCGCCGTGATGACCATCACGTCGGCGCCTGCGGCTTCTGCGGCGGCTATGCCGGCCGGCGCGTCCTCGAAGACCAGGCAGTCGCTGGCCGCCACGCCGAGCCGGCGCGCCGCGAGCTCAAAGCAATCCGGTGCCGGTTTGCCGCGCGAGACGTCTTCGGCGGTGATGAAGACCGCGGGCGGCTCTATCCCCGCAGCAGCCAGCCGCCGGCCGGCCAGCTGTTTCGTCGCCGATGTCACGATCGCCCAGCGGTCGCCAGGCAGCGACCGCAGGAAGTCGAGAATGCCGTCGATCGCATGCACGCCGCCGACATCGTCGAGCTCGCCCTGATGCACCCACTCCACCTCCGCCGCCAGGTCGATGCCGTCGAGGTTTTGGCGGCGGATCGTGTCCTCCGCCCGCACCCCGTGGATCGTCGGCAGGAAGGCGTCGACATCGAGCCCGTGGCGGCGCGCCCAGGCCGCCCAGACCCGCTCTGCGGCGGCGATCGAGCTCAGGAGCGTGCCGTCCATGTCGAACAGGAAGGCGGCATAGCGCTTGCGGAAAACGGCATGTTCGGTCGTCAAAGGCTTGTTCCTCGGATTGCGATGTGACATGGCAGCGGTCACGCCGCCCCGTCAAGGCCACGCGGCCGGCGCGGTGACCCCTCACGCAGTCCTCACGGGAGATTTCCATGAACATCCAGCGTTTCGACACCGGCCCGCGCATGAGCCAGGCCGTCGTGCACAACGGCTTCGTCTTCCTCGCCGGCCAGGTCGGCGAAGGTGCGACCGTCGCCGAACAGACCAAGGACATTCTCGCCAGCATCGACGCGCTCCTCGCCCGCGCAGGTTCCGACAAGACCAGGATCCTGACCGCCACCATCTGGCTCGCCGACATCGCGACCTTCGGCGAGATGAACCCGGTCTGGGAAGCCTGGATGCCCGAGGGCCACGCGCCCGCCCGCGCGACCGTCGAATCCAAGCTCGCCGCGCCGCAATACCGCGTCGAAATCGGCATCATCGCCGCCGCCGGCTGATCACCGGACGTCTACCGCGCCCGGGGAGCCAGGCCTTTGGCCCGGCCCGGGCGCCCCTCAGGCCTTCACCTCGTTGAAGCCCCAGATCACGCCGAACGGGTCCCGCACCTGGCCCCAGCGTGCGCCCCAGAACATCGTTTCGACGGGTGTCACCACCTCGACCCCGGCCGCGAGAGCCCGATCCCACCAGAAGTCGATGTCGTCGACGATCAGCTGCAGCATCATGCCCTGCGGCGCCTGGTACGGATGGCCATAGTCCGGATAGGCGTCCGACAGCATCAGCGAACTGCCGTTGACATAGAGATGCATGTGCATCGTGCGTCCCTTTTCGTCGGGCGGCACGGCGAAGGCGATCTCGGCGCCGAAGGCCCTGCGGTAGAACTCCGCCGCCTTGAACGCCCCCTCCACCGTCAGATAGGGCACAAGATTGTTGAGTGTCGGCGGCATCGTCTGCCCTGCAAATGCGTCGGTCATGTCCTGCTCCTGTTCCTTGTTCTGTCGGGTGTGCCCGCAGCCGGGCTCTTGACGACGAAGGAGCGGCCCCCGATCCGACAGCGATCGATAATTACATCGGTCCTGCAACACCTCGATGAGGAGATCCGGAGGACCGGCCGGAACCGCCCCTGGCTGAAGGGCGTTGACAGACGGACCATCAAGGAGATCACCATGGACAAGTCCCACCCCCAGACCGGCAAACCTGGCGGCCCCCTCGACATCGGCGAGGATGCGGTCTACCGCAACGAGACCGATCGCGAGATCAAGGCTCCCGAAAGCGACGCCGGGATAGACCCTGACGACCGCCCCAATCTCGCCGCCGTTAAGGCCGGCCTCCGCTACGGCCGCGACAGCTATATCGTGGCGAGCGACGTCGATCCGGACGAAGACAATTACGCGCCTGGCATCCGCGAACAGGATTGATACGGGAGCCGGCTCGAAACGGCCGGCCTGGACTGAATTTTCGGAATTCCTTCAGGACTTCCCCTGACCATCGGCGCACTCTGCCCGCATCGATGACAGGAGGCGGTGATGTGGCAGAATGATCCGGGACGCTATCGGGACGAGACGGGCGAAATCTATCTGGATCTGATCCAATCCGGCATGGACCGTCCCCAGGGATGCGAGCAGTCGGCTATTCTCGACATGCTGGCGGACCGGCGAACGGAAGCCCATGGGCATGTCGGGAAAGCCGAACGTCGCGGACTGCGCCTGGGGCTACGCTGGTTGGTGCTGCCCCGCTTGCCGCTGCCGGTTCTCATCCGGGCATAGATTCCCGCCACCGGTGGTCGGGTGGTCGGTTGACACGGCGCTGACATTGGCGAACCATGCCGCCTCCTGGCAGGAGGCCGACGTGACGGATGCGGCGATTGACATCGGCGAATTCAGGCTGGATGCCGATGCGGGCGTGCTGCGCCATGGCACCGATGTCGTGGCGCTCCGGCCGAAGACCTTCGCCTTCCTCTGCCATCTGGCCCGAAACCGCGGTCGCGTCGTAACCAAGGACGAGCTCTTTCAGGCCGTCTGGCCCGGCGTCTACGTGTCGGAGGATTCGCTGACGCAATGCGTGAGCGAACTTCGCAAGCGGCTCGGCGGCGCCGGCTGCCTGAAGACGGTGCCGAAGCGGGGCTACCTGCTCGCCGCCGAGCCCGCAGCGCTCGGCCCGGTCGGCACCGCCTATCCCACCATCGCCGTGCTGCCCTTCCGCAACCTCGGCTCGGATGAAGGGGCGGCGCCGCTCCTCGACGCCATCGCCGAGGAGATCACCTATGGCCTTGCCCGCTTCAAGACGATCGTCGTCATTGATCGCAATTCGGCTTTCTCCTTTCCGCCAGACAGCCGTCCGCCGCCCTCGGAGATCGGAGCCCGGCTCGGTGCGGATTTCCTCGTCGACGGCAGCGCGCGCCACGCCGAAGGACGGCTCGGGGTTTCGGTGAGCCTCAGCCATGCCGCGGGCAACCAGCGCCTCTGGGGGCAACGGTTCGATGTCCCGGAGGCCGAGCTCTTCACGATGAACGCCACCATCGCCGGCGTCATCATCTCGCGCCTGATCGCCAATATCGACAGCGCCGTGCTGCAGCCGACCAGCGTCACGCGCAATCTTGCCGCCTACCAGGACTTCGTGCGCGGCGTGTCGCTTCTTCGTGGTTACGGGCCGGGTGTGAACGAGCGCGGTCGCGACCACTTCCTGCGGGCGATCGAAGCCGATCCGGATTTCGCCCTGGCGCACGCCTATCTCGGCCTGGCGGAGATCATCGTGGGGGACTACGGCGCAGCGCCGAGGGCTGTGCTTGAGCGGGCGCGGGACCGCGCAGCCCTTGCCATAGCTCTGCAGCCGGAGGAGGCCCGCTGCCACCGAATCATGGGCCTCGCCCAGCTCTATCTCCGGCAGCACGCGGCGGCCGAAAGCGCCCTGCGCCGCGCCCACGAGATCAACCCTTACGATGCGGACGCACTGGCCCAACTCGGCTTCGTCGCCACCATGCGGTCGCGGCCGGAAGAGGGCCTCGCCTGGGTCGATCGCGCCATCGCGCTCAATCCGCTGCGCCCCTACTGGTATGATATGGACCGGTCCTATGCGCTCTACGCGCTCGGCCGCTACGACGAAGCGCTGGCAATTCGGGCCGGATCGCCCGACCAGGGCCCGTTCCATTGTCTCCTCCTGGCGGCAAGCCATGCCATGGCCGGTCAGTTGGAACGCGCTGCCCGGCTCTTCTCCGCGCTCTGTGCCCAGGTGGGCGACGCCGATCTGGTCGACCTCGCCCGGCAATGGACCGAATTCGAGCACGAGGCGGATGTCGATCACCTGATAGAAGGGTTGAAGCTTGCCGAAGGCGCCGCGGGAACGAGCCGCTTTTCGCGGTAGCGTCGGGCGGGTGTAGAAATCTGGCCCAGTGCCTGTCGCGGTTTGTCAGCCGCCTTCGGTTCCTGTATCCCTGCACTCGCTCCGAAGGCGGAGCGTCAATTCAGGGTCTCCAGATGAATCTGCGTCTCATTGCCGTCCTGCTTCTCACCGCCAGCCCGTTCTCCGTCCTCGCCGATGGCCGCGCCGAAATCCGCGCCCGTTGCCAGGACGACGTCAAGGCCAATTGCGGCACGGTCTTCTCTCGCGACAAGGCGCTCGCCTGCCTGATCGAGAACAAGGCCAAGCTCTCGGGCGCCTGCGCCGGCGCGCTCGCCAAGGCCTCCTGCGACGCGCGCGCGCCGGGCAACCTGAAATCCGCCTTCAGCTGCCCCGGCTGACCCGAGCGAAAACGGCCGGAGCACGGCGCTCCGGCCGTTTTTCGAGTCTGCCTTGCCTGACGGTCAGGTGATCGCGCCGACCTGCCAGGGCACGAATTCGTTGTCGCCGTAGTCGTAGATTTCGCTCGAGGTCTTCTTGCCCGAAGCGACGGCGACGATCTCCTCGAAGATCCGCTGTCCCGCCGCCTCGATCGTGTCCTCGCCGGTGACGATGCCGCCGCAATTGACGTCCATGTCCTCGTCCATGTGCTCGTACATCTCGGTATTGGTGGCGATCTTGATGCAGGGCGCCGGCTTGAAGCCGGAGACCGAGCCGCGGCCGGTCGTGAAGCAGATGATGTTGCAGCCGCCGGCCACCTGGCCGGTCACCGCCGCCGGGTCGTAGCCGGGCGTGTCCATGAAGACGAATCCGCTCTCGGTCACCGGCTCGGCATATTCGTAGACCGCCTTGAGCGGCATCGTGCCGCCCTTGGCCACCGCGCCGAGCGATTTCTCGAGAATGGTCGTCAGCCCGCCCTGCTTGTTGCCGTAGGAGGGATTGTTGTTGAGCTCGTCGCCGTTCCGCGCCGTATAGTCGCGCCACCAGTCGATGCGGGCGAGCAGCTTTTCCGCCACGGCCGGCGACACCGCCCGCCGCGTCAGCAGATGCTCGGCACCGTAGATCTCCGGCGTCTCGGCCAGCACCGAGGTGCCGCCATGCCTGACCAGCAGGTCCGAGGCGACGCCGAGCGCCGGATTGGCGGAAATGCCGGAATAGCCGTCAGACCCACCGCATTCGAGCGCCAGCTTCAGCTTGGAGAGCGGCTGCTCCGTCCGCTCGACCGCATTCACGATCGGCAGCATCTCGCGGATGATCGCCTGCGCCGCCTCGATCGTCTTGCGCGTGCCGCCGGTCTGCTGGATCGTCATGGTGCGGAGGAGCGCGCCTTCCGCCAGCTTGTAATGCTCGAGGATCGGCGCGATCTGATTGGTCTCGCAGCCGAGCCCGATCATCAGGATGCCGCCGAAATTCGGATGCCGCGCATAGCCCTGGATCGTCCTTGTCAGGATCCGGTAGCCCTCGGATTTCGTGTTGATCGCGCAGCCGCCGCCATGGGTCAGCGCGACGACGCCGTCGATATTGTCGAAACCTTCGAGCCCGCCCGAGCCGTTGAAGTGATCGGCGATGTAGCGCGACACCGTGGCGGAACAGTTCACCGATGAGATGATGCCGATATAGTTGCGCGTTCCGACCCCGCCTGGGCCGCGGTCGTAGCCGAGGAAGGTCCGCCGCTCGGTCTCCGGCAACAGGGCCTCCTCCCGCGCCGCACCGCCAAGCTGATAGTCGTGCTCGGAGGGGATCATCTGAAGATTGTGCAGATGGATATGCTGGCCGGGCTCGATGTCCGCCGTGGCCACGCCGATCACCTGGCCGAATTTGTGCACCTCCTGGCCGGACTTGATGGCCTTCAGCGCCACCTTGTGCCCCCGCCCGATCAGGTCGCGCGCCACGAGGTCGGCATAGCCAGTCGCTTCCCCCTTGCCGATCTTCTGCCGGGCGACGCCGACATCGTCGGCCGGGTTGAGGATGATCACGGGGGCGGAGAGCGAGGTCATGGCGAAGTGTCCCGAAACTGTCTTTTCTGCGTAAAGTACATCTTCCGATTTGGCTGCGCGTCAAGGCGATTTCGTGGTCACTCGGCTTGTCTTTTACGATTTGGTTTTGAACAGGCGTGCGGTTGGTCGCGCAAGAAGCCCCTCCTAAATCCTCCCCACAAGGGGGAGGACTTAATGTGCTGCGCCCCCGACATCTCATCGCGTCGCTGCAGCGCGATGAGCCGTTGCCGAGTCCCGCGGGTCGCGCCCCAGGTTAAGTCCTCCCCCTTGTGGGGAGGATTTAGGAGGGGTCCTTCCGACACTCGAGACTACCCGCCGACCCGCGCCAGCGCATCCGCGAGACTCGCCGTCGTCTTGATCTCCCGCGTCACCATCGAGGTGACCGTGCGCCGCACCCCCGGCAGGCAGGCGATCTCCTGCCTGAGCAGCGCATCCAGTTCGGCCATGTCGACGGCGATGATCTGCAGAAGATAGTCGTCCTCGCCCGTCGTGGCGTGGCAGCGCCGGATCAGCGGATGTTTCACGACCGCCGCCTCGAAGGCCGTGAAGCTGTCGGGCGAGATCGTGACATGCACGAAGGCCTCGAGCCCGAAGCCCATCTTGGCCGGATCGGCGAGAAGGCCATAGCCGCGGATCACGCCGGCATCCTCGAGCGCCTTGACCCGCTTCCAGCACGGCGTCTTCGACAATCCGACCTCCTCCGCGAGCTCCGCGAAGGACAGCCGCGCATTGCCTTCGAGCAGCCGGATGATCTTCTGATCGATGCGGTCCAGATGCATACGTTTTCCCCATTTGAATATCAGGCCAGGAACGTACTCCGGATTCTGCATTTTGCGCAACGCTTAGGAACAATGTTCGGCGTCGGATGGGGTATGACATTTGTCAGCTGGAGACGAAGGGAGCCGTCATGGACAAGACTGACTATCACGCCAGGATCGAAACGCCCGTCATGCTGGACTACGGCGTCTATCTGCAGGTCGACAAACTGCTCACCTGTCAGAAGCCGTTGGCCGAGATGGTCAATGGCGACGAATTGCAGTTCCAGATCGTCCACCAGGTCGAGGAGCTCTGGATGAAGCTCATCGCCTATACGCTGGTCGACGTTCTCGACTACATGGAAAAGCAGGACACCCACCGCGTCGTGACCCTGATGGATCGCGTCCACCGTCTGATGCGATTGATGACCGCCCAGCTCGACGTGCTCGAAACCATGTCGCCCAAGGAATACCAGCAGGTCCGCCTGCAGCTCGGCAACGGCTCCGGCCAGGAATCGCCCGGCTTCAAGCTCCTTCTGCGCCTGCCCTTCGACCTCTGGGACATGTTCAAGGCGCAGTATCTCGAAGGCCGCGGCCTGACGGTCGCCGACATCTACGACGCCCGCTACGATCACGGCGACAGCTATGTCGTGGCGGAAGCCCTGATCGAGTTCGACGAACTGTTCCAGAAGTTCCGCGCCAACCACGTCTACCTGATCCACCGCTCGATCGGGCTGGGCTCGAAATCGCTCAAGGGCCGCCCCGTCGATCTCCTCCAGGCCGGCGCCCGCCACCGCTTCTTCCCCGAACTCTGGGACATCAGGTGCGACATGACCGACGCCTGGGGTGCCACCTACGGCACCGTCCGCGACGCCATCCACGAGGATGTGAACAAAAAGCAACAGTCCGCAACGGGCTAGCGCCCGGAACAACTTTTGCGAGCGCATGCGCCTTGCGCTTACTCGTCGGCCATAGCATCGTGGTCGAAGGGCACGGAAGGCGGGCAGGCATGGCAATCGGTCTGGGCGGAATAGGCGAAGCATTCGCCGAGCGCAACTTTCGCATCTATTCCGTCGGCTCGATCACCTCCTGGATCACCTATTTCATTCAGGCGATCGCCTTCTCCTGGGCTACCTGGGAGATCACCCGGTCGACCACCTGGCTGGCCGTCGTCGCGCTGCTTGACATCCTCGGCAGCCTGCTCTTCATGCCGCTCGGTGGGGTGCTCGCCGACCGCCACGATCGCCTTCGCATTCTGATTGCCGCCTATGGCTGCGACTGCCTCAAGGCGTTGGCACTGTCCATCCTCGCCTTTTCCGGGCAGCTCGGCCTCACCGCGCTGTGCATCGCCGCCTTCCTCCATGGCACGATCCACAGCTTCAGCGTTCCCGCCTCCTACGGTCTGCTTCCCCGCTTCGTGTCGCGTGAGCGCCTCTCCGCGGCGATCGGCGTCAATGCCTCCTACACCCAGTTCGCGATCTTTGCCGGTCCAGCCGTTGCTGGCTGGATTCTCGTCCACTGGGGCATAGCGGTCGCCTTCGCAATCAATGTCGCGGGCTATTTGATCTATTTCGCAACGATCGCTTGCCTCAGCACGCCCGCGGATTTCGTGCAGGCGCGCCCTGCGAGCCGCTCCCTCCGGTCCGACATCGGCGAAGGTGCGCGCTACATCTTTGCGCACCAGGGCTTGCTGTCACTCCTGCTGCTCGTCCTCGTCAGCGATGCCATGAGCGGCGCGGTCTACCAGCTAACCCCGGCCTATGTCGATCTGCTGTTGGGTGGCGGTGTCGGCAGCGCCTCTCTCCTTTTTGGCGCCGCCGGTATCGGGGCTACATGCGCCTCGCTCTGGCTCGCCCATGGAGGCGCGGCGCGCGCCACGCCCAGGCGCGTTCTATGGGCGACGCTCGGCGTCGGCGTCGCCGTTCTGCTGCTCGCGGCTCTCCCGCACCTGGCCATAGCCGTTATTGCCATGCTGTTCTCCGGATTCTGCGGCGATACCCGCCGGACCGGCACGCTGTCGATCATGCAGCTCTCGATTGACGATGCCCAGCGCGGCCGGGTGATGAGCACGCTCTTCCTGATGACCCGGCTCGCAAACGGGATCGGCACGATCACGATCGGTGCCGCCGCACAATATGTCGGTCTGCGGATGCCGCTGCTGCTCGCCGTCGCGGTCTTGGTGGTGGTCTGGGCCGGCATATACCGCCGACGCGCGGCAATCGACGCGGCCTTCGCACCCTAGACTCGAGCGCTATTCCGGCACGGCGGGCAATACCCGGTCGCGCTTCTTGAGCTGGGTCTCGCGGAAGAAGATGAAGAGCCCGGAGGCGACGATCAGAAGTGCGCCGATCGCCATCGGCACGGAAGGGATGTCGCCGAAGAACAGGAAGCCGAAGACGATCGCCCAGAAGAGCAGCGTATACTGCAGCGGTGCGACAACGCTCGCATCCGTCAGCTTCAGCGAACGGTTGATCATCGCATGCGCGGTCATCGCCACCACGCCGAGCAGGCTGAGCAGCGCGAAGTCGCGCGGGCTGGGCGTCACCCAGTCGAAGAGCGAAAAGGCGCCGCCGATCACCACGCCCATCACGTTCTGCCAGAACACCAGCACCGTATCCGGCGTGTTCCTGAGCGAGCGGCCCGAGATGAGCAGGAAGGCGAAGAAGCAGGTGCCGACGATCGAGATCGCCGCCGCCGGTGACTGGAACATCTCGGCCGACGGACGGAGTGCGATCACCACGCCGAGAAAGCCGATGCCGATCGCCGTCCAGCGCCGCCAGCCGACATGCTCGCCGAGCAGCAGCGGCGAGAGCGCGGCGATATAGATCGGCGCCGCCAGCCAGTAGGTCATCACGTCGGCGAGCGGCAGGTAGAACACCGCGGCATAGAAGAACATCGTCTCGGTGGTCGAGATCACCGCCCGCGCCACCTGCATCCGTGGCTTTTCGACTCGGATCAGCGGCCGCCATCCGAGCCACCATACGAAAGGTGCGAGCACGACGAGCGCCGCGACCGAGCGGAGCAGCACCACCTGCCCCACCGAATAGGTCGACACCAGCCACTTGCCCATCACGTCGTTGAGCGCGAAGAGCAGCATGCCGGTGAGTGCGACGACGACGCCGTTCTTGGTAAGTGCGGTGAGGAAGGAACGTTGCTGCGGAGACATGGGGATCAGGGGCCGGGTTGGAACATGCGCCGGGACTTGAACCAAGTCCCGATGACAGGACCCCGATGACCGCCCGGAAAGCCGGCCTCGCGTCATTCTTTAGGGCGCTCTCATCGAGTTGGCATTATACACTTGTTCAATTGGCCGCAAGGCCGCACATGCGCTGGTATGACTTATCTCGGGAAAGCCCGGTCCTTGCGGACTTTTCCGCTTTTCCCGGCCGCGGTTTTCGGCCATAGCTCGACGGAAAAACTGCGCTTCCAGGGCTTGGCAATGACCAAATTCGACGTTCTCACGGTCGGCAATGCGATTGTCGACATCATCTCGCGCTGCGAGGAAGATTTCCTCGTCGACAACGCCATCACCAAGGGGGCGATGAACCTGATCGACGCCGAGCGCTCGGCGCTGCTCTATTCGCGCATGGGGCCGGCGGTCGAGACCTCGGGCGGCAGCGCGGGCAACACGGCCGCGGGCGTCGCGAGCTTCGGCGGCAAGGCCGCCTATTTCGGCAAGGTCTCGTCCGACAAGCTCGGCGAGATCTTCCGCCACGACATGAAGGCGCAGGGCGTGCATTTCGCGACAAGGCCGCTCGACGGCACCCCGCCGACCGCGAGCTCGATGATCTTCGTGACCCCCGACGGCGAGCGCTCGATGAACACCTATCTCGGCGCCTGCGTCGAACTCGGTCCCGAGGATGTCGAGGCGGACGTGGTCGCCAATGCCCGCGTGACCTATTTCGAGGGCTATCTCTGGGATCCGCCGCGCGCCAAGGAGGCGATCCGCGAATGCGCCCGCATCGCCCATGCCCACGGCCAGGAAATGTCGATGACGCTGTCGGACAGCTTCTGCGTCGATCGCTACCGCGGCGAATTCCTCGATCTCATGCGCTCGGGCACCGTCGACATCGTCTTCGCCAATCGCCACGAGGCCCTCTCGCTCTACGAGACCGGCGATTTCGACACCGCGTTGACCGCGCTCGCGGCCGATTGCAAGCTCGCGGCCGTCACCATGAGCGAGCATGGATCGATCATCCTGTCGGAAGGCAAGCGCTGGCTGATCGAGCCGCTCAAGGTCGACCGCGTCGTCGATACGACGGGCGCCGGCGATCTCTATGCCGCAGGCTTCCTGTTCGGCTATACCAATGGCTTCGAGCTCGCCGATTGCGGCCGTCTCGGCAGCCTGGCGGCGGGACTCGTCATCCAGCAGATCGGCCCGCGCATGCAGAGCCCGCTACGTCAGGCGGCCCAGCAGATCGGCCTCATTTTGTGAAGGCTTCGCCCGGATAGGCGCCCCAGACCTCGGCCTGGCTCACCCAGCCCTCGACGTCCTTGGCCTCGGCATGGCACCATTCGCCATTGCATTCGTCGAGCTTGACGACGACACCCGGCTGCAGTTTGGCGACGACCGCCCCGGTCTCGTGCGCATCCGCCCGCATGTTGACGAAGATGTCCTTGCCCTTGTTCTTCATCCAGGGCGCGGCGATGGCGCTGCGGTCGCCCGAGAGCAGCGAGTGGAACACCCATCCCTCGGCGCCGTCGGCGTCACGGATTCGCCGCCAGTTCTCGAATTCCTGCGTCACCTCGACCGGCAGGCCGGATTTCAGATAGCGCCAGGACACCGCATAGTCCTGGCCAGGGCCGACGCGAAGATTGATCTTCTTGGCCTTGAGCGTGACGAATCGCGGGACCGGCAGGCCGGTCGTCAGTTTCGTTGTCTCGGCCATCGCCGCAACCGTGCTTGCCGAGAGCACGGCGAGTGCAATCGCCGCAATCCATGCTTTTGCCCCGGGGGCCGTCATCCTGTTTGCCATCGCCGACATGTCTGATTATGAATGGAAAACCACCTGCCGAGTATCGCGCGACTTGGTTAAGGAGCAGTCAACGAACGAGCCGGAGGGGCGCGGGAAGAGCATGGCCATCAAGAAGAGACCCAGCGTCTACATCACGCGAAAGTTGCCCGATGTGGTCGAGACCCGGATGCGGGAGCTGTTCGACGCCGAGCTCAATGTCGACGACACGCCCCGCAGCCGCGACGAGCTCGTGGCCGCCGTGCGCCGCGTCGACGTCCTCGTGCCGACCGTCACCGACCGCATCGATGCGGCGCTGATCGAGGAGGCGGGCCCCGATCTCAAGCTGATCGCGAGCTTCTCGAACGGCATCGACCATGTCGATGTCGAGGCCGCCGCCCGCAGGGGCATTACCGTCACCAACACGCCCGGCGTTCTGACCGAGGACACCGCCGACATGGCGATGGCGCTGATTCTCGCCGTACCCCGGCGCCTCGCCGAGGGCGCGCGCATCCTCACCGACCAGCGCGGCGACTGGGCCGGGTGGTCGCCCACCTGGATGCTCGGCCACCGCATCTGGGGCAAGCGCCTCGGCATCATCGGCATGGGCCGCATCGGCACCGCTGTCGCCCGCCGCGCCAAGGCCTTCGGGCTCGCCATCCACTACCACAACCGCCACCGCGTCAGTGCCGCCACCGAGGAGGCGCTGGAAGCGACCTACTGGGACAGCCTTGACCAGATGCTGGCGCGTGTCGACATCGTCTCGATCAACTGCCCGTCGACGCCTGCGACCTATCACCTGATGTCGGCGCGCCGCCTCGCGCTGATGCAGCCGACCAGCTACATCGTCAACACCGCCCGCGGCGGCGTCATCGACGAGACGGCGCTGATCAAGTGCATTCGCGAGGGCCGCATCGCCGGCGCCGGCCTCGACGTCTTCGAAAACGAGCCGGTGGTCAGTCCGAAGCTGCTCAAGCTCGCCAACGAGAACAAGGTCGTGCTCCTGCCGCACATGTCCTCGGCGACGATCGAGAGCCGTGTCGACATGGGCGAGAAGGTGATCATCAACATCCGCACCCATTACGACGGCCACCGCCCGCCCGACCGCGTGCTGCCGGGCCGGGGCTGAGGGCGCACGCTCTAGATCGCCGCCATCCCGCCGACGAGGGCGATCCAGATGGCGAGGGCGACGAGGACGACGCAGATCCGGCGTCGCTCGCGGGGCGTTTCGAAGTCGTTCATGGTGGTGTCTCGTGTCTGTCCGTGGCCGCTTCTGCGGTCCTGGAGGCCTCCAGCCCCACCGGGGCCTATCCGGCCTTCCGCAGGCGAGGGCGCCATGTCGTCGGACATACTCTAGGGCCGGGACGCCGGGCGATCAGTTACAAATGCGACAGGAGATCGGACGGGCTGGCACGTCAACGACGTCAATCTTTCGGGCTCGCGGTTCCAGAACAACAACCTGTCCGGCGTCGAATTCGCCGCGTGCCGCCTTGCCGGCGCCACCATCGACGGGGTGCCGATCGAGGACCTCCTGGCCGCCTACCGCGAGCGAAAAACCGCCTGAAGGCCGAGAAGGCCGGACTTCTTCAGGATCGTTCCTTGACCTCTGCGCGAGTTCGACAAAGACGCATGCGAGAGCGGTAAAGGTTCGGGCGCGGGCGGCGCTTCTGCAAAGCCCATACGACCCGATTGTCCCCGGTCATCTGTCCCCGGCGGGAAGCGGATTGTGCTGGAGCGCCTCGGCGATCAGGTCGCGAACCCCCATGACCTCGGGCTTCCGCACCGTATCGAAGCGCCAACTGACGCCGAAGGCGTAGTGGGGAAAGGCAACTGGCGGTTCGGATACCGCAAAGGGAGCGGCGATGCAGAGGGCAAGGGCGGCGTGGGCAGGAATGGTGGCGATGGCCGTTGTGCCGCGCAGCAGGAAAGCGAGCCCGGAAAAATGGCTGGAAGAGGTCAGGATCCGACGGCGCAGGCCATGTTCGGCCAGCACATCGTCGGTGATCCCGGTCAAGCCCGAATAGGAAATCAGGATATGGTCGCGGGCGACGAATTCCTCCAGCGAGAAGGGTTGCGACGAACCGCGTGACGCGGGGTCATAGACGATGAGATAGTTGGAGCTTCCGATCGAGCGATGCTTCAGCCGCCCGTCCCCCAACCCGCCCGACGTGATGGCGAGGTCGACCTCCCTGTCGTTGAGAGCCTGTGCCGCGACGATGCTGTTGGTCTGGCGAAAGGCGATGCGCGTCGTCGGCATGCGGCTCCGTGTCAGCGCCACGATCGTGGCGCCGAAGGCCATTTCGAAATCGTCGGAAAGCCCGATCCGCACCACGCTGCTGTGCTGGCCGCGCAGCGTGCCGCTGCCTTGCAGGGTGCCTGCGATCGTCCAGAGCGCCTCCTCGATCGCCGGCTGGAGCACCGTTGCCCGGGCGGTGGGGCGCAATCCCCGCTGTGTGCGCTCGAAAAGCGGATCGCCATAGAGCAGCCTCAACCTGCGCAGCGAGGCGCTGACCGCAGCCTGGCTGACGCCGAGTTTCAGGGCCGCCCGCGTCGCATTGAGCTCGCTCATCAAGGCCTGGAATACGAAAAGCAGATTGAGATCGGGCGTTCTATTATTCATCGGGTTTATGTCTGAAACACAGAGTGATTGTTTCAATTATAAGCCCGTCTTCCCTATCCTCCAACACCAAAGCCAACTGAGGGGCGCGAGGACGGGAAGATGGAATACCGACACATTCTGCTGGCGCTGCTGGTCGCGGCGATCTGGGGCCTGAATTTTACGGTGATCAGTATCGGGCTCGGCAGCTTTCCGCCGTTGCTGCTCGCGGCCATGCGGTTTGCCATGGCGGCGATTCCTGCACTCGTCCTGCCCCGGCCAGCCCTGCCGTGGGGGCGGTTGATCGCGATCAGTACGTTCCTGTTCCTCGGCCAGTTTGCCTTGCTCTTCTCCTCGATGGCGCTCGGCATGCCCGCCGGTCTCGCCTCGGTCACGCTGCAATCCCAGGCATTCCTGACGATCCTGATCGCGGTCGTTGCCCTGCGCGAACGCCCGACGCGGCGCCAGATCCTCGGAACCGTCGTCGCCCTTGCGGGTCTGGCGGGGATCGCCGGGACGGTCGGCGGCGATCTTTCCGCGCTCGGCCTCACCCTCTGCCTCGGCGCGGCACTCTGCTGGGCAGTCGGCAATGTGCTTCTCAAGGGGGCGGGAAGGGCCGACATGTTCGCCCTCGTGGCCTGGCTCAGCCTGTTTCCGCCGCTGCCGCTTCTTGGCTTGTCCCTGCTGATCGACGGACCCGCCACGGTCGGGCAGGCGATCTCGAGCATGGGCTGGCGGGGCGCCGGTGCCGTGCTCTATATCGCCGTGCTGTCGACCACGGTGTCGTTCGCCATCTGGGGCCGGCTCATCCGGCGCTACCCCGCCTCGGTCGTCGCACCCTTTTCGCTCCTGGTGCCTGTCTCCGGCGCCCTGTCGGCGTCCCTCGTGCTCGGCGAGCAGTTCAGCGGCACGCGCGTCGCAGGCATGGCGCTCATCCTGCTCGGTCTCGTCGTCCTCGTCGCGCCGTCGGGGCGCCATGTCTTGATGCGGCGCGCCTGACCCGCCGCCCTCACCGCCGGCGGTATTTCACCACGTCGAACCGCGCGGCGAGCGCGTCATACATCAGGAGCCGCCCCACGAGCGGCTCGCCGGCGCCGGTGATCAGCTTGATCGCCTCCATCGCCATCAACGTGCCGATCACCCCGGTCAGAGCGCCGATGATCCCCGTCTCGGCGCAGACGGGCAACATGCCCTCGGGCGGCGGTTCGGGAAACAGGTCGCGGTAGCCGGGATTGAGCACGCCCGCCCCATCGCTCTCATAGGGCTTGAGCACCGTCACCGAGCCTTCGAACCGTCCCACGGCGCCTGTCACCAGCGGAATGCGGCCGCGCTCTGCCGCATCGGCGATGGCATAGCGCGTCGCGCTGTTGTCCGACCCGTCGATCAGAAGGTCGTAGCCGAAGATCAGGCCCGGGGCGTTGTCGGTCGTCAACCGCAATTCGTGCCGGTCCACGCCGACATGCGGATTGAGCTCGCGGATGCGGGCCGCGGCGCTGCGCGTCTTGCGCTCGCCGACGGTTCCCGTCGCATGGATCGTCTGGCGCTGCAGGTTGGAAAGCGAGACTGTGTCGTCGTCGACGATGCCGAGCGTGCCGACGCCGGCCGCGGAGAGATATTCCAGAACCGGCGAGCCCAGCCCGCCCGCGCCGATGACCAGCACCGCCGCATTCTTCAGCCGTTGCTGGCCGGCGCCGCCGATCTCCGGCAGCAGGATGTGCCGTCCGTAGCGTTCGATCTCGGTGGGGGTCAGCGGGTCTTGTGTCATCATTTCGTCCTGAAGCTCCGCTATCACGGTTATCAGCCCGCGGGCCCGGCTGCCAATCTTCCTTTCGTCGTGCAGCGTCGCGAGAAGGATTTTCCGACGCAAGCGCTTTACCGGGGATTTTGCCTCTCGCGCGGCGGGACAACCCGTGATAGATTTGACAAATGACAAGGCGGGAGGGATGTCATGCCCTATTATTCCGACATGCAGGACATCGGAATGTTTAAGCCGAGCGACCTCGATGCGCTCCGGTCCGCTTTCGAGCAGCTGGCGGTGCGCGAAGGCCTCGGCGCGGACGACGCCACGGCGCGCGCGGTGGCCCGGTCGCTGATCCAGCTCTATCGCCACGGCGTGCGCGATCCCGAGCATCTCGTCTCCGCTGTCGGCGTCAAGGCCGCCTGACGCGGTTAGACAGCGGGTCGGGACCGCTGCGGGGGGGCGGGCCGCGTGCGCATTGCCCTGCGACCGGTCTGCTTAGCCGGCAAAATAGCATCATACTCTGCCATCCCGCCGCTTCCCCCTTAACTTTTGCCAGTCATGCTGTAGGGTGACCCCGCCTGCAAAGCGGAAGTCGGGGGACGGACGAAATGGCTGAAATCAACAAGAGCGTCGCCTTCTGGCGGTCGTTCCCGATCTTCGAGGAATTCTCAAAGGATCTGGTGGCCGAGGTTGCCGGCCTCGCCCAGTGGCGGCGCTGGGCCGGCGGCACGGTCATCTTCCAGCGCGGCGACGAGGGCAACTACATGATCCTCGTCACCGAGGGCCGCATCAAGCTGTCGCTGATAACCGCGCAGGGCAAGGAACTGTCGCTCCGGCATCTCGAGCCAGGCACACTCCTCGGCGAGATGGCCGTGCTCGACGGCGAGCCGCGTTCGGCCGACGCCACGGCCACGGTTGCGACCGAGGGCTATGTCATCGGCAAGTCCGAGTTCATGAACCTCATCACCCGCAACCCCGACGCTGCAGAAGCCGTCATGCGCTATCTCTGCCGGCGCCTGCGCGAAACCACCGATCAGCTGGAGACCATCGCGCTCTATGATCTCGACAGCCGCGTCGCCCGCTTCTTCCTTGCCACCCTCAAGCAGATCCATGGCGACGACCTGCCCGACGAGGCGAGCCTGCACATCGCGCTCAGCCAGACCGAGATCGCCGGCATCCTCGGCGCGAGCCGCCCGAAGATCAACCGCTCCATCCTGTCGCTGGAGGAGCAGGGCGCCATCCGGCGCAAGGGCAGCGTCATCGACTGCAACATCCGCAAGCTTTCCACGCTCGCCGAGCCGGACGACGATTGATCGGTCTATCGCGGCACGTAGATCAGCCTGAGCGCATCCTCGCCGACCCTCTCCTGGGCCTCGAGGCGCAAGGGAGGCAGGGGTCCGGCGAAGAAGGGCTTGCCCGCACCCAGGACGAAAGGGCGAAGATAGAGGTGGTATTCGTCGATCAGCCCGGCGAGGCTCTGCGCCAGCGTCGGGCCGGCCACCAGGATCTCGCCGTCGCGTTCCGCCTTCACCGCCCGCACGGCCCGATCGACATCGTCGCGGATCAGCGTGGCGTTCGGCCCGATCGTTTCCAGCGTCCGTGACACCACCCATTTCGGCTGCCGCCGCCAGGCCGCGGCATAGTCGTGCAGCGCCGGCGGCCAGTCCTGATGATCCTCGTCCCAGTAGCGCATCGCCTCATACATCCGCCTTCCGTAGAGGCTGCCGGCGAGCCCGGCCGTCTGCGCGACGAAATGCTGGAACAGCTGCGGCCCGGGCATTTCGAAGCGCTCGTGGTCGACATAGCCGTCGAGCGACACGTTCATTGCAAACACCAGTCTGGCCATGAAACCTCCCGTCGAAAGCCCATCAACGCGCGAACACGCGCTCGGTTCTATCGCCCCGTCACGAAGACGGAAACCAGGCCCCGATCTGCTGATCCGTGAGATTGCCGCCGCAGAGCGGCGTCGCGACGCATTGGCCACCGAGGCTCTCGGCCTGGGCCAGCACCGCCGCGAGCCCTGCCGCGCCGGCCGGTTCGATGAGCCTCTGCCAGGTGTCTCGGGCGAACCGCATCGCGGCGACAATCTGCGCGTCGTCGACGAGCACGACGTCGTCGATCGTCTGCGCGAGCCAGTCCACCGCGGCCGGCACCGGAACCCGCACGGCGATGCCGTCGGCGATCGTATTTGCCTCGTCCGTTGTGATCGCGGTCCTGGCCCGCCAGGACAGCGCCATGCACGGCGCGCCCGTGGCGCAGACCGCCACGACACGGGTCTTCGGCGCCCGCCCCTTGAACCAGCACCCCATGCCGGCAGCGAGCGCCCCGTTGCCGAGCGGAATGAACACCGCGTCGATGGCGCCGATCGCCTCGGTCATTTCTGCCGCGATCGTGCCCGCGCCCTCGGCGATGGCCGGGCTTGCCCCGTCCTCCACGAAGGGCAGGCCGCGCTCGGCGGCAAAGCCTCTTGCCGCATCCTTGGCCGCATCGAAGTCCTCCCCGGCCAGCACGACCTCCGCCCCGAAGCCGCGCATTGCCGCGATCTTCAGCGGATTGGCGTTGACGCTCGCAAACACCGTGAGCGACCGTCCCTGGCGCGCGGCATTGTAGGCGAGTCCCTGGCCGAAATTGCCGGCCGATGCGGTGACAAGCGGGCGCCCGTCGTCTGCCCCTTCGGCGAGGAAATAGCCGGTCCCGCGCCCCTTGAAGCTGCGGATCGGATTGTCGGTCTCGTCCTTGGCGGCAAGCGACAGCCCCAGCGTCTCGGTGGTGAGAAGCGCGGAGTTCAGGAAGACGGGATCGATCCGCATGCGGGCGTCATCGATCCGGGTGGCGGAGAGTGCGGTTTGTCTTGTCATGGGCGGGATGGTACTGGTTCTTCATGCGGCCAGTCCGCTTCGTTTGACAAAGAATCGCGGATTTTCCGCGCATGACATCGGATCAGCGCCGTGGATGATATCGACCGCACCATTCTTTCGATGCTTCAGGACAATGCCGATCTTCCGGGCAAGGTTATCGCCGAGGCGGTCGGTCTCTCCACCTCCGCCGTCGAGCGCCGGATCGGCAGGCTCAAGCAGGCGGGCGTGATCGAGAAGATCGTGGCGGTGGTCAGCCCAGAGGCGGTCGGCCGCACGCTCTCTGTCCTCGTCGAGCTCGAAATCCAGAACGAGCATCGCCACACGCTCGTCGCGGTCCGCGATCTGGCTGAGTACAACGCCTTCATCGACCGGCTGATGAGCGAACAGCAGGCGCTGGTGCGCAAATACAGGAGCCTGATCGCGCTCAAAACCGTCAAGCACGGACTGGGGCTCTCCGTCCTGGAATGACCCCGGCTCGCCGGTGCCCCGGTGCGCCGGACGCCCTCGCCGTCTGCCCTCCGCCTGAAATGGCACGGCCGCGGCGGCATCGTGAAACAATCGCCCTGTAATGCCGCTCTGACCCCTGCCAAGTCCGGCAACCCTCGTGTAAACAGACAGCATGACCCTGCGTATCCGGCCTTTCCATGTCGGCGTTCTGGCGAGCGTGGCCGCGGCCCTGCTCGTCGTCTTCCTGCCGGAGGGCTGGATGGAGGCCGGGCGCGAGCTCTATTTCGACCGGCTGACCCAGCTCGTCTCGGCGCCCCAGTCCCCCGCCATCGTCGTCGTCGACATCGACCGCAAGTCCTACGCCGCCCAGCCGGACCAGAAATGGCAGCGCACCAGCACCGCCGAGCTGGTCGAGAAGATCGCCGCGGATGCGCCCTCGGTCGTGGCCTTCGACCTCGTCTTCTCCACCGATTGCGATCCGATCGCCGACGCCAACCGCCGGCTGGCGGCCGCCATGGCCCAGGTGCCGTCGCTGCTCGGCTTCCTGCTCTCCGACGTCGAGGGGCCGTCGCCGCGGCCCTTACCGGCGCTCGCCATCGCCCGGTCGCTCACGGTGCCGGAGCTCTGGTTCGTGCCGGGCGCCGAGGCGTCCTGTCCGGTCTTCCAGCAGCGTGCCCGCTCGTCGGCCGCCGCCTTCCTGATCGGCGACGAGGATTCCCGCGTCCGCCGCATCCAGGCCTTTTCCATCGTCGGCTCCGAACCCTATCCGGCCCTCGGCCTCGAGGCCGTGCGCCGCTACTACGACATCAAGACGCCGCTGCTCGGTGGTACGCCCCCCTGGCTCAAGCTCGGCCGCGAGATCTTCTCGCTCGCCGAGGACGGGTCGATGCGCTTCGTGGCGAGCCATCCCGACGCGATGGCGGCACGCACCGTCTCGGCCGTCGACGTTCTCGGCGGCAGGGTTCCGGCCAAGCTCTTCCGCGAGAAGATCGTCTTCATCGGCTCGTCGCTGCCCAATCTCGGCGGCCTCAGGGAGAGTGCGGCCGCCCAGCTCGTCGCCTCGACGCAGATCCATGCCGATCTCGCCAATTCGATCCTCACCAATTTCGTGCCGCTGCGCGACGAGGGCTTCGTCAATCTGGAAGCCGGCTACACGCTCTTCGCCGGCCTCGTCGTGGCGCTCCTCACGGTGCGCTTCCGCCCCTGGGAGACTCTGGCCGGCGGCCTAGGCGTGATCGGCATCACGCTCGCCGCCTCCTATGCCATCTATGCCCGCACCGGCTGGCTCACCGATGGTTTCACCGTCACCGTCATGCTGGCGCTGGTTCTGGTCGTTGCCGCCTTTTCGCAATTTGCCGAGACACGCCGGGTGGAGCGGGTCGCGCGCCAGCGTTTCGCGCAATATCTGCCGCGCGCCGTGGTCGACCGCTATCTCGACCAGCAGGGGCAGGCGCCGATGGCGGGCGAGGAACGCCCGGTAACCGCGCTCTTCACCGACATCGAGGGCTTCTCCACCCTGGCCGGCCGCGTCAAGCCGCAGGAACTGGTGGCGCTGCTCAACGTCTATTTCGCCGAGGTCAACAAGCTCGTCGCCGATCATGGCGGCATGGTCGACAAGGTCGTGGGCGACGCCGTGCATGCCTTTTTCAACGCGCCCGAGGATCTCGACGACCACGTCAACAAGGCCATCGACTGCGCGCTCGCCATTTCCAGGCTGACGGAGGAGATGCGCCGGCGGCCCGACTTCGCGGCCAAGGATTTCGGCCGCACCCGCATCGGTATCGAGACCGGCATGGCGGTGCTCGGCGAGGTCGGCCTGTCGGGCAAGCTCGACTACACCGCCCACGGCAATTCGATCAACCTCGCCGCCCGTCTCCAGGATGCCAACAAGTTCCTGGGCACGACGATCTGCGTCGGCCCCGCCGCCAATGCCGAGAGCCGCCGGCCGCTTCGCCCGCTCGGCACCCACGAGATCCGCGGCTTCGGCACCATGCCCCTCTTCACGCCGGACGACTATGTGCGGGGGTGAAGCGGCGGCGTGTCCCCGCCGCCCCGACCGGGTCAGAAGATGAAGTCGCCGGCCTGCAGGTCGTTGCTGTCGAAATTCTTGATCAGGATCCGGTCGCCGTTCAGGAGCTTGATCTCGAGGTCGAGGTTGAGCTGGGTGACCCGTCCGGCGAGGTCGCCGGCATCGTCGATGCCGTCGTAATTGCTGAGGTCGATCAGGTCCACGAGATCGGTGAAGTCGGTGATGACGTCGCGGCCGTCGCCCTTGGTGAAGGCGAAGGTGTCGGCATCCGCGCCGCCGGTCAGCCGCTCGTTGCCCGCGCCGCTGACGATCACGTCGGTACCCGTCCCGCCGTCGAGCAGGTTCCTGCCGGCGCCGCCATAGAGCTCGTCATTGCCGTCATAGCCGAGCAGCTCGTTGTCGCCCTTGGAATTGTCGTGGATCGCATTGTCCCCGGAGTTGCCGTGGCCGAAGGTGTCCGAATTGCCGCGCAGGATCAGCTGCTCGAAATTCGCCTGCAGGGTGTGGGACGTCGTGGTCGATACCGTGTCGTAGCCCTCTCCGGCGCTTTCCCTGACCTGCATGTTCTTCACGTCGATCGTATAGGTGTCGTCGCCGTCGCCGCCGGAAATGTCATAGCTGCCGGTCTTGCCGCCCTTGTTGATGAACTGGTCCGCGCCGGCGCCGAGATAGACGTCGCCCTTTATCCGGCCGAAATTGGTGAAGGTCACCTCGCCGGTGCCGACGCTGTCATAGGCATAGACATCCCCTGCCAGCACGCCGCGATTGGTGAGCGTCGTCGAGCCCGTCGCGTCGTCGTAGACCGCCGTGTCCGACGCGGTGATCGAACCCTTGTTGCCATTGTCGAAGCGCGCGCCGTCATGCCGCATCAGCACGCCGAACTGCGCGTCGATCGTGCCGGTATTGGTCACGATGTCGGCCTCGATGCCGTTGATCGACGCCGTGACTGCGCCGGCATTGCGCACGCTGTCGCCGATGGCGCCTGTAATGCCGTAGATGCCGGTGACCGACCCGCTCTTGCCGACGGAAATCTCGTTGCCGGTGCCTTCCATCAGCACGGCGGCAAAGTTGAGGTCGCCGGAGATAACCTTGCCCAGGATGACCACGCTCGACCGGTCGAAGGCCGAGGATTCGTAGATGGCGGAGGTATTGGCGACGTCGACCGTCACCCCCTTCTCGACGATCCAGCTGTCGTCGCTGGCATTGATGTTGATCTGCGTGGTGCGGTCCGTGGAAAAACGATGCGTGGCCATGGTTGGTCCTCGTTGGCTTTCGTGGATCGGTGGGAGCTGGTCCGGGGTGTGTCCGGCGCGGTCACGCCGTCATGGGAACGAACGACGGATGTGCCGCCGGTTTCGAGCCGACAGGCAAGCCCGTCGTCGACGCCGATCCGCACCGTCGGGTTCATCGTCTCGGTGGTCGGCCCGCGCCGATATGGGCAGCAGCAACAGGAGGGCCAGCGGCCAGGCGATCCGATCGTTCATCCGCAGGCTCCGCTCCGTTGCGCAGCCGCAGAATGGGTCGGCCCTTCCAGCCGATCAATCACCCTAAAAGGGCCTGACGCCATAGGGTCGCAGTTCCTCGGGATGTTCCCGGATATAGAGGAGCAGATGCCGCCGCTTCTCGGCGCCGCGCACGCGGCGTTCCGCCGGTCCATGCCCGGGATCGCTCAGCATTACATGCGGGGCGCGCTCGGCGCTCCGCGCATAGACCGATTTCCACATCCGCTTCACGGTGTTGATCGAGAGGCCGAGTTCGGCCGCGAGCTCCTCGTCCGAGAGCCCGTTGAGGGCCTGTTCGAGCATCCGCCGTTCCGCGGCCGGAAACAGGATCACGGGCGGCGAAAACGCGAAGAGCTGGGCCGTGATCGAGTCCGGGAATAAGGGCATCGCATCCGTCGCCTCGCGGAGCATCAGCCTGCGGGGCATGCCGCCGGTTTCCTCGGGCCCGAAGCTCCGCACCGGCCGCATGCCGGATTGAATGAGAATCTCGGCGATCGGCGCGTCGTCTTCCCTGAGCACCCGCTTCAGCCGATAGCCGCGATGCGCGGCGACGAAATGCTCGATGGCGCGGGCGAGAAGGATCCGGAGCGCCGGCGAGTCGGCCCGCTGGGCATGGCTGAAGCCGATCACGAAGAGATTGAGCCCCGCCTCCGCATTGGCGCGCGCGATCTCGGCCGGACCGAGCGCCAGGCCGGTCTCGCCCGCAGCCAGACGCTCCAGAACCATCGCCGCGCCGAACGGCCTGTCGGCGGCGAGCAGCTGGTCGGCGACGGCGTCGGCGACGAAGATCGAGGCGCCGGACGCGCCGGCCATCCAGCGGCCGGACGGGTCCGCCTGCTCGATCACCCCGCAGCGGATCGCCTCGCCCGCGATCAGCCGGGCGATGAGGTCGGCGAGACGAGTCCCGAGGACGACAAGCGGCGGACAGGCGATACAGAGCAGGTCCGCCACCGCCTCGGCATCCGACGGGCGCGCCATCCGGGCGCGAACGGCAACGGCCGGGTTTTCGGCGGGAGCGTGCATGCTGTCTCCGTCTGTTGAAGTGCCGGGCGGGTCGCGGGCGGCAGTGAAGGTTTTGCGAGGTGAGCCGAAAATCGACAGTTGTCAGTTTGGGTGCCGGCGTCAATATGCGCCCCGGCGTCAATCTACGCCGACGCAACAGCGCATGAGGAACAGAAACGATGGCCGACCAGGATTGGGAATCGCTCGAAGACACCTATTGGTACGTACCGACCGCCTATCTCGGGTCCTTCGCCATGTCGGGCGGCACGCGCACCCCGTTGGTCGACCAGACGCTCTGGCACATCACCGACGTCGTCGACGGCTATGTCTTCGGCACGGTCCGTACCACGCTCGGCAACGGCTGGGTGGAATCGACCTTGGTCGGCTCGATCACCCCGAACGGCGCCGTCTCCTTCAGCTTCAGCGACGGCAGCGATCTGACGACCGGCATCGGCCGCATGGTCGAGAAGGATGGCGACTGGTATTTCGAGATGCAGATGACGACGGGCACCGGCACCGCCAATGTCTCCCACTGGGCCTATATGGCGCAAGTGGATGAAGGCGACAGCGCTTGGACCAGCCTGCCGGGCTATACCGACACCGGCGTCGAGGCCGCCTTCGATTCCGACAGCAGCAACGACGCGGGCGCGTCGGCGCCGCAGCGCATTGTCTTCGGCACCGATGGCGCCGACAGCATGGACAATTACACCTCGTCCACCGGCCTGCTTCTCTATGCGGAGGGCGGCGCCGATACGCTCGTCGGCACCGACAGTGCCGATGGTCTGGTGGCCGGCAAGGGCAACGATACGCTCTCGGGCGGCGCCGGCGGCGACGAGCTCTACGGCCAGGCCGGCGCCGACGTGCTCAAGGGCCAGGGCGGTGCCGACACGCTGTCCGGCGGCCGCGGCGACGACACGCTGACCGGCGGCGACGGCTCGGACCTCTTCGTCTTCGCCACCGGCGACGGCGTCGATACGATCAAGGATTTCGACGCCAAGGGCGGCGGCACGTCGCAGGACTATATCGGCCTCGGCAGCGACGTCTATGACGCGCTCGTCTTCGTGCAGGTCGGCGATGATGCGCAGATCCGCTTCGGGACCGGCCAGATCATCACCCTTGTCGACGTCGATATCGACGATCTCTCGGAGAAGGACTTCGTGACCGCGGATATCGTCTGAGGGTGGCCTGGGAGGTTACCCCACGACCCAGGCCCCCCACGCGTAGCCCGGTGCCGCCATCTGCCTTGCGGCATCGGGAGCCGTTAATGCGCGGATTTTGCTCATTCTGGCCGGAAAAATGGCGGTGGGTTAGAATGGATCCGGTTTATTAGGCGATAACTTGCTTGCTGAAGTTTACGATGAGTTAGCCATTCAGTTTAATATTAGCGTCATCTGTTTTAGAGATTCTGGGACGCTACGCATGAAGAACCTTCCTATCGTCATCAAAATCCTGTCCATCCTCGGGCTGCTCGGCGTCTTCTCGATTGGCGCAGCACTCTATTCGGGCAGCAAGATCAAGCAGGTCGCAGCGTCCTACTCCGAGCTGCAGCAGCACGAGCAACAGGCCGCTCAATATCTCGCCAAGTCGAATCGCGCCTTCCAGAACGCCCGTGCCGCCCTCGGCGAGATCATGATGGTAACGGACGCAAAATCGCTGGAAACCTCGAAGGCCGAGCTTGACAAGAGCATCGCGAGCTTCAACGAATTCATGGGCGTGGCCATGAAGGCGGCCCCGGACGACCAGGAAGTCCAAGGCTTTCTCGCCAAGGGGAATACCGTTCTGAAGGAGCAGTGCGCCAACGCTCTGCAGATGGGGCTCGCCGCGACGACCGACGCCGAAGTCATGAAGTCCCTGGAGGGTTACAGGACCGAGTGCCAACCGAATTTTCCGCCCTTGAGCATCGACATCGCGGCCAAGACCAAATCCCTCGAGGCCGAGGCTGCAGCCAAGAGCGCCTTTGTTTCCGAAGGCGCCGACACGACAGCGATGACCACGCTCGGCGGCATGCTGGCCGGTGTCCTGCTGATCATGCTCGTGGCTTTCCTTGGCGTTCGAAGCTGGATCGCCCGGCCGATCGAACAGCTCCGAAGCACGATGGCAAAGCTGGCCGCCGGCGATCTCGGCGCCACGGTCGACGGCACGGAACGGCGCGACGAGATCGGCAAGATGGCCAGCGCCGTGCAGGTCTTCAAGGACAATGCCCTCGCGGCGCGGGACCTGGAGAACCAGAGCGCTCAGTTGCGCAGCGAGGCTGACAAGCTGCGCGAGGCCGAACAGGCCCGCGTCGCCCGCGAGGCCGAGCAGCTCCGGATCGCGACCAGCACGCTCGGCGAGAGCCTGCGCCGCCTCGCCGCCGGCGACCTCGCCTGCCGCATCGATACCCGCTTCGCCGAGGAATACGAGCCGCTGCGTGCCGATTTCAACGCCTCCATCGAGCAGCTCAACCAGACCGTGGGCGCCGTCATCGTCGCCGTCGGCAACATGGATTCCGGCACGCGCGAAATCGCCACCGGCGCAGGCGATCTCTCCAAGCGCACCGAGCAGCAGGCGGCGTCGCTGGAAGAAACCGCCGCCGCTCTCGACCAGATCACCGTCAATGTCACCAGTTCCTCGAAGATGACCGAGGAGGCGCGCTCCGTCGCCCAGGCCGCCACCCGCAGCGCCGGCCAGTCGGCCGAGGTCGTGGCCCATGCCGAAGAGGCCATGCAGCGGATCGAGACGAGCTCGCAGCAGATCTCCAACATCATCGGCGTGATCGACGAGATCGCCTTCCAGACCAACCTCTTGGCGCTCAATGCCGGCGTCGAGGCCGCGCGCGCCGGTGAAGCCGGCAAGGGCTTTGCGGTCGTCGCCCAGGAAGTGCGCGAGCTCGCCCAGCGCTCCGCCCAGGCGGCCAAGGAGATCAAGGGCCTGATCCAGAACTCCACGACCGAGGTCGAGGGCGGCGTCAAGCTCGTCCGGGATACAGGCGAGGCGCTGAAGACGATCGGCGACTACATCACCCGCATCAACAGCCACATGGAATCGATCGCCACCTCGTCGCGCGAACAGTCGACCGGTCTCTCGGAAGTCAACGTCGCCGTCAACCAGATGGACCAGACCACCCAGCAGAACGCTGCGATGGTCGAGCAGTCGACCGCCGCCGCCGCCTCGCTGTCGCAGGAAGCCGCCAAGCTGCGGGAACTGGTCTCCCGCTTCCAGCTCGATCATGTCGCATCGGGTCAGGCCGCGGCATTGCGCGGCACCGCCCAGACCATGGCGCATGCCGCCCCGTCTGCCCGTCCCGTCGTCCGTCCCGCGCGGCCGGTGACAGCCCCCGTCGCCCGCGCCCGCCCGGCAGGCCAGACCGCTGCCGCCCAGAAGTCCGACGACTGGCAGGAGTTCTGATCGCGTTAGTCATCGGACACAATTATCGCACGGCCCGGGGGAGACCCCGGGCCGTTTCGCATTTGGGGACGGGCCGCCGACCGCCGTTCCGGCATTGAGCATCGGACATCGGAGCGCCTCGACCGAAAGTTGTTTATCCGGGCCATCGCGCGGAATACTTCGCCAATATGAGCAGTGGGCCGTACATCGCGATGATTGGAAGGAGTAATGCCGACAATTTTGCGAAAATTTAATGTTCTACCGGTAACCGATAGGAAACGGTATTGCTAAAGGCCCGACCATGAAGAACCTGAAAGTCTCCCGAAAGCTCATTCTTGCTTTCTCCATGATCGTTATGGTCGTGGTCGCATTCTGCGCGGCGGCGACCGTGTCCCTGCAACGGATCCAGTCGGCGACCGCGGACAATCGCGAGGCCCAGACCGTCCTTCGGCTTTCGAATGACATCCTGGCGAACCTGGTCGAAGGGCAGAACGCGATGCGTGCCTTCATCGCCAGCGGCGACGAGGAATTCGTCGGCCGCTTGGAGAAGGCTGGCAAGGCCTTGCCGGCACTTCTTCAGGACTTCGAGGCTCGACTCGGCCCGGAAAGGGCGCCGGCAATCATGTCCGCGCTGCAGGCGGCGCTGGCGGTGCGCGACGAAGAGACGGCGAAAGCTATCGCTGCCGCGCGCGACCCTGCAACCATCGACGCGACACGCAAGGCGGTCGGCAAGACCGCGCGCCTGACGAAGATCCGCGAGATCTTGGGTGCTCTGAATGACGAGGAAGCCAAGGCGGCCGCCATCCGCGATGCCGAGCAGGAGGGTGCCTTCGCCATGGGGCGGACGACCCTGTTCGCGGGCGGCGCGCTCACCGCCCTGATCGCCGCCGTCATGGGCTTGGCCCTGTCGCGTGGTCTCGGCCGCCCCATCGTCGCGCTGACCACCGTGATGCGCAGGCTCGCCGATGGCGACGCGAACGTGACGGTGCCTGAGATCGACCGCCGCGACGAGATCGGCGCCATGGCCGGTGCCGTGGAAGTCTTCCGCCAGAACGCGCTCGCCAACACGCGGCTGGAACAGGAGGCGGCGACCACGCGCGGCGAGGCCGAAAAGCTTCGCCAGGCCGAGCAGGAGCGCATGGCCCGCGACGCCGAACAGCTCAGGATCGCCACCGGCACGCTGGGCGAGAGCCTGCGCCGACTCGCTGGTGGTGACCTCGCCTGCCGCATCGACACCCGCTTCGCCGAGGAATACGAGCCGCTTCGCCAGGATTTCAACGCCTCGATCGAACAGCTCAACCAGACGATCGGCTCCGTCATCGTCGCCGTCGGCAACATGGATTCCGGCACCCGCGAAATCGCCACCGGCGCAGGCGACCTCTCCAAGCGCACCGAGCAGCAGGCCGCGTCGCTGGAAGAGACTGCAGCAGCCCTCGATCAGATCACCGCCAATGTGACGAGCTCGTCGAAAATGACCGAGGAGGCGCGCTCCGTCGCCCAGGCCGCCACCCGCAGCGCCGGCCAGTCGGCCGAGGTCGTGGCCCATGCCGAGGAGGCCATGCAGCGGATCGAGACGAGCTCGCAGCAGATCTCCAACATCATCGGCGTCATCGACGAGATCGCCTTCCAGACCAACCTCTTGGCGCTCAATGCCGGTGTCGAGGCCGCGCGCGCCGGTGAAGCCGGCAAGGGCTTTGCGGTCGTCGCCCAGGAGGTGCGCGAACTCGCCCAGCGCTCCGCCCAGGCGGCCAAGGAGATCAAGGGCCTGATCCAGAACTCCACGACCGAGGTCGAGGGCGGGGTCAAGCTGGTCCGCGACACCGGCGAGGCGCTGAAGACGATCGGCGACTACATCACCCGCATCAACAGCCACATGGAATCGATCGCCACCTCGTCGCGCGAACAGTCGACAGGGCTGTCGGAAGTCAACGTCGCCGTCAACCAGATGGACCAGACCACCCAGCAGAACGCCGCGATGGTCGAGCAGTCCACCGCCGCCGCCGCCTCGCTGTCGCAGGAAGCCGCCAAGCTGCGGGAACTGGTCTCCCGCTTCCAGCTCGATCATGTCGCATCGGGTCAGGCCGCGGCATTGCGCGGCACCGCCCAGGTCATGGCCCAATCGGCGCCTCGCCCGATCCGCGCCGCAGCGCCGGCCGCCCGCGCCGCGGCACCCGCCCGCGCCCGTCCGGCGGCCCAGGCCGCCGTGGCCCAGAAGTCCGACGACTGGCAGGAATTCTGACCGTCCCTCCCAAGCGACGATGACTGAGGCGGCCCGGGGGCGACCCCGGGCCGTTTCGCGTTTGTCATCCGGCGGGCGGCACCGGTGCTGCAGAAGCACCCGCTCCTGCCCGGACGAATATTCTGCAGGAGTACATTATTATATTCGAACATTATCGAATTATATTCGGTATTTTATGAAATTTGCGCACAATTTACGAAAATTAGGGATTTGTTAGCCTTGAAGTCGCAGTAATCGCCTCCGCAATGCTTGCCTGAAGGGGGTGATTTCATGGCGATACTGGACCGCGTTTCCATTCGCACCAAAATTCTTGGCATCGTCGGGGCCATGGCGCTTGCCATGGGCGTCGGCGGCGCCGTCGTTGTCGTCAATATGTCCGGCACCGTGGGCGACTACGATCGCCTTATCGCCAAGGATGCGCAGGCCGCCGTGCTGATGACCGGCATCAACCGCAACGTCCAGGGCCTCGGCTACGCGGCCTATCGGCTCGCGACCTATGCCGACGGCACGCCGGAGAACAAGAACGCCGTCGAAACGCTCGATTACAACAAGAAGACCTTCGACGAGCGGCTCGCCAAGATGATCGACCTGCGTCCGGAAGAACTGGACCGCTTCGAAGGCTACCGGACGCGGTTCCGCGACGTGGCGTCGCTGTTCGCCGAGGCCGAGGCCGCGCGTGATGCCGGCGCAAAGGACACGGTCACCGCCAAGATGGCCGCCGCCGACGCGAAGATCGCACCGCTCGTCGCCGACATGCAGGCCTTTGCCGCGGAACTGCGCGACAACCTGTCGAAATCCGCAGCCGCCTATTCCGCGTCGTCGCAGTCCATGCTGACCACGCTGGTCATCGGCCTGATCATCGTCGTGCTCGCCGCACTGGTCACCGGTTACTTGGTTGCGGTCTACGGCATCGTCCGGCCGCTGCAGGCCGTGACCAGCCGCATGGCCCGGCTTGCCGAAGGCGACACGGAGACAGCCATCCTCGGCATCGACCGTCGTGACGAGGTCGGCACCGTCGCCCGGACCCTCAACGTCTTCCGCGAGGCGACCCTCGAAAACCGGCGTCTCGAGCAGGAAGCGGCCGCCACGCGTGGCCAGGCCGAACAGGTCCGTGCTGCCGAACAGCAGCGGGCGGAGCGGGAGGCCGAACAGCTGCGCATCGCCAGCACGGCTCTCGGCCAGAACCTGAAGCGTCTGGCGGGTGGCGACCTCACATGTCGCATCGACACCCAGTTCGCCCCTGAATACGAGCCGCTGCGCCAGGATTTCAACGCCACGGTCGCCCAGCTCAGCGAGACCGTTTCCGCGGTCATCGCGGCGGTCGGGAACATGGATTCCGGCACGCGCGAGATCGCGGCCGGCGCCGGTGATCTCTCCAAGCGCACCGAGCAGCAGGCCGCGTCGCTGGAAGAAACCGCCGCCGCCCTCGACGAGATCACCGTCAATGTCACCAGTTCCTCGAAGATGACCGAGGAAGCCCGTTCGGTGGCCCAGGCTGCGACGAGAAGTGCAGCGGAATCCGCCAAGGTCGTCAGCCATGCCGAGGAGGCGATGCAGCGCATCGAGCAGTCGAGCCAGCAGATCTCCAACATCATCGGCGTGATCGACGAGATCGCCTTCCAGACCAACCTCTTGGCGCTCAATGCCGGCGTCGAGGCAGCGCGCGCCGGCGAGGCCGGCAAGGGCTTTGCGGTCGTCGCCCAGGAAGTTCGCGAACTCGCCCAGCGCTCCGCCAATGCCGCCAAGGAGATCAAGGGCCTGATCCAGAACTCCACGACCGAGGTCGAGGGCGGGGTCAAGCTCGTCCGCGAGACGGGTGAGGCGCTGAAGACCATCGGCGACTACATTACCCGCATCAACAGCCACATGGAATCGATCGCCACCTCGGCGCGCGAACAGTCGACCGGTCTCTCCGAGGTCAACATCGCCGTCAACCAGATGGATCAGACAACCCAGCAGAACGCCGCGATGGTCGAGCAGTCGACCGCCGCCGCCGCCTCGCTGTCGCAGGAAGCCGCGCGCCTTCGCGAGCTCGTCGCGAGCTTCGCCCTCGATCAGGCGTCCGGCACCGGTGCCGCGCTGCTCCGCCGCACCGCCCAGGCCATGGCCCAGCCCATGACTCAGCCCATGACCCAGCCCCCCGCAGCCCGTCCGGCGCAAGCCGTGGCCGCGCCCGTCCGGGCCGTCCCCCGGCCGGTCAAGTCTGCCGGTGGTGCCGCCAGGGCCGAGGACTGGTCGGAATTCTGAGCGCGACCCGAGACAGGCGCGGCGCCGGCAACCCGGCATGAGATGATCCCGGTCGAGCCCGCCGCCGCAGCCGCAGCGGAGAGCGGGCCCCCGGCAGGGCGGGGCGGATGGTAACCCGCTTCGCCCTGCCTTCTGGCGTCAATGCGCCTCGTCCCAGTTCTTCGCCGCGCGGGCATCGACGGCGAGCGGCACGGACATGGCGACCGCCGGCAGCGCCGCATTCTCCATCACCGCGCGGATGACGGGGATCGCTCGCTCCGCCTCGCTCTCGGTCGTCTCGAAGATCAGTTCGTCATGCACCTGCAGCAGCATGCGGGCATGCAGGCCGGCCTTGTCCAGCGCCGGCTCCATCTTGATCATCGCCCGGCGGATGATGTCGGCCGCCGAGCCCTGGATCGGCGCATTGATCGAGGCGCGCTCGTTGAAGGCGCGCACCGAGGGGTTGGAGGACTTGATGTCGGGATAGTGGATCCGCCGGCCGAAGATCGTCTCGACATAGCCGAGGTCGCGCGCCTTGGCCTTCGAGGCGTCCATATAGTCCTTGATGCCCGGAAAGCGCTCGAAATATTTGCGGATATAGTCGCCCGCCTCCGAGCGCTCGATGCCGAGCTGGTTGGCGAGGCCGAAGGCCGAAATGCCGTAGATGATGCCGAAATTGATCGCCTTGGCCCGCCGCCGCACCTCCGACGGCATGTCCTTGACCGGCACGCCGAACATTTCCGACGCCGTCATCGCATGGATGTCGATCCCGTCGGCGAAGGCCTGCTTGAGTTGCGGGATGTCGGCGAAATGCGCGAGCACCCGGAGCTCGATCTGGCTGTAGTCGGCAGAGATCAGCACATGGCCGGGCTCGGCGATGAAGGCGGTGCGGATCTTCCTGCCTTCCGCGGTCCGGACCGGGATGTTCTGCAGGTTCGGCTCGGAGGAGGCGAGCCGCCCGGTCGTCGTCGCCGCCATCGCGTAGCTCGTATGCACCCGGCGGGTCTCGGGATGGATATAGCCCGGCAGCGAATCCGTGTAGGTGCTCTTGAGCTTGGTCAGCTGCCGCCAGTCGACGATCTTGCGCGGCAGGTCGTGACCCGCCGCCGCGAGATCCTCCAGCACCTGCGCCGAGGTCGACCATTGCCCGGTCTTGGTCTTGCCGCCGCCGGAATCGAGGCCCATCTTGCCGAACAGGATGTCGCCGAGCTGCTTGGGCGAGCCGATATTGAAGCGCTCGCCGGCCAGCGCATAGATCTCCTCCTCGATCCGCGCCGCCGATTGCGCGAGCTCGCCCGAGAGCCGCGACAGCACCTGCCGGTCGACGGAGATCCCGCGCTCCTCCATCCGCGCCACCACCGGCACCAGCGGCCGTTCCAGCCGTTCGTAGACGCGGGTCAGCCCCTTGGCCATCACCTGCGGCTTCAGGACCAGCCAGAGTCTCAGCGTGATGTCGGCATCCTCGGCCGCGTAGGCCGTGGCTTTGGCGATGTCCACGAGGTCGAAGGTCACCGCCCCCTTGCCGGAGCCCGCGACATCCTTGAAGGCGATGGGCGTATGGCCGAGCCAGCGCTCGGAGAGCGGGTCCATGCCATGCGGCGTGTTGCCGCCGCCGTCGATGACGTAGCTCATCAGCATCGTGTCGTCGAAGGGCCCGACCTCGATGCCGTGCCGCTTCATCACCAGCCAGTCATATTTGATGTTCTGGCCGACCTTCAGCACCGCGGGGTCTTCCATCAAGGGCTTGATCCGTTCGAGCGCCGCCCGCACCGGGATCTGCCCCGGCGCCAGCCCGCCGCCCAGGAGGTCGCCATGGCCGGACTTGTGCCCGACCGGCACGTAGGCGGCGCGGATCGGTCCTGCCGCCGGCGCGGCGGCATTGTCCGCCACCGCGAGCGAGAAGCCCGCGAGCTCGGCCTGCATCGGGTCGAGCGAGGTCGTCTCGGTGTCGAAGGCGACCACGCCGGTCTCGCGCGCCGCGGCAATCCAGCGGTCGAGCGCCGCAAGATCGGTCACCGTCTCGTAGGTGCCGTGATCGATCTTGTCCGTCGCGAAGAATTCCGCCCGCGCCCGCGCCAGCGCGCCCGCCGCGAAGAGGTCGCTGCCGCTTTCCGGTTCCGTCGCCGGCGACTTACCCTTGCCCGCAACGCCCGCCGGCAGCGGCACGCCCTTGGCCTCGCCGGAATCAAGAGCAGGGTCGAGATCCGGCCCGCGCGCCGCCCCGTCCCAGACGATGGGCACCTCGGCCGGCGGGATCGCCGCCGCGTCGCATTTGCAGGCCTCGGCCACCCGCCGGGTCAGCGTGCCGAATTCCATCGCCTTGAGGAAAGCGATCAGCTTCGGCCCGTCCTGCTCCTCGAGTGCGAGATCGGCGAGCGGCATGGTGACCGGCGTATCGGTCCGGAGCGTCACCAGCTGCTTGGAAATCGCGATCATGTCGCGCGCCGCCATGATGCTTTCGCGGCGCTTGGGCTGCTTGATCTCGGCGACGCGGGCGAGCAGCGTGTCGAGATCGCCATATTCGAGCAGCAGCTGCGCCGCCGTCTTCGGCCCGATGCCGGGCACGCCCGGCACGTTGTCGGTACTGTCGCCCGTCAGCGCCTGCAGGTCGATCATCTTCTCGGGCGGCACGCCCCATTTCTCGATCACTTCCGGGATCGAGATCTGCTTGTCCTTCATGCCGTCATACATGTGGACGCGCTCGGTGACGAGCTGCATCAGGTCCTTGTCCGACGAGATGATCGTCGCCTCGGCGCCGACCGCCTCGGCCTGCCGCGCATAGGTCGCGATGATGTCGTCGGCCTCGAAGCCCTCGATCTCGATGCAGGGCAGGTTGAAAGCCCGCGTCGCCTCGCGGATCAGCGAAAATTGCGGGATCAGCTCCTCCGGCGGCGCCGAGCGGTTGGCCTTGTAGTCGGGATAGATCGCCTTGCGGAAAGTGGTCGAGGAATAGTCGAAGATCACCGCAAAATGCGTCGGCGTCACCCCCACCTCGGTGTTGCGGGCATCGACGAGCAGCTTCCACAACATGTTGCAGAACCCGCTCACCGCCCCCACCGGCAGGTTGTCGCTCTTCCGCGTCAGCGGCGGCAGCGCATGGAACGCCCGGAAGATATAGCCCGAGCCATCGACGAGAAAGAGATGATCACCTTTTTGCATGATGGCTGATTAGCATGGGGGCGGGGAGGGGGGAAGGCGGGGAATGGTTCTCCCTTCTCCCCTTGGGGAGAAGGTGGCCCGAAGGCCGGATGAGGGGCCACCACGCCGAATGTGCCTTCGGCAAACTGTCATTGGCTCGCAATGCTCCCCACTTCGACCTTCGTAGTCGACAGGTATCGATATAACAACGTTAGGATTAAAAACCGGCAGTCTTCTTTCATGCCCATGTAGTCAGCCGACCCGAATGTAATGGAGACTGCTTTCGCGCTATAGGAATTTGACGGGGCTAGGGAAAAGGCCGAAGACGAAGTTTGGTGAAGTTTATACGGCGAGTTTCAATTCTAGAAAAAATAATTATGCAATTCCGCGCCCCGCCCGCACGGCTTCCACAGATGCCTGCAATTCCGCTATGCAATCGGGCACTACAGCGTGGTGCCCGGCCGGATACTCTATGCAGCTTATGTTGTAGCTATGTTTAACTGCCTTCACCATGGAACGATGCTCCATCTTGGGAAGCAGTGCGTAATGACCGTGTGTACTTGACGCGGATGAGTGTATATTCTCAAGTATTATTTGAAGATCGGGATCTCCCAGGGAGTATCCGATAAACAACACGGTATTTGTCGTGAACAGCGAGGATATGACATTGAAGAACCCATGATTGTCCTGGTGGGCCTTAAAATATGACATTCGATCAAGAACTAAATCGTTTTGCTCTGTAATGCATCCGTGAATCTTGGCAATAGTCCGCTGTGGAGACCGTACTTGATTAAGGAGGTCCTTAGATGTGTGCTTGCATACGTTGTATGCCGCGACGCCGCCACTGAAGTGATCAAAATTCTTTTCGAGAAATTCATCATAATTTGTAGTAATTACAGTTTTTAGGTCGAGCTTTAAGATGCTGTCGTATACGGCATGATGCGGAGAAGGGCGAATTTGAAATGTATCTCTGAGATATGCATTTAGGTCTGCCCGCTCAATACCGTCAGTTATGATTTGCGCAGCATCCAGAAGTCGGTATTGAGAAATCAACTTCAAAACTAGCTTTCGATCCACGGCTTTCTCGAGTCTCGCGCTTAGTGATTGCAGGAGTTGGGTCCATGTGGGCATGGGCGGATGAGCTGTCTTCGAAAGTCCCGCCCCTATAAATAGAAGAACTCGTCTTTCTGCAACTTCTCGAACTAATGCGTCGGGCCAAGTAACCATTACAGAACTCTCTTTGCAATTGAGTTTGCCAAGAGCCCGATTATGGCCTTGTAGCTCTCTGCCTGGCTGAACTGGCTGCCAACAAGGCCATCCTTTGCCTTAAGAGCGATAATTGGAGAGTTAACGGTTTGTGCCAATGGCACCAAGCTATAAAGGTTTGGTACATCACCAAGCCTAAGGTCCGAATTTTCCGGTGCGAACTGTGATAGATGATCTTTTACTTCGGCGGGGACGTCATTGAGTATTCGTTCATATGCTTTCGTTGGCCGCCGTATTCCTTCTTTCGACTTAGCAATATACTGCTGAAGTGTATACCCAACATATCCTTTTCTTATTGAAACTTTAGTTGATATTCCGTATTTTTCAAGCATGCCGATGTTAAACCGATCGGCTTGCTGCAGGCCTACTTCGTAATACTCGACCCAAGTAGATATCCATCTAGATATATTTCTCACGCCAAGCAAACTAAAAGCGTCTGCCCCAAGGGGGGTCACGAAATTATCGCACGCCAAAAGGACAGATCTATTTATCGCGCCGAGCGATGGGCTGACGTCAACGAATACTATGTCATACTTGTCAGAGATTGAATCCAAATATGCGCGAAGCCAATTAGTGACTCGAAATCCGCCAGCTTTGCCGGTCGGAATTTCATTCCATGCTTGAGAGAGCTGATCCTCAAATAGAGAAAATCGTGGATCACCGGCTAAGAGATCTACTGCGAATCGGTTTCCTTTTGATGGAATCGGTTTGACCGTTGAGTTAATCGAAGCATCTCCGTCAACAATAGGCTGCACAACATCCATTATTGTCTTTGTCTTTATGGTGCCTTTCGTCGCGTCCTTCGGCCAATAGAGCTCAATAGTTTTCTCGTCGCCAAGTATATATTGAGTTATATTGCACTGCGGATCACAGTCTACAATTAGAACTTTCTTCTTAAGTTCGAGCGCAAAGTAGGAGGCTATGTTTCCCGTCAGCGTTGTCTTTCCGACCCCGCCTTTATTGTTAAAGAAAGATAAAACCTTCACGTGTCTCTCCGTCGTTCTGCAAGCAGCGTCTGCCGGTTGTGCTGCAAAGTCAAGTGCCTTAGATTCTGATTTCACGAGATAAATTTAGTATTTAACGGACGCTATTGGGGCAGCCATTACCCTCCCCACCCCATCCAACCTTTCAAACCCAAAGTGCCGATAAAACCGCTCGGCCGCCTCATCCTTAGCATCCACCGCCACCCCATAGACCGTCACCTCCGACCGCGCCGCCCGCTCGATCGCATCCCAGAGCAGCGCCGCCCCTAGCTTCATCCCCTTGAACCGCTCGTCCACCGCCAGCCGCCCGATCCGCGCCACCGGCACGCTGGGATAGCGCGGCAACTTCTTGCGCATCGCCTCGGGCAGGTCGGTCAGCGGCACGCTCGATGCCGAGAGCGTATAGAACCCGGCCACCACGCCCGTCCCGACCTCCCGCGCCACATAGCACGAGGCGACGCGGCGCTTGATGTCCTGCGTCACGATCTCACGGAAATAGCGGTCGAGCGCCTCTGTGCCGCAGCGAAAGCCGCTACGCTCGACATCGGGTGTCAGCGACGTGATCGCGAAGCCGGCGCTCATTCGGAGGAGATGATCAGCCGCTTATGCGCCTCCTGCGCCCGCTTGAGTGCCGCATTGGGATCGGGCGGATTGGCCAGCATCTCGGCAAAGCGTATCTGGTCCTCGACCGAGAGCCGGATGATCTGGTTCTCCTCGATCGCGGCCCGCGCCGCCTGCTCGGCCGCCGCCACGACGAAATCGCTGACGGATCGGCCCTGCATTTCGGCCGCGCGCTTCACGAGAGTGAGCGTATCAGGGTGGATGCGGGCTTCGAGCCGGCTGGAGCGGGGTTCGTGTGTGGGCATGGCTATCTCCTTGACCGAGAATGTACGGAATATCTCCGGACAATTCAAGGCGTCGTGATCTTGAGGCGCAAACCCCTCCCCATCCCTCCCCACAAGGGGGAGGGCTAAATCGTCGCGGCGCCCTGCACCTAAAAGGCGGCGGCAACGCGTGGCTACGCTGCGGGTCTGGCGCGGAGGGCGCTCCAAGTTAGCCCTCCCCCTTGTGGGGAGGGATGGGGAGGGGTCTTTCCTGATATAAGAAAATATTCCTATTTCCTCTTCCCCTCCTTCCCCACCCGTGCTACAGTCCCTCCATCTCGTCGTCGGATACACCGGGTGGGCGTCACCCGGCGAGGCGGGATATGTGCCTTCGGGTGGCGGTGACGCGAGCGGCCCGCGGGGCTCATGCAGAAAATGGTTCTCCTC